>Ga0307479_10000050_pt1 | contig 132600 bp, 92 predicted proteins | sample atmos_gasesECM4C_FD_203743 | JGI IMG/M metagenome (GOLD analysis project Ga0307479, IMG submission 203743) | Hardwood forest soil microbial communities from Morgan-Monroe State Forest, Indiana, United States - atmos_gasesECM4C_515 | ecosystem: Environmental > Terrestrial > Soil > Temperate... | reverse complement strand
ATCGCCACCTCGGTCACCAGCAGCAGCTGGCAGGGCGGCGGCTACATCCTCAACGGGCCGACGTTCTACGGCAACCCGAACAACTACGCGGTCCTGTCCCGCACCGCCCTTCCGGGGACCAAGACCAAGTACAGCAGCGCCTATGCCCAGGACACGTTGACCAGCGGCAACCTGACCGCCAACATCGGCCTGCGCTACGACCGCCAGGGCGGCGACAACCTGTCGACGTCCGTGCCGGCCAACCCCGTCGAACCCAACCTCCTGCCGGCGGTCAGCTTCGGCGGCGGCCCGATCGGCTTCACCTGGAAGACCTGGGCGCCGCGCGTCGGCCTGACCTATGCCCTGGGCAAGGACCGCGCGACCCTGCTGCGCGCCAGCTACTCGCGTTTCGCCGACCAGCTGGGCACCGCCCCCGCCAACTGGCTCAACCCCTTCAGGACCCAGAGCTACTACTACGCCTACACCACCAACAACGGCAACGGCCGCCTCACCCCCGGGCAGATCATCCTCCCCGGCGTCGGCTACAGCTCCAACGTCGATCCGCACAACCCCAGCAAGTTCCTGCTGAACACGATCTCGCCCGGCGGGGTCAACGCTCCGCTCACCGACGAGCTCCTGCTCAGCGGCGAGCATGCGCTGCTGCCCGAGCTCGTGGTCGGGGTGAACCTCACCTATCGCAAGCAGAGCAACCTGCTGCAGGAAGACCTGCTGGTCTTCGATCCCGGCACCACGCCCGGCAACGGCTACTACGGCCGCGTGGTGACGCGCGCCGACTTCACGCCGGTTACCGTCACCGCAACTCTGCCCAACGGGTCGCAGGTCCCAGTCACCTATTGGAGGCTCAATCCCGGCCTCACCACGGTGCACGGCTACAACCTCAAGAACGGCGACTACCAGACCACCTTCAAGGGCGCCGCGTTGACCTTCAACAAGCGCCTCGCGAACCGCTGGATGATGCGCGGCAACTTCAGCTACAGCGATTGGTACTACAGCAAGGCCGGCGACCGGCCTGATCCGACCGCGTTGATCGCGGGCGGCCTCACCGACGGCAACTATGTCAACCAAGGTGACGTCGTCCTTCAGGGCTCGGGCAACGGGTCCGGCAACTTCCGCAACGTCTACATCAACAGCAAGTGGTCGTTCGCGGTCAACGGGCTGTACCAGATCGCTCCCGACCGGCCGTGGGGCTTCAACGTGGCCGGCAACCTCACCGGGCGCCAGGGGTATCCCGACCCCTACTTCTTCAACGTCAGTGCGGCGAGCACCAGCGTCCCCAACCCGGCCTTCGGCGGCGAGACCGTCCAGATCGGCAAGGCGGACAGCAACCGGCTCGACAACATCATCGATTTCGACGCCCGCATCGAGAAGGAGTTCACCTTCCAGAACTTCGGTCTGACCCTGGGCATCGACTGCTTCAACGTCTTCAACGAGGCATTCGTCCTGCAGCGCGAGGAGACCTTCCACGTCGCCTCCGCGCCGGTCCCGAGCAACGCAGGATTCGTCAACGAGGTGCTCAGTCCGCGGGTCTTCCGCTTTGGTGCCAGGTTGTCCTTCAAGTAAGCGCAGTGCCGATGGCAGCGGCGCTTTAGCGCTCCTCCCCAGCCGCCGGGGGCATCCCCGGCGGCGCTTTTCCTTGGTGCCCTTGAAGGTCCGTCAGGAAGGTTTCCCGAAGAGCCGGCGCGGGGAGTCTCCCGAAGAGCCGGCGCGGGGAGTCTCCCGAAGAGCCGGCGCGGGGAGTCTCCCGAAGAGCTGGCGCGGGGAGTCTCCCGAAGAGCTGGCGCGGGAGCTCGAGCTTCCGGCGACGGGATTGCGGGGCTCGCTACGACGGCTGGATCCTGCGCAACTCGATATGCCCGCCGAAGGCGAGATGCGGGCACGTGAGGGCGATGGCCAACGCGCGCTCGTCGCTTACCGCGCGGATCACGAAGAACCCCGAGATGACGTCGCCGGGCGCGAGCCCGGTCTCCTGTCCACTTGGCGTCACCAGGTGGCCTTGGAGACCCAGCCTGTCCCCCTCGACGAGCTCGCCCGCCCGCTCCAGGCGCCTCGCCCAGCGGCCGACCTCGGCGCGGAGAGCCGCGGGTGGCCGATTGGGTCGGAAGGACGCATCTTCATGCATGAGCAGGAGGTAGCGGTGCATGGGTCCTGCGTTCGAGGACGGCGCCTGCCAGCGGCCAAGCCCGAAACCCACCGCGAGCAGCGCGAGGCCGGCTGCGAGCAGCCAGCTCCGGTGTGCCACGGGCGCCCGGCGCCGACCGATCAAGCCTGCCGTAACGAGCCGGCCGATCACCCGGCGCTCGAGATCCTTGGGCGGCGCCGACTGTCGCAGGAGCGCGGCGAGCTCCGCACGTTCCTGTTCCGTCCACTCGCGGTCCTCATTTTCCATCTTCGCCTCCGCTGGGCGCTGGCCTGCCCCACCAGCTGCGCAGGACCTGGCGGGCTCGTGCGAGCTGGCTCTTCGAGGTGCCGGGCGCGATCTCGAGGAGCTCGCCGATTTCCTCGTGAGTCATGCCCTGTAGGTCGTGGAGCAGGAGCACGGTCCGATAGCGTGGGGCGAGGCGCGCCAGGGCCCGCTCGAGGTCGAGTCTCTCTGCATGGCTGTCGGCCGGCGGCGGCGCGTCTTCGCGCGGGTTGTCCGCGCCCTGTTCGGTGCCATGCCGGCGCGCATCGCGCCAGCTTTCACGACAACAATTGACGACGAAGCCGATCAGCCAGGTGCGGAGGCTGGATCGCCCGTCGAACGATGGCAACCGCCGGAGGGCGCGGAACCACGCCTCCTGCACGACGTCCTCGACCACGGCGTCGCGCTCGAGGAGATGGCGCGCAAACGCGTAGAGAGCAGGGCCGTGCTGCCGATAGATTTCGCGAAAGGCGCGCTCGTCTCGATCGGCCAGGAAGCGGTCGACGAGCGCGCGCTCTTCGTCTGCGATTGCCACGGCGCTCATCCTGGCATGAGTGAGCCAAGCTCTGCAAAAGGTTGCATGCGGCGTCGGCGCCGAAGCCCTGGGCGGCAGCGGGCGACGGAATCGTTACGCTCGCACTCCGCGTCGCCTCGCCTTCCCCCGCGCATTCCGCAAGCCACCTTTCAAGCTGCTGCGGCCGACGCAACCATTTCACCTGCGCCGTCCACTCATAGGGGCTGGCAAGCTTAACCGCGCTTCGCCGGCTTGACCGGCGCACGGAGGACCGATGAACAAGGGAGCGGCACGGACGGTCTCACTGCAACTATTGGCGGCGTTTGTAATGCTGAGCCCGGCTTGCGCGCGGGCCAGCGACACGCCGGAACAGGCCATGGGGTCACAGACCATGGGGGGGCCGGTTGATCCGTACCTCATGGCGGATCGCAACGCCGAGGTCGCGTTGGCGCGTAGCGCAGCGCCGCCCTCGATCTCGGCCGACGCCACGGTCCTGGTGCTGGCGCGGCACGGCTTCGAGACGGCGGTCCCAGGGACGAACGGTTGGGTGTGCCTCGTGGATCGATCGTGGACGGCCGCGTTCAACGATCCGCGGTTCTGGACCCCCAAGTCGCGGGGTCCGGCTTGTTTCAATCCTGCCGCCGTCCGGTCCATCGTGCCGATCATCATGAAGAGGAACGAGTTGGCGTTGGCAGGACGTTCCAAGGCCGAGATCGCCAGCGCCATGAAGGCTGCCGTCGAGCAGAAGGAACTGCCCGCCTTGGAGCCCGGCGCGATGTGCTACATGATGTCGCACGATCAACGCCTTGGCGACGGCACCGGGCCGTGGGCGCCGCATCTGATGTTTTACCTTCCCAAGATGGATACCGCAGCCTGGGGCGCGGACCAGGATGGCTCGCCGGTTGTCTTGAATGCCATGTTCAACGGCGCTCCCGAGCCGGTGACCGTGTTCATGGTGGTAGTCAATAAGTGGTCGGACGGAACACCGCTCGCCGGGGCCAAGCACGAACACTGAGGACCGCATCCAGCGCGTTGTGAACAGAGCGCGACCAGCATGCATGGTGGAGGTGCGGAGAATGTGGCCGCCGCGCTGCTGGCGCCAGCGAGCGCCTAGCGGCGCCTAGCGGCGGCGAGCTTTGACAGTCTGCGACGGGTTGCGGCCGCCGCCGCGACCCAAGCGCTGCCGGCACGGCGCGGCCACGCGAGCGGTGTCGCTATTTAAACCTTTCTATCTCTCCTCGAGTCATGGATTTACGGGGCTGCGCGCAGCGCGCCGCAAGCGATTGTTGCGCGGCAGCGCGGGCGACGCGATGCGCCGCCCGGTTGTTCGAGACGATTATCAAAACTCTGGATCGAATTCGTTCAGACCATTGGATAATGCCTGCATCGTCACCCCGTAAGTGCCGCGCTGAATGGCCACAACTCCATTATTTCCAGTCGTCTTGCCTTGGCATGACGAGCATGGCACTTGACTTGCTATTGATCGATTCGCGAGACGTTGTGGCTGGTGATCGTAATCACTGATCTATCGACCATGCCACGAAAGGAGGTGATGCGCGGCGCCGGTTCCAGCTGAACGACTGATCGTTCATTCGTAGGCAGCATCCTCGCCGGGCCGCGCCGTCGCTTCTCGGCCGCGCCGGGTGCTCATCAACTACCCCGAAAGGGAGGTGGAACGTCATGAAGCACAGCAATCGATGGGGACTGATCGCGGTCTTTGCCGCGGTGTTCTCGCTGGTCGGCGCGGGTGTCGCGATGGCCCAGCTGCAGAGCGGCAACCTCTACGGCAAGGTCAGCGACCAGACCGGCGCCGCCCTGCCGGGCGTCACGGTCACCCTGGACACCGGCGAGGCGCCGCAGATCCAGGTCACCAACGCCCAGGGCGAGTTCCGGTTCCTGAGCCTCGCTCCCGCCACCTACAAGATCAAGGCGGAGCTGCAGGGCTTCTCGCCGGTCGAGTATCCGCACATCGTCATCAACGTCGGCCGCAACACCAACATCGAGCTGACGATGAACTCGGCGGTCGAGGACGTGATCACGGTCACCTCCGAGAGCCCGCTGCTCGACGAGAAGGCGATCCGCACCGGCGCCACCATCAGCCAGGCGGAGCTGCAGAAGATCCCGACCGCCCGCGACCCGTGGACGGTGCTGCAGGGGACGCCCGGCGTGCTCGTCGACCGCGTCAACGTCGGCGGCAACGAGAGCGGTCAGCAGTCGAACTACGTCGGCCCGGGCTCGTTCGGCACCCAGTCGATCTGGTCGGTGGACGGCGTGGTCATCACCGACATGTCGGCCACCGGTTCGACGCCGGCGTACTTCGACTTCGATTCCTTCGAGGAGATGCAGATCTCGACCGGCGGCTCGGACTCGACCATCGCCACCGGCGGCGTCGTCCTCAACATCGTCACCAAGCGCGGCACCAACGAGTACCGCGGCTCGGCCCGCTACCTGCAGGTGCCGGGCAGCACCGAGTCGAACACCACGTTCACCAAGAACGATGTGCCGGCGGCGCAGCAGGCCACGTTCGCCGGCGGCAGCAACAAGATCAACAAGGTCGAGGACTACGGCGGCGAGGTCGGCGGCCCGATCCTCAAGGACCACATCTGGCTGTGGGGCGCCTACGGCGAGCAGCACGTCAGCGTGCAGACGCTGCCCAAGATCGTGCCCGGCAACCCCGCCCAGTCGACGCCGAACGGCCTGACCGACAAGACCAAGCTGCCGGCGTGGAACGCCAAGCTCAACGCCCAGGTCACGGCCGGCAACTCGCTGACCTTCGTCGGCATGAACAGCGCCAAGGAGAAGACCGGGCGCGACGCCGGCCCGCTGCGGCCGGCGGAGACCACCTGGAACCAGGGGCAGTTCGGCGGCAAGCCGACGCTGCTCAAGGCCGAGGACACGCAGATCTTCACCCCCAACCTCTACCTGACGGTGCTCTACTCGCACGTCTACGGCGGGTTCTTCCTGCTGCCGCAGTCGGGCACCGGCCCCGACGTCCCGGCGGCCTATCTGGACGGCACCACCACCTGGCACAACAGCTTCGTCGGCGCCTCGTTCAAGCGGCCGCAGACCCAGGAAAAGGCGGACGCCTCCACCTTCTTCAACACCGGCTCCATCAGCCATGAGCTCAAGTACGGTGCCTCCTACCGCGTCGCCACCTCGGTCACCAGCAGCGCCTGGCAGGGCGGAGGCTACATCCTCAATGGGCCGCATTACTACGGCAACGCGAACAACTACGCGGTCCTGTCCCGCGCCAGCAACCCGAAAACCCAGATGAAGTACTCCAGCGCCTACGCCCAGGACACGCTGACCAGCGGCAACCTGACCGCCAACCTCGGCCTGCGCTACGACCGCCAGGGCGGCGACAACCTGGCCGACTCGGTGCCGGCCAACCCCGTCGTTCCCAATCTCCTGCCGGCGGTCAGCTACGGTGGCGGCCCGATCGGGTTCACCTGGACGAACTGGGCACCGCGCGTCGGCCTGACCTATGCGCTGGGCAAGGACCGCGCGACCCTGCTGCGCGCCAGCTACTCGCGTTTCGCCGACCAGCTGGGCACGAACCCCGCCAACTGGCTCAACCCTTTCCGGACCCAGAGCTACTACTACGCCTACACCACCAACAACGGCAACGGCCACCTCACCCCCGGGCAGATCATCCTCCCCGGCGTCGGCTACAGCTCCAACGTCGATCCGCACAATCCCAGCAAGTTCCTGCTGAACACGATCTCGCCCGGCGGGGTCAGCGCTCCGCGCACCGACGAGCTGCTGGTGAGCGGCGAGCGTGCGCTGCTGCCCGAGTTCGTGGTCGGGGTGAACCTCACCTATCGCCGGCAGACGAACCTGTTCCAGGAAGACCTGCTGGTCTTCGATCCCGGCACCACGCCCGGCAACGGCTATTACGGCCGGGTGGCGACGCGCGCCGACTTCACGCCGGTTACCGTCACCGCGACTCTGCCCAACGGGTCGAAGGTCCCAGTCACCTATTGGAGGCTCAATAACGGCCTTACCACGGTGCACGGCTATAACCTCAAGAACGGCGACTACCAGGACACCTACAAGGGCGCCGCGTTGACCTTCAACAAGCGCCTGGCGAACCGCTGGATGATGCGCGGCAACTTCAGCTATAGCGATTGGTACTACAACAAGGCCGGCGACCGGCCTGATCCGACCGCGTTGATCGCGGGCGGCCTCACCGACACCACCTACGTCAACCAAGGTGACGTCGTGTTGCAGGGCTCGGGCAACGGGTCCGGCAACTTCCGCAACGTCTACGTCAACAGCAAGTGGTCCTTCGCGGTCAACGGGCTGTACCAGATCGCACCGGACCGGCCGTGGGGCTTCAACGTTGCCGGCAACTTCACCGGGCGCCAGGGGTATCCTGATCCCTACTTCTTCACTGTCCCTGCGTCGAGCGGCGTCAGCGTCCCCAACCCGGCCTTCGGCGGCGAGACCGTCCAGATCGGCAAGGCGGACAGCAACCGGCTCGACAACATCTTCGATTTCGACGCCCGCGTCGAGAAGGAGTTCACCTTCCAGAACTTCGGCCTGACCCTGGGCATCGACTGCTTCAACCTCTTCAACTCGGCGTTCGTCCTGCAGCGCGAGGATACCTTCCACGTCGCCTCCGCGCCGGTCCCGGCCCAGGCAGGATTCGTCAACGAGGTGCTCAGTCCGCGGATCTTCCGCTTTGGTGCCAGGTTGTCCTTCAAGTAAGCGCAGTGCCGATGGCAGCGGCGTTCTAGCGCTCCTCCCCAGCCGCCGGGGGCATCCCCCGGCGGCGCTTTTTGGTGTGCCCAGGTCTTCTATCCAGCTGCGGAAAAAAGTCAGCACCCGCCCGTCGCGAGGAAAAGCAACAGCGGGCCGGCGATGGGAATGCCGATCTGCCCACGCGGCTCCGTTCCGAGAACGATGTTGGCAGTGTCGCCGATCAGGTCGAAGCGAAACGTATTTCCACCTCTCTATATGCTTGCGCTTTTGATAGCGATCTGGGACACTCGAAGAACAATCAAACGTCCGGAGTGATCCATGAAGAGTCGCGCACTTGCGATCGCCGTCCTGGGCATCCTCTTGTTGCAGCCTGCAGCCGCTTGGTCGAAGGGCAGCCATTCCGGAGGGCATGCCTCTTCGTCCCACGGCAGCTCACACGCCCATGGGAGCGGCGGGTCGCGCAGCGCAAGCACTCATGCCTCGGCGTCAGGACTTCGTCCGGGGAGCTATCGGTACCGCTCGACCGGTCCAACGCCCCATCGACACCGAACCGCCAGCGCCTCAGGCGCCGCTGCGGCAGTGCAGCCAACCAATGCGTCGCGGGCGAGGTCAGCCTCGACGACGACGGCCAAAACAGCGGGGCAGCGCGGCGGCAAGGGGTATTACAACTCTCGTGGAAACTGGGTGCCCTCGCCGACGCAGACTGCGGACGGCAAGCCGCCTCGCGGCGCGACTGCCCGCTGCGGCGACGGCTCGTATAGCTTCAGCCAGTCGCACCGAGGCACCTGCTCACACCACGGCGGTGTAGCGGGCTGGTTGCATTAACAGCTGGTGCAGCTGCCGCGGCAGGTCAGCTCCCGCGGCTCGAGAACGATCAGGGAACGCCGTCCTCGCAGCCGGTGGCCAGCAGCAGGGCCCGGCAAACGGCGGTCATCTTCGCAGGTCCGAGCGTGCCGACAGGCCTTCCTCGGTCCCCAGCAGCACCTCGCTGGGTGCGCCATGGATCGCCGAGGTGACCGGCGCCACGAGCACCGTGTGGAGCAGACGGATCACTTTCTGTCGAGAGCACGAGCACCGGCCGGCGCTTGTCGGGTGACCAGAAGGTGTAGAGCCATACCTCGCCCCGGTTCACGCGGGGGGCCATACGCCCTCTTTCTCCCATCCTTCGAAGTCATTCCCGAGCGGGTCCTGGACACTCCCGCATAAGCGCGCTCGTATTGGGCGTCGACCTCGGCTTCTGCTTGCAGCAGGTCGGCGAGCAGGACGATGCGGCGGGCGAACGAGGTCAGGTCCACGAATTCGTCCCGAGTGTGCATGCCGCCGCCGATGGGTCCGAGGCCGTCCAGGACGGGCAGGCGGCCGGGATCGGGCAGGAAGTTGGGGAAGGAGATGCCGCCGCGCTCCTCCTCGACCTCGAGGCACCAGCCGCGGGCGGCGGCGAGCGCCACGGCGCGCTGGCACCAGGCGCGCTGCGGACCGCCTGGATCGACGGGGGGGATCACCGGACCGCGGGTGAAGACGAGGGAGGTGCCGGTGCCGGCGCCGATCGTCGCTGCCAACTCGGCGAGGCGGCGCGCGGTCTCCTCGCCCGCACCGACGGTCGAGAAGCGGGCCTCGCCTTCGGCGACGGCGCTGTCCGGCACGACGTTGAGCTGGCGGTAGGTGCCCAGCAACGCCTGCGCGGCCGCCAGGTTGCCGACGAAGCTCGCATCGCCCGCGACCAGCCGCCCGACGTTCACCGCCGGCCTGCCACGGCTACCCGTCGCAGCAGAGGTGGGCTGACCTGCCTCGTCGCCTGCGTGGGCGGCCGCGTGGCCCGCGAGCTGTGGGGCCGCGTCGTCGCCTTGAGCCAAGGCCGTGTCGCCGCGCACGCCGGCGGCCGCGAGGCACCAGCGGGCCGCCGCGAGCAGGGCGGAGCGCCCCCCGGCCAGGTGCAGGCCGGAGTGCGCGGACTTGCCGTGCGCCTCGAGCCGCCAGTCGAAGAGGCCGCGCCGCCCTCCCACCAGGGTCTCGGCTCCCGGCCCGTCTCCCGGCGCGCCGGGCTCGAGCACCCAGAGCGCCCTGGCGCCCGCGCCCCAGCGCGCCACCGCGGCTCGCGACAGCTCGCCTCCCACCTCCTCGTCGGGCACGGCGACCACCAGCAGGTCGTCGGGGGGCGCCACGCCGCGCTGCGCGAGCAGATCGAGAGCGCCGGCGAGCGTCGCCAGACCGCCCTTCATGTCGATGGCGCCGGTGGCCACCAGGCGTGCGCTCCGCTCGCCCGGCTCACCACAACGCCGCGGCGGCGCCGCCGGCAAGACGGTGTCGAAGTGGCCGATGAGCAGCAGGTGCCCGCGCCCGCGGGCCGCCGCCCGCCGGTTGGGCCCGCGCGCCAGGACGACCGGCAGCGCGCCCCGGTCGCCGGCTGGCGCCCCGGCGGCCGGCTCGCTGGCTCCCGCGACACCACGCGGCGGCGTGGCCTCCGGCCCACCACCTCCTCCCGCGACGCCCTGCCGCACCTCCACCTCCAGGCCGCGCGCCGCGAGCATCGCCGCCAGCCGTGCGGCCATGCGCCCGAGGCCGCCGGCGTCGCCGCTGTCCGACGAGATGGCCGTGAGCTCCTCGAGCAGCGCCACCGCGGCGGCGAGCAGGTCGGGCGGCAGGCCGCCAATCTCGCCGGTCAGCACGGCGGCTAATCTAGCATCGGGAGCATCGGGACCATCGGGAGCATCGGGAATACCGGCAGCGTCGGGCGCCGGTCTGGCGGCGGCTCGAGTGTTGTAGAGTGGCGCGAGGCATGGGGCAGCCGCCCGCGAGCCGGCCTTGCGGAGGGTGGGTCATGGTCAGCGCCGTCATCCTGCTGGTGGTGGACAAGTCGAAGATCAACGAGGTGGCCCAGCAGCTGGTGGAGCTGACGGCCATCACCGAGGTCTACTCGGTCGCCGGCCAGTACGACCTGGTGGCGGTGGCACGGGTCGCCGACAACGAAGGGATCGCGACGGCGGTCACCAACCAGATGTTGAAGATCGACGGCATCGTCCGCACCGAAACCCTGATCGCCTTCCGCGTCTACTCGCGCTACAACCTCGAGCGCATGTTCTCGGTGGGGATGGAAGAACCGCCGCCGGCCGAAGGCTGATTCCGCGATCGGCGCGGGGGAGCGCGAGCCTTCCTCAGGCCGCTCGGCCGCCGAGGTCCACCTCATGGGCACCAAGGGTGTCGAGGGCACCAAGCAGGACCAGCCAGTCCTTTCCTTCGCGTCCCGCGACGCCTGGGAGGCGTGGCTCGCCGAGCACCACGCGGTGTCCGCTGGGCTGTGGCTCAAGCTCGCCAAGAAGGGCTCCGGGATCGCCACCGTCTCCTACTCGGAGGCGCTCGACGCGGCCCTCTGCTACGGCTGGATCGACGGGCAGAAGGACAGGTTCGACGGCGATCACTGGCTGCAGCGCTTCACGCCGCGCCGGCCCAGGAGCAAGTGGTCGAAGATCAACTGCGAGCGGGTTGCCGCCCTCATCGTGCAAGGCAGGATGCACCCGGCCGGCCTGCGCGAGGTCGAGCGGGCCAAGGCGGACGGCCGCTGGGAGGCGGCGTACCACGGCCAGCGTGCCGCCGAAGTGCCGGACGATCTGCGGCAGGAGCTCGAAGGCAAGGAGCGAGCCCGGGCCTTCTTCGCCAGCCTCGACAGCGCGAACCGGTACGCGATCCTGTACCGCCTGCACGAAGCCAAGAAACCCGAGACGCGATCGCGGCGCTTGAAGAAGTTCGTGGCCATGCTGGCCGAAGGCCAGAAACTCCATCCCTGACTGCCACCGCGGTGGGGCCGGCCAGGTGGTCGAGCGAGCGATGTGGGCTCGCCGACCGCAGCTCAGTAGATCCCGGGCACGCAGCGGCGGGTGCTGCGCAGGTAGCTGTCGTAGGTCTGGCCGAAGGTGTCGTGCAGCAGGCGCTCTTCGCTGCGGGCGCGCAGGTCGCCGGCGAGCGCGACCAGGACCACGCCCGCTCCGACGGCCGCCGTCGGCACCCACAGCCATGAGCCCAGGGCCAGCAGGTCCATGGCCAGGTAGATGGGGTGGCGCACCCAGCGGAAAGGACCGGCCGTGCACAGCTCGTGGCCGTGTTCGATGCGCGCCGCGAGCCGCCACGAACGGAACACCGCCAGGGCCCACGCCGCCAGGGCGACGGCGGCCAGCATGAGGCAGGCGCCGGCGGCGCGCTGGGGCGGAAGCAGGAAGGGATCGGCGGCTGCCGGCGGCACCAGCACGGCCCTGGCGATGCCTGCGTACAGGACGCCCTCGGCCAGGGCGTGCAGCAGCAATGGCACGTGGGAGCCGCGGGCGCGGCCGCCGGCCATCGGCCGGTGCCCTCCCGCCGCGGCATCGTCCCCGGCGCCGGCGCCGGTCGCCGGCATCCCTCGGCGACGGGAGGAGCGGTTCTCGAAGGCGCGCCACCAGCGCAGCAGCCAGCGCGGGACGAAGACGATGTAGAAGAGCGCGTGGAAGGCATAGAGCCCGGCGCCGGCTGGCAGTCCGGCTGCCAGGGCGGAGCTCATGCCGGCCCGTTGTGCAACCCGGCGCCGCCGACCCGCGGCCGAGCCGCGGCAGGCGCGGACCGGCCGGCGGCAGAGCCGGGCCGGGCGGCGCCGAGGATTCTGCCGGCCAGCTGCTCGTAGTCGCCGTCGAACGCGTGCGTGCCTTGCAGCTCGACTCTCTCGGCGAGATCGGGGCCGAGATCCGAGCACAGGCTGTCCTCCTCGCCGGCGGCGGCGACGCACAGCACGCGGCGGCCGCGCAGCTTGAGCACCTCGGGCCGGACCGGCAGCTCGGCAGCCTTGTTCTCCTTGACGCGGATCTCGAGCGGCGTCGTGCGGCTCGGCCCCAGCAGGGCGATCACCTCGACGCGGTCGAGCAGGTCGGCAGGGAGGCGGCTGGCCATGAACGGCAGCACGTCGGCGCCGAGCGAATAACCCGCCAGCAGCACGCGGTCGCGCTTCCACGCCGCCAGGTAGTGGCGCAGGAGCCGCTGCAAGTCGGCGGCGGCGGCCTCGGGGGTCCGGCCGTTCCAGAAATATTCGAGGGTGTCGAGGCCGACCACCGGCACGCCGCGCCGGCCGGCCAGGACCTTGGCCACCTCGCGATCGACGCTCGCCCACCCGCCATCGCCGGAGAGGATGACCGCCAGCTCGCCGCCGGCCGGGCCGGCGCTCGGCATCTCGATCAGCGGCAGGCCGGGGAGGGCCTTGGAGCCGCGGATCTCGGCGGCGGCCGCTCCCGGCTTCTCCCGCCGGGACGGCGCCGAGACCAGGCGGCCGACGGCGCCGCGGAGCGCCGGCTGCCACAGCTTCGGCTGCCCGAAGTCGCGATCGGCGCCGGGAACGGTGATGGCCTCGCCCTCAGGGGCGGAGCGCGCCAGCTCCCCGGCGGCGGCCGCCGGGCAGCGGCGGTCGGCGGTGCCCACCAGCGACAGCCACGGCTGCTCGAGGTCCCTGGCAGGCAGCAGCTCGAAGCCGCCCTGCGGCAGGGGACGAGTGGCCAGGCCGTGGCCCTTGCAGAGCTGCCGGTTCCCTGGCAGCCGGGGACAGAGCGCCAGGCCCAGGCCGCCGCGGAACGTATTGGCCGGTGCCTGGGCGAACGCGCCGTAGGCGAGCGCGGCGCCGGCGCCGGCACCCGCCACCAGCGGATGCACGTAGGCCGCGAAGCCGAGGCGCTTCTGGATGACCTTGCTGAGGTTCTCGAGGCTGCCGGCGGTGTAGGCACAGCTGTCGTGCTGCTCCGCGACGCGCACCAGGTAGTGACGGGTGTCGATCCCCACCACCAGGAGACCCTGGGCCGCGAGCGCCTGCGCCAGCCTCGCCGCCGCGGCGTCCCAGCCGCCCTCGTCCGAGAAGAAGAGCACGATGTTGGCGGGATGGGGCGTCTGCCGCAGCAAGTGAAGCGTGCCGAAGCGGCCGTACTGGGCTGTCTCCTCGGCCGGCGGCCCCGCACCGCCGGCGGCGCCGGCACTGGCGGCGGCACCGGCGGCAAAGGAGTCCGCCGGGCTCCTCTTGGCGGAAGCCAGGGCGGCCAGCGCGAAGCTGGCGCCCGGCCCGCGCAGCAGACCACCCATCAGGTCGGCGCCGATGCAGCCGATGGCAGCGATGCCGCCGATGGCGCCCATGCCGCCGATGGCGCCCATGCCGCCGATGGCGCCCATGCCGCCGATGGCGCCCATGCCGCCAGCGCCGGCCGCTGCGACGGCGGAGCTGACGAAGCCGGTCAGCGCGGCGCCGATGCCCGTGACGGCTGGCGCCGCACCAGGCTGCAAGATCGCGTCAAGCCGTGGTTGCGGGCTGGCTCCGGGCGATGGCGGCGAGCTCGTGCCGGGTGGGGGCGGGCTCGCACCGGCAGGCGGTTGGCCGGTGCCGGCCGGGGCCGGGCTGTCGCCGGGTGGCGGTGGCGGTTTGCGTTCCCGCTTCTTCGCCTTGTCGTCGCTCTCTCCTTCGGCTGAAGGTGCGCCCGGCTTGGCGCCCGGTTTGGCGGCCGGCTCGGCAGCCGGCTCCGCCGCCGGCCTGGACAGCTGGCGCACGATCGCCAACACCACCGCCCGGGGGTTGCCGCCCAGGTAGTGGGCGCCGGGGAGCGCGACGCTGGTGGCGAGCGACGGCGCCAGCGCCGTGCACAGGCTGGTGGCCTTCTCGCCGCTGCCATAGACGCAGAGCAGCGGCTTGCCCTTGAGCTTGGCGGCCTCGGGCGCCACCGGCCGGTCTTCGCCGCCGCCGTGGCCCAGCCACTCGCTCAGCCGGAACTCGAAGCTGGTGGTGCGGCCCGGACCGAGCAGCGTCACCAGGCGCACCTTGGGCTGCAGGTCGGGCGGCAGCCGGTCGACCATGAACGGCAGCACCTCGGCGCCCAGCGAGTAGCCGATGAGCACCGCGTCCTTGCGTTTCCACGCCGCGAGGTAGGTCCGCAGGATGCGCGCCAGGTCGGCGGCGGCGCCGTCCGGCGTGCGCGGCGTCCAGAAGTACTGCAGCGTGTTGAGGCCCACGACCGGGAGGCCGCGGTCGGCCAGCTGGCTCGCCACGTCGCGGTCGAGCCCGGCCCAGCCGCCGTCTCCGGACACGATGACCGCCATCGTGTCGCCGGTCGAGCCCGGCACCGGCAGCTCGAGCAGCGGCAGGTCCGCGAGTGACCTGCGCACCGCGCTTTCGGGGGGCCGGGAAAGGTCCGCGGCATTCACCACCCGCAGGTAGGCCTGCTTCAACCCCGAGGCGGCGCGCAGCTCGGGAGCTGCCTGGTGGTGGCCGCTGCTCTTGGGCGGCGAGATCACCGCCGCGCCCTTGACCTTGGCGGCGAACGCCTCCGCTTCCTGCGGCGGACAGCTCTCGCCGCCCACGCCCGGGGCCAGCAGCCAGGGCTGATTGAGGCTCGCCACCGGCAGCAGCTGATAGGCGCCGCCGCCCGGCCGCGGCTGCGAGGTGAGGCCGCGGCCGGCGCAAAGCGGATGGCCGGTCTCGAGCCGCGGGCAGAAGCCGAGGCTGATGGCGCCGGCGAAGCTGCCGGCGGGCGCCTGGGCGAGCGCGCCATAGGCGAGCGTGGCGCCGGCGCCGAAGCCGGCCAGCACCGGCGGCGTGTAGGCCGGCAGCTCGAGCTTCTTCTGCACCAGCTTGCTCAGCATCTCGAGGTCGCCGGCGGGGTAGGAGCAGTCCTGCGTCAGCCGCTCCATCTTGCGCAGGTAGTACGGGAGGTCCAGCCCGATGACCAGCGCATCGAGCGACGAGAGGCTGCGCGCCAGCGCCTCGGCGCGGGCGTCCCAGCCTTCCTCGCCGGAGACCAGCACCACGACCCCGCCCTTGGGGACCGGCGCGCGGCGATAGATGGACACGTCTCCGAAGCGGCCGTAGGTCTGGTGCTCGACCGCCGCCGGAGCCGCCGCGGCGGGCGGCCGGGGCGCGGTGGCCGCGGCGGCGGTCGCGGCTGTGGCCGACGCGGCGGTGGCCGATGCGGCGACCGCGCCGGCCGCGCCAACCGCACCGGCCGCCGCCATGACGGCCACCGCGAGCGCGACGGCGCGGGCGGGTCCGGCGGTCCCGGCGCGTGCCGGGGCCGGCGCGGCGTGGCGGCGGCTCGAACGGATGCCGTTCACTTGCCCGCGGCCGCCGGTTGCAGCTCGTGCAGGATGCGGTCGGCCAGCGACGAGTAGGCGCCGCCGAAGTGGTGCGAGCCCTGGAAGGACACCGCCTTGCCGAGCCCGCCGAGCTTCGGGCACAGGCTGTCCTGCTCCTCCTGGCCGTAGAGGCACAGCAGTGGCTTGCCCCGCAGCTTGACGACCTCGGGCAGGACCGGGCGGTCGCCGCCGTCGCTGCCCGGCAGCCAGTCGGTCAGGTGGAACTGGAAGCTGGTGTTGCGGCTGGGGCCGAGCAGGACGATGAGCCGCACCCGGTTCAGCAGGTCGGCAGGCAGGCGGTTGGCCATGAACGGCAGCACGTCGGCGCCGAGCGAGTAGCCGATCAGCAGGAGCTGCTGCCGGCCCCAGGCGGCAAGGTAGTGCCGCGCGATGCGCTGCAGATCGGCGGCGGCGCCTTCCGGGGTGCGCTCGCTCCAGAAGTACTGCAGGGAGTTGAGCCCCACCACCGGCACCCCCTTGCCCGCGAGCTCGTTGGCGACGTCGCGGTCGATACCGGCCCAGCCGCCGTCGCCCGAGACGACCACCGCCAGCAGGTCGCCAGCCGGCTGCTTCGCGGGCACCTCGACGAGCGGCAGATCGGCGACCGGCGGCGCGCCGGTCGCGGCCGGCGATGCGGCCGGCGCCGGCGGGGCCGCGCCGGGCACCGCCGGGACGGCGGCGGGCGTTCGGCCGGCCGGAGCGGCGGCTGCCGCGTGCCCCGGTTCGACGGCGCTGGTGATGCGCTGGAAGGCCTGCTTGAACTGCGCCTCCCAGTTGGCCGGCACCGAGAACCCGTGACCGACCCTGGGCAGCATCACCGCTTCGCCGTTCTTGACCTGGCGCACGTAGGCCTCGACGTCCTGCGGCGAGCAAACCTGGTCGATCAGCCCCTGGAAGGCTACCCACGGCTGCTCGAGAACGTCGGAGGGCTTGAAGCTCACGCCCTTGCCCTTGGGCCCCGGCCCCCAGGTCAGCCCATGGCCGGCGCAGAACGGCTTGCGCAGCGGCAGGTCAGGGCAGAAACCCATGCTGATCGCGCCCTTGAAGGTGTTTGGCGGCCCCTCGACCAGCAACGCGTACACCAGGGTGGCGCCGGAGGAGTAGCCGACCAGCACCGGCGGCGTGTAGGTGGGGAAGCCGAGCTTCTTCTGCACGTATTTGCTCAGCAGCTCGGCGTCGCTCGCCGGATAGGAGCAGGTCTCCTTCCCGGTGGCGAGGGTGGCGAGGTAATGGGGCAGGTTGATGCCCACCACCAGGGCGTCCATCTTCGACAGGGTCTGGGCCATGTCGATCACGCCGAGGTTCCAGCCGCCGTCGCCGGAGAAGAAGAGCACGACGTTGCGCGGGTGGGGCGTCTGCCGATACAGCGCGACCTTGCCAAAACGGCCGTAGGTCAGGCTCTCGCCCGAGGGTGTCGCGGTCGCGGCCTGCCGGGCGCCTTTGGCGTGTGCGGTGCGGGGGGCGGCCGCCGCGGCGCTCGCGGGCTGGAAGGCGCCTGCCGCCAGCAGCAGCGACGCCAGTGCGCCCGCGGTCCCTCTGATCTTCATCGGGTCATCTCGCAAGGGTCTCCAACGCCCGCCGCGCCCCGGCGCCGGCTGTTTCGCCCGTGTACAAGCAAGATCCGTGCTCTCAGGACGGTGGGGCCGGGGCGGCCTTCACGCTTTCCAGCAATCGCTGCCAGGCGGCCTCGCCGTGCAGCGGCGCGAAGTCCTTGTCGTTTTCCAGGCCCGGGCGGTCGCCAAAGCCCGCGGCGACCGCCCGTTCGAGAGCCTGCAAGGCGCGCTGCCGGTTGCCCCGCCGGGCCTGGGCGGCCGCGAGGTTATACCAGACGTCGGCGTCCTCGGGCGCGATCTCGGCGGCGATCGACAGGCAGAAGATGGCCTGGTCGTGCTCCCCGTGCTCCTGGGCCTGGCGCGGCAGGTAGAAGGCCGTCTGCACCAGGATGGAGTTGAGCAGGCGCCGCGCCGACAGCCGTTCCTCGGGGTCGCTTGCCGATTTGGCGCGCCGCTGGACCTCTGCGATGCGCAGGTCGGCCAGCGTCCGGGGCAGCGCCAGGGCCAGGGTGTCGCCGGGCTCGCGCAGCGCGGCCGTCAGGACGTGCGACGCCCTGGCTGCCTCCTCCTCGTCGCGGCGCGTCCGGTCGCGCCGCTGCTTTGCGGCGCCGGTGACTGCCGGCAGCGCCGCCAGCGCCGCGGCGCGCCGTGCCGCCGCGTCGAGCTCGGGCGGCGGGCGCAGGCCGTGGAAATCAGCGGCAAGCTGCGACCAGGCGCGGCAGGCGTCGAAGGCCTGTCCGGCGGCGTCCAGCGCCCGCGCCTGCTCCAGCCGGGGACGCCAGAGCGATTCGACGACGCCCGGATCGGCCGCGCGCCGGCCGGCCTGCATGGCCAGCAGCTCCATCCAGCCCAGGGCGGCGGTGGCCAGCTCTGCCGGCGGCCACTGGTGCCTGCCGGCGAAGATCTCCAGGCGATGGGGGAGCCCGAGCTCGGCGAGGCGGGCCTCGAGGTCCAGCATCTCGTCGTAGTTGAAGTCGGTGTCGCCGACCGTGCCGAAGAACGCGAAATCGACGTCCTTGCCCGGCGGTCGTTCGGGCGGAAAACCGGCGCCGGCCCCGACGATGCCGGCGAACGTTCCGGGGGCGTCCCTGGCCAGCAGCACCGCGGCCCGGACGGTGCCCGAAAAGCCGGCGGCGTAGACCCGCCGGTCGTCGATGCGCAGCCGGGAGTGGGTGTCGCGCCACATCGCCTGCATCGCCAGGAGCGTCAGGCGCAGCGGCGCGTCGCTCGCCGAGCCGTAGGAGCTGGCGACGACGTAACCGAAGCGCTCGGCGCCGGCCTGGAAGCGCTCGGCCGCCGCCTTGCCGCGGCCGCGCGGATCGAGCACGTAGACGATCGGCCAGGCCAGGTCGCGGCGGTAGGCGGCCGGGAGGTAGAGCGCGTAGCCCTGGTCTGGCTGGTCGGCGCAGCTCACGCGTTCGATCAGCCGGCCGCGCGGCAGCTCGCCGGCCGGCACGACGGCGCTGGCCGAGGCCGGCGCCGCCGGCGCGTTCGCCGTGGCGGCGGGCCGCGCCGCGGCGGTCGCGGCGGCCGCGGCGGCAGGCTGCGGCGGTGTGTCCGCCGCGGCCGCGGCCGCCGCCGCGAGCGCCGCCGTGAGGGCGCCGGCGATCCCGAGTCGTCTCAATGCCATGTCCTGCCGCCTGCCTGTGGTATCCTCCGCTCCCCCTGGGGGCCGCGGATCCTTCCGCCGCCACTCTATCGGCGACAATCTGTCGATGACAATCGGTCGAGGACAACGGTGATCGAAAGAAGAGAAGACGTGCGCAACCTGGCGATCATCGCCCATGTCGATCACGGCAAGACCACCCTGGTCGATGCCATGCTGTGGCAGAGCGGCATTTTCCGCGCGCACGAGCACGTGGCCGAACGGGTGATGGATTCTATCGACCTCGAGCGCGAGAAGGGCATCACCATCATGGCGAAGAACACCGCCATCCTCTATCGCGGCACGCGCATCAACATCGTCGACACGCCGGGCCACGCCGATTTCGGCGGCGAGGTCGAACGCACGCTCGAGATGGTGGACGGCGTCCTGCTCCTGGTCGACGCCTCCGAGGGGCCGCTGCCGCAAACCCGGTTCGTGCTCAAGAAGGCGCTCGAGGCGGAGCTGCCGCCGATCGTGGTGATCAACAAGATCGACCGCGCCGACGCCCGTCCGGCCGAGGTGCTCAACGAGGTCTTCGACCTGTTCATCGACCTCGACGCCGGCGAGGACCAGCTCGACTTTCCGGTGCTCTACGCCAACGCCCGCGCCGGCCTCTGCCGCCGCACTCCGGACGGCCCCGACGAGACGCTGGCGCCGCTCTTCGACGCCATCCTGCAAACCGTGCCGCCGCCGTGCTACGACCCGGCGATGCCGCTGCAGCTGCTGATCACCACTCTCGACTACGACGACTACGTCGGCCGGCTGGCGATCGGCCGCCTGTTCAACGGCCGCCTGCGCAAGGCCCAGGAGATCTCGATCTGCCGCCTGAACGGCGACGTGGCGCCGGCCAAGGTGAGCGTGCTCTACGGCTACGAGGGGCTGCGCCGCATCGAGGCCGCGGAGGCCGGCCCCGGCGACATCGTGGCGGTGGCGGGCCTCGAGGAGGTGGAGATCGGCGAGACCCTGTCGGACCGCGAGGACCCGCGGCCGTTGCCGCCGATCCACGTCGACGAGCCGACCATCACCATGGTGCTGTCGATCAACGACTCGCCCTTCTCCGGCCGCGACGGCAAGCACGTCACCTCGCGCAAGCTCAAGGAGCGCCTCGAGCGCGAGCGGCTGGTCAACGTCTCGATCCGCATCGAGCCCACCGACACGGCCGACGCCTTTCGCGTGCTGGGCCGCGGCGAGCTGCAGCTGGCCATCCTGATCGAGATGATGCGCCGCGAGGGCTACGAGCTCTCGGTCGGCAAGCCGCAGGCCATCACCCGCTCCCAGGACGGTGCCCTGCACGAGCCGATGGAGATGCTGGCGATCGACTGCCCCGAGGAGTTCATCGGCGTGGTGACGCAGAAGATGGGAGTGCGCCGCGGCCGCATGATGAAGATGAGCAATCACGGCTCGGGGCGCGTGCGCATGGAGTTCCGGGTGCCGTCGCGCGGCCTCATCGGCTTCCGCGCCGAGTTCCTGACCGACACCCGGGGCACCGGCATCATGAACCACCTGTTCGACGGCTGGGCGCCGTGGCAGGGCGACATCGAGCATCGCGCGACCGGCGCGCTGGTCGCCGACCGCCAGGGGCGCGCCACCGCCTATTCGATCGAGAACCTGCAACCGCGCGGCACGCTCTTCCTGTCGCCGGGAGACGAGGTCTACGAGGGCATGGTGATCGGCGAGCACGCCCGCGGCAACGATCTCGACGTCAACGTCACCAAGGAAAAGAAGCTCTCCAACATGCGCGCTTCCGGCTCCGACGACATGATCCGCCTGATCCCGCCGCGGCTCCTGAACCTCGAGCAGTCCCTAGAGTTCATCCGCGAGGACGAGCTGGTCGAGGTGACGCCGGTCTCGGTCCGCCTGCGCAAGCGCGTGCTGGCCGCCAACCGCCGCAAGTAGCCGCAGGCAAGCCCTCCGGTCGGGACACGCACCCGCCACTCCACGCCGCGCATTCCACCACGCCGCGTCTTCCACGCCGCGGGGCTTGACAGGCCGGCTCGCGCCCGGCGCGACCCGGGCGATGGCCGAAGACGACCTGACGGCCATCCTGCGCCGCGCGCCGGGAGAGGCGCCGGACGTGCGCGTGCGGCTCGTGCCGCTCAAGGACGACCTGGTCGGCGGCGTTCACGTCTACCTGCGGATCGTCATGGCTGCCGTGGCGCTGGTCCTGTTGACGGCATGCGTCAACGTCGCGGCCCTGCTGCTCGCCAGGTCCGTGAAGCGCGGCGACGAGATGGCGCTGCGGGTGAGCCTGGGCGCCGGGCACGGGCGCCTGGCGCAACAGCTGATGGCGGAAGGATTCCTCCTGGTCGCGCCCGCCTCCGTGCTGGGGGTGGTGGCCGCCTGGGCCGGCCTGCGGCTGCTCGGTAGGGTCCCGGGACTCGAGCTGCCGCGACTCGCGGGCGCTCACCTGAGCGCGGCCGCGTTGGCGGCGACCGGCGCCGTCGCGGTGGGTGCGACGCTGCTGTTCGCCTGGGTGCCGGCGCAGACGTTGTCCGGGCTCGATCTCGCCGCCGCGTTGCGCCGCGCCAGGATGCTGGCCGGGCGGTCCCATCGCCGGGCCTTTTCGGCGCTCGTCGTCGCCGAGATCGGCTGCTCCGTGGTGCTCGCGGTGGGAGCCGGGCTGCTGCTGCGCAGCTTCTGGCGCGTGCAGCACGTCGACCCCGGCTTCCGGCCCGACTCCATGCTCAGCGTGTATCTGCGGACCAACGATTACGGCCCGCCTGGGCGCGCCTTCTGGAAAGACGTCCTCGACGGGGTGGCCGCTCTGCCGGCGGTGAGCTCCGTGGCGCTGGCGGATTGCATGCCGGGCAAGGGCGCCGCGCCGGCGACGCTGGTGTTCGACGATCGCGTCAACGATCCGCGGCAGGCGCCCGCGGCGCAGGGTTGCTGGATCAGCGCCGGCTTCTTTCGCACCAGCGGGACGCCCCTCCTCGGCGGCAGGTCCTTCGACGAGCGCGACGGCGCCGATGCGCCGCCGGTGGCCATCGTCAACGCCGAAGCCGCGCGCCGCTACTGGCCGGGCAGGAGCCCCATCGGCCGGTGGATCGGCGTGAACTACACCGGGCCCGGCCGCCGCGGCGGCGAGGCGCCGCGCCGCCGCCAGGTGGTCGGCGTCGTGGCGGCGATCAAGCAGGGCGCCCTCGACGCGCCCACCGAGCCGGCCGTCGACATGCCATACCTCCAGGACGAGACCGGGCACGACCTGGCCTCGATGAGCGTCTTCGTGCGCAGCGCCGGGGGATCCGCGGTGGCTGGCAGGCAGCGTGCGCGCCAGGATTCATGCCGTGCGGCCGGACCAGCCGGTCGCGGAACTGCGGACCATGCAGGACGTCATGGCGCAGGGGCTGGCTCCCAGGCGCTACAGCCTGTGGCTGCTGGAGGCGTTCGCGGCGCTGGCGATCCTGCTCGCGGGCCTCGGCCTGTACGGCGTCGCCGCGTACACCGCTGCGCAGCGAACGCGAGAGTTCGGCCTGCGCATGGCCCTGGGGGCGAGCCGCGGCAGCGTCCTGTCGGAGGTGCTGCGGCAGGGACTGGCGCTCACCGCGGCCGCCGCTGCCGCCGGCGCCGGGTTGGCGGTGGCGGCGAGCCGCGCGCTGTCGCAGCTGCTCTTCGAGGTGCAGCCGCTCGACCCCTCTAGCTTCACGTCCGCCGTGGTGCTGCTCGGTCTCGTCGCCGTTGGCGCCTGCCTGCTTCCCGCCTGGCGGGCCTCGCGGGTCGATCCGGCGTACGCCCTGAGAAGCGATTAGCGCACCGCGGCTTGCCCCCGGGTTGGCGTCCGCCGTATCGTCTTGGCGCTTCGAACTGATACTTGCCAGGTGGCGCGAGAGCGCCAGCTGCCGCTCGCTCAACCGATCATTGGCTAAGTACACCGAGCTCGTCCGAGGCGGCCGCCTCACGCATCCTGCCCTCCTCCTCGTCCTCGTCGGAACGGTCGGTCACTTCCTGATGATCGTCGGGTGCGCTGTCGGCTTTCTCCGCCGCCGCCCACGGCCCGGCGACTGGTGGAGGCTTGTGGGTGGCGCCATCCTCCTCATCCTCGCTCTCGTGGCGATCTTCCCGCTCCGCACCCACTCGACGCCGCTCCCCCTCGACGTCCCGCCGGCCCACGACCACCTGAGGTGAACGCGCCGGCGACGCCATCCCTTGCCCAGCTCGGGGTGGGTGGCGCGGAAGGGTTCGAGTTGCTACAGGAGCGCCCGCCAAGCTGGCGCTCGCCTGCACCTCGGCCGGCGGGACCGCTGGCACAGGCACGACTTCATGGAGAAGCTGAGCGCCGCCACGGCCGGCAGCTTCCAGCTGACCACGGACGGGTTGAACGCTGGACGACCTCGACGGGGACGGCAGGCCGGACCTCAATCCGGCGATCCTGGTGATGATGGTGGACCGGCAGGATCGTGCCGGACGATCGCGATGAGGGGTTGCGCCAAGGCGATGGCGACGCCGGCGGCGGTCGCAGCGGCGGGGCGGAGAGGCGGCACCGGATGGCCGGCGGCCGGGCCAGCAACTCAAGAATGGAGCACTACCGCCTGGACACAGAAGTTGCGTATTCGTGCGGGACCCCGTTAAATATATTTAACGGCCTCCCGAGCGAAAGCTAAAAGACAGCCCTCAGACTGCCTCGAAAGATATGCCCCCGGTTGTGGCTTCATGCCACACTGCAAGTCGCCTCTTTCCCGCCACTTAGCGAGACAGGCCACAATTGTGGCCCAAGCAAACCCGCATGGAATCAAGGCGAAATGAGCCGCGAGTCAGATTGCCGGAAGGTGGCCTTCGCGTCGTGCCGCGAGCGGTAGAGGTAGGCGATCAAGCTGCGCAGCAGTTCGGCGGTTAGCCGTTCCTCTTCAACGGCACAGCAGAACAGCTCCAGCGCCCGCTGAGCCTCGCGGTGGATTTCTTGATCCGCGAAAACCGGCGCCGACTCCCGAGCGAGCGCCTTGACCTCGGCTGTGTGCCCAAGGGCAGCGTGCACCTCGGCCAGCTCCAAGGTGGCCAGGGCAAAGACGTACGCGTTATGTAGCGCGAGAAACTGGTCGCGCACCCGCCCGAGGATGGCAACTGCCTCGTCCGCCCGCCCCTGGCCGGCGGCGACCTTGCCCGCCAGCCAGTCGGCCCGGAGCAGGTCGAGCCGGTTGCCGAGCCGGAGCGCCAGCGCCCCCAACTCGGGGAGCAGCAACTCGGCCGCCGCGTACCGGCCTGCATGGCACAGATTGAGGACCAGGAGATTACAGACCACGTAGCGCTTGCGCGGTTCGCGATCGGCGTCCATCGGATGCACTGCTTGTAACAGCGCGATCGACGCCTCGAACTCACCGAGCTCCACCAGGGCGCGCGCCTTGGCTAGCAGCAGCGCGGGGGTCTCGCCCCAGCTGTCGATTGCGAGCGCCTGGTCGATGAGCGCCAGGGCCTCCGGAAGCCGGCGTTGCGCCCGCCGCAAGGAGGCCTCGAGACCGAGCACCCGCGCCGCATTGAGCATGCCCGGATCTTCGGCGGCGCCCGTACGCCAGAGCGCCAGCGAGCGCTCGAACGCCTCGTCGGCCGCGGGCAGGTCCTCGCCGGCAACGCGCCAGCCGTTGGCCAAGTGGACGCCTGCATATCCCGCGAGGCGCGCTCGCAGATCCCCGGGGCCAGGGACCTGCCGGGCGACCTCCACCGCCATCTCGGCCAGGCGGATGGCCTCGGCCGCGCTGTCGCCGGCGGCCTCGATGCTCCGCTCGCAGAGCAGCTCGCAGAACTCCACGGTCTGAAACGCCCTTACCTCGCACACTAGCCGGTGCAGCGTGCCGTGAGAAGAGCCGTGGACAAGGACCCAAAGAGCGGAGGCTCGCGACGAGGCCTCCCGGCGGTTGACGGCGATAATTCCCAGCTCGCGGCTGAGCGCCTGGTGCAACAGGGCAGTGATTGCGCGAGCGATAGGGACACGGGGCGCGTTGAGAATCGGGCGGTCTTCGTCCGCGGCCGCCACAGGGTGGAGCGCACCACTTCCGCCGTGTCCGCTCCGAAATTGGCGTATGAGCGCGACGATCGCCTCCACGGTACTCAGCTCCACCCCGAGTGCAGCGGCGATGGGATCGAGAGTCTTGAGCGTCGGCTGGCGGCGCTTGCCCTGCTCGATCTTCTGGATTCCGTCCAGGCTGACGCCCGAAGCAGCGGCGAGGTCTTCCTGCTGCCACTCCTTCAACCAGCGCAGGAAGGTTACCGCCAGGCCCAGGTCGTCGCGACTTCCCAGCTTTGCGGGCATAAGATGGCTCCGTTCTCGCTTGTCAAGATAGCGCCATAATCATCGTGATCCTGTACCAGTAAGGCCGCTTTTGACCCGCTTTCTTGACGGCACAGGCACCCTAGTTCTCGAAGGCGCCCCGCCAGCCACCGGGGCCGGTGGTGGCCGCGTTCGGTCAAAGGAGTCTCTATGCGCACCTCCCGACGCCTCATCGGAATGGCTCTGCTCTTGAGCGTTGCCCTCGCCCCGATCTCGGCCTTGGCGTCGCCGCCACCAGCACAAACCGATGCGCGCGGCGGACCCGCGATGGCGTGGCCGGCCTGGGAGCCACTCGCCAAGCTATGGGAATGGATGGCGTCCCTCATGCCGGCGCCGCGGTTCTCATCACCGCGAAGCGGCGGTCATCGTATTGAGGGTCCGCCGCCAGCCACCCAACCAGGCGCCGCACAATCCGGCATACGGCCAGACGACGGACCAGGAGCTGATCCATACGGTTAGGACACGCCGATCATGGTACCTGCTCGAAGCGAAGCTGTGGATCGTACCGCGCGCGACAGAGGTAGGCGATCAAGCTGCGCAGCAGTTCGGCGGTTAGCCGTTCCTCTTCAACGGCACGGCAGAACAGCTCCAGCGCCCGCTGAGCCTCGCGGTGGATTTCTTGATCCGCGAAAACCGGCGCCGACTCCCGGGCGAGCGCCTTGACCTCGGCTGTGTGCCCAAGGGCAGCGTGCACCTCGGCCAGCTCCAAGGTGGCCAGGGCAAAGACGTACGCGTTATGTAGCGCGAGAAACTGGTCGCGCACCCGCCCGAGGATGGCAACTGCCTCGTCCGCCCGCCCCTGGCCGGCGGCGACCTTGCCCGCCAGCCAGTCGGCCCGGAGCAGGTCGAGCCGGTTGCCGAGCCGGAGCGCCAGCGCCCCCAACTCGGGGAGCAGCAACTCGGCCGCCGCGTACCGGCCTGCATGGCACAGATTGAGGACCAGGAGATTACAGACCACGTAGCGCTTGCGCGGTTCGCGATCGGCGTCCATCGGATGCACTGCTTGTAACAGCGCGATCGACGCCTCGAACTCACCGAGCTCCACCAGGGCGCGCGCCTTGGCTAGCAGCAGCGCGGGGGTCTCGCCCCAGCTGTCGATTGCGAGCGCCTGGTCGATGAGCGCCAGGGCCTCCGGAAGCCGGCGTTGCGCCCGGCGCAAGGAGGCCTCGAGGCCAAGCACCCGCGCCGCATTGAGCAAGCCCGGATCCTCGGCGGCGCCCGTACGCCAGAGCGCCAGCGAGCGCTCGAGCTCCTCGTCGGCCGCGGGCAGGTCCTCGCCGGCGACGCGCCGGCCGTTGGCCAAGTGGACGCCTGCATATCCCGCGAGGCGCGAGCGCAGATCGTCGGGGCCAGGGACCTGCCGGGCGACCTCCACCGCCAGCTCGGCCAGGCGGATGGCCTCGGCCGCAGGGCGTCGTATCCCCTCTGACAGACCGGACAGAGCGCCAGCAGGTGCCGCAGCGCGTGGTCGTGGGCGCCCGCGGCCACCTGCCAGGCGCAGCTGGGCTTGCTGCTGCACCGCAGCGGTGATCTCGAGAGCGCCGTTCGGCCGTTACGCGCCGCACTCGGCCAACTCGACGCGGCGTTTGCGCCCTCGCTCGCCGCCCGCCTGCGGCTCGTCCTCGCGGGCATCGAGACCGTCTTCGGACATCCCGCCGCAGCGAGGAAAGAGCTGGAGGTGGCGCGAGCGCTCTACCCGCTCGCGCCGTCGCCCGCCGAGGAGATCGCACGGGGCTGGAGCGAGGCGAGGATCGTCGCGGCGGCCGGGAAGAACGACGAGGCTGAGGCTCTCCTCGATCGGGTGCGCCGCGAGCTGCTCGCCCACGGCAGCCTGGCCGAGGCGGCGCTGTGCAGCTGCGAGCAAATCCTGATCCAGCTCGAGAGCCGCCGGTTCGATGCCGGTTTCAAGCTCGCAGACGACTTGGTCGTGGCGTTCCCGCCCGCGGGCGAACCATGGGCGCAGGAGCTTGCGAACCTGGTGCGCAAGCCGCCCGCCGCTGATCCTGGCGGCGCGCATCCTTGCCGACCGGCTGTACGCCCACCGCGCGATCGGACGACTGCGTGAAGCGTTGGCGTTGGCGCCGCCTCCAAAGCCCGGCGGGCGCCGACAACCGGCACCCCGGCAGCCGCCACCACCCAACCGTTCCATCGTCCAAGGCAATGCTGACGGCACACCTATCCGGCTACCGGCTGCACAGGGGACCGGGGCGGCAGGGACGTGGATCGCCTCAGTTGATGCGTTCCTGGCTGCTTCGAAGTTGACTACCCCGACGCGACGGCACTACCGCCATCACCTCATCGGCGCCGGCACCACGCTTGGATGGCCGCCCCTGGCCGAGCTTACGGCGAGCGACCTGCTGGTCTTCCGAGAGGCACTGCTCGCAGACGGCCGCAGCTCGGGGACCCATATCTGCGTGCTGGTAGCGCTTCGCTGCTTCATCTCGTGGGCAGCAGAGCAGGGTCGGAACGGCATGGACCCCGATGTCATCCGGCAGCAGCCCGCCAGATCGCTCTCGCCCACCTGCGTCTGTGGATGACCGCCGCCGAGGAGCTTCCGGCCGGCGCCGCCTAGCTCGAGCCGGTCCACTCCCCCAGGACCTCCTGTGCCGTCCGCCACCCCTCGACCGACGCCCTCTTCGGCTGGCACGCCGACCCGGAACTGCTCGCCGCGCTAGCTCTCGGCGATGGATCTGAGGCACCGGAGGTGCCAGAGGCCGGGCACCACCGGAAAGGCGATACAGCTGATCGCCGCCGTGGTAGAAGCATCCATCAGGGATCAAAGACAAAGACGCCGTACTGAGAGCCTGCCCAGAGGCGTCTCGGCACGTCGGGATCGATCGCCAGCGCAAAGGGCTGGCCAATGATGTCAGCGCCAATTTGTTGCGAAGTGGCGAAGTCGTCGTCGCTGGCGATGATCTTCCCCTCGCCCAGTAGCACGGCGTAGAGCCTCGATGGCGTCACCGGATCCCTCACCAGTGTGCCGAAGAGGAGGCCGCCGGCGGGAGTACCGGCGAAGCTCAACCCGCCGTCGGTGCTTTTCAACAGATGCCAGAAGTAGTCCAACCCATACAGCACGTTAGCGCTCGCCGGATCCGGAACCAACTGGCGGAAGAAGGGGCCGATTGGCACCCAGCTTGCGCCGGCGTCGGAGCTCTCGAAGAGTTCGGTCTCGTCGAATGCCGAGAGATAGACCTTGTAGGGCGGCGCTGGGCTCACCGCGAGAAGGTAGGGATCTGCCAACGGTTGGAGCACGACCGGGTCCGACCAGGTATCGCCGCCGTCCGTGCTCTTCGAGACCCCCACTACACCTCCCACGTACAGCGTTGAGGGGTCGTGAGGATCGAGCGCCAAGGGACCCCCGAACTTTCTGCGCTCGCCGTTGTCGATGCGCCTCCAGCTCTGACCACCGTCGTCGCTGCGTTCGACGCGGCCTTCAACGCTGGCGTAGACCGTGGCGGTGTGGCGGGGGTCAAGGAGCACCGAGTAAGTGGCGAAGGGGGTGTCACCGGCGACGCGGTCGTTGACGAGCTGCCAGGAGCGGCCGGCATTGGTCGATTTGTAGAGCCCCTTGTCCAGCGTCCTGGCATAGACCGTGTCGGGCCGCTCGGGATCGATGACCAGGTTGTCAATGGTGGAGAGTGCCAAGCCGGTGTTCGCCCAGGACCAATGGCCGCCGGCGTCGGCGCTGCGGAATACCCCGTCGTTCCCGAGGCCAGAGTAGACGTGGGAAGGAACTGTCGGATCGAGCGCCACGGAGAGCACGTCATCCGCCGGCAGCCCGGTGCGTCGCGCCACCCAGTGCGATCCCCCATCGACGCTCTCGAACAATCCCCCGCTGCTGACGTCCACATCAGGGTCGGCCTGGAGACCGACGTAGAGAGTCGCCGGCTCGGTGGGGTGGACCGCCACGGAGGTCACGAACTGGCTCGGCAGCCCGGCGTCGATCTCCCGCCAGTGGGCGCCGCCGTCGGTGCTGCGGAACAACCCCCCCTGTCCGCCGGCGAACTGCGGCGGTCCGCCGGCATAGAGCACGTTGGCGGGGCCCGGCGCCACCGCGACGAAGCTGAGCGACACTCCCTGTAGTCCGATGGGCTTGAAGGTGACGCCGCCGTCGCGGCTGCGGTAAACGCCCCCGCCATCGAGCTGGGCGCTGACGGAGTACAGAGCGGCGGAGGTGAAGTCGAACGCTAGGGACGTGGCGACAGATTGGGCCGGCACAGCGGCGCCGAGCGACACCCAGGTTCTCCCCCGGTCGGCGGATCGAAACAGCTCGCCGGCGCTGGCATAAACGTTGCCGTTAGGACCGACCCCAAGAGCGGTGACCGTGACGTCCTCGTCGTCGCTGGGCAGTGGAACGGAGTGCCAGGTCCGACCGTGGTCGCGGCTGCTCAAGACGCTCGCGTTGATTGCCACATACACTCGCCCCGGATGCAGGCGATCGAACGCGATCGGACCGACGATCGAGAAGATGTCTCCCGCCGTGAGTTCCCAGCTCGCGCCTCGGTCGTCGCTCCGAAACAAGCCCTGGTTCGTGCCGGCCAGGATGGTCGACGGCCTCGTCGGGTCTACCGCCACGACGGTGATGGTGCCGCCGTAGGGTCCGACCGAGCGCCATCCGGCGTAGAGCGGTTGTGTCAGCAAGGCACCGGCGACCAAGGCGAAGGCGAGCGGGTGGCGCGGGTGGCGCCGGTGGCGAACGGACGGCTCCTGGCGCTCTTTGGCGGTCGTCATCGATCTGCCCTCCAGTGATCGTTGCTGCTGTGCATACGGACGCGAGAGCTCGAGCGTCGATCTGGAGCCGTTGGCGACCGACGCGGAGGCCAGAGCGTCTGTCGAATCACATTCACCACCTACGCGAGCATATACGTCCGGCGCTGAGCACCCGTCTCGAGCTTGACCTGACGCCCAAGCGGTCCGGGCGCCGGCGTGGCGGCAGCCGTCGTTGGGCGGCAAGCCATCGCCGCGCCGCCTGACGGGCGCGGTCAGGAAAATGAGCCGGCCAGCTCGACCGCGATGCTCCCCAGGTGCTCCCCAAGCGGATTTCTTGGAGGGACTCGGCAATCTAGCCTGGCTTCATACTTATTTGTTATCAATAACTTGCGTGGTGCCCAGGGGCGGAATCGAACCGTCGACCCCGTGATTCTCAGTCATAGACCCCGTCCACGTACCAGGCGCCGGAGGCGCGGTCGCGGAAGATGCGGTAGAGGCCGCCGGTCGTCAGCTCGACGTCCCAGTAGTCGCGTCCCGCCGGGTTGGGGGTCCACCATTCGTCCTCCATTCCCCAGGGGCCCGCGGCCACCTTCACCCGGCCGCCGACACGCAGGCCCGCGGCGGTGTCGTCGCGGGTGACGGGCCGGATCTCGAAGGGAGGGAGCAGGGAGGGCTCGGCGCCGGGAGCTTCTTCCGAGTCCTGGACGAGCACCTCGATCTCCGTCGCCGGCCGCACCACGCGCACCGCCAGCAGGCCGCGCCCCGCCGTGCACCGCGGATCGCGCCGGAGGCCTGACGCTGAAGCGAGAGGCGGCGGTGGCGGCTCGTACTCGACGAGCGCCAGGCGCTCCGGCCGGTGCCCGTCGACCGGGCGCGGCGAGCCGACGCGGCCGGGACCGAGGAGCGCGAAGAGACGGGCGAGAGTGGCGGCCAGCTTGTCAGGCGACAGCACCGCCGGGCCGTACAGCGACAGCTGGGCCTCCCGCGGGCGGTCGGGACTGGCTGCCAGGGTGAAGCCGGCGACCGGCGCACCCGGTGGGCGGGCCTCGAGGTCGAGGCGCAGCAGGGTCAGGAGCGTCTTGACGTCCCGGGTGGGCGCCGGCAGATCGATGCTGCGCTGCTGGTGGCCCTCGGGCTCGAGCCGCAGGGTCAGCTGCAACCGGGCGCAGGCAAGGCCGCTGGCCTCGAGGCGCAGGCACAAGCGCTCCAGGGCCGCCCGGCCCACGAACAGGAAAGGCTCGAGCGCCACCAGCGGCCATTCCAGGTCCATGCCCTCGTGGAACGCGGCCGGCGGCTGGCTGGGCATCAGCGGCCGGGGATCGATCCCCCGCGCCGTGGCGTGCAGCTCGCGGCCGGCGTTGCCCAGGCGGCTGGTGACGCGGGAAACGGGCAGGTGGGCAAAATCGCCGATCGTCTTGATGCCCCACTGGTCGAGGGTGGCGACGATCTCGATGATCCCCGGGTTTCCCGGGGTCCCCGCGGTCCCCGGGCTTGCCGGGCTGCCCCAGGTCCTGGCGGCCCCCGCGGCCGGCGGGCCCGGGGTCTCCGCGGCAGGTGACAGGCGGGCGAGCGGCAGCGGCGCCAGGAAGACTGCCTCTTCCCCCACCGGTACGATGGCGGGCGATGACGTGAGTCCGGGGAGGCCGGCGGCGATCCGGGCGGCGAGCTTGCTCGAGGCAATGCCCACCTTCGCCGGCAGGCAGGCCGCCTCGGCGGCGGCGAGCAGGGCGCTCCCCATCATGCTTTCGGGACCCGCGCCCTCCTCCTCGGCGCCGTCAGGAGCGGAGGACGGCTTCCTGCCCGCGGGCCGGAAGCGGCGATCGATCCCATCCACGTCGAGATAGGCCACCCCTTCGCCGGCATCCTCGACGCGTGGCGAGAAGCGCTCGGCGACCTCGAGCAGCGCCTCCTGGGCCGCGCGCTCACACTCCGCGTCGCGCGGCCGCGCCACCAGCTTGGGGATGAGCGCCCGTGCCTGGGGGAGGGTGAGGCCGGGCCGCACTCCGGCCCGGCGCGCCAGCCGCGAGGCGGTGACGACGCGGGCGGCGCTGCCGTTGCCTTCGACGATGACCACCGCCTCGCGCGCCAGCTCGGGCTCGCTGCGCAGCCGGGCCGCGAGCGGGAAGAGCGAGACTACGATGCAGGCGAGCCGGGGAAGGGCCACGGGCGCTCCTCAGGTGCGGCGGGCCTGCCGGCGATGCAGCGGCCGCCGTGCGAGCCGCTGGCGCCGCAAGGCCGGCTCCGCCGGCGGGCCTGCCGGAGCTGCCGAGGCTGCCGGTACCGCCGCGGCCCGAGCGGCCAGGGCGGCCGAAGCCAGGCCCACCTGAGCTGCCGGGACTCCCGGGACCGCCGGGATCGCCGCGACCGGAGCTGCCGGGGGGGCGGGGGCGGCCGGGGTTGCCGGAGCGGTCAGAGCCAGCGGCGACAGCTGCAGCTGCAGTCCCATGGAGGCGGCGGGGAGCTGGCGGCCGCGGCATTTCTCGAGCGTCACCCGACAGGAGAGGCCGTCGAGCAGCCAGGGAGAGGCTTCCGACGTTTCGTCCCAGCCGTGGCGGCCGTGCCAGCCGTGCCAGCAGGGACGCCCGCGCGCCGCCTGCAGCACCACCGCCGCCGCCGTGCCGCTCACCCGGTAGGGGCTGGCCACCAGCAGAGCGGCGCCCTGCGCCTGTGCTGTCCGCGCCAGGCGCAGCCAGCCGGCCTCGGCCCCCCGCCCGCCGCGCACCGGCGGGTTGCCGAGATCCAGGACCACCAGCGGGAAACCGCCGCCGAGGAGCATCTCGGCGCCGGCCAGGGCCTGCTTGAGGAGGGTGGGGCGCAGCCAGAGCAGCCGGCGGAGGTCCAGTCCCAGGGCGGCGGCGGCCTGCGGATCGAGCCCATCGCCGAGGTCGACCAGGGCCGCCGCCTCTCCTGCCATGGTGGCCGCGGCGAGAGTCGCCAGCACCGCCGAGAATCGTCCGCTCGAGCGCGCGCCGATCATCTCGACCAGCTTCCCCCGCGGCAGGCCGCCTCCCAGCAGCTCGTCCAGACCGGGGAACGTCTGCAGGAGCGCCCGCGGGTGCGGGGGCGCCATCGAGGTGGTCTCCCGCGACTCCTGGGATTCCAGGGATGAGCGGGCGCCAACCTCGTGGCCGCCAATCTCGCGGGCGCTGCGCAGGCTGTCGACCAGCGGCGCGAGCGAGCTCAGCGGGTCCTGGGGATCGAGCGGCTGCGACAGCTTGCGGCGCAGGTGCTCGAGGGCGGATGCTGCCGTTGGACCGTGGCCCGGCATGGTTCCAATCTAAGGCGTTAACAAGGCGTAAGTCAAGCTCGGCGAAAAACCGATAAATGGTGTAAATGCGTGTCTTTACAGGGGCTTGGCATAAATAGATCACAATATCCGTAAGTCGCGAACCGGCAGCTTTTCAAATCATCGCCGGGCATCTTGCGGTAACGTGAAAGACGTACCGCCCTGCCGCCGAGACGGTCCGGATGGAACCGCTCCCGGGGACCGCGGGACATGAGTTGGGCATAGAATCATGGGCGATGACGGAACGCCCGCGCGTCAGCCTGGCGACCTTGGCGGCCCTGGTGGCATCTGGCGCGCTCGCCGTTCTATCGACGGCACCGGCGACATCGGCAGCACCGGCGGCGGGCTCGCCCGCGCCAGCCGCCACCGCGCCGCCGGCCGCCGGCGCGCCGAGAGGTGGAGCCATGAGCCTGAGCCTGACTTCTTCCGCCTTCACCCACCAGGGCGAAATACCGGCCCGCTACAGCTGCGAGGTCAAGGGCCGCGAAATCTCCCCGCCGCTGGCCTGGAGCGGCGTGCCGGCCCGGGCCAAGAGCCTGGCCCTGATCGTGGACGATCCCGACGCTCCCGACCCCAAGGCGCCGAAGCGGACCTGGGTGCACTGGGTGCTCTACGATCTGCCGGCCGCCGCCGGCGGGCTCGCCGAAGGCGTGGACCCCGGCCACCTGCCGCCCGGCACCCGCGAGGGGAACAACGACTGGGGCCGCACCGGCTACGGCGCGCCCTGTCCGCCGATCGGACGGCACCGCTACTTCTTCAAGCTGTACGCCCTGGACACCGTGCTGCCCGATCTCGGCCATCCCGACAAGCATCGTCTCGAGCAGAGCATGGAGGGGCACGTGCTCGCCCATGCCGAGCTCGTCGGCACCTACCAGAAAGCCGGCCACTAGCTAGTGGCCCGAGCGGAACACTAGCTGCCACCCCCGGCGAGCGGGCGCGATCCCAAAGGTCCGATGGACGACGTTTCCGGCGTACGCCGCGACTACCAGCAGGCGGGCCTGGACGAGCGCGACGTCGCGCCCCATCCCATCGCCCAGTTCCGCGCCTGGCTGGCGGAGGCGCTCGCCGCCGATCCTCTCGACCCCACCGCCATGACGCTCGCCACCGCCGACCGCGAGGGCCGGCCCTCGGCGCGGATCGTCCTGCTCAAGGGTTATGACGAACGGGGCTTCGTCTTCTTCACCAACTACGGCAGCCGCAAGGCCTGCGAGCTGCTGGTCAACCCGCACGCGGCGCTGGTCTTCTACTGGCCGGCCTTCGATCGCCAGGTGCGGGCCGAGGGCACGGTCGGCAAGGTCTCGCGCGACGAGACCGCCGCCTACTTCGCGACCCGGCCGCTCGGCTCGCAGCTCGGCGCCTGGGCGTCGCGCCAGAGCGCCCCGGTGGCCGGCCGCGAGGATCTCGAACGGGCAATGTCCGCCGCCGCCGAGCGCTTCGCCGGCAGGGAGGTCCCGGCGCCCGACTTCTGGGGCGGCTACCGCCTGAGCCCGACGTGGGTGGAGTTCTGGCAGGGGCGCGAGAGCCGCCTCCACGACCGTCTCGTCTACCGCCGCGACGCCGGCGGCGCCTGGACCATCCAGCGCCTGCAACCCTGAGCGGCGGCGCGGCAGCCGGCGGCATGTTGGCCAGCCGCCGGCGTCCTGGGCAGCCGGCGGCGCCGGGCCTCACTGCTTCTTGCAGACGTGGTGCTCGGTGACCAGGGTGCCGTTCTCCGGGTAGGTGGGGCCGTCGATCGCGTATTCGGCATCCGACTTCTTGGTGAAAGTCGCGTCGCTTCCCGGCGTTTCCGCCGTCTTGCGCGGAAAGAAGCTGACATATTTCCACGACCAGCCGCCGCCGCCCGCATCGGTCATCCGCATGGCGAAGTATTGACCGGTGCTGAGCGTGAGGAAGCGCACCCAGGTCTGGCGCCCCTCGTCGTATCCGAACAGGGCTTCCGCGTGCTCTGCCTGCTGGTTCTCCTGCAGCTGCCGAGGCGGGAAGTCATAGGCCTGCCTGAGCCAGAGGTCGCCGAGCGCGCTGGCGTAGGTCGTGGTGTAGGTGCCCGAGAACGTGCCGACCGTGTGCGCGCAGCGCCAGGTCCCCACCAGATATTGCACCGAGGCGATCTTCTGCCGTGCGGTCGGCGCCGCCTGCGCGGAGGAAGCGGAAAATAATGCTGCGACGAAAACAACGGCGATGGCTGCCGGCAGGACCGATCCTGGCTTCATGCGCTCTCCTTTGCCTGACTCAGCCCGGCGCGATGGCGGCGAGCTGACGGCAGGATAGGCGGCCGCCGGCGGCCGGCGCATGTGCCAACCGGCCGGTGCGGCCAGGCATGACTTCCGGCCTGCCCGGCCGGTCAAAGCCAATCAAAGCCGCTCAAAGCCGGTCAGGCGGGCGACACCCGGAAGCGGGTCGATGACGGCGTTGGGGGGCTCGGCCTATACCAGGTTGGCCAGGTGCCAGATCAGGCCGGCCGGGGTGACGACCCTGACGTCTCCCTCGAGGCCGTGGACCTGGACCTCGACGGTGTCGCCGCGCTTGATCACCTGCACGGTTTCGGGGCCGCTCTCGACCTGGACCAGCGTGCCGTCGGGGGCGCCCGCGAGAGCCCGGCAGGCGGCGCGGGCGGCCGGCCGCCAGGCATGGGCGCGGAAGGCGCTCCCCGGCGGCGGGAGATGCCGGCCTTGCTCGCTGGCCTCGGCGACCGCCGCCAGGTCGATCGCGGCAGCCACCAGGCCGGCTGGCAGCGGCAGGTCGAGATCGAGGGACCCGGCGTTGGAGCGCTGGCGGACCTCGACTTTCACCGAGCGGCCGTGGGTGAAGACGTAGGCGACCAGCATGCCGCTGCCGACCGCCAACAGCGCGGCGAAGACAAAGGCGATCAGCATGAACCTGGCGAATCGACTCATAGCACCCTCCTGCCTGGCTCTCCCTCGGTGGCGGCCGCGCTCGGCGTACCCCCGGCGTGGGGGGCCCTTCAGGTGGCGGCCGCGCGGCCTGCCGAGCTCAGCGCCCTGCGGCGTCGCCGTCCACCCACATGCGGACGGTTTCGTGGTCGCCGTTGACGGTCACCAACTCACCCGCGCCGGTCCTGGCCAGCGCCGCGATGGCGGCCGCCAGGTCGAAGCGGTCGCCGGACCCCTGCAGCAGCGCGTCGACCACCGCCGCCGGAATGCGCGCCTCGACGTTCTTGCCGTGGCTGCCGCTGCCGCCCTCCGGGCGATCGCGATCTGCCTCCTGGATCAGCAGGTAGCCGCCGCTGCGCGCCACCCGCACCTTGCCGCGCGATTCCTCGACCGTGACGTAGGTGGCGTCGGGCATGCGTTGCACCTCCCGCCAGATGCGCCGCAGGTCCTGGACCGAGAGGTCGCGGCCATCGACCCGCAGGCTCTCCGCGGTGCGCGCCTCCTCGGGGATCAGGGGCGCCGCCGCCTCGACCACCGACAGTGGAAGGTTGACGCTCACCCGGCTGTCATCGTGCCCGTCGTGCACCTTGATGTGCAGCCACAGGTCGGTCTTGGCCTCGGCCGCCGCCGCGCTCATCAGCAGCAAGGCTATGCCCATCACGCTGTTCCACGTCATCCCGGTCTCCTTGACGCCAACCGCCGGCGCCTCTATCCACTAAACGAGGAACCGCCGCAGGAGGTTTCAGCCCGCCCGGCGCCGCCACACCCGCGTGGCCGGCGGCCGGCGGCCGGGAGCACGCGGTGGCAGGCTCAGGGAAGCTCGGGCAGGGCGTAGTCGAGCTCGTAGTGGTGCTGTCCGTTCTCGACCTTGATGGTCATGCTGCCCGTGAGCCCCGTCAGCTGGCCCGTGCCCGAGTCCGGCACCACGATGATCGTCATCTGTGTACCGCTGCGCGTCATCGTGCCGCTGTGCTGCAGGACGAACGTGCCGCTGCGCCCGTGGAGCGTCCCGCTCACCCGCTCGATCGCCACGTAGCCACCCGCGCCCTTGGCGGGGCCGCCGGCGAACAGCATCTCGCCCTGGCTGGCGGCTTCGACGTCGCCGTGGAACTGCTTGTCGATGGACAACCTGCCCATGGGCGTCTCGGCCTTGTCTTCCGCTGTCTGCGGGGTCAGCTTCACGTCGAACGTGCCACTCGCGCGAGTCGTCATCACCGCCTCCTTCCGGGCTGCGCCGGGTACCGCTGGATGGGTCTGGGCATATCCCACTGCACCGGGTCCGAGGGTCAGGCAGAGACCCGCGATGACGCCGGCGACAGTGCGAAGTTGCTTCTTCATCCGGTCTCCTTCTCCTTCCCGCTGCCGCGGGGCGCGCTGGCCGGCTCCGCCAAGGAGCCCCCAGGCACCGCCAACGCTACCGGGTCCGCCGCCCCCGGGATTGAAGAAACGCGACATTCGCGGCATTGCCGGCGACCGGCCGGCTTGACTCTCCCGGCTGGCCTCCGGGACACTCTGGCGGTGACCGGCCAGCCTGGGGGCGTCCCCGCGATCCTGCGCACGCTGACGCTCGGCTCCGCCGACTGGGAGACGCGCGGCGTGCTCCGGCCGCAGGCGCAGCCGCAGCGGACCCCGGCGCGGTTTCCCCCCGCCGCCGACATGAGCCCCTTCGTCGACCTCTACTGGATCGCCAGCTGGGACCTCGCGCCAGGGGAGACGATGGTCGTCGAGACGCTGCCGCATCCGTGCGTGAACGTGGTCGTGGAGCCGGGGCGGTCGCTCGTCCACGGCCCGGTCAAGGGCAGGTTCTCGCGCACCCTCGCCGGGCGCGGCCGGGTGGTGAGCGCGCGGCTCCGGCCGGGAGCCTTTCGCGTCTTCTGCCGGCGGCCGGCATGGCAGCTGGTGGGCGCCTCGCTGGACTTCCCGGCGGCTTTCGGCGCCGCCGGCGGACCGCTCGAGAGCGCGATCCTGGCCGAGGCCGGCGACGAACGCGCCATGGTAGGGCTCCTCGAACAGTTCTTGCGCGAACGGCTGCCGGCGCCCGGTCCGGCAGCGCCCGCCCCGCCAGCACCTGCCCCGCCAGCGCCCGGCGCGGCAGTGCCCGCCCGGGCAGCGCCCGCCCCGGCGACAACTGCCCCGGCAGCGCCCGCCCCGGCGACAACTGCCTCGGCAGCGCCCGGCCCGGCAGCGCCCGGCCCGGCAACGCCCGCCCCGCCTGCGCCCGGTCCCGCAGCGCTCGACCGCGTCGAGATCGCCGACCGGATCGAACAGATCGACCGCATCATCGGCCGTATCGCCGCGGATCGCGACGTCGTCAGGGTCGAGGACCTCGCCCGGGTGGTCTCCCTGGGCCGCCGGACCCTCGAGCGGCTCTTCCGCGAGTACGTGGGGCCGAGCCCGAAGTGGGTCATTCGCCAGTATCGCCTGCAGGCAGCGGCCGACGAGGCCGCGAAGGGGCGGGTTGCGGACTGGTCGAGGCTGGCCAACGACCTCGGTTACGCCGATCAGGCACACTTCATCCGCGACTTCCGCGCGGTCCTCGGCGCCACGCCCACCGAGTTCGCGCGGCAGGCGGCGCTCCCCCGTCCGGCGCCGGGCCGGCCGGCCGCCTGAGCGGCAGCCCGCGTCCCGGCGGCGAGGCCGCGGCCGTCAACCAGCCGGTGTAGCATGTGCGCGCCGCGCCGTGCGCCGCGCCCGCGCCGCCGCCCGCATTCGCCGCGGGCGTGGAGGCCGGCAGGCCGGTAGGCCAGGTGGCGGCCGGTGGAGGCCAGGAAGAGCGAATGATCGACGCGAACGGACGACAGCGGGTGGTGATCGACCGGGTGCGGCCCGAGATCGACGGCGGCCGCTTCGCGATCAAGCGCACGGTGGGCGAGAAGGTCACGGTCGAGGCCGACGTGCTGACCGACGGCCACGACGCGCTGGGCTGCCTGCTGCGCTACCGCGACGAGCGCGCCTCGGCCTGGAGCGAGATGGCCATGGAAGCGCTCGGCAACGACCGCTACCGGGCGCAGCTCACCGTCACCAGCGTCGGGCGCTGGCTGTACACGGTGACGGCCTGGGTGGACCATTTCAAGACCTGGCGCCGCGACCTGCGCAAGCGGGTCGACGCCCGCCAGGACGTCGCCCTCGACCTGCTCGCCGGGGCGGCCCTGATCCACCAGGCGGCGGAGCGGGCGCGCGCCGCCGGGCGCAAGGCCGACGGCCGCGTCCTGGCCGGCCTGGCGCGCTCCCTCGAGCAGGCGCGCGACCTCGAGGCCCGCCTGCGCCTGGCGCTCGACGACGAGCTGGCGCAGCTGATGGACCGCCACACCGACCGCGCCGCCGCTCTGTCGCACCGCGAGCTGGCGGTCGTCGTGGACCGCGAGCGGGCGCGCTTCTCGAGCTGGTACGAGATGTTCCCGCGCTCCTGCTCGCCGGTCCCGGGCCGTCACGGCACCTTCCGCGACCTCGCCGAACACCTGCCCTACGTCGCCGAGATGGGCTTCGACGTCCTCTACCTGCCGCCCATCCACCCCATCGGGCTCACCCACCGCAAGGGCAGGAACAACGCTGCCGTGGCCGGCCCGGACGACGCCGGCAGCCCCTGGGCCATCGGCGCCCCCGCCGGCGGGCACAAGGCCATCCTCCCGGAGCTCGGGACGCGCGAGGAATTCCGGCAGGTGATCGCCAGGGCGCGCGACCTCGGGCTCGAGATCGCCATGGACGTCGCCTTCCAGTGCTCGCCCGACCATCCCTACGTGCGCGAGCATCCGGAGTGGTTCAAGAAGCGGCCCGACGGCACCATCCAGTATGCCGAGAACCCGCCCAAGAAATACGAGGACATCTACCCGTTCGACTTCGAGTGCGAGGCGTGGCGCGAGCTGTGGGAGGAGCTCAAGAGCGTCTTCGATCACTGGCTGGGCGAGGGCATCCGCATCTTCCGCGTCGACAACCCCCACACCAAGCCCTTCGCCTTCTGGGAGTGGGTGATCGCCGAGATCAAGCGCGACCATCCCGACGTCATCTTCCTGGCCGAGGCGTTCACCCGCCCGAAGCTCATGTACCGCCTGGCGAAGCTCGGCTTCACCCAGTCCTACAACTACTTCCCCTGGCGCACCACCGGCTGGGAGCTGACCCAGTACTTCACCGAGCTCACCAGGACCGAGGTCGCCGAGTACTTCCGGCCCAGCCTATGGCCGAACACCCCGGACATCCTCACCGAGCAGCTGCAGTTCGGCGGCCGCCCGGCGTTCATCCATCGGTTCATCCTGGCGGCGACCCTCGGGGCCAGCTACGGCATCTACGGACCCCCTTACGAGCTGCAGGAGAGCCGCGCGCGGGAGCGCGGCAGTGAGGAGTACCTCGATTCGGAGAAGTACCAGCTGCGCCACTGGGACCTGACCGCGCCGCACAGCCTGCGCGACCTGATCGCCCTCGTCAACCGCGTGCGCCGCGAGAACCCGGCGCTGCACACCTCGACAGGATTGCGGTTCCACCCCACCGACAACGAGCAGCTGCTGTGCTACAGCAAGTCGGCCGAGGCGGTCGACAACGTCATCGTCGCCGTGGTCAACCTCGACCCCCATCACGTGCAGTCGGGCTGGTTGGAGCTGGACCTGGCGGCCCTCGGCCTCGAGAGCGGCCGGCCGTTCCAGGTCCACGACCTGCTGACCGGCGCCCGCTACCTGTGGAACGGCGCGCGCAACTTCGTGCAGCTCGATCCCCAGCAGGCGCCGGCGCACCTGTTCCGCGTGCGGCGCCGGGTGCGCTCCGAGCAGGACTTCGACTACTTCCAGTAGGCCCCCCAGGCGGTCCTTGGAGATGCGATGAGCCAAGTTGGCGAACCCCGACGGCGCGGCGGCGGCGACGACCCGCTGTGGTACAAGGATGCGGTTCTCTACGAGGTGCACGTGCGCGCCTTCGCCGACTCGGACGGCGACGGCATGGGGGACTTCCGCGGCCTGACCGGCAAGCTCGACTACCTGCGCGACCTGGGCGTCACCGCCATCTGGCTGCTGCCTTTCTATCCCTCGCCGTGGCGCGACGACGGCTACGACATCGCCGACTACACCAGCGTCCACCCAGCCTACGGCTCGCTCGAGGATTTCCAGGAATTCCTCGACGAGGCGCACCGCCGCGGCCTCAAGGTGATCACCGAGTTGGTGATCAATCACACCTCCGACCGCCACCCCTGGTTCGAGCGCGCCCGCCGCGCCGCGCCGGGCACGCCGGAGCGCGATTTCTACGTGTGGAGCGACACGCCCGACCGCTACGCCGACGCCCGCATCATCTTCACCGACACCGAGACCTCCAACTGGACCTGGGACCCGGTCGCCAAGGCCTACTACTGGCATCGCTTCTTCTCGCACCAGCCCGACCTCAACTTCGACAACCCCAGGGTGCACGAGGCGCTGCTCGCGGCGCTCGACTTCTGGATGGAGATGGGCGTGGACGGCCTGCGCCTGGACGCCGTGCCCTACCTCTACGAGCGCGAGGGCACCAACTGCGAGAACCTGCCCGAGACCCACGCCTTCCTGCGCCAGCTGCGCGCCCACGTCGACGCCCGCTTCCACAACCGCATGCTGCTGGCCGAGGCCAACCAGTGGCCCGAGGACTCGATCGCCTACTTCGGCGATCCCGACGACGGCGCCGGCGAATGTCACATGGCTTTCCATTTCCCGGTGATGCCGCGCCTGTACATGTCGATCCGCATGGAAGACCGCTACCCGGTGGTGGACATCCTCGAGCAGACGCCGCCGATCCCGGCGAGCTGCCAGTGGGCGACCTTCCTGCGCAATCACGACGAGCTGACGCTCGAGATGGTCACCGACGAGGACCGCGACTACATGTACCGCGTCTACGCCCAGGACGCGCAGGCGCGCATCAACGTCGGCATCCGGCGCCGCCTGGCGCCCTTGATGGGCAAGGACCGGCGCCGCATCGAGCTGATGAACAGCCTGCTGTTCTCGCTGCCGGGGGCGCCGGTGCTCTATTACGGCGACGAGATCGGCATGGGCGACAACATCTACATCGGTGACCGCAACGGCGTGCGCACGCCGATGCAATGGAACGGCGACCGCAACGCCGGCTTTTCGACCGCCAACCCGCAGCGGCTGTACCTGCCGGTGATCACCGACCCCGAGTTCCACTACCAGGCGATCAACGTCGAGACCCAGCAGGGCAATCCGCATTCGCTGCTGTGGTGGACGCGGCGGCTGATCATGCTGCGCAACCGCCACCGCGCCTTCAGCCGCGGCAGCCTGGAATTCCTCTACCCGGACAACCATCACGTGCTGGTCTTCCTGCGCCGCCACCAGGACGAGACGCTGCTGGTGGCCGCCAACCTGTCGCGCTTCGTGCAGCCGATCGAGCTCGATCTCGCCGCGCACGCCGGCACCACGCCGATCGAGCTGTTCGGCGGCACCGAGTTCCCGCGGATCGCCGCCGACCGGCGCTACCCGCTCACGCTCGGGCCCCACTCCTTCTACTGGTTCACGCTCGAGCGGCAGCCGGTGCGCCGCGCCTGGCCGCACGCCGGCGCGGCGAGCGGCGCCGGGCAGGCGGTCGAGGTGCCGGTGGTCACGCTGGCCGGCGGTGCCGCCGGATACGCGGCAGGAGAAGGTGGCAGGGCCGAGGATGCGGCAGCCGCGGGCAACGGCGAAGGCGCCGGCGAGGCCGGCGACGCCGGCGAGGCCGGAGACTGGAAACGGTGCTTCAGCGCTCCCGCGAAGGCGGCCTTCGAGGCGGCGCTCGCCGCCCGCCTGCCTGCCTTCCGCTGGTTCGCGGCCAAGGCGCGCGCGCTGCGCACGGTGACCCTGGCCGAGGTCATCCCGCTCGACGGCGACGCCTGGATGCTGCTGCTCGACGTCACCTACGAGCAGGGAGAGGCCGAGCGCTACGCGCTGCCGGTCGCGTTCGAGCCGGATGCCGCGGCCGGCGACGAGGGGGCCGGCGAGAAGCAGGCCGGCGCCGCCGGCACCCCGGCCGCGGCCGGCGCGCACCGCGAGCCGCGACGCATCGTGGCGCGCATCGAGAGCGGCGCTGTTACAGGCAAAGCGGCAGACAAAGCGGCAAACAAAGCGGCAGACCAGGCGGCCGGCCAGTCGGCCGGCAAGGCGGCCGGCAACGGCGTGCTCTATGACGCCTTCGAGGATGCCGCCTTCGGCCGCGCCCTGCTGGCGGCGATGGCGGCAGGCCGCCGTTTCCGCGGACCGGCGCACGCGGTGGCGGCGTGGGCCGATCCCGGCTTCGCGGAGCTGGCCGGCGCCGATCCGCTGGCCGGCGCCCACGAGCTCGAGCCGCGGCCGCTCGGCGTCGAGCAGAGCAACACTTCGATTCGCTTCGGCGACCGGCTGGTCCTCAAGCTGTTCCGCAAGCTCGAGGCAGGCACCAATCCCGACCTCGAGATCGGCCGCTTCCTGACCCGCTCGACCACCTTCCGCCACATGCCTCCGGTCGGGGGCGGCCTGGATCTCCGCGACGTCCGCGACGGGGGACGCGGCCGCGAGCCGGTCACCCTGGGGGTGCTGCAAGGCTTCGTCGCCAACGAGGGCGACGCCTGGAGCTATACCCGCGATGCCCTGGGCCGCTACTTCGAGCGCGTCCGCACCGGCTGGGGACGAGGCGACTTCGGTCCGGCGGCGGTGCCGGAGCAGCCGCTCCTCGCGCTGGCGGCCGCGGCCGGCGTCGCCGTCCCGCCGCCCGACCTCTACGAGCGCATCGGCACCTACCTGCCGGCGGTGCGCCTGCTCGGCGAGCGCACCGCCGAGCTGCACATCGCGCTCGGTTCGGCGCCGCCCGACCTGCCGGCCTTCGCGCCCGAGCCGTTCTCGACCCTGCATCAGCGCTCGCTCTACGAATCGATGCGCACCGCCGCCGGCCGCGTCTTCGCGCTGCTCCGCCAGCGCCTGGGCGACCTCGCGCCGGACGCCCGCGCCGCCGCCGAGCAGGTGCTGGCCGCCCAGGGGCAGGTGCGCGAGCGTTTCGCGCGGCTGCTCGGCCCCAAGGTGACGGCGACCCGCATCCGCACCCACGGCGACTATCACCTGGGGCAGGTGCTCTACACCGGCAAGGACTTCGTGATTCTCGACTTCGAGGGCGAGCCCGCGCGCCCGCTCTCCGAGCGCCGGCTCAAGCGCTCGCCGCTGCGCGACGTCGCCGGCATGCTGCGCTCGTTCCAGTACGCCGCCTACGCCAGGCTGTTCGAGGAATCGGCGAGCGGCATCATCCCGCCGCCGGAGCTGCCGATGTTCGAGAGCTGGGCGCTGTTCTGGGAGCGCTGGGTGGCGGCGGCCTTCCTCGGCTCCTACCTCGGGCGCACGGCCGGCGCCGCCTTCGTGCCCGCCCAGCGCTCCGAGCTGACCATCCTGCTCGACGCCTACGTCCTGGAAAAGGCGATCTACGAGCTGGCCTACGAGCTGAACAACCGACCGGGCTGGGTGCGCATCCCCCTGGCCGGGATCTGCAGGATCCTGGGGGAGGGCCCGGACCGGTGAGCAGCATGCAGCGCGAGCGCGAGCGCGGCCAGCTTCGGGAGCTCGCCATGCTGCACGGCGTCGAGCCCGCCTATTTCGACATGCTCGGCAGGCGGGTCGAGGCGTCGGAGGACTCGTTGCTGGCGGCGGCGTCCGCCCTCGCCGGGCCGTTCGAGGGCATGGACGACGTCGCCGAGGCGCTGGCGGCGCGCCACGCCGATCTCGCCGCGCAGCTGATCGAGCCGGTGCTGGTCGCCTGGGATGGACGCCTGACGGCGATCGAGCTGCGCCTGCCGGCGGGTGCTTCAGGCGGCGCTGTCGCCTGCCATCTGGACTTGGAGAACGGCGAGCGGCGCGCCTGGACCTGGGAGATCGACAGCCTGCCGGCGACCGCGCCGTCGCGCCGCCGGCTGGCGCTGCCGGAGGCGCTGCCGCCCGGGTATCACCGGCTCGAGGTGAAGGTCGGCGGTCGCGCCGCGCGGGCGCTGGTGATCGCGGCGCCGGTGCAGGCTTTCGGCGGCGACGGCAGGCCGCTGTGGGGGGTGTTCGTGCCGCTCTACGCGCTGCGCACGGCGCGCTCCTGGGGCGCCGGCGACCTCACCGACCTCCAGGCGCTGGCGGCATGGACCGCGGCGCGCGGCGGCGGCGTCGTGGCCAGCCTGCCGCTGCTCGCCACCTTCCTCGACGTGCCGTTCGAGCCCAGCCCTTACGCGCCGGCGTCGCGCCTGTTCTGGAACGAGATCTATCTCGACCCGCGGCAGCTGCCCGAGGCGGCCTCGTGCCCGGCGGCGAGGCGGCTGCTCGAATCGACGGAGCTCGCGGCCGAGATGCGGGCGCTTGCCGCGCTGCCGCTGGTCGACTACGCCCGGGTCGCGACCCTCAAGCGCCGCGTGCTCGACGAAATGGTGGCATGGTCGTTCGCCGGCTCGGGGCCGCGCCGCCAGGAGCTCGAGCGCTTCGTCGCGGCCCACCCCGCGCTCGCCGATTACGCGGCCTTCCGCGCCGTCGGCGACCGCCGCGGCGAGAGCTGGCAGGCATGGCCGGAACGGTTGCGCGAGGGCAGCCTGGCGGCGGCGGACTACGACGAGGAGGACTACCGTTACCACCTGTGGGTGCAATGGGCGATGGAGGAGCAGCTCGAGCAGGCGGCCGGGCAGACGCGCCGCCAGGCCGGCGAGCGCGCCGGGCAGCTCGGGAGCGCCGGTCTGTACCTCGACATGCCGGTGGGCGTGCACGGCAGCGGCTACGACGTCTGGCGCTGGCGCGACGTCTTCGCCGCCGGGGCCTCGGCCGGCGCTCCGCCCGACGCCTTCTTCACCCAGGGCCAGGACTGGGGCTTCCCGCCGCTGCGGCCGGAGCGCCTGCGCGAGCGCGGCTACGACTACCTGATCGCGACCCTGCGCCATCACCTGCGCCATGCCGAAGCGCTGCGCCTGGACCACGTCATGCAGCTGCACCGCCTGTTCTGGGTGCCGCGGGGTCTGGGGCCGTCCGGCGGCGTTTACGTCCGCTATCCCCACGAGGAGCTCTACGCCGTGCTGTCGCTCGAGTCGCATCGCCACCGTGCGATGATCGTCGGCGAGAACCTCGGCACCGTGCCGCCGGAGGTGAACGAGTCGATGGCGCGCCATGGCGTCCTCGGCATGTACGTCATGCAATACGAGCTGGCGCCGGGCGGCGGCGGCCTGCAGCGCGAACCGCCCCCGACCTCGGTCGCCGGCCTCAACACCCACGACATGCCGACCTTCCGCGGCTTCTGGGAGGGGCGCGACATCGACGACCAGCAAGCGCTCGGCTTCTTCGACGAGCGCCAGGCGGGCGAGGAGCGCCAGCGGCGCGCCGCGCAGCGCCAGCAGCTGGCCGGCGCGGTCCAGGCGAACTGGCCGGGAGCCTGGGACGGGTGCAGCGATCCCTATCCCCTGGTGCTGCGCGGCTGCCTCGAGCACCTGGCGGCGGGCCCGGCACGAATGGTGCTGGTGAACCTGGAGGACCTGTGGCAGGAAACCGAGCCGCAGAATGTGCCCGGCACCCGGGAGGACCAGCGCCCCAACTGGCGGCGCAAGGCGCGGTTGACGTTCGAGGAGATGACCCGGCGCCCCGACGTGGCGGAGATGCTGGGGCGCATCGATCAGCTGCGGCGTGGCGGCCGGGGACGGTGACCGCGGCACCCGTGGCACCCATGGACGGCAGCAAGGGGGCAGCGTGAGCGACCAAGAACCGCCAGGCCCGGCCATTCCGGCGACACCGGCCAGCCCGGCAGAGCTGGCGAAAGCAGAAGCGACGGCGGGAACTGTGGAAGTCCCGGCGAGCCAGGTGGCTCCGGAGCCGCCGGCGACCCCGGCGATCGGCGATGCGGACCTGTACCTGTTCAACGAGGGCACCCAGGTCAGGCTCTACCAGCACCTGGGCGCTCACCCGGTCTTTGCCGGCGACGAGCGCCGCCTGGTGGGCACGCGCTTCGCCGTGTGGGCGCCGAATGCGCGCTACGTGGCGGTGATCGGCGACTGGAACGGCTGGGACCGGAGCGTCGATCCGCTGGCGGCGCGCGGGACCTCGGGGGTCTGGGAGGGGTTCGTGCAGGGCGTCGGCCCGGGCGCCCATTACAAGTACCACGTCGCGTCCCAGTTCCGCGGCTACCGCGTCGACAAGGCGGACCCGCTCGCCTTCCACGCCGAGACGCCGCCGCACCAGGCCTCGATCGTCTGGGACCTCGACTATCGCTGGGGCGACGAGTCGTGGATGGCCGAGCGCGGCGCGCGCCAGGCGCTCGGCGCGCCGGCGTCGATCTACGAGGTGCACCTGGGCTCCTGGCGGCGCGTGCCGGAGGACGGCAACCGCTCGCTGAGCTACCGCGAGGCGGCGCCGTTGCTCGCCGATCACGTCATCCGCATGGGCTTCACGCACGTCGAGCTGATGCCGGTCATGGAGCACCCTTTCTACGGCTCGTGGGGGTACCAGGTCACGGGCTTCTTCGCGCCCACCAGCCGCTACGGCACGCCGCAGGACCTCATGTACCTGATCGACCATCTGCACCAGCGCGGCATCGGCGTCATCCTCGACTGGGTGCCGTCCCACTTCCCGAACGACGAGCACGCCCTGGCGTTCTTCGACGGCACGCACCTCTACGAGCACGCCGATCCGCGCAAGGGCTTTCAGCCCGACTGGGGCAGCCTGATCTTCAACTACGGCCGCAGCGAGGTGCGCAGCTTCCTGATCAGCAGCGCGTGCTTCTGGCTCGACCGTTATCACGCCGACGGCCTGCGGCTCGACGCCGTCGCCTCGATGCTGTACCTCGATTACTCGCGCCAGGCCGGGCAATGGCTGCCGAACGCCTTCGGCGGGCGCGAGAACCTCGAGGCGATCGAGTTCCTGCGCCAGCTCAACGCCTCGGTGTACCGCGACTTTCCCGACGTGCAGACGGTGGCCGAAGAATCGACGGCCTGGCCCATGGTGTCGCGGCCGCTCTACCTGGGCGGGCTCGGCTTCGGCTTCAAGTGGGACATGGGCTGGATGCACGACACGCTGTCCTATTTCGCCGAGGACCCGGTGTACCGCCGCTTCCACCAGGACCAGCTGACCTTCCGCGGCATCTACGCCTGGACCGAGAACTTCGTGCTGCCGCTGTCGCACGACGAGGTGGTGTACGGCAAGGGGTCGCTGTTCGGCAAGATGCCCGGCGATCGCTGGCAGCGGTTCGCCAACCTGCGCCTGCTGTACGCCTGGATGTTCGGCCAGCCCGGCAAGAAGCTGCTGTTCATGGGCGGCGAGCTGGCCCAGGAGCGGGAGTGGGACCATGAATCGAGCCTCGACTGGCATCTGCTCGCGGATCCCGATCATGCGGCCCTGGGCCGCTGGCTCGAGGACCTGAACCGCTTCTATCGCGGCCAGCCGGCGATGCACCAGCTCGATTGCGCTCCCGGCGGGTTCTCGTGGATCGACGGCACCGACGCGGAGAACAGCGTGCTGTCGTTCGTGCGCCAGGGCGAGGCGGGAGCGGCGCCGGTGGTGGCGGTCTTCAACTTCACGCCGGTGCCGCGCCACAACTATCGCATCGGCGTGCCGGGCGGCGGCTATTGGCGCGAGGCGCTCAACAGCGACGCCCGCGACTACGGGGGCAGCGGCATGGGCAACATGGGCGGCATCGAGGCCTCGCCGCTGCCGCTGCACGGACGCAGCCATTCGCTTGCCCTGACGCTGCCGCCCCTGGCGGCGGTGTTCCTCGAGAAACGGCAAGCCCCGGCGGCGGTGCGGCAGGGCGCGGCGGGCGCGGCGGCGGAGCAGCAGGACGCCGAAGGCACGGCCCCGGCGGCGGCGGAGCGGCAGGGCGGCGAAGGCACGGCCCCGGCGGCGTTGGAGCCTGGCGCTTGACGGCGCGCTGGCTCTGCATCCACGGCCATTTCTATCAGCCGCCGCGCGAGGACCCCTGGTCGGGGGCCATCGCGCTGCAGCCGTCGGCCCATCCCTTCCGCGACTGGAACGCGCGCATCGCCGCCGAGTGCTACGCGCCCAACGCGGCAGCGCGCATTCTCGACGGCGACGGCAGGGTCGCCCGCGTCGTCAACAACTACGCCCGCATGAGCTTCGACTTCGGTCCGACGCTGCTCGCCTGGCTGCAGGTTGAAGCGCCGGAGGTCTACGGCGCCGTGCTGGCGGCCGACCGGGAGAGCCGCGAGCGCTTCTCCGGGCACGGCTCGGCGCTGGCTCAAGGCTACAACCACGTCATCCTGCCGCTCGCCAACCGCCGCGACAAGCAGACGCAGATCGTCTGGGGGTTGCGCGACTTCGAGCATCGCTTCGGCCGGCCTGCCGCCGGCATGTGGCTGCCCGAGACCGCGGCCGACCTCGAGAGCCTGGACCTGCTGGCCGCTCAAGGCGTGCGCTTCACCATCCTCGAGCCGCACCAGGCCCGGCGGGTGCGGCCGCTGCCGCCCGCCACCGGCGGCTGGCGCAGCGTCGCCGGCGGCGTCATCGACACCTCGCGGCCCTACATGGTGACGCTGCCTTCGGGGCGCCGCCTCGCGGTGTTCTTCTACGACGGCCCGCTCGCCCGCGCCGTTGCCTTCGAAGGGTTGCTCGAAAGCGGCGACCGCTTCGCCGGCCGCCTGCTCGGCAGCGCGCCGCGCAACGGCGGCGCGGACCCGCTGATCCACGTTGCCACGGACGGCGAGACCTACGGCCACCACCATCGTCACGGCGAGATGGCGCTTTGCTATGCCTTGCACCTGATCGAGTCGAACGGCCTGGCGAGGCTCACCAACTACGGCGAATACCTCGCGTCCCATCCGCCGGCCGACGAGGTCGAGATCGTCGAGAACACGTCATGGAGCTGCATCCACGGTGTCGATCGCTGGCGCGAGGACTGCGGCTGCCGCATCGGCGGCCCACCCGGCTGGGACCAGGCTTGGCGGGCGCCGCTCCGCCTGGCGCTGGACGAGCTGCGCGACGAGCTGGCGCCGCTCTACGAGCAGGCGGCCGGCGAGATCTTCGAATCGCCGTGGCAGGCCCGCGACGACTCCATCGACCTGGTGCTGGATCCGTCGCCGGCCGCCGCCGAGGCTTTTTTCGCGCGCCACGCCCGCGGCGCCGTTGCCGCCGGCGAGCGGCGCGCGCGGGCGCTGCGGCTGCTCGAGATGCAGCGCTGCGCCATGCTCATGTACACGAGCTGCGGCTGGTTCTTCGATGATCTCGCCGGCCTCGAGGCGGTGCAGGTGCTGCGCTACGCCGGCCGGGCGGCGCGGCTCGCCGACGAGCTATGCGGCGGCCAATGCGAGCGCGCGCTGCTGCGGCGCCTGGCCTGGGCGCGCAGCAACGACCCCGCGGCCGGCACCGGCCGCGACCTCTACGAGGCGCGGGTGCGGCCGGCCGGTTGATCGGGTCTGCCGGCTAACGCAGGATGTGCCCCGGGATCTTCCTCAGCTCGTCGTGCAGGCGGCGCTCGGCATACCAGAGGTCGTACGCATGCTGCATGCTGAGCCAGGCGGCCGCGCCGTTGCCGCAGAACTTGCCGAGGCGCACCGCCATCTCCGGGCTGATGCCGGACCGGCCGGACAGGATGCGGTGCAAGGTCTGGCGGGTCACCCGCAGCTGGCGGGCGGCCTCGCTCACCGTCACCTCCAACGCCGGCAGGACGTCGTCGCGCAGGAAGTCTCCCGGATGGGTTGGCGGCCGATGCAGGCGGGCCACCGGTCTGTCTGTGATCTTCAAATAGGTGCGTGATGACGGCATGCTCACCCTCCCTGACGCGGCGAACCTTTGTCTCGCCTCCCCGTATGTACCGGCAAGAGGTCCCGCAGTTCACTCTTCGCGGCCGCGAGGGTCCGCGAGGTGCCTGGGGCACTCGTCACCAGGGAGGTTCAATGGTCAGGAAACCACATCGCTTCAAGGCTCTCCGGGCAGTGCTCCGGTCAGCCGCACCGGCCGCGGTCCTGGCGCTCCTCGTCAGCGGCGCCGCGGCGGCCCAGGTCGCCAGCATCACCGTGCCGCCCTCCGGCGGCAACCAGCGGGCGACGGTCACCCAGGGGATCGGCCTGGTCCGGGTGACGATCGACTACAGCAGCCCGCACGTCCACAGTCCGACCGGCGAGGACCGGCGCGGCAAGATCTGGGGAAAGCTGGTGCCCTACGGCATGGCCAACCTGGGCTTCGGGACCTGCGGCGACCAGTGCCCATGGCGAGGCGGCGCCAACGAGAACACGGTCTTCACCACCACCAATGACATTAAAGTGCAGGGCCAGGTGCTGCCTGCCGGCTCCTACGGGCTGCACTTCCTCGCCGACCGCGAGGAGTGGACGATCATTTTCTCGAAGGATTCGACCGCCTGGGGGAGCTTCTTTTACGACGCCAAGGAGGATGCCCTAAGGATCAAGGCGAAGCCCGCCAAGGGCGACTACCACGAGGACCTGACCTACTGGTTCCGCGACCGCAAGCTCGACCACGCGACCGCGGTGCTGAGCTGGGAAGACCTCGAGCTGCCGTTCGACATCACCGTCGACAACGCCAAGGACCTCTACGTCGAGAACATGCGCCGCGAGCTGCGCTCGAGCGCCGGGTTCACCTGGGTGGGATGGAACACCGCCGCCAACTACTGCCTTTTGGCCAAGACCCATCTCGACGAGGGTCTGAAGTGGGCCGAGAGGGCCGTCGACGCGACGCAGAACGGCCAGGTGAACTTCGCCACTCTCAGCACCCTCGCCGACCTGCAGGAGGCCAACAACCTGGCCGCGGAGTCCAAGAAGACGCGGATCCGGGCCCTCCACGATCCGAGCGCCGGGCCCATCGACCTCCACCAGTACGGCCGCCAGCTGCTCGCCCAGAAGAAGACGGCCGAGGCCATGGAGGTCTTCCAGCTCAACGCCAAGCTGCACCCCGACACCTGGCCTGTCCACGTCGGGCTCGCCCGCGGCTATGCCGCCCTGGGCCAGCGCAAGGAGGCGATCGAGCAGGCCAAGCTGGCGCTGAAGCAGGCCCCCGACGAGGGCAATCGCCGGAGCCTGCAGAACATCATCGAGCAGCTCGAGGCGGGCAAGGATATCTAGAGGAACTTCGGTCTAGAGCCGGGCGACCCGCGACCCGCAAGCTGCGGCGAGCGGGGGGAGACCGGCAGTGCGAGCCCGGGCCGTCATCGGCGGCCCGGGCTCATGCCTTTCCCTGGGAGTGCCTGTTTTGGGGACGTGAGCTTCCGATACTTGGTGTTTAAAAGGCTTGATAATCTAGCTTTATAGGCTGTATTATCCGGTCCATGTGGATCGACCGACGCATGGCGGCCGGCGTGCTCGCGGCGGCGCGGCAGTATCCGGCGCTGGTCGTCACCGGCGGGCGGCAAACCGGGAAGACGACGCTATTGCGGCACCTCTTTCCGGACGCCTCTTTCGCCTCGCTGGACCTTCCCTCGGCGGCCCACCAGGCCGACCAGCAGGGAGAGGAGTTCCTTGCCGGCTTCCAGGAGCCGGTGATCCTCGACGAGGTCCAGTACGCGCCGGGCCTCTTTCGCCACCTGAAGGTGGCGATCGATGCCTCCCGGTCCCGGCGCGGCCGGTTCCTGATGACCGGCTCGCAGAAGTTCTCGCTGATGAGCTCCCTGTCGGAGAGCCTCGCCGGACGCTGCGCGGTGCTCGAGCTCGACAGTTTGTCGAGCGTCGAAATCCTGAAGGCGTTTTCCGCCGAAACGATTCCGGTCGAGGAGATCGTGTGGCGCGGCGGATTTCCGGAGCTCTGGCGAGACCGCGAGGTCGAGCCCCGCCTGTTCTACTCGAGCTTTGTCGCCACCTACCTCGAGCGCGACGTGCGGCTTGCGCTGCGGGTGGGAAGCCTCCGCGACTTCGAACGCTTTCTGCGCGCCTGCGCCCTGCACAGCGGACAGCTGCTCAACCTGGCGGACCTCGCCCGCGACGTGGGGATTGCGGGCAGCACCGCTCGCGACTGGCTCTCCGTCCTGGAGGCGTCGAGCCAGGTAGCGCTCCTAGAACCCTATTTCGCCAACCCGACCCGACGCCTGATCAAGACCCCGAAGCTCTATTTCCGCGACACCGGCCTGCTCTGCTTCCTGCTCGGCATGGAGAGTCCCGGCGCCCTCGCCAGGTCTCCCCTCACCGGGCCGGTCTGGGAAACCTTCGTCTTGGGGCAGATCCTCCGGGCGCGCGCGGCGGCAGGCTCCGCGGCACAGGTCTTCTTCTGGCGCGACGCGCTGGGTACCGAGGTCGATTTCCTGATCGAGCAGAACGGCCGTGTGCGCTTGATCGAGGCAAAGTGGACGGAGACCCTGGGCGATCCGCGGGCCCTCCGCCCCCTGCTCCGCGTGCGCGGCCTGCTAGGAGATCAGGCCCTCGCCGAGCACTGGGTCGCCAGCCGCACGCGGCACGCTCATGCGCCGAGTCCCGGAGTGCGCCTGATCAACGCCGCCTCCTTCGATGGGTGGTTCGGCGCCGGGGAGGAGTGAGGCACTCATTCGATCTCCCACTCGCAGATGGCGAAGTCCTCAAGGCGTAGCCCGGCTCTTAGGGCGGATTCAAGCCATTTCACCTGGTTGGAGTTAATGTGGTCCTGTCCTTTTCGCTTGCATTCCACAAACGCGACATCCACCGCGCTCCACGCAAGCACGTCCCAGCAGCCGCGCCGCCCGCCGTTGATAGTTACGATGCGATCATAGACCTGTAGCGCATGCGCGGGAAGCGTGCAAACAGCCGGAGCCATTGCATTGCGAAAACGCCCGCGGTAGCTGTCCACCCATACGGCTCCGTCAAAGCCGTGCTCTTCAAGAACATGAATCATGGCGAGCTCCGCAAAGACGGGAGACCCTTCAGAATCCACAATGGCCTTACCGCCGTATGTTTCTCCTATGGGTTCGCCCGCCCACAATCGAAACCGCCAAGAGAACTTCTGCACGTGCACCGCGCCGGATGCCAGCGTAATCGTTTCCGGCGGGACGCCATGTTTTTTGGCAAATGCGTTCACGGTGGTTCTTCGCCTCTGCACTCCCGGATTTCGATAGCCGAGGTCAGGGATGAGAGCCGTCGCCTCGATCTCGACCTTGGCTCGTTCTTCCAGCAGGGAGTGGACGATCAGCAGCGACATGGCGGGGTAGTGGCGTCCCATCACGGCTCGGTAGGCAGCACCGATGGCTGGCCTGGCGGCCAGGTACTCTTCGCGGTTCGTGACGTACCAGGTCATGCGCACAACATGGCCAGGCTCGGCGCCGGCGGCGCGTAAGACGGCCGCGACGTTCGCCAGGGCCTGGGCGGCTTGCGCCGCCAGGTCGTCGCCCGCGAAGGTCCCGGTCAGCGGGTCCCAGCCGACCTGGCCGGCGACGAAGACCAGGCGGCCGCGCCCGGCTACCGCGTTGGCGTAACCCTTGGGAGCCTGCCAACCCTCGGGCTGGATGATCTCGAGCGCGCCAGCGGCCCCAGGCTCGCTGCGATCTGAACTGATTGCGGATGGCGGCCGGCTTCCGTCGCCGCCCGGCGCCTCGCCGCTCACCAGGAGCCGTCCCGCAGCTTGTAGCGCTGCAGCTTGCCGGTGTCGGTGCGCGGCAGGGCTTCGCGGAACTCGATCCGCCGCGGGTACTTGTAGGGCGCGATCTCGGCCTTGACGAACTCCTGCAGCTCCTTGACCGTGGCGGGACCGGCCTCGGCCCCGGGCGCCAGCACCACGAAGGCGGTCACCGCCTGGCCTCGCTCGGCGTCCGGCAGGCCGACCACTCCGCACTCCTGCACCTTGGGGTGCTCTAGCAACACCGCCTCGACCTCCGGGCCCGAGATGTTGTTGCCGGCGGAGATGATCATGTCGTCGGTGCGCGCCTGGTACCAGAAGTAGCCGTCCTCGTCCTTGACGTAGGAGTCGCCGGTGAAGTTCCAGCCGTCCTGCACGTAGACCTTCTGGCGCTCGACATAGTCGAGGTAGCGGCAGCCCGTGGGCCCGCGCACCGCCAGCCGGCCGATCGTGCCCGGCGGCACCTGCTTTGCGGCATCGTCCACCACCTTGGCCTGGTAGCCTGGCACCACCCTGCCGGTGGCGCCGGGACGGATCTCGTCGCCCGCCGAGCTGATGAACATGTGCAGCAGCTCGGTCGAGCCGATGCCGTCGACGATCTTGATACCGGTCGCGCGCTGCCAGGCCTCGAACGTGGCGAGCGGCAGCGTCTCGCCGGCGGAAACGCACTGCCGCAGGCTCGAGACGTCGTAGCGGTCGAGCATGCCGCACATCGCGCGGTAGGCGGTCGGGGCGGTGAAGCAGACGGTGGCGCGATGGTCCTGGATGCCTTGCAGAAGGTGCGGCGGCGTCGCCTGCTCGAGCAACAGCGTGGACGCCCCGATGCGCAGCGGGAAGAGCAGCAGGCCCCCCAGGCCGTAGGTGAAGGCGAGCGGCGGCGAGCCGCAGAAGACGTCGTCTCGGCGCGCCCGCAGCACGTGGCCCGGGAAGCAGTCGCTCGCCGCCAGCACGTCGCGATGGAAATGCAGGGTGCCCTTGCCCTGGCCGGTCGTGCCGGAGGTGAAGGCGATGAAGGCGACGTCGTTGGCGGCGGTGTCGCAGTTGGAGAACTCGTCAGGCTTGCCGCGCGCCAGTTGCTCGAGGTCCGCGACAGGCGCGGTCTCCTCCGCGACAGGCGCCGTCTCCTGGCTGCCGCCCGGCTCTTGCGCGCCACCACGTGCGGTTTGCGCGCCACCGCCTGCGGCTTGCGCGGCGCCTCCCGCGGCCTGCCCGCCGCCGCCCAGGAAGGTCACCACGCGCGCCCCGGCGCGGGGCTCGCCCGCCGCCGTCCGGCGCATCGCCTGCTCGCAGTCGGCGGCGACCCGCGCATCGGTCAGCGCCAGCCGGATGCGCGCCTTGTCGGCGATGAAGGTGAGCTCGCGCACCCGCAGCAGCGGCATGGTGGTGACCGCCACGCCGCCCGCCTTGAGCACCGCGAACCAGCAGGCCGCGAGCATTGGCGTGTTGGGGCCGCGCAGCAGCACGCGGTTGCCCGGAACCACTCCGAGGTCCTCCACCAGCGCGTGGGCGAGCCGGTTGGCGGTCGCCAGCAGCTGGCGGTACGTCCAGCGCCCGCCCGGGTAGTGGATGGCGATGCGCTCGCCGTCGCCCTCGGCGATGCGCCGGTCCAGGAGCTCGGCGGCGCAGTTGAGCCGCGCCGGATAGGCGAGCTCCGGCAGTGCGTCGTAGGCCATCTCCGGCCACAGCTCGCGGGGCGGCAGCGCCTCGCGGCAGAAGCCGTCAAGGTGGGCGCTGGGCTCGCCGTCGCCGGGCGCCGCAGCGGCCGCCGGCGACGGGCCGCGGGCAGCGCTCGCAGGCAGTTCCGCCATCGTCTCAGCTCTCCTCAGCTCGCCGTTTCAGGTCCCGGTACCGACCCCGTCGCGGCCGCCGCCAGCACCTGGCCGGCGATCACCAGCCGCTGGATCTCGCTCGTGCCCTCGTAGATGCGCAGCGCCCGCACCTCGCGGTAGAGCCGTTCGACGGGCGCGCCGGCAAGAACGCCGCGCGCGCCGAGCAGCTGCACCGCGTCGTCGACCACGCGCTGCGCGGTCTCGGTGGCGAACAGCTTGGCCATCGCCGCCTCGCGGGTGACGCGCGCCGCGCCGCCGCGGTCGCGCGCCCAGGCGGCACGGTAGACGAGCAGCGCGCTCGCGTCCACCGCCGTCGCCATGTCGGCGAGTTTGGCCTGGGTGAGCTGGTGGCCGGCGAGCGGCTGCCCGAAGACCTCGCGGCGCGTGACGTGGGCTAGCGCCTCGTCGAGAGCGCGGCGCGCCAGCCCGAGCGCCGCGGCGCCGACGGTCGGGCGGAAGACGTCGAGGGTGGCGAGCGCCACCCGCAAGCCGCGGCCGGGCTCGCCGACGAGCGCGCCGCCGGGCACCCGGCAACCCGTGAGCTCCAGGGTGCCGAGCGGATGCGGCGCGGTGACGTCGCAGCGTTCGCCGGCATACAAGCCGGGACGGTCCGCGTCGACCACGAAGGCGCCGTAGGAGCGGTCGCCGCCCTCGGGCATGCGGCAGAAGACGACGTAGAAATCGGCGATGCCGGCGTTCGAGATCCAGCTCTTCCGGCCGTCCAGGACGTAGTCGCCGCCGTCGCGCCGCGCCGTGGTGCGCATGGCGGCGACGTCCGAGCCGGCGGCCGCCTCCGAGAGCGCGAAGGCGGGGATGGCCTGCCCGGCGGCGACCCGCGGCAGGTACTCGCGCCGCTGCGCCTCCGTTCCGAACAGCGACAGCGGGCCGCTGCCCAGGCCCTGCAGGGCGAAGGCGAAATCGGCGAGCGCCGAGCCGCGGGCAAAGGTCTCCCGCAACAGGCAGAGGGTGCGCACGTCGAGGCCGTCCGCCAGGTGCTGCGGGCCGTGCGGGCCGGCAGGGCGTTCGGTCCCCGCATCCCGCGCGCCGGCCTCCGGCCGGTCGGGATGGCACGGCAGCGCGGTGAGCCCGGCCTCGGGCGCATACGCCGCGTACGAAGCGTGCGCTGCCGGCACCACGTAGCGCAGCCAACCGGCATCGCCCAGCCGGCGCACGATCTCGCGGCTGGCGGCCCAGGCGTCGCCGAGGTGTTTTTCGTCGCCGGCCGCGGCTCCGCCCGTCGCCTGTCGGGGCTCTCCCCGCTCGTCGGCCGTGGCTCCGCCCGCCGCCCGTCGGGGCACTTCCTGTTGGTCGCGGCTCTCGGGGTCCGGCAGCGATGCGCCTTCCCGCCGCCACCAATCTTCCGCCCGCCGCGCCAGCGCGCGGTGCCAGTCGTCGAAGAACGGCCAGCCGAGGTACGAGGTGTCGGCCATGCGTCTCAGCTGCCTTCGAAGACCGGCTTGCCGCCGGCGACGAATGCCCGGTAGGCGCGGGCGAAGTCCTCGGTCTGCATGCACAGGGCCTGGGTCTGCGCCTCCGCCTCGATGGCCTCGGCCAGCCCCATGCTCCATTCCTGGTGGAGCGCCCGCTTGGTCATGGCGTGGGCAAGGCTCGGTCCGTGCGCCAGCGCCGATGCCAGCGCCCGCGCCTCGGGGAGCAGCGCCTCCGCGTCGACCAGCCGGTTGTAGAAGCCCCAGCGCTCAGCCTCCTCCCCGGCAATGGCGCGGCCGGTGTAGAGCAGCTCGGCGGCCCGCCCCTGGCCGACGATGCGCGGCAGGATGGCGCAGGCTCCCATGTCGGCGCCGGAGAGGCCCACCCGCGCGAACAGGAAGGCCACCTTGCTGCGCGGCGTGCCGAGGCGCAGGTCGGCGGCCATCGCCAGGATGGCGCCGGCGCCGGCGCAGGTGCCGTCGATCGCGGCGACGATCGGCTGCGGGCAGGCGCGCATCGCCTTGACCAGCTCGCCGGTGAGGTGGGTGAAGTCGAGCAGCAGGTCCGTGCGGCCGGCCTGGCGCCAGGCAATCAGCGGCCCGATGATGTCGTGCACGTCGCCGCCCGAACAGAAGTGGCCGCCGGCGCCGGTGAGCACCACCGCCCGCACCGCCGCCACGTGGCCGGGCCGCCGCAGCGCGTCGAAGGTGTCGGTCAGCTCGCGGTAGGACTCGAAGGTCAGCGGGTTTCGCCGCTCCGGCCGGTCGAGGGTGATGACGGCGACGCGGTCCGCCACCTCCCAGCCGAAGTGCCGGGGCTGGATCGCCGCCTCGCCGTCGCCGCCCGCCGCGGGCACCTTCTCGCTGCCGGGGTTCAGCGCATCCATTCGTCGCCCTCCGCGCGCTACACCGTGCTCGTGCCGCGCATCTCGACAGTCTCGCCGATCCCGCCCAGACGTCCCCGCTGTGCGACGGCGCGCTCGAGCTGGCTCTTGCCGGTGAGATATTGCACCGGCCAGGCCTGGTCCGCAAAGCCCAGCTCGGCGGCGGCGCGCAGCGTCCAGTGCGGATCGGTGAGGTGCGGGCGCGCCAGGGCGCAGAGGTCGGCGCGGCCGGCGGTGACGATCGAGTTGACCTGGTCGGGCTCGGTGATGTTGCCGACCGCGATGGTCGGCACGCCGGCCTCGTTGCGGATGCGGTCGCTCCAGGGGGTCTGGAACATGCGGCCGTAGACCGGCTGGGCCGCGGCCGCGGTCTGGCCGGTCGAGATGTGGACGATGTCGGCGCCGGCGTGGTGAAAGGCCGCCGCCGCCAGGACCGCCTCCTCGCCGGAGAGGCCCTCCTCGACCCAGTCGGTGGCCGAGATGCGCACCGACATCGGCCGCTCCGCCGGCCACGCCGCGCGCACGCCCGAGAACACCTCGAGCGGGAAGCGCAGGCGGTTGGCGAGCGGGCCGCCGTACTCGTCGCCGCGGCGGTTGAGCAGCGGCGTGATGAAGCCCGACAGCAGGTAGCCGTGGGCGCAGTGCAGCTCTAGCATGTCGAAGCCGGCGGCGAGAGCCCAGTGGGTGGCGCGCACGAACTGGGCGAGCACCTCGTCCATGTCGGCGCGGGTCATTTCGCGCGGCACCTGCATGCCGGGACGGTAGGCGACCGGCGAGGCCGCCATCACCTCCCAGCCGCCGTCCGTCAGCGGCTCGTCCATCCCTTCCCACATCAAGCGCGTCGAGCCCTTGCCGCCCGAGTGGCCGAGCTGCAGGCAGATCGCCGCCCGGCTCCAGGCGTGCACGAAGTCGACGATCCGGCGCCAGGCCGCGGCGTGCGCCTCGGCGTACATGCCGGTGCAGCCCGGAGTGATGCGGCCGGCCGGCGACACGCAGGTCATCTCGGTGATGACCAGGCCGGCGCCGCCCAGCGCCCGCGCTCCCAGGTGGACCAGGTGGAAGTCGTTGGGGGTGCCGTCCTGGGCGCTGTACATATCCATCGGCGACACCACCACCCTGTTGGCGAGCGTCAGGCCGCGCAGCCGAAAGGGCGTGAACATCGGCGGCGTCGCGCCGGGAGCGGTAGCCGTGTCCAGGCCGGATGCCCCGGTCGCCCCGCTGGGCGCCCCGCCAGCCGCCGCGCCGGATACCGCGCCGGGCGCCCAGTTGGGCGTCGCGCCTGAGACCGCGCCGGACACCGTGCCGGGCGGCCCGCTGGACGCGGCGCCGGAGACCGCGCCTGACGCCGCCCCGGGCGCGGCGGCGGCGCGGCTCGCGAACCACCGCTCCACGCCGCCCAGGTAGGCACGGTCGCGCTGCCGCAGGTTCTCGTGGCTGACCCGCTGGCTGCGGGTGAGCAGGCTGTAGGCGAACTGTTGCGGCTCGAGGCCGATGTAGCGGCGGACGTTCTCGAACCACTCCATCGAGTTGCGCGCCGCGTTCTGCAGCCGCAGCGCCTCGGTCTTGCGCTCCTCCTCGTAGGCGGCGAGCGCCGCGCCGAGGCACTCCCGGCCGGCGCCGCCTCGCGCGGCGTCCTCGCCGCCGGCGCCGTGACCGCCGCTGCCAGCCGCCCCGCCGCCGCCGGCGCCGGCGCCGAGCGACGCCAGCACCCGCGCCAGGGCGATGGCGTCCTCCATCGCCAGCTTGGTCCCCGAGCCGATCGAGAAGTGGGCCGTATGGGCGGCGTCGCCGATCAGCACCACGTTGTCGTGATGCCAGTGTGCATTGCGCACCCGGGTGAAGCTCTGCCACGGCGCCGCCCGCTGGTGCGGCGGCACGTTGGCCAGCAGCGGGTGGCCGTCCAGCCAGGGCGCGAACAGGCGTTCGCAGGCGGCGACCGTGCCGTCGAGGTCCAGACGGTCGAAGCCGGCGGCCCGCCAGGATGCCTGGTCGCACTCCACGATGAATGCCGAATGGCGCTCGTCGAAGCGGTACGCGTGCGCCTGGAAGACGCCGTCGATCCCCGGTGGGCGGTCCACGAACAGGAAGGTGAAGGCGTCGAACAGGCGCGTCGTGCCGAGCCACACGTACTTGGCGGAGCGCACGTCGAGATCGGGCTGGAAGTGGGCGGCCAGCTGGCGGCGCAAGACGCTGTTGACGCCGTCGGCCGCCACCACCAGGTCGGGCCTGCCGGCCAGCCCGAGGTCCGGGTCGCCCAGGTCTTCGAGGCCGCGCACCTCGCAATGAAAATGCAGCTCGACGCCCAGGCCGGCGGCGCGGCGTTGCAGGATGGAGAGCAGGGTGCGGCGGGCGATGCCGCTGAAACCGTGACCGCCGGAGGTGACAACGGTGCCCTTTACGTGGACATCGATGTCGTCCCAGCGCGCGAAATGGTCGGCGATCTCGCGGCAGGTCTCGGGGTCGGCGGCCGCGAAGTTGCCGAGCGTCTGGTCCGAGAACACCACTCCCCAGCCGAAGGTGTCGTCCGGGCCGTTACGCTCCAGCACGGCGATGCGGTGGGCCGGGTCGGCCTTCTTCAGCAAGAGAGAGAGGTAAAGGCCGGCGGGGCCGCCGCCGATGATGATAACTTTCATGCTTGTTTCCACGGCCTGCGGCGGTTCTCAGGCAGCCGACGGGTGCCGGTAGCTGGCGATCGAGGACTACTCGAAGCGACGAGCGGGGAGTGCCGCGACTGGCGACAGGCGGAGCCGCGGCCGTCTATCGGATCTCCCCCCGCAACCCCTCTATCCCCTTCCCTCCCCTCCGGGGGGGAAGGGGACGCCCCCTCCCCTTGGCTTCGACACAGTCTCATAGCTCTTCGCTTCAGAATGCTAGCACGCAGGGTCGGCGGCCAGCCCTCTGGTGCGGCGCTTGCATCGATCTCCGCGGCGTGCCGCGCCAGGTTCTATCCACCTACCGTGTGCAGCTGCGCCCCGAGTTCGATTTCGACGCGGCGGCGGCGGTCGCCGACTACCTGGCGGCGCTCGGCGTCTCCCACCTCTACTGCTCCCCCTACCTGCAGGCGGCGCCCGGCAGCACCCACGGCTACGACGTGGTCGATCCGACGCGGGTGAGCGCGGAGCTCGGCGGCGAGGCCGGGCATGCGCGCCTGTGCCAGACGCTGGCCGGCTTTGGCCTGGGCCAGGTCCTCGACGTCGTTCCCAATCACATGGCCATCACCGGGCCCGCCAACCGCTGGTGGTGGGACGTGCTCGAGAACGGTCCGGCGAGCCGCTACGCCGCTTATTTCGATGTCGATTGGGAGCCGCGCGACGAGCGTTGGCGCAACATCGTGCTGCTGCCCATCCTCGCCGACCACTTCGGCCGCGTGCTGGAAGCCGGCGAGCTGCGCCTGAGCCGCGACGGCGGCCGCTTCGAGGTGGGCTACCACGAGCACCGCATGCCGGTCGCGCCGCGCTCGCTCGACGAGCTGCTGCGCGCCGCCGCGGCCCGCTGCGGTTCGGCCGAGCTGGCGTTCATCGCCGGCTCCCTGGGCAGCCTGCCCGAGGCCACCGCCAACGACCGCGACAGCGTCGCGCGCCGGCACCGCGACAAGGAGGTGCTGGCCGGCCTGCTGGCGCGCCTGGCCGGCGAGCGCCCCGAGGTCGCCGCGGCGATCGACCGCGAGGTGGCCGAGATCAACGGCGACCCCGACCGCCTCGACCGGCTGCTGGCGCGCCAGAGCTATCGCCTGACCTGGTGGCGGTTGGCCGGCCGCGAGCTCGACTACCGCCGCTTCTTCGACGTCCACACGCTGGTCGGCCTGCGCGTGGAGGACGAGCGGGTGTTCGCGGACACGCACGCGCGGGTGCTCGACTGGGTGGACCGCGGCCTCGTCGACGGCCTGCGCGTCGACCATCCGGACGGCCTCCACGACCCTGCCGAGTACTGCCGGCGGCTGCGCGCCGCGGCGCCGGACGCCTGGCTGATCGTCGAGAAGGTGCTGCAGCCGGACGAACGCCTGCCGGCCGACTGGCCGGTCGAGGGCACCACCGGCTACGACTTCCTCGCCTCGGCCGGCGGGCTGTTCGTCGATCCGGCCGGCGAGGGGCCGCTGTCGGGACTGTATGCGGCGATGACCGGCGGCAGCCTGGACTGGCCCGAGATCGCCCGCGCCTGCAAGCTGCAGGTGCTGGGCGACCTGCTCGCCGCCGACGTCAACCGCCTGGGCGAGCTGTGGCTCGCCGTGTGCGAGCAGCATCGCCGCCACCGCGACCACTCCCGTCACGACCTGCGCGCGGCGCTGCGGGAGGTGGCGGCCGATCTCCCCGTCTACCGCACCTACGTCCGGGCCGGCGATCGCGCCGCACCGCGGCCGGCGGCGGGCGGCGCCGCTGCCGATGCCTGCCAGGTCACCGATGAGGACCGCGCCCGCATCGAGGCCGCCGTCGCGGCAGCCAGGCGCCGCCGCCCCGACCTTCCCGCCGACCTCTTCGACTTCCTGGCCGCGGTGCTGCTGGCGAGGGTGCGGGGCGATGCCGCCGCCGAGCTGGCGATGCGCTGCCAGCAGCTCACCGCGCCGGCGATGGCGAAAGGGGTCGAGGACACGGCCTTCTACGTCTTCAACCGCCTGGTGGCGCTCAACGAGGTGGGCGGCAATCCCGGCCGCTTCGGCGTCTCTCCGGAGGAGTTCCATCGCCGCTGCCAGGAAACCGCCGAGCGCTGGCCGCGCACGATGCTCGCCACCTCGACCCACGACACCAAGCGCGGCGAGGACGTGCGCGCGCGCCTGTACCTGCTTTCCGAGGCCCCGGAGCGCTGGGCCGAGGCGGTGCGGCGCTGGTTTGCGCACAATGCGCGCCACCGCGACGGCGGCGTGCCCGACGCCGGCACCGAGTACCTGCTGTACCAGACGCTGGTCGGCGCCTGGCCGCTCGCGGTGGAACGCGCCGCCGCCTACATGGAGAAGGCGGCGCGGGAGGCCAAGGTCCACACCTCCTGGACGCGTCCCGACCCGGCCTGGGAGGCAGCGCTGCAGAGCTTCATCGCCGCCATCGCGGCCGACGGCGAGTTCCAGCGCGACCTCGCGGAGCTCGCGGCGCCGCTGGTCGCTCCGGGCCGCGTCAACTCCCTGGCCCAGACCCTGCTCAAGCTCACCGCTCCCGGCGTTCCGGACCTCTACCAGGGCTGCGAGCTGTGGACGGCGTCGCTGGTCGATCCCGACAACCGCCGACCGGTCGATTACGCGCTGCGGCGGCGGCTGCTGGCGCGCCTCCCGGGCGCCACGCCGGAGGCGGTGCTGGCCGGCATGGAGGAGGGCCTGCCGAAGCTGTGGCTGGTGCGCCAGGCACTGCACCTTCGCCGCCGGCTGCCGCTCTGTTTCGGACCCGGGGCGGACTACCGCCCGCTGGCGGCGTCCGGCGCGCGCGCCGTTCACGCCGTCGCCTTCTGCCGGGCCGGCGAGGTGGCGGTCGCGGTGCCGCGGCTGGTGCTGGGCTTGGCCGGCGACTGGGGCGACACCACGATCGAGCTGCCGGCGGGCCCCGCGGGTCGCGGCGGTTCGGCCGCCTGGTGGAACGAGCTCACCGGTGAGCCGTTCGCGGCCGGCCGCCGCCGGCTGGCCGATCTTCTGGCGCGCTTCCCGGTGGCGCTCCTATCATGGCGGCCAGGCGAGGAGGGCCACCCTCCTCCCGGCGACGCTTGGCGGATAGAGAGGTGAGAGATGGGAAATGTCTCACCAATTGCTCCTTGCGCAGCATGATCTGCGTTATTGTGTACTCGACTGAAGTATAAGGCACCGTTTGGAGACCCCATGAACAGACGCACACTGCTTCTCGCTCTTGCCCTGCTCGTCCCGCTCCACCCGCTGTTTCCCGCGCCGGCGCGGGCCGAGCCGCCCCTGCACATCGGCCTCCGTGCTCCGAGCGAGGACGCCGCCGCCGTCGCCGCGGCGCGGGCGAAAGCCGCCGCGGCGGCTGCCGAGGCGCCGCGCATTGCCGAACGCTACGGTCTCGCGCCGCTGGCCGAGCTGGGCGCCGCCGCCCTCGAGGCCCCCGACCGCATCGCGGCGCTGCGCGCCTGGAACGAATCCCATCACGTGCCGTTGCACAATGGTTTCGAACGGCCCCTGCCGGCGCCGCGCACGGTCGAGCTGACCGCCGGCCTGGTGGCGCGCGGCGCGGTGGTCGAGCACGCCGGCGGCCTGGTCGTCGCCACCGCCCTCGACAAGGTGGCCTGGGGCGCCACGGTGCGCGTGGCCGACGCCTTTCGGCTGCGCCTGCACCTGTCGCGGGTGAGCCTGCCGGCCGGCGCGCGCCTGTGGGTCACCGGCGCCGGTCACACCGCCGGGCCGTTCGGCGCCGAGCTGATCGGCCCCGACGGCGATCTGTGGACTCCCAGCGTCCCCGGCGAGGAGGCGGCGGTGGACGTCGAGCTGCCGGCCGCGGCGGTCGCCGGCAAGGCGCGCTACGGTTTCACCGTGGACAAGGTGCTCGAGATGGTCGACCTGGGCACGGTGGACATGGGCACCAAGCAGTCCGGCCTCTCCTGCAACCTCGACGCGCGCTGCTACACCAGCCAGGACTTCCCGGCCATCGAGAGCGTCCGGCACGCCGTGGCGATGATCTATTTCTTCGACAGCGGCTCTTCGGGGCAGTGCACGGCCGAGCTCCTCAACAGCAGCTCCCCCGGCGTCCCCTTCCTGCTCACCGCCAACCACTGCGTCTCGACGACGCAGGGAGCCAAGACCCTCGAGGCGTTCTGGGACTACTACACGACGACCTGCAACGGCCCCATGCCGGACCCCGACTCGCTGGCGAAGAGCTTCGGCTCCACGCTGCTCGCCACCGGCGCCGCCGGCGCCCAAAGCGATTTCACGCTGCTGCGGCTGAATTCCGTCCCGGCAGGACGCAGCTTCCTGGGCTGGAGCTCCGACCCCAACGCCACCCCCGACGGCACCTTGCTCTACCGCCTGTCGCATCCCCTGGGCCTGGCGCAGGACTACGTGGTGACCACCGCCGACTCGACCGCGCCCGTCTGCGAAGGCGTCCCCCGGCCGACGTTCCTCTACTCGGACTTCACCACCGGCGGGAGCTTCGGCGGCAGCTCGGGATCGGCGGCGATCCTCGCCGACGGCGAGGTGGTGGCCCAGCTGTACGGCAGCTGCGGCAGCGACAACGATTGCAGTCCGCAGCAATTCACGGTCGACGGCGCCTTCGCCGCCAGCTTCCAGACCCTGCAGCAGTTCCTGCAGCCGGGCGGCACGCCCGGGGTCTGCAAGCCCGACAAGTTCACCCTCTGCCTGCTGGACAAGCGCTTTCAGGTGCAGGTCAACTGGTCCAACCAGTTCGACGGGTCCTCGGGCGGCGGCTCCGCCATCCCGTCGAGCGACAGCACCGGGTTCTTCTACTTCACCGATCCGTCCAACTACGAGCTGATCGTCAAGATCCTGAACCTCGGCGGCGTCATCAAGGTGTTCTACGGCGAGCTGACCGATCTGCACTTCACCATCACCGTCACCGACACCACGAGCGGCACGGTCAAGACGTATCAGAACACTCCCGGCGATTGCGGCGGCATCGACGACAACGCGTTCACGGCGGCGTCGCCGGCCCCCGGCGTGGCTGGCGCGGATGCCCAGCGGCAGGATCTCGGCGGCGCCGCGGGCGGCCCCGGCCCCGGGCCGGCGCTCCCCGCTCTACCGGGGGGTGCGGACCTGTCGGCGATCGGCGCGGCTGCCAGGCGCGGCACCTGCGCGCCGTCCAGCGCCACGCTGTGCCTGCTCAACCGGCGCTTCACGGTCGGCGTCAGCTGGATGAACCAGTTCGACGGCTCGAGCGGCGTGGGGATGCCGCGCAGCCTGAGCGATCAATCGGGCCTCTTCACCTTCACCGACCCGACGGTCGTCGAGCTGGTGCTGAAGATGGTCGACTTCGGCGACCGCACCGCCTTCTTCTACGGCACGCTGTCCAACCTCGAGTACGACATTACCGTCACCGACACGATCGGCGGCACCACCAAGACGTACCACAACGCCCCCGGGAACTACTGCGGCGGCCTCGACAACACGGCCTTCCCGCCGTAGGCCCCCGCCCCCGCTGACCCGCCCGCCGCGCGCCCGAGCTGGCGGGCCGCGGCGGGTGACACGGTTGCCGCGCGTAGCGGCATGGGTTGCATCACGATCCGGGAACTGCCATCGCCATAGCGCATTTCGAATGGTGTAGGGGCTGTTACGTAAAGGCTGATGCGAGCCGCCGGAGGCTGCGATGCCGAAGATGACCGGGATCACTCGCTGGTTGGTGGCGATGGTGCTGGTCGCCATGGCCGCCCCAGGGTGGCCGTCCCGATCGCTCTCCGCGACCAGTTTCGCGGCCTCGGCTGCACGTGCGGGCGCCGCCGAGACCCCGCTCGGTCCAAGACCGGGAGAGCTGGCGGAAGCCGTCGAAGTCACCGTGGTCAACATCGACGTGGTGGTCCGCGACCGGACGGGCCGGCAGCTCGCCGGCCTGACGCGCGACGATTTCGCCCTCTTCGTGGACGGCAAGAAGACGGAGATCACCAACTTCTCCGGGCCGGCGGGCGGCGGCGCATCTGCCCTCGGCACCGCTCCCGGGCTTCGCGCCGAGGCGCCCGCCGCGCCCGCGAGCGGCGGCGCCGCGGTCGCGGGCGGCGATGGGGCCGCGGGGAGCGACGCGAGTACTGGCATCGCCGCGGGCGCGAGCGCCGGGGTCGCGGGCGGCCGCCAGCGTCTCAACCTGGTGATCTGCGTCGACAGCTTCAACCTCCAGCAGTTCCGGCGCAACCGGCTCCTCGAGCAGGTCGCCATCCGCGACGACGTGGCGCACGTCTCCTCGACCCTCAGCGAGGAGATCGACGTCGCCGGCCATGCCTCCGACGGCTCCGGCCGCGCCGCGGTCACGCGTCTGAGCCAGCCGGGCTGGCGGTAGGGCGGGCCAGGCGCCGCCACACCTCGGCCCAGGCGCAGGCCAGCACGATCAGCAGCGGCACCGCCGCCTGCAGCAGGAATCGTTCCCAGGTCACCGCTGCCAGGTTGACGGGGGTCGGGTGGACCGAGTAGGCGGCCCAGGCGACGAGCGGCGGCCCCGCGGCGGCGGCCAGGTAGCGGCGGGCGAGCGGGTGGCGCAGGGCGCTCCGCCCGGCAACCAGCGCCACCGGCGCCATCCACCAGAAGCCGGCCCAGTGCCGGAAGCGGTTCATCTTGTCGAGCATCACCGGCACGAAGTCCGCGACGTGGGTGACGATGCCGGGCCACAGGTGGCCGGCCTGCAGGATGTCCGGATAGTTCTCGTCCTGGCGGTTGGGGATGCCGGCCCGCCACGAGGCGAAAAACGCCAGCACCAGGACCACCGGCGCCGCCGCGGCGGCGAAGCGGACCGCTCCCGCCCTGCCCGAGCGCCAGGTCAGCGCCAGCGCCAGCGCGGCGAGCACCGCCCCTTCGTTTTTCGTCAGCACCGCGGCGGCGAGCAACAGCCCGGCCGCCCACCCGCTGGCGGCGCGCGGCCGCCCGCCGAGCAGCAGCACCAGGCCCGCGCCGTAGAAGCAGGCCAGCGGCAGGTCGCTGTAGGTGCTCTCGGCCCCCCCTTCGCCGCGGATGACGAACGGCGCGGCCGCGGCGGCGAGCGCCGCCAGGGCGGCGGAGGCGCGGCCGGCCACGCGCCGCGCGCCGTCGTAGATCACGAGCAGCAGCGCCGGCAGGAAGGCGGCGTAGATGGCGCGCGGCAGGGGAGCGTCGGGATCGGCGCCGAAGACTTCGAGCACCGCCACCTGGGCGACCGGCAGCAGCAGCGGATATTGCGGATGAGAAATGTACGAGCGCTCGTCGCGGAGCACGGCCGCGTCCACGGTGCCCGCGGCACGGATGTAGCGGGCCTGCGCGCACCAGGTCATGCGGCCGTCCCAGTCGTGGGGAGGGTTGGTCATGGCCTCGGCGAACACCCCGATGCAGATCACCGTCGCGGCCACCGCGCAAGCGATCGCCAACCGCCCGCCGCGGACCCGCGCCGCCGTCCGGGAACCGTCCCCGGCCACGGCCTGCGTGCGGCCGGCGTCTGGGCCGGCGGCGCCGGCTGGCGGCTGGGCGCCCGCGGACGTCGGGGAGGCGGGGTCCGCCCCTCGCCGCGCGCTGGCCCAGACGCGCCGGCGGCGGAGCAGGCAGGCGGCCGCGCCGGCGAGCGCCGGCGCCGCGGCGGCCGCCCACACCGCCGGTTGGCGCAGCGGCACGCCGCCGAGATGCGACAACGCATAGAGGCCGCCGGCCACCGTTGCCACGCCCAGCAGGTAGCCGTAGGCGGCGCGTCGCGGCAGCGGCCGGCGGCGGAGGCCGGGAAAGAGCTCGGTGAGCGCGAAGCCGGGGACGGCGAACAGGGCGATCGCGCCCAGGCCGCCGGCCAGATCAGCGGTCACTACCAGGCCCGCCGCGGACGGCAGAGCCGGCGCGCGCCCGGCGGTCGATCTCCTGCAGGAAGCGGAAACGGTCGTAAAGGCGCGGCGGCTTGTGGCTGCCGAAGGCCACCACCACGTGCCGCAGGTTGGCGACCAGCCGGCGGCGCACCTGCTGGGCGCTGGTGAGCTCGTTCAGTCGGCCGAGGTAGACCGCGCGCCGGGGCGCCAGGTCGTAACGCACCCAGTACGTGCCGCCCAGCATGCCGCTGCCACCCTCTACCATCAGGTAACCCTCGCCGGCCGGCAGGGCGCGCCGGATCTCGTCGATGGCGTCGGTGTAGCTGTCGCCGAAGAGGCGGCGGCGCGCCTGGTCCGGGCTCTCGTGGTCATCGACCGCGTCGGCCACCTCGCCCCCGGCCCGCCACAGCCCCTTGGGCACTGCCACCGCCAGGTACAGGCCAAGCAGGCCGGCCGCCGCCATCGCCGGCACCCGGCCCGGGCGGGCCCGCGTCGCGAAGCGGGCGCGCGATGGATGCCGGCTTTCGGCGCGCATGGGGCGGTATTATGCCGCACGGACCATGCACGAGTATCGAACGCGGCGCAGGATCGAGTTCTCCGACACCGATGCGGGCGGCATCGCCCACTTCGCGCGGTTCTTCGTCTTCATGGAGATCGCCGAGCACGAGCTGTTGCGGGCGCTCGGCGTCGACCCGGGCGCCTCCCGGCGAGACGACGGGCGGCTGATCGGCTGGCCGCGCGTCGCGTCTGCGTGCGAGTTCCTGTCGCCGGTGCGTTTCGGCGACGTGATCGACATCCACGTGCAGGTGGTCAAGGTGGGGCGCACGTCGCTGACCTTCGGGTTCGAGGTGTCGCACGCCGGCCGCCCGGTCGCGCGGGGCCGCGTCACCACGGTCTGCGCGATCCTCGACGCCCCCGAAGGCATCCAGCCAACCCCGATCCCGGCGGCGCTCCGCAGTCTGCTGGAGGGGAGTAGTCAGGAGGTCGTCAGGGGCTCCACGGCAGGGTCTTGAAGGCCGGGGCCGCCAGCAGCCGGAAGCAGGGCAGCAGGCCCACGGTCTAACCACCACAGATATCGCGCCTGCGGATCGGCGGCGAGCTTGGGGTCGGCGAGCGCCTGCCGCCACTCGGCGGCGATCTGCGGATCGCGCAGCAGCTCGGCGGCCCTGTCCTCGAGCACCCACGGAGAGATGAATTCCTTCCTCTCCCAGACCGTCGACAGCAGGCCCCATGCCAGCAGCGAGTCGCCGGCATCCGGCTCGAGCAGCTGCGCGGCGACCGCGAAGTCGGGCTGGTCGGCGGGCACCCACAGCGTGCCGGCGGGAAGACGGCGCCGCTCGTTGCGGCGGGTCACCTCGGCGCTGGCCTGGGTCAGCCCCTGGTAGGTGGCGGCGGCCAGCTTGGGGGGGCCCAGCCGCATCGTCTCGACCTCGATCTCGACCGGCTCGGCCAGCTGCTCGACGCGCAGGCCCTGGACACGCAGGCGCTGCTCGATCTGCGGCCAGCCGGGCAACACCAGGTAGCCGCGCGGGCGGGGGAGGGTCAGGGTCGCACGCGACCCGTGGTACCAGGGCACCTCGATCTCCCGCACCTCGCCGCGCCGGTAGCGCAGCAGCGGACCGCCGGTCACCTCTGACGTCGCGGTCTCGGTGGCATAGAGCGGCAGCCGGATGCGGTCGGCGGCCGGGCTCTCTTCGAAGTTGACCGCCATCTGCGACGGTGCGGCATGGGCGTCGCCGGCGGCCACCGTCGCCGCCTCGGCGGCGGCCACGGCGCCGGTCAGCCCGGCGGGATCGCGGCCGACCTCCGCGAGCAGCGCCACGAGGAAGTCGCGAGTGGCCAGGACGCGGTCGGCGTAAGGCTTGTAGGACAGGGTTTCGACCAGCACCGCCGGGCGGTTGCGCAGCGGCAGGTAGCCGCTCGAAAACCGCGGCTGACCGACCCACGAGCTGAAGCCCTTGGCCGGGTCGGTCGCGTCCTTCAGATCGACGTACGGGCCGTTGGGATGGCCGGCGCGCGCGGTGGCGGCCAGCGCGGCGGGCAGGTGGCCCCGCATCCAGGCGTCGATCGGCGCCGGCAGTTGCGGCGCTTCGGCCCAGAACCAGGTCAGCACCCAGTCGTGATCGACGCCGTCGGTGACGTGGTTGTCGATGAAGAGGTGGGGGCGCCACGCCGCCACCAGGCCGACCATCGCCTGTGCTTCGGGGGACACGGTCTTGACGTAGTCGCGGTTGAGATCCAGGCCGGAGGCGGTGGTGCGGAAGCCCATGCCGCGATGCGGGCCGTCCTGGTTGGGCCGGTTGTAGGGGGAGATCCGCTCGTGGCCGTCGACGTTGTAGATCGGCACGATCAGCAGTGTGGCGTCGTCGAGCAGGTCGCGGCGGCGGCCCAGCGCCAGGTCGCGCAGGATCATCAGGCAGGCGTCCTTGCCGTCGATCTCACCGGGGTGGATGCCGTTCTGGATCAGCACGATGGGCTTGGCGAGGCGGCGGGCGGCGGCGGCGGTGAAGGCGCGTTCGCGCGACACGATGACCAGCGGCAGCGGCCGGCCGGCGGCGGAGCGGCCGAAGCTCTCGAGGCGCATCTCGGGCAGGCGGCCGGCCAGGCGGCGGAGGAAGGCCATGGTCGCCTCGTAGTCCGGGGTGGCCTCGAAGCCGGCCGCCTCCGCCGGCGTCAGCCACTCGCGGGGGACCGGCGGCGGGGTGGGGACGCCCTGCGCCGCCGCCGTCGCGGCCAGGGCCAGATAAACCGAACCATTGAGCAGACAGGTGACAGGTCGAACCGCGCGGCGGCGTTCCATGTCGATCATTCCTCCGGCGGGCAATCTACCATCGGCCTGCCATCGGCGGCCGGGGCGGGCGGGAACGGCGGCGGGGGCGGGTTCGGGAACGGCGGCCGGGGCGGTCGGTGTCGCGGTCGAGAACGGCGGCCGGGCCGGTCGGGGGCGGGTTCCATGGATCGCGACGCAAGGGGCGCCGAGGGGATCTTGCCGAGCACGTGGGGAGTTGCCGCGCCCCTTTGAGTCGCGATCCATGGGAACCGCCCCCAGGGGCCCTCCGGTCCACTCTCCGGCGACCGGGGTCGCGGGGACATGGGGGCCGATCGACGACTACAGGGGTCTCATCCGGGTGAGGATGACGATCGGGTCTCATCCGGGTGAGGGTGACGATCGGGTCTCATCCGGGAGGATGATGATCGGTCCGGTGAGGATGACGATGGGGTCCCATCCGGGTGGTATATGTTGGCAACGAAGGACGGGCGCCGGTTGCCCTGCGGGAGGTGCGCGATGTTCATCGGGCATTTCGGGCTGGGCCTGGCGGGCAAGGCGGCGGCGCCGCGGGCTTCGCTCGGCACCTGGTTCGCGGCGGTGCAGCTGCTGGACCTGCTGTGGCCGATCTTCCTGCTGCTGGGCTGGGAGCACGTGCGCATCGCCCCCGGCATCACGCGCCTCACGCCGCTCGACTTCTACGACTATCCGATCACTCACAGCCTGCTCGGCGCCCTCGCCTGGTCGGTGGCGTTCGCGGCGCTCTATGGGTTGCTGCGGCCCTCGGCCCGGTGGGGGCTCGCGGGCCTGCTGGCACTGGGGGTCTTCAGCCACTGGGTGCTGGACCTCCTCGTCCACCGTCCCGACCTGCCGCTGCTGCCGCACGGACCTTACGTCGGGCTCGGCCTGTGGAACGTGCCGGCGGTCGAGCTGCCGCTCGAGCTCGCGCTCTACCTCGGCGGCGCGGCCCTCTACCTGCGCCGGACGCGGCCGCGGCAGACGGGAGCCGCCGCCGGCCGGTACGCGACCTGGCTGCTGCTGCTGGTGCTGCCGGGTTTCTGGCTCGCCGCCGCGCTCGGCCCGCCGCCGCCCGACGTGCGCACCCTGGCCTGGGGCGGCCTGACGATCTGGCTCTTCGTCGCCTGGGCCGGGTGGTGCGACCGCCGGCGGGAGCCTCGGTAGACGGTCACGGAAATAACGCCGGCACCTGTGCTCCGATAGGCAAGCGGCGCCGGAGCGTCCACCCGGCAGGCGCCGTGCAAGGCGGCCGTCTCCGTCACGCTCCGTCTTCAGCAGGGCACCCAATCTCTTAATAGCCGGAGATGCTGTTCCCGAGCGTATGAACATCCCCATGCGCCTGGGCAACGCCTGACGGGGTGTACCGACAGCCCATGTGGCAGGAGCTACAGAATGAAGTTCAAGCGCCTGGAGAAGATGACCCTCAGCCGCGAAACGCTGCGCCGCTTGGAGAGCGAGGACATACGCCGCGTCGCGGGCGGAGTGTCGAGGTACACCCTCTGCACCCAAGACTTCACCAACTGTGCCATCACCCACTGCACGGAGTAACCCCTCCCCAAGGCCGTACCGTCGAAGATCGAAGACCCCTGCGGCGCCGGCAAGGCCGGTTCCGCAGGGATTTTGCGTTTCCACGCTTCATCCGGGCTCTGGGACACCAGCAGGGCGGTTCACCCGGCGCACCGAAGCGCGGTATCCTTGTGGCAGCTAGGGGAGCCGCGAGGCTGAGAGCTCGCTGCGTTGGCGCGGGCAACCCTCAACACCTGACCTGGGTAATGCCAGCGTAGGGAAGCGATGCCCGCGACGCACACTCTGCAGCCCCCGCCACCAGCCCCCGCCGCAAGCTCTCAGCCGCGCCGCGCCGGAACCGGCGTCAGAGCGGTTGGCGCCGGCTCGGCACCCGCCGCCACGAGCACGCAGCGACGCCAAATAGGAGACCACCGATGATCGATCAGGTCCAGCCAGCGGCCGTGCCCGCGGCGGCCGCTCCTGCCAGCGGCCAGCCCTTCCCTGCTTCGCGCAAGGTTTACGTCCCGGGAGTGCTGCCGGGCGTTCGGGTGCCGATGCGTGAGATCGAGCTGTCGCCGACCGTCGTCCATCTGCCGCCGGGCGCCGCGGCTGCCGGCGGAGGCCCGGCTGCCGGCGCGGCTCCGGCTGCCGCCGCCGCAGCGGTCCCCAATCCGCCGCTGCTGGTCTACGACACGTCGGGGCCGTACACCGACCCGGCCGCCGTGATCGACGTGCGCCGGGGCCTGCCGCCGCTGCGGCGCGACTGGATCCTCGAGCGCGGCGACGTCGTCGAGCTGCCCACGGTGTCCTCGGAGTACGGGCGCCGCCGCGCCGCCGACCCGCGCCTCGACGGGCTGCGCTTCGCCAACCCGCGCCGGCCGCTGCGTGCCCGCCCCGGCGCCAACGTGACGCAGATGCACCATGCCCGGCAGGGCGTGGTCACCAGGGAGATGGAGTTCATCGCCATCCGCGAGAACCAGGCAGGCTCGAACCTCATCACCCCCGAATTCGTGCGCGACGAGGTGGCGCGCGGGCGGGCGATCATCCCGGCCAACGTCAATCACCCCGAGAGCGAGCCGATGATCATCGGCCGCAACTTCCTGGTCAAGATCAACGCCAACATCGGCAACTCCGCCGTGGCCTCGTCGATCGACGAAGAGGTGGAGAAGATGACCTGGGCCATCCGCTGGGGCGCCGATACGGTGATGGACCTGTCGACCGGCAGGAACATCCACGAGACCCGCGAGTGGATCCTGCGCAACTCGCCGGTGCCGATCGGCACGGTGCCGATCTACCAGGCGCTCGAGAAGGTGGGCGGCAAGGCCGAGGACCTCACCTGGGAGGTCTATCGCGACACCCTGATCGAGCAGGCCGAGCAGGGGGTGGACTACTTCACCATCCATGCCGGCGTCCTGCTGCGCTACGTGCCGCTGACCGCCGGCCGCCTGACCGGCATCGTCTCGCGCGGCGGCTCGATCCACGCCAAGTGGTGCCTCGCCCACCACCGCGAGAACTTCGCCTACACGCACTTCGCCGAGATCTGCGAGATCATGCGCGCCTATGACGTCTGCTTCAGCCTGGGCGACGGCCTGCGGCCGGGCTCGATCGCCGACGCCAACGATGCGGCGCAATTCGCCGAGCTGGACACCCTGGGCGAGCTGACGCACATCGCCTGGGAGCACGACGTCCAGACCATGATCGAAGGCCCCGGCCACATCCCGATGCACCTCATCCAGGTCAACATGGAAAAGCAGCTCGCCGCCTGCGGCGAGGCGCCCTTCTACACCCTGGGGCCGCTCACCACCGACATCGCTCCCGGTTACGATCACATCACCTCGGCGATCGGCGCCGCGATGATCGGCTGGTACGGCTGCGCCATGCTGTGCTACGTGACCCCGAAGGAGCACCTCGGCCTGCCCGACCGCGACGACGTCAAGGCCGGCGTCATCGCTTACAAGATCGCCGCCCACGCCGCCGACCTCGGCAAGGGCCACCCCGGCGCCCAGGCGCGCGACAACGCGCTCTCCAAGGCCCGCTTCGAGTTTCGCTGGCAGGACCAGTTCAACCTCTCGCTGGACCCCGACACCGCGCGCGCCTTCCATGACGAGACCCTGCCCGCCGAGGCCGCCAAGGTGGCCCACTTCTGCTCGATGTGCGGTCCGCACTTCTGCTCGATGAAGATCACCGAGGACGTCCGCCGCTACGCCGCCGAGCAGCAGCTCGCCGAGGGCGAGGCCGTGGCGGCCGGCCTCGCCGAGAAGTCCGAGGAATTCCGCCGCGGCGGCCTCGAGATCTATCGCTGAACAGCCGCCGGTGGCCTGAACCGGGCCACTGGCCCGGGGCCGGAGGGCGGCCCCGGGCGGGTGAGCTTTACGGGCAGGGCAGGGCGGCCGTGTCGGTCACGGTCACCGTGGTGACGTCGAGATTGTTGGCGTAGGTCTTCTTGTTTCCGGTCAGGGTGTCGAGCACGGTGAGGTTCCATGCCTGGTTGGTCAGGCCGCCGATGAACACCCAGAAGCTGGACGAGAAGGAGCACGCGTCGAGCACCTTGACTCCCATCTCGAAGTTGCTGGGGTCGGTGAAGTAGTAGAACACCGACTCGTTGCTCTCGGCCCGGGTCGAACCGAAGCTCATGACCAGGGCCGGGCCGGCGCCCGTCACCGTGTTGTCATAGGCCGCGGTCACCTGGAAGCGGCCTCCCAGCAGGCAGGCGCCGCCGCCGGTCCGGGTGCAGCTCGTGGCCGCCGGACACGTGGCGCCGCCGAAGGGGAAGACGGAGTAACTCGTGTTTTCGGGTGTGCCGCCGGCAGAGAAGGTCCGGACGTCGACCACGCCGCCGTTCTCCTCGAGCACGAGCGACACGTAGTAGCAGCCGGGGGTGCCGGGCGGCACGAAGTTGACCGTGCCCGAATCGACGTTCGTGAACTCGGTGCCGGCCGGGAGGGTGCCGAGGTTGACGCTGGCCATGTCGAAGCCGCTGAAGGCTCCGACGGGCGGCGGCGAGGTGGTGGCGACGAGGTGAAGCGTCAGGGTGCCCGAGGTGCCGCTCGACCGCTCGTTGGCGATGATCTGGGCTCTCATGTCCGCCACGCCCGATCCCCAGGTGGCGCTGACGGCGCCGCTGACGAACAGGCCGGTCGAGGCGTCCTGCGGCTGTGGCTGCCTGGGGAAATTTGACTCGAAGCCCGGGGCCGCGATGCGTCCGGCGGAGATCTGGGGATTCTGCACCGCCGCCGCGGTGCGGGCCGCGGTCCCCGCGCTGCCCGGGGAGAAACCGCCGCCACCAGCGAGGGGAGCCGCCACGGCCGCCGCGGCCACCGCCGGCAGCCCACAAACCACGAGCGCCACGAGCGCGGCGACGCTCGCGCCGAACCTCCGAACCCTCTTGCCGAAAGACAGAGCGCGCTTTGACATGTTGATCTCCTTGGGAAAGAAAAGCGCTTGACACGACTCTCGGGCCGCGGCCGCCGAGCTGGCGGCCGTGGCGGAAGAATCCATGCGGCAGGAGGCAGTGCAAAGTCGGCGCCAGGGACCCGGGCGCGCGAGCGCCGCGCCGCCGGCCGTGCGGCGCCGCTCGCGCCGGCGCGCCGGTCTCGGCCGGCGCCGCGCGACTGACGCATTGGCGCCGACAGGTGACGCCAGGTTCCGGGTTGCAGCCGCCTGGCTCCCTTATATTCTTGGTTTATAGTCAACGCTTCAGGCCGGCTCTGGCCTGCCTGCGAGCAGCATGCCGGAGACCCCATCTCTCCGAAAATCCCTACCAAAAAGACGGCGGCAGGCAGGAACCATCGGCGTGACCCGCGAGTCAACTGAGGCAGTCGCCGCCTCTTCGCCGGCCGGCGGCGGTCGCGCGGGCGCCGGGTCGCCGCGGCGCGACCCTGCCGCGCTGGTCGAGCGCCTGCGCCGGATCGCGGCGCAGGCGCTCGCGCTGGACCCCTCCCGTCTCGACGCCGAACGCCCCCTCCTGGCGTTGGGGGTCGATTCGCTGGCAGCGGCGGAGATCGCGGGAGCGATCGAGGCGGAGCTCGGCGTGCGGGTGTCGCTGGCCGGCCTGATCGAGGGAGCGAGCCTTGCCGGCCTGGCCGGCGAGATCGCCCGCGAGCTGGCCGGGAGAGACGCCGGCCGGACGATGGCGGGTGCTCTCGCCGCCGGCGACGCGGAGCCTCCCGGGCGCCACGCCGTGTCGCAGGGTCAGCGGGCGCTCCTGCTGCTGGACCGCCTGGTGCTGGGGGGCAATCCGGCGTACGTGATGGCGGGGGCGGCGCGAGTCCTGGGCGGGTGGGACAGGGACCGCTTCGCCCGCGCGCTCACCGGGATCGTGGCGCGGCACGCGGCGTTGCGCACGACGTTCGTCGCGGCGGACGGGGATTTCGCGCGGCAGGTGCACGCGACGGGGTCGTGGCAGCTGGTGGAGCAGGACGCCACCGGGTGGAGAGAGGCGGCACTGGCCGGGGCGATGGCGGAGGCGGCGCAGCGGCCGTTCGATCTCGAGCGCGGTCCGTTGGTGCGGGCAGCGGTGTTCGCGTGCACGGGCGGCCAGCGGTTGCTGGTGCTGGCGGTGCATCACCTGGTCGCGGACTTCGCCTCGGTTGGGGTGCTGCTGCGAGACCTGGCGGCGCTCTACGGGCGCGATGGCGTGTCGGGCCGGCGGGCCGGCCTGGCGCCGGCCGCGGCCTCGTACGGAGCGTACGTACGGGCGCAGGAGGCGGAGCTGGCGGGGCCCGAGGGGGAGCGGCTGCGGTCCTACTGGCACCGCGAGCTGGGCGGGGCGGACGGCACCGGCAGGGAATTGCCGGTGCTGTCGTTGCCCGCCGACCGGCCGCGTCCGCCGGTGCCGAGCTTCGGCGGCGGGACGCGCCGCCTGCGCCTGTCGCGGGAGCTCGGCGAGCGCTTGCAGGCGCTGGGGTCGGCGGCGGGTGCGACGCGCTTCATGACGCTGCTGGCAGGCTTCGTGGCGCTGCTCCACCGCCACGGGGGACAGCCGCAGGTGCTGGTCGGGACGCCGGCGTCCGGTCGCGGCCGTGCGGAGCGGGCGGGCCTGGTGGGATACCTGGTGAACCCGGTGGTGGTGCGCGGCGATGCCGCCGGCGACCCGACGTTCACGGAGCTGCTGGGGCGCGTACGGCAGTCGGCGCTGGGGGCCCTTGCGCACCAGGAATATCCCCTGGCGCGGCTGGCGGAGGAGCTTGGCGGAGAGCGGGACGGGAGCCGTTCGGCGCTCTTCCAGGCGATGTTCGTGCTCTATCGCGAGCGCGGGCCGGGAGAGGCGGGCCTGGCGGCTCTGGCGCTGGGGGAAGCAGGAGCGCGATTGGCGCTGGGCGGCCTGGCGCTCGAATCGGTGGCGCTGCCGCGGCGCAGCGCCCAGTTCGATCTGACGCTGCAGATGGCGGATCTCGGCCCGGGGCTTCTGGGGGCGCTGCAATACAACAGCGACCTGTTCGACGGCGCGACGGCGCAGCGGCTGGCCGGGCACCTGTCCACCCTGCTGGCGGCGGTGGCGGCGGGAGCGAGGGACGGTGCCGGGCATGGCGCACAGCGGCGCCTGGGAGATCTGCCGCTGCTGGCGGCGGGCGAGCGGCAGCAGCTGCTCGAATGGAACGGCACCGCGGCGGCCTGCGGGCCGCCGGCCTGCCTGCACGAGCTGATCGCGGCGCAGGCGCGGCGGACGCCGGACGCGGTGGCGGTGGAAGCGGCGGCCGCCGGGTCCACGGAGGAAGACGGCGGCGCCTGGGAGAGCCTGACGTACCACGAGCTGAACGCGCGGGCCGAGCGGCTGGCGGGGGTGCTGCGCCGCTTGGGGGTGGGGCCGGAGACGGTGGTGGCGGTCTGCGCCGAGCGGTCGGCGGCGCTGATGGTGGGTCTATTGGGGATCCTGAAGGCGGGCGGCGCCTATCTGCCGCTCGACCCCGGCTATCCGCCGGAGCGCCTGCGGTACATGCTGCGGGACTCGGGGGCGCCGGTGCTGCTGGCACAGGAGCGCCTGCGGGCGGCGGTGGTGTCGCGGCTGCAGGCGCCGCCCGGCGGCACGGTCTGGCTGGACGGCGGCGCGGCGGACGGTGGCGCGGCGGACGGCGGCGAGGAAACCGACGGCGCGGCGGCGGGCGGCTCGGCGGCGGGCGGCAGCAGCGCTGGCGGCAGCGGCGCTGCCGCGGGCATGGCGGACGGCCTGGCCTACGTGATCTATACCTCCGGCTCGACAGGGCGGCCCAAGGGCACCATGAACACCCACCGCGGCATCGTCAACCGCTTGCTGTGGATGCAGGAGCGCTTCGGGCTGGGACCGGACGACCGGGTGCTGCAGAAAACGCCGGCGAGCTTCGACGTGTCGGTTTGGGAGCTGTTCTGGCCGCTCCTGGCTGGCGCGCGCCTGGTGATGGCCGCTCCCGGCGGCCACCGCGACGCCGCCTACCTGCTGCGCACCCTCGCCGCGCGGGAGATCACCACCTTGCACTTCGTCCCGGCGATGCTCGCCGCCTTCCTCGAGCACCTCGCCACCCTGCCCCGGCCGGCGCTGCCGGCGCGCCTGCGGTCCCTGCGGCGGGTGATGGCGAGCGGCGAGGCGCTGCCCTGGGACCTGCAGCAGCGCTGCCACGCGCTCCTGGGGGCGCCGCTGCACAACCTCTACGGGCCGACGGAAGCCGCGGTGGACGTGACGCACTGGGCGTGCGATCCGGCCAGCCCGCGGCGGCTGGTGCCGATCGGGCGGCCGATCGCCAACACCGCAATCCATCTGCTCGACCGCGGTGGCGCCCAGGTACCGGTGGGGGTGCCGGGCGAACTGTTCATCGGCGGCGTGCAGCTGGCGCGGGGCTACCTGGGGCGGCCTGACCTGACCGCGGAGCGCTTCGTCCCCAATCCGCTGGCCGGGGCGGCCGGGCCGGCGGGTTCGCGCCTGTATCGCACCGGCGACGTGGCGCGCCACCTCCCGGACGGTGCGATCGATTACCTGGGGCGGACCGACGACCAGGTGAAGATCCGCGGCTTCCGCATCGAGCTGGGAGAGATCGAGGCGGCGCTGCTGCGCTGCGGGGAGGTGCGCCAGGCGGCGGTGGTCGCGGCTCCGGCCAGCAACGAGTTTCGCGACCGGCGACAATCGGAGGCGCGACCGCCGGTCGCCGGTCGCGACGCTCCCGGCTCGCCGGCGGCGGTCGGCGCGGACGCCCAGGCAGGCGCGGCGGGGGCGCCGCATCCGCCGCCGGGAGCGGTCGGACCGGCGGACCGGCGGCTGGTGGCCTACGTGGTGCCTGAAACCGCCGCGGCGGCCGCCGGCGCCGGGCGCGACGGCTCTAAGGCCGCGGCCGCCGGCGCGACCGGAGCGCTGGCCGAGCGCTTGCGCCGCCGCCTGCAGGAGAGCCTGCCGGAGCACATGCTGCCTGCCGCCTTCGTGGTGCTGCCGGCGCTGCCGCTGACCGCCAGCGGCAAGGTGGACCGCCGGGCGCTGCCGGCGACGGAGCGGGCGGCCGGCGGCGCCGGCGACGGCGCTCGTCGGACCGCCCCTCGCACGCCGGCCGAGCAGCTCCTCGCGGGCCTGTGGGCGGACGTGCTGCCGGTGGGAGAGCCGGCGGACCCGCGCGCGCCGCGGATCGCTGCGGAAGACAGCTTCTTCGCGCTCGGCGGTCATTCGTTGCTCGCCGTCCGCATGCTGGCCGAGCTGCGGCGGCGCACCCAGGTGGAGCTGCCGCTCGCCCGGCTGTTCGAGCTGCCGCGGCTGGCGGACCTGGCGCACGAGGTCGAGGCGCGGGCGCCGGCCGCCGGCAGCCTGCCGGAGCCGATCCGCCGGCTGCCGCGGGAGACCCTGGACCTGCCCGTGGCGCTCGCGCAGGAGCGCCTCTGGTTCCTGGATCGGCTCCACCCTGGCAGCGCCGCCTACAACCTCGCCGGCGGCCTGCGTTTCGTCGGACGGCTCGAGCCCGCGGCGATCGCCGCCAGCCTCGGCGAGATCCGGCGCCGCCACCAGGTGCTGCGCACCCGCTTCGTGGCGCTGCCGGCCGGCGGCGTGGCCGCGCGGCTGGCGCCGGACGCCGGCGGTCCCGCCGCGCCGGCCGAGGCGCTGGCCATGATCGATCTCGCCGGCCTGCCGCCGCGGCGCCGCGCGGCGGTGGCCGCGGGCCTCGCGGCGGCGGCGGCGCGACGGCCGTTCGACCTTGCCCTCGACCCGCTGCTGCGCGCGCTCCTGGTGCGCCTGACGACCGGCGGAGATGGCGGAGACGCCGCGAGTGCCGGGTGCGCCAAGACCGCCGAGCGCGCCGCAAGCGCCAAGACCGCCGGGACCGACGAAAGCGCCGAAAGTGCCGCAAGCGCCAAGACCGCCGGGAGCGACGAAAGCACCGAAAGTGCCGAGAGCGCCAAGACCGCCGGGAGCGCCGAAAGCGCCGAGAGCGCCGAGAGCGCCAAGACCGCCGGGAGCGACGAAAGCACAAAAAGCGCCGCAAGCGCCAAGACCGCCGGGAGCGACGAAGGCACCGAAAGCGCCCAGACCGCCGGGAGCGCCGCGAGCACTGAGAGCGCCGGCAGCGACGGGAGCACCGAGAGCGCCGGGAGCGGTGCGGCCGAGCACCGGTTGTCGCTGACCCTGCATCACATCGCCGCCGACGGCTGGTCGCTCGAGGTGCTGGCGCGCGAGCTGGCGGTGCTGTACCGCGCCGCCGTGGAGCGCCGCCCGCCGGCGCCGGGGGCGCTGCCCGACCTGCCCATCCAGTACGCCGACTTCGCGGCCTGGCAGCGCGAACGGTTGAGCGGCGAGATGCTGGCCGGCGAGCTGGCCTACTGGCGGCGAACTGGCGGAGCTGGCGCAGCGCCAGGGGGCGACGCTGTTCATGGCGCTGCTGGCGGCGTTCGGCACGCTGCTGTGGCGCCACACCGGACAGTGCGACGTGACGGTGGGGACGCCGGTCGCCAACCGCAGCCGGCCGGAGGTGCAGGACCTGGTGGGCCTGTTCGTCGACACCCTGGTGCTGCGGCTCGACCTGGCGGGCGATCCGCCGTTCGCCGAGCTGCTCGGCCGCGCGCGCCAGGCGGCGCTCGCGGCCTTCGGCCACCAGGAGGTGCCGTTCGACATGCTGGTCGCCGAGCTGGCGCCGCGGCGAGGATTGGCGGAGACGCCGTTCTTCCAGGTCGTGCTGGCGCTGCAGGACGCCTTGCCGGCGCCGTCGCTGCCCGGCGTCGCGGTCAGCTTGCTGGACCCCGGCAGCGGCACGGCGAAGTTCGACCTGTCGCTCGCCGTCTCGCGGCAGGCGGACGGCAGCCTGGGAGGGGTGTGGACCTACCGTTCCGACCTCTTCGACCCGGCCACGGTCGAGCGGTTGGGCAGCCAGCTGCGGACGCTGCTTGCTGGCATCGCGGCGGGGCCGGAGCGCCGGCTCTCCGAGCTGCCGCTGCTCGCGCCGGCGGCGCGGCACCAGCTGCTCCACGAATGGAGCGCCGCGGGCTGGGAGGAGGCGGGCGAAGACCTGGTCCATGCCCCGTTCGAGCGCCAGGCGGCACGCCGGCCGGCGGCGGTGGCACTGGTCGAACCGGACGCGGCGGGGGAGGGGGAGACGGCACTGACCTATGGCGCGCTGGCGGCGTGGGCGGAGAGCCTGGCCCAGGTGCTGGCGGCGCGCGGCGTCGGCCCCGAGAGCGTCGTCGGCATCTGCGCCGAGCCGTCCCTGGCGCTGGTGGCCGGCCTGCTCGCCATCCTGAAGGCCGGCGGGGCCTACCTGCCGCTCGATCCGGCGCTGCCGGCGGAGCGCCTGGCGCAGCTGCTCGCCGGCGCGGGGCCGCAGGTGGTCCTGGCCACGGCGGAGGCCGCGGGGCGCCTGCCGGCGGCGGTGCGCTCGCTGCCCCTCGCGGTGCCGCCGCCCGGCGCTGGCGCGGGCCGGCCGGCGCACCCGCGGCTCCCGGCGCACCCGCGGCAGGCGGCGCACCCGCGGCGGGCGACGCACCCGCGGCTGCCGGCGCCGGACCCCGGCAACGCCGCGTACGTCCTCTATACCTCCGGTTCGACGGGGCAGCCCAAGGGGGTGGTCGTGCCGCATCGCGCGGTGGTCAACCGGCTGCGCTTCCAGGCCGCGGAGGACCTGGCGGCCGGCGCCCGGGTGCTGCAACGCACGCGCCTCGCCTTCGACGTTTCGGTGGTTGAGCTCTTCGCGCCCTTGTGGACGGGCGGCACGGTCGTCCTGACCGGCGCGGGCCGCCAGCAGGACGCCGCCTACCTGGCACGGCTGCTGGCCCGGGCGCAGGTCACCAATGCCAACCTGCCGCCCGCCCTGTTCCCGGCCCTGCTCGCCGAAGCGGCCTTCGGCGGCTGCCGCGCGCTGCGGCGACTGGTCACCGGCGGCGACCGGGTGCCGGGCGACCTGGGGCGGCGCTTCGCCGCCGCGACAGCCACGCCGGCCGCACCGGCCACGAGGGCCATGCCGGCCGCAACGGTAACGCCGGCCGCAACGGCCACGCCGGCCGCAACGGCGACGCAGGCCACGCCTGCCGCACCGGCCGCGACGGCCACGCCGGCCGCGGCGGGCAACGGCGGCGCGCCGCTCCTGCTGTCGCGCTACGGTCCCACCGAAGCCACGATCTCGGTGAGCGAATGGCCCTGCGGCGGCGAGGCCGCCGGACCGATCATGCCGCTCGGCCGCCCGATCGCCGGCGCCCACTTCTACGTCCTGGACCGCGCCCTGCGCGAGGTGCCGCCCGGAGCGCCGGGCGAGCTCTGCATCGCCGGCATCTGTCTCGCGCGCGGCTATCTCGGCCGGCCGGACCTCACCGCCGCGGCCTTCGTGCCTTGCCCCTTCCCGCGCGGCGCCGGCGAGTCCGGCGGGCGTCTCTACCGCACCGGCGACCTCGTGCGCCAGCGCGCCGACGGCGTGGTCGAGCTGCTGGGACGCATCGACCGGCAGGTGAAGATCCGCGGTTTCCGGCTGGAGCTGGGCGAGGTCGAGGCCGTCCTCGCCGGCCATCCCGCGGTGGCGGCGGCGGCGGTGATCGATCGCGACGAGCCGGGAGGCGCCGGCAAGCGTCTGGCGGCGTACGTCGTGGCGCGCGGCGGCGCGAGCCTCGACGGGCGGCAGCTGCGGGCCTTCCTCGAGGAGCGCCTGCCCGGCTACATGGTCCCCGCCGCCTTCGTCGCCCTGCCGCGCCTGCCGCTCACCGCCAACGGCAAGCTCGACCGGCAGGCGCTGCCGGAGCCGGCCTGGGGACAGGGTGTCGCCGGCGGCTCCACCCCGCCGCGCACGCCGGTCGAGGAGCTGCTGGCCGACCTGTGGGCCGAGGTGCTGCAGATCGACCGCGCCGGCCTGGGGATCGAGGACGGCTTCTTCGACCTCGGCGGCCACTCGCTGCTGGCGACCCGCCTGGTGTCGCGCCTACGGCAGGCTTTCGGTGTCGAGGTGCCGCTGCGGCTGGTGTTCGAGCACCCGGCGCTCGGGCAGATGGCGCGCGCCGTCGCCGCCGCCATCGCCGCCGCCGGAGCGTGGTCCGCGGAGCGCCTACCGCCGCCGCTAGCGCGCCGGCCGGACGGCGAGCCGGCGGTCCTCTCCTTCGCCCAGGAGCGGATCTGGTTTCTCGACCAGCTGGCGCCGGGGAGCGCGGCGTACAACATGCCCGGCGCCCTGCGGCTGCGCGGGCTGCTGGGAGCGGCGGAGCGGCAGCGCCTGGCCGGCGGGCTGGGCGAGATCGTCCGGCGCCACGAGGTCCTGCGCTCGTCCTATCCGCCGGCGGCGGCCGGCAAGCCGTCGCTGCGCATCGCCGCCGCCGACGTCGTCGCCGCCGGCGCCACCGGAGTGCCGCTGCTCGACCTCTCGGCGCTCGCGGCGCCGGCGGCCGCCGCCGAGCGCCTGGGCGCGCGGCTCGCCCGCCAGCCGTTCGATCTCGCCGCCGGGCCGCTGCTGCGCGCCGCCCTGCTGCGCCTGGGCCCGGAGGAGCACCTGCTCGTCCTGGTGCTCCACCACATCGTTGCCGACGGCTGGTCGGTGGGGATCTTCCTGCGGGAGCTGCTGGCGCTCTATGCGGCGCCGGCGCAGCCCGGCCGCGGCGGCGGCCTGCCGGAGCTGCCGGAGCTGCCGCTGCAGTACGCCGACTTCTCCTGGTGGCAGCGGCGGTGGCTGGCGGGCGAAGCGCTCGCGGCCCATCTCGCCTTCTGGCGCCAGGCGCTCGCCGGCGCGCCGGGCCTCCTCGCGCTGCCGGGCGACCGGCCGCGGCCGGCGGAGCGGAGCGCTCGCGGCGGGCGGGTGACGGCCCTGCTGCCGGACGCGGCCGCCGCGGCGCTGGGCCGCGCCTCCCGGCAGGCGGGGGCGACGCTCTTCATGACCCTGCTGGCGGCGTTCGACGTCCTGCTCTACCGCCTCACCGGCCAGCCGGACCTGGTGGTCGGGTCGCCTATCGCCAACCGCGAGCGCCTGGAGATCGAGGGCCTGATCGGCTGCTTCGTCAACACCCTGGCGCTGCGCGTCGAGCTTTCCGGCCGGCTGGCCTTCGATGTCCTGCTGGCGCGGGTGCGGGAGGGCGCCCTGGCGGCCTACGCCCACCAGGACCTGCCGTTCGAGAAGCTGGTGGAGACGATGGCGCCGCGCCGCGACCTCGCCAGCACGCCGCTCTTCCAGGTGATGCTGGTGCTGCAGAACGCCGCGGCGGGCGCGGGCTCCGGCACCGTCCCCGGCATGGCGCTGCCGGCCGGCCTGACGATGGAGCTGGTGGAGCTGCCGGCCGCCGCCGCCAAGTTCGATCTAACGGTGGCGGCGCAGGCCACCGCGCGCGGCCTGTCGCTGTCCCTCGAATACAGCAGCGACCTGTTCGACACCGCGACCGCCAGGCGGCTGCTCGACCAGTACCAGACGCTGCTCGCCGCGGTCGCCGGCGGGGTGGCGGCCGGGCGCCCGGTCGCCGAGCTGCCGCTGCTCGGCGCGGCGCAATGCCAGCAGCTGCGGGAGTGGAACGCCACCGCCGCGCGGTACGCCGGACGGGACCGCTGCCTGCATCAGCTGATCGCGGAGCAGGCGCGGCGCACCCCGGAGGCGGTGGCGGTCGAGGCCGAGGCGGAAACGGGCGGCGAGGGCGGGGGCGAGGCCGGCGAGGGGAGGGAGAGTCTCACCTATGGCGCCCTGATCGCGCGCGCCGGCCGGCTGGCGCGGCGCCTGCGGCGCAGAGGGGTGGGACCCGAGACCGTGGTGGCGATCTGTGCCGAGCGCTCGACGGCGCTGCTGGTGGGCCTGCTCGCCATCCTCGAGGCGGGCGGCGCCTACCTGCCGCTCGATCCCGACTATCCGGCCGAGCGGCTGCGCTACATGCTGCGGGACTCCGCGGCGCAGGTGCTGCTGGCGCAGGGGCGGTTGCGGGTGGCGGTGGTGTGGCGGCTCCCGATGCCGCCGGGAGGCACGGTCTGGCTGGACGAGCCGGGGGCGCCGTGGAGCGGCGGTACACGGCAGCGCCACGACGCGGATGCCGGCGCGGCGGGGAGCGGCGGTGAACGGCAGCGGCACGATGCGGCTGCGGGCGCGGCGGGGAGCGGCGGTGGACTACAGCGGCGCGACACGGCTGCCGCCGCGGTGCCGGACAACCTGGCCTACGTGATCTATACGTCGGGCTCGACGGGGCAGCCCAAGGGGACGATGAACACCCACCGCGGGATCGTCAACCGCCTGCTGTGGATGCAGGAGCGGTACGGGCTGGCGGCTGACGACCGGGTGCTGCAGAAGACGCCCGCGAGCTTCGACGTGTCGGTCTGGGAGCTGTTCTGGCCGTTGCTCGCCGGGGCCCGCGTGGTGATGGCGCGGCCGGGCGGGCACCGCGACGGCGAATACCTGTGGCAGGTGATGGCCGAGCGGCGGATCACCACCGTGCACTTCGTGCCGGCGATGCTCGCGGCCTTCCTCGACGACGGCGGCCGGCCGCCGCTCTCGCCCCGCCCGCCGCTCGTGCTGCGCCGCGTCCTGGCGAGCGGCGAGGCGCTGTCCCACGAGCTGCAGCAGCAGTGCCGCGGCGCGCTGGCGGCGCCGCTGCACAACCTCTACGGGCCGACCGAGGCGGCCGTGGACGTGACGTCCTGGGCCTGCGATCCGGAGCGCCCGCAGGTGGTGCCGATCGGCCGGCCGGTGGCCAACACCCACGTCCACCTGCTCGACCGGGAGGGGCGGCAGGTGCCGATCGGCGTGCCGGCGGAGCTGTACATCGGCGGCGTGCAGGTGTCGCGCGGCTACCTGGGGCGCCCCGACCTGACGGCGGAGCGGTTCCTGCCCGATCCCTGCGGCGAGGCCGGCGCGCGGGTCTATCGCAGCGGCGACCTGGCGCGATGGCTGGCGGACGGCGCCCTGGAGTTCCTGGGCCGCGCCGACCAGCAGGTCAAGATCCGCGGCTTCCGCGTCGAGCCCGGCGAGGTCGAGGCGGCGCTCGGGTCCCACCCGGGGGTGCGCGAGGCGGTGGTCGTGGCGCGGCGCGAGCTCCCCGGCGAGGCACGGCTGGCGGCCTACGTGGTCGCCGCCCGCGAGCCCGGCGGGTCGAGCGAGCCCGGCGAGCCCGGCGAGCTGCCCGAGCAGCTGCGCGCCTGGCTGGGGACGCGGCTCCCCGCCCACCTGGTGCCGTCGTTCATCGTCGTGCTGCCGGCGCTGCCGCTGTCGCCCAACGGCAAGGTCGACCGCGCCGCCCTGCCCGCGCCGGCGGCGCAGGCGCGACAGGGGTCCGGTGGTGCCGCGGCGCCGCCGCGGACGGCCGCCGAGGTGGCGCTCGCCGCGATCTGGTCGAGTGTCCTCGGGGTCGAGCGGGTGGGGATTCACGACAGCTTCTTCGCCCTGGGCGGCGACTCGATCCTCAGCGTCCAGGTCGTCGCCCGCGCCCGGCAGGCGGGGCTGTGCCTCCGCGTCAGCGACATGTTCCGGCGCCAGACGGTGGCGGAGCTGGCCGAGCTCGCCGCCGCCGCCTCGGCTGCCGGTGCCGAGCCATCTGCCGGCACGTCGGCCGGTGCCGAGCCATCTGCCGGCACGGCGGCCGGCGGGGAGGTGCCGCTCGCCCCGATCCAGCGCTGGTTCTTCGAGCTCGGCCTGGCGGACCCGCACCACTTCAACCAGGCCGTGCTGCTGGCGCCGCGGCAGCCGCTCGACCGGCGCCAGCTGGCCCGGGCGCTCGCCCGGACGGTGGCGCGCCACGCCGCCCTGGGGCACCGCTTCGCCCGCGACGCGGCAGGGGTCTGGCACCAGGCCGCCGCGGCGGACCGGCCCGAGCCGTGTGGGGTGGCCGCGATCGACCTCGCGGCGTTGCCGGCGGCGGCGCGGCTGCCGGCGCTGGCGGCTGCCGGCGGCCGGTTGCAGGCCAGCCTCGACCTGGCACGCGGGCCGCTGCTGCGGGCGGCGCTGTTCGACCTCGGCGGCACCAGCCGGTTCTTCCTCGCCGCCCATCACCTGGTCGTGGACGGGGTCTCCTGGCGCATCCTGCTGGCCGACCTGGAGGCCGCCTACCGCACCGCCGCGGCGGCTGGCGCGCCCGCGCCGCAGGCCGCCGCCACCTCCTACGGGGAGTGGACGCGGGCGCTGGCGGCCGAGGCGCGCTCGGCGGCGACCGCGGCCGAGGCCGGCTACTGGCTGGCGCCGGAGCGCGCGGACGTGCCGCCGCTGCCGCGCGACCGGCCGGCCGCGCCGGCGCGGAACACCGTCGCCTCGGCGCGCACGGTGGTGGCCGAGCTGGACGAGGACGCCACCGCCGCCCTGCTGCGCGAGGTGCCACCCGTCTACCGCACGCGCATCAACGACGTGCTGCTCGCGGCGCTGCTGGCGGCGTTCGGCGGTGCGACCGGCGAGCCGCGGCTGCTGCTCGACCTCGAAGGGCACGGCCGCGAGGACCATCTCGTCGCCGGCGCCGACACCGCGGGCACCGTGGGCTGGTTCACCAGTCTCTTCCCGGTCCTGCTGCGGCTGCCCGGCGCGGCACTGGAGCCCGGCGAGCTGCTGAAGTCGGTCAAGGAGCAGCTGCGCGCGGTGCCGCGCAACGGCATCGGCCATGGCCTGCTGCGCTACCTGGGAGACGATGGCGGCGTTGCCGCCGCGCTGCGCCGGATGCCCGCCGCCGAGGTGCTGTTCAACTACCTGGGGCAGCTCGATCGGGGGCTGCGCGACGATTCGCTGTTCGCTCCCGCCGCCGAGCCGGCCGGCAGCGCCCGCGGCCCGCGGCAGGTGCGCAGCCACCTGCTGGAGATCCACGGCGGCGTCCTGGGCGGCCGCCTGCGGCTCACCTGGACCTACAGCGAGAACGTGCACCGGCGGGAGACCGTCGCGGCGCTGGCGGCTGCCTTCCTCGCCGCCCTGCGGGCGCTGATCGCGCACTGCCGCTTGCCCGCCGCCGGGGGCTTCACGCCGTCGGACGTCCCCACGGCGCCTACCAGCCAATGCGATCTCGACGCGCTGGCGGCACGGCTGGGCGGCTGCGCGCGCCGGATCCAGCGCATCGCCGCGCTGACGCCGGCGCAGGAGGTGATGCTCGGCCATAGCCTGGCCGCCCCGGCTTCCGGGGTCTACGTGGTGCAGCTCGGCCTGCGGCTGGCCGGCCAGCTCGACGTGCCCGCCCTGGAACGAGCCTGGCGCCTGCTGGTCGCCAGGCACGAGATCCTGCGCACCGGGTTCCATGCCCGCGGCCTCCGCCGGCCGCTGCAGGTGGTCCACCCCGAGGCCCCCTGCGCCGTGGCGCGCGAGTCGTGGCGCGGCCTCGCGCCCGCCGCGGCGCGCGCCCGGCTCGCCGCCTACCAGCGCGCCGAGCGGGAGGGGGGCTTCGACCTCGCCGCGCCGCCCCTCCTGCGGCTGGCGGCGATCGAGCTCGGGGACGGCGACTGGCAGCTGGTCTCGACCCTGCACCACCTGCTGATCGACGGCTGGTCGTTCGGCATCCTGCTTCGGGAGCTCTTCGCCTGCTACGCGGCGTTTGCCGTCAGTGCCGCCAGTGCCGCCGGCGCCGCCAGTGCCGCGGGCGCCGGCGGCGCCGCCGGGCGCGCGCCCGACCTCGCGCCGCCGCGGCCGTTCCACGACCACCTCGCCTGGCTGGCGCGGCGCGAGCCGGGGCCTGCGGCCGCGTTCTGGCGCGCCCACTTGGACGGCTGCGCCGCCTCCCGCCTCGCCGCGGCCTGTCCGGAGGCGCCTCCCCCGGCCTGCGTCGCCGACTTCGGGCGGCTGCAACTGCGCCTCGCAAACCAGGAGACGGCGGCGCTCGGCGACTTCGCCCGCCGCCACCGGCTGACGCTGAACACCCTGGTGCAGGGCGCCTGGTCGCTGGTCCTCGGGCGCTCGACCGGCCGGCGCGAGGTGCTGTTCGGCGCCACCACCGCCGGCCGGCCGGCGGATCTGCCGGGCGTCGAGGCGATCGTCGGCCCCTTCATCGCCACCCTGCCCGTGCGCGTGCGACTGCCCGGCGAGGTGCCCCTGGCGGTCTGGCTCGCGGACCTGCAGCAGGCGCAGGCGGCGGCGCGAGTCCACGAGCACGCGCCGCTCGACCTGGTGCGGCGGTGGAGCGGCCCGCCGGGCGGGCGCCCCCTGTACGACAGCGTCCTGGTGTTCGAGAACTATCCGGTGGACGCCGCTCTGCTCGGACCGCTACCGGGCCTCGCGGTCGCGGACGTCGAGGCGCACGATCGCACCCACTATCCCGTCACCCTGGTGGCGATCCCCGGCGACCGCTTGCGGCTGCAACTGGTCTACCACGCGCGCCGCTTCGACGCCGCCGCCGTCGCCGGCATGCTGGCAGGCGTGGCGGCGCTGCTGCGCGCCTTCCCTGCCGCGCCGCGGCGCCGCCTCGAGGAGCTGGCGGCAATCTGAGCAAGCTGAGCGGTCAGCCGCGGCGCGGCCCGGTGGCGCGAACCACCGGGCATCTGGACCTACCGGCCCAGGACGGGAACCAGCTGGCCCAACTTCCGCCGGGCTAGGGACAAGCGAGGGCCGTGGTGTCGGCGGTCGTCGCGGTCAGGTGGTTCAACCTGTTCGAGTAGGTCTTGGTCTTGCCGTTGGAGGTGTCCACGATGTTCACCGTCCAGCCCTGGTTGGTCAGGCCGCCGATGAACACCCAGTAGTGGTTGTTGACGCCGCAGGCCGGCAGGATCTTCAGCCCCATCTCGAAGTTGCTCGGGTCGGTGAAATAGAGGAATGCCGACTCGTCGCTCTCGGCGCGCTTGCCGCCGAAATCCATCACCGTGCCGGCGCCGTGGGCGGTGGCGTTGTTGTAGGCGACCGTGACCTTGAAGCGGCCGTTCACCAGGCAGGCGGTGCCCGCGTTGCGGGTGCAGTTGGCGCTCGTGCCGGAGCAGGTCCCCGAGGGAACGCCGAAAGGATAGAGGTAGAAGGCCGAGCCGCCGGGGTCCGGCACCCCGCCCTCCCCGGTCGATGCGAAGGTGTACAGGTCGACGTAGTTGTATTGCGTCCCGTCGTACTCCTCGAGCGCGATGGTGACGAAGTAGCAACCGTTGGGAGGCGGCGTGTAAGGCGTCAGCAGCCCGGAGTCGACGTTGCTGAACTGGCTGCCGGCGTCCAGGGTGCCCAGGACATAGGCCGGTCCGAGCGCATAGTAAGTGACGTCGTTGCCGAAGACCGGGGGCGTGGTGGTGGCCCACAGCTCCAGCCGCAGCGTCCCCGACGTGCCGTCCGAGTTGTCGTTGGAGATGGTATCGACCTGGACCTCGGTCCCGGCGGTCGACCACGAGGCGCTGAGGGTGCCGCTCATGTTGAAGCCGGTCGAGGCATCGCTCGGCCGGATCTGCCGGGGCGCGCCGGAAATGGGCTGCGGCTGCGCGGCAACCTCGGCGCCGGGAGGCTGTGGCGATACGACCCGCAGCTCCGTCGTTGCGGAGCGTAATTTGCCTTGGCCGGTCACGCCGTCGCCGGTTTCCGCCCGTGCGGCGCGTGGGGCAAGAGGGATCAGCGCGCAGCAGGCGGCCAGCATCGCGGCGAGAGGCAGGGTGAGGCGGCGCTGCGCGGCCGGCACGCACGGCGCCGCGGGGTTCTGGTTCCGGCTCGACATGGGAGGTCCTTTTCGGGGGGAGGCGGGCAGCGGTTGATCGGGTTGTCCGGACGTCCTCGAAGGGAGGTCGTCACAGGATCAGTCTGGCAAGGCCGCCACACCCCTGCCAGAGCATGTTCATGCTGGCTTTGGCCGCAGGGTGCTGAAGCCTCGGGCAGAAGGCTCTCATTCGGAAGAGCGGCAAGGGGATGCGATGGGTGACAGGCGGCCGGCGCCGCGGGCATCCGCGGCGCGTTTGACCAGGCGGCGCCGCTGGGCGCGGCGGCTTGACCAGGTGGCGTCGCGTTCGCGGCGCCCTTGGACCGGGCGGCACTGCTGGCGCGGCGATCTGACCGGGGCGGCGCCGCTTGCGCGGCGATCTGACCGGGCGGCGCCGCTTGCGCGGCGCCTTGGATGGGATGACCCGGCTTACTTCTTGGCGATGAAGCGGAGGGCCGCGGAGTTCATGCAGTAGCGCAGGTGCGTGGGCGCCGGGCCGTCGTCGAAGACGTGGCCGAGGTGCGAGTCGCAGCGGGCGCACAGGACTTCGTTCCTGACCATGAACAGCGAACGGTCGGTTTCGGTGTGGACGCTGTGCTTGGGGTCCAGCGGCTGCCAGAAGCTGGGCCAGCCGGTGCCGGAATCGAACTTGGCGTCGGAGCTGAAGAGCGGGTTGCCGCAGGCGACGCAGACGTACCACCCGGCTGCCTTGTTGTGGTCGTAGGCGCCGGTGAAGGCGCGTTCGGTGCCCTTCTCGCGGGTGATGTAGAAGGCGTCGGGGGTCAGGATCTTGCGCCATTCGGCGTCGCTCTTGACGACGTGCGCGACGCCCGGGTCGAGCAGGGTGTTGCCGGGAATGTCGATGAGGGTCACGGCTGCTCCTTTCGCGGGTGGCTGCGAAGCTGCGAGGCGGTAGGCCGCGGGCACGGCGCCGGCGGCGCGGCCATCCGCGCCGGTCTCGGCGGCCAGCAGCGCCGCGACGCCGGCTCCCGCCAGCGCCAGGCCGGTCAGGATGAACAAGGCATTCTTCATGATGGTCCTTTCTTCTCCGCCGCCCTGCCGGCGCCTCTCCCGTCCCACCGTACCGCGGCGTTCCGGGCGCACCTGGCGGCGGCTCCAGACGAGTGTACGCTTCTCGCCGCGGCGTTGGACTTGGCGGTCCCGAACCGCTTCGCCGGCGCCATGGCCCTGCCCGCCTTAGTCACCGTCGCCGGCGCCATGGCCTCAGTCATCGGCGGCGACGGCGGCCCGGCCGGCAAGGCGCGCGAAGGGCGCGCGGAGTGGCTCGGGCGTTCGGCAGGGACGGCCGCTCTTGCCGTCGATCCAGACGTGCTCGGTGCGTCCCCGCGCCAGCAGGTCGTCGCCCCGGCGCACCTCGTAGGCGAAGTGGACGCCGCGGCTGGCCAGGCGATCGCCCCAGCAGACCACCTGCACCGTGTCGCCGTAGCGGGCCGGGCGGCTGTAGCGCACCTCGACGCCGGTGACCATCAGCAGGTAGCCGAGGCGCTCGATCTCGGCGTACTGGAAGCCCGACATGGCGCACAGGCGGGTGCGGGCAAGCTCGAACCAGACCACGTAGTTGGCATGGTGGACGACCCTCATCTGGTCGGTCTCGGCATAGCGGACCTCGATCTCGGTCACACAGCGAACCGGCTCGCTCATGGCCCTCCCCGCGGATCCACGGCATGGCGCAACACCGTCCACAGGATCTTATAGCCTGCCCGGACCGTGCCGCGCAGCGTGCCGGTGATCTTCGAGACGCCGACGCGGCGGCGGTACGAAACCGGCACCTCGGTCACCCGCAGCCCCCGGCGCAGGGCCTTCACCTGCATCTCGGCGGTCCACCCGAAGTCGGGGTCGGACATGCCGAGGATCTCGAGCGCCCGCCAGGTCACCGCGCGGAACGGCCCCAGGTCGGTGTAGCGATGGCCGTAGAAGAGGCGGATCAGGGCGCACGCCACCAGGTTGCCGGCCCGCGCCTGCGGCAGCAGGGCCCCCGGCTCGCGTTGTCCCAGGATCCGCGAGCCGATGACCAGGTCGGCCTCGCCGGCCAGCAGCGGCGCGACCAGCCGCGGCAGCTCCTCCGGATGGTCGGAATAGTCGGCGTCGACGAACACCACGACCGCCGGCGGCTGGTTGCGGCGCAGGTGGTCGAGTGCCGCCAGGCAGGCGCTGCCGTAGCCGCGCCGGTGCGCCGCCACGACCACGGCGCCGCCCAAGGCGGCCACCCGTGCGGTGCCGTCGGACGAGCCGTTGTCCGCCACCACCACCCGCCGCACCGGCGGGCGCGGCAGGTCCGCCAGCACCAGCGGCAGCGACCGCTCCTCGTCGAGGGCCGGGATCACCACGTCGATGGCCAGGGCAGGCGCCGCCGGATCGTCTCCAGCCCGGCCGCCCTGGTCTGTGGCGGCGCCATCGGGGCTCAGCTCGGCAGCGGGCATGGTTTCGACTTTCCCGGCCGCCGGATTTTATGCCATGCTCTGCGCCGCATTGCTGCTGCCTGCGAGGTGCATGATGAATCCCTATCGCTCATTGGCCCTTCCGGCGACGCTGCTGATCGCGGCAGCGGTTGTCGGAGCCGGGACGGCCGCGGGAGCCGCAGCGGTCGCCGGACCTGCTGGAACCCCGCCCGCGGCTGCGGCCTCCCGCCGCGTCGAGATCCCCGGACCGGAGGGCAAGCCGCTCCCGTACTCCATCGAGATCCCCGCCGACTGGCAGGTCCAGACGTCCGCCAAGGTGCCGGGCGTGTTCCTGGGGCCGCGCGCGGCCGGCGAGCTCGAGGACGACCCGCACCTGATCTACGTGCGGGTCAGCCCCGTCTCGATGCTCGATCCCGACGAGCAGGTGGCCAGCATCAAGGCGAAGGCCGCCACCGCCGACTGGTCGGCGCCCCTGGTCGAGGTGCGCGAGGTCGGCGGCGTGCGCGGCATGCTGGTGCGGATGGACAGCGGCACCGGCGAGCAGGCGCGCAGCACGCTGGTGCTCAAGATGCCGCTCGGCAAGGCCAGCGTCGATTTCATGACGTCGGCGCCGCGCGCCCAGTTCGATCGCCAGCTGCCCGCGTACCAGCGCGTGATCCTCTCGGTGCTGCCGGCGAAGTAGCTGCCACGATGCCCGTGCATGCCTACGAGGGGCGGTGGCCCGCCCTGGGCGCTCGCGTCTACCTGGCTCCCGACGCGCATCTGGTGGGCGACGTCGAGGTCGGCGAGGATGCCTCGTTCTGGTACCACACCGCGGCGCGTGGCGACGTCAACTGGATCCGCGTCGGAGCGCGCACCAACGTGCAGGACGGCGCCATCCTGCACGTCGCGCACCTGACTCATCCGCTGGTCATCGGCGCCGGCGTGGTGATCGGCCACCAGGCAGTGCTGCACGGCTGCACCGTCGAGGACGGCGCCCTGATCGGCATCGGCGCCCGCGTGCTCGACGGCGCGGTGGTCGAGGCCGGCGCGCAGGTCGGCGCCGGGGCGGTGGTGGCGCCGGGCCATCGGGTGACCGCCGGCCACCTGGCGCTGGGGGTGCCGGCGCGGGTGGTGCGTCCGCTCACCGCCGACGAGTCGCGGCGCATCGTCGAAACCTGCGCCCGCTACGTGGCGCTCAAGGAGCAGTACCGCCTGACGGAGGGCGGCGAGAGCGGCGGGCGCCAGGAGCTCGAGGAGGGAGGCAAGCCATGAAGCGCCGGGGAGCGGGCACGATCGGCAAGGCCGACGTCGGGCAGCGGGTGCGGCTCGAAGCCTGGGTGCAGCGGCGGCGCGACCATGGCGGCCTGGTGTTCTTCGACCTGCGGGACAGAAGCGGCCTGGTGCAGGTCGTGGTGCGCCCCGAGTCGCAGCCGCAAGCGGGGGCGGCGCTCGGCGCGGCGCGGGCGGAATGGGTGGTGGCGGTCGAGGGCGAGGTGGTGGAAAGGGCGGCCGAGAACCTCAACCCCGATCTCGCGACCGGCGCCGTCGAGGTGATCGCCGAGCGCGCCGCGGTGCTGTCGCGGTCGGAGCCGCTGCCGTTCGCGCTCGACGGCAAGACGGAGACCTCCGAGGAGACGCGGCTGCGCTACCGCTACCTCGACCTGCGGCGGCCGGAGCTGCTGGCCAACCTGCTGCTCCGCGACCGGGTCACCCTCGAGGTGCGCAACTACTTCCACCACCATGGCTTCGTCGATGTCGAGACGCCGATCCTGACGCGCTCGACGCCGGAGGGAGCGCGCGACTACCTGGTGCCGTCGCGGGTCCATCACGGCAGCTTCTATGCGCTGCCGCAGTCGCCGCAGCTCTTCAAGCAGCTGCTGATGGTGGGCGGCATCGAACGCTACGTGCAGATCGCCCGCTGTTTCCGCGACGAGGACCTGCGCGCCGACCGCCAGCCGGAGTTCACGCAGATCGACCTCGAGATGTCGTTCCCCACCGAGGAGGACGTGATCGCCCTCGTCGAGGGGTTGTTCGCGCGCATCTTCCCCTTGGGCGGCATCGAGCCGCCGCGGCCGTTCCCGCGCCTGACGTACGCCGAGGCGCTGGCCCGCTACGGCAGCGACCGCCCCGACCTGCGCTTCGGGCTCGAGATCCTGGACCTGTCGCGGCTCCTCGGCGGCAGCGGCTTCCGCGGCTTCCGCGAGGCGGTGGCGGCGGGCGGCGTGGTGCGCGGCTTCGCCCTGCCGGGGGCGGCGGGCGCCGCCGAGGCCAGCCGCAAGGACGTCGAGGGCTGGGCGGAGACCGCCCGGCGGCACGGCGCCGCCGGCGTGCTGACCCTGCGGCGGCGGGGCGGCGAGACGGCGTTCCAGGTCAAGAGCGCGCTGGCGCCCGGCGAGACGGCTGCCCTGGCCGAGGCGCTGGCGCTCGAGGACGGCGGGCTGGCGCTGCTCGCGGCGGGTCCGCCGGCAACGACCGCGGCGGCGCTGGGAGCGCTGCGCCAGGAGCTGGCGCGCCGCTACGGGCTGATCCCCGCCGGCAGTCACGCCTTCGTCTGGGTCACCGAGTTTCCGCTCTTCGAGTGGAACCCCGATGCCGGACGGTGGGACTCGATGCACCACCCCTTCACCACTCCCGACCCGCGCGACCTCGACCGCCTCGACGGCGATCCCGGTTCGGTGCGCGCCCGCGCCTACGACATCGTGCTCAACGGCACCGAGCTCGGCGGCGGCTCGATCCGCGTGCACGACCCGGAGCTGCAGGCCCGGCTCTTCGCGGTGCTCGGCATCGGCGCCGCCGAGGCCGAGGCGCGCTTCGGCTTCTTCCTCGAGGCGCTGCGCTACGGCGCGCCGCCGCACGGCGGCATCGCGCTGGGGCTCGACCGCATCGTCATGATGCTGGCGGGCGCGCCGTCGATCCGCGAGGTCATCGCCTTTCCCAAGACCGCCTCGGCCTCCGACCTGATGACCAGCGCGCCGTCGGCGGTCGACGAACGGCAGCTGCGCGAGCTGGGCATCGCCATCGCGGGTGACTGAGATGCACCGGCGAATCGACGACCGGGCGGGACACTGACGAACTGTTGGTCGAGGCGAAGGGGAGGGGACGATAAGACGCGCCGTGGCCGAGGCTGAAATCGAGCGGCTGCGCCTGCGCCACCCCGGCGGCGAGACGGCGGTCTGGGCGGGCGCCGGGGCGCTTGCCGCGGCACGCTCCGAGCTGGCGCGCTGGGTCGCCGGCCGCACGCTGTTCGTGGTCAGCACCGAGCAGGTCCTGAAGCTGCACGGCGACCGGCTGGCGCCGCTGCGCGACGCGGCGGCGCACCTGCACCTGCTGCCGGCGCCGGAGGGCGAGGCGGCCAAGTCGCTCGCGGTCGCCGAGCGCCTGTGGAACCAGATGCTGCTGGCCGGCGGCAAGCGCGACAGCCGCCTGGTGGCGTTCGGCGGCGGCAGCGCCGGCGACCTGGGAGGCTTCGCCGCCGGGTGCTTCCTGCGCGGCATCGGCTTCGCGCAGCTGCCGACGACGCTGCTGGCGCAGGTCGACGCGGCGATCGGCGGCAAGACGGCGGTCGACCTGCCGGCCGGCAAGAACACCGTCGGGGTCTTCCTGCATCCCGACTGGGTGGTTTGCGAGACGGCGCTGCTGGCGACCCTGCCGCGCGCCGAGCTGCGCTCGGGCCTGGTCGAGGTGATCAAGATGGCGGCGCTGCTCGACCCGCCGCTGCTCGACGCCGTCGAGAACGGCCTCTCAGCGCTGCTGGCCGGCGACGCCGCCGCGCTGGCGCCGGTCGTCGCCGCGGCGATCGCCGCCAAGATCGCCGTCGTCGAGCGCGATCCCGACGAGCGCGGCGACCGGCGGCTGCTCAACTTCGGCCACACGCTGGCCCACGCCATCGAATCGGCGCAGGGCTACTCGGGGCTGCGTCACGGCGAAGCGGTGGCCTACGGCATGCTCTTCGCGCTGCGGCTGGCGCGGCGGCGGGGCCTGGCCGCCGGCGCCGCCCAGCGGCTCGCCGCCTTGCTCGGCAGGCTCGAGCTGCCGCCGCTGCCGGCGCTCGCGCCGGAGGACCTGGCGGCGCGCATGGCGCGCGACAAGAAGGCGCGCGAGCGCGGCCTGGTGTGGGTGCTGCCGGCGGCTCTCGGCCTGGGGCGCATGGTCGAGGGCATCGGCTGGAAGGAAATCGTCGGCGAGCTGGGCGCCTTCCTGCGCCAGCCATTTGCCGTGCTCTAGCTCGGAAGCAACTCCTGCGGTCCGGGGGTGCCGACGCGCTATAATCGCCAATCTGGCCACTCGATGACTAGCCGCCGCAAGCTCCTACGCCGCGTCAAGCTGCGCCATGTGCTGGTGGTCCTCGTCCTGCTGTCGAGCGGCGTGCCGTTGCTGATCAGCAGCGCGCTGCTGATCCCCAAGGCCAAGGAGGTGCTCGAGGACGCCGAGCGCGACTACCTGACGCGCAAGGCGCTGGCCCTGTCCCGGGAGATCGACACCTACCTGGCCAGCGTGCGCCGCCAGCTCACCCAGGTGGGCACCGGCCTGCTGCTGGCGCCCGGCGCCGCCGACATTGCCGCCCGCCTGCACGAGCCCTGGGTGGCCGGCTACCTGCAGAGCTTCGCCGCCGGCAGCCCGGACCTGCGGGCGCTGTACGTGCTCGACCTCCAGGGGGAAGGGCCGCGGCGCGGGCCCGGCCGGCTCCCCGCCGATGCCGAGGCGGCGATGGACGCGGTGTTCGAGCAGGCCCGCGCGGCGGGCGTGCCCGCCTACCGCCTGATCAACATGGGGCCGCGCGCCGTGCCCAACCTGGCGCTGGCGGTGCCGGTCGCGGCCGGGGGCATCCCGCAGCCCGCCCTGGCCGGTGCGGCCGGCCCGCCGCCGCGGCTGGTGGTCGAGGCGCTGCTGGTTTTCAAGCCGCTCGAGGCGGTGTTCCAGGGCGAGGTCCGCAAGGAGGTGGGGGTCTTCCTGCTCGACCGCCGCGGCCAGATCCTGTGGTCGGACTCCGACCCGGGCATGGCGCGGGCGCTGGTGCGCTCCGAGCTGGTGCGGCTGTTCGTCAAACGGCCGATGAGTCTCACCCGCGAGTACGAGTTCTCGTCGCCGCGCGGACGGCAAGAGGTGCTGGCGCAGGTCAGCGCCATCGGCGAGACCAGCTGGGGAGTGGTGGTGCAGAAGCCGCTGTCGTCGGCCTACGCGGTGGTCGACCAGATGGTGCTGCGCACCGTCCTGGCGACGTTGCCGCTGATGGTGCTGTCGGCGTGCTTCGCCTTCCTGGCGGCGCGCTGGGTCGGGCGCCCCATCCAGCGCCTGACCGAGACCACCCACGAGATCGCCGCCGGCAGCTTCGGCGGCCGGGTGGAGATGAGGGGACTGTCGTTCGAGCTCGCCGATCTGGCCGAGGACTTCAACCGCATGAGCGGCCACGTCCAAAGCTACGTGCAGCAGCTGCGCGAGGCGGCGCAGGTCAACCGCGACCTGTTCATCGGCTCTCTGCGCGCCTTCGCGGCGGCGATCGACGCCAAGGACCCCTACACCCGCGGCCATTCGGAACGGGTGGCGGCGGTCAGCCGGGTGATCGCGCGCCATCTCCTCCTCTCCGAGGACGTGCAGCACAAGATCTGGATCGGAGCGCTGCTGCACGACGTCGGCAAGATCGGCGTCGAGGACACCATCCTGCGCAAGGAAACCGAGCTGACGGTCGAAGAGTACCAGCAGATGAAGATGCACACCGTGATCGGCGCCGAGATCATGCAGCCCATCGAGCAGCTGCGGGAGATGATCCCGGCGATCCACTGGCACCACGAGGCATGGAACGGGCGCGGCTATCCGGACTCGCTGCGCGGCGAGCAGATCCCGCTGTTCGCGCGCATCGTGGCGGTGGCCGACACCTTCGACGCCATCACCACCAACCGGCCGTACCAGCAGGCCGGCAACCTGCAGTCCGCCGTCGACACCATCACCAGGCTGACCGGCAGCCGCTTCGACGCCAAGGTGGTGTCCGCCTTCCTGAGCGCGGTGCAGGCGGGCGAGGTCCGGCCGATGGTGCCGCGCGAAGGGCGGATCACCCTGCCCGAGATCGAGGCGCGCACGGCCCGGCGCCGGTGACGCCCTGGCGGGACACTGAGGCCGAGCATGTTCCAGTACGTCCTGGCCAATCTGCTGGCCGCCAACGTGGACTGCCTGGGGGTGCTGTTCTTGGACGGCACCGGCGAGACCGTCGACATGGCATGCGCCGGCCTCAGCCCTTACGAGATGCGGGTGCTCGGCGCCTACCTGGGGATCTACCTGCGGCAGCTGGACAAGATGCTGGCCGGGAACCATCTCGGCAAGCCGATGCTGGTGCACATCGAGGAGAGCGCGGCGCACGTCTTCGCCCTGCCGCTGCCCGACGGCTACTACCTGGCGATGGTGCAGCGCCAGCCGGCGCTGGTGGCGCGGTCGCGCGCCAGCCTGGAGGAGGCGGTGCGCCAGCTCGAGCGCGAGCTGTTCGCCGGCGGTTATCATGACGCCCATGGCTCTTGACGGTCCTGACGGCCCTGGCGTTCCTGCCGCCCCTGGCGGCCCTGGCGGCGGCGATCCGGGGCAGCGGCGCGAAGCGCTCGCCATCGCGCCGGAGGCGCGCCTGCCCGAGGAGCCCGAGCGCGCCGGCCTGTGGCAGAAGCTGCGGCGCGGTCTCACCATGACGCACACCGAGCTCATCGAGAAGATGGGCGCCGCCTTCCAGGGGCGCGTGACGCTCGACGACGCCACGCTCGAGTATCTCGAGGAGATCCTGATCGCTGCCGACCTCGGGGTGGACACCTCGCTGGCGCTGGTCGAGAGGGTCCGCAACAACGCCACCCGCGACCAGGCGTCCAGCCCGGGGCGGTTGCGCAAGCTGCTGGCCGACGAGATGGCAGGACTGCTCGAGGAGCTGCCCGCGAGGCCCGCCGGGGGACGGCCGCGGCTCGCGCCCAAGGCGGCGGCCGGCGCCGGGGGACGGCCGCGGCTCACCCTCGTGGTCGGCGTCAACGGCGTCGGCAAGACGACCTCGATCGCCAAGCTCGCGCGCCTCGCCCAGCTCCAGGGGCGGCGGGTGATGCTCGCCGCCGGCGACACCTTCCGCGCCGCGGCCATCGAGCAGCTGTCGCTGTGGGGCCAACGGCTGGGCGTCGACGTCATCCGCCAGCCGTTCGGCGCCGACCCGGCGGCGGTGGCGTTCGACGCCATCCGGGCCGGGCGGGCGCGCCAGATCGACGAGCTGCTCGTGGACACCGCCGGCCGGCTGCACACCAAGGACCACCTGATGGCGGAGCTGGGGAAGGTGCGCCGGGTGATCGACCGCGAGGCCGCCGACTGGGAGCGGCGGACCCTCCTGGTGCTCGACGCCACCACCGGACAGAATGCGCTGGCGCAGGCGCGGACCTTCAGCCAGGTGGTGCCGGTGGACGGGGTGCTGCTGGCCAAGCTCGACGGCACCGCCAAGGGCGGCATGGCGGTGGCGGTGTCCCGCGAGCTCGGCCTGCCGGTCCTCTATCTCGGCGTCGGCGAGGCCGCCGACGACCTGGTGGAGTTCCGGCCCCGGGAGTTCGCCGCCGCCCTCCTTGGCTGAGAACACCCAGAGCGCCCTGGCTCCGATAGCTCCGCTGGCTCCAATGGCTTCAATGGCTCCGCTGGCTTGCTGACTCCCATGGCTCCGCTGGCTCCAACAGCTCCGCTGGCTCCAATGGCTCCGCTGACTCCGATGGCTTGCTGACTGCGATGGCTTGCCGACTCCGATGGCTCCGCCGCTGACTCCAATCGCCGCCGAGGAAGCCGCGCGCCTGCGCCGGGCGCTGCGGCTGGCCGCCCGCGGCCGCTACCGCACCTCGCCCAACCCGATGGTGGGGGCGCTGGTGGTGGGCCCCGGGGGCGAGGTGCTGGGGAGCGGCTGGCACCGCCAGGTGGGCGGCCCGCACGCCGAGGTCGAGGCGCTGGCCGCCGCCGGCCCGCGGGCGCGGGGCGCCACGCTCTACGTCACCCTCGAGCCCTGCTCTCACTTCGGGCGCACGCCGCCCTGCGCCGACGCGGTGGTGGCGGCGGGAGTCGCGCGGGTGGTGGCGTGCCACGGCGATCCCGACCCGCGGGTCGCCGGCCGCGGGTTCGCGCGCCTGCGCGAGGCCGGCATTGAGGTGGCGGTTGGGCTGCTGGCGGCGGCGGCGGCGCGGCTCAACGTGCGCTTCCTGGTGGCGGCCACCGCGCGGCGGCCGCAGGTGACCCTCAAGTGGGCGATGAGCCTCGACGGGCGGATCGCCACGGCCGGCGGCGAGAGCCAGTGGATCTCCTCGCCGCGCGGGCGGCGCTGGGCCCTGGCGCTGCGCGAGGAGCACGATGCGACGCTGGTCGGCAGCGGCACGGTCCTGGCGGACGACACGCGCCTCGACCGGCGGCTGGGTCTGGCGGGGCGGCCGGGGGTTCGGGTGGTGCTCGACCGGCGCCTGCGGCTGGCGGCTTGGGTCGCGTCCGCGCCGCCTGCCGCGCCGCGGCGCCTGCTCGGCGCTCCCGGTCCGCTGCTCATCTACACCGCCGCCGGCAGCGCCGCCGCCAAGGCGGCGGCGGCGGTGCTCGCGGCCGCGGCGGGCAATGCCGGGACCCCGGAGAGCGCGGCAGCCCGGGGGACGCCGGCGACGGTAGAGGTCATCGCGCTGCCGGCCGTCGAGCCCGAGGCGGTGCTGGCGGACCTCTATCAGCGGGAGGTGCGCGGCGTCCTCGTCGAGGGTGGTGGCGAGGTGCTGGCGGCCTTTGTGGCGAGCGGCCTCTACGATCGCGTGGCGGTGGACTGTGCGCCGCTGCTGATCGGCGGCCGCGGCGCGCCGGGACCGCTCGGCGGCGCGGGCGCCGCCAGCCTGGCCGCGGCGGCGCGCCTCGATCACCTGGGGGTCCAGCGGCGCGGCGGCGACCTGGTGCTGGACGGCCTGCGCCAAGGCTGCCTGGAAGAGCTCCTGGCGGGGCTCCGGGGGTAACCCTTTCGACGTCGTCGAACGTTGGAGACAACATCGCAGGACCCGCACTGGTGCGGTGAGACTCGCTGACTGACGATCGCCGCCGACTCGCGCGCCTTACCGGAAATTCGAGTACCCGTGCCGAATCTGGGCGGGACTGGCCTTACGCGCAACCGTCCACGCGAAGCCGCCTAGGGAAATCAGGCGCTCATCGCCGGCCAGTGTCGGCAACAGCTTTGCATTTGTCGCCAGTGTCCCTACGTCCCTACCTTGGACGAGCTTTGGCCCCCTGACTGAGACCTCGAAGACCTCATGGCGGTAGACCACGTAGGACAAGCCGTGTTCATGAAAGGCAAGGCAGGGGAAGACGAAGTCGCAATCTATGGTGCCGTACGTTGTTACGTACTCGGGATCTGTGCCTTGAATGCCGAAGTCTTGGTTGATCTGGTCTATTGCTGTCGGGGCAGCTGCCAGGAGCCGCGCCGACGGCTCCACGGGGCCGGGCACTGACGCCGGCAAGTTCATCCAGGTTACGAGATGACCGCTATCGGCGATGAGAGCTCGCGTGATCTCGGTGCCACCGCTCTCGAAGGCCCTCACCAGATAGTAAAAATCCCGTTTGTGCTGCCAGCCACATCGCATCCCTGTCCAGTTCTCAACCCGCATCACATGGTAGGAGAGCTGTCCACCCCTGATTGCCTTGGAAACCTCTTCCTCGTGAGGGGGTAGGTTCCTCGGGTTCTGAGCCTTGCGGTGAAGACTCGCCCATTGATCCAGGTAGTCGGCGATGACTTCCTGATCGCCAGCCGGATAGGGCTTCGGCACGTAGAGCGTCGAGCCCGGCTTCGCCATTCTCACAGCCTGTTCAAAGGAATGCCACCGCGCCTCGCCCGAGGAATCGCATGACATCAGGTTCCAGGGAGTGGCACCGAGCCTCTCGGAGAAGGCCAGGGCCACCGCGACCAGCATCAGCGAAGGTGCAACGCTCCGGAGTCGCATGGTTATGAACCTCCTCAGTAGGGAAGGAAATGGCCGCCAAGGCCTGAGCCACGAACTCCCACTCGCCCACCATATTCGTAGTAGTTGTACGCGCTCTGGGCGGTGGCGAAGAGAGAGACAATGTGCTCGACATCGTCATAGCCCGTCCAGTCTGCCGCCGCAAAGGGTCTGGCGGGTCCTACCGCCGGATCATCGAAGAGCACGGAGTCCCACACGTATAGGCTTACATCGGTGTCGTAGTGCCACTGACCACCGATCAATATACCCGCGTGGGTGGCGCCGTTCACCAGCGGCATTACCGGTACGAGCGCGTTTATGGAGGTGATCTCGGCCGAATAGTAGTCGCCGGCGATCGTGCTTGGGTCGCCCTCTCCACCGTTGTAAAGAAGAGCCGCATCGTGGCCGCTGGTAGTGAAGTACTGGACGCCTTTGAGGATCTGCGCTTGCGTTGAGCCGTTGACCGTGCAGCCGATGTAGCTGGCGATGGCTTGCTGACTGACTGTCCGTCCATCGTAGGCAGCCCACATCTCGATCGAGGCCGGCCCACAGTATTGGGGGCTCTGGTAGAAGAAGGGCACGCTCAACGAGAAGCCGCTAGGCGCCGGGGTAGGTGACCCGAACCCGATGTTACAGCTCTTCGGCTCCAGCACCATGCCGGTCAAGAACAGTATCGCTAACAGGAATCTGACCATCGATCCTCCTTCCGTTCAGACGGGAGCGCCGGGTCGGCAGTCCCCGTCCAGCAGTTTGCGCCTGTCCGCTCCGACCCTCCGTCCCGGCGGCGGACGTGCGGCTGGCCGAGGCCGGCAGTCCCCGGCTCGCAGCAGCGCATGGTTCGCACTCCCGGGCGACTCGCACTATCTGCTTCAATCTATTAGTTGCACAGAACTGCACAAAGGCCACGCGAGCACCGCGTGACAATCCTGTGACAGCCAGCCTGCTGCCTGTATGACTACTCTGGCGATGACCGAGATTCGACGCCGAGACCTGGGCCTTCTCGTGGCGGGCCGGCCTTGGTACATTGGGCCGCGGACGGCGTGGCGGCACGTCTCTAAACGATGTTCACCGGCTTGATCCAGGAGCAGGGGCAGATCCTCGGCGACCCGCGGCCGTCGGGGCAGGGAGGCGTGCGTCTGGACGTCGGGCTTGGCCGCGAGCTCGCTGCCGGGCTCGGGATCGGGGCCAGCCTGGCGGTGTCGGGCGTGTGCCTGACCGTTGTCGAGAGGTCCGCGGTCGCGGTGGTGGTGGAGCTGGCTCCCGAGACGCTGGCCCGCACCACGCTGGGCCGGCTGCGCGCCGGCGCCGCCGTCAACCTCGAACCGCCGCTGCGGGCCGGCGACCCGCTGGGGGGGCACATGGTGCAGGGCCACGTCGACGGCACCGCCACGGTCGTGGCGCGCCGCGATCTGGCCGAGCACCGCGTCCTCGGTTTCTCGCTGCCGCCTGCCCTGGCTCCCTACCTGGTGGAGAAGGGATCGGTGACCGTGGACGGCGTCAGCCTGACCGTCGCCGCGCTCGCGCCCGACCGCTTCGAGGTGGCCCTCCTGCCGCACACGCTGGCCGTGACCACGCTGGGAGCGCTGGTCCCGGGCGATGACGTCAACCTCGAGGTGGACGTGCTCGCCAAGTACGTTCACCGCATGCTCGCCGCCCGCGGCCTCGTGGCGGCGCCGGCACCGGGCGCCACGCCGGTCCCTGCCGTGCCCGCGGCTGCGGCGGAGACGGACCCCTCGCGGTGACCGCCCCTTCCGCCGGCCGCCCGGCGATCGCCGAGGACGCCGGCGGCGCGGGCGCCCTGCGGCTCGCCGAACGCCTGCCGGAACCCGGGCATTCGTGGATCCGGTTTGCGCCCAGGGGTTGGGAAGGGCCGGACCGGCCTTGGCTCGATCTCGCCGCGGGCCGCCTGGGTAGAAGCAGCCGGCGGCCGGCCTCCCCGGTCCAGGCTGCCGCCGGCGGCGGCCAACCCGGCATGGGATCTCTCCTGGGCACCGCAAGCGTTGCCGGCCCGCCCCTCGACGACCTGCTGTACCTGCCGCCGGTGCCGGCGCAGCTTGCCGGCTGGCGCGACGCCTTGGCCGAGCGCGCCCTCGCCGCCGGGACTCCGGTCCTGGTGCAGCTGCTGCCGGGCGACGCGACGCGGCTGAATCGGCCGCCGGCCCCGGGCGGGCCGAGTGCGGTCGTGGTCATCGACCTGCTGGCGGCCCTCCTTCCCGGCGGCGAGGCCCACGACGGCGATGGGCTGGCAAGGCTCATCCGGACTGGCGGGGTGTCTGGAGCGTCCGGGGTCCGCCAGGGGGCCGGTCTCGGCGCTGCCGCCGGCCTCGCCGAAACCGGCTCCACCCTTGCCGGCGTTGCCGCCGATCCCGCCGATGCCGGCGCTGCCGCGGTCGCCGCGGGCCCCGGCGTGGCGGCCGCAGTGTGGCCGCTGCTGCCGGGCATCACCGACGACCCGGCGCTGTGGGAGCGCGCTTGCGCGCGGCTGGCGGCCGCCGGCCTCGAATGCCTGCAGGCGGTGGTCCCGGCGTTCGGCCCCGGCGACCGCCGGCGGCTGGCGCAGGGCCAACCGGAAGGAGCCTTCTCGGCCCTCTTCCATCGCCAGCCTGGCCAGCCCTCGGCCGAGCGGGACTTCGCCCGCGCCGCCCATCGCCACGGCCTGGCGCCGTTCCTGGCACGTCCGTTGCCGCACCTGCCGCTGGCGCGGCGCGAAAACCGGCGCCTCGCCGGGCAGCTGGCGCTGATCGCCGAGCTGTGGCTGCGTCTGGGCCGGCCGGTCGAGCGGGCGCAATCGCTCTTCCGGGCGGCGCGCTGGCTCGATGCCACCGCCTACGACGCCGGCTCGTTGAGCCGCGAAGGCAACCTGGGGGTGGTGACCGCGCTGGACCCCCTCGCCCGGCGCGCGGTGGAGGAGGCCGCCGCGGGTGGCGAGCCGGCTCTCCTTGGCGAGCTGATGGCGGAGTACTTGGCGGCGTGACCGCACCATGACCACCCCATGACCACCCTCCCGCATTCCGCCGCCGGCGCGCCGATCGACCTGCGATCGGACACCGTCACCCGTCCGGACGAGGAGATGCGCCGGGCGATGGCGGCTGCCGAGGTGGGCGACGACGTCTACGGCGAGGACCCGACGGTGGCGGCCCTCGAAGCCGAGGCCGCGGCGGCGATCGGGCACGAAGCCGCGCTGTTCGTGCCGACCGGCACCATGGGCAACCAGATCGCCCTCCACCTCCACGGCTCGCGCGGGCAGGAGGTGATCTGCGACGCGCGCAGCCACATGGTGGTCCTGGAAATGGGCGCGATGTCGGCGCTCTCGGGGCTGGTGGCCAGGACCCTCGACTCGCCCCAGGGCTTGCTCGACCCTCAGGCGGTCGCCGCCGCGGTGTCGTCAGGAGCGGGCGGAGCGGACGGAGCGGGCTACCACTCACGCACCTGCCTGGTGGCGGTCGAGAACAGCCACAACCTCGCGGGCGGCAGCGTCTACGACCGCGCGCACCTCGAGGCCCTTCTGGCGGTGGCGGGGCGGCACGGCCTGCCGGCGCACCTCGACGGCGCGCGCATCTTCAATGCCGCCGTGGCGCTAGGCGCGTCGGCCGCCGGCCTGGCCGCCGGCTTCAGCTCGACCATGTTCTGCCTGTCGAAGGGCCTGGGAGCGCCGGTCGGGTCGCTGCTCTGCGGCAGCCGCGACTTCGTGCGTGAAGGGCGGCGGGTGCGCAAGATGTTCGGCGGCGGCATGCGCCAGGCCGGGGTGCTGGCCGCCGCGGGCCTGGTGGCGCTGCGCCGGGGCCCGGCGCGGTTGGCGGCGGATCATGCCAACGCCAGGCTGCTGGCCGCGGCGGTCGCCGAGCTGCCGGGCGTCGAAATCGATCCGGCCGCCGTGCGCACCAACATCGTGGTCTTCCGCGTCACCCCGCGGCTGCTCCTCGGCGGCGAGCGATCCGCCGAACCGCCCGAGGACCTCGCCCCCGCGGTGCTGGCGCGCCTGCGCGGCGCCGGTGTGCTCGCCTCCCAGGTCGGCCGCAACCAGGTGCGCATGGTGACCCATCGCGACGCCGGCCGCGAGCGGATCGAGCTGGCGATCGACCGCATGCGGCAGGCGTTGGCGCCGCGCGCCGCGGCCGCCGGTGTCTAGACGCTTCGAGTCGTCCTCGATCGCCGGCTACTGGCACCCCGTTTCATGGCTCGGGATCTGCGCAGCCGGTGGCGGCTAGGACCGGCCGGCGGCGGGCAGGCGGGCGATCAGGTCGATCTCGACCAGGGCCCCCCGTGGCAGGGCGGCCACCTGGACGGTGGAGCGCGCCGGCCGGTGCTCGCCCATGGCTTCGCCGTACAGCGCATTGAGGCGCGGGAAATCGGCGAGGTCGACGACGTAGACCGTGGCCTTGACGACGTCCGCGAAGCCGCAGCCGGCGCTGGCCAGCACCTGGCGGAGGTTCTCGAGCGCCCGCCGCGCCTGGGCCTCGAAGCCGCCCTCGACGATCTCGCCGGTCGCCGGGTCGAGTCCCACCTGGCCGGAGGTATACAGCCAGCCGTCGACCGCGACCGCCTGGGAGTAGGGGCCGATCGCCGCCGGGGCCTGGTCGGTGTGGTGGAATTGCATGCCGGACACGCTCCTTTCGGGTAGGGGCGGCGCGCTCTTGGGCTGCCACACCGCGATGTGGGGAAGATTGCGGTAACGCTCGGCATAGTCAAGGCCGTAGCCCACCACGAAGACGTCCTCGATGATGAAGCCGCGGTAGTCGATCGGCACCTCGACCTGGCGCGCCGCCGGCTTGTCGAGCAGCGCGCAGAGGCGCACGCTGCGGGCGCCGCGGAAGCGCAGCAGGTCGAGGATGGTGCGCACCGTGTAGCCGGTATCGACGATGTCCTCGATCAGCAGCACGTCCCGGCCGCGGACCGCCAGGTCGAGGTCCTTGCGGATGCGCACCTCGCCGCGGCTCTCGCCGCTGCTGCCGTAGCTCGAGGCCTGGAAGAAATCGACCGCCACGGGCACGTTGAGGCGCAGGAGCAGGTCGGCGAGGAAGAACACCGACCCCTTGAGCACGCCCACCGCCACCAGCGGGTCGTCCTCGGGCCGCGGCCGCGGGCCTCGGCGGCCGGCCGCCGCTGTCGCAGCCAGGTGCCGGTAGTCGGCGTCGATCAGCGCCGCCAGCTCCGTCACGCGCCGCGACAGCTCCGCGGCCGGGATCAGCACCCGCATGCTCGTCGGCATGATATCCTCGCCGAAATTCTGACTCGACAGCGCATCGAGGCTGCCATGAATACTGTTCAAGAGCTCGGCGCGGTTCATCGCCGTTACGCCGATACCTCTCACCGCTTTCGCGCCGCCTGGACATTCCATCAGTTCTTGCAGAGCCTGGGCAAGAGCGCCCAGCAGCGGAGCGACGACGCGCACTCGCTCGAGTTCCAGAACCTCTATGCCGAGCTCAAGGAGATCTCCCAAAACCTCAACACGGCGGAGAGCGACCGCCTGCGGGGACGGCTCGACGGCATCGACCGCCGCCTCGGCCAGCTGATCGAGGACCTGGACGAGGAGGACACCCGGGTCGCGCCGTACTACCTGCGCCAGTTCTTCAGGCGCGTCAAGAGCTACGACGAGAAGATCCTCACCCAGCTGGTCAAGTTCTACCTCTACGCCCAGCAGGGCGAGATCTGGCCCACGGAACGCCTCGACAAGGTGGATTTCCTGCTCGCCCGGTTGAGCGAGGAGGAGGACGACCGCACCGGCGAGCCGCGGTTGCGCGACCATCGGCGCCTGGGCGAGATCTTCCACGGCCTGTGGGCGATGCTGGGGGCGCCGCTGCCCGAGGCCGAGTTCATCACCGAGAAGCGGCGCGAGATCGAGAGTATCCGCCAGGAGGTCGTGGAGATCGAAACCCTCGACCGGCTCAGCGACCTGAACCTGATTCCGCGCTACCGCCAGCTCAAGCACGAGCTGGGCAACCTGCTGTTCGAGCCGGCCCTGCTGCTTGCCATCCAGGAGACCAACCTCGCGCTCAAGAGCCGCATCCAGAACCTCTACGCGAAGGAGGAGCGGCGCATCGTCGCCGAGTACCAGCGCGTCTTCGAGCTCGAGCGCGAGGTGCCGGTGGACCGCGAGCTCGACCAGGACCTGATGCAGTTCCGGCAGGAGATCGAGCGCTTCGAGGCGCAGCTGCAGGGCCAGGAGCTGAAGCTCGAGGACCTGGCGTTGATCCGCGCCCGGGTGCGCGAGCTGCTGCCCCGGCTCGCCGCCGCCGGCGGGCGCGGCACCGGCGCCGGCGACCCGGCCGGCTTCGCCGGCGCCTCCGGCCCGACCGGCCCCGCTGGCACGGCCGGCCCCAGCGGCCGCCGGGCGCCGGTCGCATCCATGGCGGACGAGGGCGGCTACCTGGCGGCGGTCGGCGAGTCGGCTCCCGAATCGCCGCTGGCGGCGCAGGAGGACCTGCTCGGCGAGTTCTACCGCAAGCTGGTGGACGCCCTGCGCGAGGTCGATCCGGAGCTGGCGCCGGAGCGGGTGGTGGTCCTGCAGGACGTCTTCCCGCTGCGCATCGAGCCGCGCGAGGTCTTGGCCTACCGGCGCCTCTACGGCCGGGCCAACTGCGACCGCGAGCTCGAACAGTTCCTGCTCGAAGGCGCCGCCTTGCGCATGCGGATCAACGAGGAGGCCCAGGAGATATCCGGCATCCTCGACGAGACCTCGGTGACCGGCGACTCGATCGTCTTCGCCCGAGCGCGCTGGACGGCGCGCACCGCCGACGCCTACCTGTGGCGCTTCCACCACGTCCTCGACGAGGCGGTGCTGTCCGGCAGCGTCACCGAGGGCCGCCAGCTGCAGCTGTTGCGGATGCGCCTGATGCGCGATTACTCGGGGCTGTGGCTGCTCGCCTACAAGCCGCTGCTCAAGCGCAATCCCGGCGGCACGATGGCCTGAGGCCGTCCGGGTTCAAGGTTCGAAGAGGACCCCGTCGTAAATCTCGGACAGCTCGAGCTGGCAGCCGATCGAAGGCAAGGTGATGCTCGCCGCGAGATCAGTTACCACGGTAGGCCGCCAGCGCTCACGGTCATCCTCTCGCAGGAAATGTTCGACCTTGGGTCGGTCCTGCGAAATGAGAAGGTACTCCCGCAAGGAATCCAGCGTCTGGTAGTGCCGGAACTTCCTGCCGCGATCGTAACTCTCAGTGCTCGGCGACAAGACCTCGATGATCACCGCCGGATTGGTCAGGTTGTCGCGGTGCTGGTCGGACAAGGTCGGCTCGCCGCGAATCACGACGACGTCCGGATAGGTGTAGAGGCCCGTGGCGGGGACGAGCACCCGCATGTCGCTGTTCAAGACCTTGTAAGGTCGCTGTAAATGCCTGCCAATCGCTTGGATCAAGTTGACCGAGATCAAGCTATGTCGGTAAGTCCCACCCGGCATAGCAACCATCTGGCCGTCCAGATACTCGCTCTTTTCCAGCGCCACACGCTCCAGCGCCAGGTACTCCTCTGCTGTAAGGTGCGATCTGGTACGAACCGACATGGCTACACCTCTTGATCTCCGAAGCCTGATGGCTCCGGGTCGAGAGCAGGCTTGGGATGAACGGTCATGGGGATAGGATAGCAAAATGACGACCCTCACGAACGCCGGAAACCGGCTCACCTACGGCAGCTATCTGCACGTGCCGGAGCTGCTGTCGCTGCAACGCGAGCTGTCACAGCCGCCGCATCACGACGAGCTGCTGTTCATCGTCAGCCACCAGGTCTACGAGCTGTGGTTCAAGCAGATGCTCCACGAGGTGGAGGCGGTCTGCGATTGGTTGGATCGCGACGAGCCGCTGCGCGCGGCCCAGCTCTTCGATCGCCTGCACGCCATCCAGCACCTGTTGATCGAGCAGATCCCGCTGCTCGAAACCATGTTCGCGGTCGACTTCGCCAAGTTCCGCGACAACCTGCGGCCGGCGAGCGGCTTCCAGTCGGTGCAGTTCCGGCGCCTCGAGTTCCTGTGCGGCGCGAAGAACCCGCGGATGATCGACCTGGTGGGCGAGGACGAGGAGTCGCGGCGCGAGCTGGCGGCGGCGCTGCGGCAGCCGACGCTCTACGATCACTTCCTGCGCCACCTGGCCCGCAGCGGGTTCCCGATTCCCCAGGCGGTCTTGGAACGCGACGTGAGCCTGCCGCACCAGGCGAACGAGGGGGTGGTCGATGCGCTGCTCCTGCTCTACCAGGAGTTCGACCGGCACTACCAGCACTTCCGTCTCGCCGAGCACCTCCTGCAGCTCGACGAACGGTTCGCGATCTGGCGCTTTCACCACGTCAAGATGGTCGAGAGGATGATCGGCACGAAGACCGGGACGGGAGGCTCGTCAGGTGCCAAGTACCTCTCCTCGACGCTCGGCTCCCGCTTCTTCCCCGAGATCTGGCAGGTCCGGGACCGGCTGACGTCAGGATACGGGGGGTAGGAGGTCCGGGGTTTCGAGGAGGCCGCTTAGAAGGCGTTGCAGGCGGGCGGCTCCGGCGCCGGCGGCGGCCAGGACCTCTTGGTGATCGAGGGGTCCGGTGGCCAGGCCGGCCGCGCTGTTCGTGACCAGCGACAGACAGAGGCAGGCGACGCCCATGTGGCGCGCCGCGATGACCTCGAGGACCGTGGACATGCCGGCCACGTCGCCGCCCAGCGCCCGCAGCATCCTCACCTCGGCCGGCGTCTCGTAGCTCGGGCCCAGGAGGCCGGTGTAAATGGCGTCCGGCAGCTCCACCCCTTGCTCGCCGGCCACCCGGCGGGCGAGCGCGGCGAGGCGGGAGTCGTATGCGGCCGACAGGTCCGGGAACCGCGGCCCCCATTCGGGAGGAAGCTGCCCCCGCAACGGATTCAAGCCGGTCAGGTTGAGGTGATCGCGGACCAGGGCCAGCTCGCCGGGCCGCCGCTCGGCGCCCAGGGCGCCGGTGGCATTGGTCAGGAGCAGCACCCTGGCCCCCAGCTGCGCGGCCAGCCGCACCGGGAAGACGGTCTGGTGGGCGTCGTAGCCCTGGTAGGCGTGCAGCCGGCCGCGGAAGTACACCGCCGGGCGGTCGGGACGGGGCCGCAGCAGCTCCACCTGGTGGGCGTGCCCCGCGACCGGATGCGCCGCGAACGGCAGGAAGTAGGAGAGATCGATGGGGCCGCGCTCGGGCTCGCCGAGATCGACCCCCAGGCCGGACCCGGAGATCAACGCCGCCACCGGCCGGGGCCAGTCCAGCGCGTCCCAGGCCTCGACGGCGGTCTTGAGCTCCGTCTTGAGCGATTCGGCCTGGTCCGCGGTCTCGTCCATGGGCTGCGGGATGCTATCAGGCCCGGGAAATGAGCTATCGTCTGGCCGCGGCTCGCGACGAACCGGGAGTGTCGCGACAGGCGACTGTCGGAGCCGCGACCGCCGCAGGGATGGCCATGTCCGAGCTCGAAGACCAGATCCAGACCCGCCGCGCCAAGCGCGGGCGCCTTGCCGCCGCCGGCATCGACGCCTACCCCCCGCGCTTCGCGGGGAGCCTCGAGCCGACCGCGGTGCACGCCCTCCACGGAGAACGCAGCGCCGAGGAGCTCGACGCCGCCGCCATCCGGCTGCGCGCGGCAGGCCGGGTGCGGGCGATCCGCGAGCACGGCAAGAGCGTCTTCCTGGACCTCCACGACGGCCGCTCCAAGCTGCAGCTTTACGTGCGCAAGGACCAGCTGTCCGAGGCGGCCCGCCTGGTGCTCGACAACCTCGACCTCGGCGACGTCGCCGGCGCCGACGGCCAGCTGATGCGCACCCGCGCGGGCGAGCTGTCGCTGCGCGCCGACGACCTGACCCTGCTCGCCAAGGCGCTGCGCCCCCTGCCCGAGAAGTGGCACGGCCTGGCCGACGTCGAGACCCGCTACCGCCAGCGCTACCTCGACCTCGCCACCAACCCCGAGTCGCGGCGGGTGTTCGAGGTGCGGGCGGCGCTGATCTCGGGCATGCGCGAGTTCCTCGACGCCCGCGGCTTCCTGGAAGTCGAGACGCCGATGATGCAGCCGCTGCCGGGCGGCGCGGTGGCGCGGCCGTTCCGCACCCACCACAACGCGCTGGACATCGACCTCTACCTGCGCATCGCGCCCGAGCTCTACCTCAAGCGGCTGCTGGTCGGCGGCATCCCGCGGGTCTACGAGATCAACCGCAACTTCCGCAACGAGGGCATCTCGACCCGCCACAACCCCGAGTTCACGATGCTCGAATTCTATGCCGCCTACGCCGATTTCGCGGCCATGATGGAGTGGTCCGAGGAGATGCTGACCGGCCTCGTGGCGCGGGTGCTGCCGATCCTCGGCACGCCGGCGATCACCTACGGCGGCACCGCGCTCGACTTCACGCGGCCCTGGCAGCGCCACGGCGTGCGCGAGGCGCTGGCCCGGCTCGGCGGCCTCGACCCCGCGCGGCTCGAGGACCCGGCGGCCCTGCGCGACGAGCTGTCCTCGCGCCATCTGCCGGTGCCGCCGGGCGGCAGCTACGGCCACCTGCTGATGGCGCTCTTCGAGCACCTGGTCGAGCCGCACCTCGTGCAGCCGACCTTCATCGTCGACTACCCGGTCGAGGTGTCGCCGCTGTCCAAGCAGCGGCGGGACGACCCGCGCTTCACCGAACGCTTCGAGCTCTACGCCGGCGGCATGGAGATCGCGAACGGCTTTTCGGAGCTCAACGACCCCGACGTCCAGGCCGAGCGCTTCCGCCAGCAGCTTCTGGCGCGCGAGCGCGGCGACGCCGAGGCCCACCTCTTCGACCACGACTACGTGCGGGCGCTCGAGCACGGCATGCCGCCGGCCGGCGGCGAGGGCATCGGCATCGACCGCCTGGCCATGCTGTTCACCGACCGCGCGTCGATCCGCGACGTCATCCTCTTTCCGCTGCTGCGGCCCGAGGCGCCGGCCCCGCCAGGCGCTTCGCCCGCGCCGCCCGCTCCCGGCGCTGCGGATCGCCCGGATACCCCGGAACCACCAGGCGCACCTTGAGCCCAGGCCCTCCCCGCTCGTCCCGGCTGCTGCTGCGGGATCTGCCGCTGCCGGTGATGCTCGCCCTGCGCTACGTGCGCAGCACCCGCCGCGACGCCTTCGCCAGCTTCCTGTCGGCGGTTGCCGCCCTGGGCATCGCGCTCGGCGTCACCGCCCTGGTGCTGTCGCTGGCGGTGATCTCCGGCTTCCAGGAGGCGCTGCGCTCGGAGCTGCTGGGGCGCACGCCGCAGGTCCTCGTCGATCTGCCTGCCGGCCTCGGGCTCGCCGCGGCGCAGGCCGCGCGCGCGGCGGTGCGCCGGGTGCCCGGGGCGACCTCGGCGCAGTTGCAGGTGCGCGGCAGCGGCTGGGTGGTGGACCAGGGCAAGGTGCACGCCGTCGAGCTGATCGGCTTCGAGGGGCGGGTGCCGCGCTCCTTCCCGGGCGCGGCCGGCTTTCCCGAGGGGCTCTACGTCCCGGCGTCGCTGGCCGCCCGCTGGGGCCTGTCGCTCGGCCGCGGCCTGTCGGTGCTGTCGCCGCGGCCCACCCTGACGCCGCTCGGCCCGCAGCCCCGGCTGCGGACGCTGCCGCTCGCCGGCACCTACCAGAGCGGCCGCGCCCAGGAGGACCGCGAGCGCGTGGCGCTGCCGCGCGCCGTCGCGGAGACCCTGCTCGGCGGCATGGAGCGCCAGATCGAGGTGGGCGCCGCCGACCTGGATGCGGCGCTGCGGGTGGCGGCGCGTCTCGGCGCCGTGCTGCCGCCGGGCAGCGTGGTGCGCACCTGGAAGGACCTCAACCGGCCGCTGCTGTTCGCGCTGCGCCTCGAGAAGGTGATGATGTTCGTGGCGGTGTCGCTGATCGTGCTGGTCGCCTCGCTGGCGCTGGTGGCGGACCTGGCGCTGATCATCTCGAGCAAGCGGGCGGAGATCGGCATGCTGGCGACCATGGGCGCCACCCCGGCGGCGCTGCGCCGCGCCTTCGTGCTGCTCGGCGGCCTGGTGACCGGGAGCGGCATCGCGCTCGGCACCCTGCTCGGCGTCGGCGGCGCCGTGGTGCTCGACCGCTACCGGCTGGTGCCGGTGCCGGGGCGGGTCTATTTCCTGGACTACGTGCCGTTCCTGGTCAAGCCGCTGGACCTCGCGCTGGTGCTGCTGCTCACCCTCGGCCTGGCGCTCGCCTCGGCGCTCTACGCCGCGGAGCGCGCCGCCACCCTCGATCCCATCGAGGCCCTCAAGCGGTGAGCCCGCGATGAGCGTCACCCTGCTGGCCCGCGGGCTCGCCAAGACCTACCAGGACGGCGAGCGGCGGGTGCCGGTGCTTCGCGGCGTCGACCTGACCGTCGAGCCGGGGCAGCTGGTGGCGGTGGTGGGTCCGTCGGGCTCCGGCAAGTCCACCCTGCTGCACCTTCTCGGCGCCCTCGACTGGCCGGACGCGGGCACCGTGGAGATCGACGGCCGGCCGCTCGCCGGCCTCTCCGGAGGACAGCTGGCGTCCTTCCGCAACCGCACCATCGGCTTCGTCTTCCAGTTCCACCAGCTGCTGCCCGACTTCACGGCGCTCGAGAACGTGATGCTGCCGGGGCGTATCGCCGGCCTGCCGCCGCGCGAGGTGCTGAGCCGGGCGAACCGGCTGCTTCAGGAGGTGGGTCTCGCCGAGCGGCTGGATCATTTCCCCGGCGAGCTCTCGGGCGGCGAGCGCCAGCGGGTGGCCCTGTGCCGCGCCCTGGCGCTGTCGCCGCCGCTGCTGCTCGCCGACGAGCCCACCGGCAACCTCGACCCCGCGAGCGGCGATCAGGTCTTCGCGCTCCTGCTCGAGATGCAGGCCCGTCACCGCACGACGGCGGTGCTGGTGACCCACAACCCGGCCATCGCCGAGCGTTGCGGCGCCGTGCAGCGCCTGGAAGGCGGAGTGCTGCACCCGGCCTGACAGGACCGGGCGAGCGAGTTGCATGTGCTTTCGGCAGCAGTGAGAAGATGGGCCCTTGGATCAGCGTCCGGAGCGCCCCGCGTCGCCTCGGTCGATGGGCCGGAAGAGGAGCGGCGGTGTGCTAGAATCCAGTCGTTTGCAGGCCGAATGCACAACGTCGTTGGCCCCGCTGTGCTGGTCGCGGGTGGGTGCCTGCAAGACCGGGGGGTTGTCGGAGAGAAGGGGGGAGGCGTCCCCTTCCCCCCGGAGGGTGGGCCGCGGCTCCGCCTGTCGCCAGTCGCGGCACTCCTTGTTTGTCGGAAGGGGAAAGAGGGGTTGCGGGGGAGATCCGATGGATGCTTCGAGTAGTCCTCGGTCGGTACCCATTGGCACCCTGTTCAAGGGGTGCGGGCAAAGACGAGGAGAAGGGGTAGTTGAGGTCTTTCAGCATGTTTGAGAAGTACAACGAAAAGGCGCGCCGAGCCCTCTTCTTCGCCCGCTACGAAGCCAGCAAGCTTGGCAGCCGGGTCATCGAGTCCGAACACATCCTGTTGGGGATCCTCAGGGAAGGCGAGGAGACGGTCAACGAGATCTTCCGCCGCTTCCAGGTCAAACCCGAGGACATCCGCCGCGAGATCGAAGGCGAGCGGGTGTTCGTGGAGCGTATCTCCTCGACCGCCGAGCTGCCGCTGTCGGAAGAGTCGAAGAAGATCCTCGCCTACGCCTCGCACGAGGCGGAGAGCATGCTCCACGCCACGGTCGGCTCCGAGCACCTGCTGATCGGCATCCTGCGCGTCGAGGGCTGCACGGCGATGCGCATCCTGGCGCAGCAGGGCTTCGACGTCTACACCGTGCGCGAGGAGGCGCTGGCGATCGCCAAGGAGCGCGAGGCCACCCAGCAGAAGAAGGAGCTCCCCTTCCTCTCCGAGTACGGCCGCGACCTCACCGCGCTGGCCGCCGAGGCGGCGTTCGACCCGCTGATCGGGCGCGACGAAGAGGTCGACCGCATCATCCAGATCCTGTCGCGGCGCACCAAGAACAACCCCATCCTGCTCGGCGAGCCCGGCGTCGGCAAGACCGCCATCGTCGAAGGGCTGGCGCAGCGCATCGTCGAGGGGCGGGTGCCGATCTTCCTGGCGCAGAAGCGCATCGTCGCGCTCGACCTGTCGCTGATCGTCGCCGGCACCAAGTACCGGGGCCAGTTCGAGGAGCGCCTGAAGGGCATCCTGAAGGAGCTCAAGGACAGCCGCGAGCTGATCGTCTTCATCGACGAGATCCACTCGCTGATCGGCGCCGGCTCCGCCGAGGGCTCGCTGGACGCCGCCAACATCCTCAAGCCGGCGCTGTCGCGCGGCGAGATCTCCTGCATCGGCGCCACCACCCTCAAGGAATACCGCAAGTACATCGAAAAGGACCGCTCGCTGCTGCGGCGCTTCCAGGCCATCCAGGTGGCGCCGCCGTCGCCCGAGCAGACGCTGCAGATCCTCGACGGCGTCAAGGACCGTTACGAATCCTTCCACAAGGTGCGCTATCGCCCCGAGGCGCTGCGCACCGCCATCTACCAGTCGAGCCGCTACATCTCCGACCGCCACCTCCCGGACAAGGCGATCGACGTCATCGACGAGGCGGGAGCGCGGGTCAAGCTGCGGCGGGTGCGCGACACCCAGAACCTGCGACGGTTGGAGCAGGACATCCGCCAAGTGGTCAAGGAAATGAAGGTTTCGATCTCGGACAAGGATTTCGAGCGCGCCGTCTACCTGCGCGAGCGCGAGATCGAGCTGCGCGAGGACCTCGAGCGCATGAGCCTGGTGGCCGACGAGACCGGCGTGCTCGAGGTGACGCGCCATGACGTCGAGGACGTGATCTCGTCGTGGACCGGCATCCCGGTGGCGGCGCTGCAGAGCGAGGAGGCGGAGCGCCTGCTGCACATGGAGGACACGCTGCGCATGCGGGTGGTCGGGCAGGAGCGGGCGATCAGCGCCATCAGCCGCGCCATCCGCCGTTCGCGGCTCGGCGTCAGCAACCCCGAGCGGCCGGTCGGCTCGTTCATCTTCCTGGGGCCGTCCGGGGTCGGCAAGACCGAGGTGGCGCGGCAGCTGTCGGTGTTCCTGTTCGGCAGCCAGCGGGCACTGGTGCGCTTCGACATGAGCGAATACATGGAGAAGCACGCGGTGTCCAAGCTGATCGGTTCGCCGCCCGGCTACGTCGGCCACGAGGAGGGCGGGCAGCTGACCGAGCGGGTGCGCCGGCAGCCGTACTCGCTGATCCTGTTCGACGAGATCGAGAAGGCGCATCCGGACGTCGCCAACCTGCTGCTGCAGATCCTGGAGGACGGCACCCTGACCGACGCCTACGGCAACCAGGTGGATTTCAAGAACACCCTGGTGCTGATGACCTCCAACATCGGCAGCAAGCTGGTGCTGCGCGGCGGACGCATGGGTTTCGGCGAGGGCAACAGCCAGGCGAGCTTCCAGCGGCTCGAGGAAGAGATCCTGGGCGAGCTCCGGCGCAGTTTCAGCCCGGAGTTCATCAACCGCATCGACGAGGTGATCGTGTTCAACCCGCTGGGCGAGCACGAGCTGCGGACCATCGTCGACATCCTGCTCGGCGACGTCAACCTGACGCTGGCCGAGCGCGGCCTGCACGTCGAGCTCTCGGCGGCCGCCAAGCAGTGGCTGCTGGACCGGGCCGGCGTCGAGCCCGCGACCGGCGCGCGGCCGTTGCGGCGCACCATCCAGCGCCACATCCAGGACGCCGTTTCCGAGATCCTCATCCATCAACACGGGGAGGCGATCGAGCGCATCGACGTCGACCTGCTGGACGGCGAGCTGAAATTCCAGGTGGCAACCGAGATCCTCGCCCCTCAGGGCTGACGGCATGCGACGGGTCGCCGCCGCGAGCCGGTGCACGGCGCCGGCGGCACACCGGGGCCGGTGATCCGCCGGGGCACGGCTCCCCGAACCGATGGGCGTACTGGCCGGCGGCTGGCCGCCGAGAACGAGGGCGGGAACGAGATGATGGCTGATCCTGTGTCGGATAGACGAGGACTGGGACGCACCTGCTGCCGGGTGATCTCCCTGGCGATGTTGCCCTGGGTGACCGGGAGCGGCATGCCGCTGGCCTTTGCCGCGGCCGCGGCCTCCGCGCCGCCTGCCGCCGGCGCTGCCCAGCAGGACGAGGCATCCCAGCCTGCCCAGCAGTCTTCCCAGGCCCCCGGGCCGGCCGGGTCGCCTGAAACCGGCGCGACCGCCCCGGCGCCCCCGGCGCCTCCGATCATCCCGCTGGTGACGCCGGCGCCGTCCACCGTGCCGGCTCCTGCCCCGGGCACCGCCGGCAAGCCGCCAGGCGCCGCCGGAGCGCCGCCGGCCGCGGCCCCCGGGCCGGCGGTGACTCCCGGCGCCGCGGGCAGGAAGATTGCCGCGCTCGAGTTCAAGGGACTGAAGACCCTGTCGGAAGAGACGCTGCTCTACTACCTCGGCATCGAGATCGGCCAGCCCCTGGACGAGGAGCGCTTGAACCAGGCCATCAAGTCGCTGTGGGACCGCGGCCTGGTGGACGACCTGAAGGTCGACTACACGCCGGTGCCCGCCGGCGTGAAGCTGACGATCACCGTGCAGGAGCGCCCGATCCTGCGCTCGATCGACTACGAGGGGCTCAAGCGGCTGTCGAAGACCGACATCCAGGACAAGATCTCGACGCAGCGGATCAAGGTACGCGAAGGCGAGCCGCTGAGCCTGGGCGAGCTGCAGCGGGTCAAGACGCTGATCGAGGACCTCTACCGCGAGAAGGGCTACCGCTTCGCGCAGGCGCGCTACACCGTCCAGGACCTGGCCGGCAACGACAAGAAGGTGGTGTTCAAGGTCGACGAGGGCGACCGCGTGCGCATCGCCAAGATCGACTTCACCGGCAACCACGTGATCGGCGGCCTCCGCCTGCGCTGGGCGATGAAGGACACCAAGGAGTCCAACCTCGTCACCCGCATCATGAAGAAGGACGTCTACGATCCGGCCAAGATGCAGGAGGACCTCGACAAGGTTCGCGACGTCTATCACGGCGAGGGCTACAAGAACGTGGCGCTCGGCGAGCCCAAGATCGAGGTCAGGGCCAAGCACCCCAACGCCGCCTCCGCCAAGGACCAGCAGCGCCGCATGTTCATCACCATCCCGGTGGAGGAGGGCGACCGCTGGCGGCTGGGCCAGGTCACCTTGGACGGCAACAAGGTCTACCCCACCGCCGCCCTGATGCGCGCCTTCTCGCTCAAGCCCGGCGCCTGGCTGCGCTCCAAGGTGCTCGACGATTCGATCAAGAAGATCAAGGACACCTACGTCAACACCGGCTACGTCTACGCCCGCGTCGAGCCCGAGCTGATCGAACGCGGCGGCCACGTCGCCGACCTCGTGGTGCACGTCGGCGAGGGCGACCAGTTCAAGGTCGGCCGCATCGAGTTCGCGGGCAACGACCGCACCCGCGACAAGGTGCTGCGCCGCGAGCTGCGCATCTACGAGGGCGGCCTGGTCAACATCGCGGCGGTGAAGAACAGCGTGATCAAGATCAACCAGCTCGGCTACTTCAAGCTCGACCAGGAGGACCCGGTCGACATCGGGACCAACACCGAGAAGAAGGAAGTCGACCTGGTGTTCAAGGGCAAGGAGGCGAACCGCACCGAGCTGCAGTTCGGCGGCGGCTGGAGCGAGATCGACGGCTTCTTCATCCAGTTCTCGATCAGCACCAAGAACTTCCTCGGCCGCGGCGAGCAGGCGGGCATCTCGGTGCAGACCGGCCGCTACCGCAAGCTCTACGACTTCAACTACAACATTCCCTGGTGGCTCGACCGGCCGCAGAGCATCGGCTTCCGCGCCTTCGACTCCAACCTCGACTACCAGGCGCTGACCACGCAGTACATCCAGAACGCCAAGGGCGTCGTGCTGACCTACGGCCGCAACTACGGCCTGTTCAACCAGGCGAGCGTGAGCTACACCTACTCGCGCCACAACGACTCGGAAAGCCTGCTGACCTCGCTCACCAGCGGCACGCCCGTCACCACCACCATCCCGACCTATTACATCAACACCTCTTCGATCAAGCCGGCGTGGGTCTACGACAGCCGCAACGATCCGTTCGAGCCGGTCAAGGGCATGCGCCTGTCGGCCTCGTTCGAGTACGGCGGCGGCCCGCTGGGCGGCAACGACTACTTCACGCGCCCGGACCTCGGCGTCAGCCTGTTCGCGCCGGTCACCACCCAGGGCTTGAAGACGGTGTTCGCCTTCAACGCCGAGGTCGGCCTGCTGCACCCGACGTCCAGCCGCCCGCTGTCGCCGCTCGAGTACTTCTTCCTGGGCGGCGAGAACAGCATCCGCGGCATGCGCTTCCGGTCGGTGACGGTGCGCGACTCGGTCGGCAACCCGGTGTTCGACCAGTATGGCGCCGGTGTCGGCGGCGACAAGTACATGCAGTACAACGTGGAGTATCATTTCCTCGCCGGCGGGCCCTTCCGCGTGCTGCTGTTCACCGATGCGGGCAACGTCTACGGCAAGGTGCCGAAGACCCTGCAGCCTGCCGGCCCAGGCAACACCTGCTCCGCGACGGTGCCGTGCGTCGATCAGAGCTTCAGCTTCTCGCACATGCGCTATACCGCGGGCGTCGAGCTGCGCGTGCTGATCCCGCTGTTCGGCGCGCCCTTGCGCTTCATCTACTCCAAGAATTTGCGGCAGCAGACCGAAGACGAGTTCGAGACCTTCCAGTTCAGCATCGGGACCAGCTTCTGATGGGCAGGAGCAAGGGGGGCGGCCGCGCGGCCGCCCCTCGCCCCAGCCGCACGCCGTGCAGGCAGGGGCCGCCCGGCGCCGGAACGTCATCTCATCAAGAACGGCTTTTGGAAAAGGAACGATCTATGATGCCTCTCATCGCACATTTCGAGAAGACCGCGGCCGCCGCCGCCGTCGTGGGCCTGACCCTGGCCCTGCTGCTGGCGGCGCCGGCGGCCCAGGCGGCGCCGGCGCCCGGCGCCGCCCCCGCCGGCTCGCCTGCCGCCGGCTCGCCGGCGCTGGCGGGTGGCGGGTTGCGCATCGCGGTGATCGACACCGAGAAGATCCTGCTCTCCTCCGCGGCGGGCAAGAAGGCGATCGCCGAGCTCAAGAAGATCCAGGAGGCCAAGGAGGCCGAGCTGCGCAACAAGCAGCAGGAGATCAAGGACCTGCAGGACAAGGTGGCGCAGGGCCGGCTGTCGCTCGCCCAGGACAAGCTGGCCGAGATGGCCAAGCAGCTCGAGGACAAGGAGATCATGCTGCGGCGCCTGTCGGACGACGCCGGGCGCGAGCTCAACAAGAAGAAGGACGACCTGCTGGGCTCGATCGACGAGAAGGTGATGCCGGTGATCAACCAGATCGGCAAGGAGCAGGGCTACACGATGATCTTCCGCAAGTTCGAGAGCGGCTTGATCTACGCCGACGACGCCATCGACATCACCAGCGTCGTGGTCCAGCGCCTCGACGCCCAGGCGCAGCCCAAGTAAGCCGTGGCCTACCGCCTGGCCGAGCTCGCCGAGCTGGTCTCAGGCCGTGTCGAAGGGGATCCGGAGCGTGCCGTCGAGGCGATCCGGGCGCTCGAGACTGCCGGCCCCGCCGACCTCTCCTTCGTCACCCTGGCCCGCCACCGCGCCCGCGCCCTGGCCAGTGCCGCCGGCGCCCTGCTGGTGGGCGAGGACCTGGCGGCGGCGCTGGGCGACGGGCGGCAGGCGTCCGGCCCGGACCTGCTGGTGGCGGCGGACGCCGGCCACGCGCTGGCGCGGCTGCTCGAGCTCTTTCACCCGGCCGAGGTGCGCGAGCCGGGAGCGCACCCGACCGCGATCGTCGAGGCCGGAGCGGTCGTCGACCCGGCGGCGCATCTCGGCCCCTACGCGGTGATCGGCGCCGGCTCGACCGTCGGCGCGGGGGCCGCGGTGCTGGCGCACGCCGTCGTCGGGCGGGGCTGCGCGATCGGCGAGCGGGCGCTCATCCATCCGCACGCCGTGCTCTACGACCGCACCGCGGTCGGCGCCGGGTGCATCGTGCATTCGGGGGTGGTGCTCGGCGGCGACGGCTTCGGGTACGCCACGTCGAACGGCGTCCATCACAAGCTGCCGCAGGTGGGGAGGGTGGTCATCGAGGACGACGTCGAGATCGGCGCCAATACCACCATCGACCGCGCCGCGCTGGGCGAGACCCGCATCGGCGCCGGCACCAAGATCGACAACCAGGTCATGCTCGGGCACAACGTCCAGGTCGGCCGCCGGTCGCTGCTCTGCGCCCAGGTCGGCATCGCCGGCAGCACGCGGATCGGCGACGGCGTGGTGCTGGGGGCGAGGGTCGGAGCCGTCGATCACGTCGAGATCGGCGACGGCGTGCAGGCGGCGGCCGGCACCGACGTCTTCGAGTCGGTGCCGCGAGGCGCAGTCGTCGGCGGCAGCCCCGCGCACGAGATCGGCCGCTGGCGGCGCCAGATCGTCCTGCTGTGGAAGCTCGAGGAGATGTTCCGCCGGCTGCGCGCGATCGAGCGGCGTCTGGAAGGAGGTTCACCGTGAGCGACGACGTGCCGGGGTTCACCCCCCTGGGCATCGACTGGATCCTGTCGATGCTGCCGCACCGTTACCCGATGCTGCTGGTCGACCGCGTCATCGAGTACGAGCCGCGCAAGCGGCTGGTGGCGATCAAGAACGTCACCATCAATGAGCCGTTCTTCGCCGGCCACTTTCCCGGCAAGCCGGTGATGCCGGGCGTGCTGGTGATCGAGGCCATGGCGCAGGCCGGCGCCCTGATGCTGCTGCAGGAGGTCGAGGAGCGCCAGGGCAAGCTCCTGTACCTGACCGGCATCTCCGACGCCAAGTTCAGGCGGCCGGTGGTGCCGGGCGACCAGCTGCGTTTCGAGATCGACGTCCTGCGGATCCGCAGCGGGCACAGCCGGCTGTCGTGCAAGGCGCTGGTGGACGGCCAGCTGGCCGCCGAGGCGGTGCTGTCCTCGACCCGGGTGGGGCTCTGAGATGGCGGAGACCACCAGGAGCGGGCCCCTGAGCGGCTACGTGCATCCCCTGGCCCACGTTGATCCCGAGGCGTCCCTTGGGGCCGGCGTGCGGGTCGGTCCGTTCGCGGTGATCGGTCCGGGCGTCGAGATCGGCGACGGCACCGAGATCGGCGCGGCGGCCCAGGTCCAGGGGCCCACCCGCATCGGGCGCGGCAACCGCATCTTCCCGCAGACCGCGATCGGCTTCGATCCGCAGGACCTCAAGTACCAGGGGGAGCCGGTGCGGCTCGAGATCGGCGACCACAACATGATCCGGGAGTTCTGCACCGTCTCCCGCGGCACCGTCGCCGGCGGCGGCGTCACCCGCATCGGCAGCCACAACCTGCTGATGGCCTACGTCCACATCGCGCACGACTGCCAGGTCGGCGACCGCACCGTGTTCGCCAACCTCGCCACCCTGGCCGGCCACGTCGAGGTGCACGACGACGCCATCGTCGGCGCCTTCTGCACCATCCACCAGTTCGCCCGCATCGGGCGCCATGCCTATCTCGGCGCCTACACGGTGATGAGCAAGGACGCGCTGCCCTACGTCAAGACGGTGGGGGTCAACCCGGCCTGCTACGGCATCAACACCGTCGGCCTAAGGCGCAAGGGCTTCGACAGCGCACAGCTGGCCCGTCTCGGCAAGGCGTTCCGGCTGCTGGCGCGCTCCGGGCTGAACACCCGGCAGGCGGTGGCCCGCATCCGCGAGGAGCTCGGCGGCGACCGGGAGGTGGACCTCTTCGTCGAGTTCATCGAGAGCTCGCGCCGCGGCGTCACCAAGGCGGTGCCGCGTGGCATGGAGCGGGGGCTGGCCGGCGACGGCGCGGGCCGCGCCGGGGAGGCGGGCGAGGCGGGCGACGCGGGCGACGCGGGCGACGCGGGCGGAGCGCGGGTCACCTGAAGCGATGACGGCGGCCGGCGTGAGCGGCGCTGCGGGCATGGCGGGCACGGCGGCAGGGGTCGCCGGCGCGGCCGTCATGGCGGGCGTTGCGGGGGCGCCGCGGCTCGGCGTGCTGGGCGCCGGCGCCATGGGGCGCAATCACGTGCGCGTCCTGGCCGCGCTTCCCGGCGCCGAGCTGGTGGGGGTCTACGACCTGCGCCGGGAGGCGGCGGAGGCGGTCGCGGCCGAGCACGGGACGCGGGTCTTTGCGAGTGCCGAGGAGCTGGCGGCGGCGGTGGACGCCATGGTGGTGGCGGTGCCGACTCTGCTGCACGCCGAGATCGGCTGCGAGCTGCTCGGCCGCGGCCTCCACGTGCTGATCGAGAAGCCGCTGGCGGCGAGCCTCGAGGAGGCGGACCGGCTGCTCGCGGCGGCGGCCGCGGCGGGCCGCGTGCTGGCGGTGGGGCACGTCGAGTTCTTCAATCCCGCGGTGCAGGCGCTGCTCGCGGTCGGCGTGCCGCCGCGCTTCGTCGAGGTGCAGCGCCTGGCGGTGTTCACACCGCGCAGCCTGGACGTCGACGTGGTGGCCGACCTGATGATCCACGACCTGCAGATCCTGCATGCGCTCGACGGCTCTCCGGTCGCGGAGGTGCGGGCGACCGGCATCCCGGTGCTGTCGCCGCGCACCGACATTGCCAACGTCCGCCTCGAGCTGGCCTCGGGCTGCGTCGCCAACCTGACCGCGTCGCGGGTCTCCGCGGAAAGGGTGCGCAAGCTGCGCACCTTCCTGCCCAGCCGCTACTACTCGCTCGACTACGTGGCGCAGGAGATCCACGGCTATCGCCTGGACGAGCATCCCGGCGGCCGGCGGATCGTGCCCGACAACCTCGAGCTCACCCGCGCCGAGCCGCTGCGGTGCGAGCTTGAGGGATTCGTCGCGGCGTGCCGCGCCGCCGCCGCGGGCCCGGCGGCGGGCTTCGCGGGGGGGGCGGGGTCCGCGGCGGCCGGCGCCGTGCCGCCGGCCCGGATCGTCGGCGGGGCGGCCGGGCGGCAGGCGCTGGCGACGGCGCTGGCGGTGGCCGCGGCGATCGAGCAGGGGCTGCGGCGCGGCCGGTCCCGACTGCTGTAGACTCTGCGGCCGGGTGTGCGGGTGCGGCGTTTGCGGAGCGCCGCAGACGCCGAGGGCGCGCGAGGGCCTCCCGTTTCAGGAACCCGTAAAGAAGAGGAGCGCAGAGGAATGCTCGAATCAGGCAACGTCCGCATCGGTGTGATCGGCGGCAGCGGCCTCTACCAGATGGCGGGGCTGAAGGTGGAGGAGGAGCGGCACCTGGCCACGCCTTTCGGCGATCCCTCAGACCCTTATGTCATCGGCGAGCTCGAGGGCAAGCGGGTGGCGTTCTTGCCGCGCCACGGCCGCGGCCACCGGCTGTTGCCTTCCGAGCTCAACTACCGGGCCAACATCTATGGCTTCAAGGTGCTGGGCGTCGAGCAGCTGATCTCGGTGTCGGCGGTCGGCTCGATGAAGCTCGAATACAAGCCGACCGACATCGTGGTGCCCGACCAGTTCTACGACCGCACCCGGCACCGCATCGACACCTTCTTCGGCAACGGCCTGGTGGCGCACGTCTCGCTGGCCAAGCCGATCTGTCCGCGGCTGATCGACGTCGGGGTCGAGGCGGCGCGCGCCGCCGGCGCGACGGTGCACCGGGGCGGCACCTACGTGAACATGGAGGGGCCGCAGTTCTCGACCCGCGCCGAGTCGGAGATCTATCGCTCCCATGGCGTCGACGTCATCGGCATGACCAACCTGACCGAAGCGCGGCTGGCCCGCGAGGCCGAGATCTGCTACGTGTCGCTGTCGATGGTGACCGACTACGACTGCTGGCACGAGACGGAGGAGGCGGTCAGCGGGGAAGGGGTGATGGAGGTCATCGGCAAGAACGTCATCATGTCGCAGGAGGTGGTGCGTCACATCGTGGCCCGCCTTGCCGACGAGCGGCAGGGCTGCCCCTGCCCGGACGCGCTGCGCCATGCGCTGATCACCGAGCACTCGCGGATCCCGGAGGCGACCCTGCGCGCCCTGGCGCCGCTGGTCGGCAGGTATATCCGGAGAGTTCCGTAGGCCGGCGATGACACGCATCCTGGTGACCAACGACGACGGCATCTTCTCCGAGGGCATCAAGACCCTGGTCGCCGCCTTGTCACAGCTCGCCGAGGTCTTCGTGGTCGCCCCGGACCGCGAGCAGAGCGCTTCGGGGCACGCCCTGACGCTGAGCCGGCCGCTGCGCATGCAGAAGGTGCGGGAGAACTGGTATTCGGTCGACGGCACGCCCACCGATTGCGTCAACCTGGCGGTGCTGTGGGTGCTCAAGGACCGGCCGCCGGACCTCGTCTGCTCCGGCATCAACTTCGGCCTCAACGTTGGCGACGACGTGACCTACTCCGGGACGGTGAGCGCCACCTTCGAGGGGACGCTGCTCGGCATTCCTTCCCTTGCCTTCAGCCAGGAGGTCGGCGAGGGCTTCTCCTTCGAGCCGGCGGCGCGCTTCGCTCGCCGGCTGGTCGAGACGCTGCTCGAGGAGAAGCTGCCGCCGGACCTGTTGCTCAACGTCAACGTGCCGGCCGGAGCCATCGGCGGCGTCAGCTTCACCCGCCTGGGGCGCCGGGTCTACAAGCAGTCGGTGGTCGAGAAGCTCGATCCGCGCGGTCGCCGGTACTACTGGATCGCCGGCACGCCGATGTGGCAGAGCGCCAGCGGCACCGACCACGAGGCGGTCGCCTCGGGGCGGGTGTCGATCACCCCGCTGCATCTGGACCTCACCTATTATCGAGGGCTCGAGATGTTCGGCACCCTAGAGGAGAAGCTGGCGCGCCTCGACTTCGGCGAGCTGAGCGACGGCGGGGCGGCCGCGCGGCCGGCCGATGCCGGCGGCGAATGAGCGACTTCGCGGTCCTGCGGGAGCGCATGGTGCGCGACCTGATCGCCGGCCGCGGCATCAAGGACCAGCGCGTGCTCGAGGCCATGCGCAAGGTGCCGCGCCACCTCTTCGTGCGCGACCACCTGCGCTCGCAGGCGTACGGCGACCACGCGCTGCCGATCGGCGCCGCGCAAACCATCTCGCAGCCCTACATCGTGGCGCGCATGACCGAGCTGCTGGAGTTGCTGCCGCACCACTCGGTGCTCGAGATCGGCACCGGCTCCGGCTACCAGACGGCGCTGCTGGCGACCCTGGCGCGGCGCGTCTACAGCCTCGAGCGCATCGCCGAGCTGGCGCAGCAGGCCATTCCGCGCATCCGCCAGCTCAAGTTCGAGAACGTCAAGATCCAGGTCTTCGACGGCACCGTCGGCTGGAGCGAGTGGGCGCCCTACGACCGCATCCTGGTCGCCGCCGGCGCCCCCAAGGTGCCCGAGCCCCTGCTCGAGCAGCTGGCGCCCGGCGGCAGCCTGCTCATCCCCGAGGGTCAGCGGCAGGCGCAGCGGCTGGTGCTCTACCGCAAGTCGGCGCGCGGCGAGCTGCGGCGCAAGGAGGGCGAGGAGGTCGGCTTCGTGCCGCTGGTCGGCCGCCACGGCTGGAAGGACGGCGGGAAGTGAGCGGCGGCGGCGCCGGCGGCGCGGGCGGCGAGGGGGGTGCTGGCGGGAGTGGGGGAGGCGGTGGTGGCGGAGGGCAGCGGCAGGATGGGGGGCGGGTGGCCCTGCGCATCCGGTTGCGCGGGCACGTCCAGGGGGTCGGCTTCCGCTACTTCGTGCGTGGCGTGGCGCGCGAGCTGGGCGTGGCCGGCCGCGTCCGCAACCTGCCGGACGGCGACGTCGAGATCGAGGTCGCCGGCGAGGCCGAGAAGGTGGAGGAGCTCAAGGCATGGGTGCGGCGAGGCCCGCCGGGCGCCGCCGTCGCCGGCCTGCGCGAGGAGCCCCTGTCCGGCGAACCGGCGTGGGACAGGTTCGAGATCGACCACTGAGCGGGCCCGCCCGTCCGTGGGCGGGCCGAGGGGAGAGCGTCATGGACGACCTGAAGAGCCACATCCGCGAGGTGCCCGACTTTCCGAAGCCGGGGATCCTCTTCTACGACATCACCACCCTGCTGCAGGACCCGCTGGCGTTGCGCAAGACGGTCGATCGCTTCGTCTGGCTGTTCGCCGGCCGGCACATCGACAAGGTCGTCGGCATCGAGTCGCGGGGCTTCATGTTCGGGCCCATCGTCGCCTACAACCTCAACGCCGGTTTCGTCCCGGTGCGCAAGCCCGGCAAGCTTCCTTATCTCAAGGTCCGCGAGACCTACGAGCTCGAATACGGCAAGGATGCGCTCGAGATGCACCAGGACGCCGTGTCCCGCGGCGAGCGGGTCCTGATCGTGGACGACCTCATCGCCACCGGCGGCACCGCCAAGGCGACCGCCCGCCTCGTCGAGTCGCAGGGCGCGACCGTCGCCGGCCTGGGGTTCATCGTCGAGCTCACCTTCCTCCCCGGGCGGGCCGCCCTGGCCGACTACGACGTCGCTTCGCTCATCCAGTACTGACGCTGCGGCACGGCACGCCGTGTCACGGCACGTCGGGCTGGAGCACCAGTAGCCGTGAATGCCTCTACACGGCCTGGACGGCATGGGCAGGCGGGCCTCTCCGAGATCGTCTCGGGCGGTTGCGCGCCGATCCGTCCACGCGCAGCCACAAGGAGAGACTCGATGGCACAGCTGATCGATCCATTCCGGCGTTCGCTCCACGGGCACCTGCATCGGCCGGGTGCCGGCGTTCCGGTGCCAGCGGCGGTCATTGCCTCGACCTCGACCCCCGTGCCCAGGGGCGCCGGCAACTTCACCTTCATGACCTTCCCGCAGGTCAGTCCCGAGATCGCCGTCTTCGTGGGCTCCGGCAAGGATCAGCCCTCCAACGTCTATGCGAGCCTCGGCGGCAGCCTGCAAGTGTTCCTGGCGGTGGGGGCGGGCATCCCCTCGACCGGCGGGAAGTTCACCGACTTCGGGCTTCCCACGCCGGCCGGGCAAGCCGCCGCCTTCGTCGGCGCGGGCTCCGAGGACACCCTGGGCGTCTACGTCAAATCGGGCGAGATCATGCAGCGAGTCGCCGACACCAGGATGGCGGTGCCTGGCGGCGCGGGGACCTTCAGCGCCTTCGGCCAGCCCGGGTTCGACGCCGGCGGCACCATCGCCTTCGTCGGCCGGGACGGCAGCGGCGCCTACGGCGTCTATGCCGCGGGCTTTCCGGTGAGGCAGGCTCCCGTCGTGATTGCCAACGGCTCGACGCCCATCCCGGGCGGCGGTGGCACGTTCAGCTACCTCGACGGCGCGGTGGCGACCGCGGCGGGGATCACCTTCTTCGGCAACCATGAGGGCCAGCAGGTTGCCGCGGGCATCTACACTTCCAGGGGTGGCAGCCTCAATGTCGTCGCCGACCACCGGACCGTCGTGCCCGGAGTGGGGGGCACGTTCACCGGCTTCGCCTCGCCGGCAGCGTCGGGCGATCGGGTTGCCTTCCATGGCGTCGGCTCTGCCGGCAGCGATGGAATCTATGTGCGGGCCGCGGGGGGGCCGCTCCAGGTCGTCGCCGATCGCAACACCCCGGTGCCGGGCGGTCACGGCGTGTTCCAGACCTTCTTCACCGAGTCTCCCGCGATTGCCGGCGACGGCGTCGCCTTCCTCGGCGGTTACGAGAACAACAAATTTGGCATCTTTGCCCGCGTCGGCGGGAGCCTGAAGAAGCTGGTGACCACGGACGACACCATCGACGGCCGAGGCATCATCTACCTGGGGATCACCGTCAACCAGCTGGCCGGGGGCAGGCTGGCCTTCTACGCCGTCACCGGGTCCGGGATCTTCGGCAACTACACGCTGCCCGCCGGATAGCCAGGCGCAAAGCCACAAGGCCAGGCAAGCCAAGCGAAGCTGGATATCGATCCGCACCGCGCGGTGGCCGCCGCGGGGGATCGGCTCGCCACCGAGCGAGAGGTAGGGAGGAGAGGGGTGAGAGCCAGGCGATCGTGGCCGTGGGGGTGGATCAGACCACGATCGCCGGCGCCCGGCAGCTGGGTCCCGCGATCTTCCGTGGGGCAGTGGGGCGCCCTTGCCCCAATACGGTACAGGGGCCGAGGACAGCGATTCCGCAGGAGCCCCTGAGCCCTAGACACAAGGTCTTGATTCGACGACGTTTGATCGCGATAAGCTGTTGCGAGCAGATTCTGATTCGCGTCCGGGGTAGACATTGGCAGCAATTCTGGCA
>Ga0307479_10000049_pt1 | contig 133992 bp, 129 predicted proteins | sample atmos_gasesECM4C_FD_203743 | JGI IMG/M metagenome (GOLD analysis project Ga0307479, IMG submission 203743) | Hardwood forest soil microbial communities from Morgan-Monroe State Forest, Indiana, United States - atmos_gasesECM4C_515 | ecosystem: Environmental > Terrestrial > Soil > Temperate... | reverse complement strand
ACCCGGCAAGGCGTCCGCAATCCGGGCGACCGACGATCCATGCGATCCACCGCCAGGAACCAATAGCGAACAAATCTTAATGGCTGGAACGGAAACTAATTTAGTCACAGACTCTCAGCATGACAAAACCCTGCCTCTGTCATGTTGAGCGCAGCAGTGAGTAGAGCGAAGCGACCCTCACTGCGAAGTCGAAACATCCCTCCCTGCTGCACTTGTGCCGAAGGGCTAGGAATTTTGACTCCGCGCAGAGCCTGCCCTGAACCCTGCCCAAGGGGCGGCATGCGATAGCCTCGGCCGTAAGAGTTTGTAGCGGTGCCGAATGCGGCGGAACGGAAACAATGGATTCGCGCGCCCGAGGGGCGAATGAAAATAACCCGGCGCTTCAGGCCGGGAAGAGTTAGGAGTAGAGACGCGTCCCGGGACGCCTGAAGTTCTCATGCGGACTCGTTAAGTCTTGAGTAACGGTCACCTAGTCGTCCCAGTTTCCTCTCAGCTGATTAATAAACGAATTCAATGTTGCAATCTTGGCTGTGATCAAATTGCAAATGCTCCCACCTTGCGCGTTATGTCCCGACGGCAAAGTGGTACTTGTCGATATCGCTCTACTGAATTGCGTAGAGAAACTCTGGCCCAAATTGACCTTCAAGACTAACTGAATTTCTGCCTCCCAAGCATATTCCTTTTCCGAAATTAGCTGCGCATTGTCGTCTTTGAGAAAGCCCGCCTGGATTTTGTATCCGGCGTCCACGAAGCGCGCCAATTGCTCTGCCACGGAAGAGTTAGTTCCGGCCAGTACGTGGATTGGTGCTGGCGAGCCAACCCGATTTTTCCGCGCAACAATGTCCTGAGCATCCGCACCGGAATCATTCTGGAACAGCACGGAATGGCCGCCGGGATCCTCTACCGTGTTGCCTTCCATAAAGACGCGCGTAGCCTTGCCAGCATTTAGGAAGCCGATAGAAGCACCTTGCGAGTTGGCTTGAGGCTTTGGAGGAAATGTCTTCTTTGCTGGCTTCTGTTGTTCTGTTTTCGTTACTGGAGCTTGGGACGGCGAAGGGGGACTCACTACGGCTACCACCGGAGCATCGCACGCGCGATCAAGTCCACTTTGTTCTTGACCCAGAATGCTTACAATTTCTTTCCACTTGCTGGCATCGTGGTCCCTTACTGATTCACCAATTCTTAGATGACGACAGAAATATATGTCTGATTCAGAAGTCGCGTCCTCGTCGGGCGTATCGCCAATGGACATCAAAGTATAGACAACCATTCGATCTGTAAATGCACCTCCGAACCTTTGCCGGACCGCCCATAACCGGCCCGTCCATCCGGACTTGTCCTTCTCTAGAATGGGGTCGGGACTTCCCCACAGAGCAGAGTTCAAATAGTCTGTAAGATCATTGGCCTCGCGTAGAGTGGATATCATGCGCCATGGTGGTAATTGTCTAGTATCGGGGGCTAATATGTGCGTCACCTGATAGAACAAATATGCGTGAGTTTGTCCTCTCCCGTTCTGCAATTCTTCTGTAGATAGTTTTATACTCCCCCGATAAAGCGGCAATCCGGGGGGCATGGACTGATTTGGATCATTGAACACCTTTACGTCAATTGGCGGCAGTTCAGCTAGCTGCATTTTTTCGACGAGAGATTTTACATAATCTCGCGCCTTGGCAAAATTCCAGTTGATCCTAAACCTTGTCCATGCTGTCAGCGACGGGGCGTCTGTGAACTCCAAGTTGTATTCTCTGCCGTATTGAACTTGCACAGGCTTAAGCAAAAGAAGACCGTATACACTAGCGACAACGATAGTGACACACATGCGGAGCAGCCAGCCCCACTTGGCGGACCTCTCCCACATCCAGACGCCAACCTCTATGACGACGAGACAGACAAGATAAACGACCAACTTGTAGACAAGTGAAAACATTTCTCGTTCGGTGACGATGAACGCCAACACAATTGCTATGACGGGAAGCACGACCGCGAAGATAAGTTCCTTGGTGGTGAACGAGACTTTGTCGCGGGGCATGTTATTGTCTTTGGCTTTGATCGGGCGCTCGACTTTGCGGTCAGGGTGCCGCTTCAAATAGCGCGAACTGTGCCAGCTAGGAGTCGGCATAAGAAAGAAAAGCACAACACAAAGGCATAGTAGCCAGTCCATCCAATCCCCGTATACGAGTGATCGTTTGGACACGCCTTGACCTCGACCACATTAAGGGTACGCCCCATCGTAGTTGATCAAGGTGATAATCTCAGAAGCGTTCCCATGGTCTTCCCTGACGGAAGCCGATACTTTTCCACAGGCTCTCATAGTTCATCCGTCACTGCAATCAACGCCGGACCGGGCTAAACTAGGAAAGCTTCCCGGTGCCCAGGCTCGAGGGGTTCCGCTCTTTGACAATTTGGCCAGCAGCCCAAGGCCACGCCAGAAGAGATTGCAAGAATGGTCCAAGGAATGTGCTCTTCTTGGCGACCTTCGCGGTTTTTCTTAGCGACCTTAGCGGTTAAACGCTCTACTCCACCAAGCTCACAAAGGACGCCAGTAGGCATGCTAAGCCACTGAAAACAAGTATTTTAGCGATAAGTTATTTAGAAACAATATTTTAGCCGGATTCCGCAGGGATCCTCAATCGTAACCCCTGATTCCTCAAAGATTTAGACCTCAAATCCGGAGAAAAAATTAATCCGGATTGATCCGCTCCCGCCGCCTACGAAACCACCAGAACACCGGTATGCCAGCCAGAATGACCAGGAGTCCATAAAAGGAATTTGGCCAATCTCCCCGGAAGGTATAAGAGAGAAGAACCGCGGCCACAACGATGAAAGCAGCCGGAACGAAAGGATAGCCCAGCACGCGATAGGGTCGAACCGCCTGCGGCTCGCGCCAACGGAGAACGAAAACCGTGCTCCCCGCGATCATATAGAAGAGCCACTCCGCAAAGATGGCGAGCGAAAACAGCTGGCGGAAATTTCCCCCGAGCAGCAGAAGAATAATGGACAACACCGCCTGCACCACGATGGCCGCCGACGGCGTGTGAAAACGCGGATGCACTTCGGCCAGGGCGCGGAAAAAGTATCCGTCGCGAGCGACGGCGTAGGGAACGCGCGCGCCGCTCATGATGGTGCCGTTCAGCGTGACCAGCATGGAGATCGCCATGCCTGCGGAAACGATGGCCGCGCCCAGGTGTCCCATAACCAGCGCGACCGCGTCGGAGGCAGGCCGCGGCGACGCCGCAATCACATTCGCCGGGAGCACATACTGGACGCCGGCATTCACCAGAACATACAACACGCCGACAGTGGCCACGCCGGCGATCAGTGCAATCGGAATATTGCGCTCGGGATTCTTCACCTCGCCGGCGACCATGTTCAAATCGTTCCATCCGTCATAAGCCCACAGCGCGGCCACCAGCGCGGCCATGAATCCGGCGATCCCGCCTTTGGCCCCGGTAAAGGTTCCGGCAAAGTTGCTCCAACCGCGCCCAGCCGCGCTTCCCGCGCCGCTGAAGCACACGACCACGATGCCCAGAATGATTGCCACCTTCAACACGGTGAATACAAGTTGAAATTCTCCGGCCTTCTTTACACCAACATAGTTCAGCGCGGAAATAAGGATGGCTGCGGCGATGGCGACAAGCTGTCCCCAGGTGATGGCGAAGGCGTGAAAGCCAAGATGGGTCAGGAAAACGTTGTCGAAAAAAAACGAAAAGACGGAGAACGTGCCGAGAATGCGCACCAGCCCAGTGGCGACAGTCGCCACGGATGCGGGCTTCGCGATCACGAACCACGTCCAGCCGTAAAGAAAACCGCCGAGCGGGCCATAGGCATCGCGGACATAGACATACTCGCCGCCGGCCTGCGGCTTCATGGCGCCAAGTTCGGCGTAAGTGAGCGCGCCGAAAAAAGACAGCAGTCCGCCCACCAGCCACGCCAGATACACCAGTTTGGCCGAGCCGACGGCCTGCATCATCTCGGCGGGAACGAGAAAGATTCCGCTGCCAATAATCGTTCCCACGACGACTGCCGCGGCATGGCTAACGCCCAGGTCGCGGGCGAGTTCGGGGCGCTGTGTAGGTTCAGCCATGGCGAAGGTTGCAAGTATACGCCAGCAGCTTTTGTTCGCTTGCGGAGAAGATCAAGAGCCTTTAACCGCTAAGATCGCAAAGAAAGGCCGCGAAGTTCGCAAAGAAGTGCAAATTCTTCAGGTTTTCTTGGCGTCCTTTGCGGCCTTTCTTCGCGTCCTTCGCGGTTAAAAGCTTTACTCCGGCAGCTCCCGATAGTTGTTTACCATGCGCTTGATGCCGTCTTTGAGCAGAACGACGTGAAAGTTGATGAGCAACCCAACTGGAATATCCAGCAAACGTAAATGCGATAGCAACTGAGCTTCGTCGACCGGGTGCAGAGCTTCTTTGCATTTCAGTTCGATGGCGAGTCTGCCTTCCACAACCAGATCAGCACGGAAGCCGCAATCCAGCTTGACGGTCTCATAGATGAGAGGTACAGGTTTCTGTTTTTCAAGGCGCAGGCCAAGCTTTTGTACTTCGTAAGCAACGCAAGCCTCGTACGCGGATTCCAGAAGACCCGGTCCCAACTTACGATGTACCTTTATGGCGGCTCCAATAATTTCAGGCGTCAGATCTGCGGAAAACATACGGAACTCCAATCTTCTTTGCGACCCTGGCGGCGGTTCTTAGCGATCTTCGCGGTCAAGAGCTTTTAACCGCGAAGGTCGCGAAGAAATGCCGCAAAGTTCGCTAAGAAAGACTACTCTGGAATCGCAATGCTGGCGGCGTATCCGATAGCAAAAGTCAATGTCGTTCCCACAATGACCCACCAGGTCCACGGGACGTGCGTGGAGCGCCAGAGGTACAAATCCGTGCTGAACCCAAAGAGCATTCCGACCATCGCGCCGCGCTGATTAGCCTTTCGCGTCAACACGCCGAGCAGAAAAACTCCGAGCAGCGCGCCGTAGGCCACCGACGCAATCTGCAATCCGACTTCGACCACGCGGCCGGCTTTGTGCAGCGAAAAAACCGCCAACGCAAACAGCACGATGGCAAAAAAGAACGTTGCCATCCGCGAGAGCCGCATCCGTTTCTGTTCGTCGGCTTGAGGGCGCAGGCGCACGTAGAAATCCATGATTGCGCTGGAGGACAACGAATTCAGCGCCGCGCTGAGGTTCGACATCGCCGCCGCCAGAATTGCGGCAATGAGCAGGCCCGAGATACCGTGCGGCATTTGTTTGACGATGAACGTGGGGTAGATGCGGTCCGGCTTTCCGAAGACCGCCGAGGGCACGCGATAGTAGGCCCACAGCATCACTCCCACCATCAAGAAGAGCGCAAACTGAAGCAGAATCGCAATGCCGCTAGAAAGCAGCGCTAAGGCAGATTGCTTCTGCCCTCGAGCCGCCAGCAGCCGCTGCACGATGAGTTGATCGGTCCCGTGGCTGGCCGTGATAAAAAACGTGCCCCCAATCACGCCCGCCCAGAACGAGTATGGAATCCACAGACTGGGCGTGAAGTCGAATATTTGTAGCTTGCCCGCACTGGCAGCGGCGGCATGAATCGCGGGCCATCCGCCGGGGACGAGATGTAGGATCGTCCACAATCCAACCAGCGTTCCACCGACGTAGATTGCGGTCTGCACCACATCGGTCCAAATCACAGCGGCGAGGCCGCCTTCGAACGTATAGATGAGGGTCAATACAGTGATGATGGCGATCGAGGACACTTCACCGGTCCCCAGCGCGATGGCCACGACAATCGATACCGCATAGACGCGGACTCCTTCGGCCGCCGTCCGAGTTAACAGGAACAGACCGGCGGTGAGCGAGCGCAAGCCACGGCCGAAGCGGCGTTCGATCAATTCATACGCGGTGTAAAGGTCGCCGCGAAAATAGTGCGGCAGCAACACAAAGCTGATCACCACGCGCCCGACGACGTATCCCATCACGACCTGCAGAAATGTGAGGTTGGTGTCGTACGCAAGTCCGGGGATGCTAATGATGGTGAGTGTGCTGGTTTCGGCAGCGACAATGGAAAGCGAAATCGCCCACCACGGAATATCGCGTCCCGCGAGAAAATAATCGCGGAGTGAGCGGTGGCGCTTGCGGAAGCGCAAGCCGAACAAAGTGATGCCGATTAGGTAGAGCGCGATAATCGCAAGATCGAGTTTGTCGAGGCCCATGGTTCTGCGTTTATACGACTGCGTTATAGGACTTTGCGCGCCACCGTTTCTGACGGATCGTAAGGCTCGGAGGAGCACGCCACCAGCCATAGTGGAGTCTCACCATCGTTGCGGACGGCGTGCGAAGCCTCCGGCGAAACCAATACCAATATCGTGGTGCCGCCATCAAAGGTACGATGCTGCGGTGGCGCGCCTTCGCCTTCGTCCCAGTGCAGAGACCATGCTGCACCCGGCAGCATAACGATGGCCTCGCGACGGCGCAGATGATAGTGATTTCCGCGGACTGCTCCGGGCGCGGTGGAAGCCAGATGGATATCCGCTACACGCCCAAGGAAGGCTAGCGCTTCGGCCGGGACAGTGAAACTGAAGCCACGCACGTCGCCGCCGTTGCCAAGTTCCGATATTTGAATCTTCATGACGGTGCCTCAATTATGGAGGCAATCGGAAGCGCACGCGAGTGCGTCTTTGTAGACGTGGTCGGAGACGTAGCAAGATGCGTCTCCGCGAGGCTGTGATAGAAATAACCCGTGGCTTTCTACCTGGGCATTGACGGCGGCGGGAGCAAGACAACTTGCGTGGTGGGCGATGAATCCTCCGAACTCGCGAGTGCGGTGTCGGGTCCCAGCAACATTACTCGTGTAGGAGAGGCGCGCGCGCGCGAGGCGTTGCACGATGCGATGAGGCAGTGTTGTACAGCCGCAAGGATCGATTTGCGGCGTGTGCATCGCGCCTGCGTGGGTGTCGCAGGCGCGGGACGCGAAGAGATTGCCCACACCGTCCGCAAGATGATCGCGGAGTTGATTGCCGGGGAAATCGAAGTTGTAGGAGACATGCAGATCGCGCTACAAGCCGCTCTCGGTGCGGGACCTGGCGTGGTCGTCATTGCGGGAACAGGATCGATCGGTTATGGCCGTGACCCCCAGGGGAAGACTGCCCGAGCCGGAGGCTGGGGCTTCGCGATTTCCGATGAAGGGTCGGCGCACTGGATCGGCCGCACGGCGGTCGCAGCGTTGCTGCGCTCGGCCGATGAATCTGCAGGCGATGGAGCGGCTAAGGGCCCCTTGCCCCTTTTCCGGGAAATCAAGGCCATCTGGAAGTTGGAATCACTCGAGCAGCTGGCGCGCGCCGCCAACATGAATCCAGACTTTGCGATCTTGCTTCCCGCGGTTGCGGCCGCCGCTGATGCAAGAGACGAACTGGCCCAGCGAGTTCTTCGGCGGGCGGGACGGGAACTCGCCGACCTCGCCGGCATCGTCGTGCAGAAACTTTTCCTGCATGGCAACGACGCTGTTCCGCTGGCTATGGTGGGCGGAGTTTTTCGACATGCGGCGATTGCTCGTGAGGTTTTCTGCGATGCGGTTCACAAGAGTGATCCGCGGCTGGAGGTCAACCGGGAAGTAGTTGAGCCAGTGGTTGGGGCGCTGCAAATGGCGCGAGAGACGGGCAAATAACAGACGCACATTAGCGTCCGCCGCCGACCTCCACGATGGCGCCCGTGGTGTAAGACGCGGCAGCCGAGAGCAGCCAAAGCACGGCTTCTGCTACTTCAAGTGGCGTGCCTGGCCTTTGCATTGGTATGGTCGCTGTCAGCCGCTCCAACCGGTCGGGTGCGCCGTTGGCTGCGTGCAAACTGGTTTCGATCAGGCCGGGAGCAACGGCATTCACACGGATGCCTTCGGTCGCAACCTCGCGCGCCAGGCCGATGGTGAAGCTGTCAATCGCGCCCTTCGATGCTGCGTAATGTACCCACTCTCCAGCGGAACCGATGCGCGCCGCGCGGGAGGAAATGTTCACGATGGCGCCGCCGGTGCCTCCATGTTTGGTAGACATGCGGCGCACAGCCTCGCGAGCGCACAAAAAAGCTCCGGTTACGTTCACCGCCAGAACTCGCTCCAAGGTTTCTGGGGTCACCGAGTCCACGCGCGCAAATCCGCCAGTGATGGCGGCATTGTTGACCAGCGCTTTGATCGGTCCTAATTCGCGCTCGGCGGTTTCGAAAAGCCGGACGACATCTTCTTCCCGGGCAATGTCCGCATGAATCGCACGCGCGCGTCCGCCGGCGGAAACAATCTGTTCCGCAACTGCCTGGGCTTCAGATCGACCGGTGGCAAAATTGACGGCCACAGAGAATCCACGCGCACCGGCCAGTGTTGCGATTGCCGCACCGATGCCGCGACTCGCACCGGTGACGATGACTGTTCCCAGATTGTTCTCCTGCGGCATGGAGTTATTGTTTCACTTGCTCGCGCTTCCCATGCATCAACTCGACCACAGCCTCGTAAAGCCGCTTACGGGTTTCGTGGCGTTCATAAGCGCGGGTGATGTAACGCACGCGCACTTCGACTGCCGCCCCAGTCGGGCGCACACTGATGGCGGGTTCGGCGGAAAATCCCTGTACGTGGTACCGGGTGGTGGTCCCCTGCCATTCTTGCTCGGCTTTCAGCGCGTTTGCTTTTGTATCCTCGGCGACCAGCTTTTGCAATTTGTCGATCACGGCGTAGGGATCCTGATCCGCCGGAATCGTGAGCTGGAGTTCATCCCACATCCACTGTCCGGATGTGGAGAAGTTGAAGTAGTGGCCTTCGATGGCGAAACTGTTTACGAAGGAAACCTGGCGGCCGGTGGGATGGCCAGCGTCGGTCCAGTTTCCGGTTTCAAGCAGAACCGTCTTCAACAATCCGATCTCGATAACCTCGCCGCCCACTCCTTCGATCTCCACCCAGTCGCCTACGCGAATGCCGTTACGGCCCATCAGCAGAAACCATCCGAAAAACCCCATGATCACGTCTTTGCTGGCGACGGTAAGTCCCGCGCCGGCGAGGCCAAGAATTTCCGTGGTCTGGCTGGGCCAGCCGAAAACGAAGAACAGGATCACGATGGCGCCAACCGCCTGCGCCGCGAATTTCACCACCGCCCGCAGCGTATCGATCCGCTTGTTCTCCGCGGACACGCCGGTGAATAGATGCTCGATCGTCCGGTTGCCCAGATATACCAGCAGCGCCACCGCGAGAATCCAGAGCAGGATTTCAATGAGGTTGTGTAGAGCGGCCCGTTCGCGACTCTCGACCAGCGCGATCCAGCGGCCGTAGATGGCGCTCAGTTCCTGCTCGTCCTGCAGCCGGCGGCCCAGATCGGCCAGGTTCTTTTGGTTCAACCGGTGCTGTTTGAGCGAATCCAGCGCCGCCTGCGCCGCCGCCTTCGAGTCTTCGCGGCTTGACACTTTACTGCTCTGGGCGAATCCCTTCGCTTGTTGCTTGGCAGACTGCCGGCCCTCGTTGTCTTTTTGGGTTTCGGCTATGAGGGCTGTGTGCTGCTGGGTCAGGCTTGACTGGGCGGCCGCTGACTGCTGGAGTGCTTCCTCAAGTCTCGCTTTTTTCTCACGCAGTGCTTTCCAGGCACGGAAGACGGTCAGCAGCGTGTGTGCCTGGTAGTTGCCCTCGACCGGATCAGGCCCCGCGATCGCGTGCGTCGATAGGTAAGCTTCTTCGTCGTCGTGTTGTTGTTTCTGGCGCTGCACATCAGTTTGCGGATCGCCACCCGCTTGCTCAAGCGCCGCTGCGGCGTCGTCCTCTTCGTCCTGGTCGAGTTCCAGTTGTGCTTGCGCCACCCCGAGTTGGTCCTGCAGGTTATCCTTCTGCGACTCCGAGGTGGCAGATAGCTTTCGCTTCAGCTGGTCGACGTTGTTCTGATCCGCCTGAACCGCCTGCTGCGCCTGATTCTTCTTGTCGGCAAGTTGCTTCAGCGCGGGGGTGAGTGGGGGCGGATTTTCCTGCGCTGCGCGGAAAGCATCGAAGAATGCCAGGTCAACTTCGTGGTCCGCAACCTTCTCGGCCTGGCGCGCCAGATCTCTTTCTTCCTGGGTATATGCCAGAGCCCCATCTCGCCGCGCCGTCTGTAGCGGCCGCTGGTCCACAAAGGGCCGCTGCGCCGCTGGAGCATTCCGCGCCAGTTTCCTGCTGTTAGCCCTTTTCCCCGCTTCAGTCTCCGGCGCCTGCCCCAGATCTCGTGTCCGCAGCAAACCTATGACGGCCGCAACCATCGTCAGCAGCAATACAATCCCGGTAATCCAGTGACGAATTTTCATAAGCGGATATAAATCTGCTTTGCAGACCAATGTAGCAAGAAACGACTTCTCCCGTCGCGCCGTTCGGCCCTGACGTTCGTAACCTGCTGCGTCCCGGTACTTGTCCTAGAATCTCTTACAGCGATGCGAGAATACCTGCAGTCCCTTGTCGATGAACTCGGGTTCAACGAGCCATGGAAGCCGGTCTCGCGTCCCGTGCAGGCCGCGTGGATCGTGTTTTATGTGGCGTTCCTCGGTTATGCTTTTTCCGCGCACGGCGGATTTCTCTTCATCGACATGCCCAACCTCATCGTGCACGAAGGCGGCCACAACCTGTTCGGATGGTTCGGCCCCACGATCGGACTCTGGGGAGGCACGCTGCTGCAGTGGTCGGTGCCGTTTCTTCTCGCTGTATATTTCTTCTCGCGGCGCGAGACCACCGGATTCGTCTTCTGCCTATTTTTCTTTTTCGAGAACTGGCTCTACACCGCAACCTACATGGCCGATGCGCGCGCCATGGAACTGGAACTGGTTACGACTGGCGACCCCGAGTTTGCAAAGCATGACTTCAACGCCATCTTCTCGAGTCTCGGAGTGCTGAACTACGACACCACGATCGCAGCGGTGGTTCGTACTCTGGGCTGGTGCGGAATGATCGCTGTAGTGATTTGGCTTGCACGCCAAAAACCCGGCCGCATGGGATCAAGTCCGCTTCAAGCGCCAGACGAAGAGGGAGTCAAGTTCCAGCAGTTCCTGTCCAAAGAGTCCAAACTCTAGGGAATCCAATCCGCAATAAAAATATTTGTCTCGTGCGGCGCTTTCGCATTGCGGTTGGAGGCCCACACTAGCTTCTTTCCGTCGGGGCTGAACATGGGAAATCCATCGAAGCCGTCGCTGTAGGTGACGCGTTCCAGATTGCTGCCCTTGGAGTTGATCAGCCACAGCTCGAAATTACCCATGCCGCCGGTGGCATGCGTGTCAGGATCGTAGTTCGAAGAAAAGATAATGCGCTTGCCGTCGTTGAGAAAGCCAGGGCCAAAACTCGCCGCGCCCAGGTGCGTTATCTGCCGCTTGGCGCTGCCGTCGGCCTTCATGATCCACAATTCAAGCGACGTGGGCCGGATCAAATTCTGCTGCAACAATTCCTTGTAGTCGCTGATTTCTTTTTCTGTTTGAGGATGGTAAGCGCGATAGACGATCCACTTGCGGTCGGGCGAGTAAAACGGTCCGCCATCGTAGCCTAGTTCGTGCGTAAGTTGCTTGACGTGTTTGCCGTCGGCGTCCATGGAATAAATATCGAGATCGCCCTTGCGCAGGGAAGTGAAGACAATCTTTTTCCCGTCAATCGAAATCGTTGCCTCTGCGTCGTAGCCCGGCGAGCTGGTGAGTTGCTTGAGGTCGGAGCCGTCGGGGTTCGCGGTGAAGATGTCGTATCCCGGATACACGGCCCAGACATAGCCTTTGGAAAAATCCGGACGCGGCGGGCACTCCGGGTTGGCGAGGTGCGTGGAGGAGAACAGAATCTTCTTGCCGTCAGGATAGAAATAGCTGCAGGTGGTGCGTCCTTTGCCGGTAGAAACCATGTGCTGGTCGCTGCCGTCGATGTTCATGATGAATATCTGATCGCACTTCACGTCGCCGTGGGAAGACTGGTAGATGAGCTTTGTTCCATCCGCCGAGAAATAGGCTTCGGCATTCTGTCCGCCGAACGTGAGTTGGTGGACGTTGCGGAGATGCTTTTCCTGTGGCGTGCCCAGATCAGGCGGGTTTGAGGTCTGGGCTGAAAGGGCGGGCAGGAAGGAAAGTCCGGCCATAAGAACTGGAAGGGTTCGCTTCATGGGATGAACGCTAGTGTAGCAAAAAGGTGGAGCAGGGCTTCAGGGAGGCGTTGAGCCGACGGGCTTTCTTCGCACCGGGAATTATGCTTGCATTTGTTGCCTGCACTGCCTACAATTAATGCATGCAATACACAATCCGCAATGTGCCGGATACTTTGGACGAAGCGCTTCGCAGGGTCGCGCGCGAACGGGGCAAGAGCCTGAACGAAGTGGCGATTGAAGCCTTGGCCCGGGGCGCTGGTGTTACGGGGGAGCGCGTCCGGCACCGCGACCTCACTGGCATCGTGGGAACCTGGCGAGAAGATCCCGCTTTCGACAGCGCGTTGGCCGCGCAGGACACCATCGACGAAGAGATGTGGCGGTGAGGCTGGCGCTCGACACGAACCGCTATAGCGACCTTTGCCGGGGTGATGCGTCTGTCGCCGGAGCGGTCGAACTTGCCGATGAAGTCTGGCTGCCCTTCATCGTCCTGGGGGAATTGCGCGCCGGATTTATCGTGGGCAATCAAGGACCGCGGAACGAAGCTGTTTTACGGCGTTTCCTGATGAGGCCCGGCGTCGGTGTGCTCTATGCCGATGAACAGACCACGCATCATTACGGTGCCGTTTACCGGCAACTGCGGAAGCAAGGCACTCCCATCCCGACCAACGATATGTGGATCGCGGCCCTCGTCCTGCAGCATTCGCTAGTCTTATGTGCCCGCGATGCGCATTTTGACGTGCTGCCGCAACTCCCGCGCGTGTAGTGGATCGGTTCGCGACGTATCTTGAGCCGCACGCATTCAAAGTAGTTATACTCATCGTCGAGGAGCGAGGCTTGACCATGTGGTTTAGGCGGCCGAAGTGGCCCGATATACCCTTTGACGAGATTAAGAAGAGAGCTCGTCTGCTAGTCATCGACGATGACGAATTTCCATACCAGATTCTATTCGAACGAGACGGATACACACTTGAAAAGTGGCCAGATGTTACGGATCTTTCGAAGTTGGAGTCAGGTTTCTTTGACATCTTGCTGCTGGACCTTCAGGGGGTCGGAAGACAGCAGTCAAGCGAACAAGGGCTCGGCATTCTGCGGCACCTAAGGAAAGCGACCCCTGCCCAGATAATAATCGCTTACTCTAGCGCCGATTGGCCACTGAAATACCAAGAGTTCTTCGAACAAGCGGACGCCGTGCTCGGCAAGAGTTCAGACTACGTGGACTTCAAGCGCAAGGTCGACCAGTTACTCGAGCAGAGGTTCTCGATAGGTTTTTACTTGGGACGGATACAAAAACTCGTGGGCCCGAACATCGACGACCCTGCACGGTTGGAGCGGCTCTCTCGCGACTCGATCTTGCGGAAGGATACGTCGAAACTCCGCAGGTTTCTAGAGGACCGGATGCAGAGCCCAGAAGCCATTGGAGACGTACTCGGTCTCATTCAAACTGCAATAGCTATTGCATCGTTATGGAAAAGCTAGCACTCACATTCTTCCCGCTCCCTTATCGAATGGAGGGTGAGCGCAGGCCAGGTTGGGCGGGCTGGCCGTCCCAGTGTGATCGCTGCGACCGACAATGCGAAAGGAACCGCGGGACGGGAATGTCGTTGTGTTCGTATGGACTCAATTATGAGTGGCTTGACTCCCAGCTTCTCGCCTTCGGATTCCTTGTCCAGTCGCCTGTTACTTCTGCAGCCAAAAAACGGATGATCCGCCAGAATCCACAAGGCGTCTTGAGGCCAGAGGACTATGACTGGATAAAAAGGACATTTGGCCAAGTTGGGAAGGACTTTCAGAGTGAAATTGAAGCGCGGAAGGCTGCCGTTGTTAGGGACTACATAGACAGGAAGGAATACGAACGGGAATTTCTCGATCTAATTCGCCCCGATATCCAGCGCAGCTTCTCCCTTCTCCACGATTATAAGCAGTTCGTTGCCCGTGTACGCCAAAATGTCAACGTCGTGCTGGAGTCGCGGTACCCCGGAGAAACGGTCGAGCAGAAGCTGGCAAAAGCTCTCCCCTCAGAAAAAGCGATCTACTGGGCCGCCGTGCTTATGGAGGAGAAGCTACAAACCGCCTTTCTTCTGCTCCATCCGGAGCGAATCAGCAGTGAGGGCGATACTCTCTTCCGCCTCCACGGCATGGTCACTAAATACGTGAGAATCTACGAGTCAGCTTTCGCCGAAAAAAACATACGGGTCCGGGTCGAAGGAGAGAGCAGAGGTGAGGTGAGGGGAAACCCGGTGGCCGTATCTGTGATACCGCACACGTTCATCGACAATGCGTTGAAGTATTCGCCACGAGATTCAGACGTTCTCATTCGTTTTCATGAAACGCCGGACCGCATCGAGCTCGGAGTGTCCTCGTATGGCCCTAGGATTAACGACGATGAAAAAGCCAAAATCTTCGAACTTTTCTTCCGTGGGAAGGATGCAATTCGACAGGTTGAGGAAGGTGCGGGGTTTGGACTATATCTGGCTCAGTTCGTCGCGCACCAAATGGGGACAGCAATTGAGTTCGACCAGTCACCCGTGCGCGTGGGGGACCGCGGCTTCTACACAACGTTCCGAGTTAGGTTTGTCAGGGACAGGTAGGGCCGGAAACGAAGAAGCGGGCTGCCTGCTGCCCTTGGCTTCGGCTTGAGTGGGGCAGTCCGACGGAGGTCTGCGAGATAATAAAGCCGACATGAGAATCTCTGGCCCAGAAAGGTATCAGCTTTCCTTCGGCCCGAAAACATTCGTCGTAACTTGCAGTAGGGGAACACCAAACTTTTCCGGACTTGCGACGACCAAACTCCCCAAACTCTACATCGTATCTATCGAAGCCAAGCCCATCTACGTTGGTGTGACGCGACAATCGATGCGCAACCGTTTCCGTCTGGGATTCAACGCCACAGGGGAGAGCGGATATCACGGATATGCGTGGCGTCACAGGTTCAAAGAGGCCGTTTTAGATATCTGGTGTCACGAGGACCCGCCCACCGAAAATCCGGAGCGAGATATAGAGACTGTGGAGGCCGAGGTAGTGTTTTTGGTCCGCTGCGCTGGTCAATGGCCGGAAGGTCAAACCGAAATCCACTTCCACCCATCCACGGAAGAGCACCGCAAAGTGACCGCTGGTATCTGGCGGGCTATTACGGTCCCCTAAGGCGAGTTCCTCGCAGGCCCTTCCGATCCAATCCTCTCGCCCTACTATTTCCGAAAGTGATTGCTGATCGCTTCCGCCTGCACCCGCGTCACGACCGCTGATAGCGCCGAGGCGTCGGCCTGCTTGACAGCTTGCAGGCTGCCGAAATGTTCAAGGAGGCGTCGAGTCGTGCTCTCGCCTACGCCGGGGATCTCCAACAATTCAGTCGAGCGGTCGCGCATTTGCCGGCGTTTGCGATGGAAGGTCACGGCAAAGCGGTGGGCTTCGTCGCGAATGAGTTGAATCAGATGCAGCACGGGCGAGTGATGATCGAGCGCGATGGGATCTTTCTCCTGACCGTAGACGTAGAGAATCTCCTCGCGCTTGGCGATCGCGGCGAGTGGCTGATTGATGATCTCAAGCGACTCCAGAGCTTCGGCGGCGGCGTGCAACTGGCCGAGGCCGCCATCGATGAGAACTACACTCGGCATTGGCTTCTCTTCCTGCTGCAGACGTTTGTAGCGGCGCGTGACCACTTCGCGCATGGACGCGAAATCGTCGACGCCTTCGACGGTGCGAATGATGAATTTGCGATAATCCGATTTCTTCATCTTGCCGTCTTCCCATACCACCATCGACGCGACCGTCTCCGCGCCTTGAATGTGCGAAATGTCGAAGCACTCGATGCGTTTGGGTAGTTCAGGCACGCCGAGGGTTTCCTGCAATTCTTCCTGGATGGCTTTCGCGTTGGGCTTCAGGACGCGGAAGCGCTGATCGTAGGATTGTTTGGCGTTGGTTCCGGCAAGGTCGATCAGGGCGCGCTTGTCGCCGCGCTGCGGGACTAGAATATGAACCTTCGCGGCGCGGGGGTCCGCGCCAGCGACTTGTTCGGAGAGCAAGTCTTCGAGCGTTTCGCGATCCTCGAAATCGACTGGGACGTAGAGATTGCGCGGGACGTAGGGCTGGGCGATGTAGAGCTGCTTGAGGAGAGCGGAGAAAAATTCGCCGGGGTGGAACTGTTCATTCACCAATGCGTTGTCATCCTGAGGCCCGCGCTCTTTGCGGGCCGAAGGATCTATGGACTCGCCGGCAGTTCCGGCGCTCCCAGCAGCCTGTATGGGTCCTTCGCTTCGCTCAGGATGACAGGACGAGGCAGCAGGTTCCATGTAGGTGAACTCGGGCAGGTCTTCCCAAAAGAATTCGCGGCGGTCGACTACGCGGCCGCCGCGCATGTGAAATAAATTTACCGCCAGCATTCCGTTTTCATAGTGGTAGCCGAAGACGTCGGCGTCATCGCCCTCGGCGGCGGCGATGCGCTGTCGTTCCTGCAACTGCTCTACCGTCGAAATCAGATCGCGGTAGCGGGCGGCGCGTTCATACTCTTCGGCGGCGGCCGCTTGCTCCATGCGGTCGTGCAACGACCGGGCCAGATCCGTGGGGCGGCCTTCCAGAAACAGTTTCACGTCGCGAACCGCCTCCTGATAAATCTCCGGCGTGGTCAAGTTCTCCACGCACGGGCCAAGGCAGCGCTTGATGTAGTACTGCAAACAAGGCCGGGGATGGAAGCGGGTGAGATCCACCTTACAGGATGGAATCAGAAAATTGCGATGGATCAGATCGACAATGCGATAGGCCAGATTCGCGGGGAAATAGGGGCCGTAGTAAGCGCTGCCGTCCTTGCGCAGGCGCCGCGTGACGTACACCCGCGGCCAGCGCTCGCCCAGCGTGAGCTTCACGTAAGGGTAGGTCTTATCGTCGCGCAGAAGGATGTTGAAGCGCGGCTTGCGTTGCTTGATGAGATTGTTCTCCAGCGCCAGCGCTTCTTTGTTGTTGCCGACAACGATGTAGTCGACGTCGACGGCTTCGCGTACGAGGGTTCCGGTCTTCGAATCCTCCCAGCGGCCTTCATGGAAGTAGCTGGCCACCCGGCTGCGGAGGTTTTTCGCCTTGCCGACATAGATGACTTCGCCCTCGGCGTTCTTGTAGAGATACACGCCGGGCTCGGTGGGAATGGTGCGGATTTTCTGTAGGAGATCCATCGGGCGATCTTTGTATTCTATTCGATGAGCAGATGTGCCAGAGTGTTACAAGAATGACAGTGAGGCCAACTTTGGCCGGTCCGGCGGCCTTCTCCCGGAAAATGGTTTTCTCCGTTTGCTTTAGCGTGACAGCGCTATGTGGAATGGTTTCGAATGTTTGCCTCGGGCAGTCTACAAATAGCCCGCAGCCAAACCAGCCCGCACAGGTAACGAACCCCGCACAAACCAACAAGGCCGAGGCAGCGAAGCCTGCTCAGGAAAAGAAGGACGATGCCGCGCTGGCGGCGGCCAAGGCGAAGGCGCATCACTTCGACCGCGTAGTCATCATCGTGTTGGAAAACGGTGACTACGAGGCAGCGGTTCAGGATAAGAATTTAGCGGCGCTCGCTGCCAAAGGCGCCGGCTTTTCAAATTTTCATGCACTGTTTCACCCCTCGTATCCAAACTATCTGGCGATGGTGGCGGGGACTGATTTTGGCATCCATCGTCGCGGACGATATCTTGCGGACAAGCAGGTGAATTTTCCGAACGATGAGGCCCATAAGACCATCGCCGACCGCCTGATTGCCGCCAGCCTCGACTTCAAAAGCTATGCTGAAGAGTTACCTGACGAACCTTGCCCATTTCGAATCGACAGTCAGCACGCGGCCCAAAAGAAGACCGGCGACTATGTGCGGAGGCATGTGCCGTTCATGAGCTTTCGAGAGGTTCAGGAAAAATGGTGCGACCGTGTGGTGCGGGTGGATTCGACGAAAGGCAACAGCTTGCTGGGAATTGACGACAACGCATTCGTAAGGGATGCGAAGAAGGGCTTGGTGGCTTACTCGTTTTACACTCCCAACATGAATAACGATGGCCACAACACGAATGTTGGGGTGGCTGGCGACTGGGTGAGCAAGTTTCTCGATAAGACGTTCACTGAGAAGTTGCGCAAAGGCACGCTGGTGATCGTGACCTTCGACGAATCCGACCATAATGCCGATAACCGGATTTTCACACTCTTTCTTGGTGACATGGTGAAGGAAGCCAGCCAGCAGGATCCCAAGGTGCTCGACCGCTACTACACGCACTACAACGTGTTGCGGACGATCGAAGACAACTTCGGCCTTGAGCCGCTGGCCGCCGGAGATCGCGATGCGGCGGCGATCACGGATATCTGGAAATAAGCGCTACCGTATAAAATTTCCATTCTCCGGGCGGGGTTTTCGTTACTTTGAGACAAGCCGTTTTCTGCCATTCCCATCCCAAACACACGCAAGCTATTGAAAACGTATATACTTATCCAGGAACGTTCAGATTTAGGAAACTGGCACGTCCCGTGCAAAAGTAACGGCGGGACTTGTAAGCACCAACGGCTTTCCCAGGACCGGCATCACAAGCGTGTACGCGCGCGGGAGAAACCCAGTCGCGCCGAGACAACTAATCAAGGAGCTCCTCCCTATGAACCGCACTTCGTTAACGATTTTACTGGCGGCCAGCATGGCTGCAAGCATTGGCTGCACCAGCAAGAATTATGTGAAACAGCAGACCACGCCGCTCATCAACAAGACCAATGAACTTGATGACATGACGGCGCGAAACAGCCGAGACATTAAGGACGTGGACGCTCGGGCGCAAGCGGGCATCCAGGCCGTGAACCAGAAGGCGGCTGATGTCGATCAAAAAGCGCAAACCGCCGGACAGAATGCAGCCTCGGCTCAGCAGATGGCCGATGCCGCCAATGGCCGCGTCGGGGTGCTGACCAATACCGTGGCGAACCTGGACAACTATCGTCCGGTGGCCGAGACTTCGGTGAAGTTCGGTTTTAACAAAGACATATTGACTGCGCAGTCCAAAGAAGCGCTGGACCAGATGGCGGGAAACATCGCAAGCACCAAGGGTTACATTATTACGCTGGAAGGCGGCACGGACTCTGTGGGATCGGCCGAGTATAACTACGATCTGAGCCAGCGGCGGGCGAACTCAGTGATTCAATACCTGGCCTCGAAGTATAACGTCCCAGCGCACAAGATCTACGTGATCGGACTGGGCAAAGACAAGCCGGTCGAGACCAATAAAACCAAACAGGGCCGCGCCGACAATCGGCGCGTCGATGTCCGGCTGATGACCAATACTGTTGGCGACACCAATCAGCCAGCGGCAACGCCCGCGACGACCGGACAGAATAATCCGTCGTCGATGTAGGGACTGTAGAAAGAACAAACGTTTTTCCTCCTCCCCGGAGGACTTGCCAACCAGGCCGCTCAAACCTCCCCCTGAGCGGCCTGTTTTTTTAAGGCTGTTGCCTCACTCAACGATAGCTACAATTTTCTGTCGAAGGTTCAGGCGTGTCCGAGCGATCATGTGAGTACAGAGATGGAGGGACTGGTTGCTGAGCGCGTTCGGCGTGACGCACCTACGCCTTCCTGGAGAACGTACTCATCGGCTCTGTGCTTCAGGCCTTTATGCGGCCGCGCTAGACTCGTCCGCGGTGGAAAGCGAACTTAATCGTTCATCCGTTACGAAATCCGAACGGGGCTTGTGCAATCAATCGCTTGCACGCGGTAAAATGTGGGCTATGAATTCGCGAGTGTTCGGTTTTGCGATTTTGGCGTTGGCGACGTGCGCATGGGGACAGAATTCTGCCGGCAAGACCGCCCCACCAGCCGCGCAGTCAAACTCGCAGGAATCTCAGCCCGGCTTTGCGCCGCCGCGTTCGGATCGGGTGCGGGTGGAAGATTTGGGATCGGACATTGGCCAGAGCTCCAGTAAAGATACGCAGGTCGATCTGAGTCCTCCGGAGGACGATGCTAAGAAGCATCCCCAGAGTTCGGCGGCGGTGGCGGAGGCCGAGGCTGGAATCGCGAGCAACGGCGTCACTGAATTTCACACCTGGGATCCGCACAAGGCCGCGAAGAGTATTGAGGTGGGTGACTTCTATTACAAGCGCAAGAACTACAAAGCGGCGGAAGAACGCTACCGGGAGGCGCTGCGCTTCAAAGACAATGACGCGGTGGCGACAATCCGGCTGGCCATTTGTCTGGAAAAGCTGGGTGTGTTCGACGATGCTCGAAGCGAGTACGAAAGTTATTTGAAGATTCTTCCGCACGGGCCGGAGTCCGAGCAGGCGCAGAAGGCAATCGAGCGGCTGAAAGCGCAGGCGGCGAGCACCAGGTCGCAATAGCCGAAGTAAAAGTCATGCGTTTTACGGCACCGATGCCGTGGCTCCGCGAGCCTGCCTTGATTTCCGCTTCCTGCGGGGCGCGTGTGTAGAAGATTTTGCGCGACCGTTATTCCCGCGAAGGACCTTGCTCTCGGCTTCTTCCCCAAGAATCAAACTAGCCGGCCAGTTGGGTCCGGAACGGTTCTTGCCTTTCGACCGCGCGGTCTCCGCGACCACCACTTCGACGGCATCGAGGCAGGCATGCACCATTTGGGTGCGCAGCGGGACTATGGCTCCTCCCCGGATCAAGAGCATTGCGGTGCCATGCATCAAAGACCAGAGCGAAAGCATCAGGCGGGTGTGCTGCCGGGGAGTGCCGCCCAGTCGCCGGGTCAGAAGTTCGCGCAACAGGTTGAATGAGGGCCAAGGTTCGTGCAGCGATGGCGGCTCAGCGAACTTGTCAAATAACACCTCATAGGCATGCGGGTGCTGAAGCGCGAATTCCAGATACGACTCGCAGGCCTCCGCCAGGCTGTGGGAATCGCGAAGCGTATCGAAGAGCTCTGCACGGGTTTGAAGTCGCAGTGCACGCAGAATATCGTCGCGATCGCGGTAACGCTCGTAAACGGTGGGAGTGGTGGTGCCGGCAGCGTTGGCAACGGCGCGCATGGTGAGGGCTTTTTCGCCGCCCCTGGCGCGCAGGCGGCTGGCGGCTTCCAGGATGCGTCGTTCGAGTTGAGGATCGGGTTGTCTGGGCAACGGCTCGGCTCCGGAAAGAGGATCAATACAGGGGCCCAAAAACCAAAAATAATTTGAACTGCGTTCAACTAACAGTGTACAATCTATGTAAAGAGCAGTGAGTAAATCCCGCAGGCTGCGTCCTGCCGGGGCCAGGAATCAGTTGCAGCCTTCCCCCAAGGTAGAGTGGCTCCGGCAGGACCGCGCCAATCCAGGCGACCTTCGCCGAACCGAGGAGTATAGACGTTGAACGATGAATCGAGAAAGCAGGCAGGAATCGCCCGCCTGGCAAGTGACCTGCGCGCGGCGAAAATAGAATTGTTAAGCGCGCAATGCGCCGCAGACCGTCTCCGCCTCCAGTATTCCGTTGCAGACATTGTTTCCTTTGGGGAACGTCAGGCACTGAAATGTGCGATCGCCTCCGCTGACGCTGTAAGCCGCTTCTTCTCTTCAATTGCCGACCAGCTAAGGGAGACGGAGCAGTCGGAGTAAGTACAACACTCCGCTATTTCCGCGAAACTCAACTGAAACTGCAACGCCAATCTATTTCTCCACCCGGATAAACTCGCCAGTCGAGGCATTCACCGCGACCGTTAGCTTGGAGTGGTCGCGATCCGATCCGTAGATGACGTGCCAGACCAGTTCATTGGTGTTGTGGTTCCAGTCACAGACGAAGATTACAGGTGTGGATGGATCCTTCTCCAGAGCCTTATCGCCTCCATGTTTTTGAGCTTCGGTGAAGGCCTGGTCGGAATCGATTTTGAGAAATGCGACGTCAAAAATCTGAGTCGACGCGTTGCCGGGATTGTAGACGTCTTCGTTGCCGGGCGAAACGCCGCGGGAGGGAGCGTCGGGCGCGTTGCTGCCGGACCAGATGAAAGGCTTGGCTCCATGTTGCGTGGGCGAAGCGAAGCTGGCCTTCCATATCGCGGACTTGCCATCGTGGCCATCTCCGTCGCTGGTGGGAGTGGACTCGATGCGGAACGGTTTTACGTCTGCTGCATAGTTGCGGGCGGCGATGAAGACTTTTTGAAACGCTGCCCGTCCGGTGAGCAACTCAGGGCCCTTGGGTACGGGTTTGGCCTCGGGGGGCTTGGCAGTGTTGGAGTCGCAGGCTACAATCAGCGCCAGAATCACGAACAGGATGGCAGAAAACATCTTCCTCGCTGAGACGCGTTGGGGATGCTCATTCCCTGAAATACCTCCTGCAACGGAGATCTCGGGGCTGATGAACTCTCTCACCTTCATGGCGACCTTCCTGTTTATAAATGAGACGATTTAATCGACGCGCAACATTCTACCTGAAGCGCGCGGAAATGCGGGATGGCTGCATGGATTCCTCGCTGGAAGAGTTGAAAAAAGCTTTGGCGTCCGCCCTAGAAGGCATGTCCAACGAACAGATGAGCTGGCATCCCGCCGACAAGTGGTGCGCGGCGGAAGTGCTCGAGCATCTGTATTTGAGCTATACCGGCACAGTGAAAGGATTCGAGCGAGTGCTGGAGGCGGGCAAACCGCTGGTGGAGCGAGCAACGATGCGGCAACGTCTGCGTACGATCGTGGTTTTGGGATTCAACCACATGCCCGAAGGACGAAAGGCACCGAAACAAACCGTGCCCCGGGGCTTGGCGCCGGAAAAGGTGAGCGCCGAAGTTTCGCTGAAGATTGCAGCAATGGATGCAATCATCGCGCAGTGCGAAGCCCTGTTAGGGCGCGGCAAATTGCTCGACCATCCGATTCTTGGACCGCTGACCGCAGCGCAATGGAGGAAGTTTCATCTGATCCATGGGCGGCATCACGCAAAACAAATTGTGAGGTTGCGCGAACAGACCAGGAACGAAGGAACGGCGCGTTAGATACGGGAAGAGAAAAAGTAGAAACGCCGGCCAAATGGCCGGCGTTTTGGTTGTTGCGGCAGGCATCTTGAATTCCGACTTCGTAGCTCCCTAACCCGTTCCTACGGCTCGCGCATGGCGGCGGGGACCCCGGCTTTGCGGGCTTCTTCCTCCATGTCGTCGAGTTTTTGTTTGGCGTCGTCGACGGCTTTCTGTTTGTCGGCAATCTTTTGTTTGTACTCGGTTTCCTGCTTGTCCCACTGGGTGGAGTTGCGCAGGCGATTGCCAACGTCGGCATACATGGCGGCGGCGCGCAGTTGATATTCCTTTTGCAGAACGTCAAGTTCGCGCGAGGCCAGGTCGATGGCGTTTCTCTGCGCCCCCAGCTTGTCCTGCCAGCTCTTCCATTCCAATTGTTTGCGGGCCTGTTCGTCCTCGGGCGAAGAGGCGGGCTTGGTTTCCGCGCTCTGCTTGCCGTCAGCGGGCGGAGTCGCTTTCGAATTCTCTTCCGCCGGAGTGTTGTCGGCCGTAGTGGCGGGCGCCGGTTCCCCGACGATGGAAAGCTTGTCTTCTTTCGGAATGTTGTCGTTGTCAAAAACCTTGGGCTTGGTTTTGACGCTCGGCTCCTTGTGAACCTTGCGGGCGTAATCGCCGAGCGAGGATTGGTCGGGCGACGGCGTTGCAGTCTGGGCCACCGACGGCGACACGGCCAGGATCGTGAACAGCGCGAATCCGATTGTGATATGCATGATACGTTTCATAGCTTCCATCCTCCACCTGTATTCATGAGCGTCCGTTATCCGGTTGCCTCTGATCTTCATTCTCGTGGTTCCGTTTAGTTCCCTTTAAACAGCTGGACCTGCCGCTTTGGCTCGAGTGTCGGCATCCGCGGCACTGCGTTGCTCCGTCAGAAATCCTCCGATGCGGCGGTCCAGGCTCGCAGCTTCGGTGGCAATATCGGCAGCAAATTGCGAAGCCAGATCGGGATCGCGGTTGCGTGCCAACTGCTGGGCATAGCCGGCGATAGTGGCCAGCGAGGTGCGCAACTCCAACGCCATCTCCGCGGAAACTTCACCATGCAACTGCTGTTGGCGGCGGATACGTTCAAACTCGCTGCGGTCGCTGATCAGGCAGGCTACTCCGAGCAGGCTGCCATCGAGCGATGGGACCGCGGAAACGGTGATCGCGACGTGAAGTTTGTCTCCAGCCGGAGTGGTGTAATCGGCTTCAAGTTGCCGGCGCTTGCTGCCCTCGCGCAGGACAGCATGCACTTCCTCCACCAGGCGCACCGGCAAGTCCGTAAGACCGTCGGAATAGACTGTGGATGAATTCGCCGAACACACGGCTGCGTCGCGGAAGATATCCTCTGCGCTCATCCCAGAGAGAGAACGGAATCCGAGAATCTCTTTGGCTGCGGGATTCGCCTGCTTCACCAATCCATTGGGACCAAACACCAAGACTCCGGAAGGAAGATTCGAGAGCACGGTCTGGCTAAAGTTTTCGGTCACGCGGGCGCGGTGTTGCTCCGTAACGGTCTGCACTTGCAATTCGTGCTTCTGCTGTTTCAATTGCTGGATGACGGTGTTGTAGAGGTGGACGGGCAGCGCGTCCAGAGTGGGAGTTGAGGCGGATTCGAGATCGACTTCGGCGCTAATACTACGGCGCAGCCGCCGCATCAACCAGATGGCAAATACGAAGGCGCCGCCCGCGGCAAGTAGCATCACGAGGGCGCGCAGCACCAGCGGATTGGCGAGCAGCCTTACCACCAAAGCCTCCCATACCAGCGCAAGAATTGATTGCCAACGAACAGAGCGAGCAAAGCCATGCTGCCCAGGAACACTCCGAATGGCATCTGGTAATGGCGGTAAACCATTTGCGCCGACCGCCATCCCCGGCGTCGTGCAGCTTTAAGATTGGCCAGCCGGCGCATAAAACGATGAGTACGCTTGATCCAAACCATCAGCACTGTCGTGAGCCCGAATAGCGATCCCGCCAGCGATGCCGTGAAGATCGTGAAAATAGTTAGTTTCACTCCCAGGAAGGCACCCACCATGGCCATCAACTTTACGTCGCCGAAGCCCATGCCTTCGGCTCCGCGCCAGCGCAGGTATGCGGCGCCGGCGCCGTAGATGAACGAGGCCCCTAGCGCCGCGCCCAGCAGGGAATCAAGCAGGGAAAGCAAGCGAATCGTGAGGTCGGCATTAAAGGGCAAATTCACCATGCCCGGCAGAAACTGCGAAGCCACGTCATTGACTGGAACCAGCAGACTGAAGACCATGCCCAGGGCTAAGCCGGGCAGAGTCAACTTGTCCGGCAGCAGCTTGGTTTCGGCGTCCGTGAAGATGAGGCCGAGAATCAGAAATCCGAAAACACAGAATTTCAACGTGGCTAGCGTGAGCCCGAAGTAGCCATAGCAGCCGAGGAAAAGAGCTCCTGTGAGCAATTCAATGACGAGATAGCGTGGAGAAATTCTTGCTTTACAGTGACGGCAGCGGCCGCGCAGCAGCAGCCAGCTCACTACCGGCAGATTGTCGTAGGAAGCAATCGGCCGCTTGCAGTGAGGGCAGGTGGAGCGCGGCGTCACCACGGACAAACCCAATGGCAGGCGATAGATACACACGTTCAGAAAGCTGCCGAAGGACAGCCCGAGGAAGAAAATCGCCGATGCGTATAGAGGATCCACTGAGTTTGTAAGGTTCTACAGGGAAGTGCTCCTAAAGCGACACAAACGCACGTCTCCCTGAGAACGCGTGTAATGCCGTATCTTGAGTGGATTATAAGGCGGCGGGGAGCCCCATACGAAGGTACTGAAGTCACTGTCCGAACGGACGATGGGGTCACGGGAAGGCAATACGCAACAACTCGCCCTCCAGCGCTCTGGACGCAGCTTGATGAGCGGGAAGGGGTCCGTTCCACAGCGCCCAATTGCGGGGAACCAACCGGATTTCCGGCTCGGGAAGTTCCTGCCAATCTCTGCCCATCCAATCTTTGCCCACTTGTTCCCGTACAATCACCGAAAACCCAGAAGGCTCGGCCACGGCCGCGTTGGGCAGCGAACTCCACTCGAACAGAGTGGCCTGGAGTCCTTCCGTAATGGATTCCGAAGGTAGGAGGCAAAGAATCCAGTCGTGAAGCGCTTCGTTGAGATAATGATTCGCCGTGGTTTGGCCCTCAGCCGCCACAACTCGAGCGCCGTAATCACGCGCAACGCGCACGGTCGTGTCGGTTGAGTCATGATCCACGATCAGGATTTCGGCGCAGGGAAGAAGCGTTTCCAGCGCCCGGCCAAGGCGTTGAGCATCATTCGCAGTGTGCAGTAAGGCCGTGATAGGGGGCATGGGACGAGGGAGAATCGCCGCCTTCAGAGTGTACGACGAGGACCACACGGGCAGGTAGGACCTGCCGAAATATGCGGCAGACCAGCCATTCAGAAGACGCGGGACCGTGTACCGAGATGTCCTCTCGATACACCGAAGTCACGTCGGCAGCTTGGAAGGCAAGCGTCTTTTGGCGTATAAAAGAAAGTTGCACTCCCCGCATCCCCAGGCGCGGCTTGGCAACTGAATCAATCTCACTGAGCGAGACCCTATGTCCAGCTTGACCAGCACTCCCACCAGCAAAGGACTGGAAGGCATTGTTGCCACGACCTCCAGCATCTGTTATATCGATGGCGACCGTGGCGTCCTTGCGTATCGCGGCATTGATATTCACGAACTGGCGGAGCACTCGAATTTTGAAGAAACCTGCTACTTGCTCTGGTTCGGGCGTCTACCGAATCCCAGCGAACTGAAAGATCTTCAGAGGCGTCTTGCTGAGGAGCGCCACCTGGATCCGGGCATCATTCAGTTTCTGCGTAATGCGCCTTCGACTGCGTTGCCTATGGATGTGCTGCGGACTGCCGTTTCCGCGCTGGCTTTCTATGACGAGGACGAAAAGAATAACGATCACGATGCCAACGTCCGCAAAGCCATCCGGTTGACTTCGCAGATCGCAATGATCGTGGCCGCTTATGATCGCATTCGCAAAGGCAAGCCGGTGGTTGAGGCCGATCTCTCTCTTTCCCATTCCGCGAATTTCCTGCTGCAATTGAACGGAACCAAGCCTTCGAGAACGGCGGAGCGAGCTCTGGATATCGCCCTCATCCTGCATGCCGATCATGAATTGAATGCATCCACGTTTGCCGCGCGGGTGACTGCGGCCACTTTATCCGACATGCATTCGGCGATTACATCGGCAATCGGGGCACTGAAGGGGCCGCTGCATGGCGGGGCTAATGAGGCTGTTTTCCGGATACTCGAAACCATTGCCCGCGAGAAAGCCGACCCGATCGATCACGTCCGGAAGATGCTGGCGCAGAAGAAAAAAGTTCCAGGTTTCGGCCATCGCGTTTACCACACGGAAGATCCGCGGGCCACGCACCTGCGAAAGATGTCGCGGGATTTGGGCAATTCCAGCGGACAGCCGCAGTGGTACGACATGTCAGAGAAAATCGAGCAGTTCGTGAAGGCGGAAAAAAAGCTCAATGCCAACGTCGATTTCTATTCCGCTTCCACCTACCACACGCTGGGTATCGACGAAGATTTATTCACACCCATATTTGCCGTTTCCCGCATCAGTGGCTGGACGGCACACGTTATCGAACAACTCGACGACAACCGGTTGATTCGGCCGCGGGCTGACTACCAGGGCCCGGACTATCCCAATCGTTACGTCCCAATGGAAAAGCGCTGATCGCTACTGGGCGGCAATCAGTATAGTTGTGAAACGGCGCCTTTCGGGGCGCCATTTCTTTGCCCTAAGAATGATTCGCCGATGGCCTCGTATGGAAAGCAGGTAGAATAGTCAGAGATGATGCGCCGCATTTACCTCGATAACAACGCGACCACGCCGGTTCTGCCGGCGGTGCTGGAAGCCATGCGTCCGTATTTTGGCGAGCACTTTGGCAATGCTTCGTCGATCCACCATCACGGACAGGAGACGCGGGCCGCGGTGGAGAGGGCGCGGGATTCGGTCGCCGCATTGCTAGGTTGCCGTGCGTCCGAAATCATCTTCACCAGCGGGGGGACGGAAGCCGACAACCTTGCGATCGCGGGGTTAACCTCGCCCGGCGATCACATCATCACTTCGACAATCGAGCATCACGCGGTGTTGCACGCTTGTAAGCATCTGGAGGAAACGGCCTGCGACGTCATTTACGTCCCGGTTGATGGCCACGGCCTGGTAGATCCCGACGATGTGCGCCGCGCACTGCGGCCGAACACAAAGCTGATTTCGATCATGATGGCCAACAACGAAACCGGAGTATTGCAGCCGCTCGAGGAAGTTGGAAAGATTGCCGCCGAGGCTGACGCCTATTTCCATACCGACGCTGTGCAGGCCGCCGGCAAGGTGCCGATTGATGTGAGCCGTATCGGTTGTGACGCGTTGTCGATTTCCGGTCACAAGATGCACGCTCCGCAGGGTGTGGGCGCGCTCTACGTGCGCAAGGGAACCAAGCTTCAGCCACTGTTTTATGGCGGACGGCATGAACGCTCGCGCCGGGCTGGAACCGAGAATGTTCCGGGAATTGTGGGACTGGGCAAGGCCGCGGAGTTGGCGATGCAAAGGTTCGAATGCGGCGACGACAGCCGAATGTGCGCGCTGCGCGACCGCCTGCAGCAAGGCCTACTCGCCCAGGTGGAAGAATCCGGCGTGAATGGCCTGGGGGCTCCGCGCGTGCCGAACACGTCGAACATTTATTTTGACCATATCGAAGGCGAGTCGATGGTCATTGCTCTCGACCTCAAAGGGCTGGCAGTTTCCGCCGGTGCTGCGTGTTCGTCGGGAGCGATTGAGCCATCGCACGTGCTCACCGCGATGGGTCTGCGCAAGCATCGGGCTCATGCCAGCATCCGCTTCAGCCTGGGCACGCAGAACACTGGGGAAGACATCGACGTCGCGCTGGCGCTGGTACCGGAGACGGTAGCGCGGCTAAGGGAGTTGTCGCCAGTATCGAAAAAGCAAGCCGTCACTTATTAGCATGACAGGACTCAAAACCATCGCGGTAGCCATGTCGGGCGGTGTGGACTCCTCCACCGTTGCGGCGATGGTGCGCGCCGAGGGACACAACGTCATTGGCTTGACCATGCAGCTCTGGAATCAGCGTCGCCTCGCCGGTCGTGAGGGAATGCCCGAGCAGGTAACCGGCCGCTGTTGCTCGCTGGACGATGTTTACGACGCGCGTCGTGTCGCCGAGCATATCGGTATCCCGTACTACGTGGTCAATCATGAAGAGCGCTTTGAGCGGGAAGTGGTGCGGCCGTTCGTCGCCGAATATCTATCGGGACGCACGCCCATCCCTTGCAGCCTCTGCAACAATCATTTGAAGTTCGATCAGTTGCTAGTCGTAGCTCAGCAGATCGGCGCCGATTGCGTTGCCACCGGCCATTATGCCCGAGTTGAATACAACGACGCGCGTGGACGCTGGCTGCTCGAGCGTCCCGCTGATCGCAGCAAGGATCAAACGTATTTCCTGTTTGGCCTGTCTCAGGACCAGCTCAGCCGCACGCTTTTTCCTCTGGGCGGTATGACCAAGCCCGAGGTACGCGACCTTGCCCGCAAGCACGGTCTGGCTCTGGCGGAGAAGCCCGATTCCCAGGAGATTTGTTTTGTCCCCGGCGGCGATTACAAGCTCTTTATCGATGCCTACCTCGCTGAGCGGGGCGAGTCTTTGCCGGATACCGCGGGTGAGCTGGTGACCGCTGACGGCGAAGTGATTGGCGAGCATCACGGTATTCACAACTTCACGGTCGGCCAGCGCAAGGGACTGGGCGTAGCTACGGGATCGCCTCTCTACGTGATTCAGATCAACGGGGCGGACAAGCAAGTGGTGGTGGGAAGCGACGATCATCTTTATTCACGGACGTTGCGCGGGCATCGCGTGAATCTCATCTCCGTCGACAACTTGCGTGAGCCTATGCGCGTTGCGGTGAAGATTCGTCATCGCCATGAACCTGCTCCGGCCGTGCTTGAGAAGATTGCCGGCGACGAGGTCCTCGTCACCTTCGATCAGCCGCAGCGCGCTATCACTCCCGGACAGGCCGCCGTTTTCTACGATGGCGAGATCGTCGTGGGCGGAGCCTGGATCGCATAAACTCTGCATCGCGTCGTTCCCCTTGCTCTTCTTTGCGGTCTTCGCGGCCGTTCTTAGCCGCTCTTCGCGGTTAAAAAACTTTTTACCGCAAAGGCCGCAAAGAAAGGCCGCAAAGATCGCGAAGGAAGATCGCCAAGAATCAAAAATAAAGAATAAAGATCGAGAAGGAATCGACGAATAATCACTTGCGACTGGGCCACACCTCGGCTAAGGCGAGCGCCACCGCGATTCCCACCGATACTTCCAAAAAGCGATGCAAGGCCACGATCCACGCCGGACGCTGGTAGACGATCAACAGTATGATAGTCAGAGTAATCGCCGCAAAGCGGTAAGCGCCGCCCAGCCGGAGAAGGGCGCAGAGCGCTCCGCAGACGAAAATTGCGGCCGCGTACACCAGTGCATTGGAGGGTAAGAACGTGGCGATCAGCGCTCCCAGCACTGCGCCCAATGCCGTTCCTGCAAAGCGCTGCCATGCCAGGGTTCTCGGATCGATGGTGGACTGAATAATCACGATCGCGGAAATCGGCGCCCAATAAAATTCGGGAAGCTTCAAGATGCGTGCCAGCAGCAGCGATGCTACTGCCGCTATCGTGGTTCGTGCCGCGTCCAGAAGCGTGTCGAACGTCAGCTTGTAGGTATTCGTCATGGTGGGCGATTGCAGAAATTCTTCGCGGAACTAGTGTAGTGCGTACACTCGGGCGGGCTAACAGACGCATACCGCAAAGGGCGCCGTATGGCGGTCTGGAGCACGCCGGTGGGGGTTGGATCACTTAACTTGCATGTTGCGGAGCGTCTGGAGAAATCCCGTGCCCGACGCTTTCAACTTCTGCTCCAGCCGCGCCGTGCAGTCGCAATCGCCGCACGCCCACGGTTCGCTTCCATTTTCGTCGCGACACTTGCGGCGGTCGTGCGCATCCTGCACGCGCTTCAAATCAAAATATTCTTCCCAGTAAGGCCGTTCTTCCTGCAGCGGAGTAGGGCAGTAACATACTTCCACCCAACGCACAGTTTGGTCGTCGCAGAGTCTTGCGTCGTTCATGTTGCGCAGGTATTCGCCATCGGCCACGGAACCCTGTCCGATTGTCTCGTTCTCGATAGCCTTGAGCAGGGCGCTTTCGCGACCTGGTTTGACTTGGGCTCGGACTAGATAGCGCATGGGAAGGAATTGTTGATTGCTGACTGGTGGATTGCCTCATTCAATGAGGTGCGGATGGCTGAGGTCTTGAAATCATCAATCAACAATCATCAATCAAAAATCGAAAGTCAGATAAACATCTCATCCTGAGGGACCGGACGGCGCGCTCCGCGGCTGTCTCCGTTCTTGCGGCGATTGCCCAGCAGAAATTCTACGCCTGCGGTGACGCCGCGGAAAATCCCGGACATTTGGCGCACAGGCGAAACCACCGTCTTGGTCACCACGTCGGTGGTGTACTCCACGCGATCGAAGGTGCGGGTGAGCATCTCGTCCACGCGAATCACCTGCAGGCGGGCGCGATCCACCACGTCGTTTACCGTCGCATCCACGCGCTCCACTTCGGAGCGCAGGAGAGAGGTAGTCTGCGCCAAATTATCTACCGCGACCTGAACCTGGGGGCGCAACTCCACGATGCCGTCTGCAATCGTGCTCAGCTTTGGCCGCAATTCCGTCAGCATTGAATTCGCAGATTCGATTGTGGGAAGAGCCTTGCTCTTCAAGTCGTCGGCCACACCCTCCAATTTGGCGGTTGTCTTGCGTACTGTGATGTACAAGGCCACGAGGATACCGGCCTGCAAAACCACTGCGGCGGTGGTCACGGCGATAAACAATAGAGCGAGATTTTCCGTCATGTGAAAAGCTCCTGCCAAGAGCTTGGAACCGTCCTCGAATTACACGCCTTTGGGCGGCGCAGTCTCACTCGTTGCTTCCTGGTAAGCCTGTCGTCCTGCCTCGTAAGCGGCGCGGAACTGATCCTTCTGCTGGTTGACCGCATCGCGGCCCTTATCCACCCATCCGGACGCCTGTTCGCGGGCTTCCCGTGCGCGAGCGCGGACGTACTCGCTGCCTTGTTCCGCCCGAGCCCGCAGTTCCTCGCGCGTCTCACTCCCGGCTCGCGGGGCATAAAGGATTCCAACCAGCCCACCCAATCCCAAACCCGCCAGAAACCATACGAAGCTGCTGCCATCACGGTCAGACATCGGAAATACCTCCTGATAAGTGCGCCGTTACTAATCGGATGGTAGCACTCACATGGTGGAAATACAATTACGGCAGAACCCTTAAGCGGGCGTCCGCGAGACCGCAACCGCAGTCGGATTTTGGTTTATTTCCGGCCGCCCTATCGTGAGGAACGGCCGGTAGTTTGAGGTCCGCTAATTCGTTCCTTTAAAGCCGTCGTACAACGTGGTGCTTCCCGCCTGCAGGAAGCGTCCCACCATCAGATTATTGTCGTTAATACCATCGGCACGAGTTGAGGTGCCATTGGGGTCATCGAAAACGTAGTAGCTACCACCGCTCAGAAGCGCGCCGTGGTAGTTTCCATAGAAATCGAGCCAACTGAAGGCGACCGCTCCTGACTTGTTAATGGCATGAGCGAAAGAGTCGAGCGCGCCGGGAACATTGATGGTCGTAAAAGTGCTCCCGTTGTAGAGCGACCCTTCCGTAAGCCCGTAGGAATTAACCCAGCTGAAGGTCACTTCGCCGGTAGCGTTGACGCCCCAGGCAAAGCTACTGACGGCTCCTGGAACGTCGATGGTTGTGTACGTCGATCCGTTGTAGGTGAAGCCGTGCTCCACGTTGCTGGAATCAAAATAAGCCCCGGCAATTACGCCGGAATCGTTTATGGTCTGTGCAGTTGTGTAGGTGGAACCGGGCGGTACGATGTCGCTATACGTGCCGCCGGAATAAAGAAATCCAGTCTCCACATTGCTGGTATTGGTGTAAGCGCCAACTACCTCGTTCGTCGAGTTGATGCCCTGGCCGAGGGTGGTTCCGGCCTGCGCGCTGGGGTCATCGAGATTCGTCACTGTACTCCCGACCAGGAGCAGCCCGTGGATGACAGAGGACGAATTTTCGTACCAGCCGGTCATCGCGCCAGTATTGTTCACGCCATAAATACTGGTGCTCAGGGCCTTGGATACGGTCACCGTGCTCAAGGCCTTCTTCATGGTATGTGGCGTGACCAGGAGGCCGTAGTTCTGTGTAGCCGTGGCTCCCGGACCGACGTAGTAACTGACGAAGGCTCCGTTGTTGTTGATGCCGGAATTTTCCAGAAAATCCGATGACTGGAATACCCCCGCCGTATCGGTAAAGCCGTAAGACTGACCGGAGCTGTTGATGTACCAGCCGGTGATAACGCCAGAATCGTTAATTCCAATGCACGCGGTCTGCACGGCTCCGGGATAAACAATCTCGGTGATGACGCCGGTGGAGCTGCGATGGAAGCCGTGGGAGTTGTTGCTGGAATCGTAGTATTGTCCAACGACCTCATCGCTGTTGTTGATTCCAAGGGCAAAGGTGTTGTCAGTACCGCTGCCGTAGAATTCGGTGACGGTGCCGGCGATGTTGATGAATCCCTGATTGGGCCCTCCCACTCCGGCCGCACCTACGAAATCCCCGTTATTGTTCACGGCAAAAATTGAGGTCGAGACCACCCCTTTCTGTACGTCATACTGCGTGTACTTGCCGGCGCTAAATGTAAACCCGTGATAGAAGTTGTCCGTGCCAAAGAAGTCACCCACGATCAAATTGGAGTCATTGATGCCATTCGCCCTGGTGAATTTGTTCGAGTGCGGGAACGTGATCGTGGTGTACTTTCCGGTCGCAAATTTGTAGCCATGTCCCACTCCGGTGGAGGTCGTAAAGTTTCCCACCACTGTGCTGGCTTTGTTAATGCCAACGGCGTACGTAGAGATTGAGCCCGGCGGGTTGATCTGCTGTACTTTGTAACTGGTGGAAGCCGCTGCGGTCTGCAAGAGACCAGCCATCAATAAGAAGAGAACGAGCAGGCTGGCTCTGCTCCGCGGTTCGGAAGACGGGACCCTGGGTTGAACGTCGATTTGATTCTTGTCGTTTTTCATTCAATTCCTCTTTTTAATTCTGTGAGCGTTTGGGCCTGCGCACTGGGCATGATTCCAGGGGGAGAGCGCCGACTGTCGGCGGTGGGGAGCCGGCGACGGCCCATTTTTCTATCAGAGGATGTTGCCGTCAAGATGAATAATTTTGCACACGCGAACGCAGAATCGTTCGGAGGAACGATTTGATTCGCGGCGGATCGAAAGAGGGTGGGATCCCGCCCCGGCGACACTTCTCGGGGAGGCCTACTTTTGCATTGGAGGCGCTGCCGGTTTTGGGGCCGGTGCGGCTGGCTGCGTCTTGACCGGTGCCGATTTCTCACCCTGCAAAACGGAGCGCGGTCCGCCATGTTTGATGGCGTTGACGGAAAGAGTCACCGAGGTCAACATAAATAAAACGGCGGAAATAGTCGTCGCTTTGGAAAGCGCCGTGGCCGCTCCGCGGGGACCGAATGCCGCCTGGCTGCCCTGTCCTCCAAACGCAGCCGAAATGTCCCCAGCCTTACCGCTCTGCAGGAGGACAACAATGATCAGAAACAGACATACGATTACGTGGATGATGGTAACGAGAATGATCATGAAATCGACAGGTCCTAAATCGTTGAGATGAATACAAATGGTGCGGAAGGGGGGATTTGAACCCCCACGCCTTTCGGCGCCACCCCCTCAAGATGGTGTGTCTGCCAGTTCCACCACTTCCGCACGGGCGTGAAACGACACCACAAGGGGCGTTTTCGATTATAGCAGAAGGAATGGTGATCGATTGCGGCTAATAGACGATGTGTCCCTGTCCTAAGCGTGTGATGATCGAATAGTGATTATCACCGCCGCGCCCGCCAGAATGGCGAGCAAGAGCACGACGCAAGCGGCTTGGAACAGCCGACGAGGCATGGAGCGCCGATGCCCGGCAATGACGATGAGTGCACATATAAGGTTGACTGGCGAGATGAATATGAGGGGAATAATTAGATATGCGGATGGATTCGGATGCAGAGTCACCGAGACTACGAGGAAGAACAAGCCAAAAGTCGGCAGGCTGAGTATGACGCCAAGCCAGAACGGCACAGCTTGCGGATTTGTAGGAAAACCTGGCGTCTCAATCCTCCATCGAAAGGCTACGCCAGTAGTTTACCAACTGTCCAGATGTATCACCCATGAGCACTTGAAGCGCCAGCGGCGCCTTGAGGAAGCCGGTTCCTCGCCGAGCCTTTCGGCCCGGTTCCGTTCCTAGTGACCTAGTCGCCCGAGGGCTGCAGCATCTCCTCCGGTGGCATATCTGGAAAGTGCTCAGGTGCGATTGCCTTGGTTTTCAGCAGGGCGCCTGGCATCTTGCCCGGAGAAAATTGCTCGGCTTCGGTCGATCCTTCCAGCGCCGTGGTCGATGCCAGCCCGCCGCTGATCACCTGCTGCACCTGGTCGAAATATCCCGTGCCCACAAATCGCTGATGTTTTACGGCCTGATATCCGTGGTCGCGTTCGCTGGCAAACTCTTTCTGCTGCAAAGCTGAGTAGGCGGCCATGCCGGTTTGTTTGTACTGACGCGCCAGTTCGAACATGCTCAGGTTCAACGCATGGAATCCCGCCAGGGTCACGAATTGAAACTTATATCCCATGCGCGCCAGTTCGGTTTGGAAGCGTGCGATGGTTTCCTCATCAAGTTTCTTTCTCCAGTTGAAACTGGGCGAGCAGTTATAGGCGAGCATTTTGTCGGGATACTGCGCGTGGACGGCGTCGGCAAACCGTTTGGCTTCTTCCAGATTCGGCTCCGAGGTTTCACACCATAGCAGATCGGCATAGGGCGCGTACGCCAATCCGCGGGCGATGGCGGAATCAATGCCGCCTCGAATTCGGAAAAATCCTTCCGGCGTTCGTTCGCCGGTGCAGAACTCACGGTCTCGCGAATCAATGTCGCTGGTCAACAGATACGCGCTGTTCGCGTCGGTGCGGGCCATGACTAGCGTAGGCACTCCCATGACGTCCGCCGCCAGACGCGCGGCCACCAATTTCTGAACCGCTTCGGTGGTCGAAACCAGAACCTTCCCGCCAAGGTGTCCGCACTTTTTTGCGGACGAAAGCTGATCCTCAAAATGCACGCAGGCCGCACCCGCCTCAATCATTCCTTTCATCAGTTCGAAGGCATTCAGAGTTCCGCCGAATCCCGCTTCGGCATCGGCAACCAGCGGAGCAAACCAGGTTTCTCCCGGAGCCACTTTGCCTTCGGCATGGTGCACCTGGTCGGCACGTTGTAATGCGTAGTTAATGCGGCGGCAGAGATTCGGAACGCTGTCCGCCGGATACAAACTCTGGTCGGGGTACATTTGTCCCGCGTTGTTAGCATCCGCAGCAACCTGCCACCCACTGACGTAAATCGCCTTCAGCCCAGCCTGCACCTGTTGCACCGCCTGATTGCCAGTCATCGCCCCTAGTGCGTGGATGTAGGAGTCGCTCCGCAAGAGTTCCCACAAACGCTCCGCCCCAAGACGAGCCAGGGTGTGCTCGATGTGGATCGATCCACGCAGCCGCAGCACGTCCTCTGCCGTGTACGGACGCTCCACGCCCTTCCAGCGGGGATTACGCGCCCACTCGTACTCCATGCACTCCTGCGCCAGCGCCTGCTGTGCGATTCGTTCTTCGTCGCTCATCAACGGTGCGTTGGAGCGTGGTGCGTTGGAGCGCTGCTGCTTCCTCATTCCGTTTCCGTTTGTGGGCATTACTGTTCTCCTGGTGTTGGGTTAGGGGGCGCTGCGCGGACTTAACTCTGACGTCAAACTGGATTGAATTCTCCATTCACGATCATCGCCTCACTGAGTTCGCGGGCACGGCGCAATCGAGTTCGCTCGTCCTCACTCGCGCTCGCCGGAAGTTCGCGCAACAGGCGATCGAGTTCCTCATCGAACAGCCGTGTTACAAAGTCGGGAGTATGTTTCACGCTCTGGCCCTGCTCGTCCACAATGTTCGCCAGGTCGCGGTGGCGTACTCGCTGTGCGATCATCAACCGGTAGATGCGGTCGGTCGCCAGATCTTCCATGTATCCATCAAGCAGGCTGGCGCCATTGCCGCGCAACACGCCGTCCCGGTATCGGATTACCGTTCGCACGGCAGCGCGGGTTCCCTTGACTCTGCGTTCGCCTACATCTTTCGGCACGGGCCGGAGATCGGGATAGCGGCTCGCATTCTTCGGCCGCGCGTGAATCTGGTTCGGGTAAGGGAATTGCGCTACTGCAATCGCATTCTGATCGGGATGCCCGGTCCAGGCTCCATCCATCAGACAATCGGCTTCGTTTTTCTTGTCCTTTTCGAGGACAGCCAGCGCGCGCGCGTTCAACTCGGCATCTTCGCGGCTCGGGTATAGCGCCGTCATCCCGCCGATGGCAAGGATGCCTCGATGATGGCAAATCTCCGGCATCAACTCGCGTAGGTTTTGGAAGAATGGCACGTTGTGAGGAATCGTGTTGCGGTCAGGGAGCACCCAGTCAGGATCGTCCAGATTAAAGTGAATCAGGCTGGCCATATAATCCCAGCGGCCCAGGTTCAGACCAATCAAGTGGTCGCGCAGGTTATAGGCGAACTCCTCCATCTGAAAGGCCAGCGGATGCGATTCCACCAGGGCCATGCACTTGATGTAATCAAGCGGCAGCCCGCGCCACTCGGCCAGTGCCCGAAACAGATCGCGCCACCAGATCGCTTCCTCCGCCGATTCCGACTTTGGAATGTAGAAGCAGAGCGGATGTTTCAACTGTGCAGGATCGATGCCAAAAAAAACGCGCGCCACATCGAATAGAGACGCGGATACCAGTTCGTTGGGAAGCAGTCCCGCCTGGTTCAGATGCAGCCCGCGCGGCCGCGTGAAAATCACTGTGGTGCTCGGGTTGATCGCCACCGTCCGTTGCCGCTTCTTGTCTTCGTAAGTGAGATCGCCGCGCAGGCAAGCCAGAATATTCGCCACTCCCGTCTCGTGATGCTGCCACTCGTTTACGCAGGAATCTTCCAGATCGAGCATCACTCCAGGTGCGCCGGAGTTCAGCATCTTGACGCAAAGGTCGGCATCGTCAGCCGGACCCGTCATTTGGTTTCGCTGGTCCTGGCACCAGGTGGGTAGCGTGATCTTCCAGCCGTTGCGCACGGTATCAGAAGGGAAGCGGTGGGTGGGCTTGTCTCCTTCGAGTGCGGCTTGCAGTACCTCATTCCGTCGCGCCGCCAGTTGCTGTTGGCGCGGCGTAAAGGTTCGATGTAGCGGGAGGAAAAATTCCCAGAACCCTCCTGGCAGATCACGGGCTGGATCAAGGCCAGCCGGGGCGCTATTGCTCGGATTCAATAAATTTCCCGTCTCGGGTAATGCGGCCATGGTTGACATCATCACGCTCTCTTCAGTTTAAGTGTTCAATATACTGAACAGACATTCACCATACTGGCGAAGCGTAGGTTATCCACAGACGCAGGTCAAGGCGGATGTTCAACAGGATGAACGTACATTCACTTTGTTGTCCAGCTACAGTTTGCTACGATAGTGCCTGAGATGCCCTGAGATGTTCGCTTCCTCCGATTCTCCATCCGCCGCTGTAGAACGCGCCCTAGCCATGCTGGAAGCGGTCGCGCAGGAATCCGATGGCATGAGCAACGCCGAAATCAGCCGTAAACTCAACATTCCAAAGAGCTCCGCCAGCTACATCCTGCGCACTCTTGAGGCCCAGAATTACCTCACTCGGGACCTGGAGTCGGGGAAATATCGGGTGGGATTAAAGATTCTGAGCCTGAGCCGGGGTGCTCTGAGCGGACTGGACGTGCGCGGTGTGGCTCTGCCCATCATGCGGCACTTGACGCAGCAGACCGGACTTACCTGCCACCTGGCGATTCTGGACGGCCCTGACGCCGTGTACATCGAGAAGGTCGAACCGGAGGGTTTCATCCGAATGGATACCTGGGTGGGTCGCCGCATGCGAGTGCACACCACCAGCGTGGGCAAGGCGCTGGTCGCGCATATTGCTCAAGACCGCTTGGAAGAAATATTGCGCAAGAGCGGGATGGAGAAGCGAACTTCCAAGACCATCACTACACTTCCGCGTCTGCTCAAAGAGTTGGAGAAGGTTCGCGCTCAGGGCTACGCCGTGGACGACGAAGAGAACAACCTTGGCGCCCGGTGCGTTGGCGCGCCCGTGTTCAACGACCGCGGCACCATCGAGGCGGGCCTGGGCCTGAGCGGCACGACGCAACAAGTCAGCCCGCAGACGATGCCGCGCATCATTGAAGCGCTCAAGGATGCGGCCCGGCATATTTCGATGGGCATGGGATATCGCGCCCCCCACCGCCGACCCGGGGCTTAAAGGTTCAGCACAGATCAGGAATGCCCGACGCTTCCGCCGACAAAATCACTCGCCAGTCTACAATCTCGCCATCGGATGGCACTAATGATGCGAGACGCGGGTAGTGGCTCAATTTGACCCAATTTGCCCTTTTTCACCACACAGCCACAGAGTCACGGAGAAAACCTCGGACTTGCCAAAACCAAAGGGGATGGGTTTGCCATGCGGTTGGGTTTCTCTGTGTCTCTGTGACTCCGTGGTGAAAACACTAAATTAGGACGCTACTGAGACGCGGGAGGGCTAAACCACGCTTCGGCCGTCTCCTGCCGGCGCTCCTTTCCCGGCAACAGTCGACTGACCGCGGGGCGCCAATGCGATCCCTTGGCTTGAATGTTGAATTAATGTCCAAACCGCCGCGCATTGATCACACAGCCAGAAGCGTTCGACCCGCTGCGCAGCTTTCCGGCCTAGAGATCCAACCCGTTCACTGGGGCATTCCGGCGTGGCTCGAAGGCCTGTCTCCACCAGAAATAGCCGACCCTCCCGTAAGTGTAGAAACGGTTTGGAACACTGCGAATTCGCGCACCGACTGAGCATTACACGCCTTTCCGGCTCACTTGGACGTGAACTCAAGGTTCGCTAAGTAAGGTTCGCCAAGAAGCTTCGCCAAGAAGGTTCGCCAAGGCAGAAGTGGTCGCACGCCAGAGTCCACTCCTTCTCCGGCTTTCTGTCTTGTTTCCTGCAGTTTGCCTGCTGACCCTCCGGCACTTCGCGCCGACGCTTCGGCACCTGACGAAGGTTCGTCTTCCGTGCCTTGCCTTTCTCATTCGCTCCTCGCTACCATTTCTACAAATGCGTAAGCAAGTTCTCTTGTGTCCGCCTGCCTACTTCGATGTGGTCGACCAGAAAAATCCCTATATGGAGCGCCAGTCTCCGATTGACAGGGCAAGGGCCGAGCGGCAATGGGAGAATCTTCGTTCTGAATTGGAAAAGGCGGGTTGCCAGGTTGAAACCATAGCCCCGGTGCCAGGCCATGAAGATATGGTGTTCGCCGCCAATCAGGCCTTTGTAGGTTTTCACGAAGGCGTCGGAAAGTTCGTGGTACCCAGCCGGATGGTGCACGCTTCACGGCAGAGCGAGGTTCCTTTTTATGTGGATTGGTACCGCCAGCGCGGCTTCAAGATTCTCGAAATCGATCTTGGCGCGGATTATCTGGAGGGCCATGGCGACCTGCTCTGGCATCCCGACTGGTCTCGCATCTACGCTGGCTACGGATTTCGCTCGACTCTGGCCGGCATCGAAAAATTTCGCGAGGCGATGTCGAAATTAGGAATCTCCGTCATTCCTCTCCACCTTGTCGATCGCTTCTGCTACCACCTGGATACCTGCTTCTGTCCCCTGAATGATGATGCAGTTCTCCTGTACCCCGGAGCCTATGCGCCCGAATCACTGGCGACTCTGCGTCCGTTCTGGAAGCGGATTCACGCACTCACCGCCGACGAGGCTCACAAGTTTATGGGCAACGGGATCGTCGCCAACGGACGCTATCTCACTCCCTACGTCACGCCGCATCTCGAGGCCATCCTTCGTGAGGAAGCCTTGGAACCCGTCATCGTCGACACGTCGGAGTTCGAGAAATCCGGCGGCAGTCTGTTTTGCATGAAGACGTTTCTGCCCTAGCCGTGGCGGGACGCTTCAATCGCGTGTCTCAGTGCACCACTGCGCCCATAACCGCTACCGCCACTCCGATCACCGCGAACACGATCCCCAGATGCCAGAAGATTCTTTTTCCAGAAAGCAATGTGATGGAAGTGATCACCAGGCCGATTTCCAAAAATACTTCCGCCAGGTCATAGCGGTCGGCGCGTTTTCTTTCTGTGGCGACCTCGTTCTCCAGTTTGCGCGCCTCATCCTGGATCTCCGACTTTTCGTGTTTGTAGCGCTCCCCTTCCTGGGCGGATTTTTCACGGAACTTGGCCATAGCGCCCGCGTCAGTGTTGGCTACGGTCGCGGCAAGATCCGCGAACAACTCGTCCTCATGCTCGCGAATGTTCTTCGCCTGATAATACGACCACTGGTCGGAGGCTTTCGCCTGCAGGATAACTTCCTCCGTGTGCGCTCGGTGCCCCAGCAGTGAGGCCACGGCCACAAGCACAGCCAACACCGCCATCGTCAATGACACCGGCGCCATGCTGGGATTATGGTGCCCGTGCTCCGCGTGCTCTTGAAGCTCTTGAAGTTCGTCACTCATTCGATCCTCCTGAAACAGTGGCCAGTGGTCAGTGGGCAGTGGCCAGTTTTAGTTTCGGCACGTAGTTTCTCACTAACCGTCGAGTCGCGCTCGACAGAGTGCAGGTTTGAACTGAGCACTGGCCACTGGGCACTGGCCACTGACCACTGTTTCACTCCCCCATAACTTTCACAATCACTCGCTTGTCGCGCTGCCCGTCGAACTCGGCGTAGAAGATTCGCTGCCACGTGCCCAGATCGAGTCTACCGGAGGTGATTGGCACAATCACCTCGTGGTGAATCAGCAGCGCCTTCAGATGGGAGTCGCCGTTGTCCTCCCCGGTTTCGTGATGCTTATAGTTCTTGCGAAACGGTGCCAGGTGCTCCAGCCACTGATCGATGTCTTCAATCAGCCCACTCTCGTTGTCGTTGACGTAAATTCCCGCCGTGATGTGCATAGCCGAGACTAATACCATGCCCTCCTGCACCTTGCTCTGACGCACAAATTCTTCTACCTGTGGAGTTATATGCACGTACGCTCGATGGGTTTTGGTGTGGAACTTCAAGTACTCGGTTAAGACTTTCATGATTGCAACTCCTGCGTATGCAGATTTTATCCGAGATGCGGCAAACTTTTGGACGCTTACCTCGGTTACCCCACGCCGCGCAGAATCACAGAAAATTCGACCGGTCCTGCCGCATACTCGAAAGTGTCGAGGAGGTTCTAAAGTTGTTCCGGCTTGATTACTTATCCTGCATACTTACGATCATTTCCACCATTCTGGTAGGACGGCGATATTGGGAGGGTTGGATTCTGGCGGCAATCAACAGCGTGGTGGTTTGCCTGATCGGCTTTCGCACATCCCAATTCGGATTTATTCCGGCGAACGTCTTCTGCATTGCTTTGTACGCGATCAATCTCCGTTCCTGGCGCAAGCCTGAGGTCCACTGAGGGACTGGACTCGGACACCGACTGTTCCCTCACTGATGCGCGGCGGATTCCAAGTTACAGGATTCACTCTACGGAGAATCGTGACCATCTGGCATCTTATTCCGCATGGCGATCGACTCTAGAGGCCGTATCCAAGACCTATGCTCCCAAGCTCTGTCCGCGACTGACACCGGCCAGATCGCACCAATCCTTTCCGAGCTACGAGCCGCTCTCCACGAAAGAGTCCAAAGTGGAGAGACCTGGATGGCGCTTTGCGAGCGCGCTGCCGTCGAGCAAGACCCGAGAAAACTTCTGGAACTGGTGAGTGAAATCAATCGGCTCCTCGACGCCAGAGAAAAACGACTGATGAACAAATCAGGACGTAACTCGCTCGGGAAATAACGGCGGCGGGCAACGTCAGGCGAATGTAGTTCAAGTCTTCATCCTTCCTGACGGCTCTCTTTCCGCTACAATCATTCCCGCCCATGCTGCGAACGAAACTTTACGCTGACCCTGACAATATTTTTGTACATGATGCGATTCTGGCTTCGTGCCGCAGGCATGCGGAGAAAACCGCTCTGGTGGACGCTTCATGCGGCCGGCGGCTTAGTTATTCCGAATACGGCGAGATGGTGGAAAGTTTGGCGCGCGGCCTCGTTGCGGCAGGCGTGACGCCGGGAGAAGTGGTTGCTATTTTTCTGGCGAATTCATGGGAATTTGCCGCGGCTTATCATGCGGCCACTCTGGCCGGTGCGATCCCGACGCTGCTGAATCCCACGTACCGCGAGCGTGAAGTGCGGCATCAGTTGGGGAATTCAGGAGCAGTGCTGCTGATCACCGATGCGCCGAACATCGACGGCATCAATCTGGCGGGGTTGCCGAATCTGCGGCGAATCTTCTGCACGCGAGGGCAGGCAAGCGGCAGCGAGCCGTTTCCCGAACTGCTGAAGCCGGTGAGCGCTACGCTTTCGACGCCCGAGCGCTCGTCTCAGGAGACGTTAGCAGCGCTGCCCTATTCCAGCGGCACGACAGGTTTACCGAAGGGAGTGATGCTCTCTCATCACAATCTAGTCGCCAATGTTTATCAACTGCTGGGGCCGGGCGCGGTGACTTTGAACCGCGAAGACAATATTCTCTGCTTTCTGCCTCTGTACCACATCTACGGATTGAATGTGATGCTGAATCCGGCGTTGATGGTGGGAGCGACGCTGGTGCTGATGCCGAGACTTGGCGTTCCGCAACTTACTCGGCTACTGGCGGACGAGGCAGTCACCATGATGCCGCTCGTGCCTCCCGCGATGAACGCGCTGTGCCTGGCTGCTGAGGCTGGGCAGTTTCCGAAAGATCACAAGGTGAAATGGGTGAAGTCTGGGGCGGCGCCGCTGGCTCCGGACCTTCCGCGAAGGTTTACAGCACTGACGGGGATTCTGGTTCGTCAGGGTTATGGCATGACCGAGGCGTCTCCGGTGACCCATGTTGGATATTTGGAGCCGGAACTGTACCGGCCGGAATCGATTGGGCATCCCGTGGTGCAGACGGAATGTCGTGTGATTGGAACGGAAAACCTTGATGCGTCGGCAGAGAGCATTGTGGAGGCGGCTGCGGGTGAGCCAGGAGAGTTGGTGATGCGCGGTCCGCAGTTTATGCGGGGATATTGGAAAGAACCGGACTCGACCGCGGCCGTTCTCCGCGATGGATGGTACTGGTCGGGTGACATTGTCACCCGCGACGCCGAGGGATTTTACAAGGTCGTGGACCGGCGTAAAGAGATGATCAAGTACAAAGGATTTCCGGTGGCGCCGGCAGAGGTGGAATCGGTACTGCTGGAGCATCCTGCGGTCCGGGAGTGCGGGGTCGTGGGACGTCCGGATGCGGAGGCGGGAGAGATTCCGGTGGCATTTGTAGCCTTGCGCGACGGATTTTTGACATGCAAGAAGATGGAAGAGGAGTTGTGTACGTTCGTCGCTGAACGGTTGACTCGCTATAAGCAGCCCCGGGAAGTACATTTCGTGGAGGTCGTCCCCAAAACGGCCTCAGGAAAAATTCTGCGACGCGAGCTGAGGCAGTTGGTCCGCTGAACGGCTCGAAAGCACGCGCGTCAGGCCGGTTCCAGACCAGAAGTGACACGGAATTGACAATCTTTTGACAATCCCTTTTCCTGCGTATTTCACACTAATGTGTCGCAGTCGCGGTTAATCCCAGGCCGTTCTGCTTCGTCCAAGACTTGCAGTTACAGGAGGATCTCCATGAAAATATTAGTCAAAATGAAGGCGTGTGCCACTGTGGTATTGCTGGTCGCAACGTGCGGCCTTTCCAGCTACGCCCAGGAAAGTGGATTTAACAAATCCGGCAACTTTCTCATTGCCGACCAATTCAACAATCGTGTGATTGAAGTCGATCGCCAGGGCAGCATCGTCTGGCAATTCGGTTTGGGTCCGGCAGACTTCTCGCCAGCATCGGTCATCGGCGTCAACGATGTTCAGCGTGTTGGCGATCTGACCTTGATGGCTGGCACCGGCACTCCCGGCGGCCAGCCCGAAGCGCCTAACTGCACCAATCCCAGCGGCTGCCCCGACGACCGCGTGCTGTTGGTCGATCCCTCGGGAAACATTGTTTGGCAGTATGGGCAGTTCGGGGTGGCTGGCTCCGGGCCCGATCAACTCAATGTCCCGGTACAGAATACTTGGCTTCCCAATGGAGACGTGCTCATCACCGATCAAGCGAACGAGCGGGTCATTGAGGTCAATCCAGCCAAACAAATCGTCTGGCAGTATGGCACCACGGGCGTCTCCGGCAACGGTCCCGATCAGCTCAACAACCCGAACTGCGCCGAGCTTTTGGCGAACGGTCACATTCTCATCTGCGACGAAAACAACAATCGCGCGATGGAGGTTACGCGCACCCTCCAGATTGTCTGGCAATACGGCAGCGGTGACCCAAACAACGGCAATCCGGTGAGTGGTGTCGCTTTTGCCAGCCGGCTCGAGAATGGCAACACGCTTGTCACGGATTCAAATCACAACCGTATTGTCGAGATTGATCAAAATAAGAATGTCGTGTGGGAGTACTTCACCTGCACCGGTTCAGGCTGCAACCTGCAAAGGGGCACCGGTCCACTGCCTACGCGTGCCGTGCGGCTGAAGAACAGTCACACCCTGATCAGCGATCAATACAACCACCGCGTCATCGAGGTGAACCACGGCAAGCAGATCGTGCGCACCTTCGGCAAACTCGGCGACCTCAGTTACAACACTGTTAGCGTAGCCGACGGCGGACTTAACTCGCCCTACGACGCCAAACGAGTAGGCGACTATACCGGTCTTACGCCACCTTTCTGCGATGATTGCGAGGGCGGCGGCGACCACTAGTTTCAGCCTCAGCCGGCGGGATAAACCCGGATAGACCTGGGACAGATAGACCTGGGACAGAACCGGACCGTTCCCCAGTGTCAAGACTAGGGAACGTCTGTCCCGATTTGTCCCCTGGGTCTGAAGACAATCCTTCGCATCGGCTAGTGCTAATCATCATTCAGAACAGGAACAGTCATCTTATTTTTTTGAAATCGCTCATGCACACCTGCGCGTCTGTATCATGCTCTGAATCGCTTCAGCTGGTGAGTGGGCGCCGCTAAACGTTTGCGCACGCAGAATAATGCAAACATTTAACAATTGTCTGACAATCGCCAGAACAAGTGACCCCAATATTGTCTCGCAAAGTGCGCGGGCGGTAGATGTGAAGGTCCTAGTCGGTCAGTGCTTGGCAAACCCGGAACCGAAGGCTGTCCAGGGATAGGTCGTTTCGCTCCACTGAATCCGGAGGAGGGCCTGGATTTTGCCGTTGCGCGCACGGTAGCGATATGAGTTCCGGGCACAAGGTGGCAGAGGAGCAGACAAGGCATCAGCCTCAATCGTCGGAAGCGACGAGCAGGATCCTCGTCGTCGAAGACGATCTCACGGTCCAGAGGATCTTAAGGCGCCTTTTTGAGGCAGAGGGTTTCGCGGTAGACACCTATTCAGACGGCCGGGGAGGGCTCGATAGCTTTCAGGCCGACGCGCCTTCTGCGACGATCTTAGATCTGAACCTGCCTAAGCTATCGGGAAAACATCTCTGTCGAGAAATGAAAGCCACAACGCCTTCAATCCCGATTATTGTACTCAGCGCCTCTTCTGACCCTAACGACAAGGTTGCCCTGCTGGAGATGGGCGCCGACGACTACATGACCAAACCTTTTAGTCCGCGGGAACTACTCGCTCGGCTGCGAGTGGCTCTGCGTCACGAGAACTTGTCCACCAAGGCGAGTCGGGTCAGCTTTGATGACATTGTGATGGACTTCGAGAAAGTCGAGGTCACCCGAAACGGCGTAGCAGTCGAGCTGACGGCACATGAGTTCAAGACTCTACAGTTTCTCGTTCAGAATCCGGATCGCGTCATCACGCGGGCAGAGTTGCTCAAACAGGCTTCTGGCTCTGGAGATGGCTATACAACGAACCGCAGCATCGACAACCACATTATGAGACTCCGGCACAAATTGGAGGGCGATCCAAGCCATCCGATTCACTTCCGAACGGTGCCTCGTCTGGGGTATAAGTTCGCGTTTTAGCTGATCGGCAGGTTGTACCCGATCCGCTACCGAACCAAGTGTAAGGAACCGCTATTTTTCTACTCCGCTCTCACCCACGATTTTCCTGGTGACCAGGAAGCTCCAGATGACCTCATTGGCGTTAAAGGCGTGGCTGGTTTTGCCAATCTCTTTCTCGTTCAAGTACTGCTCGCCGCCGGGCCAGGTATGGCCGCCATCCTTGATGGCGTAGAGGGCAACCTGCGCGTTCTGCTGGCAGCCGTCAAACATGTAGACCTTCGTATCCTTCCAGCCTTTTTGCGATGACGGCAGCTTGCTCTCAGCGGGCTTTTCGGCGCAGCGGTTCAACCGGGCCCACTGCTTGGCGCTATCTTCTGCGGAGAGCAAATGCAGCAGGCCATCTCGGTAGCGGCCGCCGTCGTAATGAACGATGGGGTCATCGGTGCCATTCACAAAAAGGAAGGGAATGGGGCGCGAGGGAACGCAGTTGAGCGTTTTGGGCATGGCGGCGGCGGCGACAGCAATAGCTGCGATGCGATCGGCCATATCGCATCCCATGTGGAGAGCCGTGAAGCCGCCCTCGCCCAGACCGGTGGCGTAAATGCGTCGCGTGTCCACCGAGTAGTGAGACGACAACTTGTCGAGCATGCGGTTGAAGAACGGAATGTCCGCTCCGCGAGCAGGGCCTTCGCCACGCTCTCCTGGACCCCGTCGCGGTCCAGGCGGGTAGCCCGGTCCCCAGACTCCGGGGCGGCGATAGGGACCACGGCGGTAATACTGCGGTTGGCCCGCCCCAATATTCCAGCGTCCATTCATCGCGTTGGGATACACGGCGATAATGCTGTCTTTGTCGGCGAGTTCGTTGAAGTGGGTGATGCGAGCCATCTCGGCAGCGTCCTGGTCCCGCCCATGCAGCAGTATGACGACCGGATAATGCTGCTGCGAGTCATAACCTTGCGGCAGATGCACAACATAGGTTCTGGGGTGGTCGTTGACCTCGACTTCTTCCTGCGCGTCATGCGCCTGCGCATTCTTGGCCTGGGCATCCCTGGCCTGACCCTGTGAGGGTTGTTGCGCTTTTTCTGTCTGCGGCGGTTGCGGTTTTGTATCCTGCGCGTCCTGTGCCTGCGTGACGCAGGCTAGGAGCGCTCCAACAAGGCAGAAGGCGAGTATCAATCGCATAAGCGCGGACGACACAAGATTCAATTTCATTCCAGCTCCTGGAGTCTGGCGCAGTATACAGGTCCAAACGGCGCCATTCCCAGACCGGCTTTTCCGGGACACGACTTACATGGTACCAACCCACCCCGGCGAATAAAGACTCGACGGAACTTTTCTTGCGGGCATCCGTAACTAAACGGGACGGGCGCTGAGATCGAACGGGCGCAACAAAGGAGGGTTTATGGACGGCAATATCGTGGGACTGGCAGCGGTAGTGATGATCTTCGGGATTCCGATGGCGGCGATGTATACGTTTTTCCGGGTGCGCAAGCTGCGCAGCGAAGAGCGGCTGGCGGCCCTCGCGCGCGGGGTAGATGTACCCATGCAACCGGAACTTTCAGAGGCGGCGCGCTCGCGGCGCTCGGGAATTCTGCTGGTGGCAGGCGCGCTCGGCTATATCCTGACTTTCGTTTTGATCGGACGGCAAGAGCCGGACGCCATGATCGCAGCAACCTTTGGCGCGATTCCATTAGCGGTGGGAGTCGGCTTCTTTGTCGATCACGCGCTGATTCGGCGAGACGCGAAGGCGCACTAACCTGCGCATCACGCCGTCCCGCTGTCCCCCTTGCAAACCCTGGCCCTTCGCCCGGATTGGGCGAAGGGTGCAGTCATGAAGTAGTCTCTTATACCTAGGGCCTACACCGTATAACGATTTTCCCGCCCGCTATCGAAATTTTATCCCCTAAGAGTAGCTCAGGTCTTCGCGGAAATTCTCTGTAAGGCCCTCGCCGCAAAGCAGATAGCACGGCCGCCCTCATGGCCCTAACGTTGCACTCCCATATGCATGGTCCAGTCGAAAGGGCCACTGTGTCCTGACCCAGGAGGGCCAAAGACAATTATGAAACGCAAACATCGTTTTATCCATTCGTGCGTTATTTTGCTGGCGTTTGGCTGTTTCACAACCAGCGCGGCGTTAGCCGGTGCGCAGTCGCAGGCTATGCCGCAAGACCGCGACGAATCCCTTACGCGGCAACAAATGGCCGGCTTCACTAATTTTCTCGACACTCATCCCGAAGTTGCCGAAGCGTTGCAGAGAGATCCATCTCTGGTGAACAACGAAGACTTTCTGGAGAAGCACGGCGAACTGCAACAGTATCTGCAACAGCATCCAGAAGTCCGCGAACAGGTGAGCCAGAATCCCAACGCGTTCATGCGCCAGGAACAGCAATTTGATCGGCGCCAGGACCAAAGCGCGGTTGTCCACTTTGACAACTTCCTGGACAGCCATCCCGAGATCGCTGAACAATTGCGCAAAAACCCGGCGCTCGTGGATAACCAGGAATTCCTGAAAGACCATCCGGCTTTACAGCAGTACCTGGCGGAGCATCCGGGAGTAAGCCAGGAGGTCAAGGAAAATCCGAATGAGTTTATGAGCCAGGAGCGGCGCTTCGACCGCCGGGAAGATCAGCCTAGGGATCGCGATTTTCGCGACCGTGACGTAACCCGCGGCGAACTCGCCAGCATGGACCGGTTCATGGACGGCCATCCGGAGATCGCGGAGCAACTGCGCAAGAATCCGGCGCTTGTGGACAACAAGGAATTCGTCGAAAACCATCCCGCCCTGCAGCAGTACCTGGCGGAGCATCCCGGAGTGCGCGAGGAATACAAGGAAAATCCCAACGCATTCATGAATCAGGAGCAACGCTTTGACCGGCGGGAGGATCAGTCTCGGGATCGTGATTTCAGAGATCGCGACGTCACGCGCGGTGAACTTGCGGGCATGGATCGATTCATGGACAGCCACCCGGAGATCGGGGAACAATTACGCAAGAATCCGGACCTGGTGAACAACAAGGAGTTCGTGGAGAACCATCCGGCTCTGCAGCAGTATCTGACGGATCATCCGGGAGTGCGCGAGGAATTCAAGGAAAATCCCAACGCATTCATCAGCCAGGAGCAGCGCTTTGACCGGCGTGAAGACTCAACGATGCGGCGCGACCGCGACGTGACTGGCGGCGAACTCTCCAGCTTTAACGAGTTCCTGGGAAGCCACGGCAATATTGCCGGCGAACTTTCCAAGAATCCTTCGCTGGCGACCAACAAAGAGTACCTCGAGAATCACCCTGAGCTGAGGGATTATCTGAAGACCCATCCCGAAGTGCACGAGGAACTAAGCGAGAACCCGCAGAAATTTCTGCAGTCTGCACAACAGTTCGGCACACACAGTTCGGTGAAGACGCCGAGTGAGTCAAAGCCCAAATAAGGATTGGGCTATTTAGAGGGAAGGGCCGATTAGCGGCCCTTCTCTCGGTTTTCGTGCCGTCGCCGCATTGACGACCGAACGTTCGAGAACCTTTACAGAGGACTTGTATAACGGAGGCTTTATGAATCGCAATGTGCCACTGATTGCTATGCTCACTCTTCTTGTTGCGGTTCCCGGATTCGCGGGGGACAGTAAGAAACATGCTAATCGGGCCATGATCGAGAAAATGGAAGCTGTTCCCTGCGGCGCCAAGGAACATGGCGTGACCGGACTGGGCAGCGTCTGGGCGTCAGTGGGTATCACGTCCGTGAACTCCGACGAAAAACTCTGTCCACAATATATGTTGCGGACTGACGACATGGAGTACCACGTGCGCCCTCTCGATCATAAACATCCCGTTCTCCTTCCCGTAGGACAGGAGGGCGAATTCAAAATCAAGAAAGACAAGATCGACATGCGTGTCGTAGACGGCGACCGCAAGATGCGCCACTACCAGGTGGTCGCGATGAAGCAGATTGACCACTCCGACACGTCCCAAAACTCGAAGTACACCCCGCCGCGCGACTACGATAAGCCGGTGGCGGATAAGAACTATGCGGAAAAGAACCCGCCTAAACCTCCGGATACGCGTCCTCAATAGAGACCTAAAGAATTGCAACCAATACCAGACCCGCCACTCGATCCGGCGGGTCTTTTCTTTGCTACGACTGAAGCGATCATTTTTCAGTAAGCCACTTGTACTGCTGCTCGGACAAGGGAACAACACTCAAGCGTCCTTGCCGCACCAGGGCAGAATCGGCAAACAGCTTGTTGGCTTTAATCTCTGCGAGAGAGACCGGTTTGCCAAGTGGCTTACTCGCCTTGATCTTCACCTGCGGATTCTTAAGGTCTGACGCATCTACCGAGGAAACTGTGGCGGTGCCAACCGCACTCTTCTCATCGCCCGTGTGATAGATGATCAGGGGTTCGCCCGGCTTCATGCCGCGAAGATTCTTAAGAGCAACAGGATTGGTGACTCCGTCCCAGACGGTAGTCTGCTCGCGTTCGAGATCGGAGAAGGAGTAGACAGAGGGTTCGGTCTTTAGTAGGTAGGGCATAGGCAAGATTCTACCGTAGGCTAGTCTCCAGTTTCCGGTCCTGGACTGGAAACCAGAACCCAAGACCTAAGAACCAGAAACTGTGAACTGGAAACCTCTATCGCGCTCATTAGTTAATCCTCGTCCTCTCCAATGGGCTGCCCCGGTGGGATGGCGGGATCGCTCGCTGGAACAAACTTTTCGGGATCCTTCTCGAACGCGTCAACGCGTGCGAGGGCGGCCGCCCGCACCGCTTTCTCCTCCGGAGCAGCAGCGGCCGCGGCAGACATCCATGATCGTAAATCCAGAGCCTGGGCGCGAGCCTCGGCACGAACTTCCGGGGAGGCACTGCGGTTCAAGGCCAACCCCAGCAGATGCTCGAGCGCTGAGACTTCCGTGATGCGCTGTGTCTCGGCGCCCAGCCCGCTTGCTCGCGGGGCTTTCCAGGTGGCCTGCAAGACCGCTTCAATTACTTGAGCGAGGCCAGGATTGGCTGTATCTCGGTTGTGATATTCCTCCAGACGCGAAGCCCGTTCCGGATTGAAGAGCAGATTGAGAGTCAGACTAGCCGCAGCTTCGGCCGCAGCGCCGGGATCGAAGGTCAGACCAGTGTGTGACGAAAATGATTCGCGTGTTGCGGGATACGCTGGAGCCCGCGGCGGCATGATTCGCAGTAAGGATTCGGGCAGCGTCAGAGTTTCCGGCGCCAGCGTCTTGAGTACAGCGTCAAGCGCTTTCTTCTGGGTCGCCGGATCGACGATGGTGGTTATGAGTTGGCCGTCGTCACGGAGCGCATAGCGATAGTCCAATCCTCCGATCTGCTTCGCGGCGGCCTCAGTCTGATAGCGATGCAGCAGATAAAGCGGGACTAGCGTGTCTTCCAAGTCCGACATCGGAGTGTGTGAGGGAATTGCGTCCTCGCCAAAACGGGCCAGCGCTGCGGCACGAACCTTAAGGATGCGATCCAGTTCCGCCGCCGGGTCCGGGCCGTTGTCCCAAAGGTGAGCATGAGGGTGCGCGCTGCCGAGCGGCCTGGAATCCTGATCGGTGATGAAGTACAGACCGCCGTTCTGGGCTGTGCGCAGAATGTTATCGAGGGACGAACGCTCGTCAGCGCCAGCTGGAAATTGGGAGTACCCATATTGGATCGCTACCTTGTCCCATGCGCCGATTCCCGTGGCATAGGCTTTCGAGAGGTCCGGCCGGCCGCTTGAATCCAGTGTGACCCAAGGGTGCGGATAGTCCATCACGGAAGTGCCAGGGGCAATCGAACTCGCGGCGAAATTGTGCGCTAACCCCAGGGTGTGACCAACTTCATGCGCTGCCAATTGCCGGAGCCGTGCTAGAGCCATTTGCTGCATCTCCGGGGAGACGGCTTTGCCTTTCTCGTAAGGCGCCAGCAAAGCTTCGGCGATCAGATAATCCTGGCGGGCGCGCAGTGATCCGAGGGTCACTCGCCCTTGAATGATCTCGCCGGTGCGAGGGTCGGCTACCGTGGTTCCCATCGACCACCCGCGCGTGGAGCGATGCACCCACTGGATGACGTTATAACGCACATCCATGGGATCGGCTCCCGGCGGCAGCACCTCGACGCGAAACGCGTTCTTGAAGCCGGCGGTTTCGAAGGCCTGGCTCCACCAACTTGCACCTTCCAGAAGCGCACTGCGAATCGGCTCTGGAGCACCGGGATCTACGTAATAGACAATCGGTTTCACGGGCTCGCTGACTGCCGCGTTCGGATCTTTCTTTTGCAAGCGATGCCGCTCAATGAGCCGCGTATCAAGAGGCGAGCCGAGAGGCGCGGAATAATCGCGGTAGCTTCTATCGAAGAAGCCAGAGCGAGGATCGAAGGCGCGCGGCTGATAATCATTGTCCGGCAATTCGATAAAGGAATAATGTTCGCGCAAGCTAACCGAATGTGCATCCGGAGTAACGGTAGCTACCAGCGAGCCTTCGGCTGGATGTTCGGTCGAAAAAGTAAGAGTAGATTCGAATTCTGTATTCAGAGGAAAGTTCCTGGTGTTCTCCAGCGCGAATACACTTCGATCCTTGTCCAGCTTGTATGTGCCCTGCTTTGTGGTTTCGAGCTGTTCGGCTGCGCCGAGGGTATCGCTCTCCAGGAAATCCGTGGCGTCGATCAGCACGGCGCCTTCCTCTTCCGCTTCGACCTTGAATCCGGCCAGAACCGACTCCGCGAAAGACTGCCGCACAGCAAGGCGCTCCATGGGATTGCTGGCCGACGATCGGTACTGGAGATTGGGCGCGACCAGTAGAACGCGCGGACCGACACGCGAGAAGTGTACGATGCGCTCCACGCCCAGCAGACCCCGGTCGAGCCCAACATCGTTCGAGCCCAGCCCATAGGGCAGGGAAACCACCAGAAGGAAATCCTGATCGAACTGGCGGATCGTGAGGAAGAGGTGTCCAGTTCTGGCATCCCACGCCGTCGGAAATAAACCATCTGTGGACTTCATGCTTTTGGTACGTTCCCGGATGGTGGGCGTGGGCCCCGGATTATCTGCCGCCAGAACTATGGTTGAAAGAATTGCGCAGACCCCAACGCAGGACAGCATGCGACGGATTGCCATTGTCATCTCCAGTAAAGATCGGAGTATGACACTAACATTTCCGTTATTCGGGCGGTGAGAAAATTTTGCTGTCTGGCGCTTCAGCAAGAGCCCAATGCAATCCTGCTATTGCGGCTTGCTGTTGGGGTCGGCGGGCGGGGGAGTCTTGTCGTCCTTCTTGTCGGGCTGCTTGTCCGCTGGATGGTTTTCGTAAATCGAATACTGGCCTTGGGGACGTTTCAATTTAACGGTAAAAGTCATCTTCGCCTGGTCTACTTCGTAGTCTTCGCCGAACGTTTGGAATCCGGAAGCCAGCACCTGCACGCGAAGCTTGCCGTAGGGGATGCCGTCGAAGCTGGTTTTGCCATCGGCGTCAGTCTTGAGCTCCAGTCCGCCTCTGCTTTGTTTTCCGCCCGAATTAACCGGATGCATGATCACCGCGGCGTTACGCACCGGTTTGCCGTTGTCTTCTTTTATGATCAGAAAACTGAGGACCGCAGTCGGGTCTTCACTCTTGTCACGCTGGGCGGCCGCAGCGCCGGCGAGCGCGAGAGGCAGCAGCAGGCAAGCAGTTATTCGCCAGATAATTCTCATCGTGAATTTATCGTTTGAGGGTGGAAGGGCCGTGTTCATATTGGATATTTTAGCCATTGGCGAGGACGCGGGAAAGGGCATTTCAAAAGAATCGAAACTATGATTTCGCGTTGGATCGGGCCTTGCTCTTCAGGCTCGACTGCGATCCGAGTTGAACCAGATCGCTGGCGACTCGGGTAGTATCGTGGCGGGCTACTTCACCCTCTTCCAAATAGTCGCCCAGAACCGGGATCACGCCGAGAGCTTCAATAGCCTCCAAATCGGCAGTGATCTGGCAGGCGCCCTCTAGCGCGTACTTGGTCTTAAGTTCATCGGATACAGGCGTGCGGTTGATCAGAGCATAGTCGAAAATCTGCTGCCCTGCGTGACGGTTGAGGGCGTGGATATGATCCGCCGCAGTCAGACCCAGACTTTCATTGGCCTGAGTCATCAGGTTGCAAATATAAACTTTCGTAGCAGGTGAGTTGACGATGGCCTCGGCAATGCCGTGCACCAGTAAGTTAGGTATGAGGCTCGTAAACAAGGATCCCGGGCCGATGCTGATCATGTCGGCGCGGGCAATGGCATCAAGCGTCTGCGGTAAAGGCTCTACGTCAGCCGGGACGAGGAAGAGTTCCTGAATTCTGACTTTGCTGGCGGTGATATTGGTTTCGCCGCGAACACGGGTGCCGTCTTCCATCAGGGCTTCCAGTTCGATGTTGGAAGTGGTGGCGGGATAGATGTGGCCGCGCGTTAACAGGATTTCCGATGACAGCCGTACGGCTTCCGAGAAGTCACGGGTGATGGAAGTGAGAGCCGCCAGAAACAGATTGCCGAAGCTGTGCCCTTCCAGGCCGGAGCCTTTGTCGAAGCGGTGCCGGAAAAGCTGGGAGAGGAGAGCTTCATCCTCGCTGAGGGCGACGATACAGTTGCGAATGTCGCCGGGAGGAAGCATGTTAAGTTCTTTGCGCAGGCGTCCGCTGGAGCCGCCGTCATCACTGACCGTGACTACGGCACAGAGGTCGCGAATAATCGGCGTTCCCGGCCGTGCTGCAGCCAGCTCCGCCGGGGTGAGAGCGAAGCGTTTGAGTCCTTTCAGAAGGGTGGAAAGTCCGGTGCCGCCGCCGATGGCAACGACGCGGAGGCCGCGCTCTCGCGTGGCTTTCTCGAGGGTCAGCAGGTCGGAGGTTTTAGTTTCCATCGAGTCGGGTCTCGATCACCGGCCTAAAATGATTCGTCGTCCCGGAAGGAGCTTTCCGGCGAAACCAAGTCGGCAGCGGGATCCGGGTACAGCAACTCGGTGAAACGCGGATCTTCAGCCAGATTGTGGAAATCTGAGTCGTTGCGCGCCTGATAGCGCAGGCCGGCGTTCAGATGAAGAGCTTCGTCGAGATGCTTCAGCGAGTCTTCCACATGGCCGGTCAGACAATCGAGAGCGGCGAGGCCATAGACCACGAAGTCCGTCTTTGGCGCCTGCTTGATCAGCTTTTCGATATGTTCGCGAGCGGTCACATAGTCCCCAACGTTCATGAGGGAGACGGCATAATCGAAATGCTCCTCGACGGTCTTGAACTGAGTGGTGGCGGAGCGCTCCAGGTGCTGGTTGCAGATGCTGAGATGGATAGCGGCCCGGTCGCCCAACTCCTTGCTGCCTCCGGCAAGCACTTTTTGAAACAGCGGCTTCGCTTTGTCGAACTTGTGCTCCTGCAAGGCGCGCAGCCCGGCCTCGTAATTTTGCAGGGCCTGGGTGGCGCGTGGGTCGTCCGCGACCGTTGATTTCTTATGGGTAGCCTTTTGAGCCATGTGAAGAATTTTTCCTGTGCTCGTCGTAGTTGAAACTCCTTAACCTCGAACGGATGCTTAAGTATCACTCAAAGAGCGGGTATAGGGCAATTCGCAGAAGCCGTGCCGAGTACCTTGTTGCGCGCGAAGGCAGCAGTTTGTGGATCGCCCCGAAGGTATCTCTCAGTACTCGGTACTCGCACCTCGGGACTAATTCATTGTGGCACTGGCCTCAAGGTCGATCTGTTTCCACTCGCCCTTAATGATGCCGGCGCGAATCTGAGTCGCTGTTTTCCCCGCCTGATGCTGTTTGTAAGAATAGTAGAGTTCCTTAAGACAGGTGCCGCATCGCGCGCCGTGCGTGCTTTCGAAGCAGCTATGCAGACTGTTGTGGCCCATGCGGTCGCAGTAGCAGTAGCAGGGCTGCTGGTGAAGGACCGATGGAATTTTTGACGCCAGTTCGTACGCGTGGGTCTGGTAGGGATATTGGGCATCCGCTCCCCAGAGCTGGTCCTTTCCCAGGATGGCAGGGAGTTGTGTTCCTTTCGGCGGAGGGCCGGCGTTGTAGGCCGGAATGCCCATTCCTTCTTCGTCCTGGGGAGCAGCCCAGAGGGAAGTCATCGTCAAGGTAACAAATAACAGCAGAGCGAGAGTAAGCGCACGGTGGACAAATCTAGGACGAAGGAATCGAGCAGTCGGCATTGCGGTCTCCTGAGTTCCTTCATTTTAACCTGCTTTTCGAAAATGGGGATCCCAGGCCGCCAGCGACTGCTGTCTGGCGAGGCGGGGCACCACCCATAACTAAACTGCTGCCGGCACGCGATCTGTATACAATAGGGCGTTGACGTTAAAGGGCCCCAACTCGGAGTCAAAAGCGGTTCCCATTCTGTCGCCTCCCCGAACAGAAGTGGGCGCGCCAGTAAACACGGGAGTTCGCCTGCGGCCGTCTCTCGGAGTGTGGCTGCGTGATCTGATCCTTTCGCTGGCGATCTCGGCCTTCATCATTGTCTTTATCTACCAGCCGGTAAAGGTTGAGGGCACCAGCATGATGCCATCGCTCGAAGACCAGGAGCGGATCTTTGTCAATAAGTTCGTATACCGGCTGGAGCCGATTTCCCGCGGGGACATTGTCGTGTTTCGCTACCCCCGCGATCCTTCGAAGAGCTACATTAAGCGCGTGATTGGGGTTGCCGGAGACCGTATCCGCATCGATGGCGGCCAGGTGTACGTGAACGGTGAAGCGCTGGATGAAGACTACGTCCCGCCCGCCTACGCCGACTCGCGGTCATATCCGGAGACGGTGGTGCCGCCGGAGTGTTATCTCGTCCTCGGCGATCACCGGTCGATGTCGAACGACAGCCGTGACTTTGGTCCGGTCAATCAGAGCTATATCTACGGCAAGGCCGTGTTCGGATACTGGCCGATGGACAAGCTGGGACGAGTTCGCTAGAGAACTTATTGTCCTCCCCGATTCCTATCTTTTTTTTCCCCATCCGTCTGAGAGCGTGAGGATCCTTCGAATGCGCACCGCAATTGTGATAGTCGTCGCCTTGCTATTTACATTTCCGGGAAGCGAGCCAACGGCCATCGCCCAAGGCTCCGAAACTGATGTTCCGCAGAGCAAAGATGACGGATGGTCTACTGCCCCTCTGGACTCGGCGGGTCTATCGGCGAAACCTCTGTCAGAGATGTCGACTTCAATACGCGCCGGCGAGTTCAAGAAGATTGAGAGCGTTCTCATTGCGCGCCACGGGAAGCTGGTTTATGAAAGCTATTTCGATGGAGATGCCAGTTCGCTGCGCGATACGCGCTCGGCCACCAAGAGCATCACCGACGCGCTGATTGGCATCGCCATTGCAGAAAAGAAGTTGAGTGGGGTGGATGCGCGCGTTTTGCAGTTACTGCCGGAACATGCGCGGAGAGTGCAGAACCCCGATCCTCGAAAAGACAAGATCACCGTCGAAGATTTTCTCACCATGAGTTCGCCGCTGGAATGCGACGACTGGAATGATGCTTCCCGCGGCAATGAGGAGCGGATGTACGTGGTGGAAGATTGGGCGCAGTTCATTCTCGACCTGCCAATCCGCGGCCGCATGCACTTGGGTGAAAAGATAGATCCACCGCCCTATGGTCGATATTTCAGTTACTGCACCGGCGGAGTCTTCACGTTGAGTGAGGTGCTGCAGAAAGCCACGGGCCTACGAACCGATCATTATGCCCAGGAAAAACTTTTCTCCCCACTCGGGATCACGGACGCACAGTGGGTTTATTCTCCGCTGAATATCCCGCAGACTGGCGGAGGACTGCGGCTGAGCAGTCGCGACCTTCTGAAGATTGCCCAGCTTTACTTGAGAGGCGGAGGCTGGCAGGGAAGGCGCATCGTAGACGAATCATGGGTGCGGATCTCGACCCAACCGCACGCCCGGATCGATGACGACACCGAGTATGGCTATCTTTGGTGGCTGAAGTCTTTTAAGTCTGGCGGAAAGGCCTATCCGGCATTCTTCATGAGCGGCAACGGCGGAAACAAAGTTCTAGCCTTTCCCGGCTTGGATCTGGCGGTCGTCATCACCAGCACGAACTACAACACGCGCGGCATGCACGAGCAGACCGAAAAGCTGCTGACGGACTACATCTTACCGTCGGTCATCCAGTGATTTTGCTCGATTGCTTTATATAGGCCTGTCATGACTGCATAAAGCCCTGTCATTCCGAGCGGAGCGAGGAATCTTGGTTCGTGCTGACGGCGAGTGGAACCAAGATCCCTCGCTGCGCTCGGGACGACAATCGAGATTTCCTCGCACCTAAACTTTCTACTCTGAGACAGCGTTCTATACTTGGCCGCTGCGGCAATCCCTGATAAAATCGATAAAATCCACTCCCCTGGAGCGAGAATGCAAGCAATCCTTGCGCTGGAAGATGGCAAAATCTTCCGAGGCAAAGGCTACGGCGCCAAAGGCGAATGCTACGGCGAAGTCGTTTTTAATACTTCCATCACCGGATACCAGGAAATTTTCACCGACCCTTCGTACTCCGGACAGATTGTTGTCCTGACCAACCCCCAGATCGGCAACTACGGCACCAACCAGGAAGATAACGAAGCGACGCGTCCGTGGATCGAAGGGCTCATCGTTCGCGAGTTCTCGAAAGTCAGCTCGAACTGGCGCTCGCAGCAGGTGGCGGAAGAATACCTTGAGCAGTTTAAGGTGCCCGTGCTTTCCGATATCGACACGCGTTGCCTAGTGCGGCATCTGCGCGATCATGGCGTGATGCGCGGCGTGGTCTCGACCCTTGAGACCGATCCGGAAAAATTAGTGGCCAAGGCTCGGTCGATTCCGAAGATGGACGGCACCGACCTCGCCAAAGAAGTGAGCACGAAGCGGTCTTATGTATGGGAAGTGGGCGAGCGGTCGCACGAACCGGTGGCACAGGTAGGAGTGAAAGACGAGCCTGCGCGGTTTCATGTAGTGGCTTACGACTTCGGTATTAAGCAGAACATTCTACGCAAGTTGCGCGGTGAGGGTTGTCGGGTAACAGTAGTCCCCGCGCAGACTCTGGCGGAGGATGTGTTGGCGTTGAAGCCCAACGGAGTATTCCTGTCGAATGGTCCGGGAGATCCCGAACCGTGCACGTATGCGGTCGATTCGATTCGGCGCCTGATGGGGCGCCAGCCGATCTTCGGGATTTGTCTAGGGCATCAACTCACCGGCATCGCTCTGGGCGGAAAAACTTTCAAGCTGAAGTTTGGACATCATGGCGGGAATCATCCGGTAAAGCAGTTGAAGACCGGCAAGATCGAGATCACGGCGCACAACCATAACTTCGCCGTTGATCCGGATTCGCTGCCCACAAGCGAAGTGGAACTTACGCACATTGACCTGAACGACTCGACTCTGGAAGGTTTGCGGCATCGCAACCTGCCGCTGTTCAGTGTGCAATATCACCCTGAAGCTGCGCCGGGGCCTCACGATTCGCATTATCTGTTCAAGGATTTTGTGAAGATGATGGAGGAGTGGAAAGGGTGAGAAGTCAGCCGCATTATGTCGCGTTAGCGATTGTTTTCCTGTTACTAACCGACTCGTCGTTTGCGACGTCGTGCGTGTGGGGCAAGAAATTCAAGGTCCGTCAGGTTTGCGGTCAAGTCAAAGACGCATACGGTGCGGAAATCCCCAATGCCACGGTCCAACTGACGAGAAAGGGACAAGCGGAGATTGTCGGCCAGGCTCAGACGTCCGCAGACGGGATGTTTGAGTTGGAGAGCATAGCGAGTGGAGATTACGAAATACGCATTAAGTATGGTGGCTTCTGGGATGCTTCGCAAGACTTTCGGGTCGTTCGTCCCACGAGAGGCGAAGGGTGTTCTCAACCGATCCGAGTGGTGATGAAGCCGGCAGGCTCATGTAGTTATGTAGAGAACGCATGGAAGAAATAACGCGCGGATACGAATTTCAACGTCAGCCATAGTGGACTGGCAACTGGCGATCGGCTACTGACAACTGCATTCAATGCCCAAGCGCACTGACATCTCGAAAATCCTTATTCTCGGCTTTCTTGCCTCTTCAGTTCTCATGTCGCGGGCGTTTGCTTGCTCTTACTTTCCACCGACTTACACAGTCGGGGAGAACTTTGCAGTCAAGGTCTCCAGTCTCGAGGGAGCCACATTCCCCGGCATACGCGTGATTCTGGTGCGAGAACATCGAGTGTCAAAGTTTGTTTTGACGGACGAAAGAGGAACAGCTCGATTTGAAAACGTGGAACCGGGCGATTACTCGGTTGAGATCGACCAACTAGGGATTGCCGGCTGGGACACCGCTGGACTGAAAGTAGTCGACCGCTCTGACAAACACGCTTCGGACAAGCAGGGCGCGGAAAAACAGGAGATTCAATTGCACTGGCCCAGCTCAGAGGTCTTGCAAGCATCCGAGTTAAAGGGAATCTTCCTCGCGGGGGGAACTGCGAAGCCTATCGCAACGGCTTCTCTACACCTCGTACATGGGCTGGACGGCTCGCTTGAGTCGAGGCTTCTCACGGACGAGACAGGCAGATTTGATCTAGGCTCTCCTGAGCCAGGATTGTATTTCATTAAAGTTGATTCAGCGCTTCCAGGGCCGTGGGAGCCGCAAGGTACGATTCCCGTTGTTGTGAAGCCCGGTTCCAAGCGGGAACTGGTTGTGGCCTTGAGCGAGAGTTCCTGCGGCTTGGAGTACTCCGAGGTTTGCGGTGCGACCGCAGTAACGGTGAGCCACGTTGAGGGCAATGTAACCGACCCGGAAGGTGCGGCAATAGCTCGCGCCAATATCGATTTATTCCTTTCCAAAACCAAAGATCAGGCGGCGATGAAGACCGTCACGCCCAGTAGCGACGGCCATTTCACCATCGCTGACGTTGCCCCGGGAGACTATCAATTGAGGATTAGCTCGACTGGCTTTACTCCGCTGTTCATTTCGATCACGGTTGGTCCTAAGGCTTCCATCAACGGTCCGCTCAATCTCAAGTTAGGTATGCTCGGCGGAGCATGCCCTGGTTCGAAGGCCACACAGCAGGAGAGCGCAGCTAACTGATGCCCAAACGCACTGATATCTCGAAAATCCTGATCCTCGGCTCTGGCCCCATCGTCATCGGCCAGTCGGCTGAGTTTGATTACTCCGGCACGCAGGCCTGCAAGGCGCTCAAGTCCGAGGGCTTTGAAGTCGTGTTGGCCAACTCGAATCCGGCGACCATCATGACTGACCCGGAGATCGCCGACCGCACCTACATCGAACCGCTCACGCTCGAATATCTGGCGGAGATTATTCGCATCGAGCGGGAACTCTCGCCGGGCGCGGGGTTCGCCGTGTTGCCCACCGTCGGCGGGCAGACTGCGCTCAACTTGGCGATTGAACTCTCCGACGGCGGCGTTCTGGAAAAGTACAACGTCATCCTGATCGGAGCGAACGTAGAGGCCATCAAGAAAGCCGAAGACCGACTCTTCTTTAAAGATGCGATGCAGAAGATTGGGCTCGACGTGCCCAAGTCTGCACTCGTGAATAGCACAAAAGACGGTCTGGAGTTCGCGGGCAAGATCGGATTTCCCGTAATCATTCGGCCATCCTTCACGCTGGGTGGTACCGGCGGCGGTATCGCCTTCAACCGCGAGGAGTTGGTTGAAGTTCTCACTCGCGGCTTGGATATGTCTCCCGTACACGAGGCGCTGATTGAAGAATCTGTTTTGGGATGGAAAGAGTTTGAACTCGAGGTGATGCGCGATACCAAAGATAACGTCATCATCATCTGCTCGATCGAGAACTTTGATCCCATGGGGGTGCATACGGGCGATTCCATCACCGTGGCTCCGGCGCAGACGTTGACTGACCGCGAGTATCAGGCCATGCGCGATGCTTCGATTGCGGTGATTCGCGAAATTGGCGTGGACACGGGTGGATCGAACATTCAGTTCGGAGTAAATCCCGAAACCGGGCGCATGGTGGTGATCGAGATGAACCCGCGCGTTTCGCGGTCTTCGGCGCTGGCCTCGAAGGCCACGGGTTTCCCGATCGCGAAGATTGCGGCGAAGCTTGCCGTGGGTTACACGCTCGACGAAATTCCAAACGACATCACCCGCAAGACGCCCGCGTGTTTCGAGCCGACGCTTGACTACGTGGTCGTAAAAATTCCGAAGTGGCAGTTCGAAAAGTTTCCCGGTGCTGACGAGAACCTGGGAGTGCAGATGAAGTCGGTCGGGGAAGTGATGGCGATCGGCCGCACCTTCAAAGAAGCGCTCATGAAGGGGATTCGCTCGCTTGATACTGGGAAACGCGTGGGCGGCGGCAAGATCGAGCCCAAGATCCTGACCCAACGGCTGGTCACACCGCATCCGGAACGGCTGGCCTATGTGCAGTACGCTCTGCGGCAAGGCCACACGGTGAAGCAGGTCGCCAAGATGACCTCGATGGATCCATGGTTTCTCTATCAGCTCAAAGAAATTAACGACATGCAACTTGAGCTGGAGAAGCATCCCATGGAGTCGATTCCCACTGAGGTGCTGCGCGAGGCCAAGCGCATGGGCTTCTCCGACGGTCGAATCGCCAATGTGTGGCGGCTGGAGGGCCAGGAGAAGGTCCGGCATCTGCGTAAGAAGCACGGTGTGCTGCCTGTGTACAAACGCGTGGATACCTGCGCGGCGGAGTTCGAAAGCTTCACTCCTTATCTTTACTCGACCTACGAGGATGAAGATGAAGCCGCTCCGACCGATAAGAAGAAGATCATCATTCTAGGTAGCGGGCCCAACCGCATCGGCCAGGGAATTGAGTTTGACTACTGCTGCTGCCACGCGTCGTTCGCGCTCCACGAAGATGGTTACGAGACGATCATGATCAACTGCAATCCTGAGACGGTCTCAACCGATTACGACACCAGCGATCGCCTCTACTTTGAGCCGCTTACGTTCGAAGATGTCTGGGCGATTTATCAGCATGAGACCTCGAAGGGCGCGCCGTGCGGCGTGATCGTGCAATTCGGCGGTCAGACTCCGCTGAACCTGGCTCTGCCGCTCAAGGCCGCGGGCGTGAACATTATCGGGACGTCCCCGGAGTCAATCGATCTGGCCGAAGATCGCAAACACTTCAACAAGTTGCTGGAAGAGTTGCAGATTCCGCAGGCCGCGGGCGTGATGGCGACCTCGCTCGATGAAGCGATCGAAGGTGCGAAGCGAGTTGGATATCCGGTCGTCGTGAGACCCTCCTATGTTCTCGGTGGGCGTGCCATGGTGATCGCCTACGACGAGGAATCCGTTGTGCGGTACATGAAAGAGGCGGTCGAGTATTCGCATGATCGTCCGGTGCTGATCGATCACTTTCTCGAAGACGCGATTGAAGTCGACGTAGACGCGCTCTCCGATGGCGAAGACGTGGTGATTGGCGGAATCATGCAGCACATCGAAGAGGCCGGTATTCACTCCGGCGATTCATCCTGCGTGTTGCCCGCGGTGGATATTCCGCAGCCGCTCATGGATCGCATGCGCGACTACACCTTCAAACTGGCGCGAGCCTTGAAAGTAGTTGGGCTGATGAATATTCAATTCGCCATACCTCGCGGAAACGGCGGATCTGAGAATGGCGAGCGCGGCGGGAAGGTTTATGTCCTGGAAGTGAACCCCCGCGCCTCGCGTACTGTTCCGTATGTTTCGAAAGCCACAGGCGTGCCGATGGCGAAGATTGCGGCGCGGCTGATGACAGGACGCAAGCTGCGCGAATTCCTGCCCGAGAATATCGACCGCCGCTCCGATCTCGATACCGGAAGCTGCTACTACGTGAAATCGCCGGTGTTCCCATGGAATAAGTTTCCCGGCGTCGACACGGTGCTGGGGCCGGAGATGAAATCGACCGGCGAGGTGATGGGCGTGGGCGACACCTTCGGCGAAGCCTTTGGAAAAGCGCAATTGGCAGCGGGCCAGAAGTTGCCCACACAGGGCACGGTATTCATCAGCGTGACCGACCCTGACAAGCGTCACGCCGCCGAAGTCGCGCGCAAATTTGTGGACATGGGTTTCAAGCTGGTTGCGACTTCCGGCACCGCGGACGCAATCGAACTCGCGGGCATGAAAGTGGAACGCGTTTACAAAGTGAAGGAAGGCCGTCCGAACGTTGTCGATCTGATCAAGGGTCAGCGCATCCATCTCATCATCAACACGCCGACCGGACTCGAGCCGTGGTTCGACGAGAAAGCGATCCGGCGCGCCGCGGTGACGGCGCGAATTCCTACCATCACGACTCTTTCTGCGGCACGCGCGGCCGCGGAAGGGATTGCGGCGTTGCAACGCGGCGAGGTGAATATACGCGCCTTGCAAATGCTGCACGCAGAACGCACGGTTCGGCGCTAGGCCGATCAAAGTTACCTGCCGGTTTCGAGTCGAAAGTGTGTTACAATCTATCCATATGAGTAACACACTCACAATCCGCCTGCCCGAAGAACTACTGGGGCGGCTACGGGACAAGGCTCGCCGCACCGGTCTTCCAGTGGGGCGCGTGGTCCGCCAGTTTGTGGAAAGCGGACTCTCCGAGGATGTGCCGGCAAGCAAGAGTCAAGCTTGGCGCAAGTACGTTGGCATCATCAAGGGTGGCCCTCGGGATGTTTCTACCCGTAAAGGATTTTCACGCGGATGAAGGCCATCGCCGACACCGGACTTCTCGTCGCCATGGTACGGGAAAACGATCAATATCACGACTGGGCCGCGGAGATCGCGGAGCAAATTAGCTGGCCGGTCTTGACATGCGAGGCTGTGCTGGCAGAGACAGCGTTTCATCTCCGGTCCAGCCAGCAAGTGCTCGGGATGTTGCGCGACAACCTTGTTCGTGTTGCCTTCGACTGTGAGAGCGAATTAGATCACTTATATGCACTTTCGGTGCGGTATGCCGACAGGGATCCCGACCTGGCTGATTTGTGCCTCATTCGGATGAGCGAACTGTACCCCCGTTATGAGATCGTTACAACCGACGAAGAAGACTTCAGCGTCTACCGCCGCAATAAGCGGGAAGCAATTCCGCTGCTAATCCCGCCGAAGAGAAAGTAACTCGCCGCACTCCCATTTCCTCCGAGCCATTGCTCGTGCTAGCATTCCGGCGACATAAGGGCGCAGAACTCAAGGAGGCAGCGATGGCGGCTGGGAGCGCAGCTCTGATTCGTAAGTGGTTCGAAGAAGTATGGAACCAAGGCAGGGAAGAGACCATCGACGCAATGTGCGACGAAGACGCCATTGGTTATGGTCAAGCCCAGAGCGGGACAGCAATTCGCGGTCCGGAGCACTTTAAGCAATTTTGGCGCAGCTTCCGAAGCGCATTCTCCAACATCCACGTCGATATTCAAGAGACGATTGAGCAGGAGGACAGAGTCGCCGCACGGTGGACCATTACCATGAACCACACCGGAGCCTTCCTCGGGATAGCATCCACCAACAAGCGTCTCACCGTGAACGGGATCAGTATGCAGCGTTTTAAGGATGGGCTGATTATTGAAGCCTGGGACAACTGGGACCAGTTGGATTTGCTAGTTCAGCTCGGAGCAGTACCGGCGCCCAAGTTTCTGTGAGGCTAGCCTCGTTTATTCGGCACTTTCTGGGTAGAATTATTCATGCTCCTGCACGGTATTTTCACCCCGATCACCACGCCGCTCTACCCTGACGGCAATGTGTACTTCAAAAAGCTGGAGAGTAATGTTGAGCGCTATTCGCGGACTCCGGCTGCTGGCATTGTCGTGCTGGGGTCGACCGGCGAAGCCATCATGCTTTCCGACCAGGAACGGCGTGATGTACTGAAGTCCGCGCGCGACGCGGCCGCGCCAAACAAAGTGCTCATCGCAGGGACAGGCATCGAGTCTGCGATCGAGACGTTGCGGCTCACCGACTATGCCGCAGAATTGGGCTACGACGTTGCCATGGTGCGCACGCCGCATTACTACAAGAAACAGATGCAGCCCGCGAACCTCCTGGCGTTTTATCGCACCGTGGCAGATCGCTCTCCGCTACCCGTGATCATCTACAATTTCCCGCAGGCGACGGGCTATGACATGCCTGCGGAACTGGTGATCGAACTGGCGGAGCATCCCAATCTGATTGGCATTAAGGAATCCAGCGGCAACGTGGAGAAAGTCCGCAAGATGGTGGAAGGTACGCGGCACGTCCGGCGCAGCGCTGCTGTGACGGAAACTTTCGATGCGGTCACGCCGCGCATGCTCTCAGCCGCGACCGCCGGATCGAGTGGAGAGGGCGGCGGGGAACTGGTTTCCGTTGCAGCTTTGACGGGTTCACCCTCTAATGCGAAACCGTCGTCGTCCTCGGTGACCATCGTCGGCACTCTGAAAACCCGGCAGAAAGAAACGGGATTTCAGGTGATGGTCGGAGCAGCCGACAAACTGCACGCTTCACTGCAAACTGGAGCGGTAGGAGCGATTCTTGCTTTCGCCTGTGTTGCGCCCACATCTTGCTACGAAATCTATGCTGCATGGAAAGAAGACGACAGCGAGTTGGCGCAACTCAAGCAGGAACGCATCGCTCTGGCCGCGCGGCGTATTGTGAGCGAGTTGGGAATCCCCGGCATCAAGTACGGCATGGACTTCAACGGCTACTTCGGTGGCCCGGCGCGCCTTCCGTTCCTGCCTCTCACCGGCGAGGTGAAGGCTGAGGTGGAGCGGATGTTGGCGGATGCGAGGAACTAGTTCTAGGTCTCAAACTCAGATTGCGTGCGCCCCTATTGTGTGATAGAACTCTCGCTCAAATGGCGAGACCGAGACACATCTACGCGATAACTGTTCTTCTTGCATTTACATCGGTCATCCTGGCCAAAAGCGAGCCTCCCATCATTCTGACTTGGCCCACGGACAAGCCCGCTATAAAGCTGACCTTCGAGAAATTCCGTGAGACGGGTAGCTACTCTGGCCAGAGCTCCTTTGTCTCCGATGTGACGATAAAAAATCTCACGGACAAACAGATCCCACGGGTCTCGTTCACTGTCTATTTTCTGGATAAGAATAAAGTGCGAGTAGGCGACAGGTTGCTTCAGATCTCGGAGTTGGAGCCAGGTCAGTCCGCCAAGATACAATTCCAATTCAACGCAGTGGGAGTTCCCGTTAGTCTCTCGTTGTCGTCCCCAAGTGCGAAAACGATACCTCTAAGAATTATCTCCGTACCCGCAGGGGCTAGGTTGAAGGTTGACGGCCAGGAGGCCGGCACCACCCCGGTCATGGTCCGCCTGACCGTGGGTCCGCACCAACTCGATCTGACAAAAGAGGGCTACGCTCCGGGCGGAACGCCATTGGACGTGACCGCCGATGAGCTTCCGGGAGGCAGCATCACCGTAGAACTGGGTGGGCTTTCCCGTGACACCGTGGAGCTGCGCGACGGATCGGTCGTGCTCGGCGACGTGGTCTCAGTCTCGATGACACAAGTGACTGTGCGCGGAGAGGGAAAGGAGCAAACTTATGATCGCAACCAGGTGAAAAAGATCATGCTGGTGGAGAGACAAATTATCCAGCAGGCTCCGGCAGCACAGTCCACGCAAGAGCAGCCGCATCGGTGAGGGCCTCCGCGTCTCGAACGCTCGAGAAGTAATACGTCAGCGTAGGGGTGCTGCGACGCCCAAAAGTTTTCCAACTTGTGATCGGGGTCACATTTCCCATATACTAGGTTCGAACGAACGTTCGAATTCTTCGGAATCCATGGCAAGCCCGTCAACAGCAGCTCGAGTTTCCGCACGCCGCCATCGCGGCCAGCCCGTGCCGGCAACGCGGTTTGATCGGCGACTCGCGGAGATTCTTACCCACGCCACGAATGTTTTCTGCGAGAAAGGATACGAGGGCGCCTCGATGCGCGACCTTTCGCGCGCCAGCGGAATGTCGCTGGCCGGGCTCTATTACTATTTCGAATCCAAGGAGCGGCTGCTCTTCCTCATACAGAAGCACACGTTCACCACGATTGTGCAGCGGTTGAAGGCGCGACTCGATGGCATGAGCGATCCCGAAGAGCGCATCCGAATCTTTATTCTGAATCATCTCGATTATTTTCTGGCTAACCCAGCTAGTATGAAAGTTCTGTCACATGAGGCTGAGGCGCTGAAGAATGGATTCGCGGCCGAAGTCGCTGCGATAAAGCGCGAATACTACCGAATCTGCGTTGGGCTACTCGACGACTTGAAGCGGGAGCGAGAGTTGCAATTTTCCACTCGCATCGCGGTCCTGAGTCTCTTCGGAATGATGAATTGGATTTATACCTGGCATAACCCGCGAGTCGATGCTGATGCTGAGCAGATCGCGCGGGAGATGAGCGATATCTTTCTGCGCGGCGTGAAGAGTAATACCCGGGCGCGCCGGGATGAGCGCTGAGTTGGATTGGTTTTATTTCCGGCGAAACCAGGATTACTCGCTTCGCTCGGAATGACAATGGATCTATCACGAACTAATAAAGGACATAAGGAGCTACCACTATGGCTACCACAATGCAGCCGGCAACCGGCGAAACCACCAAGCAGCTAGTCAACTACCGCGCGGAAGGCGGAGTAGCCGTGATCGAGATGTGCGATCCGCCCGCCAATACCTATACCTACGAAATGAACCAGCAGTTGGATGCGGCGATCCTGCGCGCTCGCATGGAAAACGATGTTTACGTGATTCTGCTGACCGGAGCCGGAGATAAGTTTTTCTCCGCGGGCGCGAATATCAAAATGCTTTCCAGCGTCGATCCAACTTTTAAGTATTACTTCTGCCTGCACGCCAATGAGATGCTGCTGCGCCTGGAGCACACGCCGAAGCTGGTGATCGCAGCGATCAACGGCCACTGCGTGGGCGGTGGATTGGAGATTGCAATGGCTGCCGACATTCGCATCGCGCGCAAGGATGCCGGCAAGATCGGCCTACCGGAAGTGAACCTGGGCGTCCTTCCCGGCACCGGCGGCACCCAGCGGCTCTCCCGTCTGGTGGGAAAGAGCAAAGCCATCGAACTGATGGTGACGGGAAACACCTTTTCCTTTGAAGAGGCGCAGGAACTCGGCATCATCAATGACATCTATGAGCGCGATGGCTTCATGGAGAACATGATGGAATATGCCAAGCAGTTTTGTCCGCCGAATAAGGCCGCCAAAGCCGTGGGGCGGATCAAGCGCGCGGTGCAGACCGGATGGGAAATTCCCATGGAGTCGGCGCTGGCGGTGGAGCGCGAGAACCAGCAGATACTCTTCCAGAGCGAGGACGCGAAGGAAGGTCTGGCGGCTTACGTGGAGAAGCGGCCCGCGGTTTTCAAGGCGAAATAGTACCTCGTGTCGGCAAGGGCGGGCGGGACGCCCGCCCGAAAGCCGGCAAGATGCCGGCGCTACTAGACGCGCTACAGGAAGAACAATGCTTGCAGCAAAAGTAAGAGTTGAACCAGGGCAGTTATTGATCGACGGACAATGGGTCGACGGTGCGAAGAAATTCGACACCGTCAATCCCGCGACGGGTGAAGTGTTGACGCAGATCGCGGCCGCTTCGTCTGCCGATATTGACCGCGCTGTGGACGCAGCCCGGCGTGCCCTCGAAGATCGCAATGGCCCGTGGCGGAAAATGTCGGCGAGCGAACGAGGGCGTCTTATTTGGAAACTTGCCGACCTGCTCGAAAAGAATATCGACGAGTTCGCCGAGTTGGAGACACTTGACAATGGCAAGCCCATTTTCGAGTCGCGCTACGTCGATATGCCGATGGTTATCGACGTCCTCCGCTACTACGCGGGGTTAGCCACCAAGATTCACGGCGAAACAGTCAACACGATGGAAACGGCATTCACCTACACCCTCCGCGAGCCGGTGGGCGTTGTAGGAATGATCGTCCCGTGGAATTTCCCGTTGCTGTTGGCCTCGTGGAAAGTTGGTCCGGCGCTGGCCTGCGGCAATACGATCGTGTGGAAGCCAGCCAGCCAGACCTCGCTCACCACATTGCGATTTGGAAAGTTGGCAATCGAAGCAGGCGTGCCGGCAGGCGTCATCAATATCGTGACTGGTCCCGGCGAAGTCGGACGAACGATGGTGAAGCATCCCGGCATCGACAAGATTGCCTTCACAGGTTCAACCGCGGTTGGGCAGGAGATTATGCGAAGCGCCGCCGACACCGTGAAGCGCATCACGCTGGAACTCGGCGGTAAGTCTCCGAACATTGTCTTCGCAGACTCTGACATCGACAATGCCGTCAAAGGCGCGATCACCGGCATTTTCTATGGGAAGGGTGAAGTTTGCAACGCGGGTTCGCGGCTTTTTCTTGAAAGCAAAGTGAAGGACGAGTTTACGGAAAAATTGGTAGCGCGGGCATCCAAGATGCGTCCTGCGGACCCGCTCGATCCGAAGACTAGGCTCGGTGCGATCGTCAGCCAGGACCAAATACAAACTGTGTTGGGCTACATCGAGTCTGGTAAGAAGGATGGCGCAAAGCTCGTGTCTGGCGGCAACCGCGTGTCTGTAGACGGCGGCAAAGGTTTCTTCATCGAGCCCACGATCTTCGGCGATGTCAAGAATGATATGACAATTGCCCGGGAAGAAATCTTTGGCCCAGTGCTCTCAGTTCTTACCTTCGACGACATCGATGAGGTCATCGCGCAGGCGAATGACAATCCATACGGTCTCGCGGCTGCAGTCTGGACTCGAGACGTTAAGAAAGCGCACAGCGTATCGCGGCGACTGAAAGCCGGTACGGTCTGGATCAACACTTACGGTTTGATGGATGCGTCACTTCCGTTTGGCGGATACAAGAGTTCAGGTTTTGGACGCGAACTTGGATCTCATGCCATCGAGCACTATACGGAAATGAAGACGGTTTGGCTGAATATGGTTTAGGAGTGGCATTTATGCCAGGAAAAGTAGCAAAGATCGGCACTTTCAGTGACTGGGAAGGCATGTTCAACGACTGGCGCAAAGATATTGGCGTCAACACGAAAGACATTGAAGCCTTTCACTTTGACACGCTTTACGGCGCCATCGATACCGAAGAGATTGAATTCGGCTCGTACAAGGGTCGCCGCAAGTGGGAGAACCTTCGCCAGATGCCCACGCAGCAGATGCGCGATGCGCTGATGAATATGATCGTGTATCAGGGCGATACCGAGTTTGCCAGCGTCGAACAGCAGCGCAATCTGCTCGAGAATGCGCCGACCGACTGGGACCGGCGCGCCATCACCCGCGTGATGATCGAGGAAATGCGACACGGCTGGCAGATGTGCGCCCTGCTGGTCGATCACTTCGGGTATTCCGGCAAAGTCGAAGCACAAAAAATGCTGGAGCGCCGTGCCTTCGATAACAAGCGGCTGCTGGGTGCATTCAACGTCGACGTCGATAATTGGATGGACTTTTTTACCTACACTGACTTCGTCGATCGCGACGGAAAGTTCCAGTTGCAGATGCTGAAGTATTCCGCCTTCGCTCCGCTGGGACGGTCGATGTCCTACATGCTGCGCGAAGAAGCTTTTCACATGGGCACGGGCAACGATGGCCTGCGGCGTATTGTGGAGGCGGGCGTAATTCCTGGCTGGCTGATTCAGAAGTATCTCAACAAGTGGATTTCCAGTTCCTATGATTTATTCGGCACCGATCATTCTTCGTCCGCACATTGGGCCTACGTGTGGGGCGTCAAAGGCCGCTACGATGAGCCGAAAAACGACCGCGCTCCGGACCTCGACGATTTGAACGATTACAACCGGAATCTTTATCGGACCGAAGTAGCAGGTCTGATTGAGCGCTTCAATGGTTCTTTGAAACCAGGCCAGGCGAAGCTGTACGCTCCGGACATCAAGTTCAATCGCGAGATTGGACGTTGGAAGGGCCAGAAGTTCCACGCACAGACCGGCGAAGCACTCGACGACCGCGCCTACGAAGAACACCTGAAAGAGAACATGCCGTCTGCGGAAGACAAGAAGCTTCTACTGGAAATTATCGCCAACGAGAAAAAGTGGATTGCCGAGAAGACCGGGGCGCGCGATCCGCTGGTTAGTATCGGTGAGGTCCGGAAGTCGGCGATCAACTTGTAGATTTGCTCTGTGTTCCTGTGGCCTCTGGGTTAAAGGTTTTGGGCCGACACGTATAACAAAGGCAGTCATGGCCAACGCTTCTCTCGAAACCGCGCTCGCCCGACTCACGCTAGAGTACAGGCCTACGGTCGCGCGGATTCTGTTGCGTCACGCACCGCTAAATGTAATCGACGTTCCCATGATGGAGGAGTTAGCCCAGGCGCTGGCTGCGATAGAGATGCGGCCGGATGTCTCCGTCATCGTGCTGAGCGGCGAGGGAAAGGCGTTTTCGGCGGGTGTCGATGTGGCGGCGCACACAGGCGACAAAGTCGAGGCGATGCTGGTCAAGTTCCACGCCGTGATTCGCGCTCTGGTCGCCAGCAAGAAGGTCACGATCGCCGCGGTGCATGGGAACTGTCTTGGAGGCGGCGCAGAATTGGCGATGGTTTGCGACATCGTGTACACCACTGCTTCGGCGAGTTGGGGATTCCCGGAAATCAAGCTGGGATGTTATCCGCCGGTGGCCTGCACTGCGCTGGCTGCGCTGATCGGACAAAAGCGCGCCGCGGAGTTAATCCTGACAGGTCGAACCATCAACGGGATTGAGGCTGCGGCGATGGGGCTGGCGAATCGCGCCGTGGGCGAAGAAGATCTGGCTGCGGTCGTCGATCACACCTTGGAGGAATTGTCCCAACTGAGTCCAGCATCCTTGGCGATGACCAAGAAAGCCGTCTATGCCTGGGACTCCATGCACTTCGACAAAGGCCTGGCGCGCGCCGAGAAGATCTATCTGGAAGAGTTGATGAAGACAGCGGATGCGCAGGAAGGGATCCGTGCCTTCATGGAAAAGCGCTCGCCGAAATGGGCAGGGAAATAAAAGGTCCTATGGATTACGAGATCACGCCCGAGCAAGTGAAAATGAAGCTTGACCGAGGCGAGGATTTCGTACTGCTCGATGTTCGCGAGCCTTGGGAGTTCGAGACGGCGCACATGGCCGGAGCGAAGCTGGTGCCGATGGGAGATGTCGCGTCCCGCGCGCATCAGGAACTGGATCCGGAGGGGCACATCGTGGTGGTGTGCCATCACGGCGTGCGCTCGATGAGTGTGACCGCGTGGTTGCGGCAGCAAGGATTTGAGAAAGCGCAATCGATGCGTGGCGGGATTGACGCTTGGTCGCGGCAGGTGGATGGGACCGTGCCGCTTTATTGACGCAGCTCTTAGCTGTCCGCTGCTAGCCAAGCCTGGCGATGACGTGGATTCGCTGGAAGCTAGCAGCTCGAAGCTTCCTTTATGAAAAAAGAACTCATCGAATTGAAAGTCAACGGCCGCACGCACGAGCTGGCCATCGAGCCCCGTGCTCTCCTGCTCGACGTGCTGCGTCAGGACCTGGATCTCACGGGCTCGAAGCGCGGCTGTGATGAATCTTCGTGCGGAGCGTGTACCGTACTCATTGATGGCGTTGCGATGATGTCCTGCACGCTGCTCGCGGCGAGTTGTGAAGAGCAGGAAATAACCACGATTGAAGGCGTAAGCCAACACGGCAGTCTGGCTGCAATTCAGAAAGCCTACGGCGACTGGGGTGGCGCGCAGTGCGGATTTTGCACTCCGGGATTCATCATGACCGTGAAGTCGTTGCTGGCGGAGAATCCCGATCCATCGGAGGCCGACGTTCGCGCCGCGTTGAGCAGCAATCTGTGCCGCTGCACCGGCTATAGCCAGATGTATGAGGCGATCCGATCGGCGATTGCGGCGGAACAGCAGGGGGCGGCGGCCAAGTGATGAGTCGCTGCCAACAGACAGCAGATTCCTCGCTTCGCTCGGAATGACAAAGGGTGCTCGGAATGACAGGGTGTGCTCGGAATGGCAATGACTGATTTCTCCATCATCGGCAAGCCCACCGCCATGGTCGACGCGGCGGAAAAGACCACGGGTGGCGGCAAGTATACCGACGACCTCAGCGTGCCTGGCATGCTAGTCGGCAAGATTCTGCATTCGCCCTATCCCCATGCGCGCATCAGGCGCATCGACGCCAGCCGCGCTGAAAAGCTCGACGGCGTTCTCGCCGTCGTCGTCGGCAAAGACGCTCCCAATCCCTACGGAATTCTTCCGGTGGGTCACGATGAATACGCTTTGGCGCTCGACAAAGTGCGTTATGTCGGTGACAACGTGGCGTGCGTGGTCGCGGTTTCCGAAGCCATCGCCGAGAAAGCGGTGGAACTCATCGATGTCGAGTACGAGGTTCTGCCGGCGTACTTCGATCCGGAAGAGTCGATGAAGGCGCAAAGGGATCTCATTCACGATAACAAGCCCGGAAACTTAGAGAAGGACTATCACCATGCGTTCGGCGACCCGGATAAAGGTTTTGCCGAAGCGAACCACATTGCCGAAGCGCGTTTCATCGCCAATGAAGTGACACACGCCGCGATGGAGCCTCATTCCACGCTGGCTTCGTTCGAACTCGATCCGCACACCGGCAAGATGGGACGGCTCACAGTGTGGTCTTCCACGCAGGTACCCTACTACCTGCAGCACAAGCTTTCGCTAGTGCTGGAGATGCCCATGGCGCAGATCCGCGTGATCAAACCACTGGTGGGCGGCGGCTTTGGCGGCAAGAGTGAAGTGATTCCTATTGAAATCATCGCTGCGATCGCCGCTCGCAAGGCACAGGCTCCGGTGAAGATCACTTACACGCGCGAGGAAGTGTTCTGGGCGCATCGCGGACGTCCCCGGACGATCATCGATCTCAAGACCGGGATCACGAACGATGGCCGCATAACGTGCGTGAAGGCGCGCGTGGTACAGGATGGCGGCGCTTATTGCTCTTATGGCGTGGTGACCATCCTTTACTCTGGCGCGCTGCTGGGTGCGCTCTACGATATTCCGAATATTCAATACGATGGCTACCGGGTGCTCACCAACAAGCCTGCCTGTGGTGCGATGCGCGGCCACGGCACGGTGAATGTGCGATTCGCTTTCGAATCGCAACTTGACGAACTCGCCGCGAAGATTGGAATGGATCCGGCGGAAATTCGGCAGCGCAATTTGCTTAAGCCGCCGTGCATCACCGTAAACGGTTTGCGAGTGCAGAGCTACGGACTACCAGAGTGCATTGAGAAGACCGTGGAACGTTCGGGTTGGAAACAACGCAGAGGCAAACTGCCCAGGGGACGCGGCCTCGGGATTGCCTGCAGCCATTACGTGAGCGGAGCGGCGAACTCGATTATCAGGTCCGATATGCCGCACTCCACGGTGAATATCAAGATCGACCGCGATGGCGGAGTCGTTGTCTACACCGGCGCATCCGAGATCGGCCAGGGATCGGACACAATGACGGCGCAAGTTGCGGCCGAGGTATTGGGATGCTCGCTGGCACGCGTGAGAATAATCGCGGCCGATACCGACCTCACTCCAATTGACATTGGCTCGTACTCCAGTCGCGTTACGTTTATGGCTGGCAATGCGACGCTGCGGGCGGCGGAGGACGTCAAGAAGCGAATCGCAGCCGCCGCGGCAAAGAAAATGAATTGCGCCGCGGAGGATCTTGTCTTCCGCGAGGATGTTGTCTTCAAGAAGGGAAGTGTTCCGCCAACGGCGAAACGGGACGAGGCCGAGGAAGTGGAAGTGACCCAAGCCGGCGCCTCGGTCAGCGGACGCGTCGAAGGCCAGATTTTGCGCGGCTCGCTGCAGCAGAAACGAAAAGAAGAAGGTCCGAAAGACTGGATGACATTCGAGGAAGCCGTTGTCGCCGCGATTGACTTCCACGGTGCGCTAACCGGGACCGGTTCGTATGCACCTCCTCAGGAAGCGCGGGGTGGCAAGCATAAAGGCGGCGGCGTGGGTCCATCTCCTGCGTATTCGTATTCCGCTCAGGTCGCCGAGGTCAGCGTGGATGAAGACACTGGCGAAGTTACCGTCCACAAAGTGTGGGCCGCTCACGATTGTGGTCGCGCTCTGAATCCGGTTTCAGTGGAAGGACAGATTATTGGTTCAGTGTGGATGGGCATGGGCCAGGCGCTTACGGAAGAAATGGTGTGGAAAGACGGCATGCTAATGAATGCGGGCATGCTGGAATACCGCAGTCCATCGTCGGTGGAGTCGCCGGAAGTGGAGCCCATTATCGTGGAGAGCATCGATCCCGAGGGTCCGTTCGGCGCCAAGGAATGCAGCGAAGGATCCCTGGCCGCGACTATTCCGGCAATCTCAAACGCGATTTACGATGCCGTGGGCGTGCGCCTTCACGAGTCGCCATTCACACCCGAACGTGTGTTGGCAGCGCTGCGGGCTAAACGAAAAGACAAGGCATTGAATCTGACCGAGGGCGTGGATCCCACATCACCCGCGCGTTTTCGCGAGCATGGCGGATCACTGTGCTTCAAGGGTAAGGGGCCTGAGCGGCATCCACTGGATCCGGCACACCGCCAGGCGCCTGCGGTCTCCGGAGGTACGGATTGAGTCTCCCGCAATTTCGATTGCTTCGGCCGCGCGCGGTCGACGATGCGGTAGCTTATCTCGCCAAACACGCGGGCAATATTCGCGTGCTGGGAGGGGGAACAGACCTGATTCCTTCGATGCGCCAGAAATTGTTTGATCCGGAGTATGTGTTGGACTTGCGCGGCATCGGCGAATTGCGTGGCATTTGGCCTCAGGCCGACGGGGCTGTCGAAATTGGTGCGCTTACAGCGCTGAGCACCATCGAAAAATCGGCATACTTGCGCCAACACTATTCCGTTTTCACCGAAGCGGCGGCCACGGTAGCTTCGCCTGTCCTGCGCAACATGGGCACGATCGGCGGCAACATTTGTCTGGATACGCGCTGCCTCTGGTATAACCAGTCGCTCACCTGGCGCAAGGGCTGCGGGTTCTGCATTAAGAAGGATGGCGATCTCTGCCACGTCGCTCCGGGAGGAACGAAATGCTGGGCGGCATTCTCTGGAGACACGCCGCCTGCCTTGCTTTGCCTGAAAGCGGAGATTCAAATTGTCGGCCCGCACGGTGCGCGCCGTATTGCCTTGCGAGATTTTTATACCGGAGACGGAGAGAACTATCGCAAACTGCTTCCGAACGAATTGGTCACGCGCGTGTTGTTGCCGGCAGAGTCGGCGGACTATCGTGGGATTTATCGCAAGCTGCGGGTTCGGGGATCGATCGATTATCCTTTAGCTGGAGTCGCAGTGGTGATGAAACGTTTGAACGGAGATGTTACGGATGCACGAATTGCGATGACCGCGGTTAATCCCGCGCCGATACTGGTACAAAAGGCAGGAGACATGCTGATCGGCAAGACTATCGACGAAGACTTGGCTTCGGCGGCCGGAGACGTCGCCGCCCGAACGGCCAAACCTCTGACTACATCTGCGCTCACACCAGAGTACCGGCGCGAGATGATTCGGGTCTTCACCAAGCGCGCGGTGCTGGCCGCGGCCAGCAATTGAGTTCCATCGAATGATCACCGACTGCCACGTCCACATCTCGCCGATGGAGATGTTCAAGCCCCTAGCGCTGGAGCTCATGAAAAAGAAGCGGCCGAACTTCGAGCAGATTGCCGAGTTCTGCCGTTCACCCAAGGCATTCCTTTCCTATCTCGATGCTTGCGGGGTCGACCGCGCGGTGTTGATCAACTACGTGGCTCCCGAAGTCATCGGCTTCACTAGCGGCGTAAATCAATTTATTGCGGATTACGTTAAGGCGAACCCCGCACGCCTGCTCTCGTGCGGCAGTCTGCATCCACGGCATACGACGAACGTTCTGGCCGATATGGAGCAGATTCTGCGCTTGGGAATCCGCATGATCAAAATCCACCCTCCACACCAGCTTCTGTTTCCCAATGATTATCTAAACGGCGTCAAAGAACTAGAAATCATTTACCGTGCCGCGGAAGCGAACGGTGTTCCGATAATGTTCCACACCGGAACATCCATCTTTCCCGGAGCGCGCAACAAGTACGGTGACCCCATTCATGTAGACGATGTAGCTGTCGATTTTCCCAAGCTGAAAATCTTATTGGCGCACGGCGGCCGTCCCCTCTGGATGCAGACGGCATTCTTTCTCGTCCGTCGCCATGACAATGTCTATCTCGATATCAGTGGCATCCCGCCCAAGACTTTGCTCAAGTATTTTCCGCGGTTAGAGGAAATTGCGCACAAGACTTTATTCGGGACCGACTGGCCGGGGCCGGGCGTGCCCGATGTCAAAAAGAATCTGGATGAATTCCGCGCGCTGCCGCTGAGAGAGGAACTCCAGCAGCGGATTCTGAGCAAGACAGCGCTGAGTATTTGGCCAGCGTGATCGAAGCCTATTTCGGTTTCCACAGTCCGATGGTGTTGCCTTCCGGGTCGGCAAACCAGGCGAAGGTGCCCGTCGGAATCTCGACCGGCGGCACAAGCGTTTTGCCACCGAGTGCGCCCGCTTTGTCCAGATAGCCCTGCACATCATCCACCTGCACGTAGAAAATCGTGTAGTGGTATGGTTCGTGCCCGAGGCCGGTAATATGGCCATGAATGCCACTGCCAGCGCCCGTATTGATCATGGTCGCCGGGCCCGTGGCCTGCATGTTCCAGCCGAAAAGGCTGGAGAAGAAGTCTGCTGCTTTAGCGGTGTCGCGGCAGCCGATTTCGAAGTGTACGACCGGTTGTCCCATGGAAATCTCCTGTGAAGCGGATATCTATTTGGTCGGTGTGGCTGTCCCTGCCTTGGATCCCAACAACTCGTCGGCCAGCGCGGTAGCGTCGTAAATCTTCCGTAGTGCTTCCTGAATGCCGCGCGAGTCCACCGAAACGGCGCGGCCCTGCACGTCACTGTAGGCAATGTTCCACGGCAGCGATTCGATATTGCCATCGAAGATGATGCCCACAACCTGGCCCTGTTTATTGACCGTGGGTGAACCGGAGTTTCCGCCGATGATGTCAGGAGTCGAGACGAAGTTGAAGGGCGTTTTCAAATCCAGCTTCGATTTCTCATTCATCCAACTGTCAGGCAATTTGTAGGGAGGCTCATTACCGTGCTCAGCGGCATGCTCGTAGGCTCCGCCCATAGTCGTGATGTAGTGGATATCCTTGCCATTTTCCTTGTATCCCTTCGCCACACCATAGCTTAGGCGAAGGGTAAAGGTTGCATCCGGCGGCTGGGAGAATCCGCTCTGGGCAAACCGAGCCTTCGCGATCAGCGTGCCGTCGCGCCTCACTACCGAGTCGATCTTGTCGTCGAACTGCTTGCGGACAGCCAATGCATCCGGCTCGATAGCCCGCATTGCGACGATCAGAGGATCGGTGCTGGCCTGAATGGCTGCCGCTCCGCCTTCGTACAATTGTTTGCGTACGGCGATGTCGTCAAGCTTGGTACCCGCTACCATCTCCTTGGCCGCGTCCGCCGGAGTCTTCCCATTCAGCACCTTTTGCACGTCGGCATTCTCTTTGCCCAGGGTATCTTGAAGATCCGACAGCGAGTCCGCGAGGAGTGCAGTGTCAAGACTCTTGTACACCGGAGCAGTTGAGAACAATTGCTGTTCCAGCGACGGCAACGCCGAATCGCGAAACTCACGCAGCCGCTCCCCGTTCGGCTTTGGTTTCTCCTCGGCTGCACGCACCAGCACTCGCGCCATCTGCGGCAGGCCGGACGCAAATCCGCGCAGCCTTTCCAAATAGCTGAGTTGAGGATAGATTTCACGCTGCAGCTTCATGGCCTGCGCAATCTCTTCCCAAGGGTCGGCTTTGCCGTTATTTCTGGCGTTCGCCTTGTAGGCAGCCTGCAGCTTGGCTTCGTCGGCCGCCTTCGCATCCATGATGGATCGATCGAGCAGTCCGGAATCGTATCCGGTGATCGCCTTCTGCGAGTTTTGCAACCCGAAAATGTCTTCCTTGGCGATGCGGGCGTTTTCTTCAGACTGCTTGCTGAAGTCCTGAAGCAAGGCGATCCGCCGCTTGTAGAGCGCCAACCGCGAAGGGTAATCCACGTCGCGCAGATAATCGAGCTGGGCTGTGGTCAAAAGCCGGCTCGTATTTCCGGGATGGCCTGAGACAAAAATCAAGTCACCATCTTTCACGCCGGTCCGGGACCACTGCAGAAAATTGTCGAGGTGCGCTGGATGTCCGTCCTCGTAGACACGGAAGAATGTAATGTCTAGATCGTAGCGCGGATAAGTGAAGTTGTCGGGATCACCGCCAAAAAAAGCCGCGTCAAACTCAGGCGCAAACACCAATCGCACATCGGTGTACTTCTTGTACTTGTACAAGTTATAAACTTGCCCTGAGTAGAATGTGACCACGTCGCAACGCAGACCGGTGGCCTTGGAGCAGTCATTCTCGATCTGTGACATAGCAGCGCGTTGCGCCTGCCCGGCGTCGGCAGCCGACATTTCCGGCTTCACGCCCGCGTTTACTTTTTCCGTTACATCCTCAATCCCGACCAACTGGTTGAGTTCCAGATTTGGGCACTTCGCCTCTTCGGCGCGAGTCTTGGCGTAAAAGCCTGTCTTGATATAGTCGTGCCCTTCACTGGAGAGCTGTTGCACGCAGCCGGCGCCGACATGGTGATTGGTGAATGTCAAGCCGTCGGCAGAGACGAACGAACCTGAGCCCCCATTATTGAATCGTACCGAACCAAGTCGCACGTGATCGAGCCACTGCTGGGTCAGATCGAAGCCGTACTTGGCTTTGATCTTCTCCTTTGGAGCCTCGTTGTAAAGCCACATCCCCTCATCGGCAGAAGCGACGGTTGAAAACAAAAAAGACAGGGCAAGGCAGATAGAGAAAAAACGCTTCATGGAAAATTCCCTCCCGGCGGGATTACGAGGAGCAGCTTCGGCGTCCCCGGCGAGCCTGTAGGCAACCGTTTACTATACTATCCCGGGAACTCGTGGACAAAAGGCGCTCCCGAAACCGTAGTGGGTCCCCTTACTGACCAACTAGCCCCGTTCCGGTAAGATTGCTGCGATTCGAGGTGCGAATGAAACACATTTGTCTTCTAGTGACCCTCTGCTCGATCTGCGTTGGTACCGCCCAAGCCAAAACCGAATTCGGCAAACTCGAGGGCGCCGAATTCCGTATCGACGTTCCCGACAATTGGAATCACGGGCTGGTCGTCTACTACCACGGCTACGACGCGGCGAACCACGGCATGGGTTACGACGATAAGAAGCCGCTCGAGCCCAAACTTGCGGTGTTCATCAAAGCCGGATACGCGGTAATTCAGTCGGGCTATTCGCAGGGCGGATGGGCTCTCGAACAAGCCGTCCCGGAGACCGAGGCGCTGCGGCGCTACTTCATCGACAAATACGACCGACCGAAAGAAACCTACGTTGCGGGCGAGTCCATGGGAGGGATGCTCACCGTGATGACCATCGAGCAATCGGCCGAGCTTTATGCCGGCGGTTTAGACTTGTGCGGCGCCGTGCGTGACACGCCCTCGCTATTAACCCGCGCCTTCGATCTGCGTGTCTTCTTTGACTACTATTTTCCCGGTGTGCTTCCCAACCCCGCCAAAGTTCCCGCTGATTACGAAATGTCGGAAAAGCTGGGCAAAAGAGTGGGGACTCTTCTGCAATCGAAACCGCAGGCCGCCACCGCCCTTCGGCGCTTCGCTGGCCTCCACAACAACAAAGATCTTACCGGCGATCTGCTCTTCGGAACCTGGGTGCTTAAGGACATCGAGCGGCGCGCCGGTGGCAATCCTTTCGACAACCGCGACACGATTTACACCGGGACATTCGACGACAACGCGCTGAACGACGGAGTAAAGCGCTACGCCGCCGCCCCTGGCGCGCTCGCCTATCTTCAGCGCTATTACACACCGACCGGCCGTCTCACGCGTCCGGTGCTCGCGATCCACACCACTTACGATCCCCTCGTGCCGCCGTCCGTACCCGGCAACTATGCGTTGCTGGCGCGAACCGCCGGCGCAGGCGACTCCTTCGTCGTGCAATATGTGAAGCACGACGGCCATTGCAATATCACTCCCGAAGAAATTGATCGCGCCTTTTCCGAATTGCGCGACTGGAAGAGCGGCGGGAGAAAGCCTTCTGCCGGTGCGCTCAAATAATAGGGAGCACAGGCGCGCCTTAGGTTTGTGTCGTCAACCCGGCCACAAAACTTGTTCGGTTTCTGTAACAGCGCGAAACACCGCTCAGAGCAGGCAGTTTGCAGCGGTTGTGACGCAGTCGTCTTCTAACATAGTCACTCCAACAGAAGCCGCTCCTTCGCAATTCCCATGAACTGAGAGACTTTGTTCCAGATTCGTAACAAAATTCACTTTGTTCGAAGCATTCGGCGGTCTGTGCATTACTCTCACTGCCCAACGAGAGCGAGAACCTTTTCCCCAAAGGCTGTGTTCATCTTTTAGCTCTCGAATGAGGGGCGACCATAGGACAACTGAATAACGCCCGGCCACGTGGGCGGGTGAGGGCCGGTTTGTGCGGAAGCGTCGTCGTTCGACAATGCGACTCCGAGGAGCCTTGCATGAGTGCGTCCAGGAAACTGCTGTGGTTTGTGGTCCTTATAATCTTGTCCCTTCCAGTTGCCCAGTGCCAGACTGGAAATACAACTCCACCTCCCAACGTCAAGAAAGCCACCGATAAGACAGCCCCCGAGCAGAAGCCCGTCATCAAGAAGCCTGCCGTTAAGTCTGAAGGTGGAGCTTCTCAAGGCAACGCCCCTTCCGCAGAAACTCCAAAAGCGGACGCGGCGAAGCCAAATCTGGCTCGACCGCTCGGGAATGCCCGCATTGACGCCGTTCCTTCCGACTACTCCAGCGTGTCTCTCAGGGGTTGTGGCTCCTATCAATCCGAATTACGCAAAGTTACATGTGACTCTAAGGGATTCCAGGCCAGGGTGAACGAGGGGCTCAGAGCCCACCTCAAGCAGTTCCACGTCGGAGACGTTGTTCGTGTAGAAATCAACGATAAAGGCGAACTGGAAGACCTTCGTGGCGCGGTCTCGATTCCGGAGGAAGGTATCTCTCCCTACTACAGATTTCTGGTCCTCGCAGCCTGCGCCCTCTTGATTCTGGGGTTAGCGGCGGCCGCTACTTTGGGATCTCCTTTTAAATTTATCGTCGGCTTGGACCATCGCTACAGCAATTCCAAAACCCAAGTGGCTCTGTGGTTCTGGGTCGTGATGTCGACCTACCTCGCCACCGTCGCATTTCGCGTCTGGTATGCCGGATGGGACTTCTTCGGAGCGGTCAGCATCCCGCAAAACCTTCTTGTGCTCTCCGGATTAAGTGCCATCACCTTCGGCGGGGCGAAGGCCATCACCACCGCGAAGGCCGACGCCGCAGCGCACCCCGTAGACCCTCCTGGTACCACGGTCCCGCGTATTGCAATTGCTGATCCCAAGGGCGTCAACGCCCGCGCCGATGGGGATGAGCGCTTCTTTAAGGATTTGCTGCAAAACGACCTCGGAAATGTTGACTTCGGCGACTTCCAGATGCTGGTGGTCACGCTCGTGGCCGTGGTGATGTACATGACTCTGATCTTTCATTCCCTCGGAACGGTGGAGTTTCTGAAAACAGCGACCCTGCCCGATGTAGACACCACAATCCTGGCAGGATTCGGATTGGGTCACGGCGCCTACCTGGCAAAGAAGGCCGGAGGGGATGTGGGGACGTCGTAACCGCTAGGGTGGTATCGGGGGGGACACAGACCTTAGAAAAAACTGGTGAAATGCAGGAGAAAATATCATGGCTTGCTCTTTGACGGACAATGGAATGCAATTTAGTGCAGCTATCGGCGCAAAGGTGACTGTCAAAGTCATCGCGGACAATACCAAGCTCGTGGAGGCTGAATACAACGACCAGTCCATTCCAGTCGTTAATAACAGCGCTACTTTCACCGTGGTAGGAGGCAGCAATCTCCTCTGGCTGAACCTAGCGGGACCGCAAGAAGACGTCGAGATCGTGGAAGACTGCGGCGGGGGGAAGACCCAGCACATGTTCGGTTACACTGACGACGCCCACCCGGCTCTTGGATTCACCATCATTGGAGCATAGGAGGAAATCATGCGATCACTGTCGGCTCTTTCTGTTCTGACGATTGTTATCCTCGCATCGGCAGCTCTAGCACCAGCCCAGTTGGCAGTCGAGAATTGCCAGGACAGCCGAGGAGTCTGCGCGTATCAAAAGCCCCTCGGGGATTTGCTCCAGGCTGCTAAGGATAATAATGAGCAGCTTCGCGGTGATGCGATAAGGGCTCTGCTGGAACCTGAGGTCGTCCCAGACTATTTTGTCTTAGCGCTCTCTGAGGAATCTGTTTTTGACAACGTCGTCAATGCATGGGAGCGGGCACGTGTTGATAAACAGGTGGGGACGTCCGCAAATGGAACCGGTACGACCGACTTGGTCTCCCGTCCCAGCACGCCGGAGTTGTTGGGCGTGGCGGTGCAACTAGGGGCGTTGACACAGACGGTGAGCGGCAGCACCTCTACTTTTAATGCAAATGCTTATGGTGCGTACCACGCAATCGTTGGGCACCCCGCCATTTGTTTAGTGTGCGGTGACTCTGCGTGGAAAAATTTGAACTTCTCCGCGTCATTCGATTTGAGCAGGCAGGCCACAAAACAGGTGGCCACGAGCGGCGTGGCGAATGCGACCACCCCGCCATTGGGGATGGTTCAGTTGCCGCAGAGTTCGCGCCAGCTTTCCTCTGTCACGGCGAGGTACGATATTTATAACCCCCTCGACCCTAGATCGAAGGAGTTTAAAAAGGCATGGTCAACTGCTTTTCAGAGCCACCAGAAGGATCTTGTAAATGCAGCTAAGGATCTCGACAAGGCCTTGAGTGACATTTTTAAGCCTCTCATTGCTGATAAGGCTCTCGGCCTCCTGCGCGACCAATACAAGTCGGCCATCATGAAAGACGCGATTGCCAACGACGTCGCCCAGTTGAAAAAGGATTTCGAGAACTACTTTAAGGACCTCAGCAACTTAGCTTATAAGGACATTCCCGATCTCGATCAGAAGTTGGCCGCCGCTGCCGCGGCCTATGCTCGCTATTCCCAGATGAACTACGATGCCGTCCAGGAGGCCCGGGGAAAGCCTCAGTTCACCGCCGAATATACCTATAACCATCCAGTCAGCCAGCCTGACACTCATGATTTCAAGCTGATCTATGGCTATACGCCCAAAAGCACTACGGGGGTCCTGTTCACCCTGAACCTTACCGGTAGCGTGTATGGCGGATCAATACCTACAGGCGCTAAGTACGGGCGAATGCGCGACTTCCAATTTGCTTCCCAGCTAGACCTGCCGCTTGGCGATGTCATCACTCACCGAACTACCTTCACTGTGGCCGGCTACGTCCAGTACCAATTCGATCCTTCAGTTCTGAACATCGGATCAGGAAACTTGGTCCCAGGCACGAGCATAACTCTTCCCAAGGATGCTCAGGTTCTTCTTGGGACCAAAGGTACTCTGGGCATCATGCAAGCGAAAGTCACTGTCAACACGAAGGCGGGAGTCAGTATTCCCGTCGCGGTGAGTTGGGCCAACAAGACCGATCTGTTAAATGCGACCGATGTTCGCGGCCACATCGGCATCACTTACGATTTCAATTCGATTGGGCAGCTTTTCGGGCATTGAGGTTATGAAATCAAACCCGATTCTCAGAACGTGTGGATCCGTCGTCCTCATTGCGGTCGACATTCCTGCTGTCGAAAAATGCCCTAGGCCGTCGGCTTCTCCCGCGGCGGTTCCACCGCCGTAAACTCCTCCGCGAATCTCCGCGCATAACCTTCCAGCAGCGCCGGCACCCGCCCCGAGTCCGCGGACCGCAGCACCAATCCCGCGTGGTGATGCTTCTTGATCCGCAAGTACACCTCCGGATCGTTGTACGCCGACGTGTCCGGCTCCTCCTGCCGCGCCAGCGAAAGTATTACTCCCGCGTAATCCTCGCGCAACGGCGGAAGATGATAGGAACCGTCGCCGCCAGCGATCTCGATGCGCGCCCACTCCCGCCAAAGATTGATCCCCGTGGCTGCCTCGACCATCTCGTTGATGTAAGCGCCTCCCACCCGCGCCGCGCACTCGAGAAAATAGAAGTGTCCATCGGCATGCGCTTGAATGAATTCCGCATGAGCCACACCGCGCACCAGTCCCAGCGCCGCAATCAGATCGCGATTGATCTGTCGCAGGCTGGTGTCGGCATCGCCTCCGCGAGAAATTGTGAAAGTCGTGAAGACCCCTCCACCTTGCGCCACCTTCATCGGCGGCTTGCCGTACTTACTTACGTTGGCGAAGACCACTTCATTTTCCGAGACGACCGAATCCACGTGGTAGACCTCGCCGGGAACAAGTTTCTCGAGTAGATGGCCAGACTGCTTGTCCCCCAACTGCTCCAGAATTGGCCACAGTTCGTCCGCGTTGTGGATTTTCTTGATCCCGATCGCGGAGGCCTCCTGCCGCGGTTTCAGCACCCACGGCCCCGGAACATGGTCAAGGTAATAACGAATGTCCGCGTGATTGAAGACCGGCACAAAATCCGGAACGCGCACCTCGCGATCCAGCGCCCTCATGCGCATGGCGAGCTTGTCGCGAAAATAGCGCATGGTCGTTAGCCCCATACCGGGCACGCGCAGGTGTTCGCGAAGAGTAGCAGCGGTCTCCATGTCGAACTCATCCAGGGCCACGATGCGGTCGATTTTCTCTGACCGCGCCAGATGTGTCACCGCCTGCACAATATCGGCGAGCGGCAATTCCTCGGGAAGGTAGAAAGTGTCGTCCAAACTCTCGCGCGGCCAGTCGGCGTCGCGCAGTTTTTCCGCGGTCAGCAGAATCACGCGGCAGCCCTGGCGCTTGCACTCGCGCATGAACTCCTGCCCCTTCTCATACGTCGTGATGCAGAGCAAGGTCAGCGGGCGAGATTCCGGCATGCGACTCCTTTTTTCCTGACAGGCTTGAGAGAGTATCACGGAGCAGCGCGCGTTCTGTATGGATTATTTTCTTGAGGCCTTCCGTTTCTTTCAATCCGTCTGCAATTGAGTTATATTCTCAAGCCGGTCGCATTGGCCGTTCTATAACCCAGGTTGGAGGTACTCATGGCTACTCAAACTCGTCCCGAAGGTAAGGCCCGCAGTTTTGGCGAAAATATTGAAAGCGATCTGGCGTCGCGATTTCTGCGCGTGGTAGAAGTGGCCGCAATAGCGTCGGCGCGCACCATGGGGCAGGGCGAGCGCAAGCTCTCCGACCAGGTGGCTACCGAAGCCATGCGCCACACTATGGATTCAATCCCCATGCGCGGCACCATCGTCATCGGCGAGGGCGAACGCGACGAGGCTCCGATGCTTTACATCGGCGAAAAAGTCGGTGCGGAATTTACCGATGGACGCGAAGTGCCGGAAGTCGATATCGCCGTCGATCCGCTCGAAGGCACCAACCTATGCGCCACAGGCGCGCCCGGTTCGATCACTGTACTTGCCGCTTCCGAGCGCGGAGGCCTGCTGAACGCTCCCGATTGCTACATGGAAAAAATCGTTGTCGGACCTTCCTGCAAGAATGCCGTCGAACTGGACGCGCCCGTTGCCGACAACCTGAAAAACATCGCAAAACGTTTGGATCGCGACGTGGAAGACCTGGTGGTAATTGTGCTCGATCGGCCGCGGCACGAAAAACTGATTGCCGATATTCGCGCCGCAGGCGCCCGCATCCGGCTGATCGGTGATGGCGATCTCTCCGCCGGTATCGCCGCCGCCGTGATCGGCACCGGCGTGCACGCCGTCATGGGCTCGGGCGGCGCGCCGGAAGGAGTAATCACCGCCGCCGCCATCCGCTGCCTCAACGGCTACATGCTCGGCCGCCTGGTCGTGAAGCCGGACCAATGTGAGCGCATCGCGCGCATGGGTATTAAAGATAAGGATCGCATCTACGAGGCCGAGGATCTTGCTCCCGGAAAGCAACTCATCTTTGCCGCCACCGGGGTCACCGACGGCGCACTGATGAAGGGCGTGCGCTTCTTCGGCGAAGGCACGCGAACTTCCTCCGTAATCCTGACCCTGCAAACCGGCAAGGTGCGCTTCATCGAAAGCATTCACCTGGAAAAAGGGCCGGATATCAAGGTGCGGTTCGCGTAAAAGACGTCCTTCTCCGATCAGGGTCGGCTCGAGCCTGCTGGAGAAGCCCAGGCACTGTCTTAAATAGTTTAAGACAGCACCGAAGCCCAGTGTGACTTGACTTCTCGTGCGCGAACAATCTAGACTATTCATCTAGATGATTAGAGAGGGCGCCCTTATGCGCACAATCGGCCTCTTCGAAGCCAAACAAAAACTCTCAGAGCTTGTCGAACGCGCCAGCGAAGGCGAGCAAATCGGCATTACCCGCCGCGGAAAGCTGACCGCTATGCTCGTTTCCGCGCGGAATAATAACCTCAGCTTAAAAGACGCTTTTGCCGCCATTGAGCGAATCCGCGGGCGCGTCAAGCCACTGCCTAAGGGCGTTACGATCAAGGATCTGATCGAAGAGGGCCGGAGGTGAAGCGATTCGTGCTCGACGCTTCTACTACTCTGGCCTGGTTCCTGGATCGCCCAACGGCGCAATATGCCGACCACATCAGGGAACGATTACTTCGCGGTGATCAGGGAGTAGTTCCTTCTCTTTGGCAACTCGAGGTCGCGAACGGATTTATCAGCGCCGAACGGCGTGGCGCGTTCACGCCGTCAGACACCACTGAAGCTCTCGACAATCTGGATATGGTAGTCGCGCAATCCATCGAGAACAATCCAGATACTGTATCCATGCGGAGTGCCTTGCACACGGCCCGGAAGTTCCAGCTTACAGCTTATGACGCCGTGTATCTTGAGACAGCGCTCCGTCAAAACTTGCCGCTTGCTACGCTTGATCGGCAACTGCTTGCGGCCGCCTCAAAGGCGGGAGTGGAAATCCTCCCGTAGACGCCTTCTGAATCCTCACGCTCACTTCAAATACTCCGAATCTTTCTTCAGATCCTCCGGAATATCCGGGAAGGGCGGGAAGTCCTGCGAGTATCCCTTGAGTAGCGGGGTTGCCACTTCAGACCGCAAGCTGCCATCGTGCACGGCAATCTTGTGCAGTCTGGCTTTGGAATATCCCTCCCAGAGGCAAACCCCGGCGTAAGCGCCGTCTTTGCGCAGGATGTAATAGGTCATGTCGACGAAACGGAGCTTGTTCATGTCGCTGTTGTAGTTGCGAACAATGCGCTTCAGCGCGTCCATGCCAGCTTCTTGCGGGGACATGCCGCGGCGCATGTTTTCGACGATGGTGTGCGCGCCCGCGACTTTAATGTTTTCCTCACCACTGCCGGTGGCGCCAGCCGAACCCACGTCCTGATCGGTGTAGCATCCAGCGCCGATGACCGGCGAATCGCCGCAGCGGCCGGGCAGTTTGAAGGCCAATCCGCTGGTGGTAGTTACGCCGGAAATCTCGCCCTTATCGTTCAGCGCGGAACAATGAATGGTTCCTGTAGGCGGGAACAGAACTTTGCGGACGGCTGCCAGTTGATCTTCCGGCTCGATGCCAAGATCGGCAGCGCGGGCTTGCAGGTTCTGAATGCGCTCTCGCAACAGCTCAGATTGCGGCTTGTCTTTCGTCGGCGGCTGCATCGGCGGCTGCTGCCAGTGCGGATCGGCGAGACCTGGTCCCCACCAGTCGTTGGTCGAGTGAAATTCCTTCCACAATAGCCAAATTTTGCGGGAGCGCTCGGTAAGAAGGTTCTCGCGCGGAAAGCCCATGGCAACCGCGAATCGCTCTGCGCCTTCGCCTACCAGCATCACGTGGCCGGTATGCTCCATCACCGCTTTCGTCACCATCGACACGTTCTTAATATTGCGCACGCCGCCGACCGAGCCCGCACGCCGCGTCGGCCCATGCATGCAGCAGGCATCGAGTTCCACCACGCCTTCTTCGTTGGGCAGTCCGCCGAGTCCGACCGAATCGTCCTTGGGATCGTCTTCCGGACCCTTGACGACCTTAATGGCGGCGTCAAGCGTGTCGCCTCCAGCCTTCAAGAAGGCAAACGCGCCCTCGAGATAGTTGTAGCCGTTGTTGGCGCAGACGATGATGGGGCGCTTGTGCGGGCCTGATTGCGCGTCGTGGTCTTGTGGCGCGGCATTTGGCTTGGCATTTTCACCCTGGGACGACGTTGGTATTCCGGCCGCGACGGCTCCGAGAACGGACGTCTTCACGAAATCACGGCGCGAGAAAGTCATGCTCCTCCTACATGGGTGGAAGCGGGAAGCATATCATGCGGAAGAAACCTTTTCACCACCACACAGCCACAGTGAAAAACCTCGTGCTTCTCTTAATTTGCTATTGCTTGGTTTCTCGGTGTCTCTGTGGTGAGGTCTTGGTTTTGTCCGATGAAAAATGGGACTGGCCCAACACCCCTGCACTACTGCGAATGGGCACGAAACGTATGCACAACCGATGTTGCTGTTACTGCTGCTCTCCGAGCTTGGCGTAGGTTTGGATGTAGTAGAGTTTATCCTCGCGAAGTCCTTGCAGGTCTTCTTGGCGGACGCGACCCTTGCGGATGAGATGGCCGAAGACTTCGGGGAGGACCGAGTAGCGGTAGTCGTACTCGCGATCAATCTCCTTGCGGCGCTGGGTCAGGTACTGTTCCAACTCCCACACGTCGGACACCTGCTTGATCTTCGCGGCCATCTCTTTCGTTTCGCGGATGACTGCTTCCAACTCCTGCCGCAGCGCGGACTCGAAAACTTTTCTGGCGATGGCTTTCTCAGTCTGGGACCAAGTGAGGTGTGCCATTGCGGAGGGGTATTGGTGGATGGTGGGACTGGTCATATTCGTGTCCTCTGCGGGAAATTGTAGCTCAGAAGACTTGCAGGGCGGGAGCGTTTTTTCTGTCGTGGTGGAGCTTTACGACGATCTGCACATCCTGATCGAGGGCGACGAGGAAGCGACAGAAGGCGCTCCCCGGAAAACTGGCGGAAGTCGCTGCCTTTATGATGACGAGAGACGAGCTTCGCTTGGCCGGACAGCCGAGGGCGGCTGTCCCCACATGCGCTTCTCCGGAAACTAAGGCCCTTGGGCCGAGCGTCGCTGACAAGTGACAAGATGCACTTTACGGTGTAGGCTGATGATTAGGACGTTCAAGCATCGGGGACTGAAGCGGTTGTATGAGCGTGGCGACCGGAGCGGGATACGCCCTGACTTGGTGGACACCGTTGAAGACATTCTGGCCCGCCTCGATCGAGCCAGAACGCCTCAGGCTCTCAACTTGCCTGGCTATCGCCTGCACCCGCTCAAAGGGGAGTTGCAGGAATTCTGGGCGGTGAAGGTGCGGGCGAACTGGCGAATCATCTTCCGCTTTGGAGGGACTGACGCGTTTGACGTTGAACTGATCGACTACCACTAGTCCTTTCAATGCAGAGAGAGGGAACACTATGCCGATGAAAAATCCACCTCACCCGGGACGCAGCATACGAAATGCCTGCCTTGAACCTTTGGGACTCTCTGTGACTGAAGGCGCCAAGGTGTTGGGAGTTACGCGGCAGGCTTTAAATAACGTGGTAAATGGCAAGTCGGGGATTAGTCCGGAGATGGCGATTCGGCTGGCGAAGGCGTTTGGCAGCACGGCGGAAACATGGCTGGCAATGCAGCTGGCTTATGACCTGGCCGCAGCTCGCAAGGATGAAAGTAAGATCAGGGTGCGGCGGCAGTTTGTGCACGAGATACACGCGGACTAATCTCTTTCGTTCGAAACGAACTTGAATTTTCCACAGGCCACCCTTGTGACATCCAACCTTGCACCCCTCTATAAACTAGTAGTAATATGCTTCCTCTCCCAAATATCTTCAAGAATACCTCTCCCGCCCCGAACTCCTCGGAACGCGCCGCCGCTAAGTCCTATCCTTTTAATATTTTCCGCGCAAACCATTGGCAGGGAAGACTTTACGGGGACGCCCTGGATATCCTCGCAGCTAACCATTGCGAATTCAAAGATTTAGCAACCAAATCCGGGGAAAAAAATTCAATCCGGATTCGGGAGGTTCTAACCGGCTCGGAGTGACAAACGTAGCTGTGACTGAGGCTTTAGCCGCTGGCGGCACCGCGGTAGCGGCCGACTACTCCGGGTTGGCGGCCCAGGGATTTGGTGGCGCGGGCTTCGGTAATGGACTGCACTTTATTGCTTTCGCTGTTTACGGCGGAGCGGAAACGCAGGAGGGCGGCTATGTTGCCGACCCCGTCGAGTTCCGGATCGTCCTTTATGTAGAAGAGTTCGATGTCGCGGCGGATTACCCATGGAAGTATTGCTTCCGCTACGTCGACTACTTCGCGGGTTTCGCGTCCGCAAATCGGGCAATGGCTTACCAGATGGGCGTCGAGATGTCCGCAACCGGTACACTCGACCGCCTGTCCTACGTAGTTGTCGCCGATCAGCAGGGTTTGCACTTCGCCCATTTCGAGCGAGCGCAGCACGCGGCGCAACCCGGTGACGCCGCGGCCGTTGCTGCGGGCCTGGCTGAGAGTTTCACGAACCAGTTCGCCGCAGCGGTTCTTTTGCCAGTCGGCGAAAATTCGTTCGGCGTGCGCGCGAATCTCATCGCGGCTTACGTGCACGACTTCGGCAGAAAACCGGCCGAGCAATTTCTGCGCGGCATCGGCGTGCAATATCGGATGAAACTGCGACCAGTGAATTTCCTGGCAGCCCAGGATCCACTTGTCAAACGTGCGTTTCTCCACCGCGTCCTTCACGAAGTCGGCGACAACCTTGAAATGCTGGCGGGCTTCATCGGCGACGCGGCGCTCGGCGTGGCCTGCGTCGTAACCATGGAAGCCGTCGCTGCGGCCACGGCGGGTAAGAGGATGAAAGAAATCCATGCGTTCGTTGAGTTCGCCGAGGCGCAGGTCAAACATGCGGGCGCGATGGCGACCGAGCAGCACGACTCCCAGGCTGGGAGAGGCTCCCAGCAGGCGGGCCAGAGGCTTCAGATGGAAGTGCCGGTCAACCAGGAGTTGAGTGGAGGGCAGTTGCGCCGGCAGATCGTACTCGCGCCAGAAGTTTTGTCCAGAGCAGGCGAACACTGCTTTGGCGTGCGAACCGTTTCCCCGCAAGTCCTGTGAGAGGCGCACAATGCGATCGAGATCCAACTTGGCCGACTCGCACTTGTCTTTATTTCCATTCCTCTTGGTCTTGCTGTTGCTCTCGAGGCTTCTGGCTTCCAGTTGGCGCAAGGCTTCCCGTGCCAGGTCTTTGGTCAAAATCGCTTCTTCCTTGTGAGCTTTATTGCGCGGGGCCGTGGGTTGAAAGTAGAAGCTGAGAGCGCAGCCACCCTGATCTTCAAATTGCGCCAGTTCGTGGATTTGTTCGCGAGTAATCATTCGCTGTCTGCTCCATTTCTGTTCGAATTTAAATTACGCGGTCCCAGTGCGCGCGAACCGCCCCGGGATGTGGCCAATAAACTGGGGCGATTTGCGCAGGTGGTCGCGCGTGGCAGAAATACAAGTCAGCACCCGTTCTGGCGGGATGCCGGTGATGGCGGAGATTTCTTCGACCCCAAAGCCTTCGATGGCGTGCAGAATAAAGGCTTCGCGATGGTCCGCGCCCACATCGCGCAGGGCGGAGGCAATCAAGCGCATCATTTCGTTGGAGCCGGCAATCTGTTCCGGCGTGGCGACCCGGTCGTCGGCGATGATGGTTTCTTCCGTGATGGCCTCATCGGGCTGATGGAATTGCAGCCCGGGCTCGTCGCTGGCTTTCACGTTGCGCTTGCGGGCTGACTCCTCCAGGGGTACCGCCCCGCCGTTTGTGCCCTCGGGGCGGGAAAGTTCATCGAGAGCGTCCAGGGCTAGGCGGTAGAGCCAGGGTTCGAGCGCGAGTCGTTCCGGCTTTTCCTTGCCGTCGCCGAGCGCGGCCGCGATGGTTTCGTCGATCACTTCTTCTTTGCTGATCGATTCTGGTAAGACTTGTTCCGCTGTCTCACGGAAATAAATTTCGCGTTCCACAAAGCGCTCCAGACGCGGAAGATTGATGTTGACGTAGGAGCGCACGTCCTCGGCGGAGACCGTGGCGGGAAACACTACGGCCAGGGTGTCTTCGAAAGGCACTGAGGGATTGCGGCGGGCGGAGGCATCTTTCTGGCGGCGCGTCCACTTGTGACTGGAACGCAGGATTTCCTTGTGCTTGTTGACCTGCTGCAGCAGATCCTCGAATGCACTCTTCACGGCAGCCGCGGCGGTGGAGGCTTTGGCTTGCACCGCCATCTGTCCGGAAGGCAGGCGCAGGTTGAGGGAGACGCAAGTGCCTTCGCGCGCGGAAATCTCCTCCACCATGCCCTTCAAGTGAATCAGTTCGGGGCGGAAAACCTGCAATCGTTTTTGCAGTTTTTCGATTTGATGTTGAAGGTCTTTTTCTACCGCGGGAGTTTTGTGAAGCCGGTAACTGATGTGGACGTTCATTAGCACCTCAAGCTTGCAAACGAAGGACGCAAACCAGTGCTGTCTAGGATGATTGTACACCCGTGTGCAAAGTGGAAAAGCTGGAATTGAAAGAGGCGTTTCCGGAGCTGGCGCTTTTGGAACTGAGTGGAAAAGCGGGCTATTCCCGCGAAATGTTTGCGGCCTCCCACTCCGGCAGATATGATGCGTGGACTATGAAACTGGCAACTTTATTGCTTCTGGCGGCCTTTCCAACTAGCGCCTCCGCGCAGACTGCGGCATCGAAGGAAGTGGAGAGCGTTTATCCAGATGCGCACGCGCTGTATCTCGATCTTCACCAGAATCCGGAACTTTCCTCGCACGAAACGCAAACCGCCGCGAAGCTGGCGGGCCGTTTCCGCAGCCTGGGCTACGAAGTAACGGAACACGTAGGAGGAACGGGAATTGTCGCCATCCTAAAGAATGGCTCGGGACCGACGGTGATGCTGCGCACCGAACTCGACGCGCTGCCAGTGGAAGAGAAGACTGGGCTGGCGTACGCGAGCAAGGTTCGCACCAAAGATGATGCCGGGCACGATGTTCCGGTTATGCACGCTTGCGGGCACGATCTGCACATGGCGGCGATTGTGGCGACGGCTACGATCATGGCGCACAGCAAAGACACCTGGCATGGGACTCTGGTGCTGATCGGCCAACCCGCTGAGGAGACTATCAGCGGCGCCAAAGCTATGCTCGACGATGGTTTCCTCAAGCGCTTTCCCAAGCCTGATGTGGCCGTGGCGTTGCATGTGGGCAATGTGCTCCCGGCGGGAGATGTGGGAATCACGCCGGGAGTTTACAACACGAATGCAGACTCGCTGCGCATCACGATTTACGGAAAGGGCGGACACGGCGCAGCGCCGCATACGGCGATCGATCCCATTGTGATCGCCGCGCGAACCATTCTCGCGTTGCAGACCATCGCTTCGCGCGAGGTGAAGCCCGGAGAAATGGCTGTAGTCACCGTGGGTTACATTCAGGCTGGGACCAAGAACAACATTATTCCGGATCAGGCCGAGATGGGGTTGACCATCCGCACCAACAAGCCGGAAGTGAGAAAGCAAATTCTGGTGGCGATTGCGCGCATTACCAAGGCGGAGGCCGAGGCGGCGGGCGCGCCGCGTGCTCCGTCGGTGGACCGCTATGAGGGTACAAACCTGGTTTATAACGATCCCGCCCTGGCGCAGCGGCTGCGCGGAGTGTTGGAGGAGGCGCTGGGAAAAGACAGAGTTGTGACCCAGGAGCCGTTCACTGCCTCTGAGGATTTTTCTTATTTCGTCGAACAGGGAATTCCCGGTTTTTATTTCAATCTCGGCGGGGCGGACCCGGAAAAGTTCGCGCAAGCCAGGGCTGCGGGGACGATGTTGCCCTCAAATCATTCTCCGCTCTTTGCCCCCGATGTGGATCCCGCGCTGCACACTGGCATCGCGGCGGAGGTTGCGGTGTTGAGGAATCTTCTGAAGTGAACGACGGGTTTCTTATGGTATCTTCCTTATCGAAGGCTCAAGCGTTAGTCTAGGATGCGGGAGCAAATTTTTGAAGGATCAACTCCTTATCCACCTGCGTAAATTCACCACTGCCCCGTTCCTTTTCGTCGGCTCCGGTCTTTCCCGCCGGTATCTAGGGTCCGAAACCTGGGAGGGGCTGCTGAGGCGCTTCGCGGCCAAGACACCGCAATCGTACGACTATTACCGCGCGAGCGCAGGAGGAGACCTTCCACGCATAGCCACCGAAATCTCCAAGGCCTTTCACGAGATCTGGTGGCACGATCCACAATACGAGGAAAGCCGGGCGGTCTATTCAGCGCAGAGTGTCGCGGTTGATTCCGCTTTGAAAATCGAGATCGCCAAATACATAAGCGGACAGAGCAAGGGAGTCGCGGCCGAGGGCGGCCTCGCGGAAGAAGTTGCAGCGCTGCGGAAAGCCGTCGTGGACGGCGTAATTACCACGAACTGGGATACCTTCCTAGAAGAGACTTTTCCTGAATTCCGCGGGTTCGTTGGGCAGGATGAACTTCTCTTCTCAGCTCACCAAGGAATTGGCGAGATCTACAAAATCCACGGATGCGTTTCGCGCCCAACCTCAATCGTCCTCACCGCCGCCGACTACGACCTCTTCAACGAGCGAAACGCGTACCTTGCGGCAAAGTTGCTGACGGTGTTTGTCGAACATCCGGTCGTTTTCTTGGGCTACTCGCTGTCGGATCGAAACATTGCACAGGTGCTCCGGGGAATCGGGACCTGCCTGACCTCAGCGAACATCGGTGAGCTTCGGGATCGTCTCATCTTCGTAAGCTGGGAGCCGGACATCTCTGCACCCGAGATTGTCAGGAGTGACCTTGTGATTCTGGACGGATTTTCGATACCTGTCCTGCAGATTCGAACCGCTAGTCTTCTACCCGTCTTCGAGTGCCTCGGCGAACTGCGACGGGTCTTCCCCGCTCGAATACTCCGCAGACTGAAGGAACAAGTTTACGCGCTGGTTAGAGAAAATGACCCTAAGAGGAAACTCTATGTAATAGATATCGATGATTCGAGGCCGAGTTCCGATGTGGAGGTTGTCTTCGGTGTCGGCGCAATCTCAGCCATGAAGGACATCGGATATCGGGGCCTAACACGGGATGATTTGATCGATAGTTTGCTCGACGAAAAAAGCGATTTTGACGCAAGACGGGTTGTTAGTGAGACGCTGCCGAGGCTGCTGAAAGCGACCAGCTACGTTCCCGCCTTTAGGTATCTGAGACTCGGTGGCTTCATTAAGAATGGCGCCATCGACACCGATGTCAAATTAGACCGCCGTGTTCTGGAGTGTGCGCGGTCGGACCTCAAGAGATTTCTGCCCGCAACGGGATACCGCAACAGGGCGGCTAAATTATTGGAAAAGTACAAGACATTCGACGGGTTCGCCTCGAGCATTGCGGCTGCTGATGTCCTGAGGTGCGCAACTGCGTTCCCCGAGACCGCGTTTGCCGTCGATTCGCTCCGGGCGTTCCTGCTTTCGAATCGATCCCGGATTCGGGAGACCGACTATGTGAAGCTCGTCTGCGTCTACGATTGGATCTCGAATAGCGGAAGAGCAGCGACCCAAGAGAGCACGAAGGCGGCGTGAGAGAATCGGCTTGAGTTCGCTGCCGTCGAATCACTCATCCCTGTTCGCGCCGGATGTGGAACCGGCGCTGCGCATTGGCATCGCGGCGGAGGTTGCGTGTTGAGGAATCTGCTGCAAGGGTCGGCGGAAGAGGTACGGCAGGCAATCAGCAGCTCACCGTCGGAAAGATCGAGCGCGCACTAATGGCAATGTGCGGCGCTTCCGAAAGGGTGGAGAACGTAATGGACGGTCTCTGCAAAGCGGCGCTGGCGGTCAGACTGGCTCAGCATTGTTGACAGTCTATTTCTGCTCTGATCAGCGGTTGCCAAGGGTGGAGATGTCACCCAACCCAAGTAGCGCCGTATCTGCTGTAACAAGCGTCAGCCGCAACAATTGAGCCGTGGCCACCAGGAATCGATCTGCCGGATCATTGTTGGCCCAAGACAATCGCCGAGCGGCCAGTGCGATTTCGTGGGTCAGGGGCGCCTCCAGGAAATCGGCCGTCGCTCGGGCGACCCAAGCAGAAATGTCGTCCGGCAGGCGAATTCTTCCTTTTGCGTTCAGAGTCAAGGCCTCCCATGTGCTGACTGGAGAGAGCCAGCGCTCGTTCTCTGGATTCTTAATCTCGTGTGCGGTTGCTTTCCCCAGCCGATCAGAAGCTTGCAGACTCCAGATCCAGATGTGAGTATCCAGAAGTAGCCTCAATCGCGCAATACCTCCCAGTCAGTTTCGTCATTGGCTGGCGATATAATGTCTCCGAGAATTTCGATGCTGTCTTTCATCGAACCGAACCACGCAGCCTTTGCTGTTTCGGCAGGAGCCGGTGAAACCTGGGCGATGGGTTTGCCAAAGCGAGTCACCAGGATGGGCTTTCTTGTTTTCTGCACTTGTTCAAGCAGGGAAAGGCACTTGGCCTTGAATTCGGAGATGGCGACTTCCTTCATCCAATGATTAGACCATAGTCATTGATAATGGTCAACGCGTATGATAACGGCCGGAATAGCTGCTATTATCGGCGCTTTAGAGCCTCGAGCTCTTCCAGGGTCCTCGGCCAGTCCGATCCCAGGAGTCGGGACAAACTGCGGTCGGCTAGAACTTTGCCTCCCGTCTGGCAGCGGGCGCAGTAGTTGGTTTCCTTGTCGGCATAGCGAATCCGCAAAATATTGTCGCCGCATCTCGGACACGGTTTGCCGTACCGCCCATGAACCGCCATGCCCTCGCGAAAGGCGGTGACTTTTTCGGGGAAGGCGGCGTTGGCTTCGGTGCGGAGACGGGCTACCCAGAATCTGAGCGTGTGCAGGGTGGCGGCGAACAGTTTTTCCCACTCGAGTGGTTGTAGTTTTTGGGTGAGCGCTAGCGGCGAGAGTTGCGCGGCGTGCAGGATTTCATCCGAATACGCGTTGCCGATGCCACTCAATAGGTGCGGATCGGTAAGCGCTCTCTTGAGCGTGTGGTTCTCGGCGGTGAGCGCCGCGCGAAAAGAATCGAGATCGCTGGAGAAGACGTCGATGCCCCCGGCGTCGAAGGAATGCAAACTCTCCTCGCCCAGCACAACATGCAAGGACGCGCGGCGCTTGGAGCCGGCCTCGGTAAGAACCAGAGAGCCGTTGGGGAAGTCGAATGCTGCGAGAGTCTGGCGCCCGGCCAGCTTTGCTCCTGCCGCCCGCCAGTGCAGCCGGCCGGCAATCATCAGGTGAAGCACCAGCCAAAGATCGTCCTCCACGCCAATCGCAATGCGCTTGCCCACGCGCCGCAGTTCTCGGACAACCCGACCTTCGACATCCGCGAGCGGCGGTTGCGCCGTTCGCAGGAGAAAAGCACTGCGGAGCCTCACACGCTCGAGGGGTTGACCGACGATACGTGGTTCGAGCGCGGTGATATAGGCAGCGATGTCGGGCAATTCTGGCATGTGTATTAGAGTGCATGTGGACGCCGAACTTTAGCAACGGCTGCAGGGCCGGGAGCAGCAGCCGAGTTTCGCTCAGCGGACAGCCGAGGGCGGCTGTCCCCACATGAGTTTATGAGCTAATCTGACCCAGGATGGCGCGTGCCTCGGCTGCCGGGTCCGCCGCTTCGGTGATGGGACGGCCAACGACGATGTGGCTAGCTCCGGCGGCAATCGCTTCGGCTGGAGTGGCCACGCGGGCTTGATCTCCGTGACCAGAGCCGGCGGGCCGGACGCCCGGGGTGACAACGGCAAAATTGTGGCCCAGTTCAGCGCGCACGGCGGCGGTCTCGTGGGCGGAGGTGACGATGCCCGTGCATCCGTTGTTGAGGGCGAGCGCGGCCAGGCGCAACACTTCCTCGCGCACGGTCCCGCGAAAGCCGACTTTCTCCATCTCGGTCTCGTCGAGACTGGTGAGCACCGTCACTCCCAGCACCAGCAGGGCCGGGTTGATGGCGCGGGCCGCGCCCACCGCCGCGTGGAGCATTTTGCCGCCGCCCGCGGCATGGACGGTCAACATGCTGACTCCGAGCCGGGCGGCTTCGTGCACCGCCGCAGCTACGGTCGTGGGGATATCGTGATACTTGAGGTCGAGAAAGACGCGCCGGCCTGAGGCCACCAAATCCCGCACTAGCTGCGGACCTTCGGCGGTATAGAGCTGCATGCCAACTTTGTAGGTGAAGGCCGAATCCCCAACCGCCGCGACAATCCGCTGCGCGGCCACCGCGGTAGAGACGTCGAGCGCCACGATCAGCTTCTGACGCGGATCACGGCTTCCGGTAGGGTCGCTGCCCGGGATGGAGTGGGGGAGGGCTGCCTGCACCCAGACAGTGTAGAGGGTTTAGCGGAGTTCCGCCAGAGGGTGGTTGGCGGCGATAGTTTGATAGACGGGCCGGTGCTGAGACGTACCTCTCTTCACTAGGTCGAGTCTAACCTTCTGCAAGCCGCGCTGTTGAAACTGCAGAGCCTGCGCCGCGCCATAGGAAAGGTCGATGATCCGGCCCTCCACGATCGGACCACGGTCGTTTACTTTGACCACCACGGCACGTCCGTTGCGCAGGTTAGTCACCCGGACGTAACTTCCCAAGGGAAGGGTCGGGTGGGCTGCGGTCATATCGTACATGTCGTAGTTTTCGCCGCTGGCGGTCGGTTTCCCGTCGAAATACTCGCCGTACCAGGAGGCAGTGCCTACCTGATAGGGCTTGGTCTTGGCGGCCTGTTTATAGATTTCGGGCTTGATTTGGGCGGATCTACTTGGAGCTGAACTGGCCTCCGAGTTGTTCGGTCCCTGAGCCGCTCCCAGCCCGACGATCATCAACCCGATCATCAGTCCATGAGCTAAACGTGGTTGCATTCAGTTCTCCTCGCATACTCAAAAAGTCGTCCTAGCTAGGTTCTCTCGTTAACGTTCTGTAAATGGTAGGGGGAGGATGGGGCCTTGTCAACCCGAAAGTGCGTGGCCTATAGTGACCTGGTAGTAATCGATATCTTACGTAACTTGTTGTTAATCATGAGGTAAATCCATCATGTCGCTCATAACAATGGCTTTAGTTGTTTACCATATAGTAAATACGTCGAATCCCTCACCCCGGGTAGTATTTTCATCTCCAATCGATTCAGTAACTTACAGCATTTCTACTTCTAAGTTGTTTATTGCCAGCATTTTAGGTACAAGGTTGCTTAGCATATATTTATTTTTTCGCTTGGATTCGGGAAGATCATCCGATCAGATATGGCTGATACACCGCCCGTCGTATTAACGATCGCCGGCTTCGACCCCTCGTCCGGGGCAGGGGTCACGGCTGATATTAAGACAATCGCCGCCCACGGCTGCTACGGCGTGGCCTGTATAACCGCTTTGACGGTGCAGTCAACGGGGGGCGTCAGCCGGGTAGACGCGGTCGATCCCGGCTTGGTCACCGCCACCTTAGAGGATCTTGCCTCCGATATTCCCATCTCCGCCGTCCACATCGGGATGCTGGGCACAGCGAAGGTGGTCCGGGCCGTGGCGGAGTTCCTCAGCCGGAGGTCGGATAAGGCCAGGCTACCTAATGTAGTCCTGGATCCGATCCTAAGATCATCCTCTGGGGCGGAGTTGCTTGACGCTCCCGGAACCAAGCTCCTCATCGAGAAACTAATCCCGCTCGCCGACGTGATTACGCCCAATGTGAATGAAGCCGCAGTCCTGACCGGGCTTCAAGTAACCGATCTCGACGAGATGCGGGCGGCGGTGGCGAAAATCCATGAGATGGGTTCGTCTGCTGTAGTCATTACGGGTGGCCATCTGGAGAAGGCAGTCGACTTGTTGAGCTTTACGACGAAAAGCGGAGTGCAGCAGGAAGTCTTCAGAGCCGAACGGCAGCGTTCCAACTCCACTCACGGCACGGGCTGCGCCTACGCCACGGCTCTCGCGTGCCATCTCGCACTCGGCCGCGGAATAGCCGAAGCTGCTTTGCTGGCGAAGACGTATGTTACGGCGGCCATTGCGGCCGGCCATCCCCTGGGACGCGGGACCGGTCCGGTCCATCATCTTTACCGTATGAACCAGCGGCGCAGGGCAGCGGGGACGGGAACCGAATCGTAAGGGTAGAAGCCCTACGGCGGAGAATGTCCCCGCGCTTCCTGCGACTTGATATCCCCCGGGGTCAGGCCAGACGGGTCAGGCCGGGAAGAGTAAGAGAACGCCTAGTCTTTATCGACATCGCCGGAAGGCTTCTTCAGAAGAATTCCAGCCACAAAGGAAGCTGTGGCGCCCAGCAGCCACTCGATCCGCCACATCTGGATCGCCTGAAACTCGGCCAGATTCGAAGCCTTATAAAAGAGCCCCACACTGACGGCTCCAATCACGCACCCGAGCCCAACCATGAAGGCGATCAACGCCGCGGTTGGCAATCCCACCCAGCGCTTGATTTCGTGGAAATGCAAATAGCGGAGCCAGTCTGGAAAGGGAATCTCACGGCAAGAAAACGCGATCCGACTTGCTACAGCATGCGCCCATGCCACATTCCTAGACCATAACTTGGCCATGAGAGCCGCATCGGTGGTGTCGTTGGTGGAGAGCACCTTTGCCAGTTGCGGCCGGCGCAGTCCACAGGTGTGGCAGAATCTTGCCCCAATCATAAACTCGGTGCCACAACCGTCGCAGGCTTCTGCCATCTCTTGCTGGACTGCGGAGGGAAAGTCTGCCGTCGTCGGAGGGCCGAGGACGGATGGTGGCCTCCAAAACTCCTGCTGCGCATCGTGTAATACTTCAGCCATAGTTCGAAAGACTCTTGAGGGGCTTTACCCTTCGCAACGCAAACCGACAACCAAAATCAGCCGGCCCGTAACATGGTTTGGACTCAGCTACTTGCAAATTCTTACCAGTTCAATACTGGACAATCCTGCGCAATTATTACTCGCAAACCCGCGTAAAGATGCCCGGTTACGAGTGGCCATCTACCAGTGATTGGGCAAATTATAGGGTCAGTTCGAGGGCATACCAGCCAGTTTTTGCGGCGCTTAGGGTGACACCGATGGTTCGGTGCGCATCTGCTCTGAGACTTCACATGCAGCTTGGACAGGCGCCGGTCCTTCTGGACAGTTCCAACCGACAAAGTTCGGTTAGACTAAGGCTAGCTAGAACTCTCGGGATGCAGTTGAGTTGGACATCAGCGAAGGGCCTGCTTTACAAACGTCTGGTTTGCAACGGTACGGTCTCGTGCATTCTGAGCATCTGTGTGTGGCCAAGCCTGCTCTATACCCAGACGGTCCATTCCCAGAGGCGGGCGGAGATGCTTCTACCGCCAGCCACCGTTGGCATTTCCGTCGCGCACGATCCGCTGATCGATTCCGCCTCCGACCACTTCTACAACATGGACTACGACCGGTCGATTCAGGAATTCGAACGGGTACTCGATCGCCATCCGAATGACCCGTCCGCGGTCAATCACCTCTTGACTGCGGTCCTGATGAGTGAGCTTTACCGGATGGGTGCGATGAATACCGGCGAGTACGCCAATGATAGCTTCGTTGGCCAGACCCACCGCGCGGCCGATCCCAAGGTAAAGGAGCGAATCAAACAATTAGTCGAGCGCGCTGAGAGCCTGGAAGAGCAGCGGCTGAAGACCAATCCCGACGATGTGGAGGCCCTCTACGCTCGCGGCGTGACACGGGCGCAATTCTCTCTCTACACGGCTTTGGTCGAACGCGCCTGGTTTTCCGCCCTGCGCAACGCGGTCGGCGCGCGTCACGATCACGAGCGCGTTCTCGAACTGAATCCCAACTATGTGGACGCGAAATTGGTGGTGGGCACGCACAACTACGTGACTGGCAGTCTGCCGTGGAGCGTGAAAGCCGCGGTGGCTCTGGTGGGCCTCAGCGGGACGAAAGAGAAGGGCCTGCAATATCTGCGCGAAGTCGCCGACAGCAGCGGGGAAAACAATATTGACGCGAAAGTTGTGCTGGCTGTGTTCCTGCGCCGCGAGCATCGCTATGACGAGGCCCGTGGCCTTATGCACGATCTGGCGGCCCGTTATTCCAGAAATTACTTATTCCTGCTGGAGGAAGCGAACCTACTGCGTGCCGGCAGCCACCCTCAGGAGTCCGCAGTCGCGTATCGGAAAGTCTGGCAGAACGGGCGCGAAGGAAAGTACGGGACGCTGCACTACGAGATATCGGCGTGGGGTTTGGGCGAATTACTCCGCAGCCAGAAAGACTATGCTGGAGCCGCCGCCGCCTACGAATTGGTCGGCCAGGTCCCCAGTGCAGATCCCGAGACGCTTCAAAAAGCCAACCTCGCCGCCGGCGAAATGTATGACCTGCTGCAGAAGCGCGATCTGGCGATGAAGAAGTATGAGATCGTGCTGGCGCAGAACTCCTCGACGCCGCCTGCCGAGCTGGCTAGGAAGCACATCAAGGAAGCATATCGGGAGTGAGGCTGCAGGTGTCTCAAGGATGCGAGTAGTGGGTCAACATGCCTGGGGGTGAACGACGCGTAGCCCGAGAAGATTTTCGAATGGGTCAAAATCGTGGTCACGGTGCAGGAGTTGGTGTTCCGCCAGCAGACAGAAAGTCGCAATCAAACAGTCGATGGTCTTGCGTACGGTAACTCCACGCCGGCGCAATTCCCGATAGTTCTCAGCGGCCGCGACCGCAAACGCGCTGCCGCCGGTCTCAAATATCTGGAACGTCAAAAGGTCTGCTTGGACCAGCGTGAACTCGTCCTGGCTGCGAATGCCTTGTAAGACCTCGCAAAGGATGAGATCGGTGAGGCCCAGCCTTTGCTGTTGCAGTTCCCGGTCCAGCCAGACAGTTTCAGGGTTCCCCACGCCGCGCAGGTAGTCAATCCACACGGTTGTGTCGACGATCACCATCGCTCGTCCTATTCGCCTCGTTGCAGGCGTGATCGATTAAGGTCGCCCTCCCAACGTACTTTTCCCCGGAGGCGGCGGATTGAGGCTTGTGCGTGGGTGGACGCAAGCAGTTTCAGGCCGGCTTCGACCGCAGCCCTTTTTGTACGGGCACCACTGCGTCGCATCGCTTCATTCATCAAGCGATCATCAATGTCTATGTTCGTCCGCACTAGCCGTAACCTCCGATGTGTAAGCATACCACGTTTATGTGTATAGAGAAAAACGTCAAAGAACTTGGGTACATGCATTGGCCAGGATCAAGGGAACCTTTCGGCTTACAATAACGTATTGTTCTGTAGAGGTCGAACTATGTACTGCAACTACTGCGGCAAAGTTATTCAGGACGACGCGGCGGTTTGTGCCTATTGCGGCATTCGAGTGGGAGCGTCGGTGGCGCGCAAGCGGCTGGTGCGGCCCCGCCAGGGACGCAAGATTGCCGGGGTTTGTCTCGGCTTCGCCGAATATTTTGACATCGATGTGACTGCAGTCCGCCTGGTCTGGCTGATCGGGTCTTTCATGACCGTTATTGGCCTGATCGCCTACCCGATCGCATGGATCGTTATGCCGGAGGAGCCGCATCTATTGACGGCTCCGGTTGGCGCGCCGCGTGTGACCAATCCGTAAGTGCGATGGTTCTACAGCGCATCAAGAGCGGCGATGCCGAGCTCGTCTACCTCGCGCTGGGCGAAGGCCCTCCAGTAATTCTGCTGCATCCCTTTCCCGCGAATCATGAATTCTGGCTGCCTGTGGCCAACGCGCTGGCCACGCGCTATCGCGTCATTCTGCCCGATTTGCGCGGGCACGGAGACTCAGATCTTGGCGAGGGGCCGGCCACCATGGACAAACTCGCTGCCGATATTGCGCGCGTGATGGATGATGCCGAAGTCGGCCGCGCTCCGCTTGTCGGAGTTTCCATCGGTGGTTATGCGCTGTTCGAATTCTGGTGCAAGCATCGCGGACGAGTCGCAGCCCTTGGACTATTCAACACAAAGGCGCCTGCGGATTCCGCCGAGGCCCGTGCCGCTCGTCTTCAGGCCGCCAACGACGTCATCGAGCGCGGCACTGAGCCGTTCTTCGAAAGCATGATTCCTCGATTGCTCGGCAAGACCACTCGCGAATCGCGACCGGATCTGGTAGAGGGCGCTCTCCGCATGATGCGGAAGATGTCGCCCGAAGATGTGGCACAAGTGCAGCGCGGCATGGCCGACCGTCCGGACTCCATGGATACATTGAAGACTATCAATGTACCTACGCTGCTCGTCACCGGGGACGAAGATATCCTCACGGGACGGAATGAAGCCGAACTAATGCGGCAGAACATTCCCGATAGTGAGTTGCGCGTAATCGCGAAGGCTGGACACTACTCGCCTTGGGAACAAGCGGAGGAAGCTGGCAACTTGCTGCGACGATTTCTGGAACGGCTTTAGGACGAGTACATTCCAACTCCGGCCTCGGCTAGAATCGGATCGTTATGAAAACCTCCTTCGTGCTGCTTGCACTCGGGGTATTTGCGGGTTGCTCCCACGCGCAAACCACCGCCCACAGACCCCGTATTCTCGGCATCGATCACGTTTCCTTCTACACCACCCAGCCGGACGGTGTGAAAAAGCTCTACAGCGGCACGCTCGGCCTTGCTTCCGCAGAGCCAGTGGAGGCTGGCGGGCTGGTGAGGTACATGGTGGGTGAACAATGGATCGGCTATAGCGCTGCGCCTGATCCCAAGGCAACCGACCGCATGGATCACGTTGCTTTTGCCACGGACAACATCGTGGCCCTTCGAAAGTATCTGATCGCAAAGGGTGTGAAAACGCCTCCGGTCGAAGGACACGCCGACCACAGCTTGAGTTTCATGTTGAACGACCCTGAGGGGCACCGGATTGAGTTCGTTGAACAGGATCAGAAAATCCATCGTTTGAGAACAGATAGAGGGGTCTATACGGATGCGGGACCACCGTGGGTTTCGCACCACATGATTCACACCGGTTTCGTGGTCTACCACCGCGATGCCGAAGACCACTTCTACCGCGATATTCTTGGTTTCCGTCTCTACTGGCACGGAGCCGATAAGGCTGGCACGCCGGATGACTGGGTGGCGATGCAGGTTCCGGACGGTACGGATTGGCTGGAATATATGCTGAATCAACCGGAGCACATGGACCTGCGACTCACCGGTGTGATGAATCACATCTCGTTTGGGGTGGCGGACATGAAGAAAGCACAAGCCATTATGGAATCGCATGGCTGGAAGACGCACGGCGACGACGCGGCGGAGATCGGCAAGGATGGCAAGTGGCAGCTCGACGTGTTTGACCCTGATTTCTCGCGGGTGGAGCTGATGGAATTCAAACCCACCCAGAAGCCATGCTGCAACGATTTCACCGGACCGCATCCCGCGGAGTGACGCAGGCCGGTCAGACTTTGAGGAAGATTCGTTTCCGCCAGAAAGCGGGAGCGGCAATCGGCAAGTTCCGTCCACGATTTGTTACAATCCTCCCGTCATGATTGATACGTTGCTGGTCACTGAAAAGACAGTAGTGAGTGCCAAGGGAGACGGGTCCGTCCTCGACCTCAGCAGCGCGGGGAATCGCGTCTTCCTGCTTACTCTGGACATCACCAACATTATCGAGCAGGAGTCCTTCGAATTGAGTATCTTCGGGTCCGCGGACGGCGCGGCGTGGGACGCGAAGCCGTTGGTCAGTTATCCCCAGCAGTTTTATCGCGGTGAGTATCCAATGTTCCTCGACCTCACTGCACATCCTGATGTGAAATTTGTACGCGCGCATTGGGATGTAGCCCGCTGGGGACGCGGCACGGAAACACCGATGTTTGAGTTTGGCGTCAACATCAAGGAAATTCCCCCCGAGGTCTTACGCGAAGCCGCAGCTGGCGCTAAAGCGATGGCCTGAGTCTGCGCGCCCGTTCGAGAGGGGGCAGTCCGATCAAGTGTCATTCCCTATATATTAATTTCCAGAATGCAAGGTTCGTCACAAACGATTGTGCGCCCCGCGCGCACCTTGCGCGGCAGTGTTAGCCTGCCCGGTGACAAGTCCATATCGCATCGTTATGCCATGCTCGCGGCGATCGCCGAAGGGCCATCACGGCTGGAGAATTATTCTACGGGAGCAGACTGCGCCAGCACGCTCGGCTGCCTGCGATCGCTTGGAGTGAAGTGGGAGAGGAAAGACGGCGGCGACAACGTCATTGAAATGCAGGGAAGCGGTCCGTCACTGAGCGCCCCGAGCCACGCGCTGGACTGCGGTAATTCTGGCTCCACCATTCGTATGTTGAGCGGCATCGTTGCGGGACAGAAGTTTGCCTGCGAAATGGCTGGCGATGAATCGCTCTCACGGCGTCCGATGGAACGCGTGATTACGCCGCTCACCGCGATGGGTGCGGAAATAACTTCGCACGATGGACGTCCCCCGTTGCGCATCAGCGGCGGTGACCTTCAAGGGATTCATTACCGGATGCCTGTGGCCAGTGCGCAGGTGAAGACTTGCCTGCTGTTCGCAGGGTTGCTGGCGAATGGGGAAACACGAATTGAAGAGCCGCTGCGAACGCGCGATCACGGAGAGGTCGCGCTCCGCGCCTTTGGCGCAAGACTCGATCGCAAGGGAAATGAAGTGTTGATTCGCGGCGGGCAGCGATTGCGTGGCATCGAAGCGCGAGTTCCTGGAGATCTCTCGAGCGCCGCGTTCTTTCTTTGCGCGGCCGCTATTTTTCCCGGATCACAATTGACGGTGGCGAACCTGTTGATGAATCCCACCCGCGCGCGCCTGCTCGATATTCTTATGCAGATGGGACTGCGCATCTCCGTAACACAACTGGAGGAGATTCATGGCGAGTTGGTGGGCACGCTGCAGGTGGAAGGCACCCGGCTGAACGGGGCAACCATTGCCGGAGGTGATACGGCAGCGCTGATTGATGAGATTCCCGTGCTGGCCGCGATCGCTCCTTATACTGAAGAGGGAATCGAGGTGCGGGATGCGAAGGAATTGCGGGTGAAAGAATCAGATCGCATTGCGGCCATTGCTACTAATCTTCGCGCCATGGGCGCTGAGGTCGAAGAGCGCGAGGATGGGTTGAAGATTCCAGGCGGACAGCCGCTTCGAGGCGCAGAACTGGAATCCTTCGGTGATCACCGTATCGCCATGGCCTTCAGCATCGCCGCACTGCGAGCGCGGGGCGAGACTCTGATCCGGGGCAGCGAATGTGCGGCTATCTCCTATCCGGAATTCTTCTCCACGCTTGAAGGTTTGGTCGAGCGCTAGCTTGAACCGAACTTTGGTTACTTCAGTTCGATGACTACGGTGATCTAACTCCTCCCTGGGAAATCAGAAACAATTCGTGAGAATCAGTTAATTTCCGTTATCTGGGGGAATTCCATGCGTCCGAAATCACTGTTGCTGGCGTTGATTGTGCTGGCCGCGACGGCCTATGGCAGAGAGCCGAAGGTTTATCAAACCGGCCAGCTGCTGCAAATGGATTCTGTGCAGTGTGGTGTGGACGAGAAGGACGCCAAGAGCCTGACTGGCGAGATGCTGGGCACGGATTCAGGCCACAAGAAAACGCACGAGCTACTGTGCCAGGAATACTTGCTGCAGACCGATCGCGTGATCTACCGCATTCGTCCCCGGGACGAGAAGCATCCGGCGCTGCTGCCCATCGGCGATCACGCTCAATTCCGTCTGGAAAAAGACAAGATGCTGCTGCGAGTGGAAGATCTGGACAGCAAAGAGCGTGAGTTTATTGTCGTTTCGATGACGCCGCGAGGGGATAAGACCGCCGATGCGAATCCATCGCGATTGAACCACTTGCAGTAAATCGGCGATTCATAAGATCGGTTTCATTCACACCGGCGGGCGCTGCAGTCTGAACGGCTGTAGCGCCCGCCCCTAGCTCGATTCCAGCAACCTTCAGTTCTAGCTTCTCATCTGAATTACAACGTCCTGCCACGGCGTTCTCCGCATGCTCTCTGCCAGACAGCGGCAGCAGTGTGCGTGGACGAACGAATGATCAATCGAACCTTAAGGAGTTCATCGAATGAAACGCTACTTTGGATCTGCCATTATCTTCATACTTTGTGCCGCGCCCGCTCTAATGGCGCAAGGGCAGTCCGATCACGTTGAGGTCGGAGTGTTCGCTGACTATTTTCGATTCTCGGACGTCACGCCCACGCAGAATTTCCTGGGACTGGGAGCGCGGGCCGCGTTCAACATTCACCCCAGCGTTCAGTTGGAAGCGGAAATGGCTTACGACTTCAAGCGGAGCTTTGCGCAAACTTTCACCGATGGCGTGAGCACTGAATTGGTAACCACGCACTTCCGAACCTTGCACGGCTTTTTTGGACCGAAGTTTCAAACGGGATCGGGGCCGTTCCGCATCTTCGTTACAGGCAAGGTTGGATTCGAAAATTTCAGCGTCACGAATGACAATGCCACGACCGGCTTCGTAAATACCGTGGGACTGACCAACGGCACGACCCGGTTCGCCGTGTATCCGGGCGGAGGTGTCGAGGCTTTTGGCGGGCCGATCGGGGTCCGCGCCGAAATTGGCGACGACATTTACTTCCTGAATGGCGCTCACAACAATTTGCGGGTAAGTTTTGGGCCGCAATTCCGCTTCTAGCGCTTCCGTCGATCCCTTCTTGGCGGCCTGCGGGCCGTCAGTTTTTCATTGCCCGATGCAGGCCGGTATCGGCCTGGTTGTGTGGTACAGTAAATGCCGCCTACGAATGGAACGGCCCGTGGGGCCGGTCGTGCCTCGTCTTGTCCTAGGTTGAATTCGTTGGGAGGTGTTTTCATGTTGACACTCCGTGAGTTAGTGAAAGACCGCAAAGTGTATTCCATTGACGCAGCGAGCACGGTGCTGGAAGCCGCGCGTTTCATGATGGAGCACAACATCGGCGCTCTGCCCGTGCTCAGGAATGGCGAACTGGCCGGCATCTTTTCCGAGCGCGATATTATGAACCGCGTGGTCGCAGTGGGCCGCACGCCGGGACACACCGCAGTCGCCGAGGTGATGACCGCGAATCCTCGCGCGGTGAACGTGGATGAAAGTGTGGAAGAGTGTCTGTTCATCATGCACGAGTTTGGATTCCGGCACCTGCCAATTGTCGAAGGTAAAGAACTGCGGGGGTTGGTCTCGCTGCGGGACGTGGTGATGCAACAGGCGGCGGAACTTGAGCGCCAAAACCGCCGGGCGGCCTCCTAAAACACTTCGGTGGAGCTAGCTCGCTGCTTATTCGCGTTTCCGCAGCAGGAGTTCGCCTGCTTTGGGTGGAAGTTTAAACGGGAACTCGATGATTTTGCCGTCCAGCGGCAGGCGCAGAACGAACTCTTCCTCAGCCTTCAATCGGCCAATCCACTTTGTGTTGGTGTTGAAAAAGACCCAACCACTCGCTTCCGGATTCCCCCGATCCAGATGAGCCGGGTGCAGCCCGTTTTTCCCGAGGAATTCGATCAGCTCGCTCACTGATTTCTGGTACTTCTGCAAGCGGGCTTCAATAGCCGGTTTCTCCTGCGGACGCTTTGTGATTGTGCGTCGGCCCTCATCGTCGATTAAGTCGGCGTCCGCCTGAATCTTCTGGGTGTAATCGTCAGGATCGAGCGATGTTTCCACCACTTTGAAGTGCCTCACAAACTGCAGCGTGATTGCATCCGGGCTCAGGTCCACGAAGCTGTCGCCCCGGTAACGGACCGTGAGAAAAACTCCGAAGATCGGTTCAATGCGATGGCTGACAATCTGGACCTCGCGCGCGTCCACGGCGAGGATTACGGCGAGGTCTCCGGACCAGACTCCGTAACGGTACTTGCCATCTTCGCCGATGGTAAAAGTACAACCAGGGTGGGTCTCATCCCAACGCAGGACGGGAGGAGCGGACCCTAGTTTCTCGAGCTTGTCCGGCTTGGCCCACGCGGTCGTGCAAAAGACAGCGATAGTCAAAAGAATAGCGAGCGTCAAAAGCCTGCGACACGGCGGCATGCGAGAGTTCTTGGACGCCGCTGGCATCGAACCCCTTCTATCCTCAGTTCACCGTGAGGCTGATCGTGGCCGCACCAGTTGTAGAGGTATTGCTTGGCGACACGCCGTTCTGATCCACGCCCGTCAGCGTGAAGGTATAGCTATTTTTCGGAGTAACCAACCCGCTGGTGGATGTGGTGGTACTGCTGCTGGTACTGCAGGCCGGGAGCAGGAGTAAGCTGCCAGTCACGAGCAACAAGAAAAATAGTCCCAGCACTCTTTTCTTCCGGCTTCCTCGGGCGCCTGCTCCCATGAGCGCCAGCCCAGGGACGGCGAGCCAGAGCGCGTAGAAAATACGAGGGGCAGAAAGCCGGGCAGTCGTGGTGCCGTAGGTGCTGATGGTGAGAACAGACGGTGGCGCAGCGCCGTTGCTTACCGTCACGGTTGCGGGATTGAAAGTGCATACCGGAGCTGCGGCGACCGCGGGAGTGATCGAGAGACAGGACAACGTGACGCTGCCGGTATAGCCGGCGATGGGCGTCACCGTGATCGTAGCCTCCGCTCCGTTGCCAGCCGTAACGGTGGTCGGGCTGATGGCCTTCGAGACTGTCAGGGTATAGTCCTGCGGGACGTCGACGACTTGGAGGAAGAGGGTGGCGATCTCCGTTTCAGAACCGCTGTTACCGGAAACCGTGATCGTATACTGTCCCGCCGGAGTGGCGCCTACGGTGGTGAGCGTGAGCGAAAGATTGGCGTCAGGAATGGCGGATTGAGGACTGATGAGGCACAGCGGAGGGTTGCTGGTGACCTGATTGGATGTCACGGTACATGTGAGTGCGACGGAACCGGTGAAACTGGTGGTCGTACCCAGGGCGATGGTGGCCGTCGCGTCGCCGCCGGGGTCCACGCCCGCCGAGGGCGTGAGCGCGGATGGAGTAAGCGTGAAATTCTGCGCCTGGGCGGACGTCACCTGAGATGCGGCGAATAACGATAGCGACAAAGCGAATACGACCGCGCGTAGGACTTGCCTGGCATTCAACATGTGTGGATGGAGACTCACTACCTTCGATTCCTCCCGTGGCGCAAACGCTGCCCGAGCCGGCGAGAAAGAATACCGCCCGCGGATCGCCGCAAAGAAAAGTTATCCGTGTCCTGTTGCAGAATGCGCCAGACAAGAATCTTAGACTAGAGTGGCGCCCCGCGCCAATCGCAGGTGCATAAAAAATACCGCGAAACTCATGCTAGGAAAAACAAGGGCCGCCTCTGGTGGGAAGCGGCCCTGTTTCTTACTTTGAAATCAGTTGACGGTCAGCGTCACGGTCGTAGAGTGCGTCGTGGTGGCTGCATCCGTGCCGGTGCCCGTGATGGTGACGGTATAGTTGCCGGCAGGCGTGCAACCATTGCAAGGGGGAGGAGGGGGCGTAGTGCTGCTGCCACCGCCGCAAGCTGGCATCAGGAAGAGAGCAGCCATCACCATTCCCACCATCAGAAAGCCAAGCAGCTTCTTCCGGCGGGACCGAGCGGAACTGAAGCTCATCCCGATAAGCGACATGCCTGCAATCGGCAGCCACATCGCGTAGAAGAACTTCGACGGTCGGATGATCGCACCTACCGCGCCCGTCGTCGTGATGGTGAGAGTTGAGGTTGTGCCGCCCGACGATGGAGTTTGGGGATTGGGAGCGAAGCTGCTGGTGCTACAGGCGGGAAGCGGCGACCCTGTGCCAGCCACGCTGCAGGACAGATTCACTGCAGAGCTATACGCGTTGAGCGCCGTCAAGGTGACGGTCGAAGTGCCGCTGCTTCCGGGCGACACGGCCGCCGGAGTTGTTGCTGCAATGGTGAAGTCCGGCGTAGTGGCGGGCCCATAGGCCGTGATAAACGCATCGGGACATGGCACATTGCCACCGCCCGAGTTCACGCACGTACCGCCCCCAAACGTGCTGTCCAGCGCATTCTTGAGGGGGAAAGCCGTGGTTGTTCCATTTCCTGATGTGGTGTCCCCTGTGACGTAGATGTTTTCGAAAGAATCCAAGGCTACGGCCCCGCCCAGTTGATCCTCATCGCCGCCGCCACCTAGATAAGTAGAGAAGAGGGCCGCGCTCTGACTGGGACTCAACACCGTCACGAAGGCATCAGTGCTGCCCCCGAACGTGGATTGAGTCGGATTCAAGAGCGGAAATTTGGTGGACGAACTCGTCTGACCCGTCAGATAGATGTTGCCCGAACGATCCAGAGTGATTCCGAGGCCGAAATCGGATCCGCTACCGCCAACGTAAGTGCCGTACGTGGCTCCAGAGCCGGTTGGGTTGAGTTCGACCGCGAAGGCATTTTGCGTGCCTGCAAGAGAACCTTGAAAGGGGGTTCCCACGGTATTGAAGTCCGAGGATGCTGTAGTGCCTGTGATGAAAGCGTCGCCATTCGAGTCAGCCGCGATGGCGAAAGCATCATCGACGTTACTGCCGCCGTAGTAAGTGACATATTTGTACGCCAAGAGGTTCTGCTGAATGCCGACAACAAAAGCGTCGTCGAATATGTTGCCTCCGCTCGCGTTGCACGTCCCATCCGTGCCGCATTGCCTTTGTACTACTCCGGAAGTCACCGGCAGATCTGAGGAGATCGTCTCGCCAGAGACAAAAATATTGCCCACCGAATCCAGAGCCACGCCAGTGGCCAAGTCTCCATTGCTGCCACCGAGATAGCTCACAAGGAGATAGGCGGTGCCAGTTGAGTTAAGCTTGACTATGTATCCATCGTCGGCACCGGTACCGAGTCCGAGGTTAAGGGCGCTTCCATTGGGGAGCGGATGAACACCACCCGCAGCCCCGCCGAGATCCGTGGAGAAGGTTTCCCCGACAACATAGACACTGGGCGGGGTCGCACCGTCAATGGCAATTGCCAGGCCGGAATCACTGTCTCCGCCGGCAATATATGTGCCCCAAGTGATGGACGCGCCCTGGGGTGCGAGTTTTACGGCGAAGGCATCGTTATTTCCGTTAGCAATGCCGCCCAGAAAAACGGTTTGAGCAGCGCCAGCAGTGACCGGAAAGTCGCCGGAGTCTGTTGTGCCAGAAACGTAGATGTTACCGGAACCATCGATCGCCATGCCACCGGGAAAGTCATCCCCGCTGCCTCCAAACAAGGTGGTGAATTGAAGAACGCCCCCGGAATCGATTCCGGTTACGAAGACGTCAAAGCTGCCGCTATTTGTGCCGTTAGAGTCACCGGGAATTGTGCTCGAATCAGTTGCGCCAACTATGAAAGCATTTCCGCCGCCGTTCAAGACGATCCCCGTCCCGTAATCGGCGAAGTCTCCACCAAAATAAGTGGAGTACGTTACGGTAGGATCGATTACCAACTCGCGGGTGCGGTCGTACGAACCGAGCGCGAAGCTCACATTGTTGCCGCTGACCAAGAATCTGACGTCAACACTTTGACGCACTCCACTCTTTTCCTGGTAGGCAACCGGGCGATGCATTTCGATAGGTCCGGCCATGGTGTCCAAGACAAGGTCGCCAGAGGAGTTTGTTGAAATCTGATCGGCGCCTTGGAATCCTAGAGTTATTGCGTTGGCATTCGCACCGGGCTTAATCAAATAATCGAACTCGAACTGCTTGCCATTTCCGTGGAAAGCCAAATCGATGCCGGGGTAGAGATTCCTGTAACTGACCTGCCCAAACAGAGGGACATCGGAGTGCCACTTGGAGGAATCCTTGCCAATAAAGTAGTTGACCTTCGCAGGCTGAGGTGCACTAGGTGTGAGTTGGGCGGTCGGATTGGCACCTAGCATCTTCATATGAACGGCCGCTATCAACGCCTTGGATTTCTGCTGGGCCCGGCGACGAAGCATGCTCTTGACGCCAGAGGGACCAAGGCGTCGGTCCATCATCATTCTCCGGACGTCCGACTCTCCGCCTTGCTTGTGGATCGTGAAGATTGCCTGGGAGGATGTCAAATAAAGTCTGTAGCCGTTGGCTCGGGCCATGTACTTGACCTGCGGATCGGTCTGGCCCTGATTCTGTTCGAAGGCAAGCGGCAGAGCGGAGAACGTGGCCTGAAGGCGCTCGCGTGCTGCCGGTGTAATGGTCTTCGTCTGGGGAGCGACGGCGGCGGATTGCGAAGCCGAATATGCGGCTCCGCTCCGTTTGGGAGCCAGAACGAGCAGCGCAATGGCAATCACGATGACGACGGGCACGATGCAAAGCGCATAGATCCGTCTTCTAGAACCAGATAGCTTGGACACGAGGATCCTCCTGTGATGACACGGTGAAACCCCACTCGGCCCGAAAAGACTCGGAGTGGGCTCCAGTTACTCTGAAAAACCTTATCAGTCCCAACTGTGGGCCTGCCAGTGTGAATTTTTCTGCAGCTTAGTCGCGAGTATGGTCTGGAACACGGGGGTTGTCAACGAAGTCACGATAGCAACTTTGATACTACCCGGAGCAAGTTACCAAAGTTACCTGTGTCTCCAGATGCGTCGCCGCGACTCCAGAAGCCGGCACCGCCGCCATCTGACCGTGCTCCGGAGCCGCGAGACAGACGGCTACTGTGGCTTCTTCTTTTTATTCAGCAGTCCACTCAGCCCGCCGAGGGGATTGTTCTGCCCATTCTTGTTGCCTTGTAGAGCATTGTTCAGCAGGCTGCCGGCCATGCCTTTTACGTCGGGTAGGAATTTCGGATCCGACGTTGTTCCCTGGATCAAAAACGGAATGGTATCGGCCTTCATTTTGAAATCGAGGGCGTTACTCGGGCTGACCGTTCCCGCTCCGACGACCGAACCCAGCGAGGGAATAATCAGGCTGATGTTGTCGGCGCGCGTGCCATCTGGAGCGGCGTGAACGTCAGCGCTGAAGTTTTGAATGATCGTGTCCTTCTCGTTTGAACCCTTGCCGCTCAGCGCGGAGACCGTCGATAGTTTTGAGCCGAGGCTGAATCCCGCCAGTGCGGAGTTCTCCATCTTGAGCGTTCCGGTGCTGACGAGCTTGTCAACCGGACCCTCGATGGAAAAATTGAGGGTGAGGGTGCCGCCTTTGAGTTGAGATTTCGGCGGCAACGTCACCCCAACTGCGGGCAGCATCGCCTCGAGATCGTCCACCGGCAAACCCTGTCCTTCCAACTTCATGTGTATGGAAGTGGTAGTTCCGTGTGCGTCGTAGGTTCCGGAGAGGTGGGCCACGGCTTTGCCCATGGCCACGTCGCCTTCGGTCAACCTCCCGGTTTGTTTCACCAGGTCATGAGTGACGGAATATTTCAGTTGCACTGGCTTTCCGGCTGGCGATCCCTTCTGCACAACTTGCAGCTTTTCGGCGTCAAGCGTTCCTGCGGTTTTTGCATCATGACCGTCGGAAGAGACGGTGCCGTTGAAATCGGCAACGCCGGCTATCCCGGAAGCGGGGTCGATGAAACCCGAGGCTGCTAGGTTCATCTGGTGCATTGTCACCTTGGCCTGGAGCGGAGTAAGCGCGGCATCGTTGGCGTTGATAGGTCCGGCGGTGCCGTCGAGTTTAAGAGTTCCTCCTGCCGGGAGGTCGACGCTCATCTTGAAAGGGAAGGAGTTGGTAAACGAAAAATTCGACACCGCGATGTCGACCTTGTCGTAGGCTCGCGGTTTTTCAGACGAGCCCGTGCGGCTAACAATCAGGCTTCCATCACTCACATTCAGCTTTGCGACGGAAAGATTCGGGTTGCCCGACGCCGTAGTGGCGGGAGCGGCTTCCGTTTTCTTGACCGGCTCCGCGGAACCCTTATTGCCCAGGCTGGAAAAATTCCATTTCTCTCCGTCGCGCGAACGCACCAGATGGATCTCCGGCTGGTTCAGCGTCACCTCGGTCACGTTCAGCGTCTTGGAAAAAATCAGCGGAATCAGTTCGACGCCTACACTCAGGGATTTCGCCTGCACGAAGGGTGTCTGGCTGAAAGTCGAATCGTCGGCGATGGAGATGTCATCCGCTTTCACCGCGCCGGAGAGTAGAGAGAGCGAAAGGTTTCCTACTTTCACGGGGCGTCCGAGGGCATCGCTCAGTTCCGATTCGAGTTTTGGGCGGAATGCGTTGGCGTCGATGAAGAAGGGGAAGAGGATCACGATCACGATCAACACGCCGACGACGATAGCTGCGATTTTCAGTTTGCGGTTCACGGTTTGCTCCTCCTACAGGGTACGCCTGTGCGATTATGGCCACCTGCTGGGTGGTTCCGCCATAAGGTGTTCACTGGTCTTCCTGAAGAAGTTCTGGCGATGGTACGGTGGCATTCTCCGTCTGTTTCTGGCGCTCCGCCCGGCGTTCGTTGTCCATGCGAACCGAGGTCTCCAGTTCCTTCTTGCCTTCCTCTTTGCGCCCCATGTGGAGCAGGATTTGTCCTTTCACGTAATGAATGTCGGTGCGGCCAGGATCGAGCTTGATAGCGGAGTCGATGGAGGTAAGGGCTTCCGGATATTTCTTGCAGCGCTGGTAGATCTTGGCGAGCCCTACATAGGAATTGACCAGGCGCGGATCGCGGCGCAATGCTGAACGATAGCTCTTTTCGGCATCGCTATCTTGCTGCATGAGGGAGTAGACATCCCCTAGTTCGTCGTAGTTCAGCGCCAGATCGGGTTCCACGGCGGCGTCCTTCAGAAACTCGTCGCGAGCATGCTCGTAATCCTGCTTCTTCAGGTAGGTCAGACCCAGGTTGAAGTGGACGAAAGTGAGCCGGGGATTGGCTGCGGCCGCAGCTTGAAAATCGCTCAATGCCAGGTCGTACTGCTCGAGATTGAGATGAGCTTTGCCCATGAATAAATGAAATTCAGGGGAGCCGTCGCCCGCCTTGATGAGTTGTGCCGTGGCCCTCTCGTCCAAGTCTTTCATGTCCGCCCGATGAGCCGCAATGGAGAGGACATACAGATAACTCAACTGGCCGTATTCCTGCGTCCAGAGGGGCTCCAGCGTATTCGCCGCATCAGCCCAGCGCTCGGCAAAAAAATAGCAAAGTCCCAAAAGATGGCGCGGCTGCAGCGCGCTCGGCTGGTCTCGCACCACCGACTCAAAAGGCGGAATAGCTTTAAGAAATTCATTTTGCCGGTAGTAGGCGAGGCCGATGTTCAAACGAATTCCGGCTACCTCCGGCATCAAGTGCTCGGCTTTGTTCAGCATCTCCAGAGCATTCGCCCACTGCTTTCGCCGCATGTAGACGACGCCCAGATTCGCATAGGCGCCACCCACCTCCGGATATGCGGCAACAATCTCCCGGAAGTCGCGCTCGGCCTCATCGAGCCGGTTCTCTTTGAGAGCCTTCTCTCCCGATCGGAAAAGTTGTGCTGGGTCCGCAGTTGCGCTGGAAGCGGCGGCAGACGCGGCGTTTCGCGGTTTGGACGTGGCCGCTTCAGGAGAACTTTGGGGTGACGCGGCGACCGCTGCGCTGGCTACTAACACCAGGCTCAGGAGTGCCGATCCCATATATGCGCTTGACACTGGCATTACTCTCTGCTGTAGTGTCCGCCAACCGCTGCGTTGAATTCAAGCGGCGAGGGATGCGGTTCCCACATCGAGCAAGTGCGGCACTCCAAGGGCGACGTTGCAATGGTTACGATTCGTGATGTAGCGAAGGAGAGCGGGTTCTCTTCCACCACGGTTTCGATAGTGCTGAATGACGCGCCGCTGGCACGTTACATTCCGCCGGTCACCAAAAAGCGGATCGCTCGCGCGGCGGAAAAGCTGGGCTATCGTCCCAACCAGTTTGCCCGCTCGCTGCGCAGCAAGCGCAGTCACACCGTGGGCGTCATGGTTTTTGACATGACCGACCCTTATTGCACGCTGGTGCTGCGCGGCATCGAAAATACGCTGTACCAGGCTTCCTACCTGCCGATTCTCACTGATGTTCACAACGAGCGCAGCCGCTTCGAGCGCTACCTGGAGATGCTGCTCGACCGCCGTATTGAAGGCCTGGTGGTCCTGGCGAACTGGCTCTTTCTCGATATCAATTTGCTCGCTGATCTGGAAAAGAGCAGCATTCCCACCGCGCTCATCGGTTGCGAGCTGGAAGGCGACTCGATGAGTTCGGTCATCGTCGACAACGAAGTGGGCGGATATATTGCGCTCGAGTACCTGCATTCGCTGGGTCATCGCAAGATCGCATTCATCCGCGGTCCTAAAACTCTGGCGGACAGTGCGCCGCGCTGGCGCGGCATTCGCAACTGCGCCAAGGCGTGCGGGATGGAACTGAACTCGCGGCTGATTGTCGACTTGCCGGAATCGCGCGATCCGCTTTCCAGTTTTGAGATGGGCCAGAAATTGACGGAAGAATTGCTCAAGCAGAAGCGCTCGTTCACGGCGTTGCTGGCTTTCGACGATATGACTGCGTTCGGCGCGATCCGCGCCTTGAGCAAAGGCGGCCTGCGAGTACCGGAGCACTGCTCGGTGATTGGTTTCGATGACGTGGCTGCCTCAGCGCTGTGCACACCGCCACTCACTACCGTGCGCCAGCCGATGGAGGCAATGGGTGCGGCAGCGGTCGGCGTTGTACTCGATGGCATCAAGTCCGTACTGGAGAAGCGCGAAGTAGGAGCTCTCCATCGCAAAGTAGCGCCCGAATTAGTGGTGCGGGAGTCCACGAGAAGCCTTCTGTAGACCCTGTGAATGCTGGGCTGCGCTTTTTTCTTGACAGAAGACCCTGCAAAAAAGCACTATTCATACGATTTAATAGATCATCTGGGGTTGCAACGCGCACTGCTCGTTTGAAAATGCACAAGAAAAGTTGCTGCCGCGCCGCTGTACTAAGCTGGCCGAGGAAAACGCGCCGTCCCTAACCGGCCAAAAAGGGAGAAGGGTGACCATGAAACCTAGTCGCATGACGTTTCCGATCGTATTGCTGGTTCTGACATTCTGCGCAGTGGGCTGGGCTCAAGACACCGGCTCCATCACCGGCACGGTCAAAGATCCCTCGGGCGCCGCTGTTCCCAACGCCGCAGTCGTGGTGGCCAGCCCTGACCATGGCATCGACCGCCACACGGTCACCAACTCCAGTGGCGACTACAACGAGTCTGGATTGCCGGGAGGAACCTACAACATCCTGGTGAGCGCGGCCGGCTTCAAGAAGTACCAGGCCAAAGGAGTTGTTTTGGACGTCGCGCAGAAGGCACGCGTCGACGTTGCCCTGCAAGTTGGCTCCACCACCACTGAAGTCATAGTGGAAGGCGAGAGCGTAGCCCAAGTGGATACGCAATCCTCCGAACTCTCGGGAACCATCACGGGAACACAGATCAGCCAACTGGAGTTGAATGGCCGCAACTTTACCCAGTTGGTCACGTTGGCTCCCGGAGTAGTGAACCAGACCGGTCAGGACGAAGGTACGGTGGGCGTTTACGGAAACGTCGCGTACAGCATGAACGGTGGCCGCACCGAGTACAACAACTGGGAGATCGATGGTGGCGACAACATGGACAACGGCAGCAATACCTCGTTGAACGTATATCCCAACCTTGATGCCATTGCCGAAGTCAAAGTGCTCACCTCGAACTACGGAGCGCAATACGGCCGCAACGCTTCGGGTACGGTCGAAGTCGAAACAAAGTCCGGCACCCGAGCCTTCCACGGCGATGTGTTCTACTTTGGGCGAAACGACGCTTTCAATGCGCGAAACTTTTTCGATCCGTTGGGTAACCCTCCGGAGTTCAAGAAACATGACTTCGGCTACACGATTGGCGGTCCAGTTGTCCTCCCGGGCTTCAACAAGAATCGGGATAAAACGTTTTTCTTCTTTTCGGAAGAATGGCGGCGGGACCTTGTGCCTGGGATGACCTTCCACGTGCCGGTGCCCTCTGATGCGGAACGCGGTGTCACCACTCCTGGGTTCGGCAACTTCAGCGATGTCTGTCCTGGGCCTGACTGCCCCAATGTGGCCGACGTTACGGCCGTACCCATCGACCCGAACGCTCAGGCGATTCTGGCACAGATTCCTCAATCTAACGCGGACGTAGCGGTCTGCGGCGGGGCGCCATTCGTGGGCTGCTACAACGCCTCGCCCGCCAACAAGACTACCTGGCGCGAAGAATTGGTCCGGATAGACCACAACATCAACCCCAAGCTCCGAGCCACGTTTCGCTACATTCACGACTCGTGGCAGACGGTTACTCCCACCACGCTTTGGGGTTGCCCAGATGGCTGTAGCTTTCCCACAATTGAGACAAATTTCGTCGGACCTGGAACCAGTACTGTGGCTCGCTTGACGGCTACTGCTTCCCCAACACTGCTGAATGAATTTGTTTTCAGCTATACTGCCGATCACATTTTCTTAACCAATATCGGTCCTGGCGCGGTGGCTCGTCCGTCGAGCATGACCATGACCGGGATCTTCCCCAATTTCGCCAACAAGCTGCCTGGAATTGAAATTACGGGAAACGCTGCGTACGGCCAACTTGAGGAAGACAACGCCTACATCCCCTGGAACAATGCGAACCCAACTTATACGCTCCGGGACAATGTCAGCAAGATCGTAGGGAAACACAACCTGCAATTCGGCGCCTATGGCGTGATTGCTCAAAAGAATGAGCAGAGTAGTTTTGGTTCACAGCAGGGCTTTCTTACCTTCGATGCGACGAACTCTAACGTCAGCACGGGGAATTCCTTTGCCGATCTGCTCCTGGGAAACATCAGCACATTTGGGCAGGTAAGCGCTACGCCCAAGTATTATTTCCGCTACAAGATTGTCGAACCCTATTTCCAGGATGACTGGCACATCACTTCCCATCTCACCTTAAATCTAGGCTTGCGATTGAGCCTGTTTGGGACCTACCGGGAAAAGCAGAATCAGACCTTCAATTTCGAGCCGGGAGCATTCAACGCAAGCAACGCCCCCGCCATTGGGAGCGACGGTTCTCTGGTTGATCCGGCTAATCCCACAGTACATCTCTCTCTTAACGATCCGCGAGACTTCAACGGAGTGTTGCAGTGTGGAGGATCGGGAGTCCCCGCCGGTTGCGTACAGGGACACTTGTTCAATCCGGCTCCCCGCATCGGCTTCGCGTGGGATCCTAAAGGAGATGGCAAATGGGCCGTCCGCGGCGGGTATGGCGTCTTCTTCGAGCATGGCAACGGCAATGAGCAAAATGTTGAGGCGCTCGAAGCTACACCGCCGCTGGTGTTGAACCCTTCTCAACCCAACATTATCGGGTATACGAATGTCGGAGCGGGTGGAGGAGCGATCGAAGCATTCCCTCTGGGCTTCAACGCCATCGGCACCAAGGGCCGCTGGCCCTATGTGCAGCAATACAATCTGAATGTGCAGCATGAGTTGCCCCAACACGTGGTGGCCAGCGTCGCCTATGTGGGGAGCAAGGGCACGCACTTGGGACGGAGATTGGATCTCAATCAGGTTAGCGATTTGACCGGGGCGAACCCGTACCAGAGCGGCGAGGCGATTGGACCCAACGACTGTACGTCCCTGACTACCCCCAGCGGCAACCCCATCACTGGCGATGCGCTTGTGCACATGAACATCGCCTGCGGCGGCGATCCCAATCCGTTACGTCCCTATGTCGGATTCGGCAGCATTAACTTTCTGCAGTTCGCAGCCTCGTCAAGCTACAACGCCTTGCAGTTCTCGGCGCGTCGGACGATTGCTCCTCTAACTCTGAGTATCTCGTATACTTACAGCCACTCCATCGATGATTCCTCGGACGGGGGCTTCGGAAACAAGGCCAGCTTGGTGGATTCGTACAACTTGCCCAGCGGGCGGGGTAGTTCTGATTTTGATGAGCGGCACAACCTCAGCGTCAGTTACGTCTACGATCTGCCGTTCTTCCGGACCCCGGGAGTCGCCAACAAAGCTCTCGGAGGCTGGCAATACTCTGGGATCATTACCAGCCAGACGGGCACGCCCTTCAGTGTGATTTACAGCGCGTTCTCTGACAATGCTGGGGTCGGAAACGGATCTGGTTTGGGCACCTACGCCGACATCGTAGGGAATCCCAAGTCAGGTGTTCCATCGGTCGGCGCGGGCAATCCCCCCTTCCTTTACAATCCGGCTGCTTATGCAGCGCCGCAAGGACTCACGTTTGGCAATTCCGGCCGGAACAGCCTGCGAAATCCGCGAACTACAAACTTCGATATGGCCTTGTTCAAACATTTCAAGTTTACCGAAACGAGTGGGTTCGAGTTCCGGGCGGAGGCGTTCAACGTCTTCAACCACACGCAGTGGAACGGCGTGAACAATGACGAGGCCTCGCCCGGTAATTTCCTGCAGCCCTCGGGCGCACACCGGGCCCGCACTTTGCAACTCGGCGCGAAGATTATCTTCTAACCAGTGCAACGCACCGATCAGGGAACCCGGCCCTTCAACAAGGCCGGTTACTTATTTTTGAGGTTCAGGAAAAAGACGATGCGCGGGACCGGGCACACGAGAAGCACCCCTTACCCCACCTGCACCCGCTGCCGCTGCGCCACTGCCTCCAGCGCGCCTTCCAGATCGGCAATCAGATCATCGGCGTTCTCAATTCCCACCGAGAGACGAATCATCTGCTCAGTCACGCCCATCTTGGCACGCTCCGCCGCTGGAACCATGGCGTGCGAGGTCAGCACCGGAATCGATACCAGCGATTCCACTCCGCCCAGACTCGGGGCGAGGCTGAACAACCGCATGGCCTCGCTCACGCGCCTCGCGTCTTCGCCGGTGCCTTCAACCTCAAAGCTCACCATGCCGCCACCGGCACTCATCTGCGCGCGTGCTACGTCGTGTTGAGGATGGCTCTTCAGGAACGGATAATGCACAGCCCTCACCTTGGCATGTTCGGATAGGAATTCTGCCACGCGCTGCGCGTTCTCGTTCTGCCGAGCCACGCGCACCGCCAGCGTCTTGAGGCCGCGCACCAGCATCCACGATGCGTGAGGATCCATGCAGTTGCCGAGAGTCGTCCGCGTCTCCCAGATTCTTTCCATCAACTCGTGGCGTCCCGCGACCACGCCGCAGATCAGATCGGTATGCCCACTGAGATATTTCGTTCCCGAATGCATAACGAGATCGATGCCAAATTCCGCCGGGTGCTGGTTGATGGGCGTGCCGAAGGTGGCGTCAATCATGCTGAGCAGCCCGTGCTGTTTGGCTAACGCCGCCATCTTCTTGAAGTCCACTACACGCAGCGTGGGATTCGTTGGCGATTCCAGATAGAGCAATTTCGTGTTAGGACGGATCGCCCGCGCGTGCTGCTCGTAGTCCGTCGTGTCGACGAACGTGGTTTCAATTCCCATCTTCGGCAGCCACTTCGAGAGAAACTTGTTCACTCCGCCGTAGATATCGCGCTGCGCTACAACGTGGTCGCCGCTCTTCAGCAGCGCCATAAGAGTGGTGGTGATTGCGCCCATGCCTGAGGCAAAGGTCAGGGCGGCATCCACGTTTTCCAGCGCCGCGATTGTCTTCTCGGCAACCGTGTTCGTTGGATTGCCGTAGCGCGTGTAGAAATGGTCAGTATGAGTGGCGCGCAGTTGTTCGTCGTTGTCAGTGACTTCAAAGGTGGAAGTCTGATAGATGGGAGTGGCCAGCGGCCCGTTTTTCTTCTCCAGATCGGCGGCCCCGCGCACCGCCTTGGTCTCGGAGTGTTGGTTGCCTCGTTTCATGGATGCCTCGCGTCTTCCAGATTAACTGCGAAGGAGATACGCATCAAGTGAAGTGTTCGGCTGCTCACCATTTATAATTCCTGATCCATGAATCTTGGGCTGAAGGATCGAGTCGCGCTCGTCGCCGCTTCCAGTCAGGGAATTGGCCGCGCCACAGCGGAAGCCTTCGCTGCCGAGGGTTGCCGGGTGGCGATGTGCGCGCGGAATCAAGAGACTCTGCAGGCGGCGGCGGAGAAAATCCGAAAGCAGCATGGCGTGGATGTTCTCTCCGAGGCCTTCGATGTGACCGATGCGGCCGCCGTTACCCGCTTCGTGGCTGCGGTCGCCGGAAAATTCGGTGGCGTCGATATTTGCGTCACCAACGCTGGCGGCCCTCCGGCAAAAGGATTTCTAGCTGCCACCTTGGAAGAATGGCAGCGCGCCCTCGAACTGAACTTTCTCAGCACCGTGTATTTTGCGCGCGAGGTGATCCCGCACATGCAGCGGAAGCATTGGGGACGCATCATCACCCTCACGTCGATTACCACCAAGCAGCCCGTCGCCGATTTGGTACTTTCGAATGCGGTTCGTGCCGCGGTTGTCGGCCTGGTCAAGAGCCTGGCCAATGAATTCGGCAAGGACGGAATTCTCGTGAATAATGTCGGTCCCGGCTTCACAGCGACTGATCGACTCAAGGAATTGGCTAAGGCTCGGTCTTCTGCCTCGGGGAAGAGCGAGCAGGAAATGTTCGAGGGCTGGGCCGCCGACGCTCCACTGAAGCGCTTGGGCGATCCCCGCGAGGTTGCGGAAACCATCGTCTGGCTTGCCTCCGAGCGTGCGTCCTATATCACTGGGCAAACCGTGCTGGTGGATGGCGGCATGTATAAAGGTTTATAAGATTTTCGGAGAAAGCATGCGATCAATCGCGTCACGGATGTCGGTGATGAGCGGCGAAGGCGCACTGTCGGTGTTTGCTCGAGCCAGGGAATTGGAGGCGCAAGGCCGTTCCATCATTCATCTGGAACTTGGCGAGCCTGATTTTCATCCCGGCGCGTCGGTAGTCGAGTCCGTGGCCAGAGCGCTTGCAGAAGGCAAAGACCGATACTGCGCCGTGGTTGGGGTTCCCGCGCTGCGCGAAGGGATCGCGGCCTACCTGCAGCGCACGCGAAATATTTCTACCTCCTCCGCCGACATTGTGATCGCGCCCGGCTGCAAAGCTGCGCTGTTTTTTGCCATGATGGCTCTGCTCGAACCGGGCGATGAAGTTCTTTATCCCGACCCTGGTTTCCCCGGCTACGCTTCGATCACCCTGGGGCTGGGCGCGGTTCCGGTGCCGTTCGATCTCTCGACTTCCAACCATTTTCAGCCCGACCTCGCCGAGATCGCGAGCAAGATCACACGTCGGACGCGGATGATGATTACGAACTCGCCGGGCAATCCCACCGGTACCGTCTATTCGGATGCGGTGCAGCGAGGGTTGGCGGAACTCGCCGTGAAGCACGACCTCTGGGTTCTCTCTGACGAAATCTATGCCCGCATCAACTACTCCGGCGAGTATCTCTCCATGCTGCGATACGCGGGCATGAAAGAGCGCACACTGATCATCGACGGCTTCTCCAAGAGCTTCGCCATGACGGGATGGCGGCTTGGCTATACCGTTGCCCCGCCGGAAGTTGTGCCTGCGCTTGGTATGCTGGCGGTCAACAGCTACACCTGTGTGGCCGAGTTCACGCAATATGCCGCCATCGACGCGCTGCGCGACCGCGAGGGAAACACGCCGAGGATGGTCGCGGAATTCGAACGCCGCAGGCAACAGTTCGTGCGTGATCTGAATAAGATTCCCGGATTCCGCTGCGAGCCACCGGACGGCGCTTTCTACGCCTGGGTCGACATTCGCGGCACAGGCAGTACCGCGGAGGAAATCTGTCGCATTCTTCTGGATGATGCCGGCGTTGCGGCCATTCCCGGTGCCGCGTTTGGCTCAGCGAGCAAGCATTTCGTGCGCTTCTCGTTCGCTTCGTCGGTGGAGAATCTGCGCGAGGCCACAACGCGCATCATGAAAGTATCGGCGGCCTGGCAGGGAACTCTCGCTACACCATAAGATGTCATTCCGAACCGGGCGCCAAGCCCGGTGAGGAATCTGCTGTACGTGCGGAAAGCAAATGCTGCCCAAGTCTTCAGCCGTGAGGCACGCCTATGAACTCGGCAACTAGATTCTTGCGATCTTGGATGCTATGTGGTCTCGTCGCTTCGGCAACCTTCTCCACTGCCCAGGCCCGCCCATTTCCCGGTCCCGATGTGCAGCAAATCTACCAGCGTCTTCTCCCTCAGATCGAAAAGATCCCAGCCTTCGACCACCACGCTCACCCCGGTTTCTCCGACGATCCAGACGTCGACGCAATGGCCGCGCCTCCCGACGCCAGCGCTCCCCTGCGCACCCGCGATGACAATCCCGAGCTGATTGCCGCCGCCAAAGCGCTGTTTGGGTATCCCTATGCCGACCTCTCACCCGAACACTCCAAATGGCTGGTGGCAAAAAAAGCCGAGCTAAAGAAACAAAATCCCGGCACCGCGTATTTCAACCTGATTCTCGACAAGCTCAACACCGAGAGTTCGGTCGCGAATCGCGCCATGATGCCGGATTACCTGGATACCCGCCGGTTTCCCTGGGTCTTCTTCGCCGACTCTTTCATGTGGCCGTTCAACAACGAACGCGAGGCCGCGCGCAATTCCGACCAGGGAGTCTTCATCCCGCTACAGGAGAAAATGCTGCACCGTTGGATGCAGCAAGAGAACATCGCGAAACTGCCCGCCGATTTCGATGGCTATCTAAAATTCATCAGCCGCGTGCTCGAGGACAACGCAAAAAAAGGCGGCATCGCCATGAAGTTTGAGGTGGCCTACTTCCGCCCCACCACATTCAGCGATCCCACTCGCGACCAAGCCGCCGACCTTTACCAGCACTATGCGACAAGCGGCGTTCCTAGCGAGCGCGACTACCGCACCTTTCAGGACTATATTTTCCGCTACCTCATTCAGGAAGGCGGCCGTTTGCATCTGCCCGTGCACATTCATTCCGCTGTCGGCATCGGCGATTATTTCAACTTGTCGCAGAGCAACATCATGAATTTGGAAAGCGTGTTGCGCGATCCCCGCTACCGCGGCACGACGTTCGTCATGATTCACGGCGGCTACCCGCTGGAGCGCGAAGCCATCTTCCTTGCCGCTATGAAAAACGTGTATATGGATTCCTCCGAGATGGAACTCATTCAGTATCCCTCGTCCTTCAAAGATACGTTGAAACAATGGCTGGAAACTTTCCCCGATAAGATCACTTTTGGTACCGACTGTTTCCCGTACAATGAAGTCTTGGGCGCGGAAGAAAGTTACTGGCTGGGTGCAGAATCATCCCGAATGGCTCTCTCCGCGGCTCTCGCCGAGATGATTTCGGAAAATGAAATCACCGAAGCAAAAGCTCTCGAACTGGCCCACGCTTATCTCCACGATACTGCCGTGAAGATATACGGAGATCGAGTGCACTGACGGAAACTGCGCGCTACGGAAAAATGAGAGGCAAGGCAATTCCATGCCAATGAAAATCAAGACCAAACATCCAGCGAGCCGGAAGACGCAGAAGCAGAAGAAAGACACGAAATCCCATTCGCGCGCGCAACGCGCTGTCACAAAACACGGAGCCGGCGCCGTCCCCCTCCAACATATTCCGTGGCACACCATTGCACTCGAAGAACTGAACCCGCTCTTGCAGCGCCAGTTCGTGGTCGGCCAGGAAATTATGTTAGCCCGGGTGCTGCTGAAAAAGGGCTGCATTGTTCCCGAACACAGCCACCATAACGAGCAGCTGACTTACATTCTCGATGGAGCGCTGAAGTTCTGGATCGACGGCAAAGAAATCGTCGTGCACGCCGGCGAAGTGCTCTGTATTCCTGCCCACATGCCGCACAAGGCCGAGGCGGTCGAGGATACCGTGGACCTTGACGTCTTCACGCCTCCCCGCGCCGATTGGATCAATCGCACCGACCAATATCTGCGGGGCGACAAATAATTCTCCAACCCATGCCACTCTCCGCCACCTCTGATCGAGACTCTGATAAGCAGGGCCCGCAACCGGCCTCGCCTAAACCCACTTTTTGTTTTCGTTGCATCGGCTGTGGATCGATCACATCGAATGCGCCCCAGGATTTTCGCTGCGCGCAGTGCAACAACCTCCTTGAGATCAGCGATTCGTCCTGGAACTCTCGCAACCCAACCGCTTTAAAATCGCTCTGGCGGGAACGCCGTACCTTAAACGCCGCTCTCGATCTCAGCGGCGTTTGGCGATTCCGCGAACTGCTGCCCACCCCCGCGTCGGAGCAGCACGTCGTTACGCTTCGCGAAGGCAACACGCCGCTTTACGATCTTCCGCTGTCCTCGCGCATCACCGGCGTGTCGTGTCTCTATGCCAAACATCAGGGCATTAATCCCACCGGTTCATTCAAAGACACGGGGATGACCGTTGCCTCCACCTTCGCCCGCCAGGCCGGATACCGCTGGGTTGCCTGCGCCTCCACTGGAAACACTTCGGCGTCCATGGCCGCCTATGCCGCACGCGGAGGCATGCGCAGCCTCGTTCTTGTCCCGGAGGGGAAGATCTCGTGGAGCAAATTGTCGCAAGCTCTGGACTACGGCGCCCTCACCTGCCAGCTTCGTACGGATTTCGACGGGTGCCTCCGCCTGCTCCAGGAGTTGGTACGGCGTGCTCCGGTTTATCAGCTCAACTCCATCAATCCCTTTCGCCTCGAAGGACAAAAGACTCTCGCGATTGAACTGATGGAGCAACTCGACTGGCAGCCGCCGGATCACATCATCGTCCCCGGCGGAAATCTAGGGAACAGCTCCGCCATCGGTAAGGCCTTGCTGGAAATGCGCGACGTCGGGCTTATTCCACATCTGCCGAAATTGTCGGTGATCCAAGCCGAAGGCGCGAACGCGCTGGTTCGCACCATGCGCGAAGCTGGCGGCAAGAAGCTGGTGAGCGTGCAGGCGGAGACCCGGGCCACGGCCATCCGCATCGGCAATCCCGCCTCATGGGAAAAAGCGGTGAAAGTGATACAAGCCACTGGCGGGACCTGCGAACAGGTGAGCGAAGTCGAGATCGCGCAGGCCAAAGCTGAAATCGGCCTTGAGGGCATTGGCTGTGAACCGGCGTCAGCCGTTACCCTCGCGGGCCTGAAACACCTGCTACGGCAGGGCTTCGTGAAAAAAGAAGAATCGGTAGTCCTGATCCTCACCGGAAACCTGCTGAAAGACCCCGATTTCACCATGGAATTCCACCGTGGCGATCTCTTTCAAGGCTCCGAGCAGAGCGATAATCAGTGCCTAAAGCCGCTGCAACATCCGCCCGTAGTCCTCGATGCCACGCTGGACGCCGTAATCCGAACTCTGGAACAGGCAGAAAAATCTGACGCCCCCTCCCATGCCTAACAACGCCAATGTCTAACAAGAAGAGTAAGCGCTCATCGGCGTTGCATCTCGCTCTGCCGGCGACCTCCGCAAATCTGGGGCCCGCGTTCGACGCCGCTGCTTTGGCCATGGACCTCTTCATAACAATAGACGCCAGGCCTGCCGGCGGCTTTTCCATTCGTGCGACCGGCCGTGATCAGGAAATCTGCCAGGCGCAGGACAATCATCTGATCCTCACAACCTATCGCGAGACCCTCCAAGGCCAGGGCGCCCAGGTTGTTCCTTTAGCCCTTCACATCAAGAATGACATTCCAATCGGGAAGGGCTGCGGCTCCTCGGCTGCGGCGCGGTTGGCAGGCATTGCCCTAGCCAATCACTTCGGAAGAATGCGCTGGACCGACTCCCAGATTATCGGCGAGGCTTCGCGGCGCGAGCATCACCCCGATAATGCCTCAGCCTGCTGGATGGGTGGCCTCACTGTGGCCCGCATGTCCGGTGAGGCTGAGGCCCAGGTAGTGAGTGTCCGGCCGAAAGGGAACTGGCCCTTACTCCTCGCGGTTCCCGACCAGCCGCTTTCCACGGAGGAAGCCCGGCGCGTGCTTCCGGCCCAGTATTCTCGGGCCGACACCGTGGCTAATATCCAGAACTCCATGCTGCTGCTTGCCGCCTTCATTCAAGGGCGTCATGAGTTACTCGCGTCCGCACTCAATGACCGTATCCACCAGCCTTACCGCGCTGCCCTGTGCCCCCTGTTGCCATGCCTGCAGAAAATGACGGGGACGCCCGGCATTCTCGGCGCCGCCCTAAGTGGAGCAGGTCCCTCCGTGATTGTCTTTCTTGATCCACACTCCCCTGGGCAAAAAGCCAAGAAAATCATCGCCGCCCACCTTGCCAGCAGGGGCCTCCGGGCCGAACTCCTTCTCGCCTCCATCACCCCATATGGAGGCCGCAGAAAACCTCCCACTGGGAATTGACGGGGTAACCAGGATGCCCTAAAGAACTCTTGCATTCGGCAGCGCCCGTGCTAGAGTGTGCACAATAGTGCTATTTACCGGGTGCGTTCTCCCGGATATTCTAGGAGTTCCCCCCGAATCGAAACTTTCCCGTCCCCCGAGTGTTTGTGCAACATGCGGGGCCGTGCTTCCATGGAAGCTCGGGCAAGTTGCTTCGGGGTGAGTCAGAAATGAAGCCGAAAATGCAGCATCACGTCCAGCCACGTGAGAGCGACCCACACTGCAATGAGCAGGCCTCCGAGGATATCCAAAAGTTTCTTCGGGCTGTAGCTTCCTATCCCGAGCGCGTCGCCAAAGAACCCGGCGTCAGCTTCCGCCAGCATCTGGCCGGCCTCTTCGAATCTCGCGACAAAAATACCCCACGCAGCTAATCACCTGATCAAAATCTACCGGCTCGCTGGCGGGACAATGCCGTTCATGCGCAGATATTCCACCATCTGTCCGTAATGGTTGGAACCGTGCGCAGCCACGCCGGTCGCCAAGCCCAGCCGCGTCACTGATCCTTCTCCGAACGGGCTCTTCACCGGTTCCACCAAATTCTTCTCGTTAACTGTGGCGAGGGCCTTATGGACATAGGTGAACGAGTCGTTCAGGTACTTCATGATCTCGTTTTTTGTTTTGATCGATGCCGGGCCGGATTCGTCGCCCACGTCCACCGGAACCTTCTCGCTCAGGATCGCAGCGCCAAACATGTAGTTCACCGCCGCCACGTGCTTTATTTGCTCGCCGAAGGTTCGCACGCCCTTAAACTCGCCGTTGGTGGGTGCAAATCCGAACTTGTCCTCGGGCATCGCATCGGCGGCGCCAACGAACTCATGCTCAATATTGCTGACGGTGTGATCCAATACCTGAGTGACGGTGCGATGCTCGTCTTTGCCTTTGTTTTCCTGTGCGGTACCGGCAGCGGCCAGCGCCAGCACACAAAAAGCAAGAAAGCTAAGTTTCTTTCTCATCATGATTCCTTCCATTTTATTTAAAAAGAATGCCGAAATTGTATTCAGATAGCGGGCGGCGATACCAACGAACGTGCCCCTGCAAACGGCCACTCCCTACCCCTCCAGGCGCGGACCATATAAATCGCCAGGCCTGCTAACAATATCACCGCCG
>Ga0307479_10000048_pt1 | contig 135002 bp, 113 predicted proteins | sample atmos_gasesECM4C_FD_203743 | JGI IMG/M metagenome (GOLD analysis project Ga0307479, IMG submission 203743) | Hardwood forest soil microbial communities from Morgan-Monroe State Forest, Indiana, United States - atmos_gasesECM4C_515 | ecosystem: Environmental > Terrestrial > Soil > Temperate... | reverse complement strand
TGCCAGGCGCCGCGACGCAGGCGATGCCCCGACATCGTCGAGGAGCGGCAACGCCGCAGACGGCCCCGCGCCGCCGCAACCCGCAGGGCGAAGCGCGGCGTGCGGGATTTTTCAGCAGCCTGCTAGTACTACTGTGTCACCTCGCCACGCAAAGGTGCTCTGGCCTTACGTTTGTGCCAACACTGGACGCCACATGCTTCAACGCTTCAAGTACTTTGATTCGAGAGACTTGCCCAGCTGCCTGTGCAGTTTTGTGACACTGTAGTACTAGACACCCATAGCAGCCTTGGTACTTGACAGACCCAAGCGGCACTCTCCTGCTCCCCTCAGATCGGAGGGATGGAGCCCATGCCCAAGCGAGTCAGGAAGCCCCGCAAGCAGTACCGCGCGCCGAAGACCAACGTCTACCGCGAGCTGTCGGCCATGTTCGCGAGCGAGGACCTGGCGCGGGAGTGGCTGGAAGCCCGCCGTTGGCCCCGAGGGGCCGATCTGTCCGCACTGCGGCGTCATCAACCGCGCCTATCGCCTACAGGCCAAGGAAGGCTCGACGCGCCCCCGTCCGCAGGGGTGTCTGGAAGTGCCGCGACTGCCGCAAACAGTTCACGGTCACGATCGGCACCGTGTAGACGCCCACCAGCTTGTCGATCACCCATCGCTGAAAATCAGTGAAGGTCGGATGTAGCTGATTGTCTTTGGGGGCTTGTCCCTTTGGCCTTCGCGGGGCGGCTCGCCGTCGCTTCCTGGAGTCATCCGTGGCGGCCATGGGAATCTCTGGTAATCTTAGGTAGGTCGAGACTTGGGCGTCAAAGCGGCCCGGGTTTAGGGTTATACTCGCAGCCAAAGCACACCAGTCGGGAGGGGCAGGCGGATGGCAGGTCAGGCGGCGACCCAGCGGGGAGCGGGGTACGAACCTAAGCGATCTGCCGAAGGGCCGCGCTTCGCGATCCACCTCGGCGACGCCTTCGCCTGGATGGAGACGCGGGCCGAGAATTCCGTCGAGGCCATCGTTACCGATCCGCCCTATGGACTTCGCGAGTACAGCGAAGTGGAGAAGGCCAAGCTCCGGCGAGGGCGCGGCGGCGTCTGGCGGATTCCGCCGGCCTTCGACGGATGCCAGAGAAGCCCGGTTCCCCGCTTTACCGTTCTGACCGGCGGCGACCAGGATGCGCTACGCGGTTTCTTCGCTGAGTTCGCGCGCCTGGCGCTGCGAGTGCTGGTTCCGGGAGGCCATCTCTTCATCGCCACCAACCCGCTGCTGTCGCACCACGTCTACCTGCCCATGATCGAAGCCGGGTTCGAGAAGCGGGGCGAAGTGATCCGGCTCGTTCAAACTCTCCGCGGCGGCGACCGACCGAAAAACGCGCATGAGGAGTTCCCGGACGTGACGGTCATGCCGCGCTCGCAGTGGGAGCCCTGGGGCCTGTTCCGCAAGCCGTGCGAGGGGACGGTCAGCGACAACCTGCGGCGGTGGAAGACCGGCGGCTTGCGCCGCGTCTCGGGCGCGCAGCCCTTCGGGGATGTCGTGCTGTCGGCGCCAACCCGAGCCGAGGAGCGGCGGCTGGCTAGCCATCCATCGCTCAAGCCGCAAGCGTTCATGCGCCAGATCGTGCGAGCTGCACTGCCGCTTGGCGAGGGCGTGATCCTCGACCCGTTCCTGGGCGCTGGATCGACCGTCGCGGCGGCCATCGCCATCGGCTATCAGAGCATCGGCATTGAAATCGACCCCGCCTACTACGAGATAGCGGAGCGCGCGATTCCGCGGCTTGCACAGCTGCGCCTAAACGGGCGATCATCCAGCCTGGATGCAGCAGCAGACGCTTTCCTCTGCCCCGCTCCCGAAGGGACTTGAGACAGTCCATATCGTCAGGGCCGTCGAGTGGGTCGAGGAGCAGGTTGGGGAGCTGGTCGATCTCTACTACGAGCAGGCAAACGTCTTCAGCGGCATCGTAGGAATGTATGGCGTCAAGGCCCTCGCCGCTTTCAGCCCGTACAAGAAGCACAAGCACCCTGACGTAGCGCAGCTAAGGTTCCCGGATCTGTCCCTGGGCGGCAAGGTCAACCCGCCGCCGGAAGAGGCCCTAGAATCCAAGGGAAGCACTCGGCCCTGGGCAGTCCAGTCGCACTATGACCACTCCGGCTGGTACATCATTTGGCGCTACATCGTAGACCCTACCAAGATCCTGAAGCAGGGACGCGAGGTCGCGATCTGGCGCGTGGACGTGGTGTTCGTGCGCAAGGAAGACTGGAAATATGAGGGCAGCACGGCCGGGAGTGGAGGCGGTGGCCGCACTCATACCTTTGGGCTGCGCAGTCCGGCAGCGCTGCTGCGGGGCGCGGCTGCTTACTCCGCCCCCGGCATCATCCTGAAGGGCGGCGTCCCCATCCTCACAGAAATGCCGCAGTAACGATTCAGTCCTCGATTCCCAGGAAGCGCCGCACAGCTTCCCGCACCAGCGACGCTTGGGAACGCCGCGGGGGTACCAGGGCCCCCTATTTCCGTAGCCTGCTAGTCCGACGGCCGCGCCGCATGGGCCAACTGAGTCGTGACACCCGCCAACTCGCCCTCGCCGGTCACACAGACGTTGAGGTCGCGCAGCAGCCCGTCACGAATGTCATAGATCCAGCCGTGCACCGCCAGCTCTTGACGGCGCTGCCAGGCATCTCGCACGATCGTCGTCCGGCTCACATTGCACACCTGCTCGAGGACGTTGAGCTCACAGAGCTTCTCGTGCCGCTCCTTGTCGTTGGGGAGCGTCGCCAAGTGCTGCTCATGCCGCAACCGCACGTCCCGCACGTGCTGAAGCCAGTTGTCAACGAGCCCCAACCTCTCTCCCCGCAGTGCGGCGAGAACGCCGCCACAGCCATAGTGACCGCAGACGACGATGTGGTGCACACGCAGCACCTCGACAGCGAATTGAATCGTCGAGAGGCAGTTGAGGTCCGTGTGCACCACCACGTTGGCCACATTCCGATGGACAAACATCTCTCCTGGCATGAGACCCACGATCTGGTTCGCTGGCACGCGACTGTCCGAGCAGCCGATCCACAGGTACTGCGGCACCTGCTGCTGCGCGAGGCGCTGGAAGAACTCCGGATCCTGGCGGGTCATCGCCGCCGCCCAAGTGCGATTATTGGCGAAGAGATGAGCGAGGAGACGCATTGGCCCGCTGGAAGTCTCTCACGAACCGCGCCGAGGCTAGGCCTCGCTCGACAGGCGAGAGCCGGCAAGCCCGCCGGTGCTCGGCTACGCCGGGCGCACGGTGATGCGCTTGAAGTAGCCTTCCCCTTCGCTTTCGGTAACTACCGCCGGGTCGTCCGCCAGGGTCACGTGGATGATCCGGCGATCCGCCGGGTTCATCGGCACCAGGGTGCGCGACCTGCCTCGCTGCCGCACTTCGTCCGCCACCTTCTGCGCCAGGCTGCGCAGCCGCTCCTCGCGGATCTCGTGGAAGTTGTCGCAGTCCACCCGGCAGAGCACCGCCTCGCCTGACAGGCTGCGGATGATACGCGGGAGCAGGTGCTCGATCGCCATCAGCAGCTCGCCGTCGTCGGCAAAGCACCAGTCCGCGTCCGAGCCCACCAGGTCGATCTCCAGCCGCTCCTCGCCACGGTAGATGCGCGGCGTGAGGCTGAGCCCCGCGATCCGCAGCAGCAGGTCCACCCCTTTGGCGGCGGCCTCCGCCTGCGGACCCTCGGCGAGGGGATAGCGTTCGCCGATGTTGCGCGGCTGCTCCGGCAGCGACACGAGGTCCTCGGCAGTCATGCCGGCGCCCGCCCCCGCCGCTCCCTGCGTTCCCGCCTCGCCATACCGGCGCTCCCGCGGATAGGCGCCCGAGGGCCGCCGCGGCCGGCCGCGATGCTCGCCCTGGCCTCCCCGCCTCGCGTGGGGCGCAGCCACGTTGCCCGCCTGCGCCGCCGGGCCGCCGTGGCCAGCCGCATGACGGGCTTCCGGCGGCCGCCGCCGCGCTCCGTCCCCCGCACCCGGCTGCCGCTCCGCGGTGCCAGCCGCGGCCGCCGTGGACCGCGCGGGCGGCCCGGCAGGCAGGCTCCGCGCCGGCGACACCGCCGCCCGCTCGCCGGCGGGCGCCGGCGGCGGCGCGCCAGGCTCGCGTCGCGGCGCCGCGGGGTCGACCTCGATGACCACCTTGCGGCGCACCTTCGTGAACCCGTGGCGCTTCTCGATCGGGTGATACGCGATCTCCTCCGGCTGCAGGTGGTAGTGGTTGGCCGCCTGCACCAGGGCTTGCTGCAGTGTGTCTCCCGAGAAGAACCGTCTCTTCGACTCGTTCATGTCAGCTTCTGCTCCGCCTCCCGAGATCATTGCGCTCATTTGGAGCCTTCCAGCTTCCAGAAGCGGTTGTAAACCGCTTGCTGGACGATGGTCAAGACGTTGTTGGTGAGCCAGTACAGCACCAGGCCGCTGGGCGCCGACAGGAAGAAGATCAGCATGAACAGCGGCATGAGCAGGAAGAGCCGCCGCTGCGCGGGATCGCCGGACTGGGGCGCGAACTTGACCTGCAAGAACTGCGTCGCGCCCATGATCAGCGGCAGGATCAGGTGCGGGTCCGCCGCCGAAAGGTCGTGGATCCACCAGACCCACGGCGCGTGCCGCAGCTCGACCGAAGTGCTGAGCAGGCGGTAGAAGGCGTAGAGGATCGGCATCTGCACCAGCAGCGGCAAGCACCCGCCGGCCGGGTTGACACCCTCCGACTTGTACAGCGCCATCACCTCTTCGTTCATCTTGCGCTGCATCTCGAGGTTCGGCCGGCCCTGCTTGTCCTTGAGCTTCGGCCGGAAGCGGTCGCGGATCGCCTGCATCCTCGGGTTCAGGACCTGCATCTTGCGCATCGACATCGTGCTGTGATGGGTGAGCGGCAGCAGCAGCACCTTGATCAGCACCGTCATCAGGATGATGGCCCAGCCGTAGTTCGGCACCACGTGGTCGTAGATCCAGTGCAGGCCAGCCAGCAGGGGCCGCACCACCGGCGTGAGCCATCCCAGGCTCACGGTTTCCTCGAGGCCGTAAGGCAGCGCCTTGAGCCGCTCGTAGCTCTTCGGCCCCAGGTAGCACTCGAGCGACAGCCGGCCGGCGGCGGGATCCAAGAGCAGGGCGAACTCGCGGCTGAGGTCCTTCTGCTCGCTGGTCATCGCATCCTTGGGGGGCGCCGGCGCGAAGCGTGCGCCGTCGGGCTGGGGCTCGACCAGCATCGGCTCCAAGACCGCCCGCGCCAGGGTGCCGCCCTGCGGCACCGCGACCGTGGCGAAGAAGGTGTCCTCCAAACCCGCCCACCGGAGCACGCGTCCCGAATAGCTCACGACATCGCTGTCGCTCTTCGGGCTCAACACCTTGACGTCTTCGCCGGCCCTGACCACCGCGCCGCGCAGCCCATAGCGGTTGTCGAGCTCCGCCGCCGTTGGATTGCCGATCCCGGGGCCGAGCAGCAGCGACCAGCTCCCCGCGGCTCTCACCTCGACCGTGAGCAGGCCGCGCTCGTCGAAGCGGAAGGTCTTTTCGACGCTGGCGGCGGGCCCGCGGTAGCGGAAGGTCGCCGACTTGCCGTCCGGACCACGCTCGACGGCGAACAGGTCGTCGTCCACGGGCAGCGGCCGCACCTGCCTGTCGACCAGGGCGAATGGATACGGGCCGCGGCTCCGCTTGCGCACCAGCTCGACACTGCCGGTGCCCGGTAGCTCGACCTGCATGGACAGCAGCTGAGCCCCGCGGTTGGTGACCACCGCATGCGACTGGAAGCCGTTCAAGACCACCCGCTCTTCCCGCTCCGCGGCGATGGGCGGTCCGCTCTCGACCGGCAAGACCGCCGGCCCGGCACTGCCGGCAGGCGCCGGCTCGCCGGCGGGTCCGCCTGCCGCCGGTCCACCCGCGGCAGGTCCTCCGGAACCAGGTCCACCGGAGCCAGGTCCGCCGGCGGCGGCAGGTCCTGCCGGCGTCTCGCCGGACCCGGCCTCCGTCCCCGGGCGTGCGGCGGCGGGCTGCCGGTGCACCTGCGGCGGCGGGAATAGGTACTGCCAGGTCGCCATCACCGCGACCGACAGCACGATGAACAGGATCACGCGGCGGCTATCCACGGCTCATTGAATCCTTCTCGGACAGGCTGGCGGTCATGGAAGATCGATACCCCCGGGGTGCAGCGGGTGACACCGGCAGAGCCTCCCGACGCCGAGCGCGGATCCGCGCCAGAAGCCATGCTTCAGGAGGGCGAGCCGGGCGTACTCCGAGCAGGTCGGCGAAAAGCGGCAGGACCTGGGCAGCAGCGGCGAGAGCCAGCGCTTGTAGGCTGCCAGCAGGGCCACCATCCACCGGGTCCAGCCGGTTACCTTTGCCGGCCGCGAGGGCCAGGTCCCCGGAGCCGGCTGCTCCCAGTGGCTCCATCTCGCCGCCGTCGTCGCCGTCGCCGCTTTCGTCGCGGCGGTCGAGCGCGTCATCCCTGTGTCCCCATCCGCTTCTGGCGCTCCCGCCGGCCGGCAAGGCCTTGCAACAGCCCCACGAGATCCCGCTGGACGTCGCCGAAGCTGGCCTTCCTGGCCTCGGGCTTCAGGTGTGCGACCAGGTCGAGCGGCGCCAAGCTGCTCCGGCCGGGCCAGCGCCGATAGGTCTCCTTGATCCAGCGTTTCAGCCGGTGGCGCACCACGGAGTTGCCCACCTTGCGGGTCGTGGTGATCCCAATCCTCGGGTGACCGGCCTGGTTCGGAATCAGATAAAGGGCCACCAGCGCACCCTGGCGCCGGCGCCCGGTCCTGTAGCATCTGAGGTAGTCCGCCCGCCGCAACAGCCGCTCGGACGCTGCCAGCCCCTCGCCGCCCGGCCGCGTGCGCCCACCGGGAGATGGCCGCTCCACGGTGCCCGCCGTCGACGCGTCGGAGGGCGCAGCCGCCGGCTCCTTGGTTCCCGATTCGGGCGGGCCAGGATGGCCGCGCATCAGACGCTCAGGCGCGCGCGTCCCTTCCTGCGCCGGCGCGACAAGACGGCTCGGCCATGGCGGGTACGCATACGCACCAGGAAGCCATGGGTCCGCTTGCGGCGACGGTTGTTCGGTTGATAGGTGCGTTTCACTTGGTTAACCGCCTTCTGGCATCAATCAAGGGTAGAGCCGGAGGACTGGAACAGGGTTGCTCCCCGCTCTCCGAGCGAAACCAGTAACTTAGACCACCGGCGGCGCCACCGTCAATGCCTGGCGCCCCCGGCCACCGCCCCCCAGTCACCCGGCCTGCCCGGCCGCCGGCGGCCACAGCACGGCGAGCCGCCCTGCCGAAACCGTCGCCGCGGGTCCACTCATGTTGGCGGAGAGGGTGGGATTCGAACCCACGGACCGGTTGCCCGGTCAACGGTTTTCGAGACCGCCCCATTCGACCGCTCTGGCACCTCTCCTCTTTGGATCTCTGTGGATCGCGCACGGGTTGGCGGAGAGGGTGGGATTCGAACCCACGGTAGAGTTTCCCCTACACACGCTTTCCAAGCGTGCTCCTTAAGCCACTCGGACACCTCTCCCGGCTATTGGCAAAGAACGCCGGCGCATGGCCGCCTGCCTGGCCGCCCGTGCGCCGGCACGTCGAACTGGGCCTCGAATCAAGGCCGGGGGCCGCGCTGACCGCTACCTCAGGGAGGCGAAGAAGCCGCGCAGCAGCGCGGCGCTTTCTTCCGCGAGGATTCCGGAGCTCACTTCCATCCGATGGTTCAGCCGCGCATCCTGCACCAGGTTACCCAGGGAGCCGCAGTAACCGGCCTTCGGGTCCGCGGCGCCGTACACCAGCCGATCGATCCTGCTGGCAACCAGGGCGCCGGCGCACATGGGACACGGCTCCAGGGTCACGACCATCGTGCATCCGGCGAGCCGCCACCCTCCGACCTGGCGAGCCGCCTCGCGCAACGCCAGCAGCTCGGCATGCGCCAGCGGGTCGCCGTCGACCTCGCGGCGATTGTGCCCGCGGCCGACGATCTCCCCGCCCCTCACCACCACCGCTCCGATCGGCACTTCGCCCAGGTCCGCGGCGCGGCGCGCCTCCGCGAGCGCTTCCATCATCCAGTACCGGTCGTCCACTCCCGCACCTGCCGCCCACGCGGAGGAGCGGTATCTTACTCGATGGCTGCCACCCCGGCAAACGCCCGTCTTTTTCGCCTTTACATCCCCGACCCCACGACGTACGATGGGTTGGCTCGACAGTGGCCCACGAAGGGTTCGGGTCCTGTGCATCGGCGGCTTCCGAACCTCGTCAGGCCCGGAAGGGAGCAGCGATAAGGTATGCCGGCCGAGTGCCGCAGATCCACCGGAACCCTTCGTAGGCCACTGTCATCGTTGCCATGGCCTACCAGGTCCTAGCCCGCAAGTGGCGCCCCCAGAACTTCTCCAGCCTCGTCGGTCAAGAGCCGATCGTGACGGCGCTGCGCAACGCCCTCACCGAGGGGCGCATCGCCCACGCCTATCTCTTTTCGGGGATTCGCGGCGTGGGCAAGACCACTGCCGCCCGCGTGCTCGCCAAGGCGCTCAACTGCGAGCGCGGCCCGGCCGCCGACCCCTGCAACCAGTGCCCGCCGTGCATTGAGATCGCCCGCGGCTCCGACCTCGACGTGCTCGAAGTCGATGCCGCGACCTACTCCAAGGTCGAGCAGGTCCGCGAGCTGACCGAGAGCCTGCGCTACGGACCCGCCCGCGACCGTTACAAGGTCGTCGTGCTCGACGAGGTCCACCGGCTCTCGCGGCAGGCTTTCGACGCCCTGTTGAAGATCGTCGAAGAGCCGCCGCCGTACCTGGTCTTCATCTTCGCCACCACCGAGATCGAAGCCGTCCCTGCCACCATTCTCTCGCGGTGCCAGGAGTTCCAGTTCCGGCGCGTCTCGGCGGCGGCGGTGGCCGCGCTGCTGCGGCAGATCTGCGAGTCCGAATCCATCCACGCCAGCGACAGCGCGCTGCGGCTGGTGGCGAGGGCCGGCGAGGGCAGCGTCCGCGATGCCGTGGCGCTGCTCGACCAGCTGGCGACCTTCGGCTCGGGCACCCTCTCCGACGAGGCCGCCGTCCGTCTGCTCGGCGGCCTCGACATCGCCCTCTTCCGCCGCCTGCTCGAGGCCATCCTCGCGGGCGATGCAGCCGGCGTCGTCCGCGAGGTGCGCCACATCGAGGACGAGGGCTGGGACCCGCGCCACGTATTCGGCCAGTTCCTCGCCTACTGCCGCGACGCTCTCCATCTCGCCCTGGGGGGTGATCCGGCGCAGGTGGACCTGGCGCTCGAAGAGGCCCAGGCGCTGGCGGCGCTGGCGCGTGGCGGCGGCTACGAAAACCTGCTGCGGCTGCTCAACCAGCTGCTGGCAAGCGAGCCCATCGTGCGCCGCACCGAGACCGGCGCTCTTGCCCTGGAGATCGCCTGGCTGCGCGCCGCCGAGCTGCCGAAGCTCGTCCGCGTCGAGCAGCTGCTCGCCGGCGGCGGCGCGGACCCCTCGCATCGGCCGTCCGCCGCTCCCGCCGCTCATGGCGCTCCCGCCGGCAGCGCGAGCGCAGCGAACCCCGGCCCCGCCAGGCCTCATCGCCCGCCAAGCCCAGCCGCCATGCCGGTCGCGCCGGGACCGGCCGCACCCTCCGCGCCGGCCGCGCCGGCGAAAGCCATGCAGCCGAGTCCGGCCGCATCCACCGCACCTGCCGCACAGGCCGGACCAGAGGCCGGACAGGCCGCACCGACCGCGCCCGCCCCGGCTACCCAGGCGAGCCCGGCCACCCAGCCAAGCCCGCCAGCGCCGGCGGCCGCGGATTCGGCGGCTCCGCTCAAACCCGCCGGCGCGGTTGCTCCGGCCACCGCCCAGGCGGCTCCGGGAAACGGCAAGGACCTGCAGGGGGACGCGGCGACGCAACACTTCCTCGAGGAGGTCGCGGCACGCAAGCAACCGCTCGCGGCCCACCTGGAACAGGCAGCCATTCTTCGCTTCGAGGCCGGGCGTTTGCTCATCCTCCTGCCCCCCGGGGACGCCTACCTGAGCTCGCGCCTGCGCCAGGCGGCCAACCGTGAGACCATCGCCGCGGCGGTGGCGCAGACCTGGGGCTCCGATGCCAGCTGGGACTTCGCCGAGGGCCCGACTCCGACCACTCCGAAGACTCCGACGACTCCGATGCCCCTCCTGGCTCCAACCACGGCACCCGGCGCCGCTGCGACGGCGTCCGCCGGCCCGCAACCCGCCGAACTATCGGCCGCCGTACTCAGTCCAGCGGTTCAGACCCTGCTGGACATCTTCGGAGGCAAGGTCGAGGCCGTCGAAGAGCATCGCGGCTCGAGAGAGGAATGACATGAGCAGCATGCAGAAACTGATGAAACAGGCGCAGCAGATGCAGGAGCGGCTGCAGCGCGAGCTGGCGGAGACGGTCGTCGAGGCGAGCGTCGGCGGCGGCATGGTCGCGGTCAAGATGAGCGGCCACAAACAGTTGGTTTCGGTCAAGATCGATCCCGAAGTGATGGATAAGGACGATCCTTCGATGCTCGAAGACCTCATCGTGGCGGCCGTCAACGAAGCGGGCCGCAAGGTCGAAGAGACCATGCAGGGCAGGATGGGGGCCCTCGCCGCCGGGCTTCCCGGCCTGTTCTGAGCTCGTCCCGGTGCCTGCCGTGCTCCCGCGCCATTCCGCCGATCCGCTTGCGCGCCTGGTCGGCGAGCTCTCCCGGCTGCCGGGGATCGGTCCCAAGACGGCCTCTCGCCTCGCCCACCACCTCCTCAAGGTCACCGCGACGGAGGCGCAGGCCCTCGCCCAGGCGATCATGGAGGTGAAGGAGAAGCTCTTCCACTGCTCCCGGTGCAACTCCATCACCGCGGTCGATCCCTGCCGCTTCTGTTCCGACGCGCAGCGCGACCGCGGCCAGATCTGCGTCGTCGAGGAGGCCTTCAACATCGAGCCAATCGAGCGCACGGGCGAGTATCACGGCCTCTACCACGTGCTGCTCGGCGCCCTGTCGCCGCACCGCGGGATCGGGCCCGAACGGCTGGCGATTCCCGGCCTTTTCTCGCGGCTCGACGGCGTCGGCGAGGTCTTGCTCGCCACCAATCCCAACGTCGAGGGCGAAGCCACCGCCCTCTACCTGGCGCGATTGCTCAAGCCGCGAGGCCTGCGCGTCACCCGCCTGGCGTTCGGCATGCCGGTCGGTGGCGACATCGAGTACACCGACGAGGTGACCCTCGGGCGGTCGCTGGCCGGGCGGCGCGAGATGTGACCCTGAGAACCGGCAGGCGCGCCGGCGACCACCCCCCCAGGATCGTCCACCCTCCTCCCGGTCCGCGCGCGCGGGCCCTCGCGCTCGATCTCGCACGCCTCGAGGCGCCCGGGGTCAACACCATCGACGAGGCGCCCGGCGCCGAGCCGCCGATCCTCTGGGAGACGGCGCGCGGCGCCAACGTGCGCGACGTCGACGGCAACCGCTACGTCGATCTCACCTCCGGCTTCGGGGTCGCCGCCGTCGGCCACCGCCATCCGCGGGTGGTCGCCGCGGTCCGCCGCCAGGCTGGCCGCCTGCTTCACGGCCTGGGCGACGTGCACGCCCACCCGCTCCGGGTCGAGCTCGCCGGCCGGCTCGTCCGCCTCGCGCCGGTGGACGACCCGCAGGTCTTCTTCGCCGCTTCCGGCGCCGAGGCGGTCGAGATCGCGCTCCAGACGGCCCTCGCCGCCACCGGCCGTCCGGGCATCGTGGCCTTCGAGCCGTCCTACCACGGGTTGACGCTCGGCGCCCTCGCCGTCACCTCCCGGCCCGAGTTCCGTGCACCCTTCACTTCCTACCTGCACCCGCATACGCGGCGCCTCCCGTTCGGCTGCCCACCCTCGGCGCTGGCGGCGGCGCTCGCCGCGGGCTCGCTGGACGGCCAGCCCGGCGCCGTGCTGGTCGAACCGATCGTCGGACGGGAAGGGGTCCTGCCGCCGCCGCCCGGCTGGCTCGCCGCCGTCGCCGGGCTCTGCCGGCAGGCGGGGGCGCTGCTCGTCGCGGACGAGATCTTCACCGGGTTCGGCAGGACCGGCCGGCTCTTCGCCGTCGAGGGCGAGGGGGTCCGGCCCGACCTGCTCTGCTGCGGCAAGGCGCTCGGCGGCGGCCTGCCGATCGCCGCGGTGCTGGCCAGGCGACCGCTGTTCCGGGTGTGGAGCACCGGGAGCGAGGCCCTTCGCACCTCGACCTTCCTCGCCAACCCGGTGGCCTGCGCCGCCGCCCTCGCCGTGCTCGACGTGCTCGAACAGGAGCGGCTGCCGGCGCGCGCCGCCGAGCTCGGCTCGCGCCTCTCCGCCCGACTTGCCGGCTGGTCCGAGCGCTACCCGGCCGTGGCGGCCGTCCGCGGCCGCGGCCTGCTCTGGGGCATCGAGCTGCGTTCGCGCCAGGCCGCGGCCACCTGGGTTGCCGCCGCCCGCCGGTGCGGCATTCTCTTGCTGGCCGGTGGCCCTGACGGAAATGTGGCGCAGCTCGTGCCCCCGCTCTCGATCGCCGAGCCGCAGCTGGCCGGCGTCCTGGACGTCCTCGAGACGACTCTCGCCGCGGCATCGTCGGCTACAATGAACGGATCTTGAGCACCGAGCTCTTCTTGCGGCAGTGGGAGCTGCTTTCCCACTTGACCGAAGCCCAGATCGCCACGCTCGGCAACGCCGTCGAGCGGCGCCGCGTCGCCGCCGGTGAGCACGTCCTGCGCGAGGGCGAGCCGACGGCGGATGCTTACCTGATCGCGAGCGGCAGCGTGCGCATCCAGCGCCAGACGCCGTACGGCCTGTTCACTCTCGCCACCTTGAATCCCGGCCAATTGTTCGGCGAGACCAGCTTCGTCGACGGCAACTCGCGGTCGGGCGATGCCCTGGCCGTGGCGGAGACCGAGCTGCTCACGTTCAACCGGCAGGCTCTCGCCGGCGCCATGGAGGACGACCAGCGATTCAGCGTCGCTCTCTACTGGGCCTTCTGGAAGAGCCTCTCTTCCAAGCTCCGCCAGACCAACGAGCAGCTCACCCGCTTCTTCTCCGAATCGGGCAAGCCGGCGAGCTCCCAGGAGCCTCCCGCGCCGGCGGTTGCCGACGACTTCCACGTCGACCTCGCGTCCAAGCGCAAGCTGTTCCAGGAACAGAAGCTCTCGAGCCTGGAGATCAACTTCCTCGCCTCGCTGTCGCGCGAGAAGAAGTTCGCGCCGCACCAGCAGATCTTCCGCGAGGGGGATCCGGGAGCCGAGATGTACGTGCTGCTGGAAGGACGGGTGATGATCAGCAAGTTCATCCCCGGCGCCGGCGAGGAAGCTCTCGCCTTCCTCGAGCGCGGCGACTACTTCGGCGAGATGGCGTTGATCGACAACGAGCAGCGCTCGGCGGACGCCACGGCGTCGGACAGCGGCGCGGTGGCGCTGGCCATCCCCCGGGATGTGCTGGCGGGCATCCTCGACATCAACCGGGTCTCGTCGCTGCGGCTCCTGCGGTTGCTGTGCACCTTGGTGGCCGGCCGGCTGCGTGAGCTGGACGACAAGATCATCGGCTGGTTCATCCTGGCGGGCGGCTCGGCGACCGGCTGGCCCGGCAACCGCTGACCCCGGACCCTGATTCGCCCTCTGGTTTCCTGGCCAGGCTAGCGGCGGCGGCCACGTCCACCAGAGTCTCGGCCCTCGTTCCGCGCCGCGGCGCGCGGCAGGGGACGATCCGCACCGTCGTCGCCGGCGGTGGCGCAGGCCCGCAGCACCTTGCCGACCAGCGAGGACATCGGGAGCCTTGCCCGTTGCGCGGCGTCGAACCAACCGCTTTCGACGCCTTCCCGCACCTCGTCCACCGCTCCGGGAAGCCGCTCCGCGCGGCAGACGGCGACCCGCAGGTCCCGGTAGGTGATGCCGTGCCGTACCGCCGCGATCGGCGGTCCCAGCCGCCACTCGCCGCCGTACTTCTCGGCCAGGCCCGCCGGCGGCGGCGTTCCCTCTTCGCCTCCGTCCTCGAGCCAGGGAAGCTCCCAGGTGCCGGCCAGCAAGCCTGCTTGCGACGAACGCCGGAACAGCAGGACGCGATCCGGCTGACCGGGCAGGCTCGCCAACGCCACCAACAGCCGCCGGCTCTCGCTCCGTCGCCGGCTCCGCGGCCGGGGATAGAGCTCCGGGCTGCCCTGGCTCGCCGCGGCACAGCCGGAGAGCAGAGGGCAGAGGAGGCAGTGCGGCCGCTGCGGCAGGCATAGCGTGGCGCCCAGCTCCATCAGCGCCTGGTTGGTGTCGCCGGGACGGGAGGGATCGAGGAGCGCCGCCGCGGCAGCCAGCAAGAGCGACCGTGCCGCACCACGCTTCGGATCGTCCGCCAGGGCCAGCCGGCGCGCCATCACCCGCTCGACGTTGCCGTCGAGCACCGGCACCGCGACGCCGAAGGCGATGCTCGCGACGGCCGCGGCGGTATAGGAACCCACGCCCGGCAGCTCGAGCAGGCGGTCGATGGTGCGCGGGAACTCGCCGTGGTCGGCGATGCGCCGAGCGGCGGCATGGAGCTGCCGGGCCCGCCGGTAGTAGCCGAGGCCGGACCACAGGGCCAGCACTTCTTCGAGGGGGGCGCGCGCCAGCTCGTCCACGGTCGGGAAGCGAGCGAGGAAGCGCTCGTAGTAGGCGAGGGCCGTCTCGACCCGCGTCTGCTGCAGCATGACTTCGGACACCCAGATGCGGTAAGGATCCCGAGTGCGACGCCAGGGCAGGTCGCGCCGGTGGCGGTCGAACCAGGAGAGCAGGTCGCGGGCGAGAGCTTTCGAGCTTGGGTCCTCCGTCATCGCGCCAGTCTATACACCGTACAGGCCAATCTGGCGTACGCCTTCGGGAGGCGTCCGGAAAGGAGTGGAGGCCCTGGCTCTTTTGGGGGGTGTCTTGGCTCTACCCCTGTGGATTTAGGGGGATTGGCAGGATTCGTTGGACGGCGGGATTCAGGTCCCGCAAGTGGGAAGGATCTTGTTGACGAGCCGAGGGCCTCCCTCTCGACTGAACAGCTTCTGTGTGTTTAGACACTCTCTTGCCCGTCGTTATTCCAGCGGGGAATCCCGTTGGAGAATCCGCATCAGGCCATTCCTGCATAGGATGCTTTTCTTTTTTTCAACCAGAAACCGAGTGCCCCTGGCGTTTCCGCCAGGGGCACTAGAGGGGGGAGATTCCGTAGCAGGTGGGCCGTTTGTGGCTGTACCCCTGTGTCTGAGGGGATTTAGGATGGCTTTGATTGAGGTTGAGATCCCTGAAGGATCTCGGTGTGGAAGGATTTTGTTTGGCTGGCGGAAAGCTCCCCCTCGTAGTTTCCTTAGTGTTGTCCCATGGTCAATGCAATCGCCGTGCCTGCCCTTCCCCCTGGGGAAGCGACCGGTCCAGTGCCATCCAGGCCAGACGAGCTGCCCCCGGAGGGAGACGGCCAGGCGGCGGAGGCCGCCTGAACCGCCTGGGGGGAGGTCCCTTGGTGATTGGCTGTGTGACTCTACCCCTGTAAAAGGGGAGCTGGGGGGTGGTTAATTCTGGGTGAGATCGGTTAAGATCTCTGTACAAGGTAGGCCAAGGACAGGATGGAGGGACCTCCCCCGGGTGCGTTGTTTCATGCCGGAGGTGTGATGCAAGCTCTATGCCCACTTGCGGGGGCACCCCCATCCGGACGCCTCCGGGGGCACCCCCATCCGGACGGGCGGGAGCTGCGATCCAGCTCCCACCCTCCCCTCCCGCCCCCTTCAGCCATCGATCTCTCCGGCGACCGCTGCGCAGGTTGGCATCCGGCCTACATCTGAGGTGTGGTTGCCACGCGGGTTTCCTCCCGACGGCAGGATAATCTCGCGCCATGCCGCGGCCTCCCCGAGAGTCTCTCACGCCTCCTTTCCGCATCGGTTGGAAGGAATTCGTCGACCTGCCCGAGCTTGGCTTGCGCCGGTTGAAGGGCAAGATCGACACCGGCGCTCGCACCTCCACCTTGCATGTCCGCGCCGTGGTCTACCTCGAGGATCTGGCCGAGGGGGCCGACGGCGGCCGGGCTGCCGAGATCACCCTTGCGCCCGACCGCCGCGATCCTTCACTCCTTGTCACCGCGCGCGTACAGGTCCTCCGCCAGGTCGAGGTGAGAGACTCGGGGGGACACCTCGAGCTGCGGCCGCTCATCGCCACCGAGCTGGTCCTGGGGCCCGTGCGCAAACGCATCTTCGTCACCCTGAGCGACCGCTCGGGCATGCTCTTCCGTATGATCCTGGGGCGCAAGGCCGTGGAAGGCGACTTCGTCGTCGATCCGGCCTGCAAGTACCTGCTGCGCAGCTGGCATCGCCGCCGTGCCGAAAGCCCCCGCCGTTGAAGATCACCGTCCTCTCCCGCAACCCGACGCTGTACTCGACAGCCCGTCTCGCCGAGGCCTGCCGCGCTCGCAATGCCGAGGTGTCGGTCCTGGACCCGCTGCATTGCGTCGTCAAGCTCTCGCGCAAGCGGCCCGAGATCCACCACAACGGCGAGCGCATCGCCGGCGTCGACGGCGTGGTGCCGCGCATCGGCGCCTCGATCACCCTCTATGGGCTCGCGGTGCTGCGTCAGTTCGAGATGATGGGGGTCTTTCCGGCCAACGACAGCATGGCGATCGCCAAGAGCCGCGACAAGCTTCGCACCCTGCAGTTGCTGTCGGGGCACGACATCGGCATTCCTCCCACCGCGTTCGCCAGGCGCCGGGAAGACGTGCGCTCCGCCATCCGCAAGGTCGGCGGCACACCCGTGATCCTCAAGCTGCTGGAGGGCACGCAGGGCACCGGCGTCATCCTCGCCGAGTCGGTGAAGTCGGCGGAGTCGGTGCTCGAGGCCATGCACTCGCTCAAGCAGAACATCCTCATCCAGGCGTTCGTGGAGGAGTCCCAGGGCACCGACTACCGCGCCATCGTCGTTGGCGGGGCCGTGGTGGCCGCCATGGCCCGGCAGGCCGTCGAGGGCGAGTTCCGCAGCAACCTCCACCGCGGCGGCTCGGCTCGCGGCGTGACTCTTGAACCGCAGTTCGCGGCCACCGCGGTCCATGCGGCACAGGTCCTGGGGCTCAACATCGCCGGCGTCGACATGATCGCCTCGCGCGAGGGCCCGATGGTGCTCGAGGTCAACAGCTCGCCCGGCATCGAAGGCATCGAGGCGGCCACCGGCATCGACGTGGCCGGCGCCATGATCGACTTCGTGCTGGCCAATGCGCCGCTCGGCTACCGGGGTGACCGCGGCTGAACCGCGGGCGAAGGGAACGTCCGGACCACCTCGACATGGGCCAGGCGCTGCGCTTTGCCGGAACGCTGGTGGGGGAAGGCGAGACCGTCGACCTGAAGCTCAAGGTCGCCGAGTCCTATACGGCCGAACCGGTGTCCATCCCCCTGACGGTCGTGCGCGGCGGCGCCGGACCCACCGTTTTCATCACCGCGACGGTGCATGGCGACGAGCTGATCGGCGTCGGCATCCTGCGCTCGCTGCTCAACGATTGCTCCTTCGAAGAGCTTGCCGGGACGATCCTGGCCGTGCCGGTCGCCAACGTGCCCGGCTTCCTGGCCCTGGACCGGCGCCTCCCGGACCGCCGCGACCTGAACCGCAGCTTCCCGGGCAGCCGCGGCGGCTCCCTGGCTTCGCGCCTGGCGGAGGTGCTGTTCCGCGAGGTGGTCGGCAAGAGCGACTTCGGGATCGATCTCCACACCGCCGGCTCCGACCGCACCAACTACCCGCAGGTCCGAGCCGACCTCTCCCAGCCCCACGTCGCCGCACTGGCCGCGGCGTTCGGTTGCCCGTTGATCGTCGACTCCCCCGGCCCCGAGCGGTCGCTGCGCAGCACGGCGGTGGCGGCGGGCGTGCCGACCATCGTCTACGAAGCCGGCAGTCCGCTGCGCTTCGAGCGGCCGTTCATCGAGATCGGCGTGGCGGGCATCCTCAACGTGCTGCGCTCGCTGGGCATGTTGCCGGGCGACGTCTGCCAGCCGCCGCTGCGCCTGGTCTTGCGGCGCACGCGGTGGGTCCGCGCCAAGGTCGGCGGCATCGTCGATCTCAAGGTGGCGCTCGGCCAACCCTTGCGCAAGGGCGACCCGATCTCCGTCCACACCAATCCATTCGGGCGGGGCCAGAGCGTGCTCAGCAGCCCCCATGGCGGCCTGGTCCTCGGCCTCACCCAGATCCCGCTCGTGCATCCCGGCGACGCGGTCTGCCATCTTGCTCTGCTGGGGGGGCGTGATATCGCCTCATGGAAGCGGTTCCAAGGCCACCGCAAAGAGCAGGGCAAGGAGTAGGATGGGGAGGTGGGAAAGAGGCACATCTTGGGGCTTGCGCGGCGGGCGCGATGTGGTATGATTCGTCGCTGTTGTAGCCAAACACGTCAAGCTTCGCACGCTACCCCAGGACCTCGATATTTCCACAGGTTGTGGAATTTTTGTGGAATTCGTACCTCCGCGCGTTGAAGTTTTCGAGGCTCCATGTCGCAGACTCTCTGGTCGCTCCTGCAGAAACAGCTCCGGCAACACCTCGACCCTGAGGAGTTCGCGACCTGGTTCCGGCCGCTGAAGGTACGGGACGACGGCGGCCAGAAGCTGGTGCTGGTGGCTCCCAACCCGCGCTTCCTGCACACCCTCGAGGAGAGTTACCGGCCGACGGTCGACCGGGCGCTCGCCGGCCTCGACGGACCGGCCTTCGAGGTGCTGTTCTCGCTCGCCGAACAGGGGCAGGAGCCGGCCGAAGCGCCGGTGGTGCTGTCGGACTTCAACCCCAAGTACCTGTTCCAAAGCTTCGTGGTCGGGAAGTCGAACGAGTTCGCCCATGCCGCGGCCGAGGCGGTGGCGAAGAACCCCTCCCACAGCTACAACCCCCTCTTCCTCTACGGCGGTGTCGGCCTGGGCAAGACGCACCTGCTGCACGCGATCGGGCACGAGATCCTGCGCCATCAACCGCAGTTGCGGGTGCTGTACCTGGCGGCCGAGCAGTTCGTCAACGAGCTCATCAACTCGATCCGCTTCGACCGCATGCCGGCCTTCCGCGAGCGCTACCGGACGATCGACGTGCTGATGATCGACGACGTGCAGTTCCTGGCGAACAAGGAACGCACCCAGGAGGAGTTCTTCCACACCTTCAACACCCTGTACACCAGCCAGAAGCAGATCATCCTCTCCTCGGATTCGTCCCCTCGCAACATCCCGACCCTCGAGGAGCGGTTGCGCAGCCGGTTCGAGTGGGGGTTGATCGCGGACATCCAGCCGCCGGACCTCGAGACGAAGGTCGCCATCCTGCAGCGCAAGGCGTTCATCGAGAACATCCAGTTGCCCGAGGAGGTGGCCGCCTTCATCGCCCAGCAGGTGCGCTCCAACATCCGCGAGCTCGAGGGGCTGCTCAACCGCGTGATCGCCTTCTGCTCGCTGACCGGCAAACCGATGTCGCTGGCGCTCGCCCGCGAGACGCTCAAGGACATCCTGCCGGAAGAGGGCCGCAAGCCGACGCAGCACGAGATCATCAAGACGGTGGCCCGTCACTACGACCTCAAGATCCAGGAGATCAAGAGCAAGAACAACTCGCGGCAGGTGGTCATCCCGCGCCAAGTGGCCATGTACCTCTGTAAGAAGCTCACGTCCCTCTCCTACCCGGAGATCGGCAAGCTCTTCAACGACAAGCACCACTCCACGGTCATGTACTCGGTAGAGAAGGTCAACCAGACCAGAGCCTCGGACCCCGACTTCGACCGCACCCTGCACGCGCTCGAACAGCAGCTCTCCTAAGGTTCGAGGCTCTTCTTCAAAGGACCTTCGCCAGGCGCCTCCGGGAGGCAACCCCATCCGGACGGGTGGTAGCTGGACGGCCTTGGACTGCGACGCAAGGGGCTCTGAGGGGATCGTGCCGAGGACGAAGGAGTCTTGCCTCGCCCCTTTGAGTCGCAGTCCAAGGCCATCCAGCTCCCACCCTCCTTCCCGCCCCCTTCGGCCGTTGATCTCTCCGCCGACCCAAGCCTCTGGTCACCCGCCGAGGCTAATCATGGCCCCCTTGACCACAGCGATCGCCGAAGAGACCAACAGCTGTAGGGGCAGGAAGGTAGGGCGCGAGGCAAACCCCCATGGATCGCGACTCAAAGGGGGCCAGGCAAGATCCACCGGTCGCGGCACGATCCCCTCAGCCCCCTTGCGTCGCGATCCATGGGGGGTTGCCTCACGCCCGGCCTGGAGGGCGTGCACCGGAGGCTCCTCAAAGAAGGCCCGAAGCTCCACCGACCGATAAACCGAGATGAGATGAGGAGAAGCTGCCCTAAAAGCCTGTGGAGCGGCTGCGGTAATCTTTCCCGGCCGCCGGTCTTGCCCATCCCGTCAACAGGCTCTCCGCAGCTTCCACACAACGGATCCCTCTTGCCGCTCGGCTCACAAATCTCTGCCGGACAATCAGTTGCGTGGCTTTTCCGGTTTTCCTCAAGGGCCTTCTACGGCTACGGCTATGGTATATTCTGGTCTCTGGTTTGAAGGAGAAGAGCGGGAGAGCGCATGGAAATCCGCCTCAAGAGAAGTGACTTCCTGGGCGAGCTGATCCCCATGCAGGGGATCGTCGAGCGCAAGACGACCATCCCTGTATTGTCGCATCTGCTGCTCAATGCTCGCGACCCCCGGGAGTCGAACGACGGCAAGCTCCACCTGGCGGCGACCGACCTCGACGTGTCCCTCACCTCGCGCTGCGAAGCCGAGATCCGGGAGGGAGGCGCCATCGCCGTCCAGGCCAAGAAGCTGATCGAGATCATCCGCTCGCTCTCCGCGCCGGAGGTGCTGCTGGTCCAGGAGGAGCCGCGGGTGCTCGCCATCCGCGCGGGCAGCTCCCGTTTCAAGATCCATGGCCTCGCCGCCGACGACTTCCCGACGTTGCCGACCGTGCCGGCGGCCGCGGGCTCCCGCATCGAGATCCCCTTCTCCGATTTCCGCCGCATGGTGGCCAAGATCCTCTTCGCGGTTTCCGCCGAGGAGTCGCGCTTCCAGCTCAACGGCGCCCTGTTCAAGGTCAAGGACGGCGCGCTCGAGATCGTGGCCACCGATGGCCACCGTCTGGCCCTGGTCGAGAAGCGCGAGGACAGCCTGCGCAAGGCAGAAGCCGCATCGGCCACACCCCCGGCCATATCCGGTGACGACTCCGTTCTCGTCCCACGCAAGGCCCTGCAGGAGCTGCAGCGACTCGAAGGCGAGGGCGCGCTCGAATTCCGCCGCGGCGAGCACCACCTCTCCTTTCGGCTGGGCCAGCGCGAGCTGATCTGCCGCATCCTCGAAGGCACCTTCCCCGACTACGAGCGGGTGATCGCCAAGGACAACGACAAGAAGGTGCTGTTCGACCGCAAGGCGCTCGCCGAGGCGGTCCAGCGCGCCGCCCTGATGACCAGCGACCGGGCGCGCGCCGTGCGCCTGCAGTTCTCCCCTCACCAGCTGGTGATCTCGGCGGTCAACGCCGACCTGGGCGAAGCCGTCGAAGAGGTGGCCTGCGAGTACGACGGGCCCGAGTTCCGCCTCGGCATCAATCCCGACTACCTGTCGCAGTTCCTGTCCGCCGTGGACACCGACCGCGTCCGGCTCGAGCTCAAGGACGAGAACACCCAGTGTGTCGGCTATCCCCAGGACCCGCGGACGACCGAGCCCGCCGATGCCGATGGGAATGCCGGGAATGCCGGGAATGCCGAGATCCCCGCCGAAGCTCCCTCCTCCTCCACCTCTCCCCTCACCCCCGACAACGCCACGTCCGGAGCATCCGGCTCGGTCAACGGCCGTTATCTCTGCGTCATCATGCCCATGCGGATCTGACCCAAGGCAGGCCGGCGGACGGGCCAGGAAGATCCAAGGCTCGCCCAACTCCCAGCGCCGCCCCTCCTCTTCGTGCTGGCGCACTTCACAGCGCGCAATTTCCGCAACCTCGAGCCCCTGGACCTCGAGCCTGCCGCCGGTTCGCACCTGCTCCTGGGCGGCAACGGCGCCGGCAAGACCAGTCTGCTCGAGGCGATGTACGTCCTGGCCACCACGCGGAGCTTCCGGGCCGCCCAGCTCGCCGACTGCGTCGCCCATGGCGCCGCCGAGATGGATCTGTGGGGAGAGGTGGCCACCGACCGCCGCGCCGCCCTGGCGGTTGGCGTCCACGGCGGCGTGCGCCAGCGCAGCGTCAACGGTAAGCCGACACCGCTGATGGACCACCTGGCGGTACTGCCGGTGGTCGCCTGGGCCGCCGTGGAGCTGGGGGTGCTGGTCGGGGCGCCGGGGGCCCGCCGCCGCTTCATGGACCGCGGCGTCGTCGCCTCCCGGCCGGCGGCGCTCGAGACGCTGGGACGCTACCGTGAGGCCCTGCGGCAGAAGCGCGAGCTGCTGTTGCGCGATGGCGCGGGCATCGAGATCTGGAACGAGCTGCTGGCCGCCACCGCCGCGGAGGTGATCCGCCTGCGCGCCGCCTATGTCGACGCCCTGCGGGTGGAGCTGGCCGCCGTGCTGGCCGAATTGGGCGAGGTCCGCGAGATCAGCGCCGGCCCTACCGCGGCGGCGGTCCAGCCTTCGCCGCCGCCCACCAGCCTGGCCGCGGACACGGTGCTCTTCGGCGGCGGCGCACTCGGCGCCGGCGGCGTGGCCGGAGCCGGGGCAGCCGGTGGAGCCGGGGCGACCGGGGGGATAGGGGGAACCGGAGGCACCGGGGCGACCGGTCCCGGCGCCGGCTTGCGGCTACCCGAGATCGAGCTCCGCTACCACCCCTCGCCGCCGCAGGGTCTCGAAGGACCGGCAGCCATCACAGCCGTGCTCGACAAGGCGGTCGAGCGCGAGCGCCGGCGCCAGCAGCCGCTGCTCGGCCCGCATCGCGATGAGCTAGAGGTCCTATGGGGCGGCCACGAGCTGCGGCGAGTGGCCTCGGCCGGAGAGCGCAAGGCATTGTCACTGCTGCTGCTGGCCGCCCATGGCCGCGTGGTCGAGGCCGCCGGCCGGCAGCCCGTCTACCTCCTGGACGACGCCGACGCCGAGCTGGCTCCATCCTCGGTGGCAGCCGTCTGGTCGGTGTTCGCGCGGCGCGTGGCAGCCACCGGCGGACAGCTCTTCGCCAGCTCGAACCGCCCCCAGGTCTGGTTGACCCTGGACGTGGACACTCTCTGGGAAGTGGAAAAAGGCCGCCTTTCCCGGCTGTGATCGGGCCGCCCCGTCCCGGTACCGGAGCTGAGGGTCCGGCGAGTACCGTGCGGCGAGAGGTAAACTCCTGTGCCTCAAAGATTAAGCCTCGGAAAAAGGGACCCTTTTCGTGCTATAATTCAGTCATCTAAGGGCCCCGGCCAAGGACTCCCCCGTGGGGTATCCGGACTCAGCGGGCCTGAAATCAGCCAAGCCAAGAGTCTTGTAGGCGGGGGAACGGTTTGCGAGACCCAGAAGACCGGCAGGGCGAGAAGACGGAGCACGAGGAGCAAGCGGTGACGACCAGCGATATCCAGCCGGGGGCGGCGGACCACGCGTCTACGGGCGCCGACGCAACCTACACGGCAGACAACATCAGGGTCTTGAAGGGCCTCGAAGCGGTGCGCACGCGGCCAGGCATGTACATCGGCGACACGGACGACGCTTCGGGCCTGCATCACATGGTTTTCGAGGTGGTCGACAACTCGGTGGACGAGGCGCTGGCGGGCTACTGCTCGGCCATCGACGTGGTGGTCCACACCGACAACTCCGTGACCGTCGAAGACGACGGCCGCGGCATCCCGGTCGACCTGCACCGGGAAGAGGGACGCTCGGCGGCCGAAGTCATCATGACCGAGCTGCATTCGGGCGGCAAGTTCGACAAGAACTCCTACAAGGTGTCGGGCGGCCTGCACGGCGTCGGCGTCTCGGTGGTCAACGCGTTGTCGGAGACGCTGGAGCTCGAGATCCGGCGCGACGGCAAGGTCTGGTGGCAGGTCTACCACCGCGGCGAGCCCGAAGCGCCCATCACCGCCATCGGCACCAGCGACCGCACCGGCACCAAGGTGCGCTTCTGGCCAGACCCGGAAATCTTCGCGGTGCTCGATTTCTCCTACGACACGCTGGCGCAGCGCCTGCGCGAGCAGTCGTTCCTGAACCGCGGCATTCTCGTACGGTTGCGCGACGAGCGCAGCGACCGGTTCACCGAGTTCTGCTACGCGGGAGGCATCGCCTCCTTCGTCGAGCACCTCAACCGCAACAAGACGCCGCTCCACCCCGTCCCCATCTATCTTACCGACAGCCGCGACGACGGCAGCGGACCGGAGACGGTCGAAGTCGCCTTGCAGTGGAACGAGGGTTACCAGGAGCTGATCTACAGCTTCGCCAACACCATCAACAACCGCGACGGCGGCACCCACCTGGTGGGCTTCAAGTCGGCGCTGACGCGCACCATCAACGCCTATGCCGCGGCGTCCGGCCTGTCGAAGAACCTCAAGGAGAACCTGGCCGGCGAGGACGTGCGGGAAGGGCTCACCGCGGTCGTCTCGGTCAAGATCAGGGACCCCAAGTTCTCGTCCCAGACCAAGGACAAGCTGGTCTCCTCGGAGATCAAGGGCTGGGTCGAGCAGGTGGTTGCGGAGCGCCTCGGCAGCTACCTCGAAGAGAACCCGCGGGAGGCCCGGCGCATCGTCGAGAAGTGCGTCGAGGCGGCGCACGCCCGCGAGGCGGCGCGCAAGGCGCGCGACCTGACGCGCCGCAAGGGAGCGCTCGACGCCTCCAACCTGCCGGGCAAGCTTGCCGACTGCAGCGAGCGCGATCCCAAGCTCGCCGAGATCTTCCTCGTCGAGGGCGACTCGGCAGGCGGCTCGGCCAAGCAAGGGCGCGACCGCCGCTTCCAGGCCATCCTGCCGCTCAAGGGCAAGATCCTGAACGTCGAGAAGGCGCGCTTCGACAAGATGCTCTCTTCCGACGAGATCAAGACGCTCATCATCGCGCTCGGCACCGGCATCGGCCCTGACGACTTCGCGGTCGAGAAGCTCCGCTACCACAAACTGATCATCATGTGCGACGCCGACGTGGACGGCAGCCACATCCGCACCCTGATCTTGACCTTCTTCTATCGCCAGATGCAGGAGGTCATCCGCCGCGGCCATCTCTACATCGCCCAGCCGCCGCTGTTCAAGGTCAGCCACGGCAAGAGCGAGACCTACCTCAAGGACGACCGCGAGTACCAGGCCTACCTGGTGAGCCGCATCCAGGACGCGTGGGAGATCGAGCTCGAGGCGCCGCCGATCCTTGCCGCCGGTCCCGCCGGTCCCGGCGCCCCTGGCGCCCCTGCCGGCCCCGCCGACGGTAACGGCCACGGCGTTCGCAGCCGCTTGAGCGGCGCCCGGCTGGCGCATTTCCTGGAGAAGGTGGCGAGCTTCCGGAGCACCACGGAGCGGCTGGCGTCGCGCGGTTACCCGACCGACGCGCTGAAGATCGCCTTGCTGGGCGGCATCCGCGACAAGGCCGCGCTGAGCGACCCCGAGAAGGTGCGGGCGGTGGCCCAGGGGCTCGAGACGGCCGGCTTCCATGGCGTCGAGGTCAGCCTGGACGAGGAGCACGGAACGAGCCGCATCCGGTTCTTCTTCCGCCGCGACGGCGTCGAGCGCGAGGTGCGTGTCGACTGGGGCCTGGTCACCAGCGCCGAGTACCGGGCGCTGGCCCAAAACGCCCAGGGTCTCGAGGCGCTGGCCGCCGTCCGCTTCATGCTCAACCGCACCGCCGGCGCCGGCGCCGGCACCGGCACCAAGACGGCGGCGGCGGCGTCGCGGCCCGAAGAGGCCGCGGCGGCGGCGGGCCTGGCTCCGGCCGGTCCGGCCGCTCCGCCCGCCCAGGCTACCGTGCCCGCTCCGCCGACGGCGCCCGTGCCCTCCGCCCTCCTCACCAAGGACAACCTCGACGCCGCGCTCGAGACGCTGTACGAGAGCGCCAAGAAGGGACTCTCGATCCAGCGCTACAAGGGCCTCGGCGAGATGAACCCGGACCAGCTCTGGGAGACCACGATGGATCCGACTCGCCGGCGGCTGCTGCAAGTCCGCATCGAGGACGACTACGAGGCCGACCAGATCTTCACCGTGCTGATGGGCGACGCGGTCGATCCGCGGCGCGAGTTCATCCAGACCAACGCGCTCGACGTGCGCAACCTGGACGTCTAGTACTACTGACACAGTAGTACCAGGACCCAAGAGAGAAACACCCTCCTGATATGAGCGAAGACGACAAGACCCCTCCCTTCGTGCCGCCGGCGGAGCAACCGATCCCGGTCGACATCGAAGACGAGATGAAGCGCAGCTATCTCGATTACGCGATGAGCGTGATCATCGGCCGCGCCCTGCCGGACGTGCGCGACGGCCTCAAGCCGGTGCACCGGCGGGTGCTCTACGGCATGTGGGAGAGCGGCAACCGCGCGGACCGCGCCTACAAGAAATCCGCCCGCATCGTCGGCGACGTGATGGGCAAGTATCACCCGCACGGCGACACGGCGATCTACGACACCGTGGTGCGCATGGCGCAGGACTTCGCCATGCGCTACCCGCTGGTGGACGGCCAGGGCAACTTCGGCTCGATCGACGGCGACAACCCGGCAGCGATGCGCTACACCGAGGTGCGGCTGACGCGGCTGGCCGAGGAGATGCTGCGCGAGGACATCGACAAGGAGACCGTCGAGTGGGTGCCCAACTACGACGGCTCCGAGAGCGAGCCGGCGGTGTTGCCGGCGCGCGTCCCCAACCTGCTGGTCAACGGCGCCTCCGGCATCGCGGTCGGCATGGCCACCAACATCCCGCCGCACAACCTCGCCGAGGTGGTGGACGCGCTCGACCTGATGATCGACAACCCTGAGGTGACGCTGCGCGAGCTGATGGCGGCGATTCCCGGACCGGACTTCCCGACCGCCGGCTTCATTCACGGGCTGCACGGCATCCACTCGGCCTACTCGACCGGCCGCGGCCTCATCCAGGTGCGGGCGCGGGCGGTGATCGAGACCCAGGCGCGCGGCGAGCGGCAGGCGATCGTGGTCAGCGAGATCCCGTACCAGGTCAACAAGAAGCGGCTGCTCGAGAGCATCGCCGAGCTGGTCCGCGAGAAGAAGCTCGACGGCATCTCCGACCTGCGTGACGAGTCCGACCGCGACGGCATCCGCATCGTGCTCGAGGTCAAGCGCGGCGAGGTGCCGGAGGTGATCCTCAACTCGCTCTACAAGATGACCCAGATGCAGACCACCTTCGGCATCAACCTGCTGGCGATCGTCGACAACCAGCCGAAGGTGATGACGCTGCATGACCTGCTGCGCCACTTCCTCAACCATCGCAAGACGGTGATCATCCGCCGCACCCGCTACGACCTGCGCAAGGCCGAGGAGCGGGCCCACATCCTCGAGGGCATCCTCAAGGCGCTGGATCACCTCGACGAGGTGATCGCCACCATCCGCGCCAGCCGCACGCCGGGCGAGGCGCGCGATCGCCTGGAAGCGCAGTTCTCGCTGTCCGAGGTCCAGGCCCAGGCCATCCTCGACATGCGCCTGCAGCGCCTGACCGGGCTCGAGCGCGAGAAGGTGGTCGAGGAGTACCGCGAGCTGATGGCGCTGATCGAGAGGCTGCGCGCCATCCTCGGCTCGGACAGCCTGGTGCTTCAGGAGATCAAGCGCGAGCTCGCCGAGCTGAAGGCGGCGTTCGGCGACCGGCGGCGCACCGAGATCATCCCCGAGACCCACGACATCTCGATCGAGGACATGATCGCCGACGAGGACATGGTGATCACCGTCACCCGCTCGGGCTACGTCAAGCGCTCGCCGCTCTCCCTCTACCGCGCTCAGAACCGTGGCGGCAAGGGGCGCACCGGCATGGTGACCAAGGAGGACGACTTCGTCGAGCACCTCTATGTCGCCTCGGCGCATAGCTACGTGCTGGTCTTCACCGAGAGCGGGCGCATGCACTGGCTGAAGGTGCACGAGATCCCTGAAACCGGCGCGGCGGCCAAGGGCAAGGCCATCGTCAACCTGCTCAACCTCGAGGCCAACGAACGGCTGGCCACGACCGTCGCGGTGCGCGAGTTCCGCGACGACCGCTACCTGCTCTTCGTCACCGCCAACGGCACGGTCAAGAAGACCGAGCTATCGGCCTACGCCAATCCGCGGCTGGGCGGCATCATCGGCATCAACCTCGATCCCGGCGACCGCCTGCTGGCGGTGCGCGAGACCGACGGCAGCCAGGACGTGCTGCTCGCCACCGCCCGCGGCTTCGCCATCCGGTTTCCGGAGAGCGAGGTGCGGCCCATGGGGCGCGCCACCCATGGCGTCCGGGGCATCCGGCTGCGGCCGCGCGACCGGGTGGTCGGCGCGGCGATCCTCGAGGCCGCCGGCGAGGTGCTGTCGGTGGCCGCGCGCGGCTTCGGCAAGCGCACGCCGATCGCGGACTACCGCAAGCAGAGCCGCGGCGGGCTGGGCATCATCAACCTCAAGGTCAGCGAGAAGACCGGCGAGGTGATCGCGGCCAAGCACGTCACCGAGGGCGAGGGGCTGATCCTCATCACGCAGGCGGGAATGATCATCCGGCTCAACGTCGCCGACGTCCGCCTGGTCGGCCGCTCCACCCAGGGCGTGAAGCTCATGGACCTGGATCCCGAGGACCGCCTGGTGGCAGTGGCAAAGCTGGCCGAGACGGTCCCAACCGACGCCGGGCCAGAAGGTCCGGACGACCTCCCGCCAGGGCTCGGACCGGACGTGATGGACGAGGCCGATGGCGAAATCGAAGCCGGCGCGCCCGAAGGGACAATGAGCAGCGATGAAGGGGAGGAAGGCACCGAAGGCCGCGTGCAGAGGGAAGACGACGAGACCATAAACTAACCTCCGTGGGCCCCCCCGGTCCGCTGGAGGGACGCTGGTTCCCATGGACGGCGACCTAACGGCTCGCTCGGGGTTGTGCCGAGAGCATCCGTTTGTGCCTCGCCTCTTAGAGTCGCCGTCCACGGGAACCAGCGCCCCGCGGACCTCCCCCATCTCCGGCCGCCGTCTCTTCGGCGACCGCACTCGGATCCCGGTGGCCGCAAAGCAACGGCGGCCGGAGTGGGGGAGGCCCGAGATGGCTGGGGTGCCCGGGGTGGCGACTCAAAGAGGCGAGGCAGAACCGATCGATCTCGGCACAACCCCGAGCGAGCCGGTTGGTCGCCACCCCGGGCGCCCCAGCCATCCTCTCCGGGCCGGGGGGTGCCCATGAAGGCGTCTGGTAGACTGCTGAGGCAGCATCGTTTTAGAGAGCCCAGGAGACCTGAACAATGCCGAACGACTCGCGGGACGTGCTGGACCGAGTGGAGGCGGAGAAGCAGACCTACCTCGAAGAGCTCCAGGACTACCTGCGCATCCCCTCGATCTCGACCGATCCCGACTACGCGAGCGACGTCCGGCGAGCGAGCGAGTTCCTGCTGCAGCAGCTGCGGACCGCGGGCCTCACCGCCGAGCGCATCGAGACCGCCGGCCATCCGCTGATCTATGCCGAGTGGCTGGGCGCTCCCGGCAAGGCCACCGTGCTGTTCTATGGCCACTACGACGTCCAGCCCGTCGACCCGGTGGAGCTGTGGCGGCATCCGCCGTTCGAGCCCACGATCGAGGGCGACAAGCTGGTGGCACGCGGCGCGACCGACGACAAGGGCCAGTCTTTCGCCCACGTCAAGGGCGTTGCGGCGACGCTCGCCGCGCGCGGCAAGCTGCCGGTCAACGTCAAGTTCATCATCGAGGGCGAAGAGGAGGCCGGCGGCCACGCCATCGACGAGTACGTGCGCCAGGACGGCGGCAAGCGCCTGGCCTGCGACTGCGTGATGATCTCCGACAGCTCGCTCTTCGCCCCGGGACAGCCAGCCCTGGTGTATGGCCTCAAGGGCCTGGCCTACATGGAGATCAAGGTCACCGGCCCAAACCGCGACCTGCACTCCGGCACCTTCGGCGGCGCGGTCGCCAATCCGCTCAACGCGCTGTGCGAGATCGTCGCCCGCCTGCGCGACTCGCGCACCGGCAAGGTGTCGATCCCGGGCTTCTACGACGACGTCAGGCCGCTCGCCGACTGGGAGCGGCAGGAGTTTGCGCGGCTGCCCTTCGACGCCGCGGCCTACCGCGCCGAGCTGGGCGTGTCCGAGCTGGCCGGCGAGGAGGGCTACACCACCCGCGAACGCGCCTGGGCCCGGCCCACGCTCGACGTCAACGGCATCTTCGGCGGCTACCAGGGGCGCGGCGCCAAGACCGTGCTGCCGTCGTGGGGAGGGGCCAAGGTGTCGATGCGGCTGGTGCCCGATCAGCGGCCCGAGACCGTGGCGCGCCTGTTCACCGAATACGTCCACCAGGTGGCGCCGCCGGGCGTGGTGGTCGAGGTGAGCAACCTGCACGGCGCCGAGCCGGTGCTGGTCGAGGCCGAGGGCCCGCTCGTCGAGGCCGCGATGGCGGCGATGGCCGATGCCTGGGGAGCGCGGCCGGTGCGCATCCGCGAGGGCGGCTCGATCCCGATCGTCTCGGCGTTCTCGCAGGTGCTCGGCAAGCCCGTCCTGCTGCTGGGATTCGGCCTGACCGACGACGCCCTGCACTCGCCCAACGAGAAGTTCAACATCAGCCACTTCTACAACGGCATCCATTCGGTCGTGAGGCTGCTCGACCGCATGGGCGACGTGAGCCCATGAGAAGCAAGGGCAATTTCGAGCGCGAGATCAAGTTCCACTCGGACGACCTGGCGAAGCTGCGCGAGCGCATGGGCGAGCTCGAGGCGGAGCGGGTGGGCCCGGCGGCATTCGAGGACAACTGGATCCTGGACCGCGGCGACGAGCTGCTGGCCGCGGGCAAGATCCTGCGTCTGCGCACCGACGGCACCCGCTCGCACCTGACCTTCAAGGGGCCGATGCACATGGAGGGCAAGCTCAAGGTGCGCCCGGAGCTCGAGATCGGCGTCGAGAGCGCCGAGGAGGCGCGCGCACTGTTCGAGCAGCTCGGCTACACGGTGGTGCGGCGGTATCAGAAGGTCCGCGAGGAGTGGCAGCTGGGCGGCGTCACCATCGCCCTGGACCACACGCCGATCGGCGACTTCGCCGAGTTCGAGGGCGACGGCGCCGAGACCGTCGCCCGGCGGTGCGGCTTCGACCCGGGCAAGGGAGAGGCACGCTCGTACCTGCGCCTCTACGAGGACTACCTCAAGGAGCACCCCGAGGCTCCTCCCGAGATGGTCTTCCGCCAATGAAAGACGCCTGACCTTGCGGGTCAGGGCGCTGGTCCTTGCCGCCGGGCTCGGCACGCGGCTGCGGCCGCTCACCGCCGACACGCCGAAGCCGCTGCTGCCCATCCGCGGCGAGCCGATCCTAGGGCACACCCTCAGGCGTCTCGCCGCCGCCGGCTGCGAGGCCGCGGCAGTCAACCTGCACCACCACGGCGACCAGATCCGGCGGGCCCTGGGCACCGTCCTCGCGGGCATGCCGCTGACCTGGTCGGAAGAGCCCCTGCTGCTCGGCACCCTGGGAGCGTTGCAGCCGCTGGCCGGCTTCTTCGCCGGCGCGGACCTGGGACTGATCGTCAACGGCGACAGCCTTTGCCGCTGGCCGCTGGCCGCGCTCCTGCGGCGCCACCTCGCGAGCGGCGCGCCCGCGACGCTGCTGCTCACCGCCCGCGCCGATCCGCGCGAGTTCGGCGGCGGCGTCGCGGTCGGCCGCGCCGGCACGCTGCTCTCGCTGCGGCCCGCCGCGGCGAGCCCGGGGCCGGCGCGGGACGTCAGGCGGTGCGTCTTCGCCGGCGCCCACGTCCTCTCGCCTGGGCTGCTGGCGAGGATCGCTGCCAACCCGGCGCCGGTGCCGGCCGACATCGTCCGCGACCTGTACGAACCGCTGCTGGCCCGGCAGCCCGGCTGCCTGGCCACGCTGACCACGGGGCGTCACTGGCACGACCTCGGCACCCCGCGCCGCTTCCTGGCCGCGGCCCTCGACTGGGCGCGCGCCGCCGGCCGCGGCGGCTGGGTCTCGCGGGCGGCCGAGGTCTCATCGCGGGCCGCGGTGCGCCGCGCCAGCGTCGAGGCGGGCTGCCGGGTGGCCGCCGGGGCGGTCGTCGAGGATTCGGTCCTGCTGCCCGGGGCGACGGTCGGCGCCGGGTGCGAGGTGCGGGGTTCGATCCTGGGTCCGGGGGTCGAGCTTGCCGCCGGCAACCACGTCAGCGATCAGGTCGTGGTTGCCGGCGGCGAGCGCTCGCCCCTGTGCTAGCCGCCAGGCAGGCGAGCGGGGTCACCAGGCTTCAGGGCGGGGTGCCCGCCGCGCTGGGCAGCGACGGGATGGCGCGCAGGTACTCGTAGATCGCCGCCAGGTCGTGGTCGCTCATGGTCCGGAAGTAGGGCCACGGCATGACCTGCAGCAGCGGCGAGATCTGCGGGTGGACGTTGTCCGGGTCGATGCCGGTCCGCAGCAGGTGGATGAACTGCGCGTACGTCAGCCCCGCGGGAAGGCCATGCTCGTCGGGGGTGATGTTGCGCGAGACGATGAGGCCGCCCGCGAAGGGCCTGCCGCCGGCCAGGTAGGCCGCGGCGTTGACCTGGGCCGGGAACTGGCCGAGGAACGGATTGTGGCCGGTTGCCCATTGCGGCTGGGTGTGGCAGTGGTTGCAGGTGTCGCGGGTGTTGACGAGGTAGCTGCCGAGGCCCACCAGGTTGGGGTCCTTGCCGCGCAGCGCGAGCGGCACCGGCGCCACCTGGAAGCCGATGCGGATACGGGCGGCTTCCTCGGCGCTGATGGCGCTCGAGTCAGCGGTCTGTGCGCTCGAGCGGCCGTTCCATACGACCAGGCAGGCGCAGGTGGCGAGTGTGAGGAGAAGCGCTAGTCGGAGTCGCAGTCTCATCGGGATCACCTCTATTCCATTTCCCGGCGGGTGGCGGCGTCGCTGGACGGCGTTTGCAGCGACGGGATCGCGCGCAGGTACTCATAGATCGCTTCCAGGTCGTGCCTGGTCTGGAGACGGTGATAGGGCCAGGGCATCGCCTGCAGGTAGGGCGAGATCTCGGGATGGCCGTTGTCGGGGTCCAGGCCGGTCTGGAAGGTCTTGAGGAAGAGGGCGAGCGAGAGCCCGTCCGGGAGGCCGTGCTCGTCGGGTGTGAGGTTGGCCGCGGTCACGACCCCTCCCTGGGGTGTCCCGAACTGCGAGCCGCCGGCCAGGTACTGCGCGGCGTTCATCTGCTGCGGCTCCTGCCCCGAGGTCGGATCGTGGCCGGCCGCCCAGGGGTTGAGGGTGTGGCAGTCGTTGCACCAGCCCTGGGTGTTGACGATGTAGGAGCCCAGGCCGACCATGTTGGGGTCCTTGTCGTGCAGGTTCAGCGGTACCGGCGCAACCTTGAAGCCGATGCGGATGCGGGTGGCGTCGTCGTCGCCCGCGGCGGCGCCCTGGGCGCTCGAGCGGCCGCTCAAGACCACGAGCAGCGCGCCGGCGGCGAGTCCGAGCAGGAGCAGCGGTTTGAATCTCATCGGATCACCTCTCCTTCCAATGGCCGGCGCCAGGCCTCGGAGCGACGCTGGCGGGTGCTCAGGGCGGGATTTACGATCGAGGCCGTCAGTCAACAAGTGTCACGGCGCGGAGATTCAGGGACAGGGGCGAGGGGTAATCGAGTTGCGGTAACATGGCGGAAGTATGGGGAATCAGGCCGCCGCCGCTTCCATCGGGTACACGGTGCGAGAGCTGCTGGGCCCGCTGAATGAGCTCGAGAGCAAGCACGCACCGGAGCGGCTGTTCGCGGCCGGAGAGACCGATCTCGTCAAGCGGGGCACGCGGGTCTCGGTCATCGGCGCCCGCCAGCCTTCACCCGAGGGCTGGCGCCGGGCACGCAAGCTGGCGGCGGAGCTGGCGAGGGAAGGCGTGATCGTCGTCAGCGGACTCGCCGAAGGCATCGACACCGCCGCGCACCAGGGCGCGCTGGCGGCCGGCGGCAGGACCATTGCCGTGCTCGGCACGCCCCTGGACGTCACCTACCCGCGGCAGAACCGGGAGCTGCAACGCCGGATCATGGCCGAGCACCTCGCCCTCTCGCCGTTTGCCCCGGGCACGCCGGTGCTCCGGGGGAACTTTCCCCGCCGCAACCGGGTCATGGCGCTGATCTCGGACGCGACGGTGATCGTCGAGGCCGGCGATACGAGCGGCGCGCTGGCGCAGGGGTGGGAGGCGCTGCGGCTGGGGCGGCTGCTGTTCATCCTCAAGTCGATCACCGCCGTGCCGCAGCTGACCTGGCCCCCCAGGATGCTCCGCTACGGCGCGCAGGTCCTGACCGACACCCGGTCCTTGCTCAGTTTGCTGCCCGTCGAGGCGGCCGCCGGTCCGGTGGCCGTTGCTTTCTAGCCTGCAGTTCGGCTCGTTCCTCGCCTACTCGCCGCACGGGAAGTCCGCGGCGGAGCTGGCTGCCAGGACCATTTGCCGCGAGATCAAGCGCGACGGGTACGTGCGCCGGGAGCTCGGCGAGGAGCGGATCATTCCCTACGCGGTCAGGCGCCTGCGGGAGTGCCTGACGCCGGGGCTCGCCGACCTCCTCGCCGCGGACGTGGTGCTGGTGCCGGCGCCGCGCAGCGCCCCGCAGCTTCCCAGGCAGCCCAACGCCCTGTGGGTTTCACGGTCCATCTGCGAGGCGCTGCGGGCCGCCGGCTTCGGCCAGCGCCTGGAGCCGCTGCTGCTGCGCCGGCGGGCGGTCGCGAAATCCGCCTTCGCCCGGCGCGGCGCGCGACCGGGCGTGCAGGAGCACTACGACTCGTTCGCGGTGGCGCCGCGGCTGGGCGAGCCGCCGGCGCGCATCACCCTGATCGACGACGTGATCACCAGGGGGGCGACGCTGCTGGCGGGCGCCTCTCGCCTCGCCGAAGCGTTCCCGGAGGCGACGGTGCGAGCCTTCGCCCTGGTCAGGACGCAGTACCCAGGCGACCGCGAGCGCGACCGCCAACGCTTCCACTGCGTCGTCGATCCGGTCACCGCCAGGGTGACTCGCAGCCGCTACGGCGCCTGGCGGCGCGACCCGTAGGCGGCCGTCGGGCCGCGGACGGCCGGGAGGTCCCCCCCCCACCCGACGGTCGGCGCGTTGGACCCGCGGCCATGCGTCTGCGATGATGGCGGCTTGGAGCGACGATGCGGGACACCTCCCCGGACCTGAACCTGGCGCCGAATCCGCGGCTCCTGGTCTTCGACTGGGACGGCACGCTCATGGACTCGGTCGGTTCGATCGTGGCCTGCACGCAAGCGGTCATCGACGAGCTCGGGCTGGCAGAGGCCCGGGAGGCCGAGATCCGGGGCACCGTGGGCCTCGGATTGCGGGAAACCGTCGACCTGCTGGTGCCGGGCTGCGACGACGAGAGCTACGACGGCATCCGCGCCTGCTACCGCCGTCACTGGGTCGAGACCTATCGCGACCGGCCGCTGCTCTTCCCGGGAGTGCCGCGCATGCTCGGCGAGCTGGCGGAGTCCGGCCACCTGCTGGCGGTGGCGACCGGCAAGAGCCGGCGCGGCCTCGAGTACGCTCTCGGCCAGACCGGCCTGCGCAGCCAGTTCCACGCCACCCGCACCGCCGACGAGGCGCTGTCCAAGCCCAGCCCGCAGATGCTGCTCGACATCCTCGACGAGCTGGGGGTCCGCCCGGCGGCGGCGATGATGGTCGGCGACTCCATCTACGACCTGCAGATGGCGGCGAACGCCGGCACCGCCGCCGTCGCCGTGCTCTCGGGCGCCCACGGACGCGAAGCGCTCGCGGCCCTCGCGCCGCGCGCCGTGCTCGAGCACGTCCTCGAGCTGCCGGCATGGCTCGCCAGGGAGAGCGCCGGCGCGGCCGGCCGGATGCTGGCGCCGGCCGCGGTGTAGAGCCTTACTTGCGTTTCCAATCCGCGATCTGGGTCTCGAGATCGGACACCTGTGCCGGTGGCGGCGCCTCTTTGCTCGCGCGGGCCGCCGCGAGGGCACGCTCGCCGGCCGCGACCGCTCCCTTGTAGTCGCTCTGGCGGGCCAGCAGGCGCGCCTTGGCGCGCTGGTTCGAGAACGTGGGCTCGACGGCGATCGAGGCGTCGATCCAGCGCGCGGCCTCGGCGAGGCAGGTCCCGGTCTGGATGCACCAGGCCGCGGCGGCATCCTGCCAGCGCTGATCCGACCGTGCCGCCGCCACCAGCAGCCGGGGCGTGTCGGCCTCGATCTTCCACGCCACTTCGAGCTTCTCCCAGCGCAGCGCCAGCACGGCGGAGGTGTCCGTGAGGTTCCTGAACTCGAAGCTCATCCATTCCTGGGGCTCGGCCGCCGGCGCCGGCTTGACGTGGAAGCGGAGCGCGTCGTCTTCCTGCTTGTAGGAGAAGGCGCCCCACTCGTTGGCGTCCTTGCTCAGGATCACCACCCAGTCGTCGGGGCCGGGGATGGTCTGCAGGCCGTAGATGCCGGCCGGCAGCTCCTTGCCGTCGATGCGCACCGGGGTGCTGAAACGGATGGTCGTGTTCTCGTTGGCGCCGGTCCGCCAGACCTGGCCGTAGGGAACGAGCTTTCCCCAGATGGCGCGGCCCTTGATCCCCGGGCGGCTGTAGCGGATGGTGACCTCGGTGACGCCGATGGTCTGGGACACGCCGGCGTTGGGGCTGGGGCGCGGGAGCTGCGGCGCCGGCGCTGGCGCCTGCGCCTGCGCCGCCCGGCCGCCGCCGCCAAGCGCGAGGCCCGCGACCAGCGCGATGCTCGCGGCGAGCGCGACTGCCGGGAGCGGGGGGAATGCGGAGTGAGCCGGCGGTAGCGCCCGCCGGCGGCGAAATACGTTTCCTGGCTGCATGCGGTCTCCTTGTGGTCGAATCGTCGGTCGAGTCGGTCGAGTCGGTCGAGTCGGTCGAGTCGGTCGAGTCGTCAATCAGGCCCTGGCCGCGGTGGCCGCGGTGGCTGCGGTGGCCGCGGCCGTCTCGATCCATCCTGCCAGGTTGCGCCGCACCAGGTCGGCCAGCAGGCCCAGGTGATCGGGCCGGTCGTTCAACGCCGGGATGTAGCGGTAGCTCTCGCCGCCGGCGTGCAGGAAGATCTCGCGGTTCTGGCCGTCGATTTCCTCGATGGTCTCGAGGCAGTCGGCCGAAAAGCCGGGGCAGATCACGTCGATGCCGCGGACGCCCGCCGCCGCCAGGGCGCGCAGGGTCTCCTCGGTGTAGGGCCGCAGCCATTCCTCGCGTCCGAACAGCGACTGAAAGCTCACCTGGTAGCGCTCGCGCGGCAGCCCCAGCCGCTCGGCGACCAGGCGGGCGGTCTTCTGGCAATGGCAAAAGTAGGGGTCGCCCGCCAGGAAGTAGCGCTTGGGGATGCCATGGAACGAGAACAGCAGCTTCTCCGCCGCCGGCGCCGCCGCCCAGGCCTCGCGCACGCTGCGGGCCAGAGCCTCGACGTAGGCCGGCTCGTCGTGGTAGGGGTGGATCATCCGCAGCTCGGGAACCCAGCGCCAGCCGGCCAGCTCGGCGGCGATGGCGTCGAACGTCGAGCCGGTGGTGACCGCCGCGTACTGCGGGTAGAGCGGCAGGGCGACGATCCGCCGGCAGCCCAGCCCGGCCAGCTCGCGCAGCGCCGAGCGGATCGACGGATTGCCGTAGCGCATGGCGACGCGAACGTGCAGCGGCGCCGGCACGTCGCGCGCCAGCAGCGCCGCGACCCCCGCCGCCTGGCGGCGGGCGATCACCAGCAGCGGCGAACCCTCGGCGGTCCACACCTTGCGGTAGAGCGCCGCCGACTTGCGCGGCCGCAGCGGCAGCACCGCCAGGTGCAGCACCAGCCACCAGAGCGGCCGCGGCAGCTCGATCACCCGGGGATCGAGCAGGAACTCCCGCAGGTAGCGGCGCAGCGCCGGCGTGTCGGGAGCGTCCGGCGTGCCGAGGTTGGCGAGCAGCACGCCGATCGGCGTGGCCGTCGGCAGCTCGCCGTGCGCGAGGTCGGGCTGGCCGAAGTACCGCGTCACGGTCCCGCCGGCAACGTCGCGAACACCTCGGCCACCTGCTGCCAGCCGGTCCGGAGCAGGAAGGTGTTGTTGCGGCCGTACGATTTGCTGCCCAGGATGTAGAAGCCGGGCTCGGGGTTGGCGAGCGCCTCGACCCCGTGCGAGGTCTGCTCCAGGCAATCGCCGGCGGCGGCGCCGAGGAGAGCCGCGGACAGCTTGATCGGGCCGCAGGTGGCGTAGCACTCGTGCACCTGCAGCTGGCGATAGAGCTGGTGGTCGCCCACCCCGCCGGTGAGCGACAGCACGCGGTCCACCGTGACCTGGCGGCAGCTGTTGCCGCCGCCTTCGCCCGCCGCGCGGCGCAGGGTCACCGCCACGCGGCCGCCCGGACCGGTGCGCTCGAGCCTCTCGACCACCACGCCGCGCTCCGCCGTCACCGCCGGCGAGGCGCCGCCGGCAAGCTCGGCGGCCGCCGCGGCCAGGCCGGCGCGCTCGGGCAGCGGGTCGTTCGCCGGGCTGCCCCACGACGGGGCGGCGCGCCGCAGCGCCCAGACCACGTGCGTCCCCGGCGCCGATCGCGCCAGCTCGGCGAGGCCGCGCGCCGCGGTCTGCGCCGAGGCGCCGGCGCCGGCCAGCAGCACGGTGCGCCCGGCCCAGTCCCCGGCCTCACGCGCCAGGTCGGGGATGCCGCGGCGGATCTCGCCTGCCAGCAGCCGCTCGCCGGGTGCCGGGATGCCGCCGTCGCCCAGGCTGTTGGGGTGGCCGTAGGAGCCGGTGGTGTCGATCACCACCTCGGCGTGCTCGACCTGCTCGCCGTCCTGGCCTGCCAGCAGCAGGCGGAAGGGCCGCCGGCCGCGCTCGGCGGTGGCGATCTCCTCGTGCTTGAGCAGCCCCTCGCGGCCGACCGCCAACACCCGCGTGCAGAGCCGCAGGCGCGGCGCGACCTGGGGCAGGGCGGCGACGCGGTCATACAGGCCCGAGGCGAGCTCGCGGCCGGTCGGGCAGCGCTCGCCGTCGTCGGGCGGCACCGCGCCCGCCGCCGCGAGATGGCGGCGCATCCGCGGCGAGACGTCCATCGCCCAGGGGGTGAAGAGGCGCACGTGCCCCCAGGCGCGCACGCTGGCCGCCACCTCGGGGCCGGCTTCGTACAGCGTGAACGGCAGCCCGGCTTCGGCGGCGGCAAGGGCCGCCTCGAGGCCGATCGGGCCGGCGCCGAGGATGGCAAGGCGAGGCCGGCGGCCGGCGCCGGTGGACTGCGCTGCGGATGACATGGCGTTGGTATCTCCCGGGGGTCAGGTTCAGAAGCGCGACGCCGCGCGCTCGCGGGCCGGCAGGATTTCCAGGCAGGTGGTCCACCAGCCGGTGAGCAGGGTCTCGGCGAACTCCTCGGGCAGGCCGGCGGCGCGCACCGCGGCCGCCATCGCCGGATGATCGTAACGCAGCGGCACGAGCTCGACCCCGAGGCCGTCAGCCCCGCCGCCGGGCCCCGCGGGCCGCGCCTCGAGCAGCGCGTACCAGACCTCGGCCCGGCCGTCGTTCGCGGGCCGCCCGATGGCTCCGACGTTGACCGCATCGCGCCCCGAGGGCAGCCGGCGGTGCCAGGGCAGGCCGGTATGGGTGCACAGCAAGGCATCGCAGCGGTCTCGATCGGCCAGCAGCTCGAGGAACGCGTCGGAGGAGGTGGAGTCGAAGAGGAACTCGTTCACCTGCCGCGGCGAGCCGTGCACCAGCAGCAGCTCCCGCCGGCCCACCAGCACTCGCCGCCGCGGCGGCAGCTCCCCCATCCAGCGCTTGAACGCCGGCGAGCAGTGGCGCGCCGTGTAGCCGTAGGAGATGGCCGCGAAGCGGTTGTCGCGCGGGTCCGTGTAGCCGCAGTTGCAGTCCTCGCGCCCGGCGGCCAGCGACTGCTCGTAGTTGCCCTGGATCGACCGCACGCCGCCGCCGAGCAGCAGCGGCCAGACCTGCTCGGGCTCGGGCCCGAAGCCGCCGAGGTCGCCCAGGCAGTAGACCGCCTCGGCCTGGCGGCGCGCCGCATCCTCGAGCAGCGCGGCGAGGGCCAGGCGGTTGCTGTAGACGCCGCCGAAGACCGCCACCTTGCGGAACGGCCCCTCGACCGCGGTCGGGTCCGGGACCGGCAGCCGGTAGCGGCGGCGCGCCGCCTGCCGCTCGGCCGCGCCGAGACTGGTTCCGGCCGCCGCGGCGGCGGCCTGGAACTCCGCGAGCGGCACCAGCCGCTCTCCCCAGGTGGCCAGGCCGCGGTGGGCGGTCAGCGCGGCGAGATGGCGCGGATCGGGGTTCCTGCGGCGGGGCGGGGCGGGCATGGTTCGGCGGGCGGCGGACGGCGGCGAAGCGGCCGTCAGGTGCGGCAACTGACCCCATAGGCGTGACAGGTCCAGCATGCCGCGTGGCGCAGCGGATAGGGCGCCAGGGCATCGGCCAGCGTCTCGCCCATGCGGGCCGCCGGCTCGTTGACCAGGATCGGGCAGACCCACACTCCCTGGTCGGTGGCCATGCGGCACGAGCTGCACTGCAGGTGGTCCCAGGCGGTGGTCCCGGCGGTCGCGGCGGCATCCTCGGCGCGCAGCCGCTGCCAGCTCTCGTAGCCCCCGGCGCGCTCGGCCTCGGCGCCGATCTTGAACACCGGCAGCACCTTGAGACGCGGCCGCGTCAGCCCGAGCCCGCCGAGCAGGGTGAAGAAGCGCTGCTTGCCCAGGTCGGCGGCCGCCTCGGCGCAGACCTCGGTGACCGTCACCACCGGGTTGAGCCCGGCCGCGGCCAGGTTGCGCAGGCCCGCCAGGACGCGCTCGAAGGTGCCGGGGCCGCGCACCGCGTCGTTGCTCGCGGCATCGTAGCCGTCGAGCGACACCCGCAGGTCGAGCGAGTAGGCAGCGGCAGCGGCGAGCGCCGCCAGCCGCGCGCAGCGAGCCGCGTCGAGCAGCAGGCCGTTGGTCAGGACGCTGGCCGGACCGATCGCCAGGGTGGCCGCGAGGATGGCCTCCATGTCGGGGTTCAGGAAGGGCTCGCCGCCGGTGAAGTAGAACTCCTTGACTCCCAGCTCGGCGGCTTCGCGCAGGTAGACCTGCACCTGTGCCAGGCGCATCATCTCGTGCGTGTGATTGGTCGGTGAGCAGGAGATGAAGCAGTGGGTGCAGGCCAGGTTGCACACGGTCCCGCCGACCTGGAACCAGAGGGTGTCGAGCGACCGCAGCGCGACTTCTGGAATGGTGGGCTCGATCATTCCCTGCTCTCTGTCCGCCAGTCCCGCGGTTGGACGGCGGCGCTCCGCAAGGTCCAACCACCGCGCCGGGGTGCGGCATTTCCGCCGGGGCGCATGCGCTATGATCGGCATCCCTTGAGACGCTTCCTCGTCCTCGCGCTTCCCGCGCTCGTGCTGGTCATGGCGCTCTTCCGCTCCGGGGTCGAAGCCCTGGGCCGGGCGCCCGCGCTGCTCAACGCCGCGCCGGAGCTGCGGCAGCACGCGGTGGTGGTCGTCGGCACCTGGCTGCTCGAGGCGTTGTCGCTGGCCGCACTATACCTGCTGGTGCAGGGCAGCGGCGGCAGCCGGCTGCTCAACGGCCTGCTGACCGGCTGGATCGCCTGGGTCTTCCGCGGTCCCCTGCTGGTGATCGCGGTGGTGACGCTGGGCGGGCAGCCAGCCGGCCCATGGTGGAGCATGACCTTTTCCTGGTGGGTGCTGTACACCATCTGCGGCCTCCTGCTGGGCGTGATCGCCGCGGTCTCGGGCCTTGAGCCCGCCCCGGTGGCCGACACCCGGCAGGCTTAGGCCCGCTTGAAGATCGCCGCCGTCGGGAGGGCGCTCCCGCCCAATTATTACGACCAGGACGCGCTGCTGGATGGGCTGAGGCATCGCTGGTCGGGCCGCCTCTTCAATCCCGAGCGCCTCGAGCGCCTGCACCGCAATGCCCTGGTCGGCGGCCGCCACCTGGCGCTGCCCATCGACGAGTACGCGGGGCTCACCACCTGGGGGAAGGCCAACGACGCGTGGATCCGGGTGGCGCAGGACGTGGGGGCCGCCGCGGTCGCCGACGCCCTGGCGCGCGCCGGCCTCTCCCCCGGGGCGATCGACGCGCTCATCTTCGTCACCGTCACCGGCGTCGCCACCCCCTCGATCGACGCCCGCCTGGTCAACCGCCTGGGCCTGCAGCCGCACGTCAAACGGGTGCCGATCTTTGGCCTGGGCTGCGTCGCCGGCGCCGCCGGCATCGCCCGCGCCGCCGACTACGTGCGCGCCTACCCGGACGAGGTCGCGGTGCTGCTGTCGGTCGAGCTCTGCTCGCTGACGCTGCAACCGGCGGACCTCTCGATCCCCAACCTCATCGCCACGGGCCTGTTCGGCGACGGCGCGGCGGCGGTGGTGGTGGTCGGCGAGCGCCGGCCGGCCGCCGGTCCGCGCATCGTCGCCAGCCGCTCGGTGTTCTACCCCGATTCCGAGCGCGTCATGGGGTGGGACATCTCGGAGGACGGCTTCCGCATCGTGCTGTCGGCCGACGTGCCGCAGGTCGTCCGCGATCACCTGCGCGGGGACGTGGATGCCTTCCTCGCCGAGCACGGCCTCGCCCGCGCCGACATCGCGTCGTGGGTCTGCCACCCCGGGGGGCCGAAGGTGCTCGAGGCGATGGAGGAGACTCTCGAGCTGCCGCCCGAGGCGTTGGCGGTCACCTGGAAGAGCCTGCGCGAGGTCGGCAACCTGTCCTCGACCTCCGTGCTGCTGGTGCTGGCCGATACCCTGGAAGACCGGCGCCCGCCCCCGGACAGCTGGGGGCTGCTGCTCGCCATGGGGCCGGGCTTCTGCTCGGAGCTGGTCCTGCTGCGCTGGTGAGCGCCGCCGCCTCATGGCCATCCTCGGCGCGGACAGCCGCTTGCTCTACACTCTCCTGATCGCCGGCGTGGCGGCGCAGCGCCTGGCCGAGCTGCGCCTCGCGCGCCGCCATCAACAGGCGCTCCTGGCGCGCGGCGGGATCGAGGTGGCACCGGGCCACTACCGGGTGATGGTCCTCTTGCACGCCGCCTTCCTGACCGCCTGCCCGCTCGAGGTCTGGTTGCTGCGGCGGCCGTTCCGGCCGGCGCTCGGGGCGGCGATGGCGGCACTGCTGGCGGCGGCGCAGGCGCTGCGTTACTGGGCGATCGCCACCCTGGGCGAGCGCTGGACGACGCGCATCGTCTGCCTGCCCGGCGCGCCGCTGGTCACCGCCGGTCCCTATCGCTTCCTCCGCCATCCCAACTACCTGGCGGTGGTCGTGGAGATGGCCGCGCTGCCGCTGTTGCACGGCGCCTGGCTCACCGCCGCCGTCTTCTCGGCGGCCAACGCCCTGGTGCTGCGGGTGCGCATCCGGCAGGAGGAGTGGGCGCTCGCCCGCGGCGGCAACTTGAACGGAAGCGGTCCGCATGGGAACTGACATCCTGAACGGGATCGCCGAGGTGGCCCGGGAGCATCTCGGCTGGGAGGGGCCGCTCACCGGCGACATGCGCCTCGTCGAAGACCTGCGGCTCGATTCCGTCCGCCTGCTGACCCTGGCGGCCGAGGTCGAGAACCGCTTCCGCGTGGTGCTGAGCGAGAATGACGAGGCCGCCATCGTGACCGTGGGCGACCTGGTCGAGACGGTGCGGAGAAAGCTTGGCTGAGACGGTCAACGACTACCTGCTGCGCGCGGGGCGGCTGCCGGACGGCGGCCTGCGCTTCGTCGACCGCGCCGAGCACGCCACCTGGGTGGGCTGGGCCGAGGTGCGCGAGCAGGCGCGCGCGGCGGCCGGCGGGCTGCTCGCCCTGGGCGTCGAGAGAGGCGATCGCGTCGCCCTGGTCTTCCCCACCGGCAGCGAGTTCTTCGCCGCCTTCTTCGGCGCCCTGCTGGCGGGCGCGGTGCCGGTGCCGCTGTACCCGCCGGTGAGGCTGGGCCGGCTGCGGGAGTACGTCGCTCGCACCGCCAGGATGCTCGCGGCATGCGGCGCCCGCGTCGTGCTCGCCGACCCGCGGGTCAAGCGCTTCCTGGGCGAGGCGGTGGCGGCGGCGCTGCCGCGCTTCGGCTGCAAGACCCTGGCCGACCTGCCGGCCGCCGCGGGAGCGGCGGCGCTGGCGGCCGGGGTCGCAGCGCCGCAACCTGACGAGCTGGCGCTGATCCAGTTCTCGTCTGGCACCACGGTGGCGCCGAAAGCGGTGGCGCTCAGCCATCGCGCCGTGGTCGCCCAGACCGAGATCCTGAGCGGCTGCTGGTCCGACCGCGACGGGCTCCGCCACAGCTGCGCCAGCTGGCTGCCGCTCTACCACGACATGGGGCTCATCGGCTGCGTGTTTCCGGCCCTGGCCCGTGATGCCAGCCTGACGCTGCTGGCGCCGGAGCTGTTCGTGGCGCGGCCGGCGCTGTGGCTGCGCGCCATCGGGCGCCATGGCGCGACCATCTCTCCCGCCCCCAACTTCGGCTACAGCCTGTGCCTGACGCGGGTCGCCGACGCCGACATGGAAGGCGTGGACCTCTCGTGCTGGCGGGCGGCCCTCAACGGCGCCGAGCCGGTCGCGCCGGCGGTGCTGCGCGCCTTCACCGCCCGCTTCGCCCGCTGGGGCCTGTCGCCGGCCGCGCTGACGCCGGTCTACGGCCTGTCCGAAGCCGCCCTGGCGGTCACCTTCTCGGCTCTCGACCAGCCCTGCCGCAGCCATGGGTACGACCGCGAGGCGCTGGCCGACGAGCGGGTGGCGCGCCGGGTCGCCGCCGATGCGGCCGAGGCGGGCCGCGAGATCGTCTCGGTCGGCCGGCCGCTGCCCGGGTTCCGCCTGTCGGTGCGCGATGCGCAAGGGCGCGAGCTGCCGCCGGGCCGGGTGGGGCGGTTGTGGGTGAGCGGACCCTCTTTGATGCAGGGCTATTTCGGCGATCCCGAGGGCACGGCGCGGGTGTTGCGCGCCGGCTGGCTGGACACCGGCGACCTCGGATTCATCGACCGCGGCGAGCTGTACCTCACCGGCCGCGCCAAGGACCTGATCATCCTGCGCGGCCGCAACCACTCGCCGGCCGAGATCGAGCAGGCGGTGGACGCCGTGGCCGGCGTGCGCGCCGGTTGCGCGGTGGCGGTGAGCTGGCTGCCCGAAGGAGCGGCCGGAGAGCTGCTGGCGCTGTTCGTCGAGCGGTCGCGCCGCGCCACCGGGGCGGAGCTGGGGGCGCTGCCGGATGCCTGCCGCGAAGCCGTGCTGGCGGCGACCGGTCTGGCGATCGACCGGCTCGAGGTGCTGGCCCCCGGCACCCTGCCACGGACCTCGTCGGGCAAGCTGCGGCGCTCCGAGACGCTGCGCCTGTATCTCGAAGGCGGCCTGACCCCGCCGGCCCCGGTCACCCCGCTGCGCCTGGCGCGGGCGGCGGCCCGCTCCGGCCTGGGGTACGCGCGGTGGCGGCGCCTGGCGCGGCGCGGCGAGGGAATGCCCTGACGCGGGGCGGTGGAACTCTTTCATGGCGCCTGCCGCGACCGACCTGCTGGTGATCGGCGGCGGGCCCGCCGGCCTCGCCACCGCCATCCGGGCGCGGCTCGCCGGCATGTCCGCGAGGGTGCTCGAGCGCTCGCGGCCGCCCATCGACAAGGCCTGTGGCGAGGGGCTGATGCCGGACGCGGCGGCGCTGCTGGCCGAGCTCGGCGTCGAGCTCGCGCCGGGGGAATGCTGCCGCTTCCGGGGCATCCGCTACCTCGACGGCGAAACGGTGGCCGAGGGGTTCTTCCCGCGCGCCGGCGGCCTGGGCGTGCGCCGCCTCCATCTGCACCAGGCGCTGGCGCGGCGCGCCGCCGAGGTCGGCGTCGAGCTGTGCTGGGGGGTCGCCGCCGGCGGCCTGGCAGGGTCGGCCGGCGAGCGCTTCGCCGCCGGCGCCTTCACCGACCGGGCCGGGCTCGAGCTGGCCGCCGCCCGCTGGGTGATCGGCGCCGACGGCCTCCACTCGCGGGTGCGGCAATGGGCCGGCCTGGAAGGGCCGCCGGGACGGTGCCGGCGCTTCGGCGTGCGCCGCCACTTCGCCTGCCGCCCCTGGAGCGACATGGTGGAGGTCCACTGGGGTCCGTGCTGCGAGGCCTACGTGACGCCGGTGGGCCAGCGGGAGGTCGGGGTCGCGATGCTGTGGAGCGAGCCGCCGCAACGCCCGGCGGGAAGCCGGCCGGCGGCGGCGGACGCCGTCCCGCCAGGCCGGGCGAGCGCCTGCTTCGACGCCCTGCTGGCGTGCTTTCCGGCGCTCGTCGCACGCCTGGCCGGGGCGCCCGCCGCCTCGCGCGACCGCGGCGCCGGCCCCCTGCTGCAGCGTGCTCGGGCCGTCCGGCGCGGCAACGTGGCGCTGGTCGGCGACGCCTCGGGCTACGTCGACGCCATCACCGGCGAGGGCCTGGCGGTGGCGCTGCACCAGTCGGCGGCGCTCGTCGAGGCGCTGGCCGCCGGCGATCTGGAGCGCTACACCGCCGCTCACCGCCGGATCGGCCGCCTGCCGGACAACATGACGGCGCTGCTGCTGGCCGTCGAGCGGCGCCCGTGGCTGCGGCGCCGGATGGTGCGGGCGCTGGCCGCCGAGCCGGCGCTGTTCTCGCGCCTGCTCGGCATCCATGCCCGCGCCCTGCCGGCGGCGCGCCTGGGCATCGACGGCGCGCTGCGCCTGGTCTATCGTCTGGTCACGGCCTGAGCAGCGGCGCACCCTGACGCATTGATGCGAAGAGGAAGGGGCGCGCCGCTCGAGCCGCCTGATACGCCGGTGGTGACCAGGGCGAGGAGGTGTGATGCCGCAGACGGCGCAGGGTAGCCTGCTGATGATTCCGGGACCGGTGGAGGTCTCGCCGCGGGTGATGGCGGCCTTCGCGGTGCCGCCGCCCGGCCACACCGCGCCGGAGCTGATCGCGGCCTTTGGCGAGGCTCTCTCGGGCATGCGCCGGGTGTGGTCGGCGGAGCCGTCGAGCCAGCCGTTCGTGGTGGGCGGCGGCGGCACCGTGGCGATGGACATGGCGGTCGCCAACCTGGTGTCGCCGGGCGACCGGGTGGCGGTCGTCAAGACCGGCTACTTCTCGGAGCGCATGGCCGAGATGCTGCGCCGCCAGGGCGCGGGCACGCTCGAGATCGGCGCCGAGCCGGGCGGCGCACCTTCTGCCGACGCGGTGCGCGAGGCTCTCGCCGCCGACCGCGCCGCGGGCGGCGCACCCTGCCGCGCCCTGTTCGCGACGCACGTCGACACCTCGACCGGCGTGCGCATCGATCCCGAGCCGCTGGCCCGGCTGGCGCGCGAGCACGGGCTGCTGGCAATCTTCGACGGCGTCTGCGCCGCGGGCGGCGAGCGCTTCGACATGGCCGGCTGGGACGCCGACGTCTACCTCACCGCCTCCCAGAAGGCTTTGGGCCTGCCGCCGGGACTGGCGCTTCAGGTGGTGAGCCCGCGGGCGCTGGCGGCGCGGGCCGGCCGGCGCGGCAGCCTGCCACCGATGTACCTGGACTGGGAAGCATGGCTGCCGGTGATGCGTGCTTACGAGGAGCGCCGCGCCTCCTACTTCTCGACGCCGCCCACCAACCTGGTGCTGGCGCTGGCGGCGGGCCTCGCGGAGATCGAGAGCGAAGGCGTGGCGGCCCGGATCGCCCGCCACGCCGGCGCCGCCGCCGCCCTGCGCTCCGCCTGGCAGGCGCTGGGGTTGCGGCCGCTGCCTGCCCGCGCGGAGCTCGCCGCCGATACCCTCTCCGCCCTGCTGCTGCCGGAAGCGCCGCCGCCGCCGGACCGCCTGGTCGGCACTCCGGCCGGACCGGCGCCGCCGCCAGCGGGCCCCGCCGCTGCCGACGCGACGGCGGTGGTGGCGCGCATCGCCGCGCACGGAGTGACGGTGGCCACCGGCCTGCTCCCCGAGCTGCGGAGCCGATACTTCCGGGTCGGCCACATGGGCTGGGTCGTCGGCCGCCCCGACCTGCTGCGCCGTACCGTTGCCGCGGTCGCGGCGGGGCTCCGCGACTGCGGTCTCGGCGCCGGCGGGGCAGCCGAAGGCCGGGCGCTGGCGGCCCTGGACCTGCTGTCCGAATAAGGCTGGCGGCGCCGGCGGTTCTGGCCCTTCTCTCCGCGCTGTCCGCATCAGGTCTCGGGCTCGCCCGCCGCTGATTGAGCCAGGCCGGCGGGCGGCGGCGGCGGCAGCGCCGGGGCGGGCGCGCCCTGCCGCGGCGCCACACCCCGCCGTTGCAGCTCGTCGTAGACCACCTGGGCCAGCACCTGGTGGGCCAGGGCGCTGGGGTGGCCGTCGGCCTGCTTGAAGGCGCGCACCCGGTTGCCGCGCTCGGCCGGATCGAGCCCGTGCCGGCGCAGGTAGGCGAACAGGTACGGCGAGGCGTCGAGGACGCCGAAGCCGTTGGCCAGCGACACCCGGCGCGCGATCTCGCCGGCCTCGGTGTCGAAGCCCAGCGCCAGCACCACGACCGGGATGCCCCGCGGGCGGGTCAGCGCCGCCAGTCGGGCCATCGCCTTCTCGTAGGGCTCCTGGCCCACCATGCGCTGATAGCGGTCGCGGGTGCTCTGGCGCTGGTCCTCGGGCAGCCCATGGAGGTCGTGGGCCAGGTCGGGGTCCTCGCCGGGCGGCGCGAAGCGGGCGTGCAGGAAGTCGGCGAGGTAGAGGTGCAGCCCCGGCTCCTGCGCCCGCGGCAGCTGCATGAAATGCGGCAGCCCGAAGTCGTTGCCGACGAAGTGCAGCAGCACCAGGTCCGGAGCGAAGGCCATCGCCCGGTGTTCATAGGTGGCGACCTCCATGACGGTGTTGTAGCCAGGGACGGCGAAGTTGAGCAGCTCGTAGCGCCGCCCGCGGCGCGCGCCTGCCGGCGAGGCGTTGAGGCGCTCCCCGACCAGGTGCATGTAGGTCTCGTCCTGGCCCACGCCCCAGCCGAACATGTGGGAGTCGCCCAGGCCGGCGATGCGGAAGGTGTCCGGCTGCCGGCGCAGCGTGCATTCCGGGCCGCGCATCCCGAAGGAGTTGGTGCGTACCGGCTGGCCGCGGAAGGTGCCGTCGAGCTTGGGTTTGAGCTCGTAGACGATGTCCTGGAACTCGCTCGGCTCGACCAGCCCCATCAGGCTGAACGCGCCGCGCGACGCCTCGGCCAGGGAGGCGCGCCGCGAGCGCTCCAGTTTGTGCCGCACCTCGGCCGGGTTCTCGTCGGCGATCCCCATCCACAGGCGCAGGCCGGCCTCGGCCAAAGCCAGCGCCAAGAGCGCCGAGAGCGCCGAAAGGAGCAGCCCGAAGATCAGCTTCCTGGCACGCATCGGGGACCCTTGCCGTCCATCGTCCTGGTGGCCTGCAACCTCTGGTGTCCTGTCGCCCCGGCCAGCCGCTCGCCGCGCTCGGCGATTGGTCGGCATGGCAAGCCGGATGCGGTATTATCGATGACGCTGCCAGGATGAACAATGAGGCGACGTTGCAACGACGGGAGGCGATGATGCGCGGATGGCGGTTGTGGGCGTTGGGAGGGATGTTGCTGGCGGCGCCGGTGGCGCTGCCGCAGACCGCCGTGCCGGCCTGGGCGGCTTCCGAGGCCCCGGCCTCGCCGGCCCCTGCCCCTGCCCCTGCCCCGCCGCCAGCCGCAACCGCCTCGCCGGCGCCGGGCGCGGCGCCCCCGGCCGCCGGCGCGCCGGGCGCGGTGCCGGGTCTTTTTCCCGAGCGCCCCGACGACTCGTTCGTCGAAGCGATCGAGGTCAGCGTGGTCAGCGTCGACGTGGTGGTGCGGGACAAGGCGGGCAAGCAGGTCACGGGCCTGACGCGCGACGACTTCGTCCTGCAGGTGGACGGCAAGAAAGTCGAGATCACCAACTTCTACGCGCTGGCTGGTAGCGGCGGCGGCGGCGCCGCCCGGCAACCCGCGCCGCCGCCGGCGGCCGCCGCGGCGCCCGGCCCGGTTCCCGGTTCGGCGCCCGGCGCCGAAGCCGAGGGCCCGGCCAAGCGCGAGCGCCTCAACCTGGTGATCTACGTCGACAACGCCAATCTCCGTCCCTTCGATCGCAACCGCATCCTCAAGCAGGTGCGCGCCTTCCTGCAGCAGATCCTGGGGCCTGACGACCAGGTGCTGCTGGTCAGCCACGATCCCGGCCTCCACGTCCTTCACGCTTTCCGCGACGGCCCCAGCACGCTCGGGCCGGCGCTCGACAAGCTCGAGAAGGAGTCGGCGCGGGGCATCAACACGGACCTCGCGACCCGCCAGGCCATGGAGCAGATCAGGTCCTTTCCCTGCAGCCAGCGCGACGCGGCCGCGGCCGTCGCGCGCACGCATGCCGACGCCATCTTCGCCGATGTGAAGATGACCTATGGCAACCTGCACCATCTGCTGGAGTCGCTGGGCGGCCTGGATGGGCGCAAGGCGCTGCTCTACGTCGGCGACGGCGTCCCGTCACAGGTGGGCACCGACGTTTTCGACGAGATCCAGGAGATGTGCGGCACCGGCCAGATCGACTTCACCAACCTCAAGCTGGACGCGACGCCGCTGCTGCGGCAGGTCACCGCCACCGCCAACGCCAACCTGGTCACCCTCTACACGCTCGAGGCCTCGGGTCTCCACACCTACGCGTCGGCGCAAGACCAGCGCCCCCTGGTGTCCTTCGAGACCAGCCGCATGGTTGACGCCGACCGCCAGGACTCGCTGACCAGCCTGGCCCGCGAGACCGGCGGGCGCTTTGCCTTGAACGGCAACGACTTCAGCCGCGACCTGAAGGAGATCGCCGCCGACCTCGCCGGCGGCTACTCGCTCGGCTTTGCGCCGGCCCATCCCGGCGACGGCAAGGTCCACGCGATCAAGGTCCAGCTCAACCGGCCGGGCCTCTCGGCGAGCTTCCGCCAGAGCTACCGTGACCGCTCCGCCGCGGAGCGCCTGGAGGGCCAGGTCGAGGCGGCGCTGATCCACGGCTTCACCGACAACCCGCTCGCCGCCTCGCTCAAGGTCGGGAACGCCACGCCGGCCGAGCACGGGCGCGTGCAGCTGGCGGTCCAGGTCCGGGTGCCCTTCGGCAAGCTTGCCTTCCTGCCGCGCGACGACGGACGCCACGGCAGGGTCACCATCTTCGTCGGCAACATGGACGAGCGCGGCGGGATGTCCGCGATCCAGCGGGTGCAGCTGCCGCTGCGCATCCCCGAGGCCGATGCGAAGCGCGTGCTCGCCAGCCACCTCGGCTACGACATGAAGCTGGTGCTCGGCCCCGGCCGCCAGCGCATCGCCTTCGCGGTGCGAGACGACGTGGCACGGGTCTCCGCGAGCCTGATCGAGGAGCTCGACGTCGACAAGCAGGGCAACGCCAGGCCCGTTCCGCGCACCGCCGCGGCGCCGGGCAGCCGCTAAGCGCCAGGGAGGCCGCTCCGCGGATGGCGCCGCCGCCGACCGCCGACGCGGGCGAGGGGCGAAGGCGGGGATGGTAAGATGCGCGGTTGCGATGAAGAGACGGGCACACGACTGGTCGCCGTACGTCGCCGCCGAGCGGCCGGTCGAGCGGTATTCCAGGCATGGGCGCTATCGCCTGGGACTCGCCTACGCCAACAGCTACCACGTCGCGATGTCGAGCCTCGGGTTCCAGCGGGTGTACGAGCTGGTGCACCGGCGGCCCGATTGGACCTGCGAGCGCTTCTTCGCCGACGGGCTCTCCCCTGATGCCGGCGCCGGGCCGCCGCGATCGGTCGAGAGCGGCATGCAGCTCGCCGATCTCGGCTGCGTCGCCTTCTCGGTATCTTTCGAGCAGGACTACGTCAACCTGCTGCGGATGCTCGACCGGGCCGGCATCCCGCTGCGGCGAGCGGCGCGCGGGCCGTGGCATCCGCTCATCGTCATGGGCGGCTCCTGCGCCACCATCAACCCGCTGCCGATGGCGGAGTTCGTCGACGTCTTCGCCCTCGGCGCCGCCGAGAACGTCCTGCCGGGGTTGCTTGCCGCGCTCGAGGAGGAGGACGACCGCGAGGCGGTGATCGCGAGGCTCGCCGCGCAGCACGGCTACTACGTCCCGGCCCATCACCGGCCGGAAGAGGACGGCGACAGCCTGCCTAAGCTCGACAAGCTCGAGCTGACCGCCGAACAGATGCGGCTGCCCGGACATCTGCCGACCACGGCCATCGTCACCCCGCGCACCGAGTTCGCCGAGAAGTTCCTGATCGAGATGTCGCGCGGTTGCCCCGAGAAGTGCCGGTACTGCTGGGCGACGTTCGGCATGGGCACCTTCCGCTGGCACCCCGCCGAGCACATCCTCGCCTCGCTCGACCGCGCCCGCGCGGTCACCGACCAGCTGGGCTTCGTCGCCACGGCGGTCGGCGACCACCCGGAGATCGAGAGCATCCTGCGCGAGGCCAACCGGCTCGGCTTCCGCACCTCGGTGTCGTCGATCCGCATCCCGGCGGTGACCGAGGGAGTGCTCGCGGCGCTGCACGCCTCCGGCGACCGCTCGATCACGCTGGCTCCCGAAACCGGCACCGACGAGCTGCGCGCCAAGATGGGCAAGCCGATCGCCAACGACCTGCTGCTCGAGAAGGTGAGGCTCATCTTCCGCCACGGCTTCACCCAGCTCAAGCTCTACTTCATCATCGGGCTGCCCGGCGAGACGATGGCCGACGTGCACGGCATCCTCGAGCTGGCGGGCCGGGCGCGGGCGCTGATGCTCGAGCAGTCCGCCGCCAGCGGCGTCATCGGCCACATCCACCTTGGGGTGAACGTCCTGGTCCCCAAGCCCTACACTCCCTGGCAGCGCCTGCCGATGGATGCCGAGTCGAGCCTGCGCGCCAAGATCGCCCTGCTCAAGCGCGGCGTCGCCGGCATGCCCAACGTCTCGATGGGGTCCATCTCGGTGCGCGAGGCGGTCTGGCAGACCTACATCAGCAAGGCAGGCAGCGACGCCGCCGAGGCGCTCGAGCAGGCCGCCCGCGGCGAGCCGATCAGCGGCCTGCTGCAGCGCTTCGCCCCGCGCATCCACGCCGAGGTCTGGAACCACCTCGAAGGCGACCTGCGCTGGCACTTCATGCGCCAGGGCCTGGCCGCCGCATCGTAGCTGGCCCGTTTGCCCCTTGGCCCCTTGGCCCGGCGGGCGCTCCACGTGCCCGCCGCTCGCCGCCGTGGCAGCTACGGCGCCGGCGCCACCCTGATCCGCACGTCCAGGGCCTTGGCCGCCTGGCGCGCCGGCGCGGCGAGGAAGGGGTTCACGTCCAGCTCGGCGATGCGCGGATGGCGCTCGACCAGGCGCGCCAGCCGCAGCAGGACCTCGACCAGCAGCTCGAGGTCGGCGCCCGGCTCGCCGCGGACGCCGGTGAGCAGCTTGATGCCGCGGATGCCGCGCACCATCTCGCCCGCCTCCCAGGCGTCGAGCGGCAGGACGCCGAAGCGCACGTCCTCGAAGACCTCCACGTACTTGCCGCCGAGCCCGAACATCAGCAGCGGGCCGAAGCGCGGATCGGTGGTGACGCCGAAGATGACCTCGTGGCCGCCGCGCGCCATCTCCTGCACCAGGTAGCCCGAGAGATGGTGGCCGGCCGCGGCGACGTCGGCGCGCATCTCCTCGACCGCCGCGGCGAGCTCCGCCGCGCTCCGCAGGTCGACGCGCACCGCCCGCGCCTCGCTCTTGTGCACGAGGTCCGGGGCCACGCCTTTGAGCACCACCGGGTAGCCGATCTCCGCCGCCGCCTCGAGCACCTCGGCGGCCGCGTCGCCGCCGGGAGCGACCGCCGCGCCAGCAGCGCCGGTGCCGCCGCCTGCCGGCACCGACGAGCAACGAGTGCCGCGACTGGCGACTGGCAGAGCCGCGGCCAGCCGCCAGCGGGCGACCGGAATGCCGTAGAGCGCCAGCACCTGGAACGCCTCCGCCGGTCCGAGATAGCCATCCTCGCCGGCGCGGTCGAGAAGCGCCGCGACCGCCGCGTCGTCCGCCGCGATCTCGCCGCCCTCGGGAGCGACCGCCGCGGCTGGCCGGCCGCGGCTCCGCCTGTCGCCAGTCGCGGCACTCGTTGCTGGTCGGCGCCGCCAGGCGGCGTAGCGGGCGAGGACCGCCAGCGCGCCCGCCGCCGATTCGGGGAAGCGGTAGACCGGCGGCAGGTCCCGGCGCAGCTCGAGCTCCTGGTAGAACTCGTCGGTCGCCATGACCACCGCCAGCGTCGGCTTGGCACGCTCGTGGGTGGCCGCGGCGATCTCGTGCATGATGTCGATCGGATTGCCGAGCAGCGGCGTGACGTTGATCACCAGCGCCATGTCCACCCCGGGGTCGTCGAGCACCGCCGCCAGGGTGCGGCCGTAGGCCGCGGCGCCGGCCGAGGCGATCATGTCCACCGGGTTGCCGAAGCTGGCCTCGGCGGGCAGGAAGCCGCGCAGGTTGGCGACGGTCGAGGGCGCCAGCTGCGCCAGCTGCAGGCCCAGGTTGATGCAGGCGTCGGTGGCCATGATGGCGGGGCCGCCGGCGTTGGTGACGATACCCACCCGGTGGCCGGCGGGCAGCGGCGAGCGCACCAGGGCGCGCGCGAAATCGAACAGCTCCTCGATGGTGTTGGCGCGCAGCACGCCGCATTGCTCGAGCAGGGCGGTGACCGTCACGTCGGCGCCGGCGATGGCGCCGGTGTGGCTGGTGGCGGCGCGCGCCCCCTCGGCGGTGCGGCCGGACTTGACCACCAGGACCGGCTTCTTGCGGGTGACCCTCTTGGCGATCTCGGTGAAGCGGCGGGGATTGCCGAACGACTCGAGATACATCGCGATCACCCGCGTCTCGGGGTCGTCCTCCCAGTACTCGAGCAGGTCGTTGCCCGAGACGTCGGCCTTGTTGCCCATCGACACGAACTGGGTCAAGCCGATGTCCATGTCCCGCATGACGTTGAGGATGGCGACGCCCAGCGCGCCCGACTGGCTGACGAACCCGACCTTGCCGGCGCGGGCCGGAGTGGGCGCGAAGGTGGCGTTGAGCGACACGCCGGCGGCGGTGTTGATCACCCCCATGCAGTTGGGTCCGATCATGCGCGCCCCGGCGGCACGCACGGCCTCGCGCAGCCGCCCTTCGCGCGCGGCTCCCTCGGGCCCGGTCTCGCCGAAGCCGGCGGTGATCACCACCAGGCCGCGGACGCCGCGGGCCAGGCACTGTTCGACGACTTCCTGCACCGCGTCGCGCGGCACCATCACCACCGCCAGATCGATGGCATCGGGGATCTCGGCGACCGTTTCATAGCAACGCAGCGAGTGGATGGCGCGGGCGTGCGGGTTGACCGGGAAGATGGTGCCCTCGAACTGGTTGGCGACCAGGTTGTGGAGCAGCGCGAAGCCGATCGAATCGCGGCGGCGGGAGGCGCCGATGACGGCGATCGAGCGTGGAGCGAAGATGGCCTCGAGCCCGTTCCGGGAATCGGTCATGTTTCCCCCGCCCCTGTCGCCGGCGGCGCCAGCACCAGCAGCGGTTCGGGGGCCAGCCGGACGTGGTGGGTGGCGTGAGCACCGCCCGGCAAGACCGGATCGCCGTCGATCTGGACGCCGGCCCCCGGCGGCACCGAGAAGACGACCTCCTCGATGGTCCGGACATGGACGTCGCGGCGCCGGGTGTGCCTGCCGGTGAGCAAGCCGAGGATGAACGCGAGCGTCGGGGCGCGGCCGGTGCCGTGGAAGGTCACCAGCTCGAAACGCCCGTCGTCGGCGCGGGCGCCGGGAGCCATGCGATAGCTGCCGCCATAGTAGGGGATGTTGCAGACGGCGACGAAGGTCGCGGCCGGCAGGCGCTCGCCGTCGGCGACGACCTCGATCTCGGGGTAGCCGTACCGCCACCACTCGCGCACGCCCTGCAGCAGCACCGCGGCCTTGCCGAAACGGCTCTTGAAGTCCTGGTCGAGCGCGGCCAGGGCGCGCGCGTCGAGCCCTGCCGAGATCATCATCAGGAAGGCGCTGCCGCCGGCCAGGCCGGCGTCGAAGCGGCGAGACGGGGCACGGCACAGCATGGCGGCGGCAGCCACCGGGTCGCGCGGCAGCCCCAGGGCGAGCGCCATCAGGTTGGCGGTGCCGGCCGGCAGGATGCCGAGCGGCGTGCCGCTGCCCAGCAGCCCCGCGGCCACCTCGCGGGCGGTGCCGTCGCCGCCGAGCGCGAAGACCGCTTCGACCCGCCCGTCGCGGGCGAGGCCACCGGCAAGCTCGGTCGCCTGGCCGGCCGCCGTGGTCGGCACCGGCTCGAGGTCCAGGCCCTCCTGCCGGCAGGTGCGGAGGACGCCGGCGAGCACTCTCTCCCAGCGCCCGCGGCCCGCGATCGGGTTGTAGATCAGCGCGGCGTGGCGCATCGGGGGGGCTGGCGGCTGCAGAGCGCCATGGGAGCCATCGGGACCATCGGAGCCATCGGAGCCATTGGAGCCAGCGGAGCCTTCAGAAGAGGCGGCCGGTGGTGCCGTGGCGCGGCGGCAGGCCGAGATGCTCGTAGGCGCGCCGGGTGGCCACCCGGCCGCGCGGGGTGCGCTGCAGGAATCCCTCCTGGATCAGGAAGGGCTCGTAGAGGTCCTCGAGAGTGCCGGCGTCCTCGCCGACCGCCGCCGCCAGCGCCTTGAGCCCGGCCGGGCCGCCGTCGTAGTGGGCGATGAGGGTGCTGAGCAGCTTGCGGTCCACGTCCTCGAAGCCGTACTCGTCGACTTCGAGCAGCGCCAGGGCGCTGCGCGCGGCGGCAAGGTCGATGCGCGCTGTCCGCTCCACCTGCGCGAAGTCGCGCACCCGCCGCAACAGGCGGTTGGCCACCCGGGGCGTGCCGCGGCTGCGGCGGGCCAGCTCCTGGGCGCCGGCGTCGTCGATCGCGATGGCCAGCAGGCGGGCGGAACGCTGGACGATCTGCGTCAGCTCCGCGGGGCTGTAGAAGTCGAGGCGGTGCACGATGCCGAAGCGGGCCCGCAGCGGCGCGCTGATCAAGCCGGCCCGGGTGGTGGCGCCCACCAGCGTGAAGCGCGGCAGCGTCAGCTTGACGGTGCGGGCTGCCGGCCCCTGGCCGATCACCAGGTCGAGGCGATAGTCCTCCAGCGCCGGGTAGAGGATCTCCTCGACCGTCGGGCCGAGGCGGTGGATCTCGTCGATGAACAGCACCTCGCCGGCCTCGAGGTTGGTGAGGATGGCGGCCAGGTCGCCGGCGCGCTCGAGCACCGGGCCGGAGGTGATGCGCAGCGGCGCGTTCATCTCGGTGGCGACGAGGTGGGCGAGCGTCGTCTTGCCGAGCCCGGGCGGCCCGAACAGCAGCACGTGATCGAGGCTCTCGCCGCGCTCGCGCGCGGCGCGGATGAAGACGCGCAGGTTGTCGACGATCTTGCGCTGCCCGACGTACTCGTCGAGCACCTTCGGCCGCAGCGAGGGCTCGACCCCAAGGTCCTCGGGGTCCGGTACGCCGGAGAGCAGCCGATCCTCGGGCAGCATGCAGCCATTGTAGATGAAGGCGTGGCGGGCGACGGCCGGCGGCGGCGCGGGCGCTGGGCTCGTCAGACGCGCGAGAGCCGGTTCAGGCTGGCGCGCAGCAGTGCCTGGAACGAGGCTTCGGGCTGCTCGCGGCGGGCCTCGGCGACCGCCCGCTCGGCCTGGGCGGGCTTGTAGCCGAGGTTGACCAGCGCCGAAACCACCTCTTCGCCGGCGGGCGCCGCCCGGCCCGGCAGCTCGGCGGCGAGCTCGCGCATCTTGTCCCGGAGCTCGAGCACCATCCGCTCGGCGGTCTTGCGCCCGATGCCGGGGATGCTGGTGAGGCGGGCCAGGTCGCCGGCGGCCAGCGCCGCCAGCAGGTCGTCGGCGGCCATGCCGGAGAGCACCACGCGCGCCAGGCGGGGACCGATGCCCGAGACCGCGATGAGCTTCTCGAACAGCAGCTTCTCGCGCTCGCTCGCGAACCCGAACAGCGCGATGCCGTCTTCCCTTAGATGGGTGTGGATGAAGAGCTGGACGGTGCCGCCCGGACCGGCGCGCTCGAGCTCGTAGTAGGTGGACAGGGGCACGTGGACCTCGTAGCCGACACCCTGGACGTCCACCAGCACCCGTTCCGGGGAGCTGCGCAACACCGTGCCCTTCAGATAGCCGATCATTCCGGGGCCGGTCTTGCTGCCCTGGGCTACCCCGCCTGGGCCGGCTGCATGCCGTCGACCGAGACGCCCAGCGATTCGAGCAGCTTGCGGTTGTAGTCCACTCCCAGCTCTTGGCGGCGCCTTTCGAGCAGGGCCCCCAGGATCGAGCTCAGCTTCTGCTGCTGCAGGTTCTGCCGGGTCTGCTCCTTGGCAGCGGCGAACTTGGCAGGCTCCCAGCTCTTGCGGTCGGTGACCAGGAAGAGCACGGCGCCGCGGCTGTCGGCGACCGGCCCGCCCACCTGGCCGGCGGGCAGCGACAGCGCCAGCTTGGTGAGCTGCGGGCTGGGTCCGATGCCGGGGATCGACCCGGTGCTGCCGAATTCCGGGGTGTCCTTGACGGGCACCGCCAGCTCGGCCGCCACCTGGTCGAACGTCTTGCCGTGCTGGGCTTCCTGGCGCGCCTGGTTCAGCACCTCGACCGCTTTTTCCTGCTGCTTGCGGCTGAGCAGCGCCTGGCGCACCTTGGGCTCCACCTCGGACAGCTCGGCCAGATGCCCCGGATAGACCGCCTGCACGTAGGCGACGGCCCAGCCGCGCGGGATCTCGATGGCGGCGGTGACGTCGCCGGCCTTGGCGGAGAAGACGGCGGCGTTGAACGGCTGCACCAGTCCCAGCCCCGGCACCGGTTCCTGCTGCGAGAACCTGCCGGTCGCGGTGAAGGTGACGCCGGGGTTGTCCTTGGCGAGCGCCTGCAGCGCGGCGGCGCTCTTGGGCTTGTCGGCGGCGGTGCGGCGCGCCAGCTCCTTGGCCCTGGCCTCCGCCAGCTGCCGGGCCTTCTCGAAGCCCAGCCGCGAGCGGATCTGCTCGCGCACCTCGGCGAACGGCTGTACGCCGGCGGCCCGCCGGCCGGTGACCTTCAAGAGGTGATAGCCGAAGGGCGTCTTGATCGGGCCGATCAGCCTTCCCGGCGTCGCCGAGAAGGCGGCGTTCTCGAACTCCTTGACCATGCGGCCGCGCGCGAAGAAGCCGAGGTCGCCGCCCTGGGCCTTGCTGCCCGGGTCTTCCGAGACCTGCCGCGCGACGGCGCCGAAGTCCTCGCCGTTGTCGAGCCGCTTCTTGATCTCGTCCATCTGCTGGCGGGCCTGGGCATCGGTGCGCTTGTCGTTGACCAGCAGCAGGATGTGGCTGGCCCGCACCTGCTCGTCCTGCTTCCACTCGTCCTGGTGGGACTGGTAATAGGCCTGCAGGTCCGCGTCGGTGAGCTTCACCTGGTCGAGGAGCCTGCTGCCCTCGACCAGGAGGTAGGCGCCCTCGCGCTGCTCGGGCAGGCGGTAGTCCTGGCGGTGCTGCTGGAAGTAGGCGGCGACCTCGCTCTGCGGAACCGCCACGTCGCCGAACCGGCTGCGCGGCACCTCGATGTAGCGGATCTTGGCGCGCTCGACCTGGTCGCGGTAGGTCTTCTCGACCTCGGCGTCGCTGACGTAGAGGTCGGCCCGCAGCGCCGAGGCCAGCTTCTGCTTGAGCAGGTCCTGGCGGACCTCCTCCTCGAAGTTCGCCACGGTGTAGCCGTTGGCCTGCAACACCTGGACATACCGCTCCTGGCCTATCCAGTTTCCCTGGTCGTCGTGAAAGGCGGTTTCCGCCAGGATCGCGTCACGCACCTCGGCGTCGCCCACCTTGAGGCCGATGCGCTCGGCCTCGCGCAGCAGGATCCGGTCGGTGATGGCCTTGTCCAGCGCCCGCATGGGCAGCTGCAGCTGCTTGGCGAGCTCGGGGGTGTACTGGTCGGCAAGCTGGCGGCGGTACTGGTTCTCCATGATCCGGTAGGAGCGCTGGTACTCGACACGCGAGATCGTGTCGCCGCCCACCTTGGCAGCCCACGTCATGGTGTCCGTTCGATTGCCGCCGAGACCGGTTCCGAAGTCGGCAAAGATGAAGAGCACGAACAGGGCGATAATCACCCATAGAATCCAACTCAAGTACTTTACATTTTCGCGAAGAACTTTGAGCATACACCTACTCCTTTCGCTCCGGGCCGCGAGGCGCCGGAGGGAGCAGCACTTTACCAGCCGCCGGCCCGGCCGCACAACCGCCGGCGCCCTGGCCGCCGCCGGCGGCGTCGCCGACGACGGGCCCGCTGGCCACCGGTTCCGGGGCATTCGGAAGGCCGCCGGACATCTGGGGACCGCCCTGGCGGCGGCCACCCTGCTGGCGCTCGCCCTCGCCTGGTCGCTGCAGCCGCTGGTCCACGACGACCTCTTCTGGCACCTGCGCACCGGCGAGTGGATCGCCGCCCATCACCGCGTGCCGCTGACGGACCTCTTCTCCTACACCCGCCTCGGCGCGCGCTGGATCACTCACGAATGGTTGTTCTCGCTGGCCAGCTGGCGGGTCTACAGCGTCGCCGGCGCCGCCGGCCTGGTGGTCTCCACGTTCCTCCTGGCCGCCGGCATCTTCGCCGCGGTCGCGTGGCGCGCCGTGGACCTGGCCGGCCCGGCCCCCGTCCCCGGGACCGCCCGTTCGCGCCGGCTGCTCTTGGCGGCGCTGCTCGCCCTGGGGCTGTGGGCCGTCTCGACCGAGCTCTTCCTGCGCGCGGCCCTGGCCGGCGAGCTGATGCTGGCCCTGGTGCTGGCCGCCCTCACCCGCTACCGCCGCACGGGCCGCCGCCGCTACCTCTGCATGGCGGCCGGGCTCTTCCTGCCGTGGGCGAACCTCCACTCCGGGGTGCTGTTCGGGCTCTTCGTGCTGGCGCTCCACGCGCTCGAGCCGTTCGTCGCCCGCGCCGGGCCGGCGGCGGCGCGCTGCCGCGCGGCGGCTGCCTGGCTGTGGACCCTGGCGGCGGCGCTCGTGCTGACGCTGGTCAATCCCAACGGTCCGGCCGCGCCGCTCTACCCGCTGCTGCTCGGCCGCATCCTGTTCGCCAGCGGCATCCCCTGGGAGCTCGGGCATTTCTCCGCGGCAGCCCCCGCGGGCGGCGCCGCCAACGCGCCGCTCTGGCTGCTGCTGGTGCTGCTGCTCCTGTCCCTGCTGCCCCTTCGCCAGGCGCGGCGGCTGTCGCCGGCCGAAGCGGCCTCGATCGGCATCTTCTTCGGCCTCACGCTCGTCTCGCATCGCTTCGTCTTCGACCTGGTGGTGATCGCCCTGCCGACGCTGTACAAGCTCCTGGTGCTGCCGCCGCTGCCGCCGCCGGTAGCCCCGGTTGCCGCGAGGCCGGGCTTGCCCGGCCTGGCGGGCCGTCCCGCCCTGGCGGCGGCCCTGGTGGCGCTGTTCGTGCTTCCCGTCGGCGCCGGCGCGGTGGCCGGCGCTGCCGCCGGGTGGGCGCGCCGGCCGCCCGCCGCCGGCGGGCTGATCGCCGAGCACTTCCCGCGCGCCGCCGTGCGCTTCATCGCCGCCCAGGGGCTTGCCGGCCCCGCCGACCACGTCTTCAACTATCAGAACTGGGGCGGCTTCGTCGGCTGGAGCCTGCGGGTGCCGGTGTTCTGGGACGGGCGCAACGACGTCTTCGCCGAGCTGGTCCGCGAGGTCGCCACGCAGCCTTTCGGCTCGACTGCCGACCGTTACCGCCTCGACTACCTGCTGATCGCCGAGCACGACTACCCCGGCATTCAACCCGAGATCGCCGCCGGCCGCTGGGGGCTCGTCTACTGGGACGACTTCGCCGCCGTCTACCTTCGTCGCGGACCGCGGTACGCCGCGACGCTGGGCCGCCTCGAGCTGCGCCTCTTTCCCCCCTTCGGCGGCCGCCCGGGTCTTCGCGACCTCGCCGCCGACCCGCGTCTCGCGGCGGCCGCCCGCGGCGAGCTCGCGCGGGTCCTCGCCGCGAATCCCGCCAACCAGCGCGCCCTCTACTTCCGGGGGCTGATCAGCCTCTACCAGGGAGATCTCCGGCGCGGCGCCGGCGATCTGGTCGCCGCCAGCCGCATCCGGCCCAACGAGCAGGTCGATCAACTCCTGGCCTGGCTGAACCGCCTTCCGGCCCGGCCAGGTCCCCCACCCCAGCCGCCCTCGGCCCCGCCGCGGTAGCCGCTCGAAACTCATCGCCCGCCCAGCCCTGTGATATATTCGCCGACCCGAATAAGCCCGAACAAGGGAGACAGGAAGGGATCTCGTTGCCTGCGTCGCCCGTCCGCAAGTCGATCCGCACGCGCAAGGACTGGTACAGCATCTCGGTTGACACGCTGCGCGGCTGGTTGTTCCTGCTGCTGATCGCCACCGTACTGATCGGCGGCTATGTCGGCTACCGCACCTGGGAGCACAGGTCGCTCGAGCGCGACTCTCGGCTAGTGATCGACGAAGACCAGCGGCTGCTGGCGCAGGTGCGCGACGACGTCAAGGTCGGCGAGTTCAAGAGCGAGTACGACGCCGGGACCCAGAGCCTCCAGGAAGCCCGCACCGACTTCGCCGCGCGCCGCTTCCGCGTCGCCCTGGCCAACGCCGTCACCTGCCGCAAGCTGCTGCAGTCCATCCTCGACACGGTCGCGCTCACCAACTCCGGCGGCCAGGCGCAGTTCATCTCGCTGCAAGGCGAGGTGGAGTACAAGCGCTCGGACGGCGGCAGCTGGGAGGAGGCGCGCCCCCGCCTGCCGCTGCGCGCCGGCGACTACGTCCGCACCGGCAACGGCAGCTCGGCCGAGATCGTCTTTCTCGACGGCACCCTCTACACGGTGCGCGGGAACACCCAGTTCGTCATCTCCCCGAGCGGCACCGGCACTGCGGGCGATGGCGCCGGCGGCGAGCCAGCGGCCGACCAGGCCATCCAGATGGAGTACGGCTGGGTCAACCTCAACACCGCCAGCCGGCCGAGCCAGGTCAAGACCCCGGGCGCCGTGGCCAAGGTGCGCGAGGACTCCGAGGCCTTCGTGACCTACGACCGGGGCGCCAACCGCGGCCGCTTCGGCGCCGTGCGCGGCGGCATGGAGCTCGCCGCCAAGGGCGGCATGACGCGCCAGGTCGGCGAGCTGCAGCAGGTGGTGCAGACCGGCGACCTGCTGTCGCAGGCCCAGCGGCTGCCGCCGTCGCCCGAGCCACTCGAGCCGGCCGACAACCGCGAGCTGGACCTCGACCGCTCGCCGAGCCTGGTGCTCTCCTGGGACACGGTTCCCGGCGTGAACCGCTATGCATTGCAGGTGTCGCGCGGCCATCTCTTCGCCGACAACCTGATCAACGTCGAAAACCGCAGCAAGCCGAAGGCCACCCTCGGCCTGCGCGGCGAGGGCACCTTCTTCTGGCGCGTCGCCGCCTTCAGCCGCGAAGGCTACGAGGGCCCGTGGAGCCGGCCGCGCAAGTTCCGGGTCGCCTCCGCCAAGAGCGGCGGCGACCGCCCCGACGCGCCGCCCGAGCTGGACCTCGTGGACGTCAAATCCTACGGTAGTATCTTCATCGTCGCCGGGCGGTGCTCCCCCGGTTCCCGGCTCGACATCAATGGCGAGCAGGCCGCCGTCGGCGTCGACGGCTCGTTCAAGAAGACCGTGCAGTTCAACAAGGAAGGGTACAGCTACATCGAGATCCGGGCGCGCGACAGGTGGGGGAGCGAGACCGTGCGCCGCCGCAGAGTCCTGGTGGAAAGTCCCTAAAGGTACCCGCACTCCGCCGCCTTCCGGGCGCCGGAGCTAACCAGAGGAAACAGACAGGCTGATGCCCTTCGCATCCTTATTGCGTTACTTTTCCAAGGACCTCGCCATCGACCTCGGCACGGCGAACACCCTGGTCTTCGCCATGAACCAGGGAATCGTGGTGCGCGAGCCCTCGGTGGTGGTCATCAACAAGCTCACCAACCGCATCGAGGCCGTCGGCATCGAGGCCAAGGAGATGCTGGGCCGGACTCCCGGCAACATCGAGTCGATCCGCCCGATGAAGGACGGCGTCATCGCCGACTTCGAGGTCACGGAGCGGATGTTGGAATACTTCATCAAGAAGGCCCACGGCCGCAAGATGTACGTCCATCCGCGGATCGTCATCGGCGTCCCGTCCGAGATCACCCAGGTCGAGAAGCGCGCGGTGCGCGACTCGGCGATGCGCGCCGGCGCCTCCGAGGTGTTCCTGGTCGAGCAGGCGATGATGGCGGCGATCGGCGCCGGCCTGCCGATCACCGAGCCGTCGGGCAACATGATCGTCGACATCGGCGGCGGCACGACCGACGTCGCCGTGATCTCGCTCGCCGGCACCGTCTACAGCCGCTCGGTGCGCATCGCCGGCAACGAGATGGACGTCGCCATCATCCAGTACCTCAAGCGCAAGTACAACCTGCTGATCGGCGAGCGGACGGCCGAGATCATCAAGATCGAGCTCGGCTCCGCCTATCCGCTCAAGGAAGAGATCAAGCTCGACATCAAGGGACGGGATCTCGTCGAGGGGGTGCCCAAGACGCTGTCGATCTCGGACGAGGAGATCCGCGAGGCGCTGGCCGAGACGGTCGCCACGATCGTCGAGGCGGTGCGCATGGCGCTCGAGCGCACACCGCCCGAGCTGTCGGCCGACATCATGGACAAGGGCATCGTGCTGTCGGGGGGCGGCGCCCTGCTGCGCAACCTCGACCAGCGGCTGCGCGACGAGACCGGGCTGCCGGTGGTGCTGGCCGAGGACCCGCTGGCCTCGGTGGTGCTAGGCACCGGCCGGGTGCTCTCGGACATCGACCTGCTGCGCAAGGTCTCGATCCGGTAGGCCGCTGGACTGCCAGGGACCGTGGACGAACGCCGTACCGGCTACCTGCTGACCGTCCTGCTGCTCGGGCAGCTGGTGCTGGTGGCGATCGAAGGGGCCCGCAGCACCCGCTCCCACACCTACGCCGAGGTGCTCGGCCTGCGCATCCTGGGGCCGGCGGCGCGCCTGGTGAGCATCGCCGGCGGCGGGGCCGCCGAGGTCGGACACAAGGTCCGGCTGCAAGGACAGCTGCTCGACGAGAACCGCCGGCTGCACCGCGAGGTCGAGGAGCTGCGGCTGCGGCTGCTGCGGCTGGGCGACATCGAGCAGGAGCTTGCCCGCCTGGGCGACGCCGTCCGCTACAGCGCGCCGCTGCTCGGCGAGATCCGTGCCGTCGACGTGGTCTACGCCGACCACGCCTCGTGGCTGCGCTCGCTCGTGCTCTACACCGGTTCCCGGGCGGCGGCGGTCAACCAGCCGGTGCTGTCGCCTGCCGGCCTGGTCGGGCGGGTGGTGGTGGTGGCCGGCCCTTACGCCAAGGTGCAGCTGGTCACCGACCGCGCCGCCTCGGTGGGCGGCATGATCCTGCGCACCCGCCGCCAGGGGGTGGTGCGCGGCAGCGGCCAGGAAGGGGGCGGGCTGTCCCTCGATTACGTGTCGCTGGCGGCCGACGTGCGGCCCGGCGACAGCGTGCTCACCGCCGGCATCGACGGCGTCTACCCGCGAGGCATTCCGGTGGGCACGGTGGTGGCGGTCGAGGCCGGCGGCCAGCTCTTTCACAAGATCCGCCTGGCGCCGGCGGTGGACCTTGGCGCGCTGGACCAGGTCTACCTGCTCGAGCATGCCGCGCCGCCCCAGGAGCTGGTGAAGGCCATCCCGCATGCGCGCCGCTAAGCTGCTGGCAGGCCTCGCCGCCGCGGTCCTGCTGCACCTGGCCGGGACGCGGCTCTGGCCGTCGTTCCCGCAGCATGTGGACGTCTTCCTGGTGGTCGTGGCGCTGTCGGCGCTCGAAGGGAGCTCGCTGCCGGCGCTGCTCTTCGGCTTGCTGGCGGGGCTGGTGCAGGATACTCTCACCAGTGGTCCTTTCGGCCTGTTCGGGTTTGCCGACACCGCGGTAGCCTATGGCATGGCGCGGCTGGCGCAGCGCCTGGTGATCCAGCGGGCCACGGGAGTGTTCGCGGTGGTAAGCTTCGCGTCCTTGTTGCAGCAGGTGATCCTCGCCGCGCTCGCCTTCCTGCTGCTCCCCAACCCTTCGCTGCCCGATCCGCTGGGGATGCTGGGGCAGGCGCTCGCCAAGGCGGTCGCCTGCGGCAGCCTCGGCATGCTGGTCTATGGGCTGGCCGGGAGGTTCCGCCTCGCCATCGAGGCGCGCCGGCGCGGGCGCATGGGCCGGCTGCGCCTGGGGTGAATCGTCATGCAGGTAGTGCGTGAGCATCGCGAAGACCTGATCGGGCGCGTGCGCCTGCTCGCCGGCACGGTGACCGGCCTCCTGGTGCTGATCGCTTCCGGGTTCTGGTTCGTGCAGATCGCCCAGGGCGACTACTACCGCGAGCTGGCCGAGAACAACCGGCTGCGCAAGCTGCCGATCATCGCTCCGCGCGGCCTCATCTTCGACCGCTACGGCCGGTTGCTGGTCGAGAACCTCCCGAGCTACAACCTGATGATCGACCGCAGCCGCTCGGTCAACCGCGAGCGCAGCCTGGCGTTTGCCGCCGCGGTGCTGGGCCGCCCGGTGGGCGACCTCCATGACTTGCTGGAGCGCTACCGGGTGGTGCCGGTGTTCAAGCCGGTGCTGCTGGCGGAGAACATGAGCCTGGCCGAGGTGGCGCGCTTCGGGGTCGAGGCGCTCGAGTACCCGGAGTTCGAGGTCGAGGTGCAGCAGACGCGCCTGTACCGGCACCGCGAGCAGACGGCGCACGTCATCGGCTACATCGGCGAGGCGACGCCGGACGAGATCGAGCGTTCCGCCGGGGCGGTGGCCCCCGGCGACGTCACCGGCAAGAAAGGCATCGAGAAGCGCTACGACCCCGTGCTGCGCGGCAAGGACGGCGAGCGGGTGGTGGTGGTGGACAGCCGCGGCGAGCTGCTGCGCGAGTACGGCCGCGTGCCCTCCCAGCCGGGCAAGGACCTCACCCTGACGCTCGACCTCGAGCTGCAGCAGGAGGCGGCGAGCTGGCTCGACGGGCCGGAGAAAGTGGGCGCCATCATCGTCATGGACCCGCGCAACGGCGAGGTGCTGGCGCTGGTCTCGTCGCCGTCGTTCAACGCCAACCTGTTCACCCACCGGCTGCAGGAGGACGACTGGCAGGCGCTGCTCGACGCGCCCAACAACCCGCTGCAGAACCGGGCGATGCAGAACGCCTACTCGCCGGGGTCGACGTTCAAGATGGTGATGGCCACGGCCGGCCTCTCCGAGCACCTGATCGACGAGAACTTCCGCGTCAGCTGCTCCGGCTCGACGGTGATCTACAACCACAGCTTCCGCTGCTGGCGCAAGGAAGGGCACGGGTCGGTGAGCGTGCGGCAGGCCCTGACGCGCTCCTGCGACGTCTTCTTCTACCACCTCGGCGAGCGCCTGGGCATCGAGCGCATCGCCCGCTACGCCCGCCTGTTCGGCCTGGGCGCCCCCACCGGCATCGACATCCCCGGCGAGAAGGAGGGGCTGGTCCCCGACAATACCTGGAGCCTCAAGACGCGCCACCAGCGCTGGTACGCCGGCGAGACCATCTCGGTGGCCATCGGCCAGGGGCCGATGCTGCTGACGCCGCTGCAAATGGCGGCGATGACCGCGGTGGTGGCCAACGGCGGCTACCGGGTGACGCCCCACATCGTCGGCAACCTGCCCTATCCGCCGCCGCGGGCGGCCGGCCTCGATCCGCATGCGCTGGCGATCGTGCGCCAGGGCCTGTGGGGCGTGGTCAACGACCCCAGCGGCACCGCCTACACCGCCGTCCACCTGCCAGGCTTCGACATCGCCGGCAAGACCGGCAGCGTGCAGGTCATCGCCCAGAAGGTGCGCACCAAGGCGGAGACGCTGCCCTTCAAGTACCGTGACCACGGCTGGTTCACCTCGTTCGCTCCGGAGAGCGATCCGCGGCTGGTGGTCTCGGTGTTCTGCGAGCATGGCGGCTCGGGCCACAACGCGGCGCCGATCGCCAAGGCCCTGTATCTCAAGTACCTGACTATCGAGGCAAATAATTCGAGCCATGCCGTCGCTCGCTGAAGAAAAACCGGCGCTGCGACACCTGTCGTCGATCGACGGCGGCCTGGTGATCGCGGTGCTGCTGCTGTCGGCCATCGGCCTGGCGACCGTCCACAGCGCGAGCTCCGAGATGACGGTCGACTACCTGCCGCGCCAGGCGCTGTGGTTCGGCATCGGCGTGCTGCTGCTGATGGCCGCCATGAGCATCGACTACCACGTGCTGCTCGACTTCTCGATCGTGCTCTACGGTTTCAGCCTGGTGCTGCTGGTGCTGGTGCTGGTCGCCGGCATCGCTCACGGCGGCGCCGCCCACTGGGCCCGCATCGGCCCCTGGCAGTTCCAGCCCTCGGAGTTCGCCAAGCTGGCCACCATCCTCGTCCTCGCCCGCTACCTGTCCGGCCTGAACCGGCGGGTGCTCGATTTGCAGCAGATCCTGGTCGCCGTGGCCATCGTCGTGGTGCCGATGGTGCTGGTGCTGGTGGAGCCGGACCTGGGCAGCTCGATGATGTTCGCGCCGATCCTGCTCGGCATGCTGCTGGTGGCGGGGGTGCGCTGGCGCCTCTTGCTGATCGCGGCGGTGGCCGCCGTGGTGCTGGCGGCCGGGATGTGGTCGTTCGGCATGAAGAGCTACCAGCGGCAGCGGGTGCTCACGTTCCTCTCCCCCGAGACCGATCCGCTGGGCGCGGGCTACCAGGTGCGCCAGAGCAAGATCGCCGTCGGCTCGGGCGAGATGACGGGCAAGGGCTACATGCAGGGGACCCAGAGCCAGCTGCGCTTCCTGCCGGTGCGGCACACCGACTTCATCCTCTCGGTGCTCGCCGAGGAGTGGGGCTTCCTCGGCGTCTTGACAGTGCTCGGGCTCTACGCGCTGTACGTCGCCAGCGCCGCCCGCATCGCCATGCGCGCGCGCGACCGCGCCGGCATCCTGCTGGTGACCGGCCTGCTCTCGGTGCTGTGCTTCCACGTCCTCTACAACTCGTCGATGGTGGTGGGCTTCGTGCCGATCACCGGCATCCCGCTGCCGTTCCTGTCGTACGGCGGCTCGTTCACCCTGGTCAACTTCGTCGGCACGGGCACGATGCTGGGCGTCGACCTGCGCCGCTACGTAAACCGCTAATGCTCTACGGCCGTGCACGACGGGTCGCTGGCCCTTGAACCCGGATCCACCATGACCGAGAAGATGCTCATCGAAAGCGATCCACACCAGACCCGCATCGCGGTGCTGGAGGACGACCGCTTGACCGAGATCTTCGTCGAGCGGCGCCGGCACCGCGGCATGGTGGGCAACGTCTACAAGGGCCGCGTGACACGGGTGCTGCCCGGCATGCAGGCTGCCTTCGTCGACGTCGGTCTCGAGCGCGACGCCTTTCTCTACGTCAGCGACGTCGCCGCCGACGTCGAGGCCATGGAGGACCAGGAGCTGGGGGAGACCGCAGGCGACGAGCCGGCGGCGCGCGGGGCGGCCGGCGGCGCCGGGACCGGCGGCACCGTCGCCGCGGCCGCTGCTGCCGCCGCGGCCGAGGAGCGGCAGGAGACCGACGGCACGGCGCCTGCGGCGGCCGCTCCCCACGCGCTGGCGGCGCCTGCGGCTTCGGCTTCGGCGTCGCCGGTTTCGGCGTCACATTCCCTCGCGGCGCCGGCGACGCCGTCCGTCCAGTCCCAGCAGACCCCGCCTTCCATCGCCGATCTCCTGAAGCCCGGCCAGGAGATCATCGTGCAGGTGGTCAAGGACCCGCTGCCGAACAAGGGGGCCCGCATCAGCACCCACGTGACGCTGCCCGGCCGCTACCTGGTGCTGCTGCCGACGGTGCGTCATTTCGGGGTTTCGCGCCGCATCGACGACGAGGTCGAGCGCGAGCGGTTGCTCGGGTTGCTCGACGAGCTGCCGGTCGCCGGCGGCGGGCTGATCGTGCGCACCGTCGGCGGCGGGCGCGGCCCGGAGGAATTCGCGAGCGATCTCGCCTACCTGTCGAAGCTGTGGGAGAAGATCCGCCAGCGCGCGAGCAAGGTGTCGGCCCCCACGCTGCTGCACCAGGACCTGGACCTGGCGTTGCGCGTGGTGCGCGACCTGCTGCGCCAGGACTTCAGCGTCCTGTGGGTGGACGGCGAGGAGACCTACGAGCGCATCGTCGAGTTCCTCGACCAGGTGCAGCCGTCGCTGGTGGCGAAGGTCAAGCTGTTCCGGCAGGGGGCCACGCTGTTCGAGCAGTTCGGCATCGAGGACCAGATCGAGGCGGCGCTCAAGAGCAAGGTCTGGCTGAAGTCAGGAGGCTACATCGTCATCAACCCCACCGAGGCATTGGTGGCGATCGACGTCAACACCGGCCGCTTCGTCGGCCAGCGCAACCTCGAGGACACGGTGCTGCAGACCAATCTCGAGGCGGTGGCCGAGATCGTGCGCCAGATCCGGCTGCGCGACCTGGGCGGCATCATCGTGATCGACCTCATCGACATGGTCGAGCAGGCGCATCGCGAGCAGGTGTTCTCGAGCCTCGAGAACGAGATCAAGAAGGACCGCGCCAAGACCAAGCTCCTCAACATTTCGGAGTTCGGCCTGGTGGAGATCACCCGCAAGCGCAGCCGCGCCAACCTCGAGCGCCTGCTGACCCAGCCCTGTCCCTATTGCGCCGGTCGGGGGCGCATCAAGTCGCTCGCCACCATCTGCCTCAACCTGCGCAAGGAGCTGCTGCGTCTGCGCGGCCGCATGGGGCACGGCGAGCTGCTCTTGCGGGTGCACCCGGAGATCGCCCGCGCCTTGCAGCAGGAGGAGCGCGCCATCCTCGACGAGCTCGAGCGCTCGCTCGCGGTGAAAGTGCTGCTGCAGAGCGATCCCGAGCTCCACCACGAACGGTTCGACGTGGTGGAAGTCTGAGTCCAGGCCAGGATGGTTCGCGAGATCACCTTACCCGGCTTCACTGGCCAGATCGCCTCGGGCTTCGAGCTGCCCGGCCTCGAGCACGCCGTCGCTCGGCTGATCGATCCCGGCGCCGCCACCAAGACGCTCCACTGGGGCCGCAACTACCTTTATCTGACGCGCTGCGAAACCGCCGGCGGCCCGATCGAGGTGGTGGTCAAGCAGTTTCGCGACGGCGGCCTGCGCGACCGCTGGCGCCGGCGCCTGGGCGGCAGCAAGGCGGCGAAGAGCTGGCGCATTGCGCAGGAGATGAGCGCCGCCGGCATCGCCACCCCCGAGCCCCTCCTGCTGATCGAATCGCGCTGCCCCGGCGGGGCCAGCTTCTACGTCTGCCGCTACGTGGCCGGCGGCGTCGAAGCGCGCTACGTGCTGCGCGCCGCGAACGAGGGCCGCCTGGCCGAGCTCTTCCCCGGCGTCGATCTGCCGAGTTTCCTGCTCCAGCTCGGCGCCTTCGTCCGCCGCTTGCATGATGCGGGCTTCTGGCACCGCGACCTGTCGAGCGGCAACGTCCTCGTGCGCGGGCTCGACGCGGGTTGTGAGTCTTGCGCCCCTTATGACTTCTATCTGGTCGATCTCAACCGGGCGCGCCGCCGCGGCCGGCTGAGCCTCTCGCAGCGCGCCCGCGACCTGTCGCGCATGAACGTCCTGCGCGCTCCTCATCGTCGCCTGTTCCTCGCCGGCTACTGGCAGGGCGAAGGGCGGCCGGCACGGCTCGGCCTGCTGTATGCCTTCTACTTCCGTGCCTTCCTGTGGAAAAACCTGTGGAAGAAGCGCCTGCGCGGCGGCCGGCCGGCGGGAGGTCCGCGACGGCTGGCGAGGGTGCCGCACGCCCACATCCCCGACGCGCCGGCGGGTGCGAGGGCTCGCGACCAGATCGTCTGGGACCGTCTCTCGGACCAGCCGCACCAGCATGCCGGCCGGCTCGGAAAGCTGCGGGTGCGGCTCTCCGACGCTTCGATCCACGCCACCACCGCGGCCACCGTCGCGCGTGCGCTGCCGCGGATCTGGCGGCGTTACCGCAAGCTGCCGCGCGAGCTCGCCGGCGGAGCGGTGGCCTGGGACGGCGCCGGCGTCTGCCTGCGCCCATGGCCCGAGGCGCCGGAGACGCTCCTCGCGCTGGTCGAGAAGCTGGCGACGCGGCACTTGCTGCTGCGGCTGCACCCCTGGCAGGAGGACCACCGCGCCGAGGAGGAGCTGGCGGCCGAGCTCAACCGGCGCGGCTACGATCTCACCTTCGCGCTGCCCCAGAACCGCGAGCTGGTGCGTGACCCGGCGCGCTGGCGGGCCTCGCTGGCCGCCATCGGCGAGCGCTTCACTCCCTACGGCCGCCGCTTCCAGATCGGCCAGGCGATCAACCGCAGCAAGTGGGGGGTCTGGAACCTGCGCGACTACGTCGAGCTGGCGCGCGGCGCCGAGGAGGTCCTGCGCTGCCATCCCGGGGTCGAGCTGCTGGGCCCCTCGGTGATCGATTTCGAGTACCACCTGACGATTGCGGCGCTGAACCTGCCGGGCGCCGGGTTCCATTTCGATGCGGTTTCGGGGCTCCTCTACGTGGATCGAGCCGGTCCGCCCGAGGGCCGCCAGGTCGGCTTCGACACCGTCGACAAGGTGCGTCTGCTGCGCGCCGTCGCCGACACCGCGGTGAATGCGCGAGGGCGTTGCTGGATCACCGAGATGAACTGGCCGCTGTGGGAGGGTCCGCATTCGCCGGCCGGCCGCAGTGTCTCGGTGGACGAGGACACCCAGGCGGATTACCTGGTGCGCTACTACCTCCTGGCGCTGGGGACCGGTCTCGTCGAGCGGGTCTTCTGGTGGCAGCTGGTGGCGAGGGGCTACGGCCTGGTCGATCCCGGCGAGGGGCAGCAAGCCAGGTGCCGTCCAAGCTTCCGGGCCTTGCGCACGATGTTGCAGGAGCTGGCAGGCAGCCGGCTCGAGGAGGTGCTGCCGGCGCCGCCGCCAGGTCGGATGTACCGCTTCCGGACGGCGGAGGGCGAGGACGTGGTCGCCGGCTGGAGCCCGGAGCGGCGGCAGGGGAAGCTGCCGCGGCCGGCAGCAAGGGTGGTAGGGCGCGACGGAGGAGCGCTGCCGGCCACGGCGGGGGTTGAGGTCGAGCTGGGGCCGGCGCCGGCTTACTTCCACCTGGTTGTTTGACTGAAAATCACGGGGGTGCGCCGGGATAAACCGGTGAGGGGGTACGAATGAGAGAGTCGTACAGAGAAGGCCTAGCCAGCCACTCTGGCCCCGAGTCATGCATGGTCGGCCGCGAGGCTGGGTGTGAAGCGTTGACAGGGGTATGTGCAGGCCGAGTATTGAGCCACGAAACATTTATCGTTCGGGGTGCCGACGCCGTCTCCGTGAGCGGAAGGCAACACCCGGGGCGTCGCTAGGGCGAGACGCTTTCGGGGCCCCGCGGGGTCAGAGACCTCGTGCATGCACAGAAACTCCTCACGCGAGAACCGGGAGATCCCGTACCTACCCGCGGCGGATGGCGCCACGGGTCGCGCTGGGAAGCCGTAAGGCGCAAGCCAGCGATGAACGGGCGCGGGAAGTCAGACGGGTGTACGGTACCTGCGAAGCCATCGAACAAAGGAGGGAGGATGAACGGGCCGAGCGACGGCGGACCCTACGCGGGCACGAAGGCGGAAACGCCGGAGACAGACAAGGGGACGCCTAAGGTGGCGGTCGCCGCAAGCCAACCGACCGCGGAGGTGGTGGAGGGAAAGCACCCGGCCGAGAGGAACCTGCGACAGCAAACCATGCACCGGACGCAGAGCCGGGAGCGCATGCAACAAGCGCTGGAGCGGGTCCGTCGAGCAGCGAAGCAGGACAAGGAGTTGCGGTTCACGACGCTCCTGCACCACATCTGCGAGGTCGACCGGCTCCGGGAGGCGTACTTGCGTCTCAAGCGGGAAGCCGCACCGGGAGTGGACGGCGAGACGTGGCGGCACTACGGGGAGGCGCTGGCGACGAATCTCCAAGACCTCTCCGGACGGCTGCGGCGGGGAGCGTACCGAGCGAAGCCAGTCCGTCGGGTCTACATCCCGAAAGGTAGTGGAGGGCAGAGACCCCTCGGCGTCACCGCGCTGGAAGACAAGATCGTCCAGTCGGCGACGGTGTCGGTGCTGAACGCCATCTACGAAGTGGACTTCCTCGGTTTCTCCTATGGATCCCGGCCCGGGCGCGGACAGCACCAGGCGCTGGACGCGCTGTGTGTCGGGATCGAGCAGAGCAACGTGAACTGGGTGCTGGACGCAGACATCCGTGGGTTTTACGACGCCATCGACCACGAATGGCTAATCAAGTTCGTCGAGCATCGGATCGGGGACCGGCGCGTCGTTCGTCTGCTACGGAAGTGGCTGAAGGCGGGCGTGCTGGAGGACGGCAAGCGAAGGCCGACGGAGGAGGGGACGCCGCAAGGGGGAAGCGCTTCCCCGTTACTCGCGAACGTCTACCTCCACTACGCCTTCGACCTCTGGGCTCACCGCTGGCGGCGGCGGCACTGCCAAGGCGATGTCCGCATCGTCCGCTATGCCGACGACACCGTCATCGGATTCGAGCACCGCCACGAGGGCGAGCAGTTTCTCGCCGCGCTCAGGCAACGCCTCGCCAAGTTCGGGCTCGAGCTGCACCCGGACAAGACGCGCCTCATCGAGTTCGGTCGTAACACGCAGGAAGGGCGTCGGCGGCGGGGTCTGGGAAGGCCCGAAACCTTCCACTTCCTAGGCTTTACGCACGTCTGCGGACGGTCGCGGAAGGGGATGTTCCGGGTCGAGCGGCACACCCTGGCCAAGAAGGCGAACGCCAAGCTGGCGGAGATCAAGGCCAGCCTCCGGCGCCGCCGGCACGAGTCCGTGTCCGACCAGGGCCTCTGGCTCCAGGCCGTCCTGAGGGGGCACTACCGGTACTATGGGGTGCCGCTCAACATCCGGAGGCTCCAACGCTTCCGGTGGCATGTCCAGCGGCTGTGGCAGCGCTCCCTGGCGCGACGTAGCCAGAAAGGCCGGGCGACGTATGCCCGGATGGAGCGTCTCGCGAAGCACTGGCTGCCCCTCGCCCGGATCTACCATCCCTATCCGGCCCAGCGGTTCCGCGGCACCACTCAAGGCAGGAGCCCAGTGCGCTAAAGGCGCCCGCTGGGATCTGTGCGGGGGGCGCCGGGCAACCGGCGTCCCTACCGCGATTCGACGGTTCGATTCCGCCCCTGGGCACCATGTAACTCATTGAACCTAAGCGACTAAACGCCATGTATCTGAACTGCCCATGACGCTAGTGCTCTAGCTGGGCAGCACCTGGGCAGCACCAGGGAAAGTGGCCCAGAGCACGCGGTCGCTGTCCAGCGCAACATCGTTGGTCGCCGTGAGATAGCATCTGCGAAGGGGTGTTCAGCATCCCGCGTCCCAGGGTCGGCAGGGGAAGGCACCGGCGGGTCGCCATTCCGATTCCGGAGAAGAATAGCAAGGATGGGATGCTAGGCTGGTGCCGTGAGTCCGACGATCTTCCGAGAAGGAGGACTTCGCTTTTTCTTCTTTTCGCGAGAAGAAACGCGGTTGCATGTTCACGCAATAAGCGCCGACGGCGAGGCGAAGTTTTGGCTAGAACCGAGCATCGAATTGGCGAACAACTACGGCTTGAGCGAGCGAGATCTTCGGGAGGCGCTACGCCTCGTAGAGGAACGCAAGGATGAGATCAAAGCAGCCTGGCACGCGCACTTCGGCGCCTGAAGTCACGAACGTCTCGCAGCACGGCTTCTGGCTGCTACTTGACGAGCGAGAGCTCTTCCTCCCCTTCCAGCAGTTCCCATGGTTCACTAATGCCACGATTGCGCAGCTGTCCAAGGTCGAACGGCCACAACCCCATCATCTTCACTGGCCGGACCTCGACATAGACCTGCACGTGGAATCGGTCGAACGCCCCGAAGCCTATCCCCTCATCAGCGGTGCCCAAGGTAGATCGTAACGCCTTCATTGCATCGACTTGTCAGCTGTCGGCGAGCTGTGTGTGTCAGTACGGGCAGACGGTAGCAAGTCGGTGGATACCTTTCTTGCACGCCCAGCACATCTGGGCGGTTGCGTCGATGCTCTGCTGTCTGGCGAGCGCCTCCTTTTCCCTTGCCTCCCTCCCATCCTCGCTTAACCGAGTGGCCGGGGGTTACCCAGGCCGAAGCGATCGACCGGGGCACTGGAACGCAGCTCGGCAGGTCGCCGTCGTCGTGGCTGGCGCCCACCCGGTGAAGGGTGGGCAACTACAGTAGGTCGCGTCTTGTTAGTTGGGGCGGGCTATGACCAACTCTCCATTGTCGAGGGCGTAATAGCCTGAGTCGCGTCGGCCGTGAGGCGGCCACACAGGCCCACGGTCAGCCGGCGGGTGCGGCCCTCGGCGTTGCGGTACTGCAAAATGTAGCCGCCGGCGCGGACGCGGAGACCGAAGCCGCGCAGCTCTTGGTCCCATAGCTTGATCTCGCCGGCGTAGGGCGGCCGAACGGCATCCACCTCGCGTTTGGTGATCCGCATTCTCGCCACCGTGATCCCCCTGTCATTGAAGTCCAGTGGGCAGCCTATGGGCAGCACTGGGCAGCAAAAAATACGGTAGCACGGGCGTGTCGATGGCTTAATCGGCCTCTCCAGTGCTGAGCTAGCCGGGTCGCCGGTGGGTGGCGGGCCTGACACCCGTGGTCAGGATGCCGCCAGGGCGTGAGGGGTACGGTGATCGCCGTGGTCGGCACGACGGCCTTGGCCGGCCGCGCGGTGCGCGCCATCGATTGACGCGCGCCCCGCGGCCTATCGATTCTCCTGGGGAGCACCTGGCGCTCCCCCCGCCTCCGTCACCTTGAAGAAGAACGGGTCGATCGAGGGGGCAACGGGGATCGTCCCGGCTGCATCCTTGAAAAGCTGGTGGGTCGTCCAGTCCACGTAGCGCTGGTAGACGACGCTCGCATGGAAGTTGGCCCTATCCGGGTAGTTGTTGGCCGAGAAGACGCCGAAGAAGGTCTGGCCGCTGGCGACCACCAGGGCATAGTCGCCGAGGTAAGGGTCGTACTGCTTTTCTGGGCTCGAAGCGGGAGTGTTGGCCAGCAGCACTCCGGGATCGTCCCAGGTGGCGCCGCCGGCATCCGTGGTGCGCGTGAGGCGGGTCTCCCAGCGATCCTCCGGCGGGGCTCCCACCAGCTGCTGATAGAGGAAGGCGACTTGGCCGCGGCTGTTGATGGCGAGCGAGGAGTTGACCGCGTCCGGGACTGTCTTCAAGTCGGAGGACCAGTTGGCGCCGCCGTCGGTCGAGCGCCGGACGTGCAGCGTCTGAGTGAAGGTGCCCGTGGGCTGGTCGGCCCAGGCGATGTAGACCGTGCGGCTATTCCGCGGATCCACGGCAAGGGCCAGGTTGCTGGCTCCGAGCCGTTGTTGCCCCAGCCAGCCGCCGACGAGGACGACCGTCCGTCCGGTGACGACGCGCCTGCCCGCGTGGCCGTCGCTCGCGTCGATCAACGCGGCAAAGGGAGTACTACCGCTACCCCAGTTGTCGTCGCGCACCACGACCACGTCGGTCGTGGCGGTGCCAGCCAACTCGCCGTGGGAACGGAGGCCGTAGAAGAGCACGTAGACGGTGCCATCCGGATGGACCGCGGGCACATTGGCGTAGCCGTCTTGCCCCAGCGTGTCCCGCGTCTCGATCACGTGGAGGTCGAATCGCAGGCGCGGAGGCGCGGGAGCCGCGGCATCAAGGGAGTAGTCGACGGTTGCCGTCCTGGAGGTGTCCAGCTTGTTGAATCCGACGTACAGCCGGTCCTTGCCGGCGTCGGTTCCGCCGCGGACGGTCGCGGCCCCCAGGTGCGGCTGATCCACACCGGCGGTGGTGGTGCGAGTGTCGATCACCGACATCGGCCTGGCCAGGCGGTAGTCGGTGGTGCGGAGGACCTGCACCGGCAGGTTGCCGCCGGGGGGCAGCGCGCCGAGGATGCCGGCGTAGAGCAGGCTGGTGGTGCCGCTCGCGGTGCCGCTGAAATGAAGCATGATGTCTCCCGTCGGGAGCGCTGCCCCAACGGCGCTGGGCACGTTGAGAACAAGATTCCAGGTCTGGCCACCGTCCGTCGAGGTGTAGATCGGGGCGTTGGCCCCGATCATGGGACTGCCATGCGGGTTGTCCCAGGTGAAGGCGGATGCCGCGATCTGCAGCGGGTTCGCGGGGTTGACGGTGAGCGACGGCTCGGCATCCTGGACCGACTCCCCGCTGGCTGCTCGCGGCACCATGTTGACCAGCTGGATCTGGCCGCTCGCCGTGCGGGAGAGGAGGCCGAGAACAGCCAGGGTCAGCGCGAGCCTCGCTTCCGGGTACCGCGGATGGCGCATGGGAACCTCCTCGTGGGCCGAGATCTCCCCGGCCCGTCACTCGTTCACCGGATGGTGCGGAGGAGACGCTCGATCCGGGGCCGCTCCTCGAGGGGCTGGAGATCCAGGGGATCGAGGAGGGCGTAGCTTCCCGGCGGAAGCCCCGCCGCTTCGCTCCGCTGAAGGAGAAACACGCCGCGCTGCCTTTCCCGCAGCTTTGGCGACCGGAACCAGACGACGTCGCGGCTGTGGGCGAAGTGGACGGCGACCTCTCCGGCCAGCAGCTGCCCCTTGACGACGGCCTCGACCTTCAGCTCGGCCCGCCACCAGTCGGGATCGTGCTCCGACCTCGGAGGACGTAGCTCCTCGGCGAGCGGTCGGGCGCTGGAGACCACTCCGACCACCACTGCCTGGGCCTGCGCGAGGCGCTGCCGAAGCGCCTGGTCGGCCTGGCGCCGGCCCGCCTCGTCGACGCTCTTGCCGAGATCCGCTCCCGTCTCCGCCGCCGCGAGGTGATCGACTTCCCGGACGGCAAGGTTTTCGCCGAACACCTCGGGATTGGCGAAGAAGGCCGCGTGTTGCCGCGGACTCACCGATGCGGGCACGCGCAGCCGAACGGTGACCTGCTGGGCGATGAGTCCGCCCAGCGTCTCCTCACCGCGCAGCACCTCGTCCACTCGCACGACGGCCGTGTCCGGACCTGCAGGGACCGCGCGGACAGAGCTGGCTGCGGCCTTCACGACCGTGCCGCGAAAGATCAGGCTGGCCTGGCCCGCCAGCTCCTCCAGGCGGCGCGCATCCGGCGCCGCGTGCCGCGCCGCGCACCCGGCAAGGATGCCGGAAAGGGCGATCAGCAAGAGGCTCGTCGCGCCGACGTCGTCTCGCCCACTTGGATGCATCGCCTCGTCCTCCTACGTGGCAACGTGGTCATCATCCCTTAGCATGCGGGAGGGCGGCAAGCGCGGTCGGCCTCCTCGTAGGCGGCCGCCAGCTCCTCCTGCGCCCTTCCGTGGTCCAAATTTGGTCCATCAGCCCAGACTCCTGGGCGACCTGCCAGGCACCATGGCGCACCCACAAGTCGCTGATCCTGCGAGGCTTCCGGTGCCCGGTGGTGCCCTGGAGACGCCCCGAGGGCCGCCTTGAGCGGACTTGTAAACCGTGGGACCACCGGAGCAGCCGGCGCAGGCGGTGGGTCTGGCACCTCCGCTGGCAGGAACGGTGCGGCGCGTGGGGCACCGCCGACCGGTTGGGGTGGGGGTGGCCGAGGGCCGCTGTGACGGTGCCGCCGATCGCCGGCCGCGCCGCCGTGCGGCGGAGGAAAGAGCCGTCCGAAGCCCGCCGGGAACTAACCCAAGACACGATGGCGGTGGCATCGGAGACGAGAGCACAAGGGAGCCGGGCTCGTTGGGCGGCGAGACAGCGAGGAGCGACCCCGTACCCAGCCCGCGACCGCCCGCGACACCACGGAACGCGATCAGCGCATGTGCCTTCCGCGCAAAGCGGTCGCGATCCGGCGGCGAGAAGAGGCGGCGGAGGAAGGACACCGCACCGAGGCTAGCGGAGCAAGGGGTTTCGAGGCAAGCAAGGAGGAGCGGCGCGCCCGTCAGCACAAACCTCGAAGGCTGGCCCTCCATCTCTAGTTGAAAGGAAGCTGCGAGAGAACCTGGCCAGAGCGTCAGGAAAGTGGGGACCATCCGCTCGGCACAGGCAAGCAGAAAACGCAAGCGGCCAAAACGGGGAAGAAGGGTAAATTTCTGAAGCAGCAATGTGTCTTGTTCGCTCATCGTTCTCCCTCTCTGGGACCTGGCTGGCGTGAGTCAATTCTAGTGCTGCATACTTCGCGGCATTGAGCGTGATGCAATCGTGGGCCTGAAGATGCCATCAGGAGCGGGTCTTGAGAAGGGCCTCGGCGTCAGCCTGGTCCGCGTCGAAAGCCTGCAGTCGCGGTGGGTGCGTGATGCGATCGCGGAACCTGCGGGCCTGGGGAAAAGCGTCCCATCCAGGGCCTACTCTGCTCTGGTGCTGCCTTGGGAGAAGGCACCGGCAATGGCCGCAACTCCCGGCACCACGCTCGAACGCGACGCTTGGTCCGGCCCTGAAAGTCCTGCCAGACAGCCTCGACGGCGAAACGGCTGTTGATGAGACAGAGCCGGGTGGGGGCGGGGCTGGCAGGGCGTCCCGGATGGAGCGGCGCGTTCGCCGATGGCGGCAGGCCGTGATCGAGTACCGCCGCCATGGTCTCGGGCCGACCGCCGCACGGCAGAGGTCTCGCCGGCGCAGAGCCTGCAGGAGCCGGCTCCTTGAGGCGACGGGCTTGGCCATGGCGGTTCGATTGTATTCGCGATGCCGCGAGGACGCCATCACAAATCGATGTTGTGGAACTTTATTATCGGCCTCGTCCAATTACCTGCACTCCCGAAAGAATAGTGAATCTCCAGTAACTGCAACCGCGTCGCTGCAGGGTGCACGCCTTCAAACTGCATTTTACCGACCATGACCACGCCAGTTGGAAGCGTCGCGGATGACTCTCGTGATGCTCCAATGACAGCTCGCGATGCATGGTATTCTCGACCTTGCTCATCGACTATTCTCGATGATCCTGACTCTAACGAAAAGAACCTGTCGTCCTCTTTGTTAGTGATGGTAAGATCACACGTTAGTTCAGAGCCAGATAGTGAGCAACCGGAGAATTGGAAGAAAAACCCGCGGTCAATCAGCGACTGCCGCGGAGTGGCTGTCGGTTTATGTGAAGGTGCCAGATTGGCATCAACGGGCGGCTGCAGTGCAGCAGCGCCCGCGCGGGGTGTTTCAAGAGCTTTTTGCTGCGGACCAGACGCTATTCCTTCTGGCTCGCCACGGGGGCTTCTTGTTTCCGCGCCTGCTGGTAAGCACTGAGATCGGAGAACGAATAGCCGTTCTACCTCGTCTTTTAGAATGAATGATCTGTTCACTTCGGCGCGAGGCAGGTAGGTATCCACAAGATTCGCGCGCAAAATGTAGTTTCTTTCCACTTCTGGCCTACCAAGATATCCTTTGTCGAGCTCGGAACGGCTCAAATAATCCCTAGCAAGAATTCCTGAGTCAATGCACGCTCCTCGCTTCACCGTCTCTGTTCCCGTGAACTGCATCACCATTGCGGTCACCGCGAGAGCCGCCATAAAACCGCCAGTAGCTGCCGAGGCCAGCCAGGAGAATGGGTGCTCGTCAATCTTCTCTCGAAAGCTCATCAGCCCTCCCGAACCTGACAATGCGGCCTTGTCGCAAAGCCGTCAAGTCACGTAGCGTTGCCTGAATGAAGGCCGCACCGCTTCTCTGCGAGGCGATCTCGGCCATTGTGAGAGGATCATTTTCTAGGTCCTTGTCCTCGATGTAGGCCTTGCTCAGGCGCAGGTGGCTCCGCAGCAGGTCGGCCGCGACGCGATTCCTGCCGCGATCGAAATGCCGGCAGCGCCATTCGCCACGACCGCCGGGCGGCACGGTGTACGTCTGGGAGGTGGCGGCGATGCCAAAACTCTGCTGTGTACCGGCGATACACGTGGTTGTCGAACTGGTTCGTGCAGGTGTTGAAGGTAGCGGTCCACCCCGCGCGGGCGCTGCTGCACTGCAGCCGCCCGTTGATGCCAGTCTGGCGCCTTCCGAGCCTTCGCCCAACGTGAACTCTTCTGCTACGGCGACGGCGTGATCCTGTTTGAAACTCAACGAGCTTACCTCGCAGACGATTTCCTCGAACGGAGCGGCCTCTCGCGGCTGCTGCGCGGCACAGACACTGCAAAGGGTGGTCACGGAGACTCAGCATGAGCGCCCGGCCATGGCCTCGACTCTGATCGTCGGCACCATTTGCGGTCCTTAAAGAGGCTCGTTGCCATGAAGGCTGCTGTTGTTCCCTACGTCTGACGATCTTGAGTTCATCGGCGAGGCCAGCGTGTCGGGCAGGCGGCCGATCAGCGCCACGGCCTTGGCCGCCCAGGTCGAGAAGCGGCATGGCTCGTTGTCGTCGCCGACCGTCCGCACCACGAAGGCGGCGTCACGGGTGTAGCCGCTGTTGAGGATGCCGCGGACTCCTGAGCAAACCAGGACCCTCGCACCGCATCGGCCGCTCGAAGCGGTCCCGAAGATCAGTTTCCTCCGCCGCGCTCCCGCTTTGCGCCGGGAGGCGGGGTGCAACGCTCCGTCGTCAACCACAGCGACCGCCCAGCGGGCGGTGAGCAGAGTTCCGTCGTCAATCACGAAGGACCGCAACTCTCGATGGCGGCACTGGGAGAGGGCGATGTCGGCGATGCGTGATCGTGAGCCGAGTTGACCTGATCCTCAACGCGTCTGACGCTCAGGTTGACGATGCAAGCATGGAACTCGTACCCGAGGTGCCTGGCCTTCTCCAGGCTGGCAATGTCGTCGACGCTGAGCGTCGAGGTGAGCACCACCGCCTTCGTTCTCTTGACCGTTTCCCTTATGGTCTTACCCAGGCCGCTGAGCTGCTTGTTCGTATAGAATGCCAAGCAGCCGACGATGTCCGCGTCGATGTTGCCCTGTAGCTCGGTGAGCCGTTCTGGCGTGACTTTGAGTTCGACGGCGCGAACATGGTTCATATATGTGATGTATTGGTCGAGGTGGCCCGGTAGGTTGGCGGCTATAGCAAGTGGCCTATCCACGTTGATATCATTAAGCTTCCTCGCTTTCTCGAGACGCTCCTGTGCCACCTCCAAGCGGTGCTGGAGAACAGCGATGGCCAGAGCAGCAACGATGCCCAGCAGCAGCTTGTCGACGATCATGAGCAGAATCTTGACGCCAATCCCTTCACCTGCAGCTGAGGTGCCAGAGGCGGCCATTTCAGGTTACTTCCTTCAAAATAGCGCCTTCTATCCGGAAGAGAAATGAGAAGGCTCCGTTAAGAGTAACTTGCCAGATTACATTGCGTGCGGGGTCGAAAGCGTTGGCATTCTGGTGAGTGTACCAGTGTTGGCTGCGATAGAACTTGTGCTTCTTGTTCAACCAGTTTGGCAGCCGAGCCTCGGACTTGCGGATGATGTCGACCACGGCGGTGATGGTGGTGCCCCAATCGAATTCGAGAATGACTGCGTAATCATTGGCGTCGATTGCGGCCATCAATGCGGATTGGAAAGCAGGTGTGAGACGCAGCCGGACAGCCCGTGGGCCTGGGAGCAGTTCGTACGCGCCGGACACCAGGTATTGCTCCTTGAGGTCTTCGACGTCACTCACGGTCAACTTAGGACAATCGGTGTGAGGGCGCCTGTAGGAGCTCGAACAGATGCTCTTCTGTGGCAGGAGGATCATCCTCACGGTCACATGGGAGGTGCTGGAATCGGCCGGCGTGGCAGGTGCGCTCGACGAAGCTGAGCCCCAGGCACCTCGGTGGAGCGTGGGCAGCAGGATGAAGGTCGCGATGACGAAGGAGAGGGCGTGCGAACGGCCTTGGCCGGCCAGCAGTAGACAGCAAGCCGCAGTGCTGCCGGACGATGGATGGGGACTGGGTTCTGGCATCCTTCCTCCCAAACGGAATCTGTTAGGCGAGAGAGACTCCTTGGCCATAAGAATGGAAACATGACCAGATGTGCATGCATCTAAGACCTGCGCCATAACTTAAATTCTATCAGGTGGCTGGGTTCAATGGCTACGCCCAGCCGATCGAGTCGCTCGTTGGCAGGCTCAGACTTGTGAGCACGCCCTCGAAGGTAGGCTTGGGTCTAGCCCAACTTCTCCAGTTCGCCGAAGGCCGATCTAGTGTTTTCAGACACTTAGGCTGAGAATCAGCGGCGAGTCGGCACTACATTTCGGCTTGGCAGGGCGAGATCCGGAGGCGGGTGGGCAGGCAGAGACCGAGGCGGTCGGGGAGCAGGGCCTGGGCGCGGTCGGGCGGACCACGCAGCGTAGGCGCAGCTCCCGAGGCTCGAGCTCCGCGGTCGGCAACACGATGTCGGCGCTGCGCAGCTGGCCAAGCTCGGCGACGTCCTACACCCGCGTCGACAGAAAACGGGATTGGAGGTGCCCAGCTGAGGATAGTCCCCAGCGGCTATCGGGGCTGGGGGGGGCCTGGCCCGCCGTGCCGCGCCGGCGGACGGAGCCAGGCGAGAGCTGGCCACCACAAGAGCTGGCCGCGGCGGCGACCGGTTCCAACAAGCGCTCTTGGCCAAGGCCATCCGCACGCTCGCAGGCCACCGCTCATGGATTCGTAAACGATCATCGGTCGGGCCGGCGATCTGGCAGAATGGTGCCCGTCAGGGCCAGGATGCCGGAGGGACAAGCTCATGTGGACCAAGACACCCGTCACCGATGCGATCGGCTGCCGCTATCCGATTATCCAGGGACCGATGGGGAGCGGCCACTCCACGCCAGCGCTGGTGGCAGCGGTGTCCAAGTCCGGCGGACTGGGGTCCCTAGGCGCCTACCACATGGAGCCGGCGGAGATCGTGGCTGCGGGGGAGACGATCCGGCGCCTAACCTCCCAGCCGTTTGCCTTGAACCTCTGGATCCCGCGGACCGATCCGGTCGAGGCGGCCGGTGCCACGGGCGCTGCCGATGGCGGCCGGCGCGCGCTCGCGCTGCTGCAGCCCTACCGAGAGGAGCTGGGCCTGCCGCCACTCGACGCGCCGCCACGCCCGGAGCCACGGCAGCTCGAGGCGCAGGTCGAGGCGGTGCTCGAGGTCCGGCCGCGGGTCTTCAGTTACATCTTCGGCGTGCTGCCGGCGCCGCTCATGGCTGAGGTGAAGCGGCGCGGCATCCTCACGATCGGCGTCGCGACCACTGTCGACGAAGCGGAAGCGCACGAGGCAAGCGGCGCCGACATGGTCTGCGCCTCGGGGTTCGAGGCTGGCGGCCATCGCGGCAGCTTCTTCGCGCCGCCAGATCGATCGCTCACGGGAACGCTGGCGCTGGTGCCGCAGGTCGCCAGCGCCGTGAGGGTGCCGGTGATCGCCGCCGGTGGCATCGGCGACGGCCGAGGCGTCGCCGCGGTGTTGGCGCTGGGCGCCGCCGCGGCGCAGCTGGGCACGGCATTCCTCATATGCGCGGAATCCGGTGCAAGCCCGCTCCACCGCGCCGCTCTTGCCGACCGGCGGCGCGCCCGCCGGACCTTGCTGACCCGGGCGTTCTCGGGCCGGCTGGCACGCGTGATCGCCAACCGCTTTGCCGAAGAGATGGAACCGCACGCAGCCGACCTGCTGCCCTACCCCCTGCAGGGTGTTGCCACCCGCGACCTCCGCCAGGCGGCGGCGGCCGCCGGGCGCGACGATCTCGCCGCCCTCTTCAGCGGCCAATCGGCGCCGCTGGCCGTTCCTAGGCCGGCCGCTGACCTGGTCGCCGCGCTGGTCGAGGAGGTGAACGGGGTGCTGGCGCGGCTGGCGCCGGCAATCGTCGCCACCGCCACCGCTTAGTTGGCGATCGAGCATGAGCGTGCCAGGCGGCCATTCGAGTCCGGCCGCAGGCGCCTCACAGGCGAACCGGAAGTGTCCATGCCAGGCGAACCGCAAGTCCGTCGCTCCATTCGCGATCGGCACCTTAGAGCGACGCCTTCGCGCTCCGCTGGACGAGGCCCGACGGTCGGGAGCAAACTTTTGCCGAGCTGCTCGCAGGCGTGGCGCAGCCGCTCGGCAGCGCCCTGGGTGCGGCGACGGCGGCGCCAGCAAGCGTCGGCCTGGCGCGTTGCGGCGTGCAGCGCGGCGGCGAGACGGGGAGCGGGGGGACGATGGCCGCAGCGCGCCAGCGCGCGGGCGATGGCCTGAGCGTGCCCGAGATGGAATACCACCCGCGGGCTCGTCCGGGTGGATGGATGCTGTTCGCTGGCGTAGACTCGTGCTCGGACCGCCGCGGGCGATTGGCCGGCTTCGGGTTCGTCGCCACCAGCGTGCCGCGGGCACCCGCGGGCGCTTAGCCTCAGGGGTGGACGGGGGCCGTCGCTTCCAGCTTTGCCAGGCGATCGGTGAGGGTGGCCACGGTCCGGTTCAGGGTCGCCATGGTCTGGCGCAGGTCGGCCATCGCGCTCCTCTGGCCGGCGAGGTCGGCCTGCTGCTGCGCGATGCGCGCCGCCTGGCCGGCGATCGTGGCATGCTGCTTCTGCACCTCCCCGAGCAGCATGGCATTGACGAAATGATAGCGGACGGTGAGCGGCTTGCCGTCGCCGTCGTATTCGACCAAGCCGCGGTCGACCTCTGCCACCTCTTCGGCGATCAGTCCGTACTGCAACAGGCGCTGGCCGTCGTCGTACCCTGCTCGGTAGTGGAAAGTGACAGGCCGCAGCTTCATCAGCGCGTCGCTGGCCGCTCCCATGTCGGCGACTGTCGCCGTCGGGGAAGCCGCCCTGGCCGCCAACACCTCGGGATTCGGCAACACCGCGGTCGGCCCCTTGGCGTTGTACCTGAACACGACCGGCCACGCCAATACAGCATTGGGATCTGGCGCCTTGGAGGAAACGTCACCGGTAGCAATAACACCGCCCTGGGATACGCGGCCCGGCGAGCTCGGAGCTGGTCGTTGAGCGCAGGGGCGGGGTGGATGGACACGTGGCCGGTCGCGCTACGTTCTAACGACCGCCAGGCGGCCCGCGGTCGGTGGGCGTCTGGCTGGGTTGTGCCCGTCTTGGATCGGGGGCTCAGCTCTTGCGGGCGGTTGCCAGGACGACCCCGGGGAGGGGGGCCTGAGACCCTTGGCTGGGGACATGCCGGTCACGGCCCGCTGCCGGTCGCCGGAGCCGCCGAGGGTCGCGAGGCCGCCCAGCAAGCTCGAAAGCGGTCGCGGCGGCGTGTCGGGTGGAGCTCCTCGTCGGGTGAGCGGCGCCCCTCGGGTTCCGGCCCCACCTGGAAAACGAGATGACCTCTGCGCGAGCACTTTCGTCTTCCAGCGCGGGCGCAACTACCGGCAGTGCAACGGCAACGTCGAGTCCAGGGTCCTCGGTGCTAGAGCCGTCGGCGACAACGGACGGAACGGACAGGTCTGGCCGGAAAGAAGAACCGGCTCCACGTTCGATGGCAGGGCCAACATGATCTTACCTGCACCGGACGGTTGTGCGACGGCCGGCGTGACCTCGAGCAACAGGCCAGGAGCCGCTGCTGGCCCAGTATCCGCAAGCAACGCCGAACAGCCGTAGCTGCCCACACAGAGACCGTAGCCGCCACAGGTAGTGGGGTGACCGTCATCGTCCCGGCACGCCGCTGTGCAACCAGTCGTGCAGCTGCAGAGATCCGAGCAGAAGATGGGGATGGCGAAGACAGTTCCGGCGCCAAGCAGAAGACCAGCCACACAGATGAGCGGCACGACGTGAGCGGCTTTCATACGGTTCTCCCTCGCGGGTTCGCCGCACGCCTGCCATAGGCGCCGCATTCCCACTTCCATATAGTACCGTAAATTAGACTTTGCGTATAGTTATGGAGCGCCGCCGAGCATGGCGTGCCAGGGCCTGCGCCCCGGGCCGCCTCGCCGGCCGCGGCGTCGACGAGCGCGCGCCAGGTCGTGATCCCCTCCTCAAGCATGCGCCAGTGGGCGAGCCTGCCCTGGAAGCTCCGGAGGAGGCGGATCGCCTGGCAGGCGGGCGTTGTCCTGGGCGAGGTAGGTCTCCGCCAGGTCGAGGCTCACCAGGGTGAGCTCCTGGCGGAAGCCCGTCTCGCGGAAGTCGTGCCAGACGGCGGCGAGGCCGCGCTCGGCGGCGTCGAGCCGGCCGAGGCCGCGGCAGATCCGCGGCTCGAGCCAGGGAGGGTGAGGCGCGGCTGGCTCTCGCGGCAGAGGAGATAGAGGGGGCGCGAGCGTTCGAGGAGGTCGAGCGCCTGCCAGCCGAGGCCGCAGTCGTTCAAAACCCAGACGAGGGCGTGGCGGGCGGCGAGCTCCGAGTCGCGGCGGCACTGCTCGACGGCGGCTTCGACGCGGGTCGCTCTGGCAACCCTCCCCGACCTTCAGAGAAAGGCGGCGAAAGGAGCGGCGCCGAGGGCCGCGGCATCTATCCCCTGACCGGGCACCGCGCCGCCGGCGCCAGTCTCTGGGACGTCGACGGCAACGAGTACCTCGATTTGACCATCGGGTTCGGCTCGCTGCTCTTCGGTCATTCGCCCGCCTTCCTCAACGCGGCGCTGCGCCAGCAGCTCGACCTGGGCGTCCAGGTGGGACCGGAGTCCAAGACCGCCGGCCGGGTGGCCGAGGCGATCCGGGAGCTCACCGGCGTCGAGCGGGTGACGTTCTGCAACTCCGGGACCGAGGCGGTGATGGCGGCGCTGCGGCTCGCGCGGGCGGTGACCGGACGCACCAGGATCGCGCTCTTCGCCGGCTCGTTCCACGGCACCTTCGACGGTGTCCTCGCCCGCGCCGCGGCCGGCGCCGCGCTCCGATGGAATCGCCGTGTCAGTGAGCGTCCGACGCGGCGATCCGAAAATGAACGCGGTCTATCTGGACTTCTCGCTGCCGCCTAGCGAGCGCGAGAGGCTCCTCCTGATCGTAAAGGGCGAGGCGGTGCGCGTGACCGGCACCCCTTGCCCAGTAGGCGCCCTAGAATCTATTCAACTACCTACTCTACGATCGAGATCTCTGGAGGGACCATCTCGAAGATAGTCGAATGGCGGCAGGCCAGCGACATGCTAAGCGCCGATCATCTCCACACAAGCGAGCCGCCGCCAAAGGCTCACGCACCGGCCCCGGATGTTAGAGCTCCTCAAAGTTGGGGGCGCTGGGTCCTACGGGCGACTGGTCTCGCGATTATCCTTTGGGTGCTGGGGTTCACGTCATTCCCCAAGGCACTGGTCTGGGCAACAGCAGGCTCTCACCCCAGCCCCGGACCATTCGGCTGCGTTTGGGGTCTACTGCTCTTAGTCGGACTCGGCCTGCTCTTCGCGGAATGAGCCGGGTGACGGTGTGGGAATCGTCAGTCATCACGGAGCAGATTGCCATGCTGGTTTCGCCGCGGCGGTCACCGCCGGCGGCGTGGACCCCGCCGGCTCCTCGCAGCCGTCGCCGCGGCAAACCCCCGCCGAAAAGCGCACGCTGGTGGACCACGCCATCCAGGGCGCGCGCCAGGAGATCGTGGGCCAGACCGGGTGGGTAGGCGGCTGAGGGTAGGCGCTCGGCGATCGCCAGGGCGAGCCTGCAGGCGGCCAGTCGGCCCGGGCTGTCCTGCCAATGGGTCTCGGCGGCGGCGTCGAGGAAGCGGGAGGCCTTAGGGCCGCGAGAGCGCAAACACTCCGGCACCGAGAATCGCGGCGTAAACGGTGCGGGGCGGACCGGAAGACACCGCCAGGGAACTCACCGGGAGTCCTGGCAGTCCGTCGTCGAGGGGCTGCCAGCTCGCCGCCGCGTCGTCGCTCACGAACACCCCGTGGTCGGTCGCGACGTAGAGCGTTGCCGAGCTCGCCGGGTCGATGGCCAGCGCGGTCACCACCGCGCTCCGCGGCAGGCCATCGGAGGCCCTCCGCCAGCTGGCGCCGCCGTCGCCGCTCTTCCATAGCGGCTGGGGCCGCCCCACTGCCGCGTAGAGGGTGGCCGGCGCCTGCGGGTCGATCGCCAGGTCGACCACCGGCCCGGTGAGAGGCAGCGCCGCGGGGGTCGGGCTCGCCGCCGTGCTCAGGTAGAGCCCGCCGGCGAGCAGGTAGACGTTGGTTGGGTGCACCGGGTCCAGACGCAGCTTGCCGGGGAGCGGCCCGGACAGGGTCACCGGCGGGATCACCCACAGATGCGCCAGCCGGCGCCAGTGGTGGCCGGCTGTGTTGGAGCGATAGAGACCGTAGACCGTGCAGGCGACCGGGGTCCCGGCGGTGGCACAGTTGGAAGCAAAGCCACCCAGCTTCACCAGCTTACCGGAACGCTGCGGATCGGACGCGAGGTCGAGGAAAATTGAGAAGTCATCCGGCGGCTCCGGCAGCGCGTCCCAGGTTGCACCGTCGTCCAGGCTGATGAAGTCGCCCCCCGCACCGGAGCGCCCGGTCGCGTAAAGGATGCCGGGCTGCGCGTCGAGCACCAGCCGCGGCAAGGACACGGACTGCCACACCGGGGCGAGCGTGCTCCACGTGCCGCCGCCGTCTCCGCTGCGCAGGAAATCGGCCTCGATCGCCTCGAAGGAGGCGGGCGCGGCAGTGAGATAGAGGGCGCCCGGGCCGCTGCGGCCGGCCACCACCTGGGTGACGTGGCGGCCGCTGGGCCCGCGGCCGGGAGCCGCCCAGGTCTGCCCCTGGTCCGTGCTGAGCGCGACGCCGGCCGGGACCGTCGAGACGTACAGCCGGTCGGGGGCTCCAGCATCGACGGCGAGGCCGATGAGCGACGTGGCAAGTTCCGAGACGTGCTGCCAGGAGGCGCCACCGTCAGTGCTTCGCCAGATCCCGGCCGCCAGCGCGCCGGCGGCGCTGGTATCGAAGGCCGCATAGAGCGCGCCCGAGGGGGCCTCCACCAGGTCCTGCAGCTGAGCGTTCGGCAGGCCGGCATTGGCGGGCGTCCAGGTAACGCCCGCGTCCGTACTGCGCCACACGAGGGTGCCGCCGGCGAGATAGAGCGTCGAAGGCCGGCGGGGATCGACGATCAAGCGCGCTGGTCCAGTAACGGGGTTTGCCGGACCGCTCAGATCGCTCCAGTGGACGCCCCCGTCGAAGCTCTTGTAGAACGCGATGTCGGTGAGCGCGTACACGGTGCCGGCCGCGCTCGGATCGACGGCCAGCAACCTCACGCCCTGGATGGCTTCGGCGCCGACCAGCTGCCAGCTGGCGCCGGCGTCGCCACTCCTGTCGATACCCTGGTAGCCGTCCACCGCATAGACGGTCTGCGGCGCGGAGGCGGCAACCGCCACCTGGCTGGCGCGCACCGCCAGGATCAGCTGCCAGGTGGCGCCGCCATCGATGGTCTTCCAGATCCCGTTGTCACCAGCGGCATAGACCGTAGCGCCGCGGGCCGGGTCGACCGCGATGGAGGGCTGGAACTGCATCGCGGGCTGGACGCTGCCGGTGACCTCCCAGGTCAGGCCGCCGTCGAAGCTGCGGCTAACGCCGCCGTCTCCCGACAGGCCGTAGACGGTCCCGGGCGCGCCGGGAGCGGCGGCGAGCGTGAAGTACCCGCCGGCCGGTCCGATCGAGGTCCAGCGGTTGACGCCGCCGGCCACCGGCGCCTGGGTGAAGAGCCATGCGGCGGCCAGCGATAGCGTTCCGAGAGCGAGGCGATGGTGCGGACGGCGGGCGGCGGCGCGCGAAGCGAAAGAGACGACCTGCGGCGGCATGAAGCCTCCTCTTGGGTGAGTTCGTTGCGCCTGCGAGATGGAGAGTATCTCACCGCGCCCAGGCGGGGTCGCGGCGCGGCGGGGTGCAACGGGGGCGGCGGACGTGATCGCGGCGCGGCGCGGCGGAGCGCAACGAGGCGGCGGCATGCCGTCACGGGCCACGACCGGTGCCCATTGGTCCAGGGATGACGCGGACAAGGGATCGCCGCCGGGGACGGACTCAGCCTCCACCTGGCCACGGGATCGCCGCAGGGGGCGGCCTGCGGGCCGACTTCGACACCCGGGCCGGAGGGATCGCCGCCGCCGGCACGCCGTTGCGGCCAGGCCCTGCTCTTACAGGTCGTCGATAATCTTCTGGCGTTTTGCAGCGTACTCCTGCTCACTGAGGAGTCCGCCCTGTTTGAGTTGATCCAGCTTCCGAAGTCGATCCAACTCGGTTGCGGCAGCGGGATTGGCGTTCCTGGAGGAAGCGATCACCGTCGATCCCCCTGCGGCAGCATTGAGGTCGTTAGCCAACGCCACCTCATCGAACAGCGCGACGCCCTTGCCCTTTCGAGTGAGTTGCGAGTAGGCACGCCCAAGTTCCAGGGTCTTTTGCCGCAAATCGGGATTGCCGTGGTCGGAGCAGGATCTACTGCGAGTGGCGCGGGACTTATGCCTTGCCCGGCGGGCTTCGCCTTTATCTTCCGAAGAAGTGGGCCGAGGACGGAAAGCGTCACCGAGCAGCGGGAGTGCCACCAGCTTGCCGCCTGCTCGACTCGTCCAAGCGCCTCGTCGGTGGCCAACTCGACTTCAGCGAGCTCGGTGCGCAGCAACCTACGAGAGATAGCGCTCGATATCGAGCGCGCCGTGGAAGACGCCAAGGATCGTGATGGCACCTTCCTCCTCGACCAGGTAGGCGATCCGGTAGTGGCCGTAGAGAAGAATGCGAGTCGGCCGATTCGTAGTGCCCCGATAGCGGTAGCCCACCTCCGGGAAGGTCGCGAGCACCTGCGCTTTCTCGTAGATCCCCTGCACCGTCCTCGCCGCCGCGGCGGGATTGTCGCGAGCGATATAGCTGTGGATCTCGTTCAGCCAGCGCACGGCTTCGTGGGTCCACCTCACTTCGCCCATGCGTCGATCTGCTGCTTCATCTCCGCGTTGCTCAAAGTCCGGCCGCTGTCGCGATCTGCTAGTCCGCGCTCGATCATGCGAGCCAAGGCCAGCTCGCGCAACAGCTCATCGAAGGAGCTGTCGTCGGGCAGCTCATCGAGGATGTGCAGAACCTGTTCCTTTGCGCTTAGGCTCATCCCGTCAGTCCTCCTGGTCTCGTCCAAAGTCCACGTAGATATCATGCCGAGCGGAGGCTCCGATGTCCAGCGCCCTCGCGTCGGCGACCCCTGGCCGGTGGCGCATCCGGGCACAGCCCTGGGGCCGCGACATGGCCGCGATCGGCGGCCTGATCGAGACGACCGGGGGCGACAGGCGAATGCGATCAGGGTCAGGCGGGGCCGGTCGGCGGCGGGGCCGCCGGCTGGAACAGGTCGTACTGCGGCCCTAGCTGCGCCAGGTAGTAGAGCGAATAGGACCTGGCGAAGACGAGGACTGGCAGCAGCAATACTGTACCGATATAAGGGATGATCAGCAGACAACCGGCGATGCAGCAGGTCACGATCATGGCGGCGAGGACGACGACTCCGATCGCCATCGCGAGCACGATTTGAAATAGAAGATAGATGATCAGCAGGTGGATCCCACCTGCGAAGAGGCCGAGCAGCTCACTCCATGCCTGCCGGCAGGTACCGTCGCGCACAAACATGATCGGCACCACCAGGTCCCTGGTCAGCTTCGCGACGACCCCGAACGCGACACCGAACACGAGCAGCGCCAGCCCCACCGCGACGAGCGGGAGCCAGTCCGCCGGCTGCGCGGCACCCTGCTTGACGATCCGGAAGACGACGACACCGATGATGGCAAACAGCAGGAGCATGACCACCGCGGCGAGCAGGCCGAGAGCCAGGCGAAAGAAAAACAGGCTCCGCGCCTTGCGCGCATGCTGCCGCCAGGGGACCGCAATCTCGGCGCGGCCGAGCGCCACGCAGTGGAGGAACATGAATTCGCCCCGGCTGGTGAGCCAGACCGCGAGCACGCCGAGCACCACGACGAGGCAGACCAGCGCGATCGCCAAGGGGACGATCCAGCCGAGGTTTCGCGTCACCTCGTCCTTCGCCCGTTCCCAGGACTCGGACGCTCCTTGCCAGTTGGCGGCGCTGCCAGGGGTCTGGAAGCCGCCGGGGAAGGGGAAGCGATTGGTCCAGGTGAACCCCATCTGTCCAAAGCCGGCGAGCCAGGCGCAGAAGCCGATCGTGAACCACGTGCCGAGATCGAAGGGCTGGAAAAGAAGCCACTTGGCGCGCTCGATCGCCGGTTGGATCGGAGCGATGACGCTGATCTGGGCGGGCGGGGAGGCCATGGATGCCATGCGAGCTTGGGCCGTCGCCGGGACGATGACGCTGACCTTGGCTCCGCCAAAGCCTATACCCTTCCGGCGCCGGCCGCCATCCTGACCGGCGCGCGCCTCGTGCGCCACGCTCCTCGGCGTGGCCTGGACTCCCTCGGCGCGGCCGTGCAAGAATTCGCTCATGACGCGACCTGACCGCACTCTCGATGGCTGCCACCTTGTTCTGACGACCCTTCTCTGCGCCCTGTTCATCCTGACAGGGACGGCGTTCGGCGCCGAGCCCGCCTACTCGGTCCGCATGCAGCCCCTGCCGGGGGCCAGCGCGGCGGGCATCCTGATGGACTACATCGCTTTCGATCCGGCGACCGGGTTGGTCTGGGCGCCGGCTGGCAACACCGGGACCGTGGCGGTCGTCGATCCGGCCAGCGGCAAGGTGCGGACGATCGATGGCTTCGCCACCGCGGAGATGGGGACCGGCGAGCGCAAGCGCAAGGTGGGACCGAGCTCGGTGACGCCCGGCGAGGGATGGGTGTACGTCGGCAACCGCGGCGACTCGACGGTGTGCTCCTGGAACGCCACCTCGCTCGCTCGCGGCGCGTGCCACCGGCTCGATTCGATGCCCGACGGGCTCGCCTACGTGGCTGCCACCAAGGAAGTCTGGGTCACCACGCCGCGCGACAAGTCGATCCGTACGCTCGACGCGACCACGCTCGCGGAGAAGGCGAAGCTCACCTTCGACGGCAATCCCGAAGGGTTTGCGGTCGACGCCAAGCGCGGCCGCTTCTACACCAATCTCGAGGACAAGGACCGCACGCTGGCGATCGACCTCAAGACGCACCAGACGGTTGCCACGTGGAAGCCGGCATGCGGCGAGGACGGTCCGCACGGCCTGCGCGTCGATTCCGTGACCGGCCAGCTCTTCGTCGCTTGCAGCACGCGCGCGGAGGTGCTCGACGCGGCCCACGACGGCGCGGTGCTGTCGTCGATCGACACCGGGGACGGGGTGGACGACATCGATTACTGGCCGGCGACGCACACCCTGTACGTCGGCGCCGCCAGGGCGGGCCAGCTGACGATCGCGCGGGCGGACGCGCAGGGCAAGCTGACGGTCGTGGCGAAAGTGGCCACCCACACCGGCGCCCGAAACCCGGCGGTGACCGACAAGGGAGTCGTCTACCTGGCCCACTCCGCGCTGGGAGGTCTCAGCGATCTCGTGGTGGTCGAACCGCGGAAGTGAACCGGCACGCCGCCTCCCCGCATCGGCGGCGCGCCTCGCTGCCTCTTCTACTTCTCGAACACCGCGGTCACCGGCACGACGTCGACGGCCGTCGGCTTGACCTGTAAGGTGCTGATCAGCTTGTCGGTTGCGAGCACTTCCGGCGGCACCTGGTTGTTGTACTGCTTGGGGCTGGGGCGGTCCTGTTTGAGGGCCTCCGCGAGCTTCCCGGCGCCGGCGGTCACCATCACGGCCTCGAAGGTATCGGTCGCCAGGTACTTGCTCGCCGCGCGGTTGACGTCCTCGACGGTCAAGCGCCCGAGGCGCGACTGGATCTCGTCGAGGAAGTAGGGCATGCCGTAGTAGCGGCTGTCCATGTGGAAGCCGAGCCGCGACGACAGATCCTGCACCCACAGCTTCGAGTAGTTGAGGAGGAAGCTGCGCGTGAGCTCGAACTGCTGGGGCGTCAGGCCGTGGTCGTGCACCTGGCGCACCTCGTAGAGGGCGGCACGCAGCGCGAAGTGCGCGTCCGCGGGCTCCACCGGCCGCACCCAGACCGAGAAGTACTGCTCGCGGCGGGGCACGTTGGGCACCGGATGGAAGGTGCTGGCAGGGTCGTCCCAGTACTCGATGTAGGAATAGTCGCCGTAATTGAGACCGCGGATCCCGCGCAGCTGCACCATCAGGATGCCGTTGAAGGTCCGGTGCTCGCCGAGGTAGCTGTTGGCCACCATCAGCGGGTAGAAGTCCGGGTCCTTGCGGGTGATCGGCAGCGGCAGGCCGAAGTGAATGCCGACCGAGGCGGTTTCCTTGTCGATCAGGGTGATGTGGCGCCCGGCCGGCGGCGGCGACGGCGGCAGCGTCCTGGCGGTACGGGTGCCGGCCGGCAGGCTGCCGAGGGCGCTGGCCAGCCTGGCCGGGAAGCCGTCCGGGTAGCCGCCGGCGACGCCGATCATCAGGTTGGCGCGGGTGTAGTGGCTGCGGTAGAACTGCCGCACGTCTTCGAGCGTGATGCTCTCGAGGCCGGCGACGGTGCCGGCGGGCGCGTGCCCGTAGGGATGCCCGGCGAAGATGTGCTGCTGCAGCGCCTCCAGGCCCAGCAGCTCGTCGCTGGCGCTGCGCAACGTATTGGTGAGATAGGAGAGAAGCTGCTGCTTGTTGCGCCGGAAGTCGCTGTCGGAAAACGCCGGCGTGAGCACGGCCTCCTCGAGCAGCTCGGCATAGGTGTCGACCGCGGCGCGGGCCACGGTGCCCGAGAACACGGTGACCTCGCGGTCGGTGTGGCTCTGGATCTCGGCGGCGAGCGGGTAGAGGTCCTCGAGCAGCTGGCTGTAGGGGCGCTTGGCGGTCGAGGCTTCCGCCACCATCAGCGAGGTCAGGTCGGCGAGGCCCTCCTTGCCGGGAGGATCGTCGATCGAGCCGATCCGGAACAGCAGCCGGATGGCGACCAGCGGCGATGTGGCGCTCGGCAAGGCGACGATTTCGGGAGTCTCAGGAGTGGGGGCGGTCTTCGCGGCCTCCGGCGTCGTTGCCGCGCGTCCGGACGCCTCGGGAGCGGCGGCGCCGCCGGCCGTGCTCACCATTCCCACCAGCAAGCCGATGAAAGCAAGCGCGGTGGCGATCTCTCGTCCGTTACCGGCGATGTGCATGGTTCCCGCCTCCCTGCGGCTTGGCGGCGCCAGCCTGCGGCTTGGCCTCGGCGGCCGCGAGCGCCACCGTGGTCTGGTTCTGCGGCTGGAAGACCGCACGCGCCAGGCGCTGGACGTCTGCCGGCGACACCCGTGCGTACTGCGCCTGGTGCCGATTGATCGATTGCACGTCGCCGGTCAGGGCCAGCATCGCGCAGGCCTGCGTCGCCACCTGCTCCGGCGTGCTGAGCCTCAGCGCGAAGCTGTTGCGGAGGTGCGAGGCGATGCGCGCCAGCCTGCCGCTGTCGGGCGGCGTGGCCTGCAAGCCGGCGAACGCGCTTTCGATCGCCTGCCGCACCTTCGGCACCAGCGCCGCGGACTTGACGCGTGCCAAGACGGTGAACAGGTAGGGGTCGCGGTGGCTGTCGGCGGAGCCTTGCAGCAGATCCACCCATTGCTTTTCGACCACCAGCTCCTGGTAGAGCGGCGCCGACTCGGCGAACAGCAGCTCGGCGATGACGTCGAGAGTTGCCGAGTCGACGGTGCGATCGGAGAACGCGGGGATGTGCCAGCCGGCGAACAGGATCGGCTGGATGGGAGTCGGCCAATCGATATGACCGCTCTTGCCCCCGCGCTGCGGCGGCTCGGGAGAGATCGGCGCCGGGCGATATCCCTTCTTCCAGCCGGCATACTCGCGCTCGACGACCGCGAACACCTCCCGCGGCCGGATGTCGCCGGCGACCACCACGGTGCAGTTCTCCGGGCGGTAGAAGCGAGAGAAGAACTGCCGGCTGAAGTCGTAGTATCCGGGCATCGCCTTGACGTCGGCAAGGAAGCCGATCGTCGTGTGCTTGTACGTGTGCGTGGTGTAGGCCAGGTCGCGCAGCTTCTCCTCGAGCGGGAGGAAGGGCGATGAGGCGTTCTTGTTGTACTCGCCGAGGATCGCCAGCGCCTCGGCGCGGAAGCCGTCCTCCGAGTACTTGAGGTTTTGGAAGCGGTCCGCTTCCATGTCGGCGATGGTGGCCAACTGGCTGGCCGGCCCGACGATGTGGTACAGGGTGAAGTCATCGGTGGTGAAAGCATTGGAGTCGGCACCCATGCCCTTGAGCACGTCGTTGTAGTGGTCCTGCGAGTATTTGTCGGTGCCGCGGAACATCATGTGCTCGAAGAAATGCGCGAAGCCGCTGTGGCCTGGCTCCACCTCGTCACGCGAGCCAGTCCGCACCAGCGTCAGATACGCCAGGGTCCCCGGGCTGTCGTAGGGTATTGCCAGCACCTCGAGCCCGTTGGCGAGCCTGGTCTCTGAAACCTGGTAAGGAAAGGCGTCGGTTGGCGCGGCTGCCGGCGCGCCGCCCAGGGCCGGGCCGCCGCCGGACGGCCGCGACGGCTGACCCGGGGCCGGGGAGCCCTGGCCGGCGGGCGCGGCGATCAGGGCCGCGGCAGCCGGCACCAGCAGTCCCAGCAGCGCGAAAGTGAGTCGGAATGACACGGTCGAGGGCCTCCTTGGAAGTTCCCCAAACAGGGCGGCTCATCTTATCCTAGGGTCCATGGCATGGCTCGATCCACGCGGCGCGTCCCGCTCCCACCCCGGTCGCCGGCGGCGGTCGCGGCTGCTGCCGCTGATCATGGCGGTGCTCGCCGCGGCCGCGGCGCTGGCCGTTTCGGGCCGGCTGCGCGCTCCCGCGGCGAGGTCCGCCGATTCTGGGCTCGGCGGCAGAGCTGACGCCGGAGCTGACGCCGGCGCCGGCTCCGGAGGCGTGGCGTCCGCGAGCGAGCGCGAAGCGGCGGCCGCGGCGCAGCGCCGCCCCGGGACCTCGGCGCCGGCGGCCGGGACCGCAGCGCGCCGGACGCCGGTGGTGGCGGTGGCCGAGAAGGTGTCGCCGGCGGTGGTCAACATCGCCGCCGAGTCGATCGTGCGCGACGTCGATCCGTTCTTCGGCGGCATCTTCACGCCGCAGCGGCGCGCCCAGTCGCTGGGCTCGGGCCTGATCATCGAGCCGAACGGCATGGTGCTGACCAACGCCCACGTGATCGAGAGCGCATCGCGGATCGTGGTCACGCTGCTCGACGGGCGCGAGCTGCAAGCCGACGTGCTGGGTTCCGATCACGACGCCGACCTGGCGGTGCTCAGGGTGGGAGCCCGCGGCCTGCGCGCGGTGCCCCTGGGCAAGAGCTCGGACCTGATGATCGGCGAGACGGTGGTGGCGATAGGCAATCCGTTCGGGCTTTCCCATACCGTCACCATGGGAGTGCTCTCGGCCATCGGCCGCACCGTGCCGTCGCAGAGCGGGGAGCGGCTGTTCACCGACTTCCTGCAAACCGATGCCTCGATCAACCCGGGCAACTCGGGCGGACCGCTGGTCAACATCGTGGGCGAGGTCATCGGCATCAACACCGCCATCGTCTCGGGCGCCAACGGCATCGGCTTCGCGATCCCCGCCGACCGGGCGCGGCGGGTGGTCGGGGACCTGCTGCGTTATGGCGAGCTGCGGCCGGTCTGGAGCGGCGCACGCCTGCTGACGATCGACGAGGAGCTGGCGCGGCGCTACCGGCTGCCGGTGCAGCACGGGGCCCTGGTCGGCAAGGTCTATCCCGGATCGCCGGCGGCGAGCGCCGGGCTGCAGGAGAACGACGTCATCGTCGCGGCGGGAGGCCATGCGGTTGCGGCGCGCGAGGACGTCATCACCGAGATCTACACCGTGGCGGCGGACAGCCCGATCGCGCTCGAGGTGCGGCGCGGCGGCCGCACGCTGCGCCTGACCCTGCGCGCGCAGCCGCCACCCCAGGGGATCGGCCTCAGCGTCCTCGAGCACAGCGTCGGCCTGGTGGTGGGCGGCGGCCGCGGCGAGCTGGCCATCCAGCGGGTCCTGCGCGGCTCCGCGGCGGACCGCCGGGGGCTTCAGGCGGGTGACCTGATCCTGGGCGCGAACGGCCAGCGCGTCGACTCGGCCGACGTCCTCGCCCGCGAGGTGCTGCGCGCCATGGACCGCGGCAGCCTGCTGCTCGCCGTCCAGCGCGGTCCCTTCGTCTATAATTTGGAATTCGCTCTCTGACGGCGATGCTCCAGCGCATCGCCCTGCTGGTGACGGGAGCATCGGGAATGCTGCTGCCCCGCCACGTGCTGGGGCGGCTCGCGTCCCACCCGGGTATCGAGCGCATCCACCTGTGCGTGTCGGCCGGGGCCAGCCAGGTGCTGCGCCACGAGCTGGGGCCGGACCGCACCGGCGCCGCCGACCTGGCGGCCGCGGCGGGCCTCGACCCGGCCGCCGGCGCCAAGCTGCGCATCCACCGCGACGGCGAGCTCGATGCGCCCATCGCCTCGGGCTCCTACCCTCTCGCCGGCACGCTCGTGCTGCCGTGCAGCGCCGGCACCCTGGGCGCCCTCGCCACCGGCACGGCGCGGACCCTCGTCCATCGCGCCGGCGCCGTGGCGCTCAAGGAAGGGTGGCCGCTGGTGCTCGGCTTCCGCGAGACGCCCTACAGCCTGGTCCACGTCGAGAACATGCGCCGGCTGCTGCTGGCCGGCGCCGCGATCATGCCGCCCGTGCCCGCGTTCTACATCGGCGGCGAGGACCTCGGCCGCTTCCTGGACCATTACACCCTGCGCCTGCTCGACCGCCTCGGCCTTCCGGACCCCGAAGCCCCCGGGGGCGCCGCCCCCTCGCCCGCCGCCCCCGCCGGGACCGCGGAGGAGCGGGCCCGCCGCGGGCTGCGCTGGGGTGAGGACGCCTGAGGGCGGGCCGCGCGGCTGAAGGTCTGGTGTCCCGGGCGGGACGCGGGCGGTGGCGGGGGGGGAGTGCGGCCTCGACCAGGTGGAACCCGGCCCCTTCAGGCCGGCAGCGCCGGTTCTTCCGCGGGGCGGTCGAGCACGGCGCGGACGGTGCGCGCCAGGGTCTTGGCCGAAAACGGCTTCTGCAGGCAGATCGGAGACCCGGCGCCGGTGGGCAGCGCCCGCTCGCTGTAGCCCGACATGTAGATGACGCGCATCCGCGGCTGCTCGGCGAGCAGCGCCGCGGCGAGCTCCGGTCCCTTGATGCGGGGCATCGTGACGTCGGTGAGCAGCAGGTCGATCGCGCCCTGGTTGCGCCGCGCCACCTCGAGGGCCTCGCCGGCGCCCGCCGCCGCCAGCACGCGGTAGCCGCGGCCCGCCAGGATGCGCTGCAGCACCGTCCTGACTCCTTCCTCGTCCTCGACCAGCAGGATGGCCTCGGTGCCTGAGTCGGCGGTGCCCGCGGCCGGCTCGACGGCGGCGCTCGCGCTCTCGGCGGTCACCGGCAGGTAGATGCTGAAGCGCGAGCCCCGCCCCGGCGCGCTGTCGACGAAGATGTGGCCGCCGCTCTGGCGGACGATGCCGTAGGCGGACGCCAGGCCCAGACCGGTGCCTTCGCCCTTGGTGCTGAAGAAGGGCTCGAAGGCCCGCGCCAGCGTCGCGGCGTCCATGCCGATGCCGGTATCGGTCACCGTCACCAGGATCCAGGAGCCCTCCGGCACGTCGGCATGGGGCGCGGGGCTGGCGGCCGCCACCGCGAGAGACGTGGTGCGGATGACGAGCCGGCCGCCGGAGGGCATGGCCTGGCGGGCGTTGACGCCCAGGTTGACCACCACCTGCTCGAGCTGCCCGGGGTCGATCTTGACCCGGCCGGCGCTTGGATCGAGCTCGGTGGCGAGCGAGACGTCGTCGCCGAGCAGCCGGCGCAGCATCTTCTCCACTCCCTTGATCACCGCATTGAGCGCCACCACCTTGGTTTCCATCGGCTGGCGGCGGGCGAAAGTCAGGAGCTGGCGGGTCAGCGCCGCGGCTTTCTGGGCGGCTTCCTTGATGCCGCCCAGGTTGCGCTGCAAGGAGGCATCGGCGGCGTGGCGCTCGAGCAGCAGGTCCGTGTAGCCGAAGATGGCGAGCAGGCAGTTGTTGAAGTCGTGCGCGACGCCTGCCGAAAGCCTGCCGATCGCTTCCATCTTCTGGGCATGCAGCAGCTGGCGTTGCAGCATCTGGTTTTCCGCCTCGTCGCGCTTGCGGCGGGCGATGTCGCGGATGGCGACGACCGTCACGTCCTCGCCCTGGAAGACGTAGCTCTTGGCGGCGATCTCGACGTCGACCGCGGAGCCGTCGCGCCGCCAGCCGCTCCCTTCGCGCGGCTCTTCGGCCGGCGCCGAGCCGCCTTCGGGCAGCAGGTCGCTGAGCTCGCGGCCGATCAGCTCCGCCGCCTCGTAGCCGAAGATGGCGAGCAGGGCATGATTGACCTCGAGGATGACGCCGCCCTTGACGATGGCGATGCCTTCGAGCGTCGCCTCGAAAAGGTTGCGGAAGCGCTCCTCGCTGCGGCGGATCTCCTCCTCCGCGAGGGTGCGCTGCGCGATCTCGCGCTGCGCTCGCTCGTAGAGGCGGATGTTGGCGACCATCGGCGCGACCTGGTTGGCGACGGTGGAGAGCAGGCGGATGTCGCTCGCCGGAAAGTAGTCGTCCGGATCGCGGCGGCCGATCAGCCATACCCCCAGGGTCTCGCTCTGCAGCGCCAGCGGGATCGCCAGCCGCACCCAGCCGCGCGGCGCCTCGCCCGGCCGCGGCGGCAGGTAGCGTCCGCTCCCGGCCAGCAGCGCGGCCAGCTCCTCGCCCGCTATCGGCGGCTCCGCGGCGGGGAGGCCTTGCTCGTACAGGGTCTCGTGCCGCCTCTGCGGGCCATCCGCGAGCAGGTACAACGCCGACTGGCGGATGAGCAGGGTGGGCAGGATCTCGTTGACCAGCAGGCGGGCCAGCACCTCGCTGTTGAAGGCCAGCGGGACCCGTTCGGAAACCAGGCCGATGATCTCTTCCGGAGTATGGCGGAGGCCGAAGACATGCCGATCGATCAGCTTCTGGAACGGTTCGCGCAGCAGCGGCGTGCCGATGGCAAAACCGAGCGACAGGGTGAGCACCGCGGCGAGCAGCCGCTCGTCGACCGGCCCCCACCGCCCGACGACCAGCAGCAGTGCCGCGATGAAGGCGGTGATCGACAGGGCGGAGAAGCTGTAGACGCCGAGCAGGCGGTTGGCCCGGAACTCGAGCGCTCCCAGGTGATGCTTGTAGATGGCATAGATGTAGCTCATCGGCAGCAGGGGCAGTGACAGCAGGGCGACGATGAGGAGCCAGGGGTGCAGGGTCCAGAGGTCGGGGAGGCCGGCGATCGGCCGGAGCAGCGGCAGCAGGCCGAAGAGGAAGATGAACGGTCCGAGCCCGATGAACAGGCCGAAGAGCATGATGCGGCTCGCCAGCTTGAGCGCCGGATCGAGCGGCAGCAGCAGGCGCAACACCAGGAGCCCCAGCGACACCAGGACGCCGGCGGCGGTGAACGCCACGAGGCCCGAAGTGCCCTTGAGCAGGTAGCAGCCGTCGAGGATGGCCAGCAGCAGGGCGGCGCCGTAGAGCGAGATCAGCAGTGCTCGGCGCGGCCTTGGGGCGAGGAGCGAGCTGGGCAGGATCAGGTGGAGGTGCACGGTGAGCGGCACGAAGAACCAGATAGCGCAGTGGAAGACGATGGCCGAGCCGCGGAGATGGGACGGCGAGGCGAGGCCGGAGGAGAGCCACACGGCGGTGACGTAGCTGAAGCCGACCAGCACCAGCCAGCGCTCGTCGTGCGGCCGCAGGAAGATGACCGCCACGCTGCCCATCAGCCAGAAGACGAAGGGGAGCAGGCCCGACGCCGCGCTCCAGGTCGCGCCCCCGCCATGGCGGCGTGCCCGCACCGACAGGGAAAGGATGCGGCCATGGCGCAACACGCGCATCGGGCCGACCTCGCGGCCGCCGAGCCCGGAGAGCAGCTCGACCGACCGGTGGCGCGTGAAGGTGCCGAAATCGAGCCCGCCGATCGCCAGCACGCGGTCGCCCGCCTGCAGGCAGTCCGCCGCGGCGCAGGGATGATCCGCCTTCAGGATGCTCCAGTCGCCGGGGCTGAGCGAGAAAGCCGAGTTTTCGCGGGACTTGACGTAAGGGTAGTAGAGAGTCGGCAACAGCACCACGAGCGAGAGGAGGATCCACAGGAGATCCTCTTTCTTGAGGGACAGCTGCGAGCGATCGACCATGCCTTGCGCTGCCGCCGGCCGCGGCGCTCGGCGCGCGCCTGGGAGGCCCGCACCGGCCGCGGCGTCACGTGGCGATCGGTCGCGACGGCTTCGCGATGGATCGCGCCCGATCAGAAGCTGACTCCCAGGAAGTGTACACCGGCCCGGCCGGGGGCCTACGCCGTCGTCGGCTGCGAGGGCTGTGAGGACTGCGAGGGTTGGGAGGGCTGTGAGGACTGCGAGGGTTGGGAGGGCTGGGAGGATTGCGAGGCTTGCAGGGGCTGCCGAGCTTGCGGGGGCGGCAGGGGCGGCGCCGCCAGCAGCGGCTCGTCCAGCCCGGCCAGGGAGAGCAGACGCTCGAGCGGCCGCAGCGTCGCGGCCAGGAGCGCCGCCACGGGGGCGGGGTGGCGCAGCGCGGTGCCGGCGAAGATGGCGTGGGCCTGGCGCGAGAGCTCGATCATCTTGAGCGCGCAGTAGCTCACCGAGCCGCTGCGCAGCAGCAGCTGCTGGGCGGCGGCGAGCGACGCGGGGTCTTCGCACCTGGCGGACAGGGTCAGGAACTCTGCGCGCCCCGGGTGATCGGCGGTCATCGCATAGAGGATCGCCAGGTTGTTCGGACGGCGCTGCCAGTCCGCGCTTGCCGGCGAGCGCAAGGCATCGGCGACGTCGTCGCTGACCTGGACGAACTTGCCGAGCACTGCGCCGAGGCGTTCGAGGTCCGCCGCGATCGGCGGCGGCGCGCCGCCGAGCAACGCGCCCAGGCGCAAGGCGGCGCCGAAGAGCGGCGGCGTCTTGGCGCCGACGATGCGCCAGTAGTCCGCTTCGCCGGCAGCCTCGCGGCTGTCGAGATGCTGCCCGAAGGCGGTGGCGAGGGCCATGCGGCCCAGGCAGGAATGGAGCTCGGCGCGGATCGCCGGCGACGCGCCGGGTTCGTCCAGCTGGCAGTGGGCGGCGGCCTGGAAGGCGAGAGCGAGGTTGGCGGTAACGCCAGCGCCCCACCGCCGGAAGTCCCCTTGCGGATCGTCGTCGAGCATGTCGTCGACGAGGTGGATGCTGGTCAGGGAGCAGAAGACCGCGGCGGCCCCCGCCATCGCCGCCTCGGCCGTGCCGCCGACCGCCTCGCAAGCGATGACCGGGTAGTCCCAGACCGACTGCTGCTCGCCCGGGACGGCGCGCTCGATCAGCTGCAGCATCTGCGGCCAATCGGCGACCTGCGGCAGCGTCCGCAGCCGCGCATTCAATTGTTCGAATCGCAAGTCAGGGCTCCTGCCGCGCCGGCCCTGCTCCGGGCCGGCGCGCTCGATATCCGGTGGTGGAGTTGTCCGCGGTGGCGGTCGCTACTCGCCGGCGACGTTGGAGGTCCAAGCCCCCCACGTGTCCTGCGGCACGGTGCCGTCGGTCACGGCGTCGAGGTCGAGCAGGCTCAGCCGGCTGAGCGCGCCCATGAGCGCATTCTGTTCGTTGGCCTGCGCAAGCTGTGCCTGAAACTCTTGGATGGACATTGGCGTAACCCTCCCTGTTAAGTTGAAGAGGAATCGTTCCTCTTCAAAGAATATAAAAACATGTTTCGTTCACCATCTGGGAAGGAGCATTTTATACCGCGCATGAATAGCTTTGAATCTGCGCGTTAAATCTTTAAGTCGCGCGAAAGCAACTAGTTGGAGATAAAGCAAACTGCCACTAGCGACGGCGGCGGAGTATAGCAAATTGCGATTGGAGGTAAAGAGGGATGCGCCCGATCACGCTCAGCCGCAGGCACACTGTCACATCGGCACCGCGCCGCGCGCGCGGCGGCAGCCGCGCCTCAGGGCTCGGCCGCGGCGTCGGCGAGCGGGCTCCGCCGCTCGGTCTGGCCGGGAAGGGTGATGCCGACGCGCCGGGAGCGCGCCAGCTCGCGTCCAGGCAACGGTTCGAGAAAGTAGAAACCCTGTCCGTAATCGATCCCGAGCTGGTGCAGGACCTCCGCCTCGGAGGCGTTCTCGACCGCCTCCATGATGGTGGCGATGCCGATGCGCGCGGCCATCTCGGCGGTGCTCTGCACCAGGGTCTGCTTGAACGGGTCGCGGTCGAGCTGGCGGCAGAAGGTGCCCGAGATCTTCAGGTACTCAGGCCGTAAATTCAGCAGCAGGTTCAGGTTCGACGATCCCTCGCCGTAGTCGTCCAGGGCGATCCGGAAGCCGCGCTCACGCAGCCGCTGCAGCGCGGCGCCGAAGGCGAGCGGGTTGAGGATCGTCTGCTGCTCGGTCAGCTCCAGGATGACGTTCTGCTCGTGCAGCCCGGCCTGGCGCACCGCCTGGCCGAGCATGTCGGTGAACTCGGGGTTGGAGAGCGAGCGCGGCTGCACGTTGAGGAAGGTGTTGACCACCCGGCCCAGCCGCTGGACCTCGGCCAGGGCGGCACGGATGCAGATCAGGTCGGCTTCGAAGAGCAGCTCCTTGTGGGCCGCGTAGCTCAGGAACAGCAGCGGGTTGCCGAGCAGCGAGGTTGCCGGGCCGCGCGCCAGTCCCTCGACCCCGAACAGCTCGTAGGGCGCACCGCCGCGCTGCAGCTTGACCACCGGTTGCAGCACGGAGCGGATGCGGTCGGAGGCCATGAACTCCGAGAGGAGCTCGACGTCCTGGACCGGGGGAGCGTCCTCGGGCGAATCTTCCGGAGCGGCCGGCGGCCGGTTGCCGAGCACCAGGCTGCGCAGCTCGGCGAGCCCTCCCGGCTTCTCGAGCACCGCGGTGACGCCCAGCATCTTGCAGAGGTCCCGCACCGGCTCGTCGACGTAGCCGGAGAGCACGTAGGTGACCGTGTCGGGAAAGTGGGTGGTGACGAAGCGGATCAGGCGAATGCCGTCCAGGCCTCCGAGCTCGGAGACCGAGAGATCGGCGATCACGACGTCGAAGCGCAAGCCCTTGAGCAGCGCCTCGGCTGCCTCGATCTCGCGGCAGGTCGTTAGCAGCACGCCAGGGGCCCGCAAGCAAACCGCCAGCATGTCGAGCACGATCGACTCGTCGTCCAGGACCAGGACGCGAAGCACGCCAAGAGTATAGCGGTATCGGGTGTCGGCGGAGAGGTCAGCGGGCGGGCTTGCCGGCCCGCACGAACGCTCCCATGACGCGGCCCTCGACCTCCGCCGCCAGGCTGTCGGCGTCGAGACCGGCGCCGGCAAGGAGCTCCCGGGCGTCCTCGAGCCGGTAGACGCGGGTCGGCTCGATCTCGGGGTTCTCGAAGCCGATCTCGGCCAGCAGGTCCTTGAACTCCGACTCCTCGAGGGCGCCGGCGACGCACCCGACCCACAGCTCCATGCTGCGGCGCACCGCCGGCGGCAGGGAGCCGCGGACCACCACGTCGGACACCGCGAAGCGCCCGCCCGGGCGCAGCACCCGGAACGCCTCGGACAGCACGCGCCGCTTGTCGCCCGACAGGTTGATGACGCAGTTCGAGATCACCACGTCGACGGAGGCGTCGGGCAGCGGGATCGCCTCGATCTCGCCGCGCAGGAACTCGACGTTCTCGACCCCGGCACGGCGCTGGTTCTCGCGCGCCAGCGCCAGCATCTCGTCGGTCATGTCGAGCCCGTAGGCCTTGCCGGTGGGGCCGACCCGGCGCGCCGACAGCAGGACGTCGATGCCGCCGCCGGAACCCAGGTCCAGGACCACCTCGCCGGGAGCGAGCTCGGCCAGGGCGGTCGGATTGCCGCAACCCAGCGAGGCGCGCAGCGCTTCGGGCGGGATTGCCGACGTCTCCTCGGCGCCGTAGAGGTTCGAGGTGATGGGATCGCTGCCGCCGGCTCCGGCGGTGCAGCCGCAACCGCCGGCGGCGGCCGCGGACGGGCCGCAGCACGCCGCCGGCGTGGCGCCATCCTGCACCGAGAGGGCGGCGCGCCCGTATTTCTCCTGCACCAGGCCCTTCAGACCATCGTCGACGCTCATCGCTGCTCCTTTCGACTGAATGCCGGTCCGGACCCTTGGGTCCGGCCGATTGCCATGACATCCGGGGCACCCGCGTCATCTGCGCAGCAGCCCGCGCCGCCGCCGCCAAGGGGTTCGGGCTGCCCGCAGCAGGGAACGGCCGCCGGGGGCACCCGGTTCAGGAACTCCTCGATCTCGCGGAATGCCTCCGGGTCGAGCGCGTAATACGACCAGCGGCCCTGGCGCCGGTGGGAGATCAGGCCCGCATCCTTGAGCACCTTGAGATGAAACGACAGCCGGGACTGGGCCAGGCCCAGGCAGGCGGTCAGCTCGCAGACGCAGCGCTCCCCCCCGCGCAGGAGATCCAGGATGCCCAGCCGGATCTCGTCGCCCAGGGCGTAGAAGCGCCGCGCCAGCAGCTGCCGCTGGGCCGGAAGCTGCGCGTCGAGGGACCGGGCCAGGGCCGTCATGCGAGGACCTTACATCAAGAATTCTTGATGTGTCAAGGTGGCCGAGAGGCGGAGAAGGAGCCGGGAGACCGAGACCGAAAGGAGCGAGGGGACCCAGGGAGCGAGACCCAGGGAGCGAGGGCAAAGAGAGCGAGGAACCAAGGGACCGAGGGACCAGGGGACCGGGAGGACCCGAGGCCCAGAGGCCGAGAGATAAGATCCGGCGTGATGAAGCCGACATCTCTGCTGGCCCGCCTCGAGGTCGTCCTCCAGATGATCAAGTTCGAGCACACCCTGTTCGCGCTGCCCTTCGCCTTCATGGGCATGCTGCTGGCGGCGGGAGGGTGGCCGCCGTGGCGGACGGTGGGGTGGATCGCGGCGGCGATGGTCGGAGCGCGCAGCGCCGCGATGGGGTGGAACCGCCTGGTGGACCGGCGCATCGACGCCGTCAACCCGCGAACCGCCGGGAGAGCGCTGCCGGCGGGGCAGGTGACGCCCGCCTTCGTCGCGGGCTTCGTGGCGGCGAGCGTGGCGCTGCTGGTCGTGGCGGCCTGGCAGCTCAACCCCCTCGCCCTGGCGCTGTCGCCGGTGGCGATCGCGGTCGTGTTGCTCTATTCCTACACCAAGCGCTTCACCTGGGCGTCGCACCTGGTTCTTGGCCTGGCGCTCGCCGGCGCGCCGCTAGGGGCCTGGATCGCGGTGCGCGGCGACGTCGGCGCCCCGCCGCTGGTGCTGGGGGGCGCGGTGCTGCTGTGGGTGGCCGGCTTCGACATCCTCTACGCGTTGCAGGACCTGGACTTCGACCGCCGCGCCGGGCTGTTCTCGGTGCCGGTGCGGTTCGGCGTGCGGGGGGCGCTCTGCATCTCGGCGCTGCTGCACGCCGCGATGCTCCTGTTGCTGGCGTGGCTGCCGCGGCTCTACCAGGCTCCTGGGCAGGCTCCCCGGCAGCTGCTCGGGCTGGGCCTCGCCTACTGGGTAGGATGGGCGGGCTGCCTGGCGTTGATCTCCTACCAGCACGCGGTGGTGCGCCCCGGCGACCTCTCGCGCCTCGACGCCGCCTTCTTCCAGGCCAACGGCGCCCTGTCGGTCTGGCTCTTCGGCGCCACGGCAGTTGCTATACTCTGGCCTTGAGAGGGGGAAGGTTGCCCATGGAAGCAGCGAGCGCGAGCGCCGGCAGCCGGGCCAGGTCGGCCGCGGGCACGTTGGCGGAGGCGGAGGCGTCGGCGACCGCCCCGACCGCCCCGCAACCGGCCCGGGCGACCGGCAGGCGCGCCTGGGACCCGATCGAGGGCCTCGAACCGGCCGCTTTCCCGGCGCAGCTGCGGGAGATCGCGGGCAAGGTCCGCGACGGCGTGCGGCTCGACGAGGCCGACGCCCTGACCTGCCTGACCACGCCGCACCTCCTCCACCTCGGGCGGCTGGCCGACGCGGTGCGGCGCCAGATCAACGGCACCGTCACCTACTTCAACGTCAACCGGCACATCAACCCGACGAACGTCTGCGTCTACACCTACAACTGCAAGTTCTGCAGCTTCGCGGCGCTGCCGGGCGAGGCGCACGCCTGGCAGATGAGCCACGAGGAGGTCTACGCGCACGCCCGCGATCAGGGCGGTAACGACGTCACCGAGTTCCACATCGTCGGCGGTCTCCACCCCGACCTGTCGCTCGACTGGTACCTCGAGATGATGCGCGGCCTCAAGGAGCGCTTCCCCAAGGCCCACCTCAAAGCCTTCACCGCCATCGAGATCGGCTGGTTCGCCAAGCGCGAGAAGCTGTCGCTCGAGGAGGTGCTGCGCCGCCTGCGCGACGCCGGCCTGGGCTCGCTGCCGGGCGGCGGCGCCGAGATCTTCCACCCCGACGTCCGCGAGATCATCTGCGACGGCAAGCTCGACGCCGAGGAATGGATCGAGGTGCACCGGGTCGCCCACCGCATGGGCATCCGCAGCAACTGCACCATGCTCTACGGCCACGTCGAGAAGCCCGAGCACAAGGTGGACCACCTGCTGCGCCTGCGCAACCTGCAGGACGAGACCGGCGGCTTCAACGCCTTCATCCCGCTCGCCTACCACCCCGAGAACAACTACCTTGGGCTCAAGTACCACACCACCGGCCACGACGACCTGCGGCACATCGCCGCCTCCCGCCTGGTGCTCGACAACATCCCCCACATCAAGGCGTACTGGGTGATGGTGACACCGAAGCTGGCCCAGGTGGCGCTGCGTTTCGGCGCCGACGACATGGACGGCACCATCGTCGAGGAAAAGATCTACCACATGGCCGGCGCCGGCACCGCCCAGCAGCTCAGCCGCACCGAGCTCGAGCGGATCGTGCGCGAGGCAGGCTTCACGCCGGTCGAGCGCGACACGCTCTACAACCCAGTCACCCCAGCAGCTGCCGCGGTTTGAGCCCCCAGGCGCCCGACACCCTGGGGTTTCACTACCTGGCGGTCGACGGCCCGATCGGGGTCGGCAAGACCACCCTGGTGGAGATGCTGACCCGCCACTTCGAGGGCGTGAAGATCCTCGAGGACGTCGACAACCCGTTCCTCTCCGATTTCTACCGCGACCGGCCCGGGGCGGCTTTCCAGACCGAGCTGTACTTCCTGCTGTCGAGGTACAAGCAGCAGCGCGAGCTCGCTCAGCGCGGGCTGTTCGACCGCCTGCTGGTTTCGGACTACACCTTCCAGAAGAGCCGCATCTTCGCCTACCTCAACCTCTCCGACGACGAGCTGATGCTGTTCGACAAGCTCTACGCCCTGCTCGAACCGCAGGTCCCGGTGCCGGACCTGGTGCTCTACCTGGTCGCGGACGTCAACACGTGCCTCGAGCGGATTCGCAAGCGGGCGCGCAATCTCGAGAAGCTGATCTCCCAGGAATACCTGGCCGAGTTGATTGACGCCTACAATCACTACTATCATTACTACGTACGGTCCCCGCTGCTGGTGGTCGACACGCGACACCTGAACTTCCCCCAGCGGCCCGAGGACTTCGACGAGCTGCTCCACCGTCTCGCGAAGCCGATGAAGGGGACCGAGTACTTTCAACCGCTTGGATCCCACTAGCCGGGAAGCAGGGCCGCCGGCCCCGCTCCCCGCCGACTGACGGGACCGAGACGGAGACCTCCAGCGCCGGCCGCCCCTGCAACGCGGGGGGCGGCGCGGGGCACCGGCCCCCGACAAGGGGGATGGGCGCGCCGAGGGCCTGATCCCGCGGTACCAGGACAGGCACCTCCACAGGGCGTCGAGCGCGATTCACCGCTCCTCCCCTCATCGCCGCCCACTGCCGGGTACCCCGTGCCCGAGCCGGGTTCGCCCGAGCCCTTCCGTCTCCACAGGCGGAAGGGCTTTTGGTTTTTCTGGAAAGGAGAACCCGATGGGCGCGCAAGGCGAGGTCAAGAACGTTACGGTGCCGTGGGTGGCGTCGGCGCGGCAGCGCGGCGAGGCGCTGGTGATGGTCACCGCCTACGACTACCCCCAGGGCAGGACCGCCGACGCCGCGGGCGTCGACGTCGTGCTGGTCGGCGACTCCCTGGCGATGGTCGTGCTCGGCCACCCCGACACGCTCTCGGTCACCATGGACGAGATGCTGCACCACGCGCGCGCCGTCCGGCGCGGGGTGAAGCGGGCGCTGCTGGTGGCCGACATGCCGTTCGGCTCCTTCCACCTGGGAACCGAGGCGGCGGTCGGCAACGCCATCCGGTTCGTCAAGGAAGCCGGTGCGCAGGCGGTGAAGATCGAGGGCGCCCGGCCCGAGGTGGTGGCGGCGATGGTCAGGGCCGAGGTGCCGGTCATGGCGCACCTGGGCCTGACGCCGCAGTCGGTCCATCGCCTGGGCGGCTTCAAGGTCCAGGGGCGCGAGGAGCAGGCGCGCCAGGCGATCCGCGAGGCCGCGCTGGCGGTCGAGGAGGCGGGCGCTTTCTCGCTGGTGCTCGAATGCGTGCCTGCCGACCTCGCCGCCGAGATCACCGCCGGGCTGGCGATACCCACCATCGGCATCGGCGCGGGCCCGGGCTGCGGCGGGCAGGTGCTCGTCTACCACGACCTGCTGGGTCTCGAGGAGCGGATCGCGCCGCGCTTCGTCCGGCGCTATGCGGAGCTCGGCAAGCTATCCCGCGAGGGCATCGAGCGTTTCGCCGCCGACGTGCGCGGCGGCCGCTTCCCGGCGGCGGAAGAGAGCTATGGCAGCGGGGCGGCGGCACGGGCGGCCGGGGCCGGGGCCGCCGCCGCCGCGGCGCCCGCCGCCGCCCTCTCCGACATCACGGTGCAGAAGCTGTACGGCTAGGCCAGGCGACGATGCTCTGTGTAAGGGACGCGGCGGCGTTGCGGCACGAGCTGGGGCAATGGCGCCGGCAGGGCGAGACCGTCGGCTTCGTGCCCACCATGGGGGCGCTGCACCAGGGGCACCTGTCGCTGGTGGAGCTGGCGCGCCAGCGGGCGCGGCGGGTGGTGGCGTCGGTGTTCGTGAATCCCACGCAGTTCGGGCCGGGCGAGGACTTCAACCTCTATCCGCGCCAGCTGGGCACCGACTCCGTGCTGCTCGAGGGAGCGGGCTGCGACCTGCTGTTCGCGCCCGACGTCGGGACCCTCTATCCGGCGGGCCATTCGACCTTCGTCGATCCCGGGGGGCTGGCGCTGGGCCTGGAGGGCGAGCGGAGGCCGGGTCATTTCCGCGGCGTGGCGACGGTGGTCTGCGCCCTGTTCAACCTGGTGCGGCCCGAGGTGGCGGTGTTCGGCGAGAAGGACGCGCAGCAGCTGGCAGTGGTCCGGCGGCTGGTGCGGGACCTCCACTGCGGCATCGAGATCGTGCCCGGGCCGACGGTGCGCGAGCCCGACGGGCTGGCCATGTCGTCGCGCAATGCCTACCTCTCCGCGGAGGAACGCCAGGTGGCGGCGGTGCTCTACCGGGCGCTGCAAGCGGCCGCGGCGGCCATCGCCGCAGGTGAGCGGCAGGGCGCCGAGGTGCGGCGCATCCTGCGCCAGGCCGTCGAGCGGGAACCGCTGGCCCGTCTCGAGTACGCCGAGGTGGTGGACGCCGAGAGCTTCCAACCGGTGGCGACGCTTGCCGGCCGGGTGGTGCTGCCGGTCGCGGCGCTGATCGGCAAGACCCGGCTGATCGACAACTTGCAGCTGGCGGTGGGCGAGCAGCCTGCGGCCGGGGCGGCACGCTGAGGCAAGACGGATGCGAACGACGAAGGCGAACGACGAGCGCTGACGACAAAGCCGAGCGGCATGGCGAGTGACGAAGGCAGACAACGAAGGCGAACGAGAACCGATACGCCAAACGAGAGATGACCAATCATGCAACGGACACTATTGAAATCGAAGATTCACCGCGCCACGGTCACCGAGGCCAACCTCGACTACCAGGGGTCGGTGACCATCGACCCGCTGTTGATGGATGCCGCCGACCTGCTGGCGTTCGAGCGGGTGGAGATCTACAACGTCACCAACGGCGAGCGGTTTGCCACCTATGCCATTCCTGGCCGGCGCAGCGCCGGCGAGATCTGCATCAACGGCGCCGCCGCCCACAAGGCGAGGCCCGGCGACCTGGTGATCGTCGCCAGCTACGCCGTCTACGAAGAGGAGGCTGCGCGGCAGCATCGGCCGGCGCTGGTGTTCGTGGACGAGGCCAACCGCATCGCCGGCGCTGAGCCGCCGGCGGCGCTGGAGCTGGAGCGAAAGGCCGTGGCCGCGGGCATCGCTGTCGCCTGAGCGGCGGGCATGCAGGGCGGGTGACGCGTGGGGCGGGTAGGGTGGACCGGCTACGCTACAATCGTCGTTGGAGGCAAAGAGACCAGGATGGACACCACGCTCGCCACCACACCTCCCGTCGCCGAGGGCACTGCCGTCGAACCCCTCGTCATTGCGGGGAAGACGTTTCGCTCGCGGCTCATCCTCGGGACCGGCAAGTATCCCGATTTTCCCACCATGGCAGCGGCGCTCGCGGCGTCCGGGACCGAGGTGGTGACGGTGGCGCTCCGGCGGGTCAACCTGGACGAGCGGGGGCAGGGCTCGCTTCTCGACTTCGTGGATCCGCGGCGCTACCTTCTGCTCCCCAACACCGCCGGCTGCTACACCGCTGTCGAGGCCATTCGCACCGCCCGCCTGGCGCGTGAGCTGGGGGGCTGGGACTGGGTCAAGCTCGAGGTCATAGGCGACCCCAAGACGCTGTTTCCCGACAACGTGGAGCTCCTGGAAGCGACCAAGGTCCTGGTGGCCGAGGGCTTCGTCGTGCTGCCGTACACCAACGACGACCCGGTCGTCTGCAAGAAGCTGGAGGACCTGGGGGCTGCCGCGGTGATGCCTCTTGGGGCCCCCATCGGTTCCGGGATGGGCATCCGCAACCCGGCCAACCTCCGGATCATCCTCGAGCAGGCCAAGGTGCCCGTCATCGTCGACGCCGGGGTGGGGACCGCCAGCGACGCCGCCATCGCCATGGAGCTGGGGGCCCAAGGCGTCCTGATGAACACCGCGATTGCCGGCGCCGCCGATCCCATCCGCATGGCCAGGGCCATGAAGCTGGCGGTAGAGGCCGGCTGGCTGGCCGCCAACGCCGGCCGCATCCCCAGCAAGCTCTACGCCTCGGCCTCCTCGCCCCTCACCGGCCTGCTGGAGTAAGGGCCGGGCCGGGGGCGGCGCCTCTCTGCCACTGGCCGCTACTCCAGATAGGCGTGTAGAGCATCAGGCTCTATAGATCTCCCAGGCCGATATGCGGCCCGGCTCGATGAGCTCGAACCGAGTCCCCGGTGGACGCTCTGTGCGGAAAGCTTCGATGCCATTCGCTCCCGGATGGGTAGACCCTGGCGCACCCGCGACACGATGATCGCGCCGCGGCACTCGAAATCGAGATCCAGGAACTCCGTGTCCTGTGTAAGGAAGACCAGCTCCGAATCGACCTCCAGACGTTTGCGGATTGCGGAGTCGGAGATGCCTCGCTCCTGCAGGAGGATAATGTGCTCCACTTGGGCGCCCTCCGCGCGAAGGCGATGGAAGAGCTGAAGGGGGAAGTTCTCGTCCAGCAGGATGCTCACGAGGCCTTGGCTACTGCGGGAGGCATGTGGGCCGCAAGATGCGCGGCATACGCCAGCGCCGCCAGGACCTGCTCGCGAGTGAGACGATATTCGTGCTGCACGTCCTCGATGCTCTCGCCCGAGGCAATCGCGCCGACGACGGTAGCCACGTCGAGCCTGGTCTCCTTAAGGCAGGGTTTGCCGAAGCGTACGGTGGGGTCCATCGAGATACCCGGAAAGATCTCCATGATCCCCGAGTTTAGCACCCCGATCGGCAGAGAAAGCAGAGAGGCAGAGAGGGGTAGTGAGTTATCACTCAGGCCCGGGGCGGCGGTACTCGCGCTAGGCCGGGTGACGTTCGGCGGAGGGTATGGTGACCAGCCCGGCCGGACAGCGCAAGGTGAGCCGCATATGTGGCGTGGCGTCGTGCTGCAGGGAGACGTGCGCACCCAGCTCGGTCACCAGCCGGTCCAGGCCGGCGGTATCGGCTTCGGGGCCGAAAATCGCGAAAGACTCCAAGGTGCACCCGGTGGGCGAATCCTTGGCTGGATGGACGGTCGTCGGGCTCCACTCGATGAGGAACGGCTTTAGGCCGCTGGCCATTTCGAGCTGCGCGGTGCGCCACTGCAAGCGCCGTCCGTCGGGCCGCACCCGTGCGCCGGGTTGCGGCGCGGCAACGTGTACGCCAGCGGCTTGCAGGCGGCCGATCGTGGATTCGAGGTGACGGGTTCCGACCGCCCATCCGATCGGTGTCAGCTGGTGCAGCTGCGAGAACTGCTGCATGGGACCCTGCGGTGGCGAGCCGTCCACGGGTGCGATGAGCTCGAGGTAGGTGCGTTCCCCCAGGCTCAGCAAGGCGTTCTGGGTGCCGCGCCCGGGGTGCCGACCGCCGCGCGCCGGAGGCACCCCGGCCAGTGCGGTCAACAGGCGGATGCCCTCGTCAAGGTCCGCAATCCCCACCAGCACGTGGTCGAGTGTGAGGTCCGGCATCGGTTCGGAGGCAGCTCGGGTCTCGGTCACGGTGCCGCCCCCCAAAGCCCCCAGCCCCACGAGGAGCAAAGACAGGTGCGCGAGGATGGCAGGCAGACGCATTCGGCAAGGAACCCTGCGACGAGTCTACTGTACCGCAGATGGGGTGGCCGCAGCCCTGGCGGCCAGGCAGCCCAGGCGGCCCAGGCGGCCCAGGGCGGCCCAGGGCGGCCTCCTTGCCCTTGCGGGGCCAAGCCGCCATCCTCTACAATGCCGGTTCCGCACGGCCTTCGTGCTCGTGCACCCATAGCTCAACTGGATAGAGCGACAGACTACGGATCTGTAGGTTGGGGGTTCGACTCCTCCTGGGTGCACCACCTAACACCAACAAAACAAATAGACTTACGCCGTCTCGCCTGAGCGGCCCCGTTGGCCTCTCTTCCCCAGGGGCGAATGGGGGGCGAAAGGGAACGCCGCTTGAGGACGGCTCCGCCATCCCGCCAGAACCCGCGCGGTTGTCCTCCTACCGCGGCCGGGGTCCTCCTGTCTTGCTGGTGGAAGTTGATGGGCCAAGAACAACAAGGCGGGACGGCGCGTGCCGCCCCATTCGATCAAGCGGCGCCGGCCGGGGAATACAGCCCCGACCGACACCTTACCCGGCACAGGAGACAGCCCTATGCAAGGCTCCCCGCAGTCTATCTCTCCCCCCTGGAACGAATCGGATTCTGTCCGGGAAACGACACTTCAACTTCTGGACGACCCGGAGGACCAGGACGCCGTGCGCCGCGCCGGCAGGGTGCTGTACGACCTGGCGGTCGTGGCGACGCGCGAGGTGGGTGCGATCCCGAGCGACCCATCCATCACCCGCGCCGAGCTGCGCGCCGTCGCCGCCGATCTCCGCTACGCGAGCGGCTACCTGTCCATGGTCCGGCGTTCGGCCAAGGAGTGCGACCTCGACCCCGAGGACGACAGGCTGGCCCGGTTCGCCGGCAAGCTCGCCCGCAGTGTGGGCGCACTCGCCGCCGCGATCGAAGGGCGGCTGTCATGACCCTGCACCCCAGGAGGGATCGCGTGCAGACCGGAGTACGGATGGAAAGGCGCTTGGTCAAGGTGCTCAAGGCCGTTGCCGAGCTGCGCGACCTTGCTCTTGGCGAGCTGCTGGAATTGATGGTGTATGAGGTGTTCGCCGGCCGGCTGCCGTTCGATGAGGCGGGCCTGTCGCAGGTGCGCGAGTTGCTGGTGATCTACGGCGTTGCCCCGGCCGTTCCCGCCGCTCCGGCGCCGGAGGAGCAGCCATGAGCAGGGTCAAAAAGTCCGCCGAGGAGATCGAGGAAGCGAAGCTCTTGGGCAAGGCACTGGCCGCCCTCCGCGTGTCTCGCGGTATGACGCAAGGCCAGGTCGCCGCGCTTGCCGGACTCACACCGCAGCGGATTTGCAAGGCCGAGCGAGGTAGCTGCTATCCGCAACGCGGCCACCTCAAGCGCATCTTGGCGGGAATGGGTGTCACCTTCGCAGCTCTGCACCGGGCGCAAGAGCTGGTACAGGACCCGATGGGCGAGGTCGCCGAGCCGATGGACGCTCCCGACTTCACCCCCGAGGAAGCGCATCAGGCTGCCGTCCGGCTCGCGCAGGAAGCGGGCAAGGCAGTCGCCCACTGTTGCCTGTCGTTCATGGAGATGGGCGCCCGCGGCTGGCGCCTGAACGGCGGCGCCGGCAACGGTCGGTCCCGCGCAACCGAGCAGCCCCGCTCGGCCGATTGAAGCTGCTCGGTTGCCGCGATTGGCAGACTGCTCGCCGCCCGCCCCGATCCTCTCCCCATAAACCCGGAGAGGGGGTGGCGAGCCGCGGAAGGCACGACGGCAGGAGTAGCGACAGGGATTGCGGCGGCCGGCGCGGGCGATGAACCCGTGACCGGCCGCCGCGCTGTTGAGCTGACCGCATAGGCCCGCCTCGCCCACCGTCCCCCGGTCTGCCGGCGAACAGGCTAGGCGGCGGGGCTGCGCCCTCCCATGTAAGCATGCACACAGGGCCATGCCACAATGAGCTTGCCGCAGTCGCGAAGCGGCTTTAGTATTACACAACGCCTGTTTGGACGAACCGCGCTTGCGAAATGGCGCACAAGGAGGTTATCTTTGGCTTCCGTTTATGGCGACTGGAAGGTAGTTAGATCTCTCTCTGAAGGAGGGCAAGCGCATATTTTTCTTGTAGAGCATGTGCAGGACAAGCGCATTGGAGTCCTGAAACGGCTAAAGAACCTCAAGCGTTATCCTCGCTTCAAGACTGAGTTTGAAATCATGCGAGCGCATGGTGATGGTCAAAGGTTCTTCCCCGAAATACTGGATGCGAATCTCGAAGCCGAGCAGCCTTACTTTGTGATGGAGTATTTTGAGGCCGGCTGTCTGACCCTAGAACTAATTAGAACCTGGTCGCTTGATGACAAACTGCGTTTCTATTTCAGCTTGCTGCTCGCCATGGCATATACACATAACGAACGAGTAATACATCGCGATCTAAAACCCGGCAACATTCTCGTTACCAACGACAAGCTGGCGAAGGTCACAGACTTCGGGCTTTGCTATCTAGATGAAGGAGGAACGCGCCACACCTTACTGGATGAGGCTGTTGGCTCTTTCAACTTTATGGCGCCGGAGATGGAGGACGGTAGAGCAGATAGTATCGGACCACAGGCCGACGTTTACTCACTTGGCAAGGTTGCCTATTGGTTGTTTGCCGGGAAGATATACGCGCGGGAAAAACATAGAGAGCCGCAGTTTGATATAAGTAAAGAAGGTAACGGAGAATCCTGGAGATACTTTCTGAACGACTTCTTGGACAACGTTACAGATCCAAATCCAGCGAGGCGACCGAAGGGAGCGGCAGAGGCGCTCATCGCCTTCAAGGATGTAGTCACAGCAATCCGGGATCACGTCAGATACTTGGATCTAAGGATAGAGCAAAGATGCGCCTTTTGTCGCTCTGGCACTTATCGCATTGCCGTCAACACCATAAAATCGGGCAACCCTACAGAGGTACACAACTTTGGGTTTTCGTCGGTTGGCAATGCGAAATGGCTTATAATGTGTTGCGACCGATGCGGCAACGTCCAAGCCTTCCGGAAAGACACTGCTCGAAAATGGAGTTGGAAAGAGGGCTAGAGTTAGGCTTGGAGATATCGAGGCGTTGATGCATATGCTGGGTAAATTCCTGAACACTGTCACGGAGTTCTTTCCGAGCGCACCAGAGATTCACTTCTATCTCACCCCCAATGCTGGCGCCACACAGCTTGTCACCTTACTCCTTAGAATCGGCACCGACGATGCTATTAACACCTAACTTTAGGTGCTCCGAGCGTTTCCACGACAGAGAGAGGCGCAGAATGGATCACGACATAGCGAAGCTGCTCATTGACGGCGTTACGTGCATCGCTGCCGGCGTACTGGCCTTTGTCACTTGGAAGCTCGTCCTCGTGACCCGCCATCACGCCCACTACGCGGAAAGGATGGCGGCTGCGGCTGACCGTCTTGGCGCGATACTTGACCGCCAAGGCGATGCGCTGAAGGAAGTAGCCGAGATGAACACACTTGTCAACGCTATGGCTGCCGTCCCTAATTCTCTTGGAGCGGGTGGCCTGCATGAGGCGTTAGGAGAGATTATCAAGGCCCTAAACCAGCGACGCACCGGATCATCCCGCTAACATCTTTGTTCCAGGTCCATAACCTCCATAACCTTCTCGGCTCCGTGATGAAGAGACTTCCCACAAGGGACTTTCGCTCCTTGCGACATAGGCTGGAAGCGAAAGATTTTGCGCTTCCGGGCACGGTCACGCTTCCGAGTGACTTGATTGAGCGCAACGCCTGGAACAGCTTAGTTGTCTTGCCAGACCACGTAGCAATCTACACCAGTAGTCATTGCGGCACCCGTTTAACCTTTCTCTACGATCTTTGGGCTGATTGGATTAAGCGACTAGTTAGCCATCGCAGCCACCCTATGCTTTCTTCAGCGATGCTGGATGCCTCGGACGATTTATCAGCATCCACCTTTAACCTGATGCACGGATATTACAAGCAGGCGATTGGTGCACTCAGGAGCGCATTAGAAATTATTATGCTTGCCGCTACGTGCACTCTTCACAAGAAACACCCCCTACCGCGCCCAAAGTGGAATCCAGAGAAGTCCTGGCAGAATTGGAAGACCGATTCTAGCAGGACAGAGTTCAAACTCATTTGTGACCAACTGGACAGTTGGGCTGCCCGGTCCAAAGATGCAGATAGAAGTCTTGAAGCAGCGGACATCGCGCGATCTAGCAGAAAGCTCTACGCGCACCTCAACCGCTTCAGCCATGCGCGCTCATCTTCTAGCAACGTCACCCTTTGGGGAGGCAGCAATGGCCCTGTCTTTGACCTGGCTGCATTCCGCGATGCGAGCGAACTACAAATCGCGACCTACTGTGTTTTATACAGATTGATTAGGCTCGCAAAGCCAAGCTTTCGGGTAGCTCGCATAATCAGCAGAGAGATCGGACTAACTTCTCACCACGCCGGCGCAGCAGAGTAGCGCCCCTAACTCCTTGACATATCATGCCCACAATGAGACAGCGCACCGAGAAGTGGCCTTCCGGTCAGAGATTAGGACGAAGAGTTACAGACCCCGTGCACAGTCTCTATCTAGCAATGCTGGATTCGTTCCTAGCTGACCCACGGAAGCTTCTCGAATGGCACGCTGAAGCGCGAGGTACTTCCGGACGACCCAAAAGAGATTTGGAGGTTCTTAAGAGAGCTGCCGTAATTCTCACGGTGACTAGTTGGGAAACGTTCATTGAAAACACCTTGAGGTGGACCTTTGAGGATCGACTAGGAGCGGTGACCGACCCAAGGGAGCTACGAGGCACATTCAGGGAAGTTGCAAGAGAGTGGATGAAGAGGGGTAAGGATCTAACTCATAACCCTGAACGCCTAGCAGAATGGTCGGCAGATGGCTGGAAAGCTGTAGTACAGGCAGCGTTAATCTACGATCTAGATAGGTTTCATAGTCCCACGAGCGACACCATTCGCCGCATGTATCTGATGTACTTGGAGGTGGAGGTGACGGCGAAATGGAGATGGAGGGGGGTGACATCGAAAAGTGCCTGCGAGCAGCTCGACGCCCTGGTGAGACTGAGAGGCAGGCTTACCCATCGCGCCAGTGCCAAAGGTATCTTTAATTATGAGGCCAAGGCTGCCGTCCGACTGGAAGATGCTGTCAACGCGATCAAGCTGGTGGAACGGTTGGCGCAGTGCACTCTTCTGGCACTACCTGTGTACAACACCACTTGAGGGGATCTCTCCGCGCTCGATCGCTTCTAACTCTGCTACTACGCGGCGCCTCGTATCAAGGGACAGCTTGTCCATAGGGATCGTATGCTGACTCGCTATCGCTAATCCTGGCGGCGGGCTATGCTCAATGACCCGCTTACGGTCTATACCCCGCATGGCTAAGAGGTGGATCAGAACACTGTCGCTAGGGTGTACAGGATCACGCACGCGATCTAACGCTATCTTCATCAATGCCGCTCCTCCCAGGTGGTATGCAATCCTCTCTCGATCCGCAAACTCGGCATCTTCTCTCGCTCGCTTGTAGACGCATCGCTCGCTGACACCAGCTATGCCGGCGGCCGTCGCCTTGATATGACCGCAAGATAGCGCATCGAAATACGCCTTTTCCCATTCACCTGTTCGCGCACGTCTATGCTCGCTGGTGGGCGTGTCGGATGCGTCGGCTGTTCGCGCGCGCGCGCGTAGGGGTACTGAACTCGGCTGCACGGTGCTACTCCTCCGGGGATGATTTCTCTTCTAAATCACCTGCGGGTTACGCGGTGACGAGGTGCATGGGTGATTGGGTGATCGGGTGACTAGGTGATCGGTTCATGGGTGACGGGGTTCGATCCCTCGGGGTTCAATCCCTCCCTCTGTAGAAGTTGAACAGGTCGCGAAGCTCAGGCTCGCGACTTGCCATCTCACTGACAAAGCGCTCGAAGTCATCCTCGGCTGTAACTACTAGATCAGAGTGCACAGACGATTCCTGGGTGGCCATCCCCCTTGCGAGTAGCGGCACCATGAAGTTTGAAGCCGACATGCCGAGTTCGTTAGCGCGCCCATAGATCTTGTCGTGCGGTTTCTCTCCGCAACGAAATTGCCATGGCTGTGCGTCGTTGCATGGACAGCTTGGAACGAAGGTGTATGTTGGCTTCGACATGGACCCAATCTTTAGGTGCAGCTCGGTGGAGGCCCTCAGTGAAAGATTGTCCGCTAGAGCGATCTCCTTTAGTAGATCGCTATAACGCTTGACGCCCTCTCGGGCATCGAACACCTCCATGGCATGCAAGATAAATAGTGCAAGGCACGCTCCGAGAGGCGGATGATTGTTGGCTTCATATATGCGCCGCCATTGTGCCGGAAGGTAGGTTGGGCATTTGGTGATCTTCAGGGCGTGCTTGCCGGCGTAGAAGAGTTCTCTGTCTCTGTCCCCTAACACGCCCCATATGTCAAGAGAGTCTCGTCCAAACGGCAATTTGACAGGAGTTCCCTTGACGCCTGTGGCGTTCGGCCGTACTATGGGCATGGTGTAAACTCCATGTAGTTGCTGGTCTGGCAGCCCTCGGTCTTGCCCACCGGGGGCGCTGGTGTTTATGGTGACAGGCCGCCGCGAGGGGCCGCAGCGATGAACGCCGCAAGATCCGCCTCTCGCCAGCCGCTTGTGTTGGGGCCGAGAATCAGTCGGGGCGCCAACCGGCCGGCGCGCTCCCACCTGTAGAGCGTGGCGCGAGAGATGCCGAGAAGGCGGGCGGCTTGAGCGGGACGGACGATCGGGGAAACGGACATTGGCGCCTCCTAGCGTCGCAGAACGACGTAGAGGCGATCATCCCGGACGATCTTGCCGAAACGAGTCGTCCCGTGACGAAAATCTTTGGCGGGCTGTTGGCTAGCGCCTGCGTAGCGCGGACGCCACCTTTTGTTCTTTCAGGATGCGCGTCACCGTGGAGGGCGCAAGCTGCTGTCCCCATTCGGTGCGCCAATGAGTGAGCACGTGGCGAGCAAGCTGCTTCGGGTTTTCGGCGAGTTCATCACTTTCGCGAGCAGCGGCGAGGGCGAACTCGGCAATTGAGCGGTCGCGCGTCTCTCGCTTCTGTCTTCTAGCCTTGGCGCTGCTCTTCCCGCGTTCCGCCATATTCAGCAACTGCCGAGCGCGCGGCCAGTTGCCGGCGAGGACACCTACCGACAGCGCTTCGTCGGCGGCGAAGAGCGGATTGCCTTGGTCGATCTGGTGACGCATGGCACTGATCGCGGCAAGGGTCTCGCTGGCATACCAAGCGTCCGATCTCGGCTCGGAAGGCGAGCCGGACTGCGGAGCATAGCGACGGCAGATTACCTCTAAGCCCTCGATGGCAGCCTCGAATCGACGCTGAGCCTGTTGCTTGACGGTCTCAAGCAGCTGGCGAAAGCGCTCGCTGTTCATGCGCTTGGGGGTGGAGGTTCCGCCCACGATCCGGGGGGAACGCTTGCCGGCCGAGTCGCAACTGCCAGCCATTGTTACGCCCGCGGGAACGGCACGACCTCGGCCCCGCTCCGGTGCGCTGACTTGCCAGCCGAAACCGACTCGATCAGGTCACCCAGGATTGCAAGCGCTTGCCGCTTCTCCGCGTCGTAGGCGGCGCGGTTGTAGGTCCGCGCGATCTTTGCCGGGGTGTGATTCAGGACGCGCTCGATTACGTCCGGCCGCACGCCGCGCTCTCCCATCAGGGTAGCTGCTGTGCGGCGCAGGTCATGCGGCGTGAAGTCCGTGACAGCAGACCGGCACCGCAACCGCTCGGCCGGATGCCAGAGCCAGCGCATCGGCCCCTCTCCTCTCGGCGACGGCGACGCAAAGACCCAAGGCGTCGAGCCTGTCAGCGGCCGGAGCGTGTCGAGCACTGCCAGTGCCGCCCGGGAGAGCGGGACGCGGTGCCCCCGGCCGGTCTTGGCTACACTGTCGGCGAGCTGCCAGTAGGCGCCTCCCTCATCGCGGCCGATCTCCTCCCACTGCATGCGGAGCACTTCGCCGGGCCGCTGTGCCGTCGCCAGGATCATGCGGAAGGCGCCGCCAACGACCGGTCCAAGCTCATCGACGACGGCAAGGATCGCGCGCAGCTCGTCGCGCGTGAGGACGCGCTCGCGCGGCTGCTCGGCGTAGAGATAGCGCCGGGGGATGCGCAGGGCCGGGTTGGCGTCCAACTCCTCGCGGTCTACGGCGAACTGGAAGACGGCGCGCACCAGCGCCAGGGTGCGGTTGGAGCACACGCCGCCGCGCTCCCGCGAGTCCTCGATCAGGCGCAGCACGTCGGCACGGCGGATCTCCCCGACGCGGCGTGCGCCCCATCCTGGCAGCACCTCCACCCTGAGCTTGCGCTCGTCCTCGCGCACACTGCGCTCGCGGCGGCGGCGCCTGGCGTCCCGCAGGTAGCGCAGGGCCAGATCGGCGAACGTGCCGGGCGCCGGCCGGCCCTGGCGTGCCGCCTTCCGCGCCTCGCGCTCGGCTCGCTCGGCGCGCCGGTGCTGCTGCTTGGCGTCGATTGGATCGCGCCCGGCCGCATGGTCTGCCCGCGCCTTGTCGGCGGCGTCTCTCGCCTTCGCGAGGCCGAAGGCTCGCGAGTAGGGACCAAGCGTCAGCCGGCGCTCGCCTCGCGCGCCGAAGCGCTGGAAGAAGACCTTGCGGCCGTCCAGCTCGACACGGACACCAAAGCCGGGCCGCGAAGCGTCCCGCACCTCGTAGCGCTGCGCCGCCGGCCGCAGCTTCCGAATGGCTGTGTCGGTCAAAATCGTCTCCGCTCGTCGTGGCATCGCCGCTTCCCTCCTAGTGCTGGGGGCGAATGGGGGGCGAAAGAGACTCGCGCTTGCGTGACTCGCCTTGAGACGCTATGATACCACTAACTGCCGTAGATGGCGGTACTTATGATCAAACGCGCGACACGGGGAGACACGCTGAAACAGGCCCGGGGCAGACTACGGATCTGTAGGTTGGGGGTTCGACTCCGTGGATTGGACCCCCGACCGACGCCTACCCGGCAGGGAGGACAGGCCACCATGCACAGGCTCCGATCAGTCCACCCCGCCCCCCTGAAACGAATCCGATACGTTCCGGGAAACCACCCTTCAGCTGCTGGACGACCCGGACGACCGGAAGCGGTTCCGCCTTAGGATGAGTGGTACCCAGATACGGGACGGGAGCCCCAGCAGGGGTCGTTTCCATATCAGGACATCACCGGCAGGCTGACGGACCTGCTGGTCTCGACCTGCTGCTGGTGGAGCAGGACCGGGGTTTCCGGCTGCAGCACCAGGCTGAGGAAAATTCCATCCTCCTCGAAGATCAAACCGCGCTGCTTGAGGAAGGCGACGTCCGCCGTGACTTCCCTCTCCGGCACGCCGTCGAGCTTTTCGATCAGATGCGCTATCCGCTGCTGGTTGTCGAGCAACGCCAGGATCTTCCAGGCGGTCGGTGAGAGCTGATGCTCGACCACCGACCCGGACCGCGAGTCGTATACCACCTTGGCGCCGCGGCGCTCCTTGATGGTCAACTCCGGCTTGACCCGCCGGTCGCGCTGCTGGTAGCGGACCTGCCAGTGCGCGATGCGCTCGCGGAGCTTGCCGAGCCAGCGCGCGGTATTGCCGATGTACGCCGCCTGGTAATCCTCGTCGGCGAAGTAGTAAGCGAGGTCTTCGAGCTCGCTTGCCGGGAAAGGGTAGAGCATCTCGTACCACTTGTACGGCATCAGCTTGAGGCCGTACTCCTTGGCCAGCGTGAAATAGGGGCTGAAGCGGTCGAAACGGATCGGATAGGCGCCGCTCGGCGGCTCGAGATGGACGAGCAGCGGCAGGTCGTCGTAGTACTTCCGGTAGACCTCCTCCGGTTCGGTGGGAAAGCCGACCAGCAGGTTCCACAACGCCCTGATGCCATAGCGCTGGCAGCGCTTGAGGAATTTGAGATTCTGAAACGAGGTCGTCCCTTTGCGCATCAGTTTGAGCGAGCTCGTCGCCAGCGCCTCGATACCCGGCTGAATCCTGGTCACGCGCGCCTGCGCCAGCACCGCCACCTCGTGCTCCTTGAGGTCGGCCTTGATCTCGTAAAATAGGTAGTTCCCTTCCGGCGTTTCCAGGTACGGCAGGACGCTCGTGAGGTATTCGCGCGGCAGGATGTTGTCGACGGACTTGAACTCTGGGGCTCGCGCGCCGTAACGCTGGAACAGCCCATGCAAGAGATCGAGGGCCTTCTCCGGCGGCAGCGCACGGTAGGCCATGGTGACGCCGTTGAGACCGCAGAAGGTGCAGTGTGAACGCTCCCCCCACCAGCAGCCGCGCGAGGTCTCGAACATGACCTTGGGCTCGAGCTTGGCATCCCGCGGCACCTTCGCCGCGAACGCCTCGAAGTAGTCGTCGTAGTCGAGCGGCACGTCGATGGAGATGTCCAGCTCCTCGCCGATCTCGCGCTGCTGGTCGCCTATCTGCCGCGCCCCGAGCTTGCGGCGCGAAAGGACGCCTCGGATCTCGCCGCACTTCTCCGCCTCGCCTTGCATGAGCTGGCGAACGAGCCGGGGAAGAGCGACGAGGCTCGGTCCCGAGAAGACGTAATCGATCTCGGGCACGTTCCTCGCGAGCACGTCACCCATCGGCGATTCGCAGTTAGCGCCGCCGATCAGGGTGACGATCTCGGGACGGGCAGCCTTGAGCTTCTTGGCCATCGCGATGCTCGCCATGTTCTGCGAGAACATGCTGGTGAAGCCAACCATCGAACAGCTGTCGAGCCGGTAGAGATCGATCAGCTGTTGCAGGACGGCACCGGCCTGCCGGCGCTTCTCCTTGAGCTCGCCGCGAAAAGCCTCGAGCTGCGACCGGTGCTCCGAAAAGTGGCGAACCAGGTAGGCGTCCGAATCATCGGGCTTCTCGGGGAAAGCCTCATGGCTGAAGAACCAGTCGCCCAGCCCCGAGGTATTAGCCAGCACGGTGTTCGAGATGAGCTCGTAGAGATGAGGCCCGAGATAACCGATGAAGTCGAGGTTGGGATAGAGGACCTCGCACTGCACCTCGTCGCCCAGCTCTCTTTTCAGCACCGCCTTGAGCTGGGTGAGAGCGATCGATGGCATGTCGGCGCTGGCGAAGGGCATATTGACGAGTGCGATGCGGTACATTGGCAACCCCTTTCTGCGATCGGGAATTGAGCTCAAACCTGTCCACCGCTTGCCGCCGTAAGCGGCGGACCGGTGGCGTCCGCTGCGCCGGGCGGGAGAGCGCTGTCGACGGCAAGGCCGCTTTCGCCCTGCTCGCCCTGTTCACCCGCCGCCTGCACGCCGAGCCGCGCGCGCAGCAACGTGGCCACAACCTGTACCTGGGGCTCTTCCAGAAGGGCGTAATGGTCGCCGGCGATGGTATGCACCTCGATCGGCTGTTCCGCCCATCGCCCCCAGCCCAGGTCGGCGGCGAGCGCCAGGCCATCCGGGCGCTCAGCCGCCCGGAACAGAACCAGCGGCGCGGCCGAGGGCCCGCCGTGATAGCTCGCCAGCCGCTGGTGGTTGGCGGCGAAGGTGGCGAACCTGCGGGCGACCTCCGCGCGCTCCATTCCGGCAGGCAGGAGGTTCAGCCGTTCCGCGTTGGAGGCCAGCCAGTCCAGCGCTGCCGCGGTCGCGAGCTCGCCGAAACCGGGCGGTAGTGCGAAGCCGTCAAGGTGGAGGAGGCGGGCCAGGTCGGCGGCGAAGAGGGCCACCAGCGTCCCGCCCGCGAGCCCTTCCTGCCGCGCCTCGGCGGGTGCCAGGGAGTCGATGAGGGCGACGAGATCCACCCTCTCCCCCGCGGCCGCCAGCTGCCGGGCCATCTCGAACGCCACCACGCCGCCCATCGACCAGCCGCCCAGGGAGTAGGGGCCTGCCGGCTGGACCTGCCGTACGGCCTCGATGTATTGGGCCGCCATCTGTTCCAGGCTCTGCGGCGCCGCTCCTTCCTCATGGTCGAACACCTGCAGCCCGTAGAAGGCACGCTCCTTCGCCAGGTGGCGTGCGAGATGGACGTAGCTCAGCACGTCGCCGCCGATCGGGTGGACGCAGAAGAACGGCCGCCCGCTCCCCGGCTCCACCTCGACCAGCGCGCGCCGGCGGACCGGGCCGACCTGGCCGCGCACCGCCGCGGCGAGGCGCTCGACCGTGGGATGGCGCAGCAGGATCGCGATCGGCAGACGGCTGCCGAGGCCCCGCTCGATCCGCGCCATCAACTGGACGGCGAGCAGCGAATGGCCGCCCAGCGCGAAGAAATCGTCCGTGATGCCGACCGGCCGTACCTTGAGGACACCCTCCCAGAGCCGCACCAGATCCAGCTCCAGAGCGTCGCGCGGCGGCAGGTAGCGCTGCGCGAGCTCCGGCCGCAGCCGTCCAGGGGCCGGCAGCGCGCGCCGGTCCAGCTTGCCGTTGGCGGTCAGCGGCAGGGCATCCACGAACACGAAATCGGCCGGCAGCAGGGCCGAGGGTAGCCACTGTCGGAGGAACGGCAGCAGCTCGCCCACGCTGGGCGGCGGCACGCTCGCCGCGACCAGGTAGGCGACAAGCGCTGTCCCGCCTACCAAGTCTTCGCGGGCGACGACCACCGTCTCCCGCAGCCCGGGGTGGCGCAGCAAGGCCGACTCGATCTCGCCGAGCTCGACCCGGACGCCGCGGACCTTGACCTGGAGATCGGTGCGGCCGAGATACTCGAGGGGGCCGGCGGGCAGCCGGCGGCCGCGGTCGCCGGTCCGGTAGAGCCGTCCTCCGGGAGCCTCGGCGAACGGATCCGGCAGGAAGCGCTCGGCCGTGAGATCGGGCCGGCCGAGATAGCCTCGCGCGAGGCCGTCGCCGCCGATCGCGATCTCGCCCTGGGCGCCCTGCGGCAGCAGCGCCGTCTCCGCCGCCGAGAGCACGTACAGGGAAGCGTTGGCGATCGGCCGGCCAATGGGGACCGGCCCGGTGCCGATCGTCGCCGCCGGCGCGAGCTGCACCGAGCAGGCCACCGTCGCCTCGGTGGGGCCGTACTCGTTGACCACCCGAGTGGCGGGAGCGGCGGTGCGCCACGAGTCCAGGACATCGCCGGCGAGCGCCTCGCCTCCCAGGATCAGCACGTCGACCTGACGCATCGCCTCCGGCGGCAGCTCACCGTTCAGCACCTTGAGGTGGGACGGAGTCAGCTTGAGCATCTGCACCGGTGTGAGCGCCAGGGCTGCCGCCATCCCTTCCCACCCTTCACCCTCGGCGAGCAGGTGGACCTCCCCGCCGGCGATGAGCGGCCCCCAAAGTGAGGTGACGGTGAGATCGAAGCCGATCGACGAGTGGAGAAGCGAGCGCCGCCCTGGCCCCAGGCCGTAGGGTGCGATGCACCAGGCGAGATAGTTCACCACCCCGCGATGGGGGACCATGACGCCCTTCGGCCGGCCGGTCGAGCCCGAGGTATAGAGGATGTAGGCCAGGCTGGCAGCGGTTGCACCTCTCGCCGCGCCCGGCGCGCCCCGGAGAGCGAGCTGCTCCCGGCGATCGACGAGGACCGTCTCCAGCTGCCGGTCTGCGAGGCGGCCCGCCAGATGCGAATCGGTCACCACCACCCGCAGTCCCGCGTCATCGAGGATCTGCCCCAGGCGCAGCGCGGGCGATCCGGGGTCCAGGGGGACGTAGGCCCCGCCCGCATCGAGAATGCCCAAGAGGGACACGATCAGCTCGGGCGAGCGTTCGAGGAGCAGGCCCACTGGTACCTCGGGCCCGACCCCGAGGGCCCGCAGCCGGCCCGCCAGCTGTCGGGCGCGCCGGCAGAGCTCGCCGTAGCTCAAGCAGCGCCCCGCCGCGATCACCGCCACCGTCTCCGGTTGCGCGGCCGCCGCTCGGCCGACGAGGGCGTCCAGAGTCGCATCGGGGCTCGGAGTCCGGGTGTCGTTCCACTCGCGCAGCAGCAGCTGCCGCTCGGCTTCTGCCAAGAGGCCCTCCGCGTCGCAGCGCGCCTCGGGGCGAGCGGCCAGCTCCGCGAGGACCGCCTGGTAGCGCTGAGCGATCGCCTCCACCTGGCCGCGGGCGTAAAGCGCCTCGTCGAACTCCAGGGTGAGATGCAGCCGCGACCGATCGGCGAACAGGGTGAAGGAGGCGGTCAAGGGGAGGTTGGTCTGCGCAAAAGTGCGCTCCCCGAGCACCTGGATCTCATCGCTCGCCAGGCCCTGAAGAACATGGAAGTGGACGAAGTTGAAGGCGCTCGCGAACAGCGGACCTCCGCCCAGCAGGCGCTGCAGCTCGGCCATGGGGAAGGTGCGGAAGGGAGTCAGGCTCTGCTCGGCCGCGAACACCGCCTGGATCAGCTCGAGCCAGCTGCCGCCGGCAAGTCGCAGGCGAAGCGGCACGGTGTTCAGGAACAGACCCAGGATGCGCTCGCCGCCTTCGACCTCCAGCCGGCCGTTCGTCACCAGTCCACTCACCAGGTCGCTCTCACCGGTCGTCAGGGCGAGCAGCCGGAAGTGGGCGGCGAGAAGGACGCTCTTGAGAGGCATCCCGGCCGAGCGGGCGAGTTGGCGGAGCTGCGCCGTGAGCTCGGGCGTCAGGAGACGAACGGTGCTCCGCATACGCGGTGGGCCGGGTGTAGCGGCGCCTGTCAAGGCCGTGCGTGGCGCGCCCTCCAGCCGCTCCAACCAGTAGCGCCGCCCCGCCTCCTCGGCGAGCGTGCGGCGCTCGAGGGCCACGAAATCGCGGAAGGCCGCGGCAGGCGGCGGCCGTAGCAGCGACTTGCCGTGCTGGCCCAGCCTCAACGCGAGTCGATAGAGCTCGAAGAGCTCGGCGAGCATCGAGGCAAGGCTCCAGCCGTCGAGGATGGCGTGGTGCTCGGTCCAGGTGAATTGGAAGCGCTGCTCTCCCAGGAGGTGGACCCGGAAACGCAGCAGCGGCGCGACCTCCCAGTCCAGCCGCTCGCGCTTCTCCGCCGCGAAGGCGGCCTCGAGCTCACGCTCCTGCCGCTCCGGCGGCAGGCCGCGCAGGTCGACGGCGGTGAGCGGCGCCGCGACTTGGCGATGGACCAGCTGCAGCGGCTCGCTGTAGCGGCTGGCGTCGAAGGAGGTGCGCAGGACCGGGTGGCGGGCCAGCAGCTCCTCCACCGCGCCGTGAAACGCCGCCGCGCTGAAGCGGCCGGCGAGCCGCAGGCTGCTTACGTTGTGATAGAGCGCCGAATCCGCCGTATAGCCGCTGTGAAACAGCATGCCGGCCTGGAGGGCGGTGAGCGGATAGGCGTCCTCCAGGCCGGGCGGCAGGGCCGCACGATCGCGCGGCGAAAGCAGCGCGAAGCGCCCGGTGGGCACCCAGTTCGCCGCCGGTTCGAGATGACTGGCAAGGCCGCGCACGGTCTGGTGCTCGAGCAGCGTCCGCAGGGCAAAGTGGAGCCCCCGCCGGTCGGCCAAGGCGCGGACCCGGAGAGAGAGGATCGAGTCGCCGCCGAGACTGAAAAAGCGGTCGTCGATGCCGACCTGCTCGACACCCAGGACCTGCTCGAAGATTTCGACCAGCGCCGCCTCGCTCTGGTTGGTGGGCATCGCATAGACCGTTGCCTCGTCACGCTGGAAGGTGGGCAGCGCGAGGAGCGCCTGGCGGTCGACCTTGCCGTTTGCGGTCAGCGGCAGAGCCTCGAGGAGGACGAACGCCGCCGGCACCATCGGCTCCGGCAGCTTCCTGGACAGCCGCTTGCGCAGCTCGTCGCCCGCCAGGGCCGCTTGCGGCTGCGGCACGACGAAAGCGACGAGCCGCCGCTCGCCACCCGCCTCCTCGCGCGCCAGGACGATCGCCTCCCGCACCCCCGCTTGCTCGGCCAGCGCCGCCTCGATCTCGCCGAGCTCGATGCGGAAACCGCGGATCTTGACCTGGTGATCGATCCGACCCAGGTAGGCCAGCTCGCCGCCGGCGAGAAGGCGGCCGAGGTCACCCGACCGGTAGAGCCGCGCTCCGGGCTCGGCGCTCACCGGGTCGGGCGTGAAGCGCTCCGCCGTCAGCTCGGGACGGCCGAGATAGCCGTGCGCCAGACCCGCGCCGCCGATCGCCAGCTCGCCGGGAATGCCGGGAGGTGCCAGCTGGCCAGCGGGATCGAGGACGTAGATCGCGACATCTGGGAGTGGAACACCGATCACGCTCCCCGAACGGGCCTGCGCATCCGGCGTCCGCAGGGGGCGGCAAGTGACGTGCACCGTGGTCTCTGTGATGCCGTACATGTTGACCAGGCGCGGCCGCTCGTCTCCCCGGCGCTCGAACCAGGGCGCAAGACGCGACGCTTCCAGCGCCTCGCCACCGAAGATCACCAGGCGAAGCGCCGCGAGGCTCCCGGCCCGGCGAGGCTCCTCGTCGGCTCGCGCCAGCTGGGCGAACGCCGAAGGGGTCTGGCTGAGCACCGTCACCCCCTCGGCTTCGAGGAGGTCATGGAATGCTTCCGGCGTGCGGCTCACGGCATGCGGCACCACGACCAGGCGGCCGCCGTAGAGCAGCGCACCCCAGATCTCCCAGATCGAGAAGTCAAAGGCATAGGAGTGGAACATGGTCCAGACATCCGTCGCCCCGAAGCCGAACCAGGGCTCCGTCGCCCGGAACAGGCGAACGACGTTGTCGTGCGCGATCGGCACCCCTTTCGGACGGCCCGTCGAGCCCGAGGTGTAGATGACGTAGGCGAGGCTCTGCCCATCTCCGAGGGCTGGCGGATCGCTGGCCGGGTAGGGCGAAAGGTCAAGGCCGTCGAGGACGACCGCTCGTTCGGCGTGCGGCAGTCCGGCGAGCGCCTCCCGCGTCCCGACCAGTACACGCGCGCCGCAATCCGCGGCGAGGAACGCCCGCCGTTCCCGGGGGTAGCTGGGATCGAGCGGCACGTAGGCGCCTCCCGCCTTGACGATGCCGAGCATCGCCACGACCAGCTCGAGCGAGCGCTCGACTCCGAGGCACACCGGCTCCCGCGGCCCCACGCCCAGCTTCCGCAGGTGCCAGGCAAGCCGGTTGGCCCACCGGTTGAGCTCGGCGTAGGTCATATGCCTGCCGTCGCAGGTCAATGCCCGGGCGTCTGGCGACCGGCGCACCCGCGCCGCGAAGAGCGCCGCCAGCGTCTCTCCCGCCGGATAGGACGCCCGCGCACCTCCCCAGGCGAGCAGCTGCGCCCGCTCACCCGGCGCGAGCAGCGGCAGGTCGGCCACGCCGCGGTCGGCGTCGGCGATGATCGCTTCCACCAGGGTCGTGAACCGGGCGATGTGCCGCTCGATCGTGGCGGCATCGAAGAGGTCGGAGCTGAATTCGACGGCGCCGCCGATCCCCGCCTCGGTCGCCGACAGGGCGAAGGTCAGATCGAACCTGGCGGTCTGCGCAGCGATCTCGATCGGGAGGGTTTTGACCCCAGGCAGCTCCAGACTCTCGCGGCCAGCGCTCTGGAAGGCGAACATCACCTGGAACAGCGGCGATTGGCGAGGGTCGCGTTCCGGGGCGAGCTCGTCGGCGAGGCGCTCGAACGGCAGGTCCTGGTGAGTGAAAGCGCCCAACGCCATCTCCCGCACCCGCCCCAGCAGCTCCAGGAAGGTCGGTGCTCCGCGCAGATCCACCCGCAGCACCAGCGTGTTGACGAAGAACCCGATCAAACCCTCGATCTCGCGCCAGGTGCGGTTGGCGACCGGCGTCCCCACCAGCAGATCTTCCTGGTTGGCCGAGCGGCTGAGGAGCACGCCGAAGGCGGCGAGGAGGGTCATGTACGGCGTCGCCCCATGGCGCCGGCTGAAGGCGGCGAGCTGCCGCGACTGTGATGGGTCGAGCGCAACCGGCAACGCGCTCCCGCGCGGGCTCGGCGCGGCCGGCCGCGGGCGGTCCGCCGGCAGCTCCAGGCGCCGCGGCGCCCCGGCCAGCCGCTCCCGCCAGTAGGCGAGCTGACGGGCGAGCACCTCTCCCTGCAGCCACTGCCGCTGCCAGCTCGCGAAGTCCGCGTACTGGATGGGCAGCTCCGGCAGCGGCGAGCCGCCGCCGCGCGACAGCGCCCCATAGAGCAGGCCGACCTCGCGCTGCAGCACCCCCATCGACCAGCCGTCGGTGACGATGTGATGCATCACCGCGATCAGCACGTGCTCGCGCGCGCCCAACCGCAGCAACGTCGTGCGCAGCAGCGGGCCGCGCGCGAGGTCGAAGGGGCGCACGAGCTCCGCGGCGCCCAGGCGTTGCACCTCGGCCGCCGCCGCCGCCAGACCGTCGAGGGCGACCACCGGCAGCGGCACCGGCTGGCTCGCCAGCACCCGCGACACCGGACCGCGCGCCGAAGCCGAGAAGGTCGTCCGCAGCGCCTCGTGCCGCCGCACCACCTCTTCCAGCACCCGGCGCAGCCGGCCGGCGTCGAGCTCGCCGCGGAGCCGCGCCGCCCACGGCACGTTGTAGGTGGGGTTGCCCGGCTCGAGCTGATCGATGAACCACAGCCGCTGCTGGGCGAACGACAGCGGCAGCTCCGCTCCCGCCGGCCGCGGCACCGGCACGATCGGCGGCACCTCGCCCAGCGCGCGGCCCTGCAGGAGAGCGTTGAGCACCGCCGCCAGCCGCGCGATCGTCGGCCGCTCGAACAGATCGTGCACCGGCAACTCGACGCCGAACGTCTCGCGCACCCGCGACACCACCTGCGTGGCGAGCAGCGAGTGCCCGCCGAGGGCGAAAAAGTCGTCCTCGACACCTACCCGCTCGCGCCCCAGCAGCTCCTCCCAGATCCCGGCCAGCAGCCCTTCCACCGGATCGCGCGGCGCCACGCGGCCCGCCTCTCCGGGCCGTGCCCCTTCGGGCGACGGCAGCGCCTGGCGGTCGAGCTTGCCGTTGGCGCTCAGCGGCAAAAGCTGCGCCCGCTCGCCCGCGAGCAGCAGCCCGAGCTCTGCCACGCCCACCTCCGGCGCCGCCAGAGCGGTCTCCAGAACCCCCGCCAGCCGCGCCACCAGCCGCTCCGCCGTCGACCGGTCGAACAGCGCCGCGTCGTACTCCAGCGTGCCCACGAAACCCGACGGGCTGTCGGCCAGCAGGAGGGTCAGATCGAACCTCGCCAACCCGGTCTCGATGACTACCGGGGCAAGCGTGAGGCCGGTCAGCTCGAGCGCCGCGGCCGGAGCGTTCTGCAGCGCGAACACCGCCTGCACCAGAGGCGGGTAGCCGCGGCCGCGCTCGCTCACCAGCTCCTCGACCAGTCGCTCGAACGGCAGGTGCTGATGGGTGAAAGCGCCCAACGCCATCTCCCGCACCCGCCCCAGCAGCTCCCGGAAGCTCGGCGCGCCGCGCCGATCCACCCGCAGCACCAGCGTGTTGACGAAGAACC